>Ga0209692_10000200_pt1 | contig 192494 bp, 168 predicted proteins | sample tdDd472_FD_187129 | JGI IMG/M metagenome (GOLD analysis project Ga0209692, IMG submission 187129) | Marine sediment microbial communities from the Atlantic coast under amendment with organic carbon and nitrate - tdDd47.2 (SPAdes)... | ecosystem: Environmental > Aquatic > Marine > Coastal >... | reverse complement strand
CCTCATAAAGTAACAATGGTTGCATGTATGAGAAAACTATTAACTATTTTAAATACCATGGCCAAAAATAATGAGCCTTGGCATGAGAATTTTGCATAAATTTGGTTGACTTTTAACACAGTTGCTATAACCAGCGACATATTGACAGAATCCCCTAAGCAGAGATAATAGTGGTTCTTTTATGGGGTATTTTCAGAAATACATAAGGAAAACGATGTTAAACAATATTAAAAAAATAATGGCCAAGCGTTATTTTAAAATTAATATTGTTGTCATAATTTTATTCATTTGCACTCATTGCTATGCGGAAAAACCTCAGCCGCCGATAGTAATGGCCATCCATCCTTATTTAAATGCCGATGATTTAAAAAATCGTTTTACCCCGCTCGCCAATTATATTGGCAAAGCCATTAATCGAGAGATTCTGGTCAAAGTCGGACGAACTTACGATGAACATCTGCAAGCTATATGTCACGATGAAGTGGATATAGCCTTTATCGGACCTGCCCCCTATATAAAATTGATGTCGCGAAACCAAAACAAACATCTATTGGCTAAATTTTCCATGCAAGCTCAAGAAGGTTACTATGGCCATATAGTTACTCGCCAGGACAGCAAGATAAAATCACTCAGCGACCTGATTGGTAAAAGCTTTGCTTTTGGCGATCCCAATTCCACCATGAGCCACTTAGTTCCCTTATACATGCTGCAAGAGGCCGCTATTATCAAAGAAGAGCTCGGTCATTCACAATTTCTCTATGCTCATCGTAATGTTGCCCATGCCGTTTTAGCCGGTGACTTCGATGCTGGAGCCATTAAACACGAAGTGTTTCAAGAGTTTTCTACAAAAGGCCTCCGGGAACTGGCAAGAACACCGATGATCCCATCTCATCTTTTTATAGCCGGTAAACATGTGCCGGATGAGTTGATTTCTATTATTAAAGAGGCTATGTTTTCTATTGATCAAGACCCTTATGGACTCTATGCATTAAAGTCCATTCATAAACAATTACAGGCCCTAGTGCCGGTTAAAGACAGCGATTATGATCAACTCCGTCATATACTCAATCAAATCAGCAGTTATCAGGATATTTAATGACAAAGTCAGGTAACTTAGCGATTCCAAGTAGTACCCTTTATCTGACTGTTTTATTTGTCGTACTAAGTTTAACTTCAGTCTTGTTAGTGTATCAACAACACCAAGGAAGTTTGAAAACAGCTGAAAATAATGCTCATAGCATTTTAAACCTGATAGCCAATACCATTACTTCCGAACTACAAAGCGGTCATTATCAAGATGTTCCTGATATAATTCAGGCATGGGGTAAAGAAAATTCCAGCATAGTAAAAATCGAGGTAAAAAGTAAAAATGATTATGTCTTAGCCTCTTATAAACGTAATGAAAATTCTCCACAATTATTAACCATCAATACTGAACTTCAGTATTCCTATCAAGGTCTTGCCCATTTATTATTGCAAATTGATACCAGCTCCGTATATCAGCAGCGTAATAAACTTGCTCTGGAAATATTAATACTATTATTACTGCTTTTTGCATTAATCACTTATCTTACTCGGCTCAATGTCAACCGAAAGACCCAGACTAATAATTTAAATCAGGTCAACCAGAAATTATCGGAAAGCGAAGCTCGTTATAAAAGGCAACTGCTGGATCAAGAAATTATCGCTTCCATTTTGAGACTCTCTTTACAACCGTTGCCATTACAGGAAATTTTGCGCCAAGCCCTGATTTTCATACTGCAACGTCATGGCCTCGGTCTTTCCCCACAGGGATGTATTTTTTTAGTGGATGAAAGAACTAATAGCTTAGTCATGAAAGTTCGTTTCGGTTTACCGGAATCCATAGTGGAAAGTTGTGCAGAAGTTCAGCTCGATCAGTGTATCTGTGGACAAGCCGCTAAGCAGAAAAAAGTAATTTTTACCAACCATATTAATGACGATCATCATATTACTTATGATGGGATTGAACCGCACGGTCATTATTGTGTCCCCATACAAAATGGTTCCAAGCTATTGGGAGTGTTAAATATGTATGTTCCACAAGGCCATGTTCGTACCCAGGTTGAAGAACAGTTTGTTCTCACCATTGCCGATACTTTGGCCGGAGTAATCCTGCGTAAACAAGCCGATGATAAACTCAAACAAGCAGCAACCGTATTCGAAAACTCCGTAGAAGGAATTGTCGTCACGGATGTTAATGCCAATATCACAGCAATCAACCAAGCTGTGAGTGATTTAACCGGGTTTCAGGAAGAGGAAGTCATCGGACAAAATCCTCGTTTGTGGCGCTCCGAAAAACATGATAATCATTTTTATCAAAAAATGTGGTATTCCATACGTGAAGAAGGCCAATGGCGAGGAGAAATCTGGAATCGCCACAAAAATGGACAGGCCTTCCCTTGCTGGCAGACCATTCGACCAGTTAAGGACGATATGGGAGAAATTACCCATTATGTCAGCCTGATTTCCGATATTTCCGCCATTAAAGAATCTCAGGCACAAGTGGAATTCCTGGCTCATCACGACCCCCTGACCAAACTACCCAACCGCCTATTGTATAATTCCAGGGTGGAACACGCGATTGAACGAGCACAAAGAGAAAATCATAAAATTGCGGTTCTTTTTCTGGACCTGGATCGCTTTAAACAGATTAATGATAGTTTAGGCCATCCGGTTGGCGATCAGGTACTGCAGATTCTAAGTATACGTTTAAAACAATTAGTTCGTGAAGAAGATACCCTGGCCAGACTCGGCGGTGATGAGTTTACCATATTATTGGAATCTATCACTGGACCAATGGATGCGGGTCATGTCGCCACGAAAATTCTGGCCGGCTTTACCGAACCCTTTGACGTCGAATCTCACAACTTACATATTACTACCAGTATCGGTATTAGCATCTATCCCGATGATGGAGAAGATATTTTTCAATTGATTCAAAATGCCGATACCGCCATGTATCGAGCCAAAGAAAATGGTCGTAATAGTTATCAGTTTTATACCCCAAGCTTTACAAAAGTTGCTACGGAAAGAATGCAACTGGAATCCGACCTGTTCGGCGCTCTACAAAAGCAGCAATTTACGCTACTCTATCAACCACAATATAATCTGAGCAACGACAATATTATCGGAGTCGAAGCACTGATCCGTTGGCAACATCCGGAACTGGGTATGGTCCCCCCCGATAAATTTATCCCATTAGCAGAAGAATCGGGATTGATCATCCCCATTGGTGAATGGGTTTTATTGGAGGCCTGTCAACAATATAAAAAGCTTTGCCAAGCCGGATTTGAACTAAAACAGATCGGTATTAATATATCCGGGCAGCAGATACAACGAGGAAATTTATTCAATACCGTTAAGGATGTCATACAAAAAACCGGCATCGCAGCTGAAAACCTTGAATTGGAGATAACCGAAAGCTTTATTATGCAAAATGCAGAATCTGCTATTCAAACGCTACATCAATTAAAAAGTTTGGGATTGAGCATGGCCATTGATGACTTTGGAACCGGTTACTCCTCACTGAGTTATTTAAAACAACTCCCAATTGATAAGTTAAAGATCGATAAATCCTTTGTTAAGGATATTCCGGCAGATAACGACGACATTGCCATTACCAGTGCAGTGATCGCTCTAGGAAAAAGCCTTAATCTCAAAGTTATTGCCGAAGGCGTGGAAACTCTGGAACAGAAAATTCTGTTAGCGCAGGAAGGATGTCACCAAGGGCAAGGCTATTATTATAGTCGTCCGATTACCAGTGACGATTTAAGCCAATTGTTAAGCAAACAATTTAATACTAGCGAAGTATAAACAAGCTTTATTTAAACTCTAATACAAGAGATCATGGCAAAAAACACCCTGGATGAAATACTGGAACGATTGCATACTTTGCAAGCAGAACTGGAAGAGGAAATTGAACGCCTATATAACGAAAAGAGACAGGTTTTTCGCTATACTCTCGAACAGGGCAAAGTCCGCTTCGAAAAAGGAGTCCGGCTCCTTCAACGACATCAGAAAATTGCGCTATGGATATATATTGCTCGGGCACCAATAAGGCATATCCTCAGTGCTCCGATAATTTATAGTCTAATTTTACCCCTGTTGTTATTGGATATAATGGTTACCGGCTACCAACATATCTGTTTTCGACTCTATGACATCCCATTAATTAAACGTCATGATTATTTTGTTATTGATCGTCAACACCTGGCTTATCTCAATATTTTAGAAAAACTTAATTGTGTCTTTTGTGGTTATGCTAATGGATTAATCGAATATACTCGTGAAATAGCCGCTCGTACTGAACAATATTGGTGTCCCATCAAACATGCCAGACGAAGCCCCGATCCCCATCAACGTCTGGAACATTTTAGTGATTATGGTGATGCGGAAGTTTATCATCAGCATTTATTAAAATTACGAAAGGAGTTGAGAGATTCTCAATCTCATATAAAATAAGAATGTTATCTAGAAATAACTTCGGGGGTAATTATGAAAAACAATCAAATTATTTTCTTAATCATTTTAGTTATATCCTTTGCTAACCTATCCGTCTTTGCCAACAATCACCTTCCCAAATATAATGGTTGGCTGGGTATCGAACTGAGTCATGTTCCACTCTCTTTAGGAAGACACCTGTCTAAGGTTTTAAAAGAAAATCAAGGGATTATGATACGACACATCTATCCGGATTCTCCTGCAACCAAAGCCGATTTAAAACCTTTCGATATTATCGCAAGATTTAATGATCAAGATATTTATGCTTTCAAGCAATTAGGGCAATTAGTTCGTGCTACACCGCCCGGCACTTCCGTAACGCTGCATATTATTCGCCAAAGCCAATTGCAGGAAATCAATGTAAACATTCAAGCCTTACCATCACGCAACGATAAATTTCAAGGTCCTCCCCAATTTAATCAACAGCCAAACTGGTTTAAAAATCCCCACACCCCTACTCCCTTCAAAGATAATTTCCAGCAATTTAATTATAGTTGGTCCAGCGCTGATTCTGAATCCGTGATGGTCGAAAGCTTGGGTGAAAATCGTTATCGGGCCAAAATAAAATATTCCAACCAACAAGGTAAGCAGACCGAGTTTATCTATGAAGGTAAATTAAATGAGATTGCGCAGCAGATAAAAGCGCAAAAAGAGCTACCCGAAAATAGAAAACATGCCCTTTTGCAGGCATTGGATATGAATAAGGCTCCTGATATCCCAAACCATTGGAAAAGACTGCAACTTCCGCCTTGGTTTTATGATAACTATCCGCCACTAATGCCTTGGTTTAACAAGCAATACTAGACTATGAAGACAACCACTGATAAATATCCCGATCTAACTCTTTGAGAGCTTGGTTAAAGGAGTATACCGCTCCTTTAGCCGATGCATCTGACACCTTATAATGGTAATTAAATATTTTATGCTTCAAAATCTTCCGGCTTTTATAATCCAGTAACGTTAGGCGTAAAGACAGTTCTACCACTTGCCGTGTAACATTGTGCTGGAACTTAATAATGTCACTTTCCATAAATAATGGTACTTTAGCTCGTGAAGTTCCACGCATTACTCCGGCAAACAGATTAGAATGCTCTAAACTCTGTAACAACCATTCCTGTAATAATGCTGGCAAAGGCTCTTTCCATTCACTCTGCGAATAGCGGTCCAGTTCATGCTCACGACGAGTATATACTATCGCTTCGGTATTATGCTTACTGGAAAAGTTGGGCAGATCGATTTTAATAAAAGGAAATCGTGGCTCGGCAACTAAGGAACTATCACCTTGGTAAGCAAGCGAAAAATAATAACCTGGTTTACCGCTAGGATTCGATGCACAGGCACTCAAGGTCAGGCTCAAAACCAATAAAACGAATTTAAAAATTTTATGCTTCATAGCTACTCACCGGGGCCTGGTTTTAAAACTTCCTGTTTAAATAATAAGTCACTAGGACTACGTTTCAATTGTTGCAATACTTCGTTGGTTTGATTACTTAACATCTGCAATTCTACCAATAGGGCATTTAACGCTTCAAGATGATGTTCAGTCATCTGACGTAAGTCAAATTCACCACTATCGATCCGTTGCTGTATGGACTTTAACAACTCCTGCATATTCTTCGATAATCCAGAATAATCATTTAAAGTTTGGATCGCAGTGTTCTCCAACTCAACAGTCGTCTGCATCACGTTGCCAATATTTCGACTCTGCTGTTCAAGATTCCGACCGGCTTGAGCTGCCGATGCCAAGGTTATTCTTATATTATCGGAGTTTTCCTGATTTAAAATCTGCGGTAATTGCGACTGTATGGTATCAGCCAGAGCTTGACTAGCTTTCGCCGTATTGGCTAATGTCTGTTTAATGCTTTCGGCATTTTCTTGATTGATGACCAGCGGTACACTAGTTTTTATCGTATTATTTAAGGTTTGGGAAAGCTCGCTCAAATTGACCAACAATAGTTCTACGGAGTGAATATTGTTATCGCTTAATAGCGCATCCACCCGAGTCAAGGTATGGACTAATCCTTCAGTTACACTGGTTGCAGAGTATTCAATTTTGTCAAATAATGATTTCCCTGCCTTAATAGTGCCGCCAGCGGGCAGGCGCGGAGATTTTTTACTTCCCCCTTTTAATTCAATATAGCTTAATCCGGTTATCCCCTGCGCAGTTAATACAGCTACACTATCCTGTTTAATAGGTGTATTGGGTTCAACGTCAATATCGACGAGTATCACTTCAGAATTTTGGGGATCAATTTTAATCGTAGTTACATTACCGACTTCCACACCGCGAAATTTAACCGGAGATTCGACATTTAAACCGGATACACTCTCTTGAACTAAGATCGTGTATTGATCATATTTTTTCTCTTCGAATCCAAACTTAGCCATCCATAATAGAAAGCCAACTAATAATAATCCGAAGCTAAATACAAAAACTCCAACCAGGGTATAATTAACCTTTGTATCCATTTACTTAGCCCGTTTAAAAAATTCACTTAAGGCCGGATGGCTTATTCGCTTAACGTCTGCCATTCCTCCCTCGATTAAAACCTTTTTCTGGTGCAAAATTATAAAACGATCCAGTACATATTCTATTGTATCCAGATCATGGGTCACCATCACAATGGTCAAACCCAACATATGCTTTAATTCCACAATAAGGTGATCGAAAGCCCGTGCACTATTGGGATCCAAACCGCTGGTCGGCTCATCCAAAAAGAGTAATTTAGGATCCATCGCCAAAGCTCGTGCCAACCCCACCCGTTTTTTCATGCCCCCACTAAGTTCAGAAGGATACAAATAGGCGGCATGGGCAGGTAGACCTACCATTTTTATCTTGGTATGTGCAATTTCTTCGATTAAAGGAGGGGGAATATCTGTGTATTCCTTTAATCCCACCGAAACATTTTCCAATACGCTTAAGGAGGAATAAAGTGCTCCGAATTGAAATAAGACTCCCCATTGCAGCCGAATTCCTTGTTGTTCTTTTTTACTTAAATGATTCAGTTGTTTTCCCAATAAAGAAATCGAACCCTGTTGAGGTTCTTGCAACATAATCATTTGCCTTAATAAAGTAGATTTTCCAGCCCCACTGCCGCCCAGCAAGCCAAATATTTCACCTCGATTAATACCAAAACTCACCCCATCATGAATCCGATTACTACCAAACTCAGTAATAATATTGGTCATTTGAACTATGGGTTGTTGTTTAGCGAGCATGCGTTTAGATCCCCAATTCCGTCAATAACACTGAGATCAATGCATTGCTGGCAATTACCCAGAAAATAGCATTTACTACACTAATAGTGGTGTAATGGCCAATACTATCAGTACTTCCCGTCACCTGAAAGCCACGATAAGCACCAATTGCAGCGATAACAAAACCAAAAAAGGGTGCTTTAATCAATCCGATTAGAATATGCTTAAGAGGAACTTCTGTTTGTAAACGCGCCATAAATTCACTAAAGGTAATCCCCAGATCAAAACGAGCGATAACCATTCCGCCAAACATTCCCACAATATCGGCAAAAAATACGATTAAAGGCATGGAGATGATCAAGGCCAACATACGCGGCAGAACCAGAAATTGTTGCGGATCAAAGCCCATGGTTCGCATAGCGTCAATCTCTTCGGTAATTTTCATGGTCCCGATTTCTGCGGTGTAGGCACTGGCACTTCGCCCTGCAACGACGATAGCAGCAATCATGGGGGCCAACTCCCGAAATACCGAAATACTGACCATTTCCACAATAAAGATATTGGCACCAAAACGGCTCAATTGCTCGGCTGATTGATAGGCTATGACCAAACCGACTAAAAAGGCTGTTAATCCAATAATCGGCAAGGCCTGAAAGCCGGAAGTTTCAATGTGTTTTATGGTCGATGCGAAACGGAACTGGCTGGGATGCAATACAGTCTGAAAAAATTGGTAACAGGATTCACCGATAAAATGCATAAACTGCAGCGTTCCCTGCCATTTTTTAATTACTTTTTTACCGATACCTTCTAAAAACGTTAGCTTGGCTGGCGGCAACGATTTTTCTAACACCGCATTTTTGCGGTAGAAGATCAACATACGTTGATACTTGGCCTGTAAACCAGTAATACTAAACGACACCTTGCTGGTATCAAAACGATGTAAAAATTGAACAACCATTACCAGTGCAGGCGAATCCATCTCACTAACCTTCGAGAAATCCCAGGAAACATGACTAATTGCCTCATCCACAGCTTGATTTTGCAATTGCATAAAAACATCTTGCAACTGATCATACAACCAGTCACCTTGACTGAGTAAATTCAGGTGAGATTCAGTTGTTTGGATGGTAAGGTTTGGTATACTCATAACGGAATTATCATAACAAATAAAAGCTTATTAGCGCCATGAAAAAAATTCAATTAAGTCATCTGGACAGTATTCTTAAAAGTGATGCCGATTTCGTGGAAAAAATCAACACCATTTCCGATACCATCAAGGAGCTGGTGGGCGCTGAGTTGTGTACGATTTTTATCTACGATAAAGTTAGCCGTTCATTTTGGACGGCCCATATCGAAGGAATCAGTTATATTGAAATACCAGACACCAAAGGAATAGTCAGCGACGTTTTTCATAAAAAAGGGATAATGATTATTAATGATGTACAAAATGATCCCCGTTTTCATAAAGAGATTGACCTTTCAACCGGCTATAGCACTCAATCTATGTTGGCTGTAGCTATTTTGAACCATCTTAAAGAACCCATCGGAGTGGTACAACTCATCAACAAAAATCGTGACGGGCAAAAGTTTACCTCCCGAGATAAATCAATTTTATCTAAATTACTTCACTATATCAGCCAATTTACCGAGCGTTTCAGTATTTAATCATTATATTTAAATTCTCGACTTTTTCTCTATACTTGATTTGAAGTTTTTTTTACAATAGATCCTCTTAAAATAATCCTTTCCAATAAAAATAGGCCGTCATCAGCCCAGTAAAAGGATATGAGGGATTTCAATGTCTATTAGTATTAGCTCCGATCACGAACATCTGTTTGCCGTGCGCCTTATGCAGCACTTAGTAGTACCAACTTTTGTACTGGATGCTGAAGGCAAGGTCATTATCTGGAATAAAGCCTGTGAGAGGCTTACCGGCGTTAAAGCAGAGCATGTTTTAGGAAGCAAAGATCACTGGCAGGCATTTTATGAAGAACCACGAGATTGTCTGGCCGATCTTCTGATTAAAGGAAAAACTGACGATATTGAAAACCTATACAGTGCCCATTCTAATCCCGACGATAGTCAGCATGGATTAGATGCAGAGAACTGGTGCACCATGCCGCGTGCAACCAAACGTTTATATTTAGCCATCGATGCAGGTCCCATCTATGACGATAGTGGCCATTTAATTGCCGTAGTGGAAACCTTACGGGACATGACGGCACAAAAGCTGGCACAAAATGCACTGCAAAGTCTGGCCCATAAGGATGGCCTCACTGGCCTGGCCAATCGCAGGGCCTTTGATGATAAATTGGAAGCGGATTGGATAAAAGCCCAACAAGACAATTCATCTATCGCACTATTATTAGTTGATGTGGACCATTTTAAACAATACAACGATATATATGGACATCAAAAAGGTGATGACTGCCTTAAAATTGTCGCCGAATGTATCGGTCAACAAACACATAGACCCAGCGATTTAGCCGCTCGTTATGGTGGTGAAGAATTTGCGATTATTTTGCCAGACGTAGACCCGGATGGAGCCTTGCAAGTAGCTGAGCGCGTTAGACAAGCAGTTTATGATCTAAATATAAAACATAACGGTAATAGCAGTGCTGATTTTGTTACTATTAGTGCAGGGGTTAGTTGTTTAATTCCAAGTGAAGAAATGCGACCCAAAGAATTAATTGAAGAAGCGGACAAAGCCCTTTATCAAGCTAAGCATAGCGGCAGAAATAAAATTACCTCAAGCCTACTTTAAGCTTATAATCAAATAAAAGGTCTATGGGAAATAGCATAAAATACCCGTAAGTATAAATTACTCCGACTGAGCAGAATCATTTCCATCTGTATGATTAGTTATCTTCTGCACATCCAAATAGCCCCTCTCTATAGCCGTTTCTACCGCATGAGCAGCCTGTAACAATTCATCATAGCTCTCTCTTAAATTTTTTAAATGACGAATCTGATCTTTAGATGGAAGAATATCATCTTCATCACTCATATGGGAAATATCAAAAACTTCCTTAACGTAGACCGCTCTGGCTTTTGCCACTAATTTAATAATGGGATTTAAGTCATCCTGCTTAATTTCCGGGATTTCCGGATTAATAGTCTCCCGATTAATTTCCCTAACCTGTTTGCTGATTTCCAATAATAAACGGTTATTATCGATACGATAATTTGACATAGAAGTTCCTGCAATGGAATTTAGAATTACAGCCTATTTTGGCTCGAAAGCCTTATATTGTCTAGGTTTTCATAAATTTACTAATATAATAAATATACCAACTTCGCAATTTATTATTTAATATAGAGTTCTCACCGAATTTTCACTTATTCTAGAGGCTTTAATTGAAATTTAGGACAAAACCGTCTAAAGTGAAATTTAAACCTCATAAATAGAGAAATAATCATACACTTAACCATTCAATAAACTAAATCTTGTAGGGTTATTTTAAACTAGGAAATCATCCATGTTAAAAAAAATATTTTTATTAAGTCTTCTGCATTGGATAATAATGCCTTTTAACGCCACGGCTATGGATATTGTCGGTCCCAAAGAATGCCAGGAATGCCACGAGCGTGAATACGACGTATGGAAAACCACCCCTCATTTTAAATCCTATAAAAAAGTACATCGTGAAAAGAAAGCAAAGACCATAATTAAGGCATTGGGTGAAAAGTCCATGAAGCGCAATAAAGAATGTGTTTTATGTCATTACACTGTGATTAAAAACAAGCCCAAAGCCGGTCCTTCCTGTGAAAGCTGCCATGGTTCAGCCTCAGGTTGGAAGGAAATTCATAACGACTATGGCAAAAACGCTGCCGGAGAGCGAATTAAAAAAGCAGACCAAGAAGATCCGACGCATAAGGCCAAGCGCTTAAAAGATGCCGAAGCCGGTGGTATGATCGCTTCACGGATGGTTTATGATATCGCTTCCAGTTGTATGCGTTGTCATGGTCTCATTAATCCTGAATTATCTGCAGATACCCTTAAAGCCATGCTGGATAACGAACACCCTATTGAAAAAGATTTTGAGATAGTGAAATACTCGCAAGGAAAAGTTCGTCATCGCTTTGTCCCACCCAATATTAATGACAATTCCAAACTTGAACCCGCAGGATTAGCGCGCTTATACATCGGGGGACAAATGGCCGCTTATGCTGCAGCAAAATCGGTCGAAGGTAAAAGTACTCACCCCAAATTCGTAGAAAACCAACAATATCGTAGTAAAAAAGCGATGAAAAATTTGCAACAGATAGAAAAAACATTACCAGAGTTATCAGCATTTCTTAAATTGCCAAGCAGCGAAAATGCTCATAAAGTGGTCGCCACTATGAAAGATAAAGATCTCTCTACTGCAGTCTCCTCTCTGCTTCCCAAAGAAAGTGACTATAAATAATTTTGACGGCATATCGATCTATTCGGTATGCCATTAATATACCCTATTATGAGAGTGTCCATGCACCACCATCTACTGTTTTTTAAAACTTTTTTCAAACTTCTCCCAGGTATTGCCTTATTTTTTACAATCAATCTATTAGCTGATGACAAAGATAGCGGTTCAGCAGAGAGCACCCAATCTCATCAATCACTCTTCCTGGAAAACAAGATGCCCGCAGCCAGTACCTGCAAAGCCTGTCATCCCAAACATTATCAGGAATGGTCAATCTCACAACACGCCTATTCACAATTAAGCCCGGTTTACCATACTTTTCAGGCTGCTTTAAATAGACTCACCAATAATACCAATGGTGATTTCTGTATCCGCTGTCATACCCCGGTCGGTATGAATATCGGCGAACCATTATTTATGGATAACCTGAAACGTCATCCCACATCTCAGGAGGGCATTACTTGTATTACTTGTCATCGAGTGGATAGTCGTTTAGGAAAAATATCGGGGCGTCTGCCCATTATTCAGGGTGATATTACCCAACCGGTCTACGGCCCTAGCGGCAATAAAAATCTTGCCTTAGCCCTTAATAATAGTGATTTAAAAATTACTACCGATGCCAATGAACGCGGTCAGAAAATCCATAATAAGGCAGAAAAGTTTTCTTTTTTAAGTGCTTCTGGCTTTTGTGGCACTTGCCATGATGTCACTCTGGTCAACGGATTCCGACTCGAAGAAGCCTTTAGCGAATACAAAAGTTCACCGGCAGCCAAACGTGGTGAGAGCTGTCAGGATTGCCATATGGGAAAAACTCCCGGTGTCGCTTCCGGGTACGAGGTAGGACCGGCCGCAATAGTAAAAGGCTTTAAAACTCCGGACCGTAAGCTAACCGATCATCGCTTTGTCGGTCCCGATTATTCTGTTATTCATCCCGGCCTGTTTCCCCATAACCCCGAAATGGTGGAGTTTATCGGTGGCATAGAAAATATACATGAATGGCTTAGTTTCAACTACAAAGCCGGTTGGGGGACTGACGAGTTTGAAGAAAAGCTGGAAACTGAAGAGCTAACGGTTAAATTTCCTGAAGTATGGGATGATCCCGATTATCGAATTGAGGCAAGAGAATTCATCGATGCCCAATTACAGCGTTTGGAAGAAATGGCCGAAGCCAGAAAATCATTACTGCAACTTGCTTATGTGTTAAAAGAACCGGAGTTAATCCAAGCCAATTCACAAGGGATTAAGTTTAAAATAGCGGTACAGAATGGCACCGATGGCCACAATGTTCCTACCGGATTTACCGGTGAGCGGCAGGTATGGTTGCAGGTAGAAGTTAAAGATGCAGATGGAAAAGTTATCTTTGAATCTGGCGACTTGGATCCCAATGGCGATGTTCGAGATTTGCATTCCCTCTATGTGCACAATGATGAATTGGAGCTGGATAAGCAACTATTCAGTCTGCAATCCAAGTTTATCACCCGCAATATTCGCGGTGGTGAACGAGAACAGATACTAGCGATCAACCATTCACCCGATCCCCTCCCGTTTTTGAGGCCCGATGTACGTCCGACTATTTTAACCGGCCGTATCTTAGGAGCACGCATCCATAAAAAATCCATAGAGCCAAATGGTCATCGTTGGGCCGAATATGCTATTAATGCAGAGCAACTTAGCGGTAAACCACCCTATTCTGCTAATATCCAACTTAAGGCGGCCATGATACCGGTTAATCTAGTTGCAGCCATTTCTGCCATCGGTTTTGACTATGATATGTCTGCACAAGACGTTGCCGATGGTGTTTTAGCCGGACATCAGGTATTGTACAAAAAAGAATTAATGATAGACATGGGTAATAAGGGGGAATAATTCATGAAACGGATTTTATTGCTCAGCATTGGTTTGGCTTGTTTTGTCCCTTATTTTGCCTTGGCTGTTTCAAGTAGTCGTCTATCTGATACCCCGATTACCCCCAATTATGATGACTTCCAGCGTACCGCGCCACTATTTGAATTGGGTGAGCCTTTTTTAGCCACCGGCAATATCGATCCTGGCTTTGAAATCCCCACCGGTGCCATATGGCAATCACAATTTATGTTGTTCGGCGATTTCCGAACAGCTATTCAGGAGTACGATAATGGTGGTCCTAAACGCAGTGAATGGGTCAATCGTTTAAACCTGTTTGGACAACTACGCTTAACTCCCACGGAGCGATTTCTTATCGGTTTCAGACCTCTTGATGATAATGGCCGGTTTAGCGGTAAGCGTTTCGAGCCGGATTCAAAAACAATTAATGAATTTAACGGCGATATTGATACCTTTTATTTTGAAGGCGACTTCGGTGAGATTTTTCCCAATCTTGATCCTGATGATCAAAAAAAGCTGGACTGGGGCTTTGCGGTAGGACGACAACCCTTACTGATCCAGGAAGGCATATTGGTCAACGATACCATTGATGGCATTGGCATTGTCAGAAACTCCATTACTTTACCGGGTATTGCCAATTTGAGAGTGACGGCATTTTATGGCTGGAACGAAATACATCGCAATAATAATCAGGAGGATGATTCCGCCAAACTGTATGCACTTTTTAACGAGTTTGATTTGTCTTGCTGTACCGTCAATATCGATATGATTTATGTCGAAGCTGACGAGCAAATTGGCGACGGATTATATTTTGGTCTTAGCAGCGTCCAACGCATCGGCCACCTCAATACCTCTTTGCGAGCCATGTATTCTAAAGCCTTGGATAAAGATACTCCGGCGGTTGGAAGCGGCACCCTGATCTTTGCCGAAACATCTTTTTCTCCGGCTAAAACTCATAACAATGTTTACATTAATGGTTTTGTGGCCATCAATCAATTCTCCAGTGCTGCCCGTGACGAGTTTAGTGGCGGCCCTCTAGGACGCACCGGAATATTATATTCAGCCGTTGGTATGGGCAGCTATGGTTCCGCATTAAGTAATCGAACCAATGATGCCTATGGGATCAGTATCGGATACCAAATGTTTTTTTCCGCTAATCGTAAGCAACTCATCCTGGAACTGGGCGCACGAGATGAAATAGATGGACCGGAAGATAACGCAATTGCTGCAGGAGTTCGCTATCAACAAGCCTTTGGCAAACACACCATTTTAGTATTAGACGGTTTTGTAAGCGATTCTCATCAACATGGTAATGGTCATGGCGCCCGATTAGAATTGCGTTGGAAATTTTAACATGACCGAGCTAGTTGACGAATTTCCCAAACGATGGTCCGAACCATTTTCCAATCAGATGGATAATGAGCAAGTCGAGTATTTGCTTGAGAAAATGAGCTTTATTGATCCAAAACGCTTTCCAAACTCTCTACCCTTACATGGAATTTTTAAAAATGACTGCCGTTTGCGCTCATTCAAACCGGGGGATATTATTATTCGCGAAGGTGACTATGGCGGCAATGCTTTTTATGTTTTTGAGGGTGAAGTCTGCGTGGTGCGCAAACCGGGTTTACCGGAAGCTATGCTAGGTAGAACGACAATAAAAAAGAAGAACGCTTTTTTTGCTTTTTCTCAATTATTCTCTAAGAACATTACGGAATATCGCGGCAAAGACGTTGCTCATGGTGATTATCTACACCCCGATCAAGAAACCGTCAATCTATATGACTCCCCCATGGCCGACAAGGTTTTTCAAGGTCCAAACCATCCCATAACGAATAAGCCGCATTTATCCTCGAAATACCACGCCATAAGCCTCCAGCCAGGTATTTGGTTGGGTGAAATAGCAGCATTGGCTCGGGTTCCTCGCACGGCAACGGTATTTGCACAAACCGATGTCAAGGTAATGGAAATTCGCTGGCAAGGTTTACGTGATATACGGATTTATGATGCCGATATTCGGGAAAAAATTGATGCCGGTTATCGCTCCAGCCTATTAAAAACCATTTTATCTTCATCACCCTATTTTGCCCATATTCAGGATGATAAGCAATTGAATGAAATTGCCTACCAGGCCGTATTTGAGAGTCATGGCGATTTTGAATGGTCTCAGTCATATAAAGATGCCCGCGAACAAGGTAACGAATTAGACACGGAATCCATTATTGTTCACGAGGGAGATTACGCCGATTGCGCCTTTATCGTAGCCGGTGGTTTTGGGCGAATATCGGTCCGCTATGGTCAAGGTCATAGAACGCTTAATTATTTAAAAAGTGGTGACGTATTCGGAATATATGAGTTGTATGACACCTGGAAAAACAGCGATAGGCAGACTCATCCAAGCTTTCAAACCACGTTATCAACTTTAGGTTATCTGCAGGTTCTGCGTATTCCAGCAAAAATTATCCACTCTCATGTATTTAGTAAGGATTTCTCCTATCATGAGCTTAATCTAAAGGCACTCAATGATTTCTCCGTAGCAGAAAATGCTTTACTGGAGTGGGCAATCGAAAAACGTTTAATTAACGGCACTCAGGTCATGTTGATCGATCAGGAGCGCTGTGTACGTTGCGATGATTGCGTTCGCGCCTGTGCTAATGGTCATGATAAAAATCCTCGTTTTATCCGCCATGGTCATCAATTTGCGAATTGGATGATCACCAATGCCTGTATGCATTGCGATGATCCGGTCTGTATGATTGGTTGTCCAACTGGAGCCATACATCGCCTGGTAGACGGAACCGTGGTCATTAATGATGAATATTGTATCGGCTGTAGTCATTGTGCTCACTCTTGTCCTTATCATAATATTCGTATGGTAGAAATTCATGATGCTAAAGGACAACTGATTATGGATGAGAAAAGTCAGGAACCACGTCTAAAAGCCACTAAATGCGATCTTTGTGCCTCACTACCTGGTGGACCGGCTTGTGTGCGAGCTTGTCCCCATGATGCATTAAAACGAATCGATTTTCAGAATCTTATGTCATTATCATAGTGGATAGAGTATGCAAGAGATTACCCGCCTAAAACGCCTTCGAACAAATATTCTTATTTCTGCTTGCGGATTGCTGATCCTATTTTTTATTTTTATTAGCACAATCGAACAGAAAAACAGTTTAGGTATTGCGGAAATATGGAGCGGTTATGGCCTGTTAGTTCTACTTTTATTATTAGCATTATTCAATATCAAAAAGCGTCTGTCCATATTACCCCTATTAGGCACTGGCTACGGCTGGCACCAAATGCATATCATCAGCGGTATGATTGCCATCGCTATTTATTTTTTACATGTCGAATCCTGGTGGCCTCCGAGTGGTTATGAACGTTGGATAGCAGCTTGTTTTTATCTGGCAGTAATAAGTGGAATCTCGGGACTGATAATTCAAACCTATTACCCAAAACGGCTAACAGAGATCGAAGAAGAAATTATTTTTGAACGTATCCCGGATGCCGTAGCAGAAGTTCGTGAAAAGGCTATGCACGAAGTAGAATCAACAGTAGCCATCACTCGCTCAGAAACTTTATTACGTTTTTACACCGAATCCTTAGATCACTATTTCCGCCGCCCGCAGTTTCTATTTTCCCACTTAATTGCCAGCCAGTCAGCCGATTTCTGGATAAAAAAACATTTCCAACCCATTCGTCACTTTTGCAATAAGGACGAGCTTGAAAGCTTACAAAAACTGGAGGTATTGGCAAAAACAAAAAACTATCTCGATCAGCAATATGCCTACCAGTTGATTATGAAATTATGGTTATTTATCCATGTTCCCAGTGTTCTGGCTCTGCTTCTATTCGTCTTCTGGCACCTGTTATTGGTTAATATATACGCATTATGAAATACCAAAACCATAACTTCGACCAAAGTAGCTATGAACGACCACATTGCCAATATCATTGCGGTCGGCAACGGTTTTGGAAAAAGTCCTGCAGGCAAGGGCCGGATCATAAAGGTCGATGTGGTGGCCATAGCGAATGCAATCCCATTAAAGTCGGCGACCATTATGAATGTACCCGGCCGGAACATGCCGGTGGACCATGCCAATCTCCCAATCCGGATGGGAGTTGTTCACAGCAACACAGCCCTTGCCAACCAGTTCGTAATTTAAAATTTTGGCGGCGACACATTAGCTACCTAGTCGTCGTAGCCGTCATCGTTCTTATTTTCAGTTTTTCCTTTGCTCAAATAGCATTTTTTAAAAATACCGGAATTGCCGATATAATGCTCAATCCCGGCCCCTTATCGGCACAGCACGCAACTTTTACCGGACAACAGAGCTGTCAAAACTGCCATACTAACCATAAGGATAATTTTAGTGATTGGTTTATGTCGGCTTTTCAACATAACGACCTTACTGCAGCCTGTACCGAATGTCATCTCTTTGCCGGTGATGCAAGGGTGGCTCACCAAGGAAAGTTAAGTAATGATCGCAAAACTTCTTTAGCTGAACACAATAATATCGAGTGCGTTCGCTGCCACACAGAGCATCAGGGTAAAACAGCAGAATTAACCCATAGCAATAATCAAACCTGTAGTAATTGCCATCAAAATAGTTTTTCCGATTTTGCTACCAAACATCCCCCCTTTGCTAAACATTATCCTTATCGACAAAGGCAAGCTATCTATTTCGACCATTTGAAACATCTCGAAGAATACTTTATCGAAGAACAATATCTCACCATCAAAAGGGACGTTGAATTTGCCAAGCAAGCCAGTCAATCCTGTAGTAGCTGTCATAATATTAAAAATGCTCAACGCGCAGTAAAACCTAAGTCTTATACCCAAATTTGTCAAGGATGTCATGACTATCAAATTAAAGAAAATCAACTAACCTTATTAACCACCGATCTTGAATTAGCAGAGTTGTCCCCTATCACTCTTAGCCTTATGGATGAATCCATAACAGAAGATCCCGACCAGGCCGCAACTATATTTCTAGAAGCTATTGCCAAAGGTGAAATGAAAAGCTTATTTAATCTATCCGAACAACAAATCCAACAGTTGTGGTTGGGATTTAATCCTATCGAAGCGCAATTGGTTGCGAAATCATGGGCTAGCGGTGAATCCTATGCGCCGGAAATAGACGATAAAGAAGATTCTAACAAGCTATCCGGATGGTTTTTCGGTGAAGATAGTAATGGCGATGAAGCCATTTTTTACAAACCTAAAGGTCATGCCGACATCATTTTGCGCAGTTGGATAGAACAACTACTATTAATATCCCGAAATAAAAGTAACGAACACATTGAAGCCGCTGTGGAGCAATTGATGGAACAAAAAGGTCCCGGCAGTTGTGGAAAATGTCATGCAGCCGGTTTAAATGACAAACAGCTTAACCAATCAAGTTTTCAATTTAGCTGGGGTTATGCCTCAAAGTCGGAAACGGGTACCATACTATATAGTCATAAGCCGCATATTAATTTAATGGGTAGTGAAGAAGGATGTGATAATTGTCATCAATTTAATCGCAAGGCCGATACGGTCAGTTATTATAAAAACCGAGGTAAAAATCCTTATGAATATCAAAATCCTTTTTCAGATATACGAAAAGAAAGCTGCAGTGAATGCCATACCCAAGATCAGATAGTCTCAGACTGTACTACCTGCCATCGTTATCATGGTCCCTCCAGTTATAAAATTGGTTTTATATCTAAACCCCATATAGGGGGAAATTAAAAATGACTGTCGATTTAACACAACTGTTCCCAATCATAGGCATAATCATTTTAATCGCTATATTTATTCATTTACTCATGCTTTTGATTTATCAGCTACGACAAATAAGTGCTACAGAACAGTTACAGAAGCAGGAATTAAGTGCATTGATTGAACGTTCGCAACATCAACTTAAAACCTTAGACATGGAATTGCTGGATAAAAGAGGAGCATGGCGCGGTTTACGTAAGTTTGAAATTAGTAAAATCGTTATCGAAGATCAGGAACAATCCATACGTTCTTTTTATCTAACCCCTCATGATAAGAGACCACTACCACCCTTTAGACCGGGACAGTTTTTGACTTTTCACCTATCCATTGAAAAATTTCAAGATACCGTGAGATGCTATTCCCTTTCTGATGCACCAGGAGATCCCAATAGTTATAGAGTCAGCATAAAAAAGATCCCTGCCCCGAAAAACAGACCGGAACTCCCTCCAGGTCTGTCATCCAATTATTTTCATCACCTATCAGGAGGATCTTATCTGGATATAGAGGCACCCAGTGGTGACTTTCACCTGGATACAAACAACAATGGCCCGGTAGTCCTAATCGGCGGAGGAATTGGCCTTACTCCGGTGTATTCCATGTTAAGATATATTGCAAAGACCAATCCGGAAAGGGAAACCTGGTTTTTCTATGGAGTAAGAAATAGCAACGAACATATCTGGGAAACAGAACTTAACAAACTTCGCAAACATGAGAATATTCATATCGTTATTTGTTACTCTAATCCCTTAGATGGAGATCAATTGGGTAAAGACTATGATATCAATACTCGAGTAAATGTTGATTTGTTCAAAGAAAAGTTAACTCGCCCAAATCATAACTATCATTTTTACCTATGTGGACCGCCTCCTATGATGAAGAGCATAGTCACAGGCCTTAATGATTGGTCGGTCCCAAGTGAGCAGATCCACTATGAAGCCTTTGGACCAGCCTCTATTATGCAAGAGGAAAAACCGCTTGAGCAAAGGAGTAAAGAAAGCTACACCATCGAATTTGTCCGCAGCGGGAAAAACTTTACCTGGGATGGCAGCGACAATAATCTATGGGATTTTGCCCAAAAAAACGGCATTGTGCTTCCCAAAGGTTGTGGTGCCGGCAACTGTGGCCAATGCAAGACCGGCATCGTTAGCGGCGAAGTACATTATCCCCGCAAGCCATCCAAACGTGTTGAGAAAAATGCTTGTTTGGTATGTTGCTCAACTCCGATGGGGGAATTAAAGTTGGATGCTTAAAAGTATGGCAAAGGTTTTATCAACTCAATTAAGCAGCTTTTCTTTCGAATCATTTAATATCTGCCACAAATGTTTAGCCGATACCGGTTTATAATAATGGTATCCTTGCGCTTCATAACAATTATTGTTGACTAAAAACTTAATCTGATCTTCAGTTTCCACACCTTCGGCAATGATGTTGATATTTAAGCTCCTAGCCATGGAGATAATGGCTCGGGTTAATTCCATATCATTTTTATCTGCGGGAATATCGGTGATAAAGGAACGGTCAATTTTTAATTTATCAACGGGCAAACGTTTTAAATATGCCAGGGATGAATGTCCTGTGCCAAAATCATCAATCGCCAAGCCAACCCCCAAGTTTTTGAGTTCTTGAAGTAAAATACAGGAACGTTCAGGATTTCGCATAATTTGCGTTTCGGTTACTTCAAACAATACATTTTTTGCCGCTAAACCGGTGCTTTTCAAATTATTATCCACAACCTCCACAAAATCCTCTCGATTAAGCTGCAATAACGATAAATTAAGTGAGAGTACGCCAGGCTCAACGCCTTGTTTTAACCAGTCAGCAAATTGCAGCATGGCATTCTGCATAACCCAGCGATCCAATTCGATAATTATGCCAGTTTCCTCTGCAATAGGAATAAATTTATAGGGTGGCATTAAGCCATGTTCAGGATGTCGCCATCGAATAAGGGCTTCCATACCATTGATATTCCCTGTCCGCATATCAATTTGTGGCTGATAATGAACTTCCAATTGGTTTTCTTTAATTGCGCGGCGTAATTGCGTTTCCAGAGTGACTCGCTCATAGGCTTTTTCGGTCATATCCGCGGTATAAAACTGATAGGTATTACGTCCTTCATTTTTGGCCTTATACATGGCAGCATCGGCATTTTTCAACAGTACATCCGGTGTTGTACCATTTACAGGATATAGCGCTATACCAATACTGCAGGATACAAATAACTGATTTTTATCAACAACCAATAATTCCTGGAATTGACTTTGAATCTTTTGCACAATATCCACAACTAAGGCTTCATTTTCCAACCGATCAATTAGTATGGTAAATTCATCGCCTCCCAAGCGAGCGATAGTATCACTGGAACGTAGAATATTTTGCAGCTTTTGGGCAACATTTTTAAGCAATTCATCACCGATATTGTGACCCAGAGAATCATTAACCTCTTTAAAACGATCCAGATCAATAAACAGCACCGCCAGTTTACTGTTTTCCCGTCGGGCAAATTTAATGGATTGTTTAAGTCGATCCAAAAATAAGATTCGATTCGGTAAACTGGTTAAAAAATCATGCTCAGCTTGATACTGCAATTGTATAGTTCGTTCATCAAATGCCTTGGCTAACTCTTCCAACTCGTCATCGGTCCCTATCGGGCTGCAAAATATTTTATCGGATTCATCAGAACTCTTGACCCTAGCATAGAGCTTAAGAATAGGTCTAGTAATACTTTTGGAGAGCATAATCGAAATAAAAATTCCCAGAATAATTAAAAATATACCAACAACTACCAGACGCAGCACCGCATCTTTGATGGGAAGACTATAGACGGCTTGCGGCAATCCCAGCTCAAGGTTTAAGCCCAATCGTTTTAGGTAAGTATTTTTTTTCGTTGGTTGTAAACGAAACGATTGATAATGCTCTTCAGCATTAAAATTATGCACAAAAACAGGCAATACATCTTTGTGTAGCTTTAAGTAAGCACTGGGATCATTGGGTAAATTCCGTTTGGCAATAGCCTCTAGGTCAAATACAACTATCAGGGCACCCTGTGAGGTAGAATAATATTCAATGGGAACAATTACGACCATCTGATATGGCCGCTCACTGACATAAATACTGATTTGTCCGAATGTCAAGGAAGAGCGAAGTTCGGCTGACTCTTTATAATTGGGAATATCGTCCTGTGTTTTAAAAATGGGGTGCCCATCAAAGTCAACCACACTCACCGAGATGACATCTTTTCCATCCATAAAGTTTTTAACCAATGGCGGTAGATACTTTCTCCGACCATCACTGTCAATGAGCGCATTGACCATAAACTCATTGGTTGAGAGTAATTTAGAATTTTCCACCAGATAACGTAAGCGTTGTTCAATCCGTTGTTGAACCCCTTGTGCATTGTTTTTAAGCAGGACATAGGTTTGCTCACTCATATGGTCGTGAACTAATACGACTGCGGTGATTAAAATCAGTAATGTTCCCAGCAGAAAAAATCCAGAGACCAAGCCAATCACTCGACTTCGAATACTGTTTTTCGCCGAAATATCATTTTTAGTTATTTTATTCAATACAGGAACTTCCCGTTTAAGGATTTTCAACTGGGATAATGGAACCTGAATCACCGAATTTAGCCATATAAAAATCCTCTTCACTTAAGGCGTCATGGTTTTCTACAGTAAACGCTGGGGAATAATTTTTTACCACCCCTTGATAAGGCGGCAAGCTCTCCAAAGATTGACGTACTTTTGAACGTTCAGTTGTACCCACCCTATCAATTGCCAGGGCCAGTAAATGAACAATATCATATGCCTGTGCTACACCTGCGGGAGCTTTAATTTGTTCTTTTTTCTGTAAATTATAGGAGGATTTATAAAATTTTTCTAATTGTCGGCTTTTAGCTGTTCGCTGTTTTAAAAACGAGAACGTTTGAAAAAACCTGAAATTGATTCCGGGGAGTATAGCTTTATTTTCATCATAAAAATTTCCCCCGACGATTCCCCAATGAGATACTAACGGAAATTTAAAATCTTTTTTTGCCACAGCTTTAATAATTAAACTTCCTTCAATAGGGTTAGCAACCATAATCAATGATTCAGCGCCGGCTTGTTTTACCTGTTCAAGCTTCGATACAAAATCTTTCTCTCCCCGGTTAAAAACAATTTCAACGGCAAACTTTAATCCCTGGGTTTTCAAATATTCCTGCATTTTATCTAAATTTCCACGTCCCCAAATAGAATTTTCCACCAAAATGGCGGGTTTTTTATAATTTTTTAATACATAGTCGGCAATATAGTTAGCCACTAAACGGTCATTGGCAGATACCCTGAATACCGCATTATTTGGATAATGATGTTCGGTGAGCTGTGAGGCGGCCGCCCATGGTACCAAATAGGGTATATCCAAATGATGAATATGTTCCAGCTCTTCTGAAATTACTGCACTGTGCATTCCGCCAATAACCGCCACCGTATCCGGTCTTGCGGCAAATTCTTTTAAATTACCAACCCCTTTACTAGAAATACCACGATGATCTTTGACAATGACTGCTAATGGCCGGCCTAACACTCCACCGTTACGATTGATATCCTTGACGGCAAGCTCTACTCCGCGCTTAATGGCAAGTCCTGCTACTTTTCCTCCCATGGAAATATCGGCATCGATGCCAATGATGATTTTATTTTCCTCCGCAGAGGTTTTATTATATTTATCAAACAGTAATTCTTCGGTTTTGGAGATAATATCGCTACCAATAACTTCTTCAAATTGCTTAGGAATATGAGCAGTTTTTCCGGCAAACTTTTTCCGGGCTTCTTGATTGATTTGATGAACGGTAATCCCGGACTGTTTTGCAATTTCCAACAAACGACTTTCCCGTTCCTGGGTTTTTTGGCGCTCCCAAGGCGTGACTTCAAGGGCGGTTTCCAGCAATATCGAACGAATATTATCCGGCAGTTTCTCAAAGACCTTTTCACTAATAGAAAATACATACCCCAAATAAGCATGCTCACTTAATATCAGGTGTGACTGTACTTCGTGAAATCCCATGCTGACAATCGCGACCAAAGGATTTTCCTGTCCGTCAACCACCCCGTCCGCCAAAGCTTGTCGGGTAGAATGAAAATCGATCGGGACCGGCTCGGCACCAAAGGATTTAAACTGCTCCATAATAATACGACTTTTCATCACCCGAATTTTTTTATTGTTAAAATCCTCCGGTGCTAAAAACGGCACATTACCGGTAAAATGTTTGAAACCATTTTCCCAAAAGGTAACGCCGATAAGATTAATCTCACGTAAATCATCCAGCAGCATTTTCCCCGGTTCGCCATCCAGCATATCGTAGAGATCCTGTCGAGAAGGAAAGAAAAAAGGCAGATCGGCATATTGCATGGATGGAATGGGGACGCTCATTTTGGCGGTTGGCGTCAATAAAATATCCAGTTCCCCCTGTCGAGCCATCTCAACCATCTGATGGTCATTACCAAGTTGTTGGGAGGGAAAAACCGAGATTTTAATTTGGCCGGAGGTTTTGCGGCTGACCTCCTCGGCATATCGCATTGCTGCGTCGTGGAGCGCGCTATCAATCGGGGTATTATGACCGAATCGTAAATTCCATGATTCGGACAGCTGATTGTTATCGACCGTTTTAATGGTTTCAGGGCTCTGCCAAAAAACCAAGTATAAAACAATAGCCAGCACAACTATTCCCAATACCCCCGAAACAATGCTTAAACGGTTCATATATCCCCCAATATTTTATATTTATGTGTCTATTTATTTAAAATTATAGGGGAATAATCAAAAAATTCGCCTTTTTTTTGCGAAAGTTCTGACAAAAAAAAATAGACGCTCAAAGAGCAGCAGAGTTACAGTTTGTTTTACAATGATAAAAACTCAGAAACTATTTATAATACTGAACAAAACTATCAAGCTCTTCCCGCCCTAATCGATAGCTGTTGATTTTTGCATCATTATCTTCATAACCTAATGCCATACCACAAATTAAAATACAGTCTTCAGGATACCCTAAAGCCTGTTTAACAATTTTCGGATATTCACCCAAGGCCGCCTGGGGACAAGTCGCCAGTCCTTCTTCAATAGCTCCCAGCATAACCGATTGTATAAACATACCATAATCCAGAAAAGAGCCAGTTTCCAAAATTTTATCCATAAAGAAAAATAGAATCACCGGCGCATCAAAGGCGTTATAGTTTCTAATCCAATGTGCTCTTTGTTTTTCTTTATCTTCACGTTCAATATTCAAGGTCTGGTAAAGTTTTAATCCACAGGCTTTACGGCGTTCTTTATAAGGGGAAGTCCAGTACAAGGGATAATATTGATAATCCATTTTCCCTTTGATTCCCTGTTCAAACGCATCTTGTAGTTGAGTTGTTATTTGTTTTTTGCGTTCCCCACTAACCACAGCCACCTGCCAAGGTTGAATATTGGTCCCTGAAGGTGCATAGCGTGCGTACTTTAAAATCCGTTCAACCTTATCCATACTGACTTCTTTATCTAAAAAGGCCCGGGTTGATTTGCGTTTTATTAATGCATCATAGATATTCATAGATTTCTCGTAAAATTTTTTTAATTTTATTCAGCAAAATTTTTAAGTTTTGGTTCAAGACAAGGCAATTTTGCACGGAGAATGTGAGCGTATACATAATACGTGACCATTCGAGTACAAAAACAACGCAGTATTGACCCAAAAGATGAAAGTTTTGAGAATAAAATAACCCTTTTTGAATTCTCCATCGTCTATATTAATAAAATAGTTTGGAGAATTAAAAATGATTTCTTTAAAAAAATTTCCCTTAAGCATTCTGGCCTTAACCTGTTCCACGTTATTTGTAGTTGGTTGTAGTGTTGACGATAAAGTGACTTCTGGCAAACAAGATTCACCTCAGATAACAACCGAAGTAACAAAACAGAAAAAATCAGAGGCCAAAATTACCTCTCAACCGGTGCAGGAACAGGATGCCATAATGGAAAAGGAACTGTCGTTTAGCCAGATGGCACCAGCTCCTCGTCTTGGAACCAATATTACTACTGGAATGAATAGACCTTTAAAAGCGACCGGCGGTTATATGCAACCAAGCATTTATGTACCGGAAAACCGAGAAAACTATCTGGCCTTTGAGGAGAATAGTGTAATCCAAGTGGCTGAAAAGCCGATTTCGACCTTTAGCATTGATGTTGATACTGCGGCTTATAGCAATATCCGTCGGTTTTTGATGCAAGGACAATTACCGCCCAAAGATGCGGTAAAAACCGAGGAATTAATCAATTACTTTGCTTATCAATATCCAGTTCCAAATAGCTTGGACACACCATTTTCCATTACCACAGAAATAGCCCCTTCTCCCTGGAATAACAACAAGCATTTATTGCATATTGGAATCAAAGGTTACGACATTGATAAAGAAGATATACCGGCTTCTAACCTAGTCTTTTTAGTTGATGTATCGGGTTCTATGCGGAATATCAGCAAACTAGGCCTGGTCAAACAATCCTTAAAGTTATTATTAAAACAATTGGACAAAGATGACATGGTCAGTCTGGTGGTTTATGCCGGTGCAGCCGGAGTGATTTTGGAACCAACCAGCGCTAGCGAAAGTGTCAAAATTGAACAAGCCATCGATAATCTGACTGCAGGAGGTTCTACCAATGGCGAAGCAGGAATTATTGAAGCCTATGCCATGGCCCAGAAAGGTTATATTGAGAATGGCATAAATCGTGTTATTATCGCTTCAGACGGCGATATGAATGTCGGCCGCTTTAAACTCAATGAATTAAAAGAATTGATTGAACAGAAACGAAAGTCCGGTATTGCTTTAACCACTTTAGGTTTCGGTAGCGGTAATTACAACTATGCTTTAATGGAACAGCTTGCTGATGTCGGTAACGGTAATGCTGCTTATATCGATAATCTATTGGAAGCACAAAAAGTTTTGGTCAATGAAATGTCTTCAACTTTATTGACCATTGCCAAAGACGTGAAAATTCAAATCGAATTTAGCCCCCAAGTGAAAGAATATCGCTTAATTGGTTATGAGAATCGTCTTTTAAAACGGGAAGATTTTAATAATGATAAAGTCGATGCCGGTGAGATTGGTGCCGGTCATACTATAACCGCCCTTTACGAGATTACCTTAGCCGGTGAAAACGGTTCTGTTGACCCTTTACGTTATCGCCACGATAACAAGCAGGGACAAGACCAGTCATTTGCAGACGAATTGGCTTATTTAAAAATCCGCTATAAGCAACCCAATGAAGATACAAGTCGCTTAATTTCCCAAGCCATTAAAGTGAAACAAATTCTTCCAAGGTTAGAGAATAGTTCAACCCGTTTTCAATTTTCTGCCAGTGTGGCAGCTTTTGGACAGCAATTAAAAGGTGGAAAATTCTTGGGCAATTATGGTCACCAAGAGATTATACAATTGGCTCGTCATTCTAGAGGTGAAGATAAACATGGTTATCGAGCTGAGTTTATTAAGCTGGTTGAATTGGCTAAAAATTTATCACCGGAAAAGATTGTGCAACACTAGGGAGCAGTCTGTGAACGTGGGCAAATGTTAAAGTATGTTTAGACATAGAAACACCGATTTTACTTATCTTTAAACAAATGATATAAGATCAAGTGAGACAACGCATCTGTTCACGAGCACATCCATGAGCAAAATAACAAACCTCAAAGCATAAATGGAATTTTAGATTGCAAACCAATGAGCAATTAATTACAGCCTATCAAGAAGGTGATTTTGAGGCATTTGAAGAACTATATAGGCGACATAAAAATGCGTTATACCGCTATTTTTATCGCCAGGTAAAAAATGCGGCAATAGCCGAAGAACTGCATCAGGATGTCTGGATGCGTATTGTTAAAACATCTGCTGTATTTAATCAACAATCATTATTTACTACCTGGTTATTTAAAATAGCCCATAACCGCCTTATCGACTATTTTCGCAGCAATAAACATAATACCGAACAACGAGCTCAGGAAGGTAACGACGATATCATAAATAACCTTAGCTCTGAACCTAATCAACGGCCTGACAATCAATTAAACGAACAACAAATTGCCGCTCGGGTATTACAAGCAGTAGATGAGCTCCCCGAGGAACAGCGAGAAACATTTTTACTCCATGAACATAGCGGTTTAAGTTTAAAGGAGATCGCCAATATTACCCAGGTATCATTTGAAAGCAGTAAAAGCCGATTACGTTATGCGGTAAAAAAACTGCGTGGACAATTGAGAAATCTGCTATGACCGATCAAATCAAAGACGAAAAAGAGTTCCGGGAGTTTTATCAGGACTACCTTGAAGGTCAGAGTGATCTTTCTGATTTATACCAACAAAGCGAAACGGTTCAACCATCTGAAAAAATCGATCAGACCATATTAAATGCCGCTAAGAAACAGAGCAATAAATCACAATTGGTTCATTTTCCGACTGGACGCCATAGCCGTTACTATTCTTTAGCAGCCGGTATCGCGGTATTCTCATTGGTTGGATTACTGGTGTTTAAGACCTGGGAAACGGAACAAAAACATTTGCAGCCAGAATTTTCTGTTGAAAGTACAGCTCCTACTGAAGCCGACTACATCCCATCAGCAGCCGAAAGCAGATTGGGAACTTCCATAAAAACTAATAGCTCAGCAGCACGAGATGACTTATTGGAAAAAGAGCAAGCCTATAAATCTCCGCCTAAAGAAGAGGAAGCGATACGACCAGCCCCAGCCCCTGCTGCTTTGGCACTGGAATACCAAGCAACACGAAAAATCAGTCCTGCCATGATGCGCTCCAAGGCTACAGCATTGCCGCAAAAAAATAAGAAGCAATCACCACAGAAAATGATGGATAGGGAAATACAATCAATATCTGCTCAAGATTGGCTGAAAAAAATCCAGGAATTAATTAGTACCGATAAAAGGCAACAAGCGAAAGAAGAATTAGCTTTGTTTATACAGGCCTATCCAGATTATCCTGTTGACAATGAACTAATCAAGGCAATTGAAGTACAAGAAAAAATTAAATAAAAGTTTTTCTCTGCCGATAAACTTTATACATAACAACCTATAATCAGGACCATAGCAATGTTTTCGATTAAGAAACGTTTATTCGCACTCACTATAGTGGTAGCAGTCATCTCTACCATTGTCGTATTTGTTAGCTTTTCAACCATGAAACCCATCAAGGAAGATTGGCATAATTACGTTGAAAATGTTGCGGAACGGCAGATTTTGCTTGGTGATATTAAATCTCAGTTTGGTTATGGTGGCGCTATCCACAACTTTAAAAACTATGTCCTGCGGGGGACAAATAAATACTATGATCGGATAAAAAGTAATTTTTCCGCCTTAAACCGAACCATTGAACAATATAAAGCTTTAGAAGGTATTTCTGCGGAAGAATCAAATGCACTGGATGTCATAAAAAATACTTCAGATAAATATAATCAGGCTGCTGACACCGTCAGAACCATGTATTCAAAAGGAAAGACAGCTCAAGAAATTGATAAATCAGTCAAGATAAATGATGCTCCGGCTATTAAAGGTCTTAAAACCCTACTATCGAATCAGGCTCAATTAACCGCAGCCCAATCCACAGCCCTGGAATCTCAAATACACTTTTCACAAAAAATGTTGCTGGTTACAATTGTTATTGCGGTTGTCCTGGTTTTAGTTATTATTATAGCCCTGAGTCGCTCGATTTTAGCTCCCCTATCCTCTTTACAAGAAACCATTCAAAAGGCACAACAAGAAAATAATCTATCAATTAAGTGCAATTTATCCGGTAATGATGAGATAGCCTCAATTGGTCAATCATTTGATAATATGATGGAAACTTTTCGTCAAATTATCCAAAACATTGGTCAATCAACATCTAAACTCTCGTCAGATTCAACCAGCTTGGCAAAAATAACAGAACAATCTAGTACCAATATTTTAACTCAACAAGAGCAAACCAACGAAGTTGCTCATTCCATAGAACAAATCAATCAAGCAGTAAATGAAGTTGTAAATAGTCTCGCTAAAAATTCATCAACAGCTGACGAGACTAATAAAGAAACTCTAGAAGGTAAAAAACTTTTACAAAAAACCATTGACTCAATTGAATTACTTTCTCAACAGATTGAAAAATCAACTCAAGTTATTCATCAACTCAATACCAATAGTGAGCAGATCAATGGGGTCGTGGATGTCATCCGAGGCATTGCCGAACAAACCAACCTATTAGCTTTAAATGCGGCTATCGAAGCAGCACGAGCAGGCGAACAAGGAAGAGGTTTTGCGGTGGTTGCCGATGAAGTTCGAACACTTGCAGGTCGAACACAAGAATCGACTGAAGAAATTAATCAGATGGTATTACAACTTCAAAATGATACCTCTCAAGCTGTAAATGTCATGAGTGAAAGTACCCAACAGGCAGGCTATGTCGTCGAGCAAGCGACTCAGGCAGGTAGCTCTTTGGATAAGATTTCTAAATCAATCGAAGTCATTAATTTCGAAAGTTCAGATATTGCCAGTGTCACAACACAACAGTCACAAATGCTAAATTCAATTAATCAAAATATCACGCAGATTAACGAAATGTCGACGCAAACGGCTGAAGTTGCTCGACAGTCAACCAGTACCAGTGAAAATATGGCGAGTCTTGCAGATGAGCTTAAACAAACTGCAAACCAATTCCAAGTATAAATAAAAAAAACCGTCATAAGTCGGTGACACAGGGGAGGGGGAATTAAGTGTATACACCAACCAATGACGATAAGATTACTCTGCAAAGAGTAATTACTTGAGATTCCGTCAACTTGGAAAACATTTATCAGTCCAGGGACTCAACTAAAAATCATTTCCCTTCAGATAGTATATAGACCACTAGGGTATAACTAACAAGGTCATTGTAAAAAAAACACTATCAAAGGTTGAAAGTACTGAGGGGGGAGGGGTTTTAAATGCACTCACCAACCTTTGACAGCGAAAGTTGGTTACTCAGCCAGGAGTAACCAAAATCGGTTTGATAACCAGCATACAGTTTAGATAACTTTTTATAACTACTTGTTATTGTTACTTGTTACCTGCCTGCAATTCCGTACTATCTATAATTTTTTGTTCACGCTCACAATCTTCAGCCCAGTTTTCATGGTGCTCCTTGGCCCAATTGAGATCACAATAACCGCTCTGCATGGCCTTGAAAGCGCCTTCCATTCCAATGGAACCAATATATATATGCCCCAAAATAATGGTAAACAACAACATACCACTGATCGAATGAATCAGATGTGATACCAGCATCAATTCACGCATTAAATTTAAGTTGGGAAAATCCAGTATAATTCCAGTAGCTGAAATAATTCCACCAACAAAAATTAAAATCCAGAACATGCTCTTTTCACCCATATTAAAAAAACCGGATGGAACATGTTTTTTACCTATTATACCACCTCCAAGCAGCAACCAGGTCAAATCTCCGCGTGCATAAATATTTCTAATCACAAACTTTAAGAACATTAATACTAAAAAGACAATAAACAACGGCCCAATAAAATCATGCATGGTCTTGGCCGCCAAAGCCAAATTGGCATTAGCTTCTTTACCGATTAAAGGGATTAGATAATTACGACCAAATAACAACACCATTCCAGTCAGGGCCAAAAGAACAAAGCAGGTTGCCATAGACCAATGAATAAAACGTTCATAACCGGTATAGCGTTTAATTTTCTTATTCGATGCTCCCGCTCGAATCATAATTTTACCTCGAATCAGATAAAACAAGGCTAATAATCCAATCACAACAGTTAATGCGATTCCGGCAATCGGGATAATCTTTCCCATCCGTAGTTGTCGCCACTGCTCACCGAATACACTGACCAAAATAGTACTATCGAGCTTTTTCACCTGTGAGGTGCTTTTATAGGGCAGCTCAACAGGTGGACGAAAGACTTTGCTCGGGTTATTTTGTACGATATCACGCCATAAATCTGTTCCCGGATTGGGTACGTTACCGATGGCTGCTACAAAACCGCTTTCAGCCATTTTTTCAGCAGTCGCCAATGCCGTCGAAGTATACAGGCTAAAAATAAGCAAACCGACAAGTATTACCCAAAAGGTTCGCATCTTAACCATTTTTTTATCATTCATTTCAAGCATCATCCCAAAAAAATAGATTACTACTCTATCCTCAACTGCCAATCATAGAGTAGTGATATGTCGATAAATTTTTTGTCGTTCCCACGTGGTTATCCTAAAAAGCTCAGTTGACTTCGTAGCGAGGTTCACTTAAGTGCTGAAGATTAAGGATTTTATGGGTTATTTTGGTTTTTCTTGTAGTCACCCTACTGGTGAAGCCAAAATGTTCCAGAAAACCCTTAAGACTTAGTGCTTAAGGGAACCACAGTAGATGGCAACTGAGTTTTTTAGGTTTATGGAAATGCATACTTTCAGGTCCCCACGTTAAACATGGGAACCGGATATATGGGATCTCTAAAGAGACTCCATCACTTATCAATACGAGGTCCCTGTAATGAAGAACTACGGTAAGCACCGCCCTTATTCATTACACTCATACCACGATTCACAACCCGCTTACGGAAGATATCCGACACCACGGCGGCATCACCGGCAAGCAGAGCTTTACTGGCGCACATTTCCGCACATAATGGTAGCTTTCCTTCTGCCAAACGATTAGAGCCATATTTGCGGTATTCTTCGGAACTGTTATCTTCCAAAGGTCCGCCAGCACAGAAAGTACATTTGTCCATTTTTCCACGAGTCGAGAAAGCCGAGTTTTCCGGGAACTGCGGAGCACCGAAAGGACAAGCATAGAAGCAATAGCCGCAACCGATACAAAGGTCCTTATCATGCAGTACCACGCCATCATCAGTGGTGTAGAAACACTGCACCGGGCAAACCGCCGCACAAGGCGCATCGGTACAATGCATACATGCTACAGATAGTGAGCGCTCACCTGGCTCCCCATCTTTGATGGTGACCACGCGACGACGATTAATTCCCCAGGGAACCTCGTTTTCATTTTTACAAGCCGTTACACAGCCATTACATTCGATGCAGCGTTCCGCATCACAATAGAATTTCATACGTGCCATTAGTTTATCTCCTATACTTTACCAAAGCGGCACAGGCTGCATTTTGTTTCCTGCATCTGCGTTACTGAGTCATAACCATACGTCATTGCGGTATTGGCAGCTTCACCTAAAACAATCGGGTCGGCTCCGGCCGGATATTTACTACGCAGATCCTTACCTTGGAAGACACCCGAATAGTGGAACGGCATAAAGGCTACACCTGCGGCAACCCGACGGGTAATCATCGCCTTGACATAAATCTTGGCACCTTCCGGTGTTTCCACCCAAACGTCATCACCATCTTTGATATAGGCATCATTGGCATCGCGCGGATTGATCTCAATAAACATATCCGGCTGTAATTCCGCCAACCAAGGATTGGAGCGGGTTTCTTCACCACCACCTTCATATTCAACCAAACGTCCGGAGGTCAGAATAATCGGGAAGTCCTTGGAGTAGTCCTTGGCTTGAATAGATCCGTAACGAGTCGGCAGACGCCAAAACATCTTTCTGTCTTCATAGGTTGGATATTTCTCAACCAGATCACGACGGCTGGTATAGAGTGGCTCTCTGTGCTTGGGTATCGGATCCGGAAAGGTCCACACCATTGCTCTAGCCTTTGCATTACCAAAGGGTGAACAACCGTGTTTAATGGCAACCCTTTGAATACCACCGGATCGGTCGGTCTTCCAGTTCTTACCTTCGGCAAGCTTTTTCTCATCGTCAGTCAGCTCATTCCACCAACCCAGCTTTTGCAATAACTTGGCGGAGAATTCCGGATAACCGTCTTTAATATCGGAATCTTTACCCCAGGAATCTTCTGCCAACAAGTTGGTACCATTACGTTCCACGCCGAAACGGGCACGGAAGGTTAAACCACCTTCTGCAACTGATTTACTCGGATCATAGAGGTTAGGTGTACCGGGATGCCCCAGTTTATCATCACCCCAACATGGCCATGGCAAACCATAGAATTCACCATCACAAGGACCACCTTCTGCCTTTAAGGACGTATAATCAAATTGTCCCCAGTTCTGCTGTTGTTTCTTCATCCGTTCCGGGCTCTGACCGGTATAACCGATAGTCCACATACCACGGTTAAATTCACGTGTGATATCTTCAACCAAAGGTTCATCATTAGTTACTTTGATGTTTTTAAACATCTGTTCGGCCAACCCTAGTTTTTTAGCCAGCTTATACATAATGGTATGATCAGGTAGGGATTCAAATAACGGTTCAATAACCCGATCACGCCATTGTAAAGAACGGTTCGAAGCGGTTACCGAGCCATAAGTTTCAAACTGTGTCGCAGCCGGTAATAAATAGACTCCGTCGGTACGGTCATGCATAACTGCCGAAGCGGTTGGATAAGGATCAACCACCACGAGTAGATCCAGTTTTTCCATGGCTTTTTTCATTTCCGGACCACGGGTCTGACTATTTGGCGCATGGCCCCATAAGAACATGGCTTTAACATTATCCTTCTGGCCTATATTAGCCTTGTCTTCCAGAACACCATCAATCCAACGCGAGACGGGAATACCCTTGGTATTCATGACATGGATATCTTTGTCCTTTTTCTTCTCGTAACTGCCTTTGTCGAAACGGCCCTTGACCCATTCATAATCCAAATCCCAAACCTTGGACCAATGTTTCCAAGCGCCACCGGAGAGACCGTAATAACCTGGTAAGGTATTGGCTAATACACCCAGGTCAGTTGCACCCTGTACATTATCGTGACCACGGAAAATATTGGTTCCACCACCGGAAACACCCATATTGCCTAATGCAAGCTGGAATACACAATAAGCTCGAGTATTATTATTACCAATGGTGTGCTGAGTTCCTCCCATACACCAGATAAAGGTACCGGGACGGTTATAGGCCATGGCTTTAGCTGCGGCATAAACCTGTTTTTCCGGTACACCGGAAACACGCTCTACTTCAGCAGGTGTCCATTTTGCCACTTCTTTTCGAACATCATCCATGCCATAAACACGTTGGCGAATAAACTCTTTATCTTCCCAGCCATTTTTAAAGACATGCCATAGCATTCCCCAAACAACAGGAACATCGGTACCGGGACGAATTCTTAAGAAATGATCCGCATGCGCTGCGGTACGGGTAAAACGAGGATCAATAACAATGACTGGCGCATTGTTTTCTTCCTTGGCTTTGAATATATGCTGTAGAGCAACCGGATGGGCTTCGGCCGGATTACTACCGATTAATAATACCGCTTTGGAATTATGGATATCATTAAAAGAGTTAGTCATGGCACCATAACCCCAAGTATTCGCTACCCCGGCCACAGTGGTGGAGTGACAGATACGGGCTTGGTGGTCGACATTATTGGTACCCCACATTCCCGCCATTTTCCGGAACAGATAGGCCTGCTCATTATTGTGCTTAGCAGAACCCAGGAAATAGACTGAATCAGGACTACTTTTAGTGCGTATATCGAGTAATTTATCACCGATTTCATTGATGGCCTGATCCCAGGAAACGCGTTTCCATTTGCCATTGACCAACTTTGTGGGGTATTTTAAGCGACGTTCGCCATGACCGTGTTCGCGTATGGAGGCCCCTTTGGCACAATGGGCACCACGATTAAAAGGGTGATCCAGAGCCGGTTCCTGACCGGTCCAAACACCGTTTTTCACTTCGGCAATAATACCGCAACCGACCGAACAATGAGTACATACGGTTTTAATTTCATTGGTTGCACCGCCCGAAGCGGTATTCGCTTCAGCTTTTTCCATCATTGATGAGCTGATACCAGCAGTTAAAAATGTACTACCCGCCATTAAACCAGAATTTTTCAGAAAAGAACGGCGAGAGATACCCTTTTTTTCCGAACTATTTTCCGGCAAATCCACAGCAATATTATCTTCCTCTTGGGATATCGATACCTGCTCTGAAGTTTTTGTTAGTTTCATAATAGCCACCTATAAAGCTGCAGACTTGTAATAATCAAGAATATGATTGGTTAAATGGTAGCCTTTCTGTTTACTTGGCTTCTCAATCATCTCTTCCGGTGCCGCTAGAGCACTAGTCGGCACTGCTGCCGCGACAGCCACCCCGACACTGGCAGCTAGGGAGCCTTTTACAAATTCCCGGCGACTAACCTGGGATTTGGTATTGTCCTTCGTCATTGTTGTTTCTCCTCCAAAGCAGAAATTGTTATTTGCAAAAATTAGAAGGATGCCTGTTTTTGTTCAAGAACAAGGCGTCGGTGCACGGAGAATCTGAGCGTATAAATAATACGTGACCATTCTCGGGCTACGCGCCCCGCGCCAAACAAAGCTATCGCATCCTGCTATCGCTCCTTACCTACATCCATGTAGGCAACGCAATAATTGGACAAAAACAGGCATCCTAGACCTGCATACCTAAATATTTTTTTTCAAAGGATATAAAAGCGACACCAAAGCGGCCGACTGCCTTATAAAAGGTAGCGGCATTGGCCTGACTAAGATCATGGAAAAAGCGCTCCAACCAATTGCCCATGTGATTACTAAAAAATTCACGTTGGGTATCATGTTTAACATCTTCCATAATCAACATAGCCATAACTTCACACAGCGCACTGACATGGTCTTCCGGTTCATGTACTTCAGATTTACGTTGATAACCCAGTACAGCCAGATCATCACGTAATTTACCTAATGGCTTTTCCATTAGAAAACCGGTTAGATACCAGGAGCCGTAGGGCATTAATTCACCTCTACCCAGACCGATAAACAATTCATGAAATTCATCATCAATTGTGCTCGGGTTGGTTGCCGAGGCGGATAATCCCAACATCGCCATAGCCATGGTCAGTTCGTCACCTTCAGAGTCGATAGCCGAAAAACCTGAAACCTCTTGCAACATTTGCTGATCCGGAGCAGCCCTTAGTAGAGCGGCAAGAATCTGATAAGCCCCGACACGATACAGTTGTTCCTGGTTTTTGGTCTGAGCCGCTTCCATGGCAATGACATTATCCGCGCTACTCGCTGTATTCTCGGCATACATTGGTTCAATTTGTCTCTGGTTTTCCATCGATTATTCCTTAGAGTTATTATGAGCAACTCCCGGGCCATAGTTTTGGGGAAAAGAATGACCAAAAGGGAGTAGAATGACTGACAAACAGGTAAAAATAGGACTTAATGTAGCGACTGTTCCTTCTCAGGGTCCATCGCTGCCTCATCCTGTACCACATCCACTACTCGACAATCCTCACACATTTTCAAACGGTTCTTAGCCCGTTCGGTTTTAAACATCCAGTGATCGGACAGTTTGGCCAACATATTTTCGATGACGGAACGAGTCGCAAAGGGTTTGCCGCAGGAGATACAGTTAAAGGGACTTTCCTCATATAATAGTCGCGTCTGTTGTCGTTGTTCTCGTTCAAATAGCAAGCGCGGCGTGATGGAAATGGCATTTTCCGGACAGATGCGGGTACACATACCACATTGCACACAATTGGCTTCGATAAACTTTAATTGCGGAATCCCATCACCGGTTTGTAAAGCTTTACCCGGACAGGCCTCCACACAACTATGACAAAGGGTACAATTGTCTTCGACAAAGGCGGTACCGAACATGGTGGGAATAGAGAAAAGCGCCATCTTGCGGGGTCTCTCTGCTTGTTCATAGAGATGGTCGATAGCAAAATAGGCGGTTTGTCGTTTACCACCAATAGCCGCATAAGAGGCTTGGGGAATTTCCGGCATCAGCGCAGGTAATGTTTCACCCAATTCCTGCTGACTAACAAGAGCAACGCTATTAGCGGGATAACCCAAAGCGCGTAGAATTTCAGAACTAACCTGGATCTGTTGCTGTAATTCCTGCAGCATTTCAACAGCAGTATTACCACGATTGACGATCAGGATCGAGGCAGCCCCGTAAGCCAGTAGGCTTAACCACACCTCCAATCCAACACTGGCCAGCTCTTCAATCATAATCGGTAAAATATTATCTTGTTCGGGATTGTCTATTTCACCACCATCTGCATCGGCAAAAAAGGCGATAATCGGCTCCCGACCGCCCTGCTCGGAATAGGTCCGGATTAATACACGGGCATTTTTAAGTAGGTCCTCAACTTTAGGATAGACGTAAGTCATGGCTCCGGAAGGACAAACAGTCGCACATACCCCTCCGCCCTGACATAAAAAGGTATCCACTTCAACCATCTCGACGATGGAACTGATAGCGGCAGCCGGACAAGCATCGATACACTTTCGGCAGGCTTCTTTACCGGAACGGCTATGGGCACAGATAGCCGAGTCATAATCGATAAACACCGGTTTTTCAAAAGTCCCAATCATATCCGCCAACTGCTCGGCAACCTGATTTAGACTCTGTGGATCGCTGTCGGTATGAAAATAGCCGTTGGGTAACAGAATCCTATCCAATACCGGCTTATCACCCAAATCCAAAATCAAATCGCTATTCAGATGCATGCCTTGCGATTTCTTTTCAGATGGTTTTAATTCAATGCTAAAGGCACCGAGATGGCCGTTGATTTCAATATCTCGTTCCTCCTGATGGATAACATTGTCTTGTTGAGAACCTTTACCTGCGGTTAATAAGATCGTGCAGTCCAATTTACCATCCAGCCGTTTGACGAAGTCAAGAGCCGACTGATCGCCGATAATCAGAAGTTTTCCGCGTGATTGATATTTCACCAGACTGGTTGGTACGACTGTTTGGTTACGGAAAACCTGCAAAGCAGCATTGCGAGCTTTAAGGTTATTTAATTGAGTGGGTTGATTATTCATACTAGTTTCTCATTGTTTAGTTCCGACCATTGTTCGGCCTGCTGCTCGGAGGCATTAGTTTCGTCTTGGGCAGATGTTACAGCTTCTATTCCATCGTCCTCTTCGATTAACTCTTCTACCTCATCATCTTCGATAACTACGCTTTGGCCGTCCTGCTCCATCATATTTTCCGGCCGCTGCGCTTGTTCATCCGTGTCCAACTGATCTTTTAATTTTGCCTTGGCCTCCTGTTCCATTTGGAAACGCATATCGGCAGTAATGATGTCACCCAACTTTTCAAACTGAGTAAACTCTTCATCATAATCATCCAGGCCGTCTCGAATATGAAAGTGATCGGTATTAAACAGCTTTCGCAGTGCCAATTTACGTAGTTCTTCACTGACACCCGGAGAAAGAAAGCCGCTATAGTCCGATTCACCGTTTAAGGTTTCCAGATCCGGCATATCGGTATCGGTTAAAACTTCCGCTTGCGGTTCCTTTTTATCCGATGAGGGAACATCTTCGAGAGGTTGTTGTTCAGATAAGGAAGACTTTGCTTCTTTCGTCGTTTGCTGACTTTCTGTCTTAAGACGTGACCAGCGGGATAAAAAACCACCCTCTTCTCTAGGTTCTGCAGCTTGTTTTAATGGCTTACTAGACTCATTCATTAGGCTGCCCCGTTTTCTTTCCAGTTTTTTAGTTTGCGTTTTACTTTCTTTTGCGGAGCATAATGGCTAAGTACAAAGGATTCACTCCAGCGATACAGTTCGGGAGGGAGATCAATCGCATAGACTTCTTCATCCCCTTCCAGATAGGAGTGGGCTTCGTCCAAACTTAAACTCACCAAAAATGGCTGGGGGACCTCATTTTCATCAAGATCGGCAATCACAAAGCAACGCGGCTCAGGAGACATGAGGTTATGGTAATAACTTTCGCATTCATCGCTATATAGGACGAGCTCAAAATCAGAGAGCAGAAATTGACTGATATTACCCTCTTGAAAAATCAGTCGGGGTTGGTTCTGTTCATCTCTTAGGCTGTTTTCCCCTACGGTTACGCCAATTGCTTCCCAGCTTTCACCGGCCCATTGGTTATCCAACTCGGTTTTTTGCATAATGACGGAAACCGGAAAACGATTGCTCAGTTGTTCCTCTCTATCCTGCATGGGAATAGCTTCGGCCATGCTTTTCTCCCTAAGTGGCAATTTGCTGATGGTATGAGCAAGTTATATACCAAGGGATTCATTTTCGAGATAACACAAGAAAAATGGGGGAGTTTGGTGAAAATAATAACCAAAATGGAACTTAGGGAAATAGGACAGAATGTCTCTATTAAGGTGAAAAATGGACAGAACCTACCAACAATTTAATTTCACCCCAATATCCAAAATAGTACCGTTGGCTATATATCAATGCTCAATCAACTTAGGTATAAATTTTGCTCTTCTGTTTCCCGATGTTTAGATTTAGGGAAAAATCCAACGTGGATAAAGAACTTACCAAGCAAAATCAACTAGTAGATACTTTTGGACGCAACATTACCTATTTACGACTATCGGTTACCGATCGCTGTGATCTGCGTTGTGTTTATTGCATGTCGGAAAATATGCAATTTGTACCACGCTCACAATTACTCACTCTGGAAGAGTTGGTGCGACTGGGCTCAAATATGGTCGACTGCGGCATTAGTAAAATTCGCCTGACCGGTGGTGAACCGTTGACCCGCAGCAACATTATGAATGTATTTGAAGCCTACGGTCAGTTAAAAGGATTAAAAGAACTCACACTTACCACTAATGGCACCCTATTAGATCGCTATGCCCAATCGTTAAAGGACGCCGGGGTAGATCGAATCAATATCAGCCTGGATAGCTTAAAACCTGAACGCTTTCACAATATTACTCGTGTAGGAGATATACAGCGTACCCTAAACGGAATTGAAGCCGCATTAAAAGTCGGCTTTAGACGGATAAAAATTAATTCGGTCATCTTAAAACATCGTAATCATGATGAGATTCACGATCTGGTCCGCTTTGTGATGCAACACGATATGGATATTAGCTTTATTGAAGAGATGCCATTAGGATACATTGACGACCATAATCGCGCTGAAGCCTATTATTCCAGTGATCATATATTGCGGGAGCTTCAGGAGAAACTAGAACTATTACCGAGTACCGAGACAACCGGCGGGCCATCACGTTACTATCATATTAACGGCAGCAATAGCAAAATTGGTTTTATTTCACCTCATAGCCATAACTTTTGCAGCCATTGTAACCGTATTCGGGTAACCGCCGAGGGTCGCTTGTTATTATGTTTGGGGCAAGAGAATTCAGTCGATTTGAGGCGAGTGATACGAGCGAATCCATTGGACGATCAGATATTGAAAAAGATCATTGTCAATTCAATGCAGATTAAACCGGAAAAACATGAATTTGATCTAAAAGTACAGCCGGTTATTTTAAGGCATATGAATGAAACCGGAGGATAAGTAATAATGGAGAATTGAAAATGGATTATTAAGATCCTCTGGTTGCTAGATTTTACGTGCTAACCTATTCTTAAACCTTTACGCCCCGGATATAACATCAAGCATTCCCTCATACAACGTGGGAACGAGTTTAAACGAGTAAATATTTATGACTTCAGTACAAATTGTCACTCCCCTAGAATTAAGCGAAGCGGGATTACATGCTTCAGAAGCAGTAGTCGCCACCAATGAGTTTGGTCAAAAAGTTCACGGGCATATTGCTGCCGAGCGAGTATTAACCGTATATCTGAATAAAAAGGAACTGGTTACCCTGATGACCCTAGGGACCCATCCGGAGCTACTGGTTTTGGGTTGGTTGCGCAATCAGCGCATTGTTAAGGATATTAACGAGATTAAAGCGATTCAAATTGACTGGCAAACGGCTTCCGCCGCCATCACCACCTATGAGGAAATAGATGGACTGGATGAAAAACTAAGTAAAAAGACAGTCACCACAGGTTGTGGTCAGGGTACGGTTTTCGGCGGTTTAATGGATGACTTGGAAAAAATCACTCTTCAGCCCAATGCTTTGAAGCAATCAAGAATTTATCAACTATTACACAATTTACAAAGCCATAATGAAGTCTATAAACGGGCTGGCGCAGTTCATGGTTGCGCCTTGTGCGAAGATACGGAACTGGAAGTGTTTACCGAAGATGTTGGTCGCCACAATGCTGTCGACGCCATTGCCGGTCATATGTGGCTAAACAATATAGATGGTCGTAATAAAATCTTTTATACCACCGGGCGTTTAACCTCGGAAATGGTTATCAAGGTTGCTCAAATGGGTATCCCCACTTTACTCTCTCGTTCAGGGGTAACCCATATGGGTCTGGAACTGGCCGAAAAGGTCGGGGTTACACTAATTGCCCGAGCTAAAGGACATCACTTTCTGGTTTATAGTGGTAGCAACAACATTATTTATGACTCAATTCCGGCGGCCCCCAAATCCTATCGGCAAAACCGTACTTCAAGTTCTGCGGATCATTAAAGGAATAATACGATGTCAGCCGTGATCTCCGAACATAATCCTTTTATGAGTGTTAAACAGGTGGCTGAATACCTGCACCTGAATGAAAAAAAAATCTATGCCCTGGTTAATGAGGGACAGATACCTGCCACCAAGGTAACCGGAAAATGGATGTTCCCCAAGGAATTGATCGATCACTGGATGCATAACTCCGCTCACGGCGGCCTTCTCAACGATCGCTTAATTATTGCCGGTAGTGATGATCCGCTTCTATACCGTATCATAATGGAATTTTCCCAGGAAACAGGCTCTCACGCCCTAATCTCTTATACTCCCACCGGAACCCGATTAGGTCTGGACCTGCTGCATGCCAACCGCATCGATGCCTGCGGCATTCACTGGGGGCCCAATGAAGAGAGTAATACCCGACACCCGGCTTTATTACAGCAATATACGCAACATCAACAATGGGTTCTAATCCGAGCTTTTCGTCGAGAGCAAGGCTTAATGGTTAACCCTACTCTGGATGAAAACATCACCACCGAAGAACTGCTTAAGTATCGCTATCGCTGGATTATGCGCCAAACCGGTGCCGGCGCGCAGCGTTATCTGCAGGAAGTATTAAGCGGCTACAACACCCCTATGGACCAACTTAATAGCAGTATTATTGCCCTCTCAGAGCGTGAAGCTGCCGCCGGTATTGCCATGGGACATGGCGATGTCTGCCCCGGAGCCCGATCAGCTGCCGTTGAATATGGCCTAAATTTTATCCCCTATGGCTGGGAATCATTTGACCTTGCCCTTCCACGCCGGATCTGGTTTCGACGCCTATTCCAAAATTTGATTAATCGTTTAAAATCAACAAAATGCCATGAATTAGCCGATATGCTGACCGGGTATGATTTAAGAGAAACCGGGGAATTGGTTTGGGGGGATGAATAACTAATGGAAAATATAAAGTTAACCCATATAGCATAATCCTTGCATATTATTACTCCCTTAATTAAATATTTGGAGTATATCGTTATATCCAAAGAAATATTAACGTTTCTAAATATCTATTAAACTTCTTCCTTAGTTTTTTCCATTTTTAGTTTCAATGCTTTTTGAATTCGCAAGACTAATTCCACATCATTAACGATAGGTTTACGAACATAATCATCGGCACCGGCTTCAAAAGCAGTTTCCATAATGGCTAAATCCAACACTGCGGTGGCAATAATGATGGGGATATGATCGTAATGTGGATTATTACGAATCACCTTACAAGCTTCTAGGCCATCCACTTCCGGCATCATTAAATCTAATATAATCAGGTCGACAGAACTTTCTTCCAGTGCCCGAAATGCCTTAATGGCACTATTTACCGGTATGACATTTTCAAAATCATTGATATCCAGAAGCTCTTCAAGCAATTGCAAGTTTATTGGTTCATCATCAACAATCAATATGCTGGCTTTAGAAATACCATCCATAACACAACCTAATTAAAATTAATCCTATCGATAACCATCTTAACATGACTATCCTTAGCTGAAAATTATCTTTTTTATTCTTAGCTTAATACGCTACTAACTATAGCCAGCATTTTCTAATAATCAAATACCCAATAAGCACTAAAAATGAACTACTTTATACCTTTTTTAATAGCAGAAACTTGTGTGAAAATTTAATGCCATTTGGTTTATAACAAACAATTTTAGCAAGGTTGGGTTACAATTATGGTATGGTTTCAATTAGATATTCCACTATGGTTCGATTCAAATACTTATTTATTTTACTATTCATCTTTAGCAATAGCCTTGCCGATGAAAATTCGAGGGAAAACCACAACTCTGGTAGCAGAAGTTATACAGTTGCATTTATCCAGGACAGTATGAGCAATGACTGGCGAGCGGCTCAAGTAAAAGAGATGAAAACAGCACTATCTGCCCATCCTTTTATTCAGTTTGTATATACCGATGCCAAAGGAAAATCCTCCCGCCAGATAATGGACTTCGAACGCATGGCCGCCGGCAATGCCGATATACTGGTCACAAGCCCACGTGATATCCGGGCCATGACACCGGTTATTAGCCAAGCCTACGAACAAGGTAAACCTGTCATTTTACTAACCCGTAAAACACTGAACGAACAATTTACTGCCTTTATCGGCCCGGATGATCGTGAAATTGCCATTGATGCAGCACATTACATCGCCAAATTGCTTTACGGTAAGGGAAACCTAATTATGTTACAGGGAATACCGACAGCCAGCACAGCAATTCAACGCAAAGAAAGCTTTTTATCAACCTTAAAAAACTATCCTGAAATTAAAGTCGTCGCCAGTCCCATCGCAAATTATCGGCGAAATGACGCGATTAAAGCAATGGACAAAATAATTTCTTCAGGGATCCAGTTCGATGCCATATATGCTCACTCCGATAGCATGGCCAGCGGAGCACGGATGGCGATGAAAATGGCCGGCATAGAGCCAAACTCAAAAATCATTGTCGGTATCGATTATATACCCGAGTCCAAACAAGCTATTATTAATGGAGAGCAGGCCGTTTCATATACCTACCCTACCGCAGGCAAAGAGGGAGCAGAAACTATATTGAACTTAATTAACGGTACTTCATTTGAAAAATACCAAAAAGTCCCTTATATCCGTGTTACCCATGAAAATGTCCATCAAATCGACACCATTTTTGACTAACTGATTTAATGACTAGCAAAATTAATCTCAACAAAAAAATTGCATTTATCCTACTTGCCTCCATTACCCTTACGTTATTTTTGGTGGGCATTATTTTTACCGTACTACTGAATTCTCTGTATACTGACTCAGCCAAACACGACATATTAAACAGTGTGCAAATATTCCGTGAAGAACTTCTTAGCAAACAGGAGCAGTTAACAAAACAAGGCCGGTTACTACAAAATAGTGAGGAAATTATCGCTTCGGCAAACCTTGTTTGGAAATATCAAGACAAGGCAAACTATGATAAATTAATTTTTGATCCGGAAAAGGAATCCTTGGCCAAACTATTAAAGCAAGTGGGACAAAATGCCGGATTTTCAATAGTGTCCATCTATTCGCCGACTATGGAACCCATCGCTTTTTATTCCAAAACTGACCATATAGAAAACAGTGGTTATGCCTCTATCGATAACTCTCGTAACCAATACATTTTTACTGATGGCCATAAAACTCAATTGCTGAATCCACTCATCACCGATGTAAACTTTGGCAACAAGGCCGAGCACCTTTCCTACTTCATTAAAAATATTCGCACTCAACAATTAACCATCGAAAGCTATAGTAAAATTATAAGAAAACTCCCCGACAGCGAGCAGTTGATTGGTTGGATCCGTTTGGCATTTTTAATCGATCAGAATTATGTCGATGCAGCTGCGGAAAAAAGCGGTTCGTCCATTGCTATAAAAAACCTGAATCAATTGCTGAGCAGTCAAAACTATCAACCGGAGAAGATTGCTCAAAAAGAAAAAATGACTATTCCTGATTTTACTTTGCAAAAACAGCAGGACAATCCACCACTATGGAGGCCGGTTAACGACTATTTCGAAGCCTTGTACCACTTACCTACCCACCAGAATAATACCATTGAACTCTATTTTGCAATCGACAAAAGCGATTTACACACCAGTATTGGTGCTTTTCAGGAATCCATAATCTGGGTATTGGTTATCAGCGGAGCCTTGGTTGTACCATTGGGATTACTTTATTTCAGACGTGAAATAACCCAGCCGATTTCTGGTCTTACCCAAATTGCCGGACAGATTTCTTTCGGACGTTTTCCAGTTTTTGAAAAACCACAACGAAATGATGAGATCGGTACCTTGCTGACAGCCTTCGGTCGTATGACGGAAGAGATTCAAAACCGAGAGGCAAGCCTACAAACTTATCATCACGAATTGGAAAAGACGGTTAGCGAAAGGACTGCAGAATTAGAAAACAGTATATCAGAACTCAATTATCAGAAATTTGCCATGGATCAGCACGCGATTGTCAGTATCGCCAATCGACGCGGAAATATTTCTTATGTTAATCAAAAATTTTGCGACGTCAGTGGTTATAGCAAAGAGGAGTTAGTAGGACAGGATCACAATATTCTTAACTCTGGTGAACACGATAAGAGTTTTTTTGCCCAAATGTGGAAAGACATCTGTAGTGGTAAAGTATGGCATGGTGAAATCAAAAATCGAACAAAAAATGGCTCCTATTACTGGGTTCATTCTACTATTGTCCCCTTTCTGGATAAACATGGTGCCCCTTATCAATTTGTCTCCATACGTACCGATATCACCCGCCAAAAAGATACGGAAAATCAACTGCAGTTTGCCAAAGTTGAAGCGGACAAGGCTAATAAAGCTAAATCGGAATTTCTTTCCAATATGAGCCATGAATTAAGAACACCTCTGAACTCCATCTTAGGTTTTGCTCAGTTATTGGAACATTCCAAAAATAATCCACTGGATGAACGACAATTAGATCAGATTAAATATATTCTTAATGGAGGAGAACATTTACTGGGTTTGATCGACGATGTCCTGGAGCTGGCAAAAATTGAAGCGGGAAAACTGACCTTATCCGTAGAACAAGTTGAATTTAGCTACCTGCTTAATGACTGTGTAAATTTAGCGCATCCTTTAACCTCAAAATATAAAGTCACAATCAGCAATCGTTGTGAACAGATGCCCTCAGTCTACGTCGATTATCTTCGCGCCAAACAGGTTATTTTAAACCTACTTTCCAATGCCATTAAGTACAATAAACCGCAAGGTCAGGTATGGATCGACAGTAGTATTGAACAACATTATTTAAAATTGACTATCTGCGATACCGGTCCCGGGATCCCCAAAGAACGCCAGCATGAACTATTCAAACCGTTTAATCGACTAGGTGCGGACCAAAGCAATATAGAAGGAACCGGTATCGGTTTATCACTTTCCAAAAAATTAATCGAAGAGATGCACGGCAGTATCGGTATTGAAAGCGAAACCGAACAAGGCAGCATGTTTTGGGTACGTTTTCCCCTACTAAGCAAAGCCAATACCGAGCAAATAGAAGCTACAAAGGCGGAAAATATAGAAGCCAACTTTGAGCTTAAACTCAGTAACCCGAAAAAGCTCTTATATATTGAAGACAATCCTGCCAATATGCAATTAATGGAAGATCTCGTTGCCGATATTAACAATCTTGATATGCTTTTAGCTCCTAATGCCGAGTTGGGTATTGAACTGGCAAGCGATAGTCATCCCGATCTGATTATCATGGATATCAATTTACCCGGTATGGATGGATTTTCAGCCGCCCAAATCTTAAAGGAATCTCCTGAAACTGTCCATATTCCCTTAATAGCCTTGAGTGCTTCGGCAACAAACAGTATGATTGATAAGGGATTACAGGCTGGCTTTTATGACTACCTGACCAAACCTGTAAATGTTAAAAAGCTACTTTTTTTAATGAAAAATATATTGACTCCAGATGACTGAAGATCAACAACACATTTTTAGCTCTCAATTACTAATCGTCGATGACGAACCGGCAAATATTGCCCTGTTGGAACAAACCCTGGAGATGGAGGGCTATCATAATATCAGCTCTACCACTGATCCAACCCAAGTTCTGCTACTATGTTTAAAAAAGCGCTTTGACTTGATTTTATTGGATATTCGCATGCCCGGTATGGACGGTTTTGCAGTATTGGAAGCTCTGGCAGAGATCATGCGGATCAACTACTTGCCGGTCATTGTATTGACCGCCCAAACCGACGATGAAACTCGAGCCAAGGCTCTACAGGCTGGTGTCAATGACTTTATCACCAAACCGTTTCTACGCTGGGAAGTGCTGTTACGGATACGTAATATGTTGATCAGTCGTTGTTATTATAAACAACAATTGACACGTGCCGATGATTTAGAACGTAAGGTAAGGGAACGTACTAAAGAAATAAGAGAAACACAATTACAAATTATCCAACGCTTGGGACGAGCCGGTGAATACCGTGATAATGAAACGGGTACCCACGTCATACGAATGAGTAAAAGTTCTCAACTATTGGCCTTGGCGGCAGGTTTGGATGAGCAACATGCCGAGAAAATTTTGTATGCCACCCCGATGCATGATATCGGCAAGATTGGAATTCCCGACGAAATTCTTCTCAAACCTGGGAAGTTAACCGACCAAGAACGCCAGATTATGAATACCCATGCGCAAATTGGCGCCGATATTATCGGCCGACATGAATCGGAAATTTTAAAATTGGCTCATTCCATCGCCTTGTGTCACCATGAAAAATGGGACGGCAATGGATACCCCAACGGCTTGAAGGGAGAAGATATTCCCATTGAAAGTCGCATTGCAGCAATTTGTGATGTGTTTGACGCCTTGACTTCCAGCCGTCCGTATAAGGATGCCTGGCCTGTGGATAAAGCCTTGGCCTTTATGAATGAACAGTCCGGTCAGCACTTCGATCCCCCATTGATCTCCCTATTTAATCAAATTCTTCCACAGGTCAAGCAACTCAGAGAAGAGTTTCCCGATACCGAGGAGTAAAGTATCGTTCAAACTCTCTGGTTGAGTTATCTTTTTAATTGGCTCTTAATAAATTGGAATATTGGCATAACCCTGGGCTTGATAACCGGTTAATGAAACAAAGGTATTCCCCACTGCTTTTATTCCATCTAATAATGTATCATTCTTTATGCCAAATAAGCGCGTCGCCACTGAGCATGCTTCCATTCTCACTCCCTGTTGTTGCAAATCGACCAATTGTTCGGCAATTTTATCCATATGATCAAAGTCGGTCAGCTCCATCTGCTCTCTATCTTTAGAGATTAATTTTACCGATAGACCCCGAAAAGCTAAAATCACATCCGGTGTTACTCCCTGGCGCCGAAAGTCTTCGACGGTTTCTCGAATAACCATCAAATACAGAGTTAATTTTTTAGCTTCCGTTATATTAATATCAAAGATCACTTTTCCCTCTTTTACTCCTTTTAAAGCATCACTATCATCGGGTTTATCTGCCAGTGCTAAGGAAGTCAAAAAGGAAAGTAAAAGAAAAATCACACCTACTTTAAAGAATTTCATCGTTTTCTCCCAGATTTCAGAACGAACGCTCGTTCTTTTTTTAATAACAAAAAAAAGCAGCTGCACTACTTTTCAATTAAATTTCAAAGTAACTACTCACGCCGTTTAGATTTTGTGCCAGGACAAGGCGTTTACGCACGGAGAATGTGAGCGTATAGCTAATACGTGACCATTCGAATACGAAAACAACGCGGTTATGGTGCAAAAGATGAATGGGGTGAGTAGTTACATTTCATCTTAAGGTTAATCGGCTTTAACAGCCCGCCAACCACAATCTACTGTCTCGGCCAAATATTCCAGCAAGGGTTTATCTAGTGCACCATCCAAATGCAAGTTCATCATTCTAATGGCACCACCAAACATGGCTGTTGCAGCTACCCATGGCTCTAAGTCACGTACTTCACCGGCATCCATTCCCTCTTCCAATATGCGCCGCATCATTAAAAATGGCGTCGAAGAACAGATGGGGACTTCATCCGGCAGGTACTCATTGTGTTTCGCCAATAGGATAAACTGCATCAGTTTCGGCTCTTTAGTAGCCAGCTCAAAAAGGTAATCAATAACCTTTTTACAACGTCGAAAACAACTGGTCTCGGTCATGATCAAAGGCCTCATTTCCCGTTCAATCCGGACCATTAAATTATCATATAGTGATTTGGCAAGATGCTCTTTGTTATGAAAATGATGGTATATTGCCCCCGTACTAACCCCTGCAGCCTTTTTAATATCCTGAATCGAGGTATTAAAATAGCCCTTATCAGAAAATAGCAGCAACGCCGTTTGCAATACTTTTTCCTGTAACTGCTGGCCTTTAGGGTTTGATTTATCCATAGGCAACATACTACAGAATGGACGTTCTGTTTTCAACTGGTTTTTATACTATGTAGTTGTTCTGCAATTGCGACATCATCTTCAATTAACGCCGCATCCTGTTGCAGCCAGATTTTAAAGATAGTGCCCTGATGATGTTCTGATTCGACACTGATATTACCGCCATAACGACGAATAATTCCGTAGCTAACTGACAACCCCAAGCCTGATCCTTTACCTTGTTCTTTGGTGCTATAGAAAGGATCAAAGATTTGTCCCAATTGTTCCTTGCCCATACCCGGCCCATTATCTTGAACAGTAATCAACACTCCACTATCATTCCAATCTTCTGAAGAAATGGCTATTTTATCGCCGGACTCCTCCACAGCATGCACGGCATTAACCAAAATATTGACCAAAACCTGTTGTAATTCTTTGGGATTAATTTTAACGGCAATCGAAGCTTTTAAATCCAAGGATAAAGTGAATTTCTGACTCTTACAAAGATGACGTACCAAGGGCATGGTGTGTTCAATCACCAAATTGACGTTAACAGCCGAAGGTGGTGTCAAACTGCTGAATTGATCCGGACTGGCATATTGCAAGAGATTATTGATAATGTCCTTAATTCGATAAACTTGTTCAATTACCAGGTCAATTTCACCTTTAACCGGTTTTCCGGCATCTCCGACCTCATCAATAATAATTTCCAAATTGCCTAAAATTACAGCAGTAGGATTGTTGATCTCATGCGCCACACCGGCGGTCAACTCCCCTAATGCTGCCAGTTTTTCAGCAATGACCAATTGCTGACGGGTTTCACGTAAGACATTAATGGTACGAACCAGATCATCATTTTTCTTTTGCAGTTCCGAGGTACGTTCCTTGACCTTGTCTTCCAGCTGCCCCGCCCACTCGTGGATCTGTTGGTTTCGCTCACGAAGCAGATCCAGCATTACATCCAACTCATGGGACAATTTACCCAACTCATCCTGGGAATTGACCGGCCCTACTCGCTTCACCCGTCCCACCCGAGTGGCATCGATTACCTGACTCATGAGCTCCAACGGTTTAAAAATCGATTTAGCTCCCTTAATCGCAACCGCAATTGAAACTGCCATTAATAGGAAAAACAATAGTATTAAAAATAGCAACGCCTGCCACAAAGCCTGTTTAAACGGCTTTTCCAGAAACCCCGCATACAACATGCCTACCCGTTCTCCATCCATATCCAGGATCGGCTCATAAGCGGAAATATACCAATCATTGACCACAAAAGCTCGGTCGATCCAGATCTTACCGCTATCCAGTACTCGAGTACGCACGTCATTGGATACCCGAGTGCCTAAGGCCCTTTCCCCAGGTCGCAATGGCACATTAGTGGATATTCGCACATCTTCCAGAAAGACCGTTACGGTACCAATACTGCCCGGTAATAAACTCCCTGGTCCATAGGCCAAGTCTCGAATCGAATCAACCAAGTCGAAGTTTCCGTTTAATAATACCCCACCGTCTAGAACCGCAATCACCTGACCAGTTGAATCTTTGACCGGATACAGTGCTCGGATCATCATACCGCGATCTTCAACATTACGGTTGGTGGCACGTGCACGGGGAGTGACGATAAGCGGTAAAATATGGCGTTCTGCCAACATTGGCGAAATAGACTGCAAATCCTGACTGGAAAAGATTTCAATGCCCACTTTAGAATGCCCCTGAAAGGCAGACAATAAAGAAGCCGAAGCTTTGGCTTTACCGTATAGTTGATTGGAATATAACCAAGTCCCATTAGGAGCAAGAAGGTTTAAATAGCTAAATTGAGCATCACTTTTCAGATTCTCCAGTAAACGCCTAATTTCAGCACCATTATCCACATCCAAAGCGGTCCGAAAATGGTACGATTCCGCCAACCTTTCAATTTCTGCCAGATAATCTTCACGCAGACGATGAAAAATATCATGCGATACGGAAAGGTCGGTATTAACTTTAATCAGTAATTGTTGATAGGCAAAAGTATTTCCCCAATAGATGGCAAGCATTAATGCAACGGGCATCAACACCAGAATAGGAAATAAGACAAGCACTAAAATTTTATAGCGTACCGTTGTTTTAATGGTATCAGCAAGAGACTTGATGATATTCACTGTAGTTTAATCATCCGTATTCCAAAGCTGCACTTTACGTTCCAAAGTTTTACGAGAGACTCCCAATACTCTGGCGGCTGCGGATTTGTTACCACCTTCTTGTTCCAGAATTTTCAAGATATGATGTTTCTCAACGCTGGCCAATTCCAGATCCGTCTGTTCACCCGGTACCGTTTCCGAATTCACCAACTTAGTTGTTCGTAATACACAATCACCGGGCGAGCTATTAAGTAAGATACAACGTTCAATAATATTTTTTAATTCCCGCACATTACCAGGCCAGTCGTAGGAGCAAAGTCGTTGAATTTCAGCATCAATAATCTGTGGTGCCGACATGCCAAGCTCCTTGGAGATGGTTTCGGCAAAATGTCTGACTAAAATTGGAATATCTTCTACCCTCTCTCGTAAAGAAGGCATCCGAATTGAAACCACATTCAGTCGATAATAGAGATCTTCACGAAATCTCCCTTCTTTTACCATCTCTTTTAAATCTTTATTGGTAGCCGCAATGATCCGAACATCCACAGGAATTTCACAATTGGAACCTACCGGTCGAACTTGTCGAGATTCAATCACTCGAAGTAGATGGGCTTGCATGGGAAGAGGCATTTCACCAATTTCATCAAGAAAGATAGAGCCACCATCGGCATAAGTGAATAAACCATCTCGAGCCTGATGCGCACCGGTATAAGCACCTTTGACATGACCGAAGAGTTCACTTTCCAGCAATTCCCCGGAAATGGCGCCACAGTTAACCGGTACTAAAGAACCGGAGCGACCACTCCACTCATGAATGGCACGTGCAGCCAGTTCCTTACCGGTTCCCGATTCACCTTCTATTAAGACCGTAGAAGGCATGGGAGCGATCCGTTTTATCACCTGACAAACACTAGTCATGACTTCGCAATTCCCAATCATGCCGGATTTCAAACCTGGACTACCGTAAATATTATTGACCTGGCGTTTTAAGATATAGTTTTCACGCTGAAATTTTTGCCGTTCCAGATAACGTTTGATAGCAGTAATCAATTGCTCAATACGAAAAGGCTTCATAATAAAATCTTCTGCACCGGCTCGTAATGCGCTAATAGCAGTTTCCAGATCGGCATGTCCGGTCATAAAGATCACCCCGGTATTATCCCCTTGTTCGCGCAATTCCAAAATCCATTCCAGACCGGTTCGGCCCGGCAGTCGAATATCGGCTACGATTAAATCAAAGTGACAACGTTGTCTAAGAACCTCCGCAGCGGCTACATCATCAGCCACTTCAACCAAACTAAAGTGTTTTTGTAAGCCACGTAATAAAAAATTTCGAATCCCAGGTTCATCATCCAGAACCAAAATGGAGGTCATCCGGGCATCATTTTTATCCTCACCGGAATACCCTTCTTTATCAATATTATCTTGGTTATCTATTTGCATAATTCAGTCGATTTTATAGTATTTAATATTAAGCCTATCCATATTCTTAAGTTTTGCAAGAATTGCAGATAATTTTTAATTTGTCTTGAGACAAAATGACACAATATTTTTAATATAATATGCGACATTTTGTTACTAAACTCAGTTTATTTGGTTATGATCCTTATGAACTTTAGTTTTATTTCGTCATTTTTTTGCACTAAAATTTAGCTTCGCTTATTTTTTCAATAGCCTACAAATACATTTATATAATTAATGATTTAAGTGATTTGTCGAAGCTCGTTTATGTGCATAAACCATTCCAAAATTGATAAACAAAATCAATTTTGGCATTATCTTTGCTCTTTTAACACAATTTAACCATAGTCATTAAATAATCTATAACAATTTCAATAACTACGTGAGAAAAATTCAATGCTAAAAAAACCACTTTTGATATTATTGATGAGCTTAGCCAGCCTTTTTATAACAACGGCATTTGCCGCACAAGGGGACACAAACATACTACGCATGGCAACAACAACCAGTACCGATAACTCAGGACTGTTAAAACATTTATTACCGATTTTTGAAAAACAAACTGGCTTCCAGGTTCAAGTCATCGCAGTAGGAACCGGTAAAGCATTGCGTATGGGACGTGATGGTGACGTTGATGTGGTTTTAGTTCATGCTCCTGCTGCAGAACAAAAATTTGTCGCTGGCGGCTATGGCGAAAAACGCTTCAAAGTCATGTACAACGACTTTGTCATTGTCGGACCAAAATCCGACCCGGCCAAAATCAATCAAGCCAAAAACATTAGCGAAGCTATGAGTGGCATTGCCAACGCAAATGCATTGTTTATTTCGCGGGGTGATGATTCCGGTACCCATAAAAAAGAGCGTAAACTATGGCAAACCGCCAGTGTTAAACCGGAAGAAAAATGGTATCGTGAAGCCGGTCAAGGCATGGGCAAAGTTTTACAAATTGCCGGAGAGCTGGATGCGTATACTATGACAGATCGTGGTACATGGTTGGCCTATCAAAAACGTTCACCATTGGCTGTCCAATTCCAAGGTGACGAAAATCTATTTAATCCTTACGGAATCATTGCCGTTAATCCTAAGCGTTATCCGGATACCAACTACCAAGGTGCTATGGCCTTAATCAAATGGATCACCTCAAAAACCGGACAAGAGATGATCCATGAATTTGCCATTGATGGTACGCAATTATTTACCCCAATGGCCGATTCCAGCTATTTTAATGATATGGCCGGTGAATAACCAAGGTATATGAAATGACTCATTCTAGCCAAGTAACAGCGGTTATTTTAGCCGGAGGGCAAGGCAGTAGAATGGGGGGGATTGATAAAGGGCTGGTAGAATTCAACGGTCAACCTTTAATCAAACCGGTTATCGAAGCCATTGCTCCTCACGTTGATCAGTTAATCATTAATGCCAACCGCAATTTAGAGCAATATGAAATGTTGGGCTATCCGGTAGTGAGTGACGCTGATAATGATTATCTAGGCCCCTTAGCCGGTTTTTTAGCGGCAATGAAGGCAGTCAATTCGAAAGAACTTTTTTTTGTGCCTTGTGACGGACCACTGCTGAAACAAGAGTTATTAGAGCGGTTATTAAAGGCTCGTCGTGAGAATCAAGCGGAAATTGCAGCGGCTCACGACGGCAATCGTTTACAACCCGTTTATGTTACTTTATTAAGCAGCTTGGCAGAAAGTTTAGAAGCTTATTTAAATGCCGGTGAGCGAAAAATCGATCGATGGTATAAGCAACATGTATTTACCGAAGTCGATTGCAGTGACATTCAGGATTGTTTTATTAATATAAACACCCTGGAAGAACGCAATCAACTTGAGCAAATAAGGAAAACTTTATGATTCAATACCCCATCCCCTTTATTGGAATCTGTGCCTATAGTGGGACAGGTAAAACCACTTTGCTAACCAATCTTATTCCCTTATTAGAGCAACAAGGGCTGCGAATTGGTGTTATTAAACATGCTCACCACAATTTTGAAATCGATCATAAAAACAAAGATAGTTATAAGCTCAGAAAGTCTGGAGCCCAGCAAATGCTAATAGCCTCAGACAATTGCATCGCCAAAATAACCCCCCGCAATCAACAACAGGTAACTTTGGAAGAAACCTTAGCGCAAATGGACCATGACAAGCTGGATTTAGTATTGGTAGAAGGCTTTAAACACCACCATTTTCCGAAAATCGAACTGCATCGCCATGAAACCAATAACCCTTATATCTATATCAAAGATTCCAGTGTCATTGCCTTGGCTTGTGATCACCAGCCTTCACAAAATCCCCGCAATGTTCCGATTTTAGATCTCAATAATCCCGCTGAATTATGTAAATTTATTATTCAGTATTTACAGAAATCAGAGCAGATTAAGCATATTAATTATCACTAAAATTTAATTGATCACTGTCTCTAGTTGTGACAGTGATCTTCTCTTCATCTTTTATACCTTTATAAAAAATTCCCTAGCTGTTCGTCCAGATTAGAAACAAACAAATTCTTCAAGCATTTTTTTATTGGCTAAGTTTTTGCGTTAAACCTATTAGCCATAAATATGCTTATAACAATTGGGAATTAAAAAATGATTATCTCCACAACTCTCGACTCTTTAAAAAGTTATTCTGAATTTAATCATAACCGAACAAAGTTCCATTCGTTTCAAAAACGCCTTTTGGACATCGTATTTTCTATTCTAATCCTGATATTGATTATGCCAGTTTTGTTAATCATAGCCTTATCAATCAAATTGACCTCTCCTGGCCCGATTCTATTTAAGCAATTACGTAATGGAAAGGATGGACAAAAAATTGAAGTATGGAAATTTCGTTCCATGACTGTCTGTGAAAATGGCTCAGCAATTAAACAAGCCCGGAAAAATGATCCGCGTGTTACCAAATTAGGCGGTTTCTTACGTCGAACGTCACTGGATGAGTTACCACAATTTTTTAATGTGCTGCAGGGTCGCATGTCAATCGTCGGACCACGCCCCCATGCGATTGCTCATAACCACTATTATCAATCCCGGATCCCTAATTATAATTTGCGCCACCAGATCAAACCCGGCATTACCGGCTGGGCACAAATTAATGGCTGGCGAGGCGAAACGGAAACACTGGATAAGATGGCTATGCGTATAAAGTTTGATCTGGATTATATCCACAACCGCAATTTATTTTTAGATATTAAAATAATAATAATGACTGTTTTTCTGGGCTTAGTTAATAAAAATGCTTATTAACACCTCCTTTAATTCACAAATTTGAACTATAGTTAAAGCCATATTAATAATTTAATCTATACAAACGTAAATAACGGCGTCTACCGTTGCGGCTTTGCGACCTCTCAAAAATCCTACGAAGAAGCTTTCAACGCTCTGTTTAACACGCTGGACCATTTGGAAACTCGTCTTAGTAAACAGCGATACTTGCTAGGGTCGCAGATTACCGAAGCCGATTGGCGTTTATTTACGACCTTGGTTCGTTTTGATGTAGTTTATGTGGGGCACTTTAAATGCAACCTGCGACGCATTACCGACTACCCCAATTTATTCAACTATATAAAGGAGTTATATCAGATTCCCGGAATTGCCGAAACGGTGAATTTTGACCCTATTAAACGCCATTATTACTATAGTCACGAATCCATTAATCCTACTCGTATCGTCCCCAAAGGCCCCCATATTGATTTAACTTCCCCTCATAATCGAGAGCAACAGTTTCAATAAGTCTCTATAAGAGTATCGACTAATTTTCTATAAGTGTTTTTATAAGAGAAAACACCTCTTTGTTACTTAATAAAAAAGCCAATAGATTGTTAACCTTTTGTTTTGAAATAGAATAACTTCAACCCAATTGCTTGGCATAGTTATCGCAGTAAGTAAGGAAAGAATTTTTTTCGAGGATAAAAACATGACCAGCCAAACCCAACAAGTCACGCTTTTAGCGACAGCCTTACTATTGATTCACAATGCCTCTTTTGCACTCAACACCCCTCCACAGGAAGCTATTTCTGCCTGCAATAATAACACCGAAAATAGTAGTTGCAGTATTCAAACCCCAAATGATCAAATAACCGGTTCATGTTTAAATATACAAGCACAGCTTGCCTGTGTGCCGGATTCAGGCCCCAATAGCCCTGGTAACGTTGATAACGTAGAGAATGACACTCCATCTGACAATAACGATAATACGACTCAAAGCAGCCAAAACAATACGAGCAATACATCATCAGATGCTATAAGTCTGAACAGCAACGACACTTCACTTCACCTTCCAAGTGTATCGGTTGACGATTCAGTGTTCTATTCCGTCGATTTGTATGTCGTCAGTTCTAACCCATTAACGTTACAACTCAGCAATGCCGAAGAAATCAATACTACATCAGAACCCAACGCTAACTACGACAGCCAAAGTGAAACCTTAACCATTCCCAGTTTAAATTTAAATGGTCAATTAACCACTGCGACCTTCAAACGCAATAACCTTAAAACGCAATTCCAACTGGAAATACAGTCAACTGAAAGCGCGTCCTATAACCTGGTAGACACAGGTCAAACAGAATGCTATTCCAGCAGCGGCAATCTTGTCAATTGTAGTGGAATGGGACAGGATGGAAGTTACACTCGCAACGCACCAAGTTATACCAACAATGGTGATGGTACGGTAAACGATAATATCAGCGGATTAATGTGGCAAAATACCCCTGACTCCAATAGTGACGGAACCATAAACAGCAACGATAAAATGACCCAATCTCAAGCTAGCAGTTATTGTAATAACTTGGTTTTAGGCAATTATAGTGACTGGCGTTTACCGGATATAAAAACCTTATACTCCTTAATAAACTTTGATGGTGAAGATCCTTTTAGTGATGATACCAGCGGCTTGACACCATTTATCGACAACAATTATTTTGAATTTGCCTATGGTGATACCAGTGCCGGCGAGCGAGTCATCGATATGCAATATGCTACCAGTACCAACTACGTTAGCTCCACCATGAACGGCAACCCCACGATGTTTGGTGTCAATCTTGCCGATGGCCGCATCAAAGGATATGGCACCAACAACAAGACTTTTGCCGTACAATGCGTTCGCGACCAAGCAAACTACGGCGTAAATAGTTTTACCAATAACAACGACGGAACCATTAGCGATACCGCTACCGGTTTAATGTGGGAAAGAAATGACAGCCAATCCGGTATGGACTGGGATGCCGCTATTTCATATTGTGAAAGCTCTGCCAGCGGCGGATACACCGATTGGCAGCTACCCAATGCCAAGGAGTTGCAAAGTATTGTCGACTATAGTCGCTCACCCGATACCACCAATTCAGCCGCTATCGACAGTATTTTTAATGCCACATCAATCATTAATGAGGCGGGGCAATCCGATTGGGGATATTATTGGAGTTCAACCACACATAAAAATGGTTTAGGTTTTGGGAGCGCTGGCGTATACGTGACCTTTGGCCGCGCCCTAGGCTATATGAATAACCAGTGGATGGATGTTCACGGAGCCGGTGCACAACGTTCTAATGCCAAAGTCGATTCCGGTCAATCCGATCCCAATGCCTCTGTTGTTATTGATGCCAATGGTAATGAAGCCATAGTTTTCGGTCCACAAGGCGATGTGACCCGCTATGATAACTTTGTCCGCTGCGTTAGGAGCGACTCTTAAAATCATAAATTTGGTAACGCCTTTAGCGTTACCATTCTCAATATCTTATAGGAATGAACAATGAAAAAGCTGCCACTTTATGGGAAGGTGCTGCCTTTTACGTAGCCGTCAAAGCTTATAATAGTATCGAGAGCAGTAATTATTCCAATATTGAATACTTTTCTTTAAGTGACAGCCACATTAATTTTACTAGCGGCCAGGGCAGTTTCAACGGGCTGACATTAATTACACCAATGACCTCGACAACAACCTATTTAATTGACGATTACGGTCAGATTAAACATCAATGGGAAAGTTCTTACACACCGGGACTATCAGTATACCTGCTGGCCGACGGAAGTTTACTGAGAACCGGTAAAGACGATTTATGGACCGAGGTCATTATTGAAGTCGAAAAAAATGGCACTAATGACGGCAATATTGTCTAGAGTTGGGACGTCTGGGTTCATTTGGAGGAACTCGGTCTGGATAGTAGTAACGCCCGCACAGAGGACTGGATCCATTTAAATTCAATCGATTATAACCAGGCTAGTAATCAGATTATGCTCAGCAGTCGCAGCCATAATCAGGTCTGGATTATCAACAAAAGTGACGGCAGTGTAGCAGCCATCTCCAGTATTTCTCTTTTTGGACAGCATGATACCAAATGGATCGACGATACCGATGCCAATAGCAATATTACTATTTTTGACAACGGCAGTAGTTATTCGAGAAGTTTAGAAGTCAATCCGCAAATGGATAATATTATCTGGAGCTATGGCAATGCCACAGATGAATACTTTTACGGTGATCACATTTCCGGCACCCAACGCCTCAGCAACGGAAATACACTGGTCTGTAATGGTGTTGATGGGGTGATCTTCGAATTGGATAGTTTCGGTCATAAATTACGAGAGTATACCAATACTTATGGTAGTAGCACTCCTCGCGGTACGATTACAAAAATCTTCCGGGCGGAAAAATATGCGACGGGGTATACACCTTATTTTTAGAGCATTTATTAAAACTCTAAAAAGTAGTGACTCAGATTATTGCAACTAAGCACGTTCTATGTTTGTATCTAATAACACACATTATCTGTAAATATCGGGACTCGATCTTACAGACAGTGTCAGGTAATATTCCGCTTTTGACTCTATGCGGCCATTAAAAATTTGCATGTACCAAGGTCGGCTTCAGTCACACTCTTGACGTTCATGATTGAAAAAACGGATCAATTTAATGGATGGTTTTGAGTAAAACGGCTATATAACATAACAGATAACACAAAACTGTTAGCCTAAATAATTAATAGTAACATATCGTTTTTGATAGATGGCTTGTTGGAAAAGTTTATTTGAATAAGATTAACTATGAATAACAACTTTATTTCTACCCGTTGTTTTTGCCTCGTATAAAGCCATATCTGCTCTATTGAGAGCATCCGATAAATTTGTATCTTTTATATCAATAACAGCTACACCAAGACTGATGGTAAATTCTATCTTTGTATCTTTATCTATGTTTAATTTATGATTTTCGATAATTGCCCTAATATTTTCAGATAATTTTAAAGCCCCTAATTTATCTGTAAATGGTAACAATATTGCAAATTCTTCGCCACCAAACCTAGAAACAATATCACTAGCTCTTGTGTTTTCTTCTAGTAATACCGCTAATTGTTTTATAACTTCATCTCCCGTTGCATGACCATATATGTCATTAATATTTTTAAATTTATCAATATCCAGCATAATAACATGACATTGCTTATTTTCTCTTTTCGCTAAGGATATCAACTCTTGTGATAATTTATTAAAATGCCTTCTGTTATACAAGTGAGTGAGAAAATCATGATTTGCTTGTTCTTCAATATTTTCAATATATTTACTTGTATCTAATAATAAAATTTTAAATTTAGATGCAAGAATTCCAATTTCGTCTTGTTGTTCCAGTCCTGGCAAGTGGTCAGGGTCAATTTCTTTCATATCGGTGGTTATATAATCTGTAAGTTCTTCAATAGGTTTTGTCACCCAACGTACAGTATAGAAAAGTAAGATGGTCGAAATGATTGAAGCTACAATAAACTCATATAAGACATTTTGCAGAATTTTCTTCTGAATAGTTGCCAGTTCTTTAATATTGTAAATAAAAGTAATTTGGCCATTACCTTTATTAATATTCTTTGTGATAATGAGTTTCCATAATTTGGTATCAAAATAGTCAGATTTTTTCAAATTAATGGATACTAGATCGTTTTTCACTTTTTTTGAAAAAATTTGATTTTCTTTATAATCTGATAGTTCGTCTTCTGCTCTATTAATTAAATATTGAATTTTTTTATTGCTAGCTTTGTTAATCAATAAAGCTTTAAGTTTTTTTATTTTATTTTTTAACTCATTTTGAAAGTTTTCAGGATATGACATACGCCAAATATTTTTCAAATTACTGGAGTAGGCCATTTTAAATTTATTTGAATTGTCAGTTATTCCATCAAGTTCCAGATAATATAAAGATGGAATAGATACTAATGACTGAACAAAATAGGGCAACGTTAAGTTTCCATAATTATTATTTAAAAGCGCTAAAGATAAAGGAACAACTAATTGCTGAGAAATATTTTTATGGTAATTAAGCGACTGTGTTTTTGCCATTTCCCATTGGTTGTTGTATTGTTTATAGCTCATTCCGGAAATTACAAATATTATCAATAAAATATGAGCAATAAAAAGTTTAGTTTGAATATTCCAACTAATTTTCATTTTTCTTAAAGATATCAATAATGGGAGTGGCACAAGTACCATTCTGACAAATTGAACTATTGGCCAGATGGCATTGTGAACATATTTCTACTTTAAAACTAGGATGTGTGTCACTAATATCTTTTCCATTTCTATCATATGTCCCATAAATAGGTTCTCCTGCAATATGTTCGGTAACAAAGACAATATCACTATCTTCGTAAATCCCAACGGCAGTGGGTCCATCAGGATATGGGCCATGATTTTTATATAAATTCAATTTAGCCTTTGGAATATAAATATTTAATTTCGTACCTTTACCATCATTAATCCAATTATAAGTTTTAACGGTCTCTTGTAAAAATAGAGGTGTATCATCAGGCAATATTACATCTTTACCTGGTATGATACTTTCTTTTACTAAAACCCAACTGTTTAAGTCTTTGGGAAAAGATGCTATTGATTCAGCAGAAGATTGCGAAGTACAAAACACTAAAAAAATGATTGCATAAATTCTATTCACATATGACTTATTCATTAGATTATCCCAAGATTTCTTAATTATCATAGATATTCAGATTGCATCTCGCATTATACTCTGAAAGCAACCTGTTCAATAAGAAAAATCATTACTGAATTTTACTACTAAAATTCAAATAATAGCTAGTAAATACAATACGATAAGACACGTTCTCAATTGTATTTAATAATAAAGAACAAACAAATTTTATTGGCATTAATGAAAATGATGAAATGCTACTCAATCTGTTATTTTACTTATTAGAGTTTTATGCCTATAACGGGATGTGTAAGCAGCCATTGTCTTTTCAAATCTGTACGGGAAATTTGAGTACCATCCTGCCATTATATTTGTGGTCAACAGTTGGATTTGTCCTAAAAAAGAATTTTAAATTTTTTGATTGGATTTACCATATTAGGATAACTCCTGTAGGCTAGAAAATATTCTAACAAATTTTAAACAACTGGAAATGGTCGCTATCTTGAAAATTTATGTGGAACTGGACTCACACGTAAATGTAGCTATAGGTCAGTTCCTGCATATCACTCTCGATTTTAAAATCACTGGTTTTATATTTTTAGCGTTTGCTTATGGGGTATCTCAAATTAACGCTATTGGCCTAATTGAGAAGTACGACTCACAATTTTGAACGGCTGCTTACCTGAAGGGTAATCATTAACGTAATACTGCTAGTTACTTCGTCGAGGAATTTCAGATAAAATGTATTAATAGAGTAAAATAAATAATAAAAATCACGCTTTCTATAATATACACCTACTTATACACATGACTATAGATAACTCTGTTTTTTACTTGGTTCGAAAGCTCACTTTTTATTATTGTCTGATGGTCATCTATTTTGTTATATTTTCGAATCCATGTTATTCGAGAACAACAAGTAAACCATTACCTCCAGAAAGTGCAATTGAGCTCACTCAAGCTGAAACTGATTGGTTAGCGAAACATCCCAAGATCCAACTGGCCTCCGATTATGCATGGCCACCATTTGAAACCATCGATAAAAAAGGCGTTTATGGTGGAATCGCTGCTGATTATATGCGGTTAATTGAACACAGGCTTGGCATTCAATTTGAAATTTCACCGGTTAAGCCTTGGAGTGAAATTACCCAGATGGTCAAGAGCAGAGAACTCGATCTGTTTTCTTGTGCCATGGAGACCGAACAACGCAAAGCATATGCCTATTTTACGAAACCCTATATCTCCCACCCAATGGTCATCGTAACTGCACGTAATATTGGTTACGTGGATGGATTAGGCGGGTTAACTGGAAAAAAAGTGGCCGTTGAAGCCAGTTATGCATCCTTTGATTTAATTTCCAGCAACCATCCGGATATTATTTTGAAGCCTTACCCAGATTCTTTATCCGCAATGAATGCCGTGTCAAAGGGGCAGGTGTTTGCCTATATTGGCAATATCGCGACCATGGGGCAAGTGGTGCGTCAAAATAATATCGACAACATAAAAATATCCGGTGAAATCAAATATCGTTTTGAATTAGCTATGGGGGTTCGCAGTGATTGGCCAGAATTAGTGCCAATCTTGCAAAAAGCACTTGATTCAATCAGTATCCAGGAAAAGAATTATATAAATGAAAAATGGATTAATGTGGATATTGAACCAACACTCAATTACACGTTAATTGCTCAAGTTATATTTTTCGTCTTGTTAATTTTTGTTGCTATTTTGTATTGGAATCGAACCTTGAAACAGCTAGTACAACAACGAACCCATCAATATCGTAATGAGCTCTTAAAAAGACAAAACAGTGAAGAACGATTTCGCGGACTCGTGGAGTCCACTAGCGATTGGATATGGGAAGTTAATCAGGATACCCAGTTCACCTATTGTAGCCCTAAAATCACCGAAATATTAGGGTATCAGCCGAATGACGTTATGGGTAAACAACCATTTAAATTGATGCCTAATGATGAAGCTAAACATCTCGAACCCTCCATCTTTAACATCATGAATACGCACCAACCCTTTGAGGGATTAGAAACCATCCACCTGCACAAAAATGGCAATTTAATTAACCTTGAGACCAGCGGCATCCCCATTTTTGATAAGAATAATCATTACCTGGGTTATCGAGGAGTAGCGCGGGATATTACCAGCCGAAAAAAGACGGAAAACCTCGTCCAGCAAATTGCCTCGGTGGTTGATGCTAACACGGGTGAAGCCTTTTTCCGCGAATTGGTAACCAAATTGGCCTCAGCACTTAATGTAGCCTATGTGCATATTGGTGAACTCACTGCCGACAAACAACATATCCAAACATTGAGTGTGTGGTTAAATGACGACTATGCACCAAATTATCAGTATGCACTTGCCGGTACTCCATGTTCCGACGTGACTCGCAAAGGACAGTGTACCTTTTCTTCCAAAGTGGGCGCAGCTTTTCCAGACGATGAGATTTTGATTGAAATGGGCTTTGAGAGTTATTCAGGGGTTCCCCTATTTACCACCGCTCAAACACCTCTAGGTATTTTGGTCGCACTGGATACTAAGCCCTTAAAAGAGCCGGAGTTAACTGAGTCGGTTTTGAAAATATTTGCAGTACGTGCGGCGACGGAAATGGAAAGGCTTCATAATGAAGGAGAATTAAGGCAGGCCGCCAGTGTTTTTGAGAATACTACGGAAGGTATTATCATCGCTGATTCCAATGCCAATGTTTTAGCAGCCAATAACGCATTTTTTAAAATGAGCGGCTATTCAGAATCAGAGGTTGTTGGGAAAAATCCTCGCTTATGGAAGTCTCAACATCATGATGAATGCTTTTATCAAACGATGTGGAATGCTTTAAATGAGAATGGCCACTGGCAAGGTGAAATCTGGAATCGACGAAAAAATGGTAATGTTTTTCCTGCTTGGGCCACGATAAATGTGATTAACACCCATCAAAAACTCGATCGTTATGTCGCCGTCTATTCCGATATTAGCTCGATTAAAGAGTCCCAAGAAAAACTGCAATTTTTAGCACACCACGACCCACTTACTTCATTACCCAACCGGCTGCTCTTTTCCGCTCGCTTGGAACATGCCATAAAACACGCTCATCGACAAACAAGTCTGGTTGCAGTCATGTTTTTAGATTTGGATAATTTTAAACAAATTAATGATGGTTTAGGGCATGTAATTGGTGATGCGGTTTTAAAAGAAGTCGCGAATCGAGTTACGCTTCAAGTACGTGAGGATGATACCGTCGCCCGGATGGGGGGCGATGAATTTGCTGTGGTTCTAGAAAATATCGAAAATTCGCAGGATGCTAGTATAGTCGCAACAAAAATATTGAATGCTTTTGGACAAGCTCTCGAAATTGATAAACATAAACTATATTTGACCATTTCAATCGGTATCAGTACTTACCCAGATGATGAAAATAGTGTAACTGGATTGGTAAAAAATGCCGATGCAGCAATGTACCGAGCTAAGGAACAGGGTAAAAATCGATACTGTTTTTATACCAGCGACCTTACCGATGCAGCTTTAGAACAATTAAAAATTGAAAATCATTTACGTGAAGCGATTGCTAGAAATGAGTTTGAACTTTACTACCAACCACAATATGAATTATCCACCGGTAAATTAGTAGGGGCAGAAGCTTTGCTTCGATGGATTCATCCTGAATGGGGAGTGGTTTCTCCTGTTAAATTTATTCCCATTGCTGAAAGTACTGGAATGATTATTCCTCTTGGAGAGTGGGTACTCAGAGAGGCATGTCGGCAAACTAAAACGTGGCAAGAGCAAGAACTTAACATCAAACGTATTGGGGTAAATATTGCCGGCCAACAAATTCAACATCCTGATTTTGTGAATGTTGTGAACGATATTTTAAACGAAACTGAACTTTCTCCATACTCTTTAGAGCTTGAAATAACCGAAAGTTTTATTATGCAACAAGCAGAAACTTCCATTAACAAACTTGAATCGCTAAGAAATACGGGAATTAAGTTTGCTATTGATGATTTTGGCACCGGATATTCATCTTTGAGTTATTTAAAACGCCTGCCCATTGATAAGTTAAAAATTGACCGTTCCTTTATTAAGGATATTCCAGATGATGATGATGATAAAGCAATTACGCGTTCTATCATTGCATTGGGAAATAGCCTTAACTTACAAATAATAGCGGAAGGCGTTGAGACCGAAGAGCAACGAATATTTTTAAAAAATGAGGGGTGTGAAGAAGTCCAAGGCTTTTTATATAGTCGTCCCGTTCCCAAAGAGGAATTTATGCATTTAATTCAATTAAAATAATTTTTACCTATTGAACATTCTAATGACAGGATTGTCACTTTTTGAGTCGTTCATAACAGTTTAAGAGGCAGCATACTAATGTCCGGTGTTACTGCATTAGCTGTCGTTAAAAACTTAAATAAATTATGCCTTGAACTTCAGGATTTGTCCTATTCCTGATATTTAGCAAATCCTGTTATAGAAAATATGGAAGCTTAAATAATGATGACGTTTTACTTTTTCTTACAATGACTGCCAGACATTATTTAAGCCGTTACACATTATCCGTATTCGTGGACCTGAAGTTCGATTTAATTAGTTCTGGAATTTCATTAGCAGGCACAGGGCGACTGAAAATATAACCCTGAATGATATCGCAGTCGATATTCTTCAGTATGCTTGTCTGTTGTTCCAGCTCTACACCTTCGGCAACAACGCTATGACCGAGAGCATGAATCATATCGATGATTGATTCCAGTAGAACCATGGAACTTTTGTCTTTTAGGATATCGCTAATGAATAATCGGTCAATTTTAACGCAATCAATCGGTAAATATTTGATAGAAGCCAACGATGAATATCCCGTGCCAAAATCATCGATTGCTATATTCACGCCTTTTTCTTTTAGCTGTTCAAAAATATTGAAATTATTACCGGTGGTTTGTACAACACTTTCGGTGATTTCAAGCTCTAGGTCTTTTGCTAACCAATCTGATTCATTTAAAATTTGCTCCACGGTATTAACGATTTGCGGATCTAAAAAATGAAGTGGAGAAATGTTCACTGCGACTTTAATCCGAGGAAGGCCCATTAAATGCCATTCCATTGCTTGTTTACAGGCCGTATTTAGGACCCAATTTCCTAATATTTTAATTAAACCAATTTGCTCTGCAATGTTAATGAATTCTAACGGGGGAACTAACCCTTTGGTTGGGTGTTTCCAGCGAACTAATGCTTCTACCGCAATTAATCGACCGGTATGGATATCCACTTGCGGCTGGTAGTGTAATATTAATTCGTCTCGTTCAAATGCAAGGCGGAGTTCTTGCTCCATTTCAAGGCGTTGCTTGGCCTTAATGGTATGTTCAGGTTTATAGAACGCGTAACGGTGCTTACCTTCTTTCTTAGCCGCATACATGGCGCTGTCTGCAGCCTTCAGTAATTGCTGCAAATCATCGCCATCATCGGGAAAGTATGCAATACCAATGCTGCAGCGGGGACGGATTTCCCGACCACTTAACATGATGGGGTGATTGACCTCTTGTAAACATCGATTGGCTGTATCGGCTGCTGCAAACTCCTCGTTGATATTATCGACTAAAATACAGAATTCATCACCACTCAACCTCGCAATAAAATCCGAATTTCGTAATACTTTTTCTAGCCTTAAGGCGATTATTTTGAGTAATTCATCACCAATATCATGTCCCATACTGTCGTTGATATCTTTGAAACCATCTAAGTCGAGAAAAAGCAAGGCAAACCGCGTTTCTGTCCGTTGTACTGTTTTAAAAACGTCTTCTAAATGTTTGTAAAAGTAGGCTCGACTGGCCAATCCAGTGAGCTCATCCGAATAAGCTAAATGACGGATATGCCTCTCGTTGGCCCGCTGTTTTGTGACATCTTGTACCGTGCCAAGAATAACGTGGGGCGAATCATGAGCAATGCCTAGCTCTTGGTGGACAATTTTCAAAGGTTTATCCGCAATCAATAACCGATAATCAACCGGTTTTAAAGGAGCTCCATCAATAATGGCAGTGATAATATAACGGATATAATCTCTATCTTTTGGGTGAATTCTTAATAGGTAATCATCAAGGGTAAATATTACAACGCTAGGATCTAGTGCGAGCATACGGGCTAAATTTTCGGATACTTTAAGCTGATTGTTTTGAGAATCCCAACGCCAATAGCCAAGGCAAGCAACACGTTGTGCACTGGCTAATTGTTCTTGTGTTTCATGCAATTCCATCAAGTTTTGATTAGCACGCAATTGAAAACTTATTTGTTGAAACAAAATGGGATAGTTTACCGGTTTGGTGATAAAGCCAGAAGCCCCTGCCTTATAAGCTAGTTTGACTGATTCAATATCTTCCAGTCCGGTTACCATTAAAATGGGAGCGTTGTGTAGTTTTTCGATTTCTCGCATTTGAGTACAGGTTTCAAAGCCATTCAGTGGTTCCATCAAGGCATCTAGAAGAATTAGCGCCGGTTTGTTTTTGCTGCCCCAATCAAGTGCATCGGCTCCGTTCTCTACCACGACAACAGAATATCCAACGCCTTCTAATGCTTCTTTGGCCATGAGACAAAACCCTGGGTCATCGTCCACCAACAAAATGACATCTGCATTTTCAAGTGTTTGTGGACTTGAACCCGATGAGTGGTTTTCTACAGAAGGCAATTCTAAACGTAATGCGTCTAACACTTGGATTAATCCGACTGACAGGTTCTCTAAAAGAATCGAAACTTCAGTTAAACTATTTGACCGTGCAGTCGATTCCAGCTCTAAACAAAGTTTTGAAAAAAACAGGGCTCCTAGGTTGGCACTTGATGATTTTAAATGATGGGCAATACGTTGAATTGAATCAGAGTCTTTGTTATCTAAAGCCTTATACAGAATAGAGATATCTTTCGGCGCTTCTTGTAAAAAATGATTGATTGATTGATTAAGGATATCTCGTCCAGTTTCTTCTTCGAGTTCTTTTAATAATTGTATTGCTGCAGGATCAATTACGTTGAGACTATTTATGGGTTGTAGAGAAATTGAATGTGAAGGTTCGTTTTCTTCATCAGCATCAGTATCAAGCCATTGTTGTAAAACTTCTATTAGTTGTCTTTTTACAAAGGGTTTACTGATATAACCGTTCATCCCCGACGCGTAACAACGTTCTTGAATTCCTTTCTGAACATCGGCTGTAAGTGCAATAATTGGTGTTTTAGGCAGGTTTTTTATCTGTTCTCGTTTACGAATTTCTTCACTGGCCAAGAACCCATCCATTTTTGGCATGTGGCAGTCCATAAGGACTAAATCGTAATTTTTCTCTTGATAAGCCTCTAATACTTGCACACCATTTTCGACCAATTTTACTTGGCAGCCCAGAGATATCAACATGGCATTGGCTACTTCTTGGTTAACGAAGTTATCTTCAGCCAATAAAACGTGTCCTTTAAACTTCACCACTTTAGATAAGTGGCCGAATGAAATTTCGGATGATTGGCGGGTTACTTTAATTAAACCGTCAAGTAATTGTTGCTGTGCCACTGGTTTTTGTAAAACCAACGACATTCCATCACTTATTTCCGTTTTTACCTCAGACGAACTTAACATCACTAACGGTAAGTGAGGAATTCTTGGATCAGCGTTGATGTTTTTGGCTAATTCGAAGCCATCCATATTAGGCATATCGCAATCCAATAGAGCAATTTGATAGGGCTCATTTTCATCAACCGCTTTATGTAATTCTTCTAGTCCCGCTATCCCTGAACTTACGGCCATGCATCGCATTTGCCAAGTAGAGATTTGTTTTTGCATAACCTCTTGGTTAGTTAAATCATCATCCACGATCAATACCCTCAACCCAATCAAACTATCGGTTTCAAAAGATTCTGTTTCGGATTGGGTTATTTTTACACTGTCCATAGGAACACTAAAGTAAAATCGGGTGCCTTGGCCGAGCTTGCTCTTAAAGCTTAGCTTTCCCCCCATTAATTCGACCAATTGTTTGGCAATAGACAAGCCTAGTCCAGTACCACCATGACGTCGAGTACTGGTTCCATCGGCCTGGACAAAGGCATCAAAAATCTTACTTTGTTGTGATAGGGAAATACCAGGGCCCGTATCAGAAACTTCAAAAAAGACAGACAGTTGATTTCCGTGTTGTGCACGAATTTTTACTTGGAGTTTTACTTCACCACGTTCGGTAAATTTTATTGCATTTCCAATTAAGTTGATCAATATCTGGCGTAACCTGACAGCATCGCCATTGACTCCTATAGGCAAGTCCATAGGGAAGTTACCAGATACAGATAAACCTTTGTGTTGAGCCTGTGCTGAGACCAAATCTAATGTTTCTTCCAGTAAGACTCTAAGGTTGAAAACTTTCTCATCCAGGACCAGTTTTCCTGCTTCAATTTTAGAAAAATCCAAGATGTCATTTATCACATTGAGTAAATCCATAGCAGAACGATGGGCCGTATGGGCCAAACGATGGGCACGGAGGTCCAATCCACTATCTAATAATAATTCGGTCATACCCATTACCCCGTTCATCGGCGTACGGATTTCATGACTCATGGTGGCCAGAAATTCACTTTTGGCTTGACTGGCCGCTTCAGCAGCTTCCTTGGCAGCCACTAAGTTTTTTGTTCTCTCCAGTACTTTGTTTTCTAAATCTTCTCGGTAGGACGAAAGTTTATTATCACGTTCTTCAATTTGCCCCAACATCTCATTGAAGTTGGCAATGATAGTGCTGATTTCATCTTTATTGTTAGGTGTGAGTCGTAGATTAAATGTCTGTTGCTCGGATACCTGTTGCATACCTTCTACCAACTCTTTGATTGGAGTTGATACTTGACGATGTAAACGATTCGAAATCAAGTAAACCCCACTCATGATAAATACCCATAAAAGTGACATCATTGTGAGATAGTTCATCATTCGATTAAATAAGACGTCAAGGCTATAGTCCAAATAGATATATCCAAGAAAATCACCCTTTTGAATAATTGGCATCAAGATATCAATATCATCATTTTCTATACGATGCTGTTTTTTCTTGTGTCGACTCACTTCTTTTATCCAATCGGCATCTTCTTTCAGCAAATCTTCTTCGTTAAGTCCGTTTTTTATATAGGAGGCAAAATTACTGCCATCGTTTTGGAAGAGGATGGCAGCATTTACAGAATGATCTGATGCAAGTGATTTGAGTAATCGCGTAGCGGTTTTCTCGTCGTCAAAGCTTAGTGATGCAGTAGCATTGGTAGCGATAAAGTTGGCCTGTACCTCGGCTTTCTCCACCAGGTTTTTCCGGTAATCAATAAAATCAATAAGAAGATAAGCCAAGGATGCTATTAGTAAGACCAAGCCACTAATGAGCAATATCATACGCCTCAGTTTATAGGCAATACTTTGATTATTTATGGATTTCATCTCATGGTCCTTATTGGCTAGTCACCTACGATGGTTGCCATTTCAAGCAATGGAGCATAAATTTTAAGGCCGGCTTTCTTGACGCTATTTAAATTAATCTTAAATTCAATACGTTTGTTATGATAGGAAAGTTGAATCATACCGCCTTTTTCTGCAAAACTTGGACTATCTCCGATGGTTAAAACGGGATGCTGATGAGCTGTTCTTAGAATTGGCTTCAGAAAGGCTTGCTTTGAATCACTGATAAAGACTAATTGACATTGCTGATTGATGCTATTTGATTGATTGAAGCGTTGAATTAGAATTGGTTTTTGGCCAATGGTATTACCTTGAAGAGCATCTATCGCGCGGCCAAAATCATCCCTGCCCAATAGACATAGGCCAAAATAGGCAGTTGTTTTGGGAGGAATCTGTCGAGGCCATTCAACAAAACGGGTAATTTTATAGATAAGAGCTGCTTTAATTTTATATTCTTCTGATGCAGGTTCTGCGGCATTCAATTGAAAAGAGAACAGGCTTAAAGTTAACCCTAAGCATAGGTTTAAATACAATTTGGTTGATTTATATTGTTTCACACACAACTGCATCCAATTCATCTTCGTGACCTGATACCATTACCTCTCTATTGCCGGTACTTGTGTTAAAAAGACCAACGTATTTGACCATAGATGGATCGTTCAACTTCAGATTGAGTAAGAAACGGTTCGCTAATAAATTCTGGGTGATGACTGTCTGTTAAATTTTGGCCAACCAACGATAGCTCAAGGTTTTTAAGTGGCTGCCAAGCAACTCTAATATTAAAGCTGTTATAAGCAGGAACGGAGCCCGTGAGGGTTAAACTGGTCTTTTTTAATTGAGAGACATGGTAGAACCACATATCTAGAGAAATTTGATTGTTTAAATCCATCATAGAGCGAATAGAAATTTGATGTTTCGGACTAGAACCTTCGCTATGTAAATCGGTGATATTGGGTTCTGTACTATCGTTATCCAATTTGGCTGATACGTTAATAAAACTATAATTGGACTGCAACCTCCACCATTCTTTTACATACCAATCCATCGACAGTTCCAATCCGTAGCTATGGGCGGTCAATTTATTGGCAAAAAATTGATTGGAAATGGGGGCCATAGGGGAAACTAATTCAAAACTTTGAAGATCATCATAGTCATGATAAAAAAGGGCTAAGTCGAAGGAGAGATTTTCTTGAGGTTGTGTTCGATAACCGAACTCATAGGATAAAAGTGATTCTGATTTAAACTCTTCATTACCCAAAATGGAAAGAATAAACGGGTCAAAAGTAGGCGGTAAGGGAATCACTGCGGTGGTAATCTTTCCTGAATTTTCCATGCGGCTCGGTGTTCGGGCGGCTTTGGATATGGCTGTCCACAAGGTGTTGCGTTTATTCGCAAGCCAGACCAGACGAATACTGGGTTGTATTTCATAATCAGTATAGTGGTTGTACTCGATTTTGGTCCCCATGGTGAGTCGAAGTGTGTTGGGAACTAATATTATTTCATCTTGTATAAAACCGCTATAGAGATGGATGTTTCGATTGCTTGGCTCAAATGACGTTGCGAATGTATTGTCGAAGTCATCCTTAATATGACGATATCCCAATCCCCAAATCACATCATGATTTGGAAGCATTTTAAACTGATGTTGGAAATCAATATCCAGCGTATCATGTTGTTGACCGACAAATATTTCAGAGCGTTCTGTATGATCAAAATAAAATTGAAGATGAGCTTGGTTATATTCGGAAAAATTATGTTCCCATTTCGTTAGGATATTCCAGCCTGAAGAATTAGACTCATCAGTGATGTTTTCAGCTAAAAAGAAAGGGGCTAAGGCAGCATTAGCCGGATTGCTTGGGTCTTGAGAGAGATTAAGAATCTGATTGGTGTCAACTTGGTAGACATCCCCCTGAATGATCCATTTGTCCTTTTCGCTTATCTGGCTATCGAGACGAAAGCCTCCGTGTATACTTTTCCAGTCATCTCCGGCGTCTTTAAGAGTAGGAGCATAGGACTTTACTGCATAAGAACTGTCGCGTTTATTGTATTTAAAATAAACTCTGGCATCAGTCGTTTCATTCAATTCAGTCCCATAGCGCAAACTAGTAAATGCTTTTTCTTCGTTTCCAGCACCGGCAACCACTATCCCACCTATCGTTTTATTGGTTTTTTTTGTAATAACATTAATGATGCCATTGACGGCATTAGCCCCCCATATGGTTGCACCGGGACCACGAATGACTTCTATTCGTTCAATATCTTCCATAAGTGTATCTTGTGCATCCCAGTCCACACCGGAATAAGAAGGAGTATAAACTGTCCGACCATCAATCATGACGAGTAATTTATTTGTATATTGGCTTGCAAAACCTCGGCTTGTAATCGCCCACCTGTTGCTATCCATACGACTTACTTGGATACCGGGAGCCATTCGTAAGGCTTCTGGAATACTGGTTACGCCACTACGCTTAATATCATCTTGTGTGATAATAAATACGGCTGCTGCGACTTCATTGACCGGTTGTTTTTTTTTGGAGACAGAGGTTACTTCAAGGGAGAGTAGCTCCTCAAAGGGCATATTGAGGTATTGCTCGATGGACTCGTCTGAATAAGCGGATGAATTTAGAAACGCGAGTGGTAAGAGACTGAGAACAATGCGACCCTTCTTCAGGATGGTGAACAGCAATTTCATATAAAAACCCCCTCCTACCTTACTTTAGATTCAGCAAGAATACTTGACTAAAAACCTATTAATTTCATTCGGTTACATATGATTACCTTACATCGAATTTTAGCATGGAATGAGAAATAATTAAATTCCTAAATCATGTAAATTGTAGGATGCTATCAATGCGAAATTCGTAGGTTTGCATTATCACTTTTACAGGAGCATTGGCTTGTTTAATTAATATGCACAATAAAAAGTTTTTGACTGAACTGGAATATCTGTATAGGCCAACTCCTGCCGCTCTAGGTAGTGACAAAAGCTATGACTCTAATGGCAGTTATTGAGTAAATAAACCGTTCAGCTGTATCTTTATCACCAGAACTGCTGAATAGATACCCTTGTGCTTCATGGCAACCCACTTCAGTAAGAAAGTCGTTCTGCTCTTTTGTTCCTGCGCCTTCAGCAATGACTGTCAGCTCCAGCCAGTTTTCAGGAAAAAGCTACTATTAATTGGATGATAATGACCAGTTTTAATTTTTTGAAGGAATTCGTTTGATTCATAGAATATCGTGTATCTTCAATGTTTGGCAAAAGGTGAAGATATAGGAGTTAAGTTGAAGGCATCACACCTTGAGTAATCAATGAAAACCAATAAGCAACGAATTTAAAGTTAAGGATAACAAAAAGTAGTTGTTTCTTGATTATAGCGAATGTGACTCAATTTTCTGTTCTAACTCCCGTGTAGGAACTGTTATAAGGTAATACCCATATCAGGCCGATTATATTAAACTATACTAACCATATTGGCGCATGATTGTAGAATAGCTAGTCTGTTTATAACAAAGACCAAGCATAATCTTATGCTGTTTAGTGTGTTTTTATGTAAACTGTATTAAGAGATAATACTCATTTAGTGAATATTCAAAATAAAGCATTACTAATTGTAATTTTAATCATTATTTCAATGGCATCAGGCTATAGCTACTACCTTTATTATGTCGAATCAAAGTATCTTAACAGTTTTCAGCAGCGTGCAAAAAAACAGCTCAGTCAACAATATCACCATTATACCCAAATAATGCTGGATCAACGATATCACTATGAATTGTTAGCCCTACTCAATAACCCTAAAGTCATTAATTCAATTCAAAAGCGGGATCGGGATGCATTACTAAGTGCAATAAAACCAGCTTGGGAACTTTTACGTTCTGAAAATAGCTATATTAGTCGTGTCCATTTCCACTTACCCGATGGCACTTCATTTTTACGAGTCCATATGCCAAATAAATATGGAGACCACATATCGTCTCTAAGGCCAATGCTACGCGAAATACATCGTGAACAAAAACCTTTGACAGGCGTTGAGATTGGTCAGCATGGATTATTTTTTCGAGTTATCGAACCCATTCAAAAAGATGGGCAATACATAGGAGCCGTTGAACTTGGGTTATCAATGGAATATGTTTTACGAATGCTAGAGGAAATGTATCAAATAACTTCTTTTTTATTAATAAGAGATTTAAATGACAAAGAAAAGATAAAAAGATGGACTGAGTCAGGTTCATATCAAACGTTTGGTAATCATGCGATAAGAACAGTATCGACCGTAGAAAAACAGTTACAGGAAAATGTTATTCAGTATGTTGATTCTAAACATAAATCAAATATTGTTAAACACAACGAAAAAACCTATTTGCTTCATAGCCATTTGCAAATCCCTACAGTCAAAGGTAGCCCCGAAATTTTATTGATTGTTGCTCAAGACATTTCGTCACAGATAAATAAACGCGAACTTCTTTTTTGGCGTGCTATCATTTCTACAATTGTCATTATCTTGATTATCTACATTACTTTGCAGCTTACTCTAACCCCTTTACTAAAAAAATTAGAGCAGGTTAACCGCAAATTACAGGAAAAAGTTGCAGAGATCACCGAGCTATCTATTACAGACTCGTTAACCGGAATCACAAACAGAAAACACTTTAATAACATTTTTGCACAGGAGCTAAGTCGTTCTAAGCGATATGGAACAGCTCTGTCATTAATTATTTTTGACATCGATTTTTTTAAAAAAATTAACGATACTTATGGCCACCCTATTGGCGATCTCGTGTTAGTAAAATTAACCGAAGTAATAAACAATCATATTCGCGAAACAGATGTTTTTTCCAGGTGGGGAGGAGAAGAGTTTATGATTATCCTTCCCAATCAAACGCAGGAGCAATCCGAAAAAACTGCTAAAAAACTATGTGCAACAATTAACTCGACTGAATTTAATCCTGTAGGAAAGATAAGCATAAGCTGTGGCGTTACTCAATTGAGAGAAAGTGATGATATGAATAGCATATTGAACAGAGTGGACAAAAATCTCTATCAGGCAAAAAGTTCCGGTCGCAACAGAGCGGTAGTTTATTAAGATAAAGGCTGAACCATTAAAATGTCACTTTCTAATAATATATGAGCAAATTTTTATTGTTTAGGGATTAGCAGGTTAATAAGATTAAACAATGTAGGAATATGAATAAGACACTCCTTTTATTTTTAGTAATAAAGAAATTTTAGAGGTCAATGATACTATTGCAAAATTATTTAAAAGAGTAGATTCAGCCCTTTATGATGCATAAAAATGGTAAAAAACAAATTGTTCAAAAAATACTGAACATTTTTTAAAAGTAAAACGTTGTAATTGACCGCGAAAAAATCAAATATGGAAAGCAATGTTCATTGAATTAGTCAAATCTGTCGCCTTACTGTTGGCATTAAGCTATTTACAGAATCTCAATGGTCAAAAATGGGATAAGCAGTCACTGCTAGGGAAAGTCAATACCGGCTGGCTATTTGGGACTATAGCCGTAGTGGCTATGATGGCGCCTATTGAATTACAGCCGGGGGTAATATTTGACCCGCGCTCGGTCATTATCAGTTTGGTTGGCTTTTTTTATAGTGGATTAACCACCGTAATTGCAGTTGCAATCGCAGCCGGCTATCGTGTCTACCTGGGTGGCGGAGGGATGTATACCGGTCTTCTCGTGATTATGGTTTGTGCTGTTATGGGGGTATTATTTAAACATCATCAATCAAAACTTCGAATCACCAACCCTTTTGCCAAATTCTTTGTCTTTGGCTTTGCAGTACATCTAGCAGTTTTGTTATGTTTTCTGACTTTGCCTGCTGACATACGCTGGAAGGCCATTAATACCATCGCAATGCCTTTCCTGTTTATTTTACCCCTGGCAACCGTTTTTCTCGGTGTTTTACTTTTGGATATCGAAAAACGTTCCGCCATTCGAAAATCACTGGAAGACAGTGAAAAAAACTATCGGAACTTATTTGAAGATGCCAGCGCCTCTATCTGGCTAGAAGATTTTTCCGGGCTCATTCCCTTGCTAGAAACGCTAAAAGAAAAAGAAATTGATGATTATCGCACTTATTTTAATGAATATCCGGAATTTGTGAACGATGCCCTGCTTTCGATTAAGGTCATCGATGTAAATCAAGCCTCTTTAGCGTTATACGGTGCGAAAACGAAAACGGAATTATTAAATTCGTTAGACAAAACCTTTTTACCCGAATCCCTACCTACCTTTGTTGACGAACTGGTTGCTTTGGCCGAAGAAAAATCTTTTTTTCGCGCTGAAGCCTTAACCCAAACGTTACAGGGCAAACCGGTACATGTTTTGTTAACCATAGCCTTTCCCAAAAGCCTCGAAGGTTGGAAAAAGGTGATTGTCAGCATGATGGATATTAGCGAACAAAAGCGGGTTGAAGAGTCGCTACGTCTCAGTCAGCATCGTCATCATGAAGTCGTCGAAACCTCGGTCGATGGTTTTTGGCTCGTGTCAAAAGATGGCTATTTGAGAGATGTTAATGCCGCCTATGTGAATATGTCCGGTTATAGCCGGAGTGAACTTTTGACTATGCATATTTCTGAATTGGAGGCGCAGGAAACCACTGCAGATACTGCTCGGCATATTGAAGAAGTTATTCAGCTTGGCAGCGACGTTTTTCAAACCAAGCACAGGCGCAAGAATAATGTCATTTGGCCTGTGGAAGTCACGGTGACTTATTCTGAGCTGGATGGAGGGAGTTTATTTGTCTTTCTGCGCAATATTTATCAGCGACAATTAGCCGAATACTTGACAGGCATGAAACATCAATTATCGGAAATATCATTCAAAGGGAATGTTGCCGATGTGATGAGAAAAGCTTTAGATAGCGCCGAGGAAATTACCGGAAGCCAGATTGGTTTCTTTCATTTTGTGGAAAACGACCAGGAAACGATATCCTTGCAAGTTTGGTCTTCCAACACCTTGGAAAATATGTGTCAAGCAGAAGGCGATGGGGCTCATTATCCCATTAGTGAAGCAGGGGTATGGGTGGATTGTATTCATCATCGAAAAGCGATTATCCACAATGATTATTCAACATTGCCTCATAAAAAAGGCATGCCTCCAGGACATCCCCCGCTAAACAGAGAGTTAACTCTCCCCATCTTCCGGCAGGATAAAATCGTTGCCGTCATCGGTGTGGGTAACAAGCCTGCCAATTATCTTGCCCAGGATATCGAAGTGGTCCAGCAAATAGCCGATATTGCCTACGATTATGTGGAACGCAAGCAGGCAGAAGAGCGAATTGAATACCTGGCCTACTATGATGCCTTGACCGGCTTACCTAACCGGACGTTGCTATTTGATCGAATCAAACAAGCTATTGCACACAGTAAGCGTGATAGTAGCAGTTTTGCGTTATGTTTTCTTGATGTGGATGGGTTTAAACCCGTTAATGACCGCTATGGCCACGAAATGGGCGACAAGTTGTTAATGGAAATTTCTTTTAAACTGGGTAAGGCGATTCGAGAAGGCGATAGTCTTTCCCGACTTGGGGGGGATGAGTTCATCATTTTGTTGACCAAACTGGGTAATCCGGATGATTATGAAATCATTGTTAAGCGAATATTAACCTCGATGGCCGAACCCTTTATTATTGATGATATCGAGTTACAAGTAACCGCTAGCATTGGGCTCACATTTTACCCGCAGGATAAGCATGATGCTGACACCATGTTAAGGCATGCAGATCAAGCGATGTATAAGGCCAAAGCGTCCGGGAAAAACCAATATTACATTCATGATTATGCATTTGAGCAACAGCGTATCGAAGGGCAAAAAATTCTCAGTCTAATCAAGCCAGGAATCGAAGCCGGTCAGTTTGAGTTATTTTATCAACCTAAAGTGAATATCAAGAATGGAGCGGTAATCGGGTTGGAGGCTTTGATACGTTGGCACCATCCGGAACGAGGATTATTAGCGCCGGGTTTATTTCTACCTTACCTCGAAAATACGAGTGAAGAAATCTTATTAGGCAACTGGGTCATCCAGGAGGCTGTGCAACAAATTCAAGCACATTTGTCAGAAGGGGTAGAAATTCCCATCAGTATTAACATTAGCGCACTGCATTTACAACATTCGCATTTTGTGAGTTATTTAAACAAGCAACTCGACAGTGTGGGTAGAAACATAGCGGACTATTTAGAGTTCGAAATTCTCGAGACCGCATCCATTGAAGATACGAGCATTGTTGCTGAATTGATGGGACAGTGTGCTGATTTGGGAATTAAATTTTCTTTGGATGACTTTGGTACGGGTTACTCGTCATTGACCTATTTTCATCGCCTACCCATCGATATCCTAAAAATCGACCAGCATTTCGTGCGCGACATACTTGATGACCCGGACGATTGGAAAATCGTCCAAGGCGTCATTAATCTGGCCGAGCAATACCATCGACCTGTAATCGCTGAGGGGGTGGAATCCATCGAAATAGCGGCCATGTTGATGAGTTTAGGAAATACCTTGATGCAAGGCTATGCCATTTCACGCCCTATGCCGCAAAAAAACGTTAGGCACTGGCTACAGCAATGGCAAAGCAAAGGATTATGGAAAGACTTGCAACAATTAACCTTTTCTAAAGACACCGATACAGTTCTTCAAGTTGCCATATTAAGTCATAGTCGCTGGGTAGAGAAAGTGGTCAATCATATCACTTCAGACAGCTCGCCCAACTTACCCGAATTATCCGCTTCCAAATGCAGTTTTTCTCATTGGTATAATGGTTTGGGTAACTTCCAGTATGGTATGCATCCCAGTTATCCATTTATCGGACCTAAGCACGAAAAAGTTCACCAACTGGCAAAACAGCTCATTCAGGACGAAAACAATGCTAAAAAACAAAGTGAGTTATTAGCCCAGCTGCAACAAGCTAAAAAAGAATTAATCGAATCGTTAATGTTATTGCAAGCGCAAAAAAAATAATTTGGCTGTGCCAGATCGGATTTGAATCACTATGCCTAATGGTCTAAATTATGTTTTACTATAGCTCTAGGTATCACTATTCACTCAAGTAAATAGAACAACCTTCGACCTTTTTGGCCTGATACATCGCCAAATCTGCCCGTTTAATCACCAGATTGGCATCGTCATCGGCATTAATTTGGGAAATCCCTATACTCAGGCCAACGGGTAAATGAGTTTTATTATACTCGGTTAATATGCCACTTTTTTGTGATTCGAACACTTCGATTAAGCGGTCACCAAAGTAGCTGGCTTCTTCGGCGTCGGTTTCCGGTAGCAGTAACATAAATTCATCGCCACCATAACGAAAAGCGGCATCACTTTCTCGCAATAATGAACGTAAGGTGTCGCCGACAAATCGCAATAAGTTATCGCCTTCCAGGTGCCCTAGGCTGTCATTCACCGATTTAAAATTATCCATATCAATACAAACCAGACTCAAATAATGTTGATAGCGACGAGCCCTTTCAATTTCGGTTCCCAATAAACTATGAAAGTGACGCTGATTATATAGCCCGGTTAAACTATCGGTTATCGATAGTTTCTTTAAGCTGTCCTGTAAAGCTATAGTTTCACTCAAATCATGGAAGAAGCCCACACTACCAATCTCCTCCTCATTGTCACTTAACACAGTAGCTGAAATACGAATGGGAATCACCCGTCCCTGTTTGGATAAAAGATGCGTTTCGTGGTTCTGGATCTGCCCGAACTTTCCATGTTCAGGACTGTACATAAGACGTTTTACTTCTTTTGCGGCTTCTGGAGGGTGATACAAATTACCGATATGGAAATGACCGATCATTTCGGCTTTACTATAACCTAACAACGACTCGGCAGCAGGATTAAATAGGGTAATAACACCCTGTCGGTTTACGCCGATAATGGGATCGGGGCAGATTAAAGCTAATTCATGATTTACTGTACATACCGTCATGGTGTGTTGCCTGATTTACAATATTGCATGGCACAAATTAGCATTAGCCTCCCAAATTGTCAATTTCAGAAATTTATTCTGCTTATTGTATCTTTTAATATCAAGATTCTCTGTCAACCGACTATATGATAGCCGCCATCCACATATAAAGTATCACCGGTCATATTGGCAGCCGCATCCGATGCCAAAAATGCAGTTAAAGCACCAACATCATCGATATCCAAGGGTTTATTTAATAAAGATTGATTCCGAGCCTTTTCCAATAAAGTGTCGAAACCAGCTAAACCGGATGCAGCACGAGTCTGGATTGGCCCTGGAGAGATGGCATGAACACGAATACCTTGTTCTCCCAATTCATAGGCCAAATAACGTACCGAGCTTTCCAAGGCCGCTTTTACCGGTCCCATAAGGTTATAATTATGGACGGCTTTTTCAGCACCAAAATAGGACATGGCAAACACCGTTCCACCGTTTTTCATCAATGGTTCTGCCCGTTTAACCATTCGCATTAGAGAATGACAAGAAATATCCATGGCCATTAAAAACCCCTCTCGTGAGGAATCTAACAAACGTCCATGGAGATCTTCCAAAGGGGCAAAGGCGATGGAGTGAACTAAGAAATCCAGTTCACCCCATTGTTCATTGACAACATTAAATAAGGTGTCTAATTGTTTATCATCGTTAACATCACAGGGAAGAAACAAATCGGCTTTAAGTTCCTCGGCCAGGGGTTGAACAAACTTTTTAGCTTTATCATTTAAATAAGTAACTGCCAGTTCCGCTCCCTGAGCCCGACAGGCTTTAGCACATCCATAGGCGATGGAATTTTGGTTGGCGATCCCAACAATAAGACCTTTTTTTCCTTTAAGACCGGTACTATGCATTTTTTTGTTCCTGATTAATCACTTCGACAGTATGTTGAGCAATCATTAACTCTTCATTGGTAGGAACGACGTACACGGCAACAGCACTTTTATCAGTGCTAATCTTTGCTTCTCTACCTTGCACCTGACTATTGGATACTTTATCTAAAACAACTCCCAACCAAACCAATTTATCGCATACCCGTTCACGAATAGGTACTGCATTTTCACCGATTCCACCGGTAAATATTATTCCATCCAGTCCTTGTAATACCGAACATAAAGCACCGCATTCGCGCGCAATTCGGTGCACATACAAAGTAATAGCCTCTTCAGCATTAGCTTCACTACTGGCTAATAATTCACGCATATCGTTACTCAATCCGGATACCCCTAAGAGCCCCGACTGTTTATACAATAGCTCACTCAGTTGAGCAGCTGATAAACCTTTTTCCTGCAATAAATACAGCAGCACCCCGGCATCAATAGAGCCACTACGCGTCCCCATAACCAAGCCGTCTAAAGCACTAAACCCCATAGAACTGTCAACACTTTTGCCATTTTCCAAGGCACACAAACTGGCACCATTGCCTAGGTGGGCCACCAATACCTTAGCATTTGCCAAAGTCGGATCGACGATGGCCAATCGCTTGGCAATAAACTCATAGGAGAGGCCATGAAATCCATAGCGTCGAATCCCTTCTTCCGTTAATTCCCTCGGTACGGCAAATTGCTCTATCTCTTTGCGATGACCGGCATGAAAAGCCGTGTCAAAACATGCTACCTGAGGCAATTGCGGATATAGTTTATGTAACACCTCAATAGCTGCCAGATTATGGGGTTGATGCAAGGGTGCAAGTGGATTAAGCTTTTGTAAACGCTTTAATATATTTGTTGTCAGCAATACCGGCTGGGTAAAATCCTTTCCACCATGCACGACACGGTGCCCGACCAGTAGCGGCATCTGGTCATTAAGATAGCCTTGTAGCCATTGTAATAAAAATTGTAATGCAGCTTCATGATCAGATTGCGTTGGCAAACCTTCGCTAATGGCTTTGTTACCAACCTGAGCTTTAAAACGAGCTTTTCCGCCCAAGCCTTCAATCTGGCCTTTTAATTGTCGCTGTAGTTCATTTTCCTGAGCAATAAACAGGCGAAACTTAATGCTCGACGAACCGCTATTAAGAACCAGTACCTGCTTGTTCATAGGCTGATCTTATTTTGATGGTGAGCAAACAATAAGGCCAGTGAGCAGGAAGCCATGCGTTCAATTTCGGTGTCGGCACGACTGGTCAAAATAATCGGCAAGCGGGCTCCCATTACAATACCTGAACCTTGTGCATCGGCCAGATAGGTCAATTGCTTAGCCAGGATATTACCGGCTTCCAGATCAGGTGCCACTAGGATATCGGCCTGTCCGGCCACAGGTGATACTATACCTTTTGCTTTTGTAGCGGCTAGAGATACGGCATTATCAAAGGCCAACGGTCCATCCAGAGTGCCGCCGGTAATCTGTCCGCGGTCCGCCATTTTACACAGAGCGGCCGCCACCAGAGTGGACTGAATATCCTTGGTAACCGTTTCCACTGCCGAAAGCAAAGCCACTTTAGGTTCTTCAATGCATAAAGCATGCGCCAAGTCGATGGCATTTTGTACAATATCACGCATTTGTTCCAAGGATGGTGCAATATTAATGGCGGCATCGGTAACCAACAATGGTCGCGGATAGGTTGGTACATCAAAGGCAAAAACGTGACTAATGCGGCGTTCGGAACGAATTCCACGCTCTTTATGGAGCACGGCTTTCATTAATTCATCGGTGTGTAGACTGCCTTTCATCAAGGCTTTAACTTTGCCGTTTCGCCCAAGTTCTACTGCTTTTTCGGCAGCTTCATGGCTATGTTCAACATCTACGATAGGATAATCTTTTAAATCTACCTCAAATTCATCGGCCAAGGTTCGTATGCGTTTTTCCGGTCCTACCAAAATCGGTTCAATTAATCCCGCTTGCGCCGCCTCAATAGCTCCTTTTAAGGCATATTCACTACAGGGATGAGCAACCGCGGTTTCAACAGGTTCCAGTGGATCGGCAGCATCAAATAACTCTCTTAAGCGGCCACGTTCGGCAAGTCTAACGTTTGGTAAGGCTGCACGTGGGCGTTCTATTTTCTCCGCCGGGGCAATTACTCTTGCCTCTCCACATATAACGATATCCCCTTCTTGATTGACACAGTCGCAGTCAAAAATAATCTGGCTATTTTCCGGGAACTTTTCTTTGGCGGTAACGGTTACTGTCAGGACATCTCCCAACATTACCGGATGACGAAAACTTAGAGATTGATCTAAATAAATGGTTCCAGGTCCCGGCAACACAGTACCCAAAACCGTCGAAATCAGAGAACCACCCCATAAACCGTGAGCAATAACTTCATGGAACTTGCTGTCTTTAGCATAATCTTCATCGAGATGAGCAGGGTTTACGTCTCCGGACATAACGGCAAAAAGATTAATATCATTCATAGTCAGGCGGCGATTGATACAGGCACTTTCACCGACTTCAATTTCCCCAAAACAGCGGTTAATAATCAGTTCTTTTGATTTATTCATGATTTCCCTGTTGACACTAAAACTTCAATAACTGAAGGATTTTAGCATAGTTCAATGATATTTACATTGCACTGCACAATATTTTTTGTGCAGTGCGTTTCTGACAATTTTGCTTATCTTTTTTTCCAAAAGCGTATATGGATAGTTTGCTATAACAATGCGATAATCTAGTTTTTGCTGAATGGCTTTTATTCTCAGAATGCAATATTTTCTAAATTATTATAAAAATAATCCCACTATTGCTATTGCTCTAGCTGCTGCCCTGGCTTTAACTTTTCTAACCAGTTTATCCCTATACCTAAATATCAGTAATCTTCGTCAGGAAAAAATTAATTTGGCCACCCAACAGGCCAAAGACAATTGGAACAAAGATCAGGCCTTCAGGGTCTGGGCCACTCGTCATGGCGGTTTTTATGTCAAACCGGATGAAAGTACTCCTCCTAACCCCTATTTGGCCCACATCAAAAAACGCGATATCGTAACATCGGACGGTGAACACCTAACCTTGATGAATCCTGCTTATATGATGCGTCAAATGGCTACTGAGTTCGACAAACTGTACGGTATCAAGGGGAAAATTACTGGAAAAATATTACTAAATCCGGTTAATAAACCAGATGATTGGGAGTTATCCTCTTTATCATCCTTTGAACAAGGAATTAAAGAAGTCGTCCAAGAAGCAGAGATAAGTGGAAAACCTTATCTACGTTATATGAAGCCTATGTTTATGACTAAAGGCTGCGTTAAATGTCATGGCCACCTGGGCTTTAAAATAGGTGATTTAAGAGGAGGAGTCAGTATTTCCATTCCCTTAAGCCCTTATTTTAAGGAAGCTTCAAAAATTTCCAATACCCTGATATCCACACATGCAATAGTTTGGTTACTCGGGATAATTTTTATCATCGTATTTTATTTAATCGTATCGGAAAAATCTCAAGAAAACCGAGCCTTGATTAAACGCCTGGAACTCAATGCCAAGCGTCTACAAAATTCATTAAATGCCGCTCATGCCGGCACCATTAATTATGATCTCATCCAAGATATCATTTATTGGGATTCTGCCGCAGCAGACATTTATGGATTGGAAAAAGTCAACTCAACTCATTCTTACCAGGAATGGCGAAATTTAATTCATCCTGACGACGTAGATAGTTTTGACCAACAAATTCGAGATATTATCGATTCCAAACAGCAACGATTAAGACTCGAGTTTCGAACCAATCATAAAGAAACAGAACTGCGCTGGGTTAAGTTATGGTGCAATATTTTTCGTGATGATAAAGGCAAGGCTCATTCACTTGACGGCATCATGTTGGATATCAGTAGTGAAAAACTCAATGAGCAGGTTTTACAGGAAAAAGAAGCGGCGGAACGTTTTGCTCATAAACAATCAACGTTTTTAACCAATATGTCCCACGAGTTCCGCACTCCATTACACGGGATACTAAGCTTTTCCAAAATCGGCTTAACCCGCATTAAAGAGAACCAAATTGAAGCCAGCAAATTTAATGATTTCTTCAGCAGTATTAATATCAGTGCCAACCGTCTATTGAATTTACTTAATGACCTCCTTGATCTGGCTAAACTGGAAGCCGAACAAATGATTATTAATCGTGTTTCCAATGATCTTTATAGTACCACCAAGGAAATATTAAAAGAGCAACGTTTCTTAATTGAAGAAAAAGGAATTCAAATCAACTTAAATACTCCCCTATGTCAAACAACGGCCGATTTCGACAAAGCTCGTATGACCCAGGTCATTACCAATCTACTCTCTAATGCCATTAAGTTTACTGAACGACAGGGAAAGATTGTCATCAATTTTAAGGCCGATACCTTAACTCTGACAGGTCAACAAAGTGATGCTTTATGTTTTACCATTCACAATACGGGTAAAGGTATTCCAGGTTCTGAACTAGAGAGCATTTTTGATAAATTTATTCAAAGTTCCCGTAATGATCCAGGAGCCAGTGGTACCGGTTTAGGTTTGGCCATTTGCCGTGAGATTATCGAAGCCCATGAAGGTAAAATTTGGGCCGAACAACACCCTCAGGGAGGCGCTATATTTTCCTTTGTTATCCCCTATACCCAGGCTAACTAATGACAGACAGCTTGACTATTTATCACTTGGTTAGTTTATAATTGGCCGCCAACTCCAACGTGGTAATCAAAGCACTATGGTCCAGATCACCTGCTCCATGGGCTACACAGCTATTAAACATTTCTTGAACGGCTGCGGTATTGGGCAAGGTCAATCCCAGACTCTGGGCACTACTTAAGGCATTACGGAGATCTTTTTGATGTAAAGCTATGCGAAATCCCGGTGAAAAATCACGATCAACCATTCTTTTAGCATGAATGTCCAATACTTTAGAAGAAGCAAAACCACCTTCCAAGGCCTGGCATATTTTAACCGGATCGGCACCGGCTTTGGCAGCAAAAAGCAGCGCCTCAGCAACTCCCTCAATATTTAAGGCCACCATAATTTGATTGGCAATTTTACAAGTTTGACCATCTCCATTTTTGCCCACATGGGTAATATTCTTGCCCATTAGTTTAAATAAGGGTTTAACCTTGTCAAAGGCAGCTTCATCACCACCCACCATAATACTTAAGGTACCGGCTTTGGCCCCGACATCTCCACCGGAAACCGGGGCATCCAAATAAAAACAGTTCAGATCGCTGATTCGTTCAGCATATTCCTTGGTTGCTACAGGCGATATTGAACTCATATCGATAATAGTTTTTCCCGCTCCGAGTCCAAACACAACTCCCTTTTCGTCAAATAGTACCTCTTCCACCTGGGGCGTATCGGGAAGCATTAAAATAATTACATCACTCTCTTGGGCTACCTGTTCCGCAGTAGGTAAAACCCGGCAGCCCTTCTCCAGCAATTCCTGGGCAATAGGATTATGGTGAATTAGAGTTGCCAGTGAGTGCCCTGCATCCTGTAAACGTCTTGCCATAGGCAAGCCCATTATTCCTAAACCGATAAAACCAATATTCATAAGCAGCTATTATCCTTTCAAGTCATCGTTTTTATCTGTGTAATTATTCTTCAAGTAAATGGGTAGGTAGTCCATCTAGACTGATCTGATTACGTTCACGCCAGAAATCCTCAATACCCTGTTGACCTTTTTTCTCTGACCACTCAAGAAGCTGTTCTCGCTCACCTTGATATTCAAAAAATGGGACCGAAAATCCACAAGAGGTTTGGACCAGATCAATATTCAGAATAAAAAATTGTCTGGTAGCAATATATTCAGGAAACATTTCACTGCACTGTTGCCATTGATGATCGCGCCGATGAACGACACTGGCCTGACCGTATAAACGCAGAATCATCGGTTCCTTCTCAAAGGAGCAAAACATCAAAGTCATTCGTCCGTTTTCCTGCACATGTACCGAAGTTTCATTGCTGCTACCGGTATAGTTTAGCCAAACTACTTTATTAGTATCGATAACTTTTAAACTATCCATGCCCTTGGGTGAAACGTTGACTCGTCCTTCAGCTCCAGCCGTCGCAACGAAAAAGATATGTTGGTTTTGAATAAACTGAATATGTTTATCCGACATTGCATCATAACGTTTTGCCATAGTGCTCCTACCTTGGAAAATTTTACTTTACTATAGCATAAAAAAAATGCTTGGAAAGACAAGTGAAAAAAGTAGAGAAAGGAACTCGAAAGGAGGAGTAAAACAAACAACAATAAAGGATCAACTTCCACGTAATCGCTTCATTCCTTTTTTCTTCTGTGCAACGATTACGCGGATTTTATCAATCAAATCATTCCGTTCACCGGATTCAAAAACTTTTTCCAGTTTTTTTCGAAGTTTTTTTTCCATACTATCCAACTGTTCTAAAATGTAAAAAATCGCTTCAGTTTGCCCACTATTATTTTGTTTTTCTGTATTAAAAAGGAAGCTTGCTTCATTGATTAGTTTTGCATAGTTCATTGTTACTTACCAATCTCGTTTGTTGTATTTATCTTTTAATAAAACCATAGCAAGAAATTCTTACAAAAAAATGACATTTCACGCGACAGGTCTCCTTGCCGCCAAGGCAGAACTGTGGTAGATGGTAACTAATTTTCCTATGTTTAATACTTAGCTTTTGGAAAACAAAAAAAGCTCAAAGAATCTGTTTACAATTTAATCATTCTTTGCCTAACAATTCGGTGCTATAGTTATGCTAGAGGCATCGATAATGCGAAAGAATTATTTTTGGATTTTATTACTTTTTATCTTACCCTGTCTTGCCGGTGCAGGAAGTATCAGTGGCCAGGTAACCGACTCTTCCGGAAATGCATTAATCGCTCACTATATTGAACTGTATAGCTGGGACGGAAACTCTTTAACTTATCAAAATAGTATCAGCACTGACGAACAAGGTAAGTATCTCTTATCAGACATAGACAGTGGTGAATATTACTTGGAGTTTAGCGACTTTTCAGGTCCTTATCTTGAACAAGGTTATGCCACAGAGATCCCATTGGAGGAAAACTGTATGGCCTATCAAATCCCTCTCTCCATTAACGCAGATTCAAACTTAACTAATCTCAATGCACAATTAACTCTAGGTGGTTCGATTACGGGTCGAGTAACAAATCCTTCCGGAGCAGGAATTCCCGACGTCTATGTGTTTGCCGATATTTGGGACGGTACGACGTTTATTCGACAAGCTTCGATACCACGAACAGATGCAGAGGGCTTTTATTCTGTGGTCGGCTTATCCAGTGGCGACTATTATCTTCATTTTGAGAAAGAAGACAGTATTTATCTCTCCCAAGGTTATCTTGATGAAATACCTTTTCAGTACGGTACTATCTCCCAAAAAACACCGATAACTATCGAATCGGGACAGGAGCTTTCCAATATAGACGCACAGCTAACCTACGCCGGGAGTATTAGTGGTCGAGTGACCAATTCATCAGGCCAGGGAATCCCTGGTGTTTATGTGTTTGCCGATACTTGGGATGGCTCGGCTTTTATTCGACAATTCTCTATCCCCCAAACGGATGCTAATGGTTACTATACGGTGCCTGATTTAGTCAGTGGGGATTACTATCTACATTTTGAAAAAGAAGATAGTCTCTATCTTTCAAAAGGCTATGAGGATGAAGTTCCTTTCCAATATGGCAATATTGATCATAAAACGGTGATCCGAATTCAAACGGGTCAAAATTTCACCGATATCGATGTTCAATTGCCTTTGGCTGCTTCCATATCTGGTCGAGTAACCGATGCAAATGGCAATGGCATTGCCGGAGTTTATGTTTTTGCCGATACCTGGGATGGAACATCTTTTATTCGTCAAGCTTCCATTCCACAAACCAATACTGATGGTTATTATACAGTTCCCGGTTTGGTCAGCGGCGATTATTTTCTGCACTTTGAAAAACCGGATAGTAAGTACCTATCACTCGGCTATATTTATGAAATTCCCTTTGAATACGGCAGTATTGAAAACAAAACCGCCCTCAGAATCAGTACCGGTCAAATTATTTCCAATTTAAACGTACAATTAGTTGAAGGACAACAATCTTCTACCACGACATCAATTCCAATCCCTACTACAACTCCTATTCCAGCTCAACCACCCACAGCAACAATTAATTCTATTGTTGGTGAGATAATCACAGTTACTCCCGGAACAGACGATATTCAATTGAATAAAACCGGGGACACGCCCAAAGTTCAAAATGTTTTGGTTATGTTAACCGATCAACAATCACAAGCAACCATCGAACGAGAAAGTAAAATTGAAATCGTGATGCAAGAAAAAACCATTGCCATTTTACACCCTAAAGAGGAGGGTGATTCCATAGTAACGGATCAGGAAAACGAGCCGATTACGTTAATTCGAGGCACTATTACATCCAAGGTTAATTGCAGTAATTATCAGCTCAGAACCGCACTTGCCAACCTGGATGTAGCAAATACCTGTTCCTGTTTTAGAAATAGTTCGCAGACAAAACACAGAGCCAATAGCCAAACTAATTTTTCGACCTCCTATCAACAATCTGAGCGGAACGGTTTAGTCAAAATTTCCGTCCTTAGCGGCTCGGTAGAAATCACGGACAGGGAGGGAAATACAAGCACATTAGCGGCTGGCCAGGAAAAGGAAATCGAAAATATCGTTCCACGCTCTTCCTGGGTTTTACCGATCGATGGAGATAGGCTATATGGCGGCAAGAGTAATATGTTAGTTTGGACGGCCTATCCAGGTGCCAGCAGTTATATATTAGAATATAACCTCCCATCACCGTTTTTCGCCGAAGAGAACTCTTCAAACATTGAATTTTCAAATCAAACCATTGCTATTTCTCCAACATCTTATTCTGAATATGATGGTTTGGTTATTTATAACCTGCCTTTACCCACTGGCTTAGATGGTACAACCGTTGAAGTCAGGATTTTTGCCATCGATAGTTTAGGAAATATTTTAGCTGAAAGTGTTTCAAGCGATAAAAGTACTGTTGTTTGGAAAGATTAAAGCAAGACAATGCCGGTCAAAAGTGCTTATGCAACCAAGCCGGCAATATCCCTTCCCACAATATGGCCAACATATCACTATTATTAAAGTCAGGAGCCACAACCATACGGCTCAACTCCATGGACGAGTGCATCTGCAAACGTGATTTTTCAGTATTAAATTGTGCTTCACAAAAATAACCACCAATTTTATAGGCGGTATGGGCATCAATCATACGCACATAGGCAACAACCTTATCGGATGTCAACTCCCTAATAATCAGATGCTTAGAATAGCTGTCATAACCATCATAAATTAGCTCTCGACGACTATCCAACTGTTTTTGCGACTGCGCAAAAATGCTTTTATGATTAGAACATGCTAACCATAATTGCTTTGCTTGTTGCAATTCCTACAGTTCTACTCCTAACCTTGCCTCAAGATTATTTTTTTTGACTATATTTTGGTTAATATAAGAGTTCTCTTTCGTGGGGATATTTTTTATACTATCAATTGTTTTCATTTTCTTTTTACCTATACAAATTGCGTAAAGTCTAGGTATTCAGAGTGACAAGCACATGACATTTGGATGAAACTTAGGTTAAAGCAAAAAGGCTTTATCAGAGCGACTTATGAAAGACTACAAACCAAGTAAAGACTTGCTTAAAGACAAAATAATATTGGTTACCGGTGCCGGTGCCGGAATCGGAAAAGAGGCTTCATTAGCTTATGCCAGACATGGTGCCACGGTAATCTTGCTGGGCAAGACGATTCATAAACTGGAACAAGTCTATGATCAAATTGAACACGAAGGTGGTCAACAGCCAGCTATCTATCCTATGGATTTAGCCGGTGCCAGCGGCAAAGACTTTGAAGATTTGGCCATAAATATCGAGAACGAATTCAAGCGCCTGGACGGTTTATTACACAATGCAGCACAATTAGGCAGCTTAAGAGCCTTATCACAATTCGATATGGACAGTTGGACCAAGATTATGCAGGTCAATCTGCATGCTCCTTTTGTATTAACCCAAGTGTGCCTACCCCTATTGGCGCATGCAGAAAATTCATCATTAATCTTTACCGCCGATAGCGTCGGCCAGCAAGGAAAGGCCTATTGGGGCGCCTATGCTATCAGTAAAGCAGCCGGTAATAATATGATGCAAATTTTAGCCGATGAGCTGGAAACCAATACCAATATTCGGGTCAATAGCATTAATCCCGGAGCAGTGGCCACTAAAATGCGTTCCGGAGCCTACCCCGGAGAAGATCCCAATACTATAGCTCAGGTAGCCGACATTATGCCTGCTTATCTGTATCTAATGGGAGATGATAGTAAAGAATTAAATGGACAGCTGATTGATGCGCAGTAAATCAACAGCTAAATTGGCATTCATTCATTGCTTGCGATAAACAACTGAAAAGCTAATCTTTGTTTAGCACAAAGATTAGCTTTTCAATTAATATTAGACTCTAATTCGTCGGCATATCCAACGTTTCATTATCTTTTAATAGATTGTTCTTGGAGCAGTCATTGCGACGCTGATCCAATTTGTGTAGATACTCTTGGTCAATATCACCGGTAACATAGTTGCCATTAAATACCGAGGTATCAAACTCGGTAATATTTTTATTTCCACGATGACAACAGGCGATTAAATCTTCCATATCCTGATAGATTAACCAATCTACGCCAATTTGTTTTGCAATTTCTTCTTCGCTGCGCTCATGAGCAACAAATTCTTTGGGGGATGGCATATCAATACCATATACATTGGGATAACAAACCGCCGGGGATGCTGAAGCAAAGTAAACTTTTTTAGCTCCTGCATCTCGCGCCATTTTAACAATCTGTTCTGAGGTGGTGCCCCGGACTATAGAGTCATCGACCAACATGACATTACGATTGCGAAACTCCAATCCCATGGCATTAAGCTTTTGTCGAACCGATTTTTTACGGATTTTTTGGCCCGGCATAATAAAGGTACGGCCAATATAGCGGTTTTTCATAAAGCCTTCCCGATATTTGACACCCAATATATTGGCCAAGCCCATGGCGGAGCTGCGGCTAGTATCGGGGATGGGTATCACCACGTCGATATCATGATCGGGGCGTTGACGTAAGATTTTCCTTGCCAGAGTTTCCCCCATTCTTAAACGCGCCTTATAGACAGATATTTTATCCATAATCGAATCGGGACGGGCAAAGTAGACATGTTCAAAAATACAGGGATGGTATTGAGGATTTTCAGCACATTGACGAGTAAAAATCTCACCGTCCGAGGTAATAAGTATGGCTTCACCGGGTTCGATATCACGGATTAACTCATAACCTAGAACATCCAGAGCAACACTTTCCGAAGCGATACAATACTCTACTCCTTGCTCAGTATCCCGTTTACCAAATACCGCCGGACGAATACCCAATGGATCTCGAAAACCGACAATCCCATAACCGGTAATCATGGCCACAGCGGCATAAGCACCGCGACAGCGGCGATGAACGCTCTCAACAGCATTAAATACGTCATTTTCGTCAATACGCAGTTTACCCTTTTCGCGTAATTCGTGAGCAAATATATTTAATAAAACTTCGGAATCGGAATCGGTATTGAGATGGCGTAGGTCTTGTGTGTAGATCTCTTCTTTTAGTTCTTCAGCATTGGTAAGATTACCATTGTGACCCAGCGCTATTCCATAAGGAGAGTTAACATATAAAGGTTGTGCTTCGGCGCTGGATGCACTGCCTGCCGTAGGATAGCGTACATGACCAATTCCCATGCTACCGGCTAAACGTAGCATATTTTCGGCACTGAACACATCTCTTACCAGGCCATTTCCTTTGCGTAAATGTAAACGACCTTTATGGTAAGTCACAATACCGGCAGCATCCTGCCCGCGATGTTGTAGAACCGTCAAACCGTCGTACAACTCCTGATTTACATTATTTTTTGCAACAATGCCGATTATGCCACACATAGACTATCTACCTTTAATAATGAATCCGCATGGCAATATCGTCCGGCAAAAGAGTAGCCAGGTTCACCGCCAATTGTTCAAAATGCACCAAAAACATCGATTTCGACCACCAGGGATCTTGTGGAACCAGAGTAAAACCGGCGAGTAAGACCAAAATTCCCACTAAGATCAAGCCACGGGCAATACCAAATAACATTCCAATAGCCCGATCCGTTCCCGTGAGCCCGGTTTTTTCAATCAATTTACTGACTAAATTATTCACCAATCCCGCCACGATTAAGGTGATTACCAATAAAATGGCAAACCCCAAGACATTTAAAATCGACGGTGGCAAGGAATCTAATTTGGTCTGCAACAAAAGGGCTAATTGTCCCATATAAGTGAAGCCCACCACAACTGCTATGACCCATCCTGCCAGTGATAAAGCTTCTTTAACAAATCCACGCCATAGACTGATTAACATGGAAATAACCACTATGGCTAAAATCAAATAATCGACCCAAATAAGATTCATCAAGCGCTTCCCATGTTCATTTTACTTGTAGTTAACAATCTTACCATTGAGCTTAAATCCTCGATTGATTTTTTTTCGAATGGATTCAATTTGATCATATTTTAAATAGGGACCGACCCTAACTCGATGCCGAAGTCCTTTAGAGGTCCGTATCACCTCTATATAAGCTTTATATCTGCTTTTTTGTAATTTCCTCTTCAGATCGACAGCATTTTTCTGACTACTGAAACTACCTAATTGAATGGCATAACTCTGCGTTATCTTTCTAGTTTTCGGCGCTTTTGCCACAACCTTTGACGATTTGGATTCGGCCAACTTTTTGGATTCTTTAGGCTTGCTCAAAGCTTTATTGACAACCTGACGGTTTTTCTGATCGGAGGGAATAGACTTGGGTTTTGGCAATACAGGCTGTTTTTTTGCTGCCGGTTTGGTATTGTTGTTCGCCCGCTGCTGGATGGCTTTAATTTTTTCTGGCATGGGCGGAATTTCGGCGGTCTTGGCAGCGGCAGGGTAATCACTACGCTCTTTCAAGATCATCGGAAGAAATATTACTGCCAGCGAAACCAGGACAATTGCACCGATTACGCGTTGTTTTATATTTACGGGAGCCTGCTCACTCATTTTAACAACTCATCTGGAAAAATGCCGTAAGGCGCAAGCGACGGTAAAAAATGAACCAAAAACAATGATGCGATCCTGCTGTTGTTGCAAACTGCTCATATTCTCAACAATGGATTGATAAGCCAAAGAAAAATCATTATAACATGCCACCTGACTGCGATCGGAAAAAGTAGCAACAATATTTGCAGTTTTTTCAGCGCTCAAACTACGCGGCATATTCAATTCAAAAAGATGCCAACTCTGAATCTGCTTGGTTAATGGCTCGACAACACCGCTAATGTCCTTATCAGCCAATATTGCAAAAATCGCATGAGTCTTTCCGACACAGGGATTATCGGCCAGGTATTCAACCAACTTTTTTGCCGCCTGAGGATTATGTGCCACATCCACGAGTAGTTCCGGATTATCAGCAATTTTCTGATAACGTCCGGTCAACTGGCTATTTTGAAGGCCAATAGTAATGCTTTCAAGATTAACATCCGACAGTTGGTTTTTAAGGCAATCTAAAACCATTAAAGCATTGGCAGCATTTTTTAACTGCAAGTTACCAACTAAACCTGGTTTCGGTAAATTGTTATAATGATTATCTGGCCCTTTCCACAACCAATGCTCATCGGAAAGAGAAAAATCATACTCACTCCCCAAAATACTCAATTCGGCAGAAATTTCTAAGGCATGTTTTCGCAATGATTCCGGTACTTGATAATCCCCATATATTGCGGGACGCACACCACGATAGATCCCAGCCTTTTCATAGGCGATGCTTTCAATATCATCACCCAGCCAATCCTGATGATCCAAATCAACCGTGGTCACCAGACTACAATCGGCATCAAGAATATTTACCGCATCTAATCGCCCACCCAAACCAACTTCTAAAATCACCACTTGGCATTTTTGTTGAACAAAAAGATAAATAGCGGCCAGCGTAGAAAATTCAAAATAGGTTAATGAAATCTCACCACGGGCTTTATCAATTGCCTCAAATGCCTCACAGATGCCTGTATCATCGCTATTATCACCATTTATTCGGATCCGTTCGTTATAGCGAAGAAAGTGCGGCGAAGTATAACAGCCAACTTGATAGCCGGACGCTAATAAAATTGATTCCAACAAGGCAATAGTGGACCCCTTACCGTTGGTTCCTCCAACCGTAATCAACGTAAAGGGTAGCTTTTGCTGACTTTTTCCTGATCCAGGAACTAACTCAAATAGCTCCGGCAATAAACATTCTAGGACCTGCGAAACCCGGCTAAGCCCCAAATCAATTTCACTCGAATGCAGGCTTTCTTGCCAATCCAACCATTCATTAAGCGTTTTAAACTTCAACTATAGAAATCCAGGCAATAATAAAAAAAGCTTGTCGGCTTAGGGTCTGTTGATCTTTCATATTTACCTCTGTTGAAACGGAAAAAGTTTCAATCGAGGCGCGAAGAATGCGGTTTAGTTACACTAAATGATTGATGAGCAACGCGGAGTGAAGCTTTTTCCGCTTCAACCCGCAGGGCTGGGATAATTTTTCCACCCAACTGCGTTATCAGTCACTCAAATAGGGCAACTATTACACGTTCCTTCTGCCTTGTTGGTTGAAAAAATTATCGCCAGCAGTGGCAAAGATGAAAGATAAACAGCCCCTAATAACCGACAAGCTTTCAAAATATTCGCGACAGTTAATTAATTACGATTGGTTAACATGGATAAAATATTCACCAGGCGATCACGCATCTCATGACGGGAAACAATCATATCCACCGCCCCATGTTCCAGTAAAAATTCACTGCGCTGAAAACCTTCCGGCAAGGTTTCACGTACCGTTTGCTCGATTACTCGTGGTCCGGCAAAGCCGACCAAAGCATTTGGTTCCGCCACATTTATATCCCCTAACATGGCTAAGCTGGCCGATACCCCACCCATGGTAGGATCGGTCATTACCGAGATAAAAGGAATACCGCGCTTACGCAGACGCCCTAAAGCAGCACTGGTTTTAGCCATCTGCATCAGAGAGAACAATGCTTCCTGCATTCTTGCTCCTCCACTGGCGGAGAAACATACTAGAGGAATATCTTTTTCCAAGCAAACCTTAACCGCTCGTACAAATTTTTCCCCAACCACGGAGCCCATTGAGCCGCCCATGAATTGAAATTCAAAAGCAGCTACCACCAAAGGAAATCCTTTTACTTGGCCTTGTTGGACAATGAGTGCATCTTTTTCATCGGTTGCCTTCTGGGCAGCACTGATACGATCTTTGTACTTTTTGGAATCTTTAAACTTTAGCTCATCCACCGGTTCCACATTTTCGGCGATCTCCACCATGGAATCAGGATCAAGAAAACTTTCTAAACGTTTACGGGCATTAATCCGCATGTGATATTCACATTTGGGACATACCTCTAGATTTTTTTCCAACTCGATCCGATACAATACCGAACTACAGGCCGGACATTTATGCCAAAGGCCTTCCGGTACCGCCTTTTTGGAGGCTCCATCGGTACTGATGGAAGGTAATAACTTCCGAAACCAACTGCTCATTTTTTATTTTAACCTTAATTTATCCGTAACAACCGAGTAACTATTACAACTCATCCAATGCTTTACGCATCGACGATAGTAACTCAGAAATCAATTTTATTGTCAGTGCATTATCACCAACATTTTCTTCAACAATTTTCACCAAAGCACTACCGACTATCACGGCATCGGAAAATTGTCCGATGGCCGAGGCCGTTACTGCATCTTTGATGCCAAAACCAACCCCGACCGGTAAGTCGGTCACTTGGCGAATCATTTCAAATCGCCTTGCTACCTCATCGGTATCCAAAGCGGATGATCCAGTAACTCCTTTGACTGCCACATAATAAACAAACCCACTGGCCATACTACAGATTAGCTTCATACGTTCCAAAGTGGTAGTAGGAGATAACAGGTAAATGGGATCCAACTCCTGCTCAGCCATCATGGCTACAAATTCACGACTCTCTTCGGGAGGAAAATCAACCGTCAAGACCGCATCAATGTCTGCTTCTTTAGCGGCTTGAACAAAATTAGTGTAACCCATCACTTCTATAGGGTTTAAATAGCCCATCAAGATAATCGGTGTATTTTGATTAGATTGACGAAACTGTTTAACCATTTCTAAAACATCCGGCAATGAAATAGCATGCACTAAAGCTCGTTCACTGGCCCTTTGAATAACAGGCCCATCGGCCATAGGATCGGAAAAAGGTATCCCTAATTCGATAATATCAGCACCGGCATCCACCATGGCATGCATCAAATCGACGGTAATTTCCGGATTGGGATCACCTGCAGCAACATAGGGGATTAAAGCTTTGCGTTTTTCAGCTTTTAGATTTGCAAATACGCCTTGAATTCGACTCATGTTTAAAACTCCAATCCATCTATGGTTGCCACGGTATGGATATCTTTATCACCTCTTCCGGACAAATTCATAATAATTATCTGATCCTTATCCATGGTCGGAGCGAGTTTTTTCACATAGGCAATGGCATGACTGGATTCCAAAGCCGGCATAATACCCTCGATACGGGTTAGGTCATGAAATCCTTGCAAGGCTTCCTTATCATCTACGGAAACGTAATTGGCTCTGCCAACATCTTTCAACCAGGAATGTTCAGGTCCAACCCCGGGATAATCTAATCCGGCAGAAACAGAATGAGTAGGTATAATCTGGCCGTGTTTATCTTCCATTAAATAGGTTCGATTACCATGTAAAACACCCGGTTTACCGGCACATAAAGGAGCTGCATGTTGCCCGGTTTCCAAACCATGTCCAGCCGCTTCCACGCCATATATGGCCACATCTTCATCGTCCAGAAAAGGATAAAACAACCCAATCGCATTTGAACCACCACCGATACAGGCCACCAGGGCATCGGCTAAACGACCTTCCTGCTGCATAATCTGTTGTTTCGCTTCGCGACCGATAACGGCCTGAAAATCCCTTACCATGGCAGGATAAGGATGCGGTCCGGCTGCAGTTCCGATAATGTAAAAGGTGTTATCAATATTACTGACCCAATCGCGCATCGCTTCGTTGAGAGCATCTTTTAAAGTGCGCGAACCGGATTCAACCGATACCACCTTGGCACCCAATAATTTCATCCGATAAACATTTAAAGCCTGACGCTGAATATCTTCCGCACCCATATAAACCACACATTCCAGACCCAGACGCGCCGCCACGGTAGCAGTCGCTACGCCGTGTTGTCCGGCACCAGTCTCGGCAATAATCCGTTTTTTCCCCATTCGTTTGGCCAATAACATTTGACCAACCGTATTATTAACTTTGTGCGCGCCGGTATGATTGAGATCTTCACGTTTTAAATAGATCTTGGCTCCACCAAGCATTTTCGACCATCGTTCAGCATGGTAAAGCGGCGATGGACGTCCGACATAAGTGCTTAAATCTTTGTCCAGTTCGGCAATAAAATCTTCATCCTGAAGATATTTGTAATAAGCCTGTTTAAGCTCTTCCAACGGTTGCATCAAGGTTTCAGCGACAAATAATCCGCCATACTGACCAAAATGACCATTTTCATCAGGCATTTGCGAGAAGTTTTGCTTTGAACTATTCATATTTTCAGTGTTTACTCTGCTTTACATTACCCACACTCTTCAACCGAAGAGATAAAATCTTTAATTTTTTGACTATCTTTAATTCCATGCTGTTGTTCCACGCCACCGCTAACATCAACTGCATAAGGCTTAACCGTCTCAATCGCTTCACCAACATTAGTCGGGTTCAATCCACCGGCTAAAATAATTGCCTTATCCAAATCATGTGGGACCCGTTCCCAATTAAAGGATTCCCCGGTACCTCCCGGAACTCCTTTTTTATAGGTATCCAACAAGATTGCCTTGGCGCTGGAATATGCCACAATGCTGTGACTTAAATCCAGTTCATCTTTCATTCGTATGGCTTTAATATAAGGACGCTGAAACTGGCGACAATATATTTCGGTTTCATCACCATGAAACTGGATTAAATCTATTTTGGCACTATCGATCACTTCTGTTATAAAGGACTTATCCGCATTAACAAACAAGCCGACTACGGTAACGAATGGCGGAAGTTGTTGTACAATTTCTGCAGCCGCAACCGGGTCGATATTGCGAGGACTCGGAGGATAAAACACCAGACCTAAGGCATCCGCACCACATTCAATGGCTGTTAACGCATCGTTTAGGTTGGTAATCCCGCAAATTTTAACTCGGGTTCGCATAGCGCTACTTCAGGAAATTAAAATTGCGCTATTCTAACACAAATTTTTCTTAATTGATTTATTTTTACCGCCTGGAAGCACGGGTCAAAAGAGATAGTTTTCTGTGATTTTTCATTAGCTTCAAGATATCGGCTTAGACCGGTTTGCTACATAATCTTGCAGCCATTCCCTGGACTCTTCGTCCGGTGCTAAAAATAATTAAAAATGCAATCGGCCAGGCAATCAGGAAAGCTTTGCCCCAACGCAACCAGAAACCGCTATCAAAACCGGTATTAATCAGGGTAATGACTGCAGTCATAATAAATACCATGAGCACGGACATTAAAAAGGCTCCAACCAGTGGCTGATATTTTTGTGGAAACATTTTCCTGACTCCTAATCCTGTTACAATGCCGAGATGAATAAATTATGGAATTGCTAAATATGAAAGATTCAACAGAGCTGATTCAATTTAAGGGAAATTTTAACCAGGTGAATGATAAGGCAGTAGAAATGCTTAATCCCCCCATTTATAGCGGTTCCACTGTAGTCTTCGACAACTATGAAGATTTATCTATGGCCAACGCCGGTAAATATCAAGGCGTCTGCTACGGAACCGATCGCTTGCCAACCCAACGAGCATTTGAAGAAGCATTAAACTGTCTTGAAGGGAGTACTCTAACTCGTGCATTTCAATCCGGCATCAATGCAATCCAACATGCTTTAATGGCTTTTACGCGCGCCGGCGATCATATTCTGGTCGTCGATAACGTGTACGGTCCAACAGCGCGATTTTGTAGTAAAATTCTCAGCCGCTACCACATTGAGACAACTTATGTTCCCTCCAATATCGGTGCCGATATTGAAAACTTTATTCGAAGCAACACAAGATTGATTTTTCTGGAGTCTCCCGGTTCAAATACCTTTGAAATACAAGATATTCCGGCTATTACCAAGCTGGCCCGCAGCAAAGATATCATAACCATGCTCGACAATACTTGGGCTACCCCAATATATTTAAAACCGCTCGAGCTAGACGTCGATATCTCCATCCAATCAGTAACCAAATATATTTCCGGCCATTCCGACCTATTGATGGGAGCTGTCAGCGTCAATTCCATCTATGCCGAGCAATTTGATGAATATTATCGAACTATGGAAATCTACGCCTCAGCACACGATAGTTATCTGGCATTAAGAGGTTTAAAGACCCTTGGGGTTCGACTAAAACAACACCAGCAATCTGCATTGACTATAGCCCAATGGCTACAAACTCAAGACCATGTAGCACAAGTTATCCACCCAGCATTAGCGGAACATCCACAACATAGCCTTTGGCAACGAGATTTTAAAGGTGCCTCAGGTTTATTTGCATTTACGCTAAGGGCCGAAATTACCGAACAACAAATCGGTCAATTTATCGATTCTTTGCAGCTTTTTGCCGTCGGCTATAGCTGGGGAGGATTTAAAAGTTTAATTACGGCCGGTAAGTATCGCCGTAATACTGCATCACACTATGCGGATACAATAATCATCCGACTGAATATCGGCCTGGAAGATTATGATGACTTAATCACTGATCTCAAGCAAGGCTTTAGCCTTTTCAAGCCTTAACTATGCGTACAAAGCGGATCAAACACGGTCAATTGATTACGCCCAGCACTCTTTGAATGATAGAGTGCCTGATCTGCATAACGAATTAACCCATCGGGTTGATCCACTTCATTTTCCGGATAGCTGGCTAATCCGATACTGACAGTCACCTTAATTATCTGGCCATCCCCCCGGACGGTCATCTCTTCAATGCCAGTGCAGATTCTCTCTCCCACGGCCTTGGCAGCATGAGCATCCTCACCCGGTAAAATAACCAAGAATTCTTCACCACCGAAACGCACGATGGCGTCACTTTCTCGTAAAATACGGCGGGTCTTTTTCACCGCTTCGATTAGTACTTTATCGCCGATTAAGTGCCCATAGACATCATTGACTTTCTTAAAATGATCGAGATCCAGCATCATGATCGATAACGCCGTTTCAGCGCGTTTGGCGCGAGCGTATTCTTCCGAAAGACGAGTCATGCCAAAGCGTCGATCCAAGGCGCCGGTAAGAGCATCTAAAGCTGCCATCTGTTGCATCTGATTATGGATAACGGCATTATGAAGTGCGAGTCCGAAACCCTGACGGAAAAACTCTATCATCCATATAGCATCGCTGGAAAATGATCTGGAGGTTGCCAATACCACCACACCCAACACATCATCTTTAAAGTCGATGGGAACGACCATAACTTCAGTGGGACGAAAATCTGTCATTACCGCCTCAATTTTAACGTCTTCCGGGATCTTAATATTGAGCACCGTTTTATATTTTATGGCCTTTTTAATGTGATCACTATTGAGCATTAAGGCCGGTTCCCGTATACCATAATTGGCAGTAATCTGCTGCTCTCCAGCAGAATTGGTGATGACCATACCGGCCACAGCTTCGGTATGATGAAGCATTAATTCCAGCGCTTTTTTGCACAATAGATCCAGGTTCAACTGCTTGGATAATGCTTTGGTAAATTCACTAATGGCGGTTTCCACTTCATGAGATCGAAATAGAGCATACACCAGATCATTGAAGGTTCGGGCACTTTCCCCCAGTTCATCTTCAGAATCAATGATCATATGACATTTATTGGGATCGCAGGAACTCCAGTCCCCTGAATAAGTAGCGGCATGAATGGCCTTCTCCACCATGCGCATCTGATCGGCCAATAATAATATTCGAGTACGTACGATTTTATTAGCCAAAGTATAATTTAAGCTGGCCACCAAAAGACCGGCTATGGTACAGGTTCCCCAAAAGGTAAAGGTATAGGCTTGTTCCGGATTAAAGCCGAGTAAAACCGTGAACGGGGGAAACAGAAAACCGACTATAAGGCCTAGTATCGCCATCCAGATGGCTAAATCATCAAATAATTTTTTGGTCAGACGCGGCATTACTATTTTACTCCCCGAAATAGCTTTAGGTTTCAACCGATACATCCCAGTTTTATCTATATTCAAGTTAATATAAATACGATTTTTTAAATTTTATGATTCATTTCTATTTCAATAACTGTAAATAAGAAAAATGAATATAACTGGAAAGAGTTGATGTTTTATTATTTTTACCCTAGAAAAATTAGATGACTTCGTGACGAAGTTCATTTAAGTGTTTAAGAGAATCGCAGTAGATGACAACAGATTATTCTAGGCTCTTCTTATCTTAGTACATGCTTAAACAATATGTAAGGCTTTCAAAGGGGATAGGTAATATATCAAGGAAAAATAATTTCCATCGCTTCAACAAATTGAACTCCTGCATCAATTTGCACTTGTTCGACAATGTCGGTTTGCAAGCCACTCGCCGTCCAAGCAAACGGATTAACCTGTTCTAAGGCATTTTCGTCATGCTCCAGCAAAGCAATAGCTTTAGCAATATGAACAATCGATGACTCTAATTGAAACTCAATGGCCTGTTCCGGAGCATGGTGACATTTTAAGGCAATTTGTAGACTTTCAGGAAAATGCCAGTCACGGGCCAGTTGAAAGTTTACATCGGTATAGTCGAATCCTAAAAGTTCTTGTTCTATTTGCCTTGAGTTTACCTGTTGTTGCGCTGAAAGTTGAATTATCTGTTGCGATTGTTGCGGTAACTTACTAAAAATTACCAAATGACCTATATCGTGTAATAACCCGGCGATAAACAACCGTTCCGGATGCAAAATATGACACTCTCTGGCTAAAATTCGACAGATGATACCGGTTAATAAACTATAGCGCCAAAGCTGTACTTCATCGATAAGTTTGGTGGGAAATTTTTTAAAAAGCTTGGCCGTAGTGGTTGCAACCACAAGCATTTTTAGCTCATTATGTCCAACTAAAGTCACGGCCCTGGAAACCGTATCAATGCGTCCGCCAAAATTGAACAGGGCACTATTGACGATCTTTAGTAAGCGAACGGTAAGCGCAGGATCTTGAGAGATAATTTTACCAAATTCCCGATTGGAAAATTGACCGTTTTCGATCATGGTTTCAATTTTATAATAGATGTCGGGCAGGGAAATTAACTGTTTAACCCCTTTTACTAATTCCCCCAGACCAACCGTCTTTTCCATAATCAGCTACTTAATTAATATCAAAATGCCAAAAAATGTCTGAAACTCTTGAGTAGTTTCTTGAAAACTTTTCATTTACATGACCTTACCATAACTCATCGCTTCCAGTCGACGGATGCGTTCGGCAGTTTCTGGATGAGTAGAAAACAGATTCGCCATGCTTAGACCTGAAAGTGGATTAATAATAAACATATGAGCCGTTGCCGGATGAGCTTCGGCATTATGCATAGGCTGTTGACGATTTAAGTTATCCATCTTACGCAGGGCATTGGCCAGACTCATGGGATTACCGCAAATTTCCGCACCGCCTTTATCAGCAGCATATTCACGCGAACGGGATATGGCCATTTGAATTAAAGAGGCCGCGATAGGGGCCAGTATCATCATTAGAATAGCACCGAATCCACCACCACTATTGCCCTCCTCATCATTACGACCAAGACCAAAAATCATCGCCCATTGCGCCATAGTGGCCAGACCGGAAATTGCTCCGGCAATGGTTGCCGAAATGGTACTGATAAGTGTATCACGATGTTTAACATGGGCTAATTCATGGGCCATTACTCCGGCTAGCTCATCCCTGGTCAAAATCCGCATAATACCGGTAGTAGCAGCGACTGCTGCATTTTCCGGATTACGGCCTGTGGCGAAGGCATTGGGAGTATCCTCATTAATCACATACACTTTAGGCATAGGCAGTTGGGCTCTTTGAGCCAATTCCGCTACCAGTTGATAAAATTCCGGATAACTCTGTTGATTGACTTCTTGAGCATTATACATTTTCAGTACAATTTTATCGGAATACCAGTAGGAACCAACGTTCATTACCAAGGCAAAAACCAACGCTATCAATAACCCAGTTTCTCCTCCCATTGCTCCACCGGCGACTACTAATAATGCGGTAAGTCCAGCTAATAAGGCAGCAGTTTTAAACATGTTCATAAATTATCTAAATATCCTCTTGATGAAATATACATCCATTTAAATAGGGCTTTCTGTGATTGTTTTCAATTTATGGCAGTTGGATAGTTAATAATTTTGCCGGTAGCTTTTCACTGGAGATAAAAAGACGTTGTGCTTTTTTATCAAAACATAGTGCCTCAGGCTGATATAGTCCACGGTACTTAATAATACTATCGGGAGCTTCAAACACGTCTGCCCAAGACTGTTGACCTGTTTTGTTAAATAGATAAACTCTGCCATAACTTAATATTGCTGCTCGTGAACCTGAAGTTGAAATATCCATAGCTGATGGATACTTTAAATAATCAATTTCAGCAATTTTTCTCGCACTAATGACTTCACCACTGTCGGGAGACTGAAAAAGTGGCAATTCGAAGACTTTTACCTGGCGGGGTTCTTTGCTTAACAATAGGATTTTTTCACTATGGATATCCACAGCCACCGCTTCCACATCATATAAATTTCCATCTTCAAAATCATATTCAATACTCCAGGCAGGCTCTCGAGATACCGGTTCGGTAGAAGCAGAGTTTACATTTGCTAACTTTGGTTCCTTGAAAATGTGCAGAAATGAGGAAAGATTTAATCCCCAATTATTGCCACTATCTGCAATCAAAAGATAGCCTTGATCTTGCCACCGAAAAGAACTCAAATCTTCCCAATCCCTATTGAAAACGCCCTCTAAAAAGACACTGGCACGCTTTTTACCATCCGTACTGAGGGCATATATAATAGCAGTATTGCCACTATCATTGTGGGTCCAAAGTAGCTCGGAAGAATAATTGGAAACCGCAAGCCCGCTGGATTCATCAATACTATTATCTTCGATTATATGAGTTTGAAAATTGTCAGCATATGCAACAGCAAAACCTAACGGTATCATAGCCAAAAAGATTAGAAATCCTTTCATTGCTTAATGTCTGGAAAGAGGTCCGCACAGTTACTAAAAATTTGCATCTCTAGCCGTTCTTTATCTTCGTTACGTAACTCAACCAAACCCTCAAAAATTTGCGGTAGATATTCGGGACTATTGGGTGATGCAGAGACAAAGTGGGGTAGCATATCGGGAGCGTCAGTCTCTAATACTATAGATGTCAAGGGTAGTTCAACTGCCAGTTTACGTAACTTATTTGCCTTAGGATTGGTAAAAGCTCCACCAAAGCCGAGTTTAAAGTTCAGTTTTATATATTCTCGGGCTTGTTCAAGACTACCGTTAAAAGCATGAATTATCCCCCCAACGGTTTTTATCCGTCGCAGACATTCAATAATTTGTTGATGAGCTTTTCGGGCATGGATTATCACCGGTAATTGGTGTTTTTGAGCTATTTCTAATTGTGCCAGAAAAATTTGTTGCTGCTTATCTTTATCCAACGATGCTAAATAAAAGTCCAAGCCTATTTCACCGATAGCAATAGGTGAATGTTTCCTAACAGCTTCGTTCAGAACATCTATGTCAGATAGTTGATGTTGTTCAATATTATAAGGATGCATTCCCAAAGCTGGTAGCAACTGTCTATATTGTGAGCAAATCCGGATGGTTTTATCCCAATGGCTTCGTCCCACCGAAGGAACGATCAAATGACTTATTCCAAACTCCCGACAACGGCTTAAAATTTTCGCTCTATCCGAATCAAAACAATCAAAATCAATATGGCAGTGACTATCAACCAGCACGGTTTACACTTTAAAGCGACCTAATAAGGTTTCCAGATTAGAAGCCAAATTTGATAACTCAGTACTGGTCTCAGCAGTTTGTTGCGCTCCGGAGGTTGCCTCTTCTACAATATGATTAATGGTGACGATATTATTGTTAATATTTCCAGCCATTTGATTTTGTTGATCCATCGAGTCGGCAATAGTGGTGTTGATTTGCAAAATTTCATCGGCAGCACCGTTGATACGTTGTAGGGATTGATCCGCCTCGGTAGATTTTTCCACACTGCGTTTGGCCTGTTCCTGACTGCGGCTCATCACATTAACGGCATTTTGGGTACCACTTTTCAACTGTTCAATCATATTATGGATCTCTTCAGTAGACTCTTGGGTACGACTGGCCAGAGTTCGTACTTCATCAGCAACGACTGCAAAACCTCTTCCCTGCTCGCCGGCACGTGCCGCTTCAATAGCCGCGTTTAAGGCCAAAAGGTTGGTTTGCTCAGCGATCCCCTTAATCACCTCGACAATGGAACTCATTTGCTCGGTATTCTCTTCCAACTCCTTCACCGAAGTAGCAGCATTTTCCAATTCATTATCCACAGCATTAATTGCTTTTATGGTATCAGAGACAATGGTCATGCCCTGTTGTGCTTCACTATTGCAAGTTTTGGCAGAGTCGGTTGCTTGATCTGCATTATTTTTTACCGAGGACATGGAATTTGTCATTTCACTCATATCCCCCGTTACAACGGCTGTTTTTTCTTTTTGCTGAATAAATCCCTGTTGTGATTCTGACGTTATTTGTGACATTTGGCGTGATGAGTCCGCAAGTTTTTGCGTCGTGCTTAATACTTCACCGAGTAATTGTCTAACATTTTCAGCCATTTGATTAAAAGAATAACAAACCGCACCAATCTCATCATTATTATAGTCGCTGATCGAAGAACGTAGATCTCCGTCAGCAAAAGCATCTGCCGAATGTTGTAGTTTTTTTACGGAACTATTAATCCCTCGAATAATCATAAAAGCAAAAAACAGACTTGAAAACACCCCCAAAACAATCAATAGTAAATCTTCATAAAGAATAGTCTGGTATTCATCCTCGCTACTTTCAAAAATGCTAATCGCTTCACTTTCGTTATAGTTTATAAAGTTTTCCAGTAACCGTTGAACCCTTTTAAAAACTGAATTCATATCGGTAATAAACACTTTATTGGCGTCATAGTGTTTATTTTGACGAATTAGGCTGATAACCTTAATCGCCCCATTGGTTAGGAAATTGTGGTATTCCTTTTCGATCTCTTTAACCGCATCAATCTCATCACCTGAAATATCTCCTTCAATTTTTTTATAAACCTCTTGAATAATCGCATCAATCCCTTCAATTTGCTGGTTAACAATATTTAAGTGTTGATCGATATCATGATTATGAAGTTTTAAAAATTTTGAATCAGGAGCATGTTGCAGTGCGAGCGCTAATTGCGCCCGAATCTCTTGCATTCCGTTTAAAAATTTTCCCATATTGCGAGTATGAGCAAGAGGATCGTTGTATAGTTCAAGTACCGACTCGTGAGCACTCTTCATTCCAAAAATACCGACCCAGCCCATAATTACCATCAGTAACACCAAGGTACCGGACATAATCCAAAGTCTTAAACTGATTTTTAAATTGTTCATCATATTATCCTAATTCGAATCTATGTTATGTAGGGGGTATCGGCAATTTATTATAATACTTAAGTTTTATAATAGACTAAAGAGATATAAACGCCCCGATAAAACAGGGCGATAATAAGCTATTCTAGCTGGTAAATATTTAGGGCCTACTGATCTATCATATTTGCCACTGTTGAAACTTTTTCCGTTTCAACAGTGGCAAATATGAAAAATCAACAGCCCCTATATTTTACTACTTTGTGGGATTGATTGTGGAGCTTGTTCCTGTTGCTGATTGTCATCTAAAGCTTCTTTGGCCTTTTCCCAAGACTGCGTAGAAATTTCTTTAGTTTTTTTCCAGGCTTCCTTACTGCCTTTTTTAGTTGCATCCCAAACCTCACCGGAAGTTTCTTTGGTTTTATCCCATGCTTGAGTACTACCTTTTTTAGTCGCATCCCAAACCTCACCGGAAACATCCTGAGTCTTCTGCCAAGCCTCACTACTTTCTCGTTTGGTCGCCTCCCAGACTGACTCCGAAGCTTTTTTACTACTTTGCCAAGCCTCTTCCGTGGCCTGTTTAGCTTTATCCCATTCTCCTTCCTGCTTTTGTACTTCCGGAGCGGGCTGTTGTTGAGTTTGTTCCTGCCCAGCCCAAACATTTTGCATAACAAGAATCGCCGCTGCCAGAAGCAACCATTGGTATTTTAATCGCATTACTTAATCCTCAAGACTGATAATTATGTTTAATCTTTAGTCGTATTATATAAATGGTAACAAATTTAAAAAATAAAAGAGTTTTAATAAGGATAAATATTCCTTTATTTTTGAGTAAAAAACTACTAATCTAATAGTGGTTGGAACAAGTATTAAACTAGGTGAAATGTAATATGGACCCTGTTATTAAACATAGAGAAATCAGTTTCTGTTCAATTACAGACAAACGCGATAAATCACACGATGCAGTAGAGCATTTAAAAGCTTTAGATGGTGTGTTGCTTTCGCATGGTTTGAGCAGTCATACGGTACACGTTGCCTATGACTTGAATATTACCAATCTTGAGAATATTGAAATCCATCTGTCTAATTCCGGATTCCATTTAGATAATTCCATTTTGGCTAATATCCGACGAGCGGTAATTTTTTATTGCGAGGAAGCCCATATAGAAAATATTCACAATGAAGCCCGCAATGAAAGTGAAGGTGATGTGCACGCCTCCGATATTATCTATCAAAGACAAGTTAAACATCCTTCCCATGTCTGTCGTGACAATCGCCCCGAACATTGGCGGAAGTATTTGTAAAAGTCAGAAGTCAGAAGTCAGAAGTCAGAAGTCAGAAGTCAGAAGTCAGAAGTCAGAAGTCAGAAGTCAGAAGTCAGAAGTCAGAAGTCAGAAGTCAGAAGTCAGAAAAATTATTGTTCCTGAATACTAGTTAGTATCCCTTAGTATTATGTTCAACCCAACGTTTCTCACCGTCTTTTAGGGATTCTTTTTTCCAAAATGGTGCCTTGGATTTTAAATCTTCCATAATTTCACGGCAGGCTTCAAAGGCTTCTTTACGATGTCCGGACCAAACTGCCACTAAGACAATTGACTCATCCGGTTGAATTGAACCAACCCGGTGGATAATCATCACGTCGAATAAATTGTAATCCTGTTTTGCCTGCTGCGAGATTTTTTCCAGATATTTTTCGGTCATTCCGGGATAATGTTCCAAAAACATCTCGGCCACATCATCGCCTTCATTAAGATCCCGCATGGTACCGACAAATACTACGGTCGCACCATATTTACCCGTGTATTGCTGATTTTGCTCCTGATAGCGAACAACTTCCCGATAGGGGTCAAAGGCTTGGTCGGTAATTTCAATGTGCATATCAACCACCAGTTACAGGAGGAAAAAAGGCCACTTCATCACCATCATTAACAGGGCTCTGTGCATCAACATAATCCATATTGATCGACATTAATACATTGGCTGGCATGTCCTGATTATTGCTGAATAGTTTCCAGATATCTTCAACTGTATTAACCTGTTCTTTATCAATTGATTTATCATCCCCCATGGTTTCGCGTAGGCTGGCGAAAAAACGAACCTGGATAGTCATAGTTAAAACCTCAAGCGACATAGACTGGTGTAATTGTATCATTAGCATCAGAAATATCCTAAAATTAGGCTTTCTATTAAACGCTGTAATGATAATTATGAATGATCTAACCCATTTTAACCAGCAAGGCGAAGCCCATATGGTCGATGTTGGTGATAAGGCCATCACCAAACGTAAAGCCGTCACTCAAGGCATGATCAGCATGCAAGAAAACACCTTTAATCTTATTGTCAATCAGGGCCATAAAAAAGGTGATGTATTGGGAATCGCCCGAGTGGCAGGGATTATGGCTGCTAAACAAACTGCCAACTTAATCCCGTTGTGTCACCCACTATCCATCACCCATGTGGACATTGCCCTCATACCTGATGAGGAAAATCATAGCATTATCTGCAGCTGCACGGTTGAAACAGACGGAAAAACCGGCGTTGAAATGGAAGCCTTAACGGCAACCCAAATCGCGTTATTAACCATCTATGATATGTGCAAAGCAGTGGATCGCGGTATGGTTATCAGCAACATTAAGTTAATGGAAAAAGCCGGCGGAAAATCAGGTTATTGGATTAGAGAAGAATAAACACCTTTTTCGATTAGCTTAACTTCTTATATCTAACCATCGGCCAATAAACGCTTTAAATCTATAATAGCGGCATTGGCCCGGGAAATATAGGAGCTCATAATGAGAGAATGGTTGGTCACAACACCAAAACCACTACCGTTTAAAATCATTGGGCTCCAGATAGTATCCTGGGTCGCTTCCAACTCACGTATGATTTGCTTAAAATTGACCACCGCATTTTTATTTTTTAAGACACTTTTAAAATCGACCTCAATGGCATTAAAAAAAGCAATCAATGCCCAAGTAGTTCCGCGAGCTTCATAAAAAACATCATCGATTTCCAACCAAGGGGTTTTAATTTCCATCTGGTCTGGGGTAGAAAAAGATTTTTCTGCAGCTGCATCTCCCGCTAAATCGGTATTGATTCGCGCTTGCCCCACACTGGCGCTAAGCCGTTGCGATATGCTTCCAAGACGCTTTTCCACCACCGACAACCAATCAACCAAGTTATCCGCGCGGGCAAAAAACTGGGCATTATTCTGTTTTTCATCACTTAAGCGGTGCAGGTAATCATTCAATTGCTTAACACCACTAGCATAACTTGTTTCACTGCTAGGATATTGAAACCACTTGCCGGCATCATAATTAAAGGCCGGCTCCGCTTTCTTTAATGCCTCATCTTCAGTAGAAGTAGTTTGTGACATACTTAAATCATTGCGCAACACGCGATTCAGGTCACGAACCTGTTTTAATACGCCAAACTCCCAGTTGGGCATGTTATCCAGCCACACTCCTGGAGGAGCAATATCATTACGTAAAAAGCCGCCTTTTTTCTGTAATAAGGTATTGGCCACTTCTATCAAGGTATTAGTGGTAGTAAATCCGGTCACCATTTGATATTGCTTACCTAAGGTGTTCATCTTTTCAATCTGCATTGCGGCTCTTTCATGCACATCAATCTGCTCAGGTTCATAGCTCCAAACCATACCAATAAAAAAGAGCACCACCAATAAGGTCGTCGTCAATAACAACATACTCCAATACAGCCCTTTTTCCCGTAAATAATCGATACTATACCAGCGCAAAAATGATTTAATTTTTCTCGGCATCTGGTCGAGATTATTTAATAGATTATCTTTAATACTGGCACTCATATTTGACTCTTTAATGGATTTAATAAAGAATAACAACCTGCAGAGATTGCTATTCTAGTTTATAATGAAGCTTAACTTAGAAAGTTATATAATCCAACTTTCTTAAAAAGAAATTATCTTGTTTATGTCCTTAAACCAACCTTTCCCAGAATCCCAAAAGGCCTTGTTTTGGCAAATTATCCGTTTTGCTATTATCGGTATTATGGCCTCTGCTTGGCATTTTATGATGGTTTACCTTCTGGTAAGCCAATTACAGCAGCATCCGTTAATTGCTAATATTTTTGCATTTTTCAGCGCGTTTTTAATTAGCTATTTTGGCCACAGCTTATGGACCTTTAAAGAAAAAAAACATAACCACAATCATGTCATTAAAAAGTTTTTTTTAGTCGCTGTCTTTGGTTTTATCCTCAATGAAGGCGGTTATTTTCTGTTGTTGTCTTTCACTTCCTTTTCCTATCTTCTTTCACTACTGATCGTTCTTCTTGTTGTTCCCTTAATCACTTTTATTATGAGCAAATACTGGGCTTTTCAATAACACCTAACAAAGTACCACGAGATTGTTTTATTTAAGGGCTTATCGAGATATCACTACCCTGGAAAAAAGTAAAAAGGGTTTAGAAAAACTGGTTACTGCATCTCGAAATATTTCCTCTCGACAAGCATTAAACAGTTTTACCCAAAATACCTTAATGCAGTTGGAAACTTTATTGAATCTGGACAATCCTGAAGCTTTATCGCTATACCAAAACCCTAAAAATGAATAAATAGATGGAACTGCAGTTTATAGTCACCTTTGTCGGTTGAGTCTTCGACACTATTAGAATCATTACCATTGATGGCTTGAGATAGATAGACACTGAGTTCCGTCTTTTCTTTAAACTGCCAAGCCATTCCGACACCCATCGAAGCGATTGACTCCGATTCCAATTCCCCTGGTAGAACATCATTTCGCTTTACATACCCTCCATCAATAAACCCTAATAGACGGATCTGATTTTCCCACACTGGAGGCAACCAAACTTCCAGACTGCCTCGTATTCCCTTGTCTCCAATCAGCTCGCGTTCAACAAAGCCTCGAACTCCTCCAGTTATTCCCCCCATACCAAATTGCTCACCAGAAACCAAAGCATGAGAACTGTATTGAGCATCAAAACGTCCTTTAAACAACCAGCGTTCTTTAAGCCCCTGAAAATTCCCACCAAAGCGAAACAGTTGCCAATCTGATTTGGCATTATAACGATTGACCGCATAGGTTTTATCATCATTTAAACTTCCCCAGCCCAAATTTTTATCCCATTCAAGATAAAAACCGAATGAACGTCGTAACTCCTTCCATAGACCTCGATAGTTTATCGATAAGGGTGTGGAACGTACGTCATGACCAAAGGGAGTGTCGGTAAAAAATACGTCGTTATCAAATAGTTTATCATCAAATCCTAAGGTCAATTGATGACTATAACTCTTGGTTGCCGCGAGTTTTGGTAAATGCCACTCATATTTGCTACCAATAAAGGTTCCGCTACCGGAAACATCAAAACCACCAGCGACTACACCTGAATCTATATCCGAATAATAGGCATACAACTGCCACACAGCCAATAGCTTATAAAGCGGTATACGATAACTGATACCATATTGCTGAACATCTTTGGGAAAATCAGGAGAAGTGGTAAATGACAGTGAAATTTCATGATCACGGTCAAACAGGTTATTATTTTTATAGCCAATACCTAAACGATAATCACCCGTGTATTGAGTCCCTGTGTTGTTAAGCCATGCAAAAAAATTATCCACCGGCTTGGAGGAAACCAAAATATTGGCATCAATGTATCCGACCTTTTCACTTTTGGAAAACTGAATATTGGCATCTTTGGCCGGGTTCTTATTTGCGAGTTCCAATTCCCGTGCCATGTGATAGATATTCGGAGAATGTTCTTCGATTAAAGAAGGTATACTGGCTCTAATATTTTCCTCGGAGAAAAAGATATCTCGAATAAATCCCTGGTTTACTGAGATATTATTGATTTTAATCGGAGTGACGGTTAATTGAACAATACCACTTTGCAAAGCTTGCGGTGGCAACGATACCGAATAAAATCCATACCCAGCGTCTTGCAAGGCATTTTGTAAAGCGGTTGAAGCTTGTTGCAACCCAGAGAGATCATTCAGAGTTCCAAGAAACGGTCGTAAGACCAAGTCAGTCTGCGATGGTGATAGTGGATTTTCCCCAATAATTTGATAGCGATCAACATGAAATGTAAAAGCATTGTCAGCTAGAACCGATAAGTTTATTAAAACACTATAAACAATCACCAATAAAATGATTATATGTCGATAATTAGATTTCACAGATGGGTCCTTGGGGATCAGCTATATTTAAGTCGGGTAATAAATTCAATCGTTCTAACATTTTTTGATCAACCCGAGGATCTAGGAACTGTTCAATTAAAAAATCCGGAAGTTGCTCCATTCGATAGACCGAGTTATCTCCGACGTAGCCAGCTTCTTCACTACCCAAATTTAACGCTAGAGAGCCTTTTTGAGCTTCAATTTCTCCACTTTTGACATAAAGAAATAAGCCCGTTTTATTTTCGACAACTTGAGTGGCAAATAGTTTTTTTGTTTTTATGCTATCGTTAAACTTTTGGGAATTGGGTTTAGGTCCCAGATTATAGTTTCCGGGAAATTCTCTAACCTCAAGCGGTTTATCAGCATTACCTGGAATTAAAAAGCTATTACCCTGAAGCATTGCAAGAGATTGATCGGCAAAAGTAAAATTAACTTTCCCATGCCATATTGAGATATGAGAAAAATCAGAAACCCCCAAATCGATGCCTGCATCAATTAAACTCAAATTATACCCAGGGACACTTAACAGATAATTGGCTTGCTCGAATCGAGCAATATCACCACTCAAAAAACGGATACTTCCTCTTAATAACTTAAACGCCGCATAATTCTCTCCGTCTTGATCGGGACGATATTGATAATTTCCAACTTGAAAAACACTGTCTGGATTTAACGTTACTCGAGTATCATCTCTAAAAACAGCTACCATAGTCGCTTCTTGTTCCGAGGAAATGATATCTCCAGAATAAAGAGGACTAGTATCAAACAAGTTTCTGATTTGGCCATTCGATGCGCGAGCCTTAATATTTCCTTGTTTAAATATTAATCTTCCTTTAACAAGGCTCTCGATGCTCTTGAATGAACGCCCTTGTTTTCCGCCTTCGTCAACACAGCTCTTTGCACAGATAAAAGCTGTAAAATCGGTCCCCCTGACGGCAACTTGTCCTTTAGGTGTTAACAAACTGACTTTATTGCTACTAAATTTATTGATAAAGCCACTGACAGCTCGAATTCCACCTCGAAATAGCTGTAATTCCAGCTGCTCTTTTTTCTTTTCAATGGAAAACTGAGAAATTAAAAATTCGCTTTTTTCGACAAGGGAAATTTGCGTGCCGTCTAATAACTTAATAATTGCTTTGGAATTTAATCCGGTAGCAATTCTATCACCGCTGTATATTAATTGTTCTTTGCCAATAATTCTAAGTGGCGTTTTTTTTCCAACCAGCGTAACTAAACCGTTGGTATATAAAACTTTACCAGTTAAGATCTTTTGAGTAGATTGTCCATAAACGAGATTTGACATAAATAAAGGGAAAAAACACAATGCCAATAAGAATTTATGGCCAAGAGGCACATTCAGATTCATTGGAGTATCTTGAACTAAAACGGTCATTTTGTAAATGACAGATACACCAAAAATGTGTACTTTGTAGTCAGAAATAACTAAAACAACGATACAATAGGAACTTAAGTTTATCCAATTTTAAACGTGTCTTATTTATGCTTTATTGATACAATTTAGTGCAATGGAGAATGGCTTGTTTAGATTTTTTCAGATTACGACGTTTGCTACTTTTATATTCATCTTCATTTTCACCATCCAGCTTTAATCGATACTTCATTATATCAGCAGAAGCCAAAAGTAAACTCACGGGATCGGTATCTGTCCCCAGAACATTTGGGTCCTCAGAGCTTGTTGCCCCGGAATCACTAATGCCGGTTCCCGGAGAGGTGCTGCTGGTTCCGTTGTCAATGGGAATATCAGTGATACCACTATCGTTAATTCCAGAACCAGTTCCAACATCAGCCGGGGCACGATAGGGCTCAATATTAACATCAACGCCAACAGGAGTGGTAATTCCAAAAGAGACGATCGCTACACTTTCGTCATGAATAATATTTACATTACCCCCTTCGGAAGCGTTCGCAGTGTTAACCGAAATAACGCTAAAACTATTATCGGTCCCGGCTAAAGAAACATCTCCACCTGCGTTGATCTGTACATTACCGTTGCTATTAATACTGGCATTTGGGTACTGACTGATACTGCCGTTATCCGTACTCAATGAGATGTTATTAGCGGAGATTTTAGCCCCTAACCCCATGTCATTGGTAGCACTAATGTAAATCGTATCTTCCGCTTCAATAACCAATGAATCTAATAGTGCGAGATCTTTTTGCGAAGCAATATTAACACTATCAGCAGAAATGAGTATTGGTTCTCCCGAGCTATTAATCACATTACCGGCAGCGTTTAACACCACCTGACTGTTATTGGACGCGGTAATAGGCTGACGAATATCGATATTTTGACCAGCATTCAAAACCAAAGTATTACCGGAATCAAAGTTAATTGGGGTGTCAATAACAATATCTTGACTTCCGGTTACAATATTAACCGAAGCAGCATCCAAACTATCCTCAATCCAATCAATATTGATTATATTACTGTCTGATTCTATCTGGCTTTCATTACTGACCACGTGCACCGAGTCGGGATCCAACAATAATTGACCAAAGTTACCATTAGCGGCACTTAAATCGGCCAGACCTGTGATTTGCAATTCTTTTTTACCAGATACTTCAACAAATCCACCATTGCCTGTTTCGCTGCCACCAATTGCGGATATTGCCGCATGCATTTCGGTACGATTGTCAGCCCATACAATAATCGTTCCGCCATCACCATTATTCAACGCATCCGCACTAATGCGAGACAATGAATCGATGCTGGTATATTCGGCAGTTTGAAGCTCTCCCTTTCCTTGGAAGTCACCTCCAATACGAATTTCACCACCACCATTTTTGGCACTACTGGTCACTAAGGCATTTGATAATTTTACCTGCTCACCCAATATGCTAATCTGTCCGGCATCATCACCAATTCCATTAGTGGAAATTTTACCAGATGCAAAAGTTTCTCCATCACTTTGAATAGCAATATCACCACTTTCAGCAATAAGCTTGCTATCAGAATCTAATTCAATTTGAGTTTGGGCTACTAATTTAATTTGGCCGTCTTCCCCTTTTATTAAAGCATTTGCTTGAGATGTACCGGAGTGTTTAATCACATCAGCAAATAATCCCACCGCTCCCCTATCAGCAATGAGCTTGCCTAAATTTAAAACCTTATCACCAGGAGCTGTTAGGTTTAAGCTTATGCCTTCGGCATCCAAACTAGCCAGAGAGATGCTTCGTCCTGCGGCCAATAATATTGTTCCATCTTCAGCTTCAATAATTCCGTTATTTTCAACCTGAGGAGCGATAAAAACCACTTCTCCATTTTTACCGGCACGAATATAACCATTATTAACGATTTTTCCACCATCCTGGCCTTGGAAATTAAAACGACCATTTGTAAAATCGTCATTACTAATAGCAAGTGATGAGACAATTAATCCTGCGGTATCAATATTCGCATCACTGCCAAACACTACACCATTTGGATTAATGAGAAATACGCGTCCATTAGATTGAATAGCTCCCAGAATAGAAGAAGGATCCTGCCCTACAACCCGATTAAGTATCGAACTATTTTGATTTTGTTGAATAAACTGAGTGGTTTCGCCACTATTGAGTGAAAAACTTTGCCAATTGATAATGGCGTTAGGGCTGTTATTAATTTGTAATGTAGCATTACCGATATTGGCGATAGAGACATTACCATGTATTACTTCCGGCCCCATTGGCAAGGCATGTGGTTGGGGTACGGCGAGAGCATCACCAGCTATTAGTAAAGAAAATAGCACTGCTGATAATATTGTTTTAAGTGAATAACAACTCATGTCTTTCTGCTAGCTCAATTATTGACCAATCCCCACCATTCAATTTAATTGAATCCCACCGAAGTTAACCTGTAAGAATTTTCCTACAAAACAATTTGCTTGTCCAGTATGATGCAAATTACTTCTTTATGCTATTTTTTCAGTTCAAGGCTTAGACAACAATTTTCTTTTTCCGTTGCAACTATGTACATTAGATTTAAACTTTGTCTACATAGGTATAATTAATAGAATCAAATTTCATCAAAAAATTTTACATGACGGAAAATTTATTTCTAAATCCGTATATCAAATTGAATATTGACTTTTGTACTTTAGAATATAATAATATTATTATTTTTAGTGAAAAAATACCCCATGATACATTCCGCTTGCTTTTACATGAAAATCGCCAGCCTTACTTCCGCCAGTATGTTTTTAATCGGCATTGTCACGGTCTACCTTATCCAAATCCTTCATTTAAATAGTCTCGTCAGCCTGATAGGCACTTACCTGGGATTTGTTTTTGTGACAATAGGCATCTTCGGTATTTTTCTAACCGCTCTGATTATCTTTATTCCAAAAGTTAATAGGCACTTGGATCAATGCCAACATTAGGGCCTGGTCCTAAACATTTTTTTACCTTAATGCTCGCAGTCGTCCATATCGCTCTGCTTTGGATTGGACAAAACTGTGAGTAAAAAAGTCGATAGCAGGACAATCGGGGCCAACAAAAGCATTAAAAAACCAATAAAGATTATGATATGTTGAAAATGCCAAATCGCTGGGACAACATGTACCCCAGCCATTATTAAAAGAATTCCCGCAATTAAAAATATCGATGAAGCGATAACGCCTTCGCGCATAGTCTTACAACCTAGAGCCAATATTTTCGGCATTTTATTTATCTCCACTAAGGTTTTAGTAAATTATTGGCTTCACCCGCTTTTAGATTAAATTCCCTTTCAATCATGGCATTCCACTTGTCCCGTTTAAAGGTCTGCTGGTCGGGAACTTTTCGATGCACCAGATTAATATGGCATTCTATACAAGACTTATCTTTTGCGTCCTGTTGATGGATTAGGCGTGTTGCCGGACGATCACCAACTATAGCTTCTTTAACATGACATCTTTTACAAGTCTCAGAGTCTCTGTCTAAAAACCATTTTCTGGCCGCAAAGGCTGCTTCGGGAAGATGTAATGCCTGGATAACCGGATCGTCGTAATCAGGGCCAAATAATTGTTTGATTAAATCTTTGGTGCCCATAAAATGATCCCATGTCGCCTTAAGTACTCCTTCTGAAACATGACAATCTCCACAGCTAGCCCGCACCCCCGAAGAGGGAAAATAGTGGCGCGAGTTTCGATATGGCTCTGCGACTAATTCCATAGAATGACAGGTGGTACAAAACTCTTCCGTGGAAGTGAAATGGTCAAACTCAATTAAAAACAGTATAAACACAGCGCCTGATACTGTTCCTATAATCAAAGCAATTAAAACATGACGAGTAATGAAAGTGGGTATAAATTTAAAAGAGATCATCGCTTTTCCCTTTTTCCACACCAAGTTCAGGCGTTATAGTATCTTTATTTTTTAACCATTGGTGATAATCATTTTCAAACAAGTATTCTGCTAAAAGCTCTTCCGACCTTTCCTTGCCCACCAGTTGCTGCAACTGATTAATAAACTTCCCATAAAATTGCGTTGCCAATCGGTTAATTCCTTTTCCCCATACGCCATTATGGTCCCCCATGGCTGCTGCATGCCTAAAATAAGTACCAAACTCATGCCATAAATTCCAATAGGTAGATTCGATTTCTTCATCAAAAGGCGTTTGAGTTAACACTTTGTCCTGGTATAGTTCGTACATTATTTGTTGAGCAGGATATCCATATTTATCATTATACAGTTCGACAAAACTATCGAAACGTTTTAAAGCGGAAATGGCAAAGCTTTTACTATGGCATTCAAGACATACACTAGTCATGGCTTTTCGTCGTTTTTCCGGAGAAGCAACTGCTTTAACTTTTGCCGTGTTCCCATCACTTAAGGTTATCGTTTCACCTTTTCTCGGATCATGTTCGTCTGCATTAAGTTCAACCTTATCTCCGCTCTCTAGTATGACTAGGTTTTGCTTATAGGAAAGGGGACGATTTAAAGTCCAGCTATCACGGATTCCGACATCATGGTTGGATTGCATACCGGATGTTGCACCCATATGACAGGTTACACAGGTTGGCGCTGCAAAATAGTCCTTACCTGCTATCCATTTGTCACTCTCCAGATTCATCTGAGACCGCATACTATTGTATAGTTGACCATGTTTGGAATTGGCATATATCTCTTTATCAGGGGAATCCAATCCATTATGGCAATGAGTACAAGCTGAGGGCTGCCGCGCCTGGGCCTTGGAAAATTGATGTCTACCATGACAACTAGAGCAAGAACCACTGGAACCATCCGGGTTGAGTCGCCCAATTCCGTTATTCGGCCAGCCGGCAGAATCTAAAGTTCCGTCTCCCTTAACAACAACTCTACTACCATGACAACCGGCACAAAACCTATCATTCTGAGTATCATCTCCGAAAAAATGTCCGATATTCGGCATCAGATTTTGGATACTCTCTCTTGCCCTGGTATGCTTGGACCCTTTTTGTTGTAGGAATTCTGTCTCATGACATCTTCCGCAATCAAGAGGTGAAACAATGGTTGCGATAATTTCGCCTTCGTGTTTAAAGGCGTCCGGATCTTCGGCTTTGGCTTGATGACAATCAAGACAATTGACGTTAGCCTGAGAATGCGCGCTATTCTTCCATTGGTTGTTAATTCCTGGTGACGACTTTTGGTGACAACTGATACAAGCCTTTCCTTCGTCCTTACCCCAGTTAGAAGGTGAAAGAGTGACTTTGGCTGCATAAAGAGAGTGGCCAAACAAAAAAACAAGAGAAAATATTGCAATCAAACGATTGATGAATCGTATTGTTAACATGAATCTACCTTTATTCTTTTTAATCCTGGCTCATCTAATAGATTAAATTCCGAAATAATAATTAATATCGGTAAACTTAACTATCGCTGAATTGCACAAGGAAATACGGGCTTGAAGGATAGGAACAAACAAATGGGATCAAATTGCCACTCCAAATTAGATTGGAAAAACCGGTGGTGAGATAAATCTCACCACCATTGGACAAATTTAAATCGAATTTTCTGATGAAGCGATTAATTGAGGTGCCATAACATCAGCCGGCACTTTTTTCTTCAGTTTTTTAACCAGTCCCGGCCATAACAGATTGTAATAGACCTCGGCACGAACCAGCACAACGTCTTTGGCTGGAATATTATAGCTTAGTTTTCTCGTTTCAAACGGCTTCAAACGAGTGTCCTTGCCTGGCTTGGTTGCAGTTGGAGGTGGTGCAGGTTTGTTTTTGTCATCCTTTAATCCATAGAATAAAAAGGCTTGTTTATCTTTCTTGGCAGGATGACCCTTAGCATTTTCCCACACGACATTTCCACCCTTATCATAAGCGGCAACTTTAATATAGAGATTTCTAAAAGGTGCACCGGTAGGCATGGTGTGTGGCTGTTTATTTATTAAAGTCAGAGTGGATTCAATACTATCTCCGGATTTTTTACTATCCATTGAAAACACAATCGAGCGCTTTAACATACCACTATTATGACCACCACCAATGGAGTGATCCGCTATACCATTGTTAACCGGCATATGACAGGATAGACAATCAACCTGAGCGTTACTGTCTTTATATTCATTACCCGTTGCACATAATGGTACGCCATGGGGGTTATTTCTGCGATCGTGACACCCCATACAGGCATCGGAAGTACGCATTTGCATAGGATTACTTTCCATCGGAAGCGATGGTATTTTATTTCCATCCATTTCGACAGCTTTACCTAAGTGTGGATTAGGTTTTTGTTCACTATCAGAACCACCCATACCAAAAGCATCAGAAGATGCGGTCAGTTTTGCCAATTGGTTGTTGGAACTATGGCCAGGCCCCTGTAATTTGTCTGAAACCTCATAAGATTTAAGACCTAGCTGGAGTTTGCCGTTGGGAGCATCAATACCATTATATTTTTTTAGGGTATGGCAGGCGACACAATTCACACCTTCTTTGTAGGCCGGCATGGCATCTAGTTTAGTCGTTTTGTCTTTAGCGGCATTGGGGGCATGACATTGTAGACAGACGGGATACTTACCGGAAGCCTTATGTTTGACGCCTTCTTTCGCCGGATCACCAACCACCTTACGATAAAAGGCATTGTGGATAGGGTCATTAAATGCAGTGCTGTTTGCATGCATTGAGCCTTTCCATTGCTTATAGATGTCTTTATGACAGTTTTTACAAACCTCTGCAGATGTATGGTGAATGGGTTTAGTGGCAAAAGCCGATGAGTAAGAGAAAATTAAGCAGCAGACAGTTAGAAAATAAAACACTACAGACAGTGAACTATGATTTTTATGGACGTCTATATTATTAGACATATATGCCCCCTTTTGCCAATAAGCAAATGTTTAAGTGTGATAATTGAAGCTAAATCCGAAGATGACTAGCAGATGCATTTTATCTTTTTTTTTTCAGTATGACACAGTTTTTTTAAGATTTACAATAGATCATTTCATTTATTTTGTAAATTATCCATTTTTATTAAGCAACAAAAACAGTACTTTACTATTGGGGTACATTAAATTATAAATTTTCCGAAAGCAAATGTTTAACGGTTCTATTCAGTTAGAATCTAATGCCTATATGGTAAAAAAGAGGTGAGAAATTTCTTTTCGAACTATTACAAAATGTTGAAAACAGGTTAACGAACAGATATGCCAAGCACAATGACATACTTGTTCGTTAACACTAGGGTGAATCACCATTCACTCAAAGATATCCGGCTCGCAAGCAACTCTTTAGCTTTTTTTATAAATTTCACCACCAGTTTGAGTAAACTGTTGAGCTTTTTTCGCCATTCCTTCCTCTAAAGCGACATTTAAATCTACTATTCCTTTTTTAGCAGCATAATCCCTGACGTCCTGAGTGATCTTCATGGAACAGAAATTGGGACCGCACATAGAACAGAAATGCGCCACCTTATGGGCTTCTTTGGGCATGGTTTCATCATGAAATTCTCTAGCCTTTTCCGGATCCAATCCCAGATTAAACTGATCTTCCCAGCGGAATTCAAAACGTGCTTTAGATAAAGCATTGTCTCGCACCTGGGCTCCCGGGAAACCTTTGGCTAAGTCGGCCGCATGGGCAGCCAGTTTATAGGTAATAATGCCTTCCCGTACATCTTCTTTATTAGGCAATCCCAAGTGTTCCTTTGGCGTCACATAGCATAACATTGCGGTACCGTACCAACCTATTTGAGCAGCACCGATAGCAGATGTTATATGGTCATAAGCCGGTGCAATATCGGTAGTTAATGGCCCTAAAGTGTAAAACGGTGCCTCATAACAATCCTGCAACTGAATATCCATATTTTCTTTAATCATCTGCATGGGTACATGACCTGGTCCTTCGATCATTACCTGTACATCATGCTCCCAAGCAATTTTTGTCAATTCGCCTAAGGTTCTTAGTTCACCTAATTGAGCTTCATCATTTGCATCGGCAATCGAACCGGGACGTAAACCGTCACCTAATGAAAAGGCCACATCGTAAGCCTTCATAATCTCACAAATTTCTTCAAAATGAGTATATAAGAAGTTTTCCTTATGATGAGCCAGACACCATTTAGCCATAATAGAACCACCACGAGATACTATTCCGGTTAACCGTTTGGCAGTCAAAGGCACGTAACGCAATAAACCGCCAGCATGGATAGTGAAATAATCGACTCCCTGCTCGGCCTGTTCAATCAAGGTATCTTTAAAAATTTCCCAGCTTAAGTCTTCCGACTTACCATTGACTTTTTCCAGAGCCTGATAAATAGGAACCGTACCTATTGGGACCGGGGAATTACGGATAATCCATTCGCGAGTCTCATGAATATTCTTACCTGTGGACAAGTCCATTAGAGTGTCACCACCCCAACGAGTAGACCAAACCATTTTCTCCACTTCTTCGGTAATCGACGAAGAAACTGCAGAATTACCGATATTGGTATTCACTTTTACCAAAAAGTTACGTCCGATAATCATCGGTTCCGCTTCCGGATGGTTGATATTGGCCGGAATAATCGCGCGGCCACGGGCTAATTCAGAACGAACAAATTCTGGTGTAATCTCATCGGGAATTTCCGCACCGAAATTCTGCCCAGGATGCTGAGGATGGGTTTTCATTAAACCAAATTCCTTCATTTCCTGAAGTTTCATATTTTCTCGGATGGCAACAAATTCCATTTCCGGCGTAATAATTCCTTGCCGCGCATAATGCATCTGGGTCACATTTTTACCCGCTTTGGCTTTGCGAGGCTCACGAATATGTTCAAATCTCAGGTTAGCTAATTCAGGGTCATTTTGTCGGTTTTGTCCATATTCAGAACTGGGACCCGCTAGCTGCTCAGTATCCTCTCGTTCCAGAATCCAAGTTTCTCGAAGGCGAGACAAACCTTTTAATAAATCAATTTCAGCATTGGGATCGGTATAGGGACCGGAAGTATCGTATACAGGAATAGGCGGATTTTTTTCCTCACCATTCATGCTTTGGGTATCCATTTGGGCAATTTCCCGAATGGGGACCTGAATGTCCGGTCTACTTCCTTGTAAATAAACTCGTTTCGAGCCAGGAAAAGGACGGGTAACATCGTCAGATAATCGGTTGGTGGTTTGGATAAAATCTTCAGGAATTGCGCTCATAGATCTGTTTTTCCTTACATCGAGTTACTGAATAATAAGAGCAGTAATTAAATAGTATGTTTTGATAGTATTAAAGCGTAGGGACGAGCAGGAAGGGTCTTACTTGTTTTCTGCTTCCCTTCGCCGGTACTAGCCGGATCAGGTTCAAAGGGTTTTTCTCGCCTTTTAACGCTACCAATTCATTGCATTCACAAAGGACCCCTAGCAGCTTCAGAGCAGCGACTTTTCCGTGCCGCCCCGAAGATGAAAGAACATTATAAACGATAAACTAAATATCTTCTAATTTTCGCATGCTTCCGGGCAAAAGCTTTAAATCGACCAATGCCGTTTGAAAGGCTGCCATAAAAGATTCATCTTCGTATACCATTTTATAGTATTGGGTTTTCATGGTGATAGCGCTACCCATAATGATAGACGATACAGCTAAAATTGAACCTAATGACAAAGTCGATACACCGGTTACACCCTGACCGATGGTGCATCCCATTGCTAACACACCACCTATCCCCATCATACTGGCGCCAACGACATGGATAAAGAAATCTTTCCAGGAGTTGAACCATTCAATACGAAAGGTTTTACTCATAATCGCATATAAAAACGAGCCGACGATCACGCCGAATAGAGCCACCATTCCAAAACTGATGAGAAGCATATCGGTAGGATTCATTAGATAGAAAAAGGTTTCTCCCATAGGGTTAATAAAAGTATAAGCTTGAACCGCTACGCCAATAGGCTTCTCCTCTTCCCATTCCATGGCCTCTATCCATTCTTGACCTAATGGCCCACCTGTAATGTACCAAGCTGCCACGACAGCCGCTCCAACGCCTAATCCGGCGACAATATTTTCCCAATCCTTCCGAAACGGAGCTGACTTGAAGATAATAGCAATTAATAATCCACCGACTATTAATGAACTAATTAAGCGAATATTCCCCAATTCTTCGGCACCCAATATAGCACCAACAAAACTTCCAATATCTTGCCCTTGGATAGAATAATTGTTTAAACTGACCGTTGTTGCTGACACCCAAGGATGAAATAGCATTTCATAAAATCCGGTTTTGCTCATTAAATAGGCAAAGAATCCGGCAATTAGTATCACAAATATGGATTTAAGATTACCTGCTCCCAGACGAATCAGGGCTTTATTGCCACACCCACTGGCTAAAGTCATCCCAACGCCAAAAATCAAACCGCCAACTATATTTCGGAGCCAAGCAAAGTTTTCCGTCCGATATGAAGGTATAGTCGCATTTAAGGATAATACTTGCATACTCTCAATAACACTAACGGCAAGAAGGGCAGTAACCATTGCTAATACCCAAGCTCGCATCCGTGCCATACTTCCCATGTTTATCCAGTCTGAAACTGCTCCCATGGTGCAGAAATTAGTTTTATTGACCACTGCCCCCAGCAGAACGGCCACGATGAAGCCCCCGATAAATACCTGTTCAGTTAATGATAGTTCCATAAGTACATAACCTTTTGCGATTAACTCTCCAAATCGATGCCTAGGCCCGAAACAGTTACTATACTATGCAGTAACAATTCTAGAAAAGAGCGCTTAAATAAGACAAAACTGCTATTTAACCGCTATTATGACTATAGATCCATATCCAAGTGAGGGTATAAATACAGACATTTATTTATAAGTCAAATTCAAAAAATCTTATTAAAACATTGATTAACCTTTAATAGGTTTATAATTCATATGTATTCTATTTAAAGATTTAATATCGCTAACTTTTCCCCATTTTATCAAAAAGCGTTAATGGAAACTTAGCTTAAATTCATCTATAATCGATGACCTAAAAAAACTTTATCAATGTGGCTAAATTATGACCGATATGAATTTTGAAACCGCGCGATTTAACATGCTGGAACAACAAATACGTCCTTGGGAAGTATTGGATCAAAAGAGCTTGGATATTATAGAAGAAATTCCTCGTGAAGACTTTGTTAGTGCTCCTTATAAGGCCATGGCTTTTGCTGATATGGAGCTCCCACTCGGTCAAGGACAATTTATGTTAGCCCCGAAGATCGAAGCGAAAATCTTACAAGCTGTGCAAATTCAAAAGTATGATAAAATTTTGGAAATAGGCACTGGAAGCGGCTACCTGACTGCCTTAATGGCATCTTTGGGACAGCAGATAAAAAGCCTGGAAATTCGAGCGGAATTTACCGAACAAGCCAGGTCTCGACTCGATACATTAAACATCGGAAATGTTGAATTAGAAACTATTGATGCAGCGCAAGGCTATGATACTAATGAAAAATTTGATGTAATCGTCATAACAGGTTCCCTGCCCAACCTTCCGGACAGCTATAAAAACAAATTGACCACGGGTGGACGTTTGTTTGTAGTAACCGGACAAGAACCAATTATGGAAGCCCATCTTATTACCCGGACCAGTAACGAACAATGGGCTGACGTGGCCTTATTTGAGACACAATTGGCAACTTTAGATAATGCCGTTATGCCGAATCCCTTCAACTTTTAGATTGACTATTTCTATCTTAAAATCGCTGCAATTTTTATCAGCGATTTTAAGATTTTTTTCGGTTCAATCAGTGAATAGTCTGATCGGCCATTAGAAGATTATCGATAGCATGTTTTTCCATTAAGGAAAACATCAATTGTTCCTCTGCCTGAAGTAATTTTTCTTTCATCTTTGGGTGAATTTTTTGACCATCCTTTTGCGTTTCTGCAATAAATTCTTTCCAAAAATTCACATTATCCAATCGCAAAGCGACTTTGTCGGACATAAGCTTTTCTCCATGCTTTATCCACTTACCGCCTTAATTCGAAAACCAGAACCCGACGATAAATGAGCTACTTATTAAATTTGTGGTTTATAAGTAATACAAAGCAGGAAAAATGCCAATTTATCTAGAATTATTTAACAACACCACTATCTAAAATAATTTGATACATCCTATCCTTGGCTCCGGCATTTTCTTTCATAATTTCCAAAGCATTTTTCCCTAACAATTCAAGCTTTTGTGGGTATTTGAGGTAATCCGACAAAGAGTCGTATAGGCTATTCTTATCCGATAATTGTACAGCAGCATGCCGTTCGAGGAAAAGCTCATTAATGATTTTAAAGTTAAACATCGAAGGTCCATAAAATATGGGGAGCCCCAATGCCGCCGGTTCGAGGATATTATGGCCGCCATTAGGCATAAATGTGCCGCCCATAATAACCACTGTTCCTAAATCAAAGTAGAGCATCATCTCTCCCATGCTATCACCGAGCAATATATCAATCGAAGCATGAGACGATTTATCAATTTGTGTTCGCTTTAACACTGCAAAGCCACTTTTTCGACACTGTTGAAACACATGTTCAAAACGTTCCGGATGTCTCGGTACAACAACTAACTTTAAATCCGGGAACTCTGTTCTCAATCGCTTATAGGTTCCCAATACTAATTCATCTTCCGATTCATGGGTACTTGCGGCTATCAGAACCTGTTGATTATGCCAATTTAACTGATTTCTGAATTGCTCGGCTTTAAGTTTAAATTTTGCGTCAGGGGTTAAATCAAATTTAATACTGCCAGTAATATGGAGCGTCTCTTGCTTAGCTCCCAAACTTTTAAATCGACCGGCATCTTCACTATTTTGGACACATATAGCCGAAAATTTTTGTAACACATTGGCACTAAAAGTAGAAAGTTTTTGGTATCCCCGAGCTGATTTTACCGACATCCTAGCATTTAATAATACCATTGGAATGTTACTTTTCTTGCCATAATGGATTAGGTTGGGCCAAATTTCCGTTTCCATAATCAAACCAATTCTCGGTCTTACTTGACGATAAAAACGTTTTACCGCAAAAGGACAATCCCATGGTAGATAGACATGGCTAACTTGATCTCCCAGCGATTTTAAAATCTGGTCAGAACCGGTTAAGGTGGTACAGGTTACCAGCACCGGAACATCCGGATGTTGTTCCAGAAATTTGTTGATTAAAGGCATAGCAGCCATAAACTCCCCCACTGAAACCGTATGGATCCAAATAGGGTCTTGAGTTAAATTGAGCTTAGGAAACCAACCAAGGCGCTCTTTCCAACGACCGTTTTGCGGATAAAGTTGATACTGCCTGCTTTTTTTTATTTTCAGGGTTAGTCTGATTAACAAGATGGGTAATAAAAGAAAAAACAGCAGACTATAAAAAATTCGCATAATTTATTCGGAGAAACGTTTAACCAATCGAATATTTTCCAATAGATGCTTTGGGTTTATGGTTCCGGCAATTAAACAATGAACCGCCTTATGCGCAAAGACATATTGGATTGCGTCTTGGATTCCACCACCACCGGCTTTTGTATCCGCATGACCGCTTTGTAAGCCCTTTTTAATCACCACCCCTTTATTCAATTGCAAGGCTTTATCTAGAACCGGATCATCAGTATGATCAGTGCGATTTCTTACAGCCATCACCGCATCAGTATTTTCAACACACCAAAGTCCTCCTTCGGTGGTTTTGGTTGACATACCAAAAGCACGGACTTTTCCTTGTTGTTTTAATTCAAGCAAGGTATCAATAACATCAGTACGGTTAATGATCTCCATATCTTCACCATGAGAGTGGACCAATACCAAGTCCAGAAAATCAGTTTTTAAATTTACTAAACTTTGTTCAATGGTGTTTATAGTGGTCTTGGCGCTAAAATCAAATCGTGATAATCCATTTTCAAAAGTCTCGCCAACTTTGGATACGATAACCCAATCGTTACGATTTGGGAGCAATTGCCCCAAACGAACCTCACTATTTCCATAAGCAGGGGCAGTATCGATCAAATTTATATTATGTGCCTGACATAAAGACAATAATTCCACTACTTGTTTATCATCAGGGATGTTAAATTTCCAGGGATATTTAACTTGTTGGTCTCGACCAAATTTAACAGTCCCTAATCCTAGCGGACTAACCATAATATCGGTCGCCCCTAATTTTCTCTGCTTTAACACGTCTTCGGTCATTATTCTATTGCCAATTATCCTGGAGCTGCCAAGGCATTTTTGCAACATCCGGTTTACTGAAGTGATTTAATTCAATTGTTTTAGGGTTGGCTGTTAAATTTAATTGTTTGATTTTATTTAAAATCGCATCAACCATCAATGGTGTCATGGCTAATTTAACCGGCCAAGCGGTTATTACATGCGCTTGCTCGCTAACATAGGGTTCAACCGGACGTGAGCCATCGCTCATCTTAGGCTCGGCTCGGTCAATTTTATAGGCAGACCATTTACAGTGCTGAAAAGAAAACCAGGGAATCCAATTCCCAAGCTCTTCTTTTGTCTTAATAATCTGCTCTTCTAGAGTACGTCCCACCCCTTTTTCCGCTATTTCTCCGCCCAGATACCAAATTACCTCATCCTCTTTTTCATAGGCTGTTATGGTCAAACGAGGCAAGGCGCTAGTTCCCAAACAATGTGCATAAATAAGAGGTAAGCTTCCTTTGGGAGATTTTAATAAAGGTTGATGTAATGGGCGCTGTTGCATTTGCGGCTGTTTAAAATTGAGCAAGTCCAATAATTTACGATTGCCATTACCGGCAGTAAAGATTAAATACTTAGCTTCTAATTGTTTTTCTTCGTCAAACAAACGATATCCTGTTGCTATTTTCTCAATCTCTCTTATCCGCATGGAATAAATAGCATCTTTATTTTGTCTGGCTAATTCTTTAACCAAGCTAAAACTATCCAAGACCGGTTCATCTAATTGATATACCGAACCCCGAAATGCTTCAGAGGAAAAAAATTTGGGAAAACCTTCCCGTTTTAGTGCTTGTATTCTGCTATGCATTACCTTACCGGCAAAAAAACCAGCCAAACGTGAGCCTATATTGGGATTGGCCCAAAGATACTGATGTGAGGACAATATCTTGACTCGCTTAAGATCCATTTCACCCGAACCTGCTAAACAATTACGCCATAATTCAGGCATTTCCCCAATGGACTGTGAGGAATGAGTTAGCTTTCCAGTCAAGGCATACTTCGTACCACCATGAATAATTCCTTGCGAGGCAAGCGTTTGGCCATTACCTAAAGACTCACTTTCTATTAATATGGCTTGATATCCCAATCGTCTTAGCCGAGTTAGCGTCCATAGTCCGGCCACTCCACCACCTACAATGACAATATCAATCATGTTCTTTGCTTTGAATGGTACGAATCAATCCGGTAGTCGAGCAATTATCCAAGTAGTCCATCACCAAAACTTCACCTCCATTGTCCCGAACACATTCTCCACCAGGAATTTTATCCGGCTCATTATCTCCGCCTTTAACCAGGACATCAGGTTTGGCCTTACAAATAAGACGGGTTGGAGTATCTTCGTAAAATCCGACGACCCAGTCAACACAGCTTAATCCGGCCAATACCTGCATCCGTCGCGACATGGTATTTACCGGTCTTTGCTCTCCTTTTAAGCGTTTAATAGACGCATCATCATTTACAGCAACAATCAAACGATCACCTAATTGTTTAGCCTGCTCTAAATAAGTCACATGGCCTGCATGTAAAATATCAAAACAGCCATTGGTCATTATCACTTTTTCGCCATGCAGTTGCGCATCTTTCACCAAATCCAGAAGCTTCTCTTCAGATACAATTCCTTGTTCTACATCCGTGCTTTGTCGCAATGCCAGACGTAATTCATGAGTACTAACAGTTGCCGTTCCTAGTTTAGCAATCACCACCCCAGCTGCCAAATTAGCTAATTTAATCGCCTCGATTAACGGCATTCCTGCAGCCAGACCAGAAGCGATGACCGATATAACCGTATCGCCGGCACCGGTTACATCAAAAACATCCCGGGCTCTTGTGGGTAAGTGAACCGCAGGTAACTTGGCATTTGGATTGTGCACAAGTGTCATTCCATGCTCACTACGAGTAATAAGCAATGCTCCCAAATCTAAATTAGCGCAGAGCTTTTCAGCCTTTTCAACCAGTTGCTGGTCATTTTCACAGTGTCCAACTATGGTTTCAAATTCAGATAAATTAGGGGTTAAAAGCGATGCTCCGGCGTATTTCGAAAAATCATGGCCCTTAGGATCGATAATTACGGTCTTACCAGTTGCCTTTGCTACAGAGATCAAGTCTGATATATAACTTAATGTTCCCTTTCCATAATCGGAAAAAACCACCGTTTCAACTTGTGGAAGCAACTCTTTAAAGGAAGAAGTCAATGGACAACCATCTGAAAAACTCAAGGGTTCTTCGAAATCCAGACGAATGAGTTGTTGATGACGACTAATAACTCTCAGCTTAGTAATGGTGGGGTGACTTTCCGATTGAATGAAATGGCAACTGATTCGATGTTGAGATAGACGCCTTTTTAAGATCTCAGCAGCCTCATCTTTACCGGTTAAACCTAATAACAATGTCTTAGCACCTAGTGTGGAAATATTTAAAGCAACATTTCCCGCACCACCAGGGCGTTCCTCTGATTCATTAATTTTCACTACTGGAACCGGAGCCTCAGGAGATATTCTACCAGTCCCACCATGCCAATACCTATCTAACATCAAATCGCCGACCACCAAGACTTTCGATGTACTAAAATCAGGAATTTTAATTTCCATATATACCTTTAATATAACTGGATTACTGCGCTATGCTGGAATAAGCGCTATAATACCATATTAACCTTTTGGGCATATAACCTTAGACCTAGAAAAACTTATATCTTTTTAATTATCAATTAAAGTGCAAGCTAGCTCATCATTTCCCTGGAAAAATTATTTAGGAATAAAATATTGGCCCTCTTGGCTTGGCTATTTTTCCCTACGAATACTGATCTTATTTCCTTATCCGGTGCAACTTGAATTTGGGAAGTTTATTGGGACATTGTTTTATTACCTAGCACCTTATCGTAGGTTGATCGCCTCAACCAATATCGACCTCTGTTTTCCCGACTGGAGCAAAGAAAAGAAAGGCAAGATCCTTAAAAAACATTTCCAGGCCATAGGTATGGCCATATTCGACACAGCGATTAATTGGTGGGGTAATCCAAAAAAGTTATCACCTTATATTCACTTTGCTGGAATCCAGCACGTCAAGCACCATATACAAGCGGGCCACAATATCATAATGCTCAGCTTCCATTTTACGTCTGTTGAAGCTCCCGGGAGACTATTTATGGAACATCAAGCTTTCGCGGCCACTTATCAACAATTACGTAATCCCTTATTTAATGCCTTGATGAAAAAAGCTCGAGAAAATAATATTAAAATAGCCATTGAGCGCAGAGATATTAGAAAAATGATAAAAACGATAAAATCACAAATACCGATGTGGATGGCGGCTGATCAAGATTTGGGTATAAAAAACAGTGTGTTCGTGCCATTTTTCAATCACCTCGCAGCAACTCAAACCAGTCCTATGAAACTGGCAAAGCTTACCGGTGCTAAAGTTCTTCCTGTACTTATCAACCGAATCGAAAAAAAATTACAGGTTCAAATTTTACCCGCTCTGGAAAACTTTCCCAGTGGAAATGTTGAGAAAGATGCGATTCTTTTAAACACCTTATTAGAAAATAACATTCGGGAATATCCAGAACAATATTTATGGACACATAGGAAGTATAAAACTCGTCCTAACAACGAAGCAAAGCTTTACCCGCCAAAACCTAGAAGACTAAAACGAAAAAACAAAAATGCCCATATTTCCTAAATATATAAATGATCAAGAAAATTTACTCGAATATAATAACTTAGACTCTTTTGACAAGTTATGGAGTTTAAAATGTGATTGGTTTGAAGAACCAAATTATCGACGCAATGGTTGGAGCGGAGTATGTCGTATCATATTAAACGATGAACATGGAAAGAAACACACATTATTTTTAAAGCGACAGGAAAATCATAATCATCGCTCTCTCTTGCATCCTATAACCGGTATCCCAACCTTTCGAAGAGAATTTATCAATCTGCAAAACTTGAAAAAAGCCGCAATTCCAAGTTTAGAGCCCGTATTCTATGCAGAGAAAAAAAATAACGACAGTTACCAAGCCGTTATTTTAACCAAAGCATTAGAAGGTTATTGTAGTCTTGAAGAGTATTTTGAGGCACAACATTCTAATGAAGAAATCTCTACTATAATGGAAAATGCCGCCGTAGTGATAAGAAAGCTACACAATGCCAATTATCGACACGGTTGTTTATACCCCAAACACATTTTTGTAAACCTTATGCCCGGTCCCAAACAATTTGACATTAGGATAATTGATTTGGAAAAAATGCGGTGGCTGCCTATTGCATCAGCCTTAATGCTGAACGATATTTCTCGATTGATTCGACGCAGAAGTAGCATTAGTACGGAGTACATACCGCTTTTCCTTTCCCATTATTTGAAGGGCCCTGGTAGAAACTTACAAAACTCAACGTTATCTAGAAAATTATCAGAAATTCTGGAAAAAGAAATTAACAAGATAGCCTAACCTCCACCAATAGCGTGAACAATTTCAACCTTATCGCCGGGTTGAAATTTGTATTCAGCAAACTGACTACGGGGAAGAATTTCCTCATTAACTTCCATAGCTAGACGTTTACCTTCCAGTTGCAAGTTTTCGATTAAGATTGCGGCAGTACTCCCATCCCGAATCTCTTTGTTTTCACCATTTAGTTCAATTTTCATATCTAACCCATGCCAAAAGAGAAGATAATACCCCGACAATATTCAACATTCAAGCTATACGGCAGGACTGATTAAATAATATAAAAACGAATAACGCATCGTTTTACCGACCATTATATAAAGAATAGACTTAAGCCAATGGACTCTTAAATAACCAGCCGCTAAACATAGTGGGTCACCGACAACTGGCAACCAACTTAACAATAAAATAGGCGCGCCCCATTTTTCTATCCAATCTCTGGTACGCTGAACTTTCTTGCCCTTTGATTTAATTGACCACTGGGATTCAATAAAACGACCAATTAACCAGTTGCTAAATCCCCCTATGCTATTACCAATTGAGGCAACAGAAATTAACAGTATCCAAGAAATATGAGATTCGTGTACCAGATAGGAAAAATAGACCTCAGAACCGCCGGGAAGAAGAGTAGAAGCAAGAAATGAAACGAAGAACAGATTAACTAGTGACATGGACAATTGTCACCGACAAATTCAGGAAATAAAAAAAGGGAGTCGAAAGTCGACTCCCTTTTTTGATTATTCAAATATTTAAGCGTAGTAGCTTAGAATTTGTGAATAATACCAACAGCTAAACCACTTGGGTCTTTTCCAGCAGCAGGAGAACCCATGCCTACGCCACTACCAGTTCTTTGGTAAGAGTTCAATGCAGAACCTTTACCATTGTTTAACTGACCGTATTCAACATATGCCATAGTACGCTTAGACATTTTGTGATCTAAAGCAATTGCCCAGTTTTGAGCATCGTCGTCAGAGTTGCTTAAACCTTCGCTCTTGTCAACATACTGTGCTTTGATTGTGTTGTTTCCGAAAGTGTATTGACCAGAAATTAACCATACATTGTAGTCTTGGTCTTTAACGCCGTTACCATTGTTGATATCAGTGTAAGCACCAGCTACTTTGAAAGCACCAGCTTTATAAGAAGCAACTAAACGGTAGTCTTTTTCATCATCAGCAAAAGCCATAACTTGAGTATAACCAGCACCTAAGAATAATGGGCCGTTTGAATAAGTCAAAGTACCAGAGAATGCATCGTTATCAGTGTCATCGCCAGTTGCACTAGTTACATCAGTAACATAGGCCAATTTAGCTTGAGCACCGCTCATGTTTGGAGAAACGTAAGCAATTACATTATTTTGACGATTATCGATAGCAGAAGTACCGGCTCTGGTCAAAGATAACATATCACCTGAACGCTGACCGAAGATGTTTGCTTTATAACCCAAAGATTTCATTGGAGTATCCCAACGACCTAATAAAGCAGTACCGAAACCACCAGATACTGTGATACCACGGTTACGCTGAGCCATGTCTTGTGCGTTTCCATCAACACCAACAGCCCATTCATACTGGTAACCTACTTTAAGTCCGTTACCTAAGTCTTCAGAACCTTTGATACCCATTCTTGAAGAGTTAGATGCTACATTCATAGAACTGTAACCACCTTTAGTATCATCGTCGTAATAACCTACAGACATGTGAACTAAGCCGTAAAGAGTAGGACCAGCGGCAACAGCAGTCATTGGAGCAATAACGGCGGTAGCTACAGCAGCAGCAATTAATTTTTTCATATTTATATCCTTAATTTTATTAAAAATCTTTATTATCATACGCCTTACGATGAAACTGCTTTAAATGCATCCATCTTTATATACATCAGCTTATATAGAACCTATTTATCTTATTTTGCCGATTATTCTCTGCAATCATTACTATATAAACTACTGCATATTGTTGTTTAGCGCATTATAAAAAACATATCTAAAACACCAACGAGATGAATATTACGCCTTTTGAGAACAAAAAGCAACATTTTTTTCAAAAAAACCACAATCCCATAGAATTTGTTGTTATTTGACAACAAACATGTTTTTTTTATCCAGAATCCTATATAAACAAACGTTTAACATCGATCTTTCTGCTTAATTCAAATACTCTCTAATAAATTTTCCCTAAAAACATTGTCGTAAATAAGCAACACTATCAAATTATATACATAAATCGGTCACAATTAACAAACACTTAGAAGTACCCTAGTTTGATCGCATATGGAAAATGGAGATCTATATTACAGGTAAAACCTATAATAAAATTAGGAGATAATTTAGGTGTTCACTTTGACTTGAGAGGGATGCTATGAAAGGAATTCCTTTTCCTGTCGACAAAGAATAGTCGAAGCAGGAAAAGAAAGTAATAATATAGGCTTAACGCTTTGAGTATTGAGGACGTTTACGTGCTTTATGAAGACCAATCTTCTTACGTTCAACACAACGTGCATCACGAGTAACAAAACCTGCTCTTCTAAGGTCAGAACGCAAAGACTCATCGTATTCAATCAATGCTCTAGTAATACCGTGTCTGATAGCACCGGCCTGTCCAGTGTTACCACCGCCGGCAACATTAACATGGATATCGAATTTATCCAGTACATCTGCTACTTCCAAAGGTTGTCTGACAACCATTCGTGAAGTTTCACGCCCGAAATACTCATCGATGCTGCGCTTATTAATAGTTATCTCACCTTTACCTGGACGTAGGTAAACCCTTGCAGAAGAGCTTTTACGTCGACCAGTAGCATAATATTGTGCTGTCATAATTCTGTTCCGATATCTTAACTTATATTTCTAAAGTTTTAGGTTGCTGTGCTGTATGACGGTGTTCAGTACCGGCATATACTTTTAATTTCTTTAACATAGCTCTACCTAAAGGATTTTTAGGCAACATACCTTTAACGGCAGTTTCAATAATTGTTTCTGGAGCTTTAGCCTGTAACTTATCAAAAGAGATGCTTTTCAACCCGCCGGGGTAACCAGTATGATGATGGTACATTTTATCCGTGGTTTTATTTCCGGAAACACGAACTTTTTCTGCATTTACAACAACGATATAATCCCCAGTATCTACGTGAGGAGTATATTCTGGCTTATGCTTACCACGTAAGCGTCGCGCAATTTCCGTTGATAGCCGACCAAGGGTCTTATCTGTTGCGTCGACAACAAACCAATCGCGGCGTACCGTTTCTGCCTTAGCACTGAATGTTTTCATTTTTGACGAGCCTATAAAATTTCTAATATTACAAAGAGCCGGTGATTCTACCTAAGAACGATCAATTAAACAAGTTTTTTTTGCAAAAAAAAGGCGCAGCCAAGGGGGGAGAGCTGCGCCTATAAAAAATAACCACCAAAGGAGGATGGAGGTTCCCCAACTGCGTGAAAAGCGAAACACCATTCAAGTAGTTGGATGTATAATAATATACTAATACAGAGTCTCAGTGTCAAGCTTTTTTATGCATTATTGATCTGTAGTCGCTCCACTATTTTACCATTGACTAAATGGCTTTCTATAATTTCATCCACGTCCACCTGGTCAACCCAGGTATACCATACCGCTTCTGGGTATATCACAATAACCGGTCCTTGTTCGCAATGTCCCAGACAACCCGCACTATTAATGCGAATCTCACCATCACCATGGATACCGATATCCTTAGTTTTCTGTTTAGCATATTTACGCATGGCCTGACTATCAAATCGGTTACAACAAGGTTTATTGTCATCTCGATTATTGGTACAAAAAAAGACATGTTTTTTAAATTGCATAGTTTTTCCTAATTTTGAGCCTGTCGACCTTTCTTTTTTACCAGCACTGGAACACAATAATTGAAAGAGCAACAATTCCCGGAGTTATTCCCTAAATTAATCCTTTAAGATCATAGCATAGGCTTTAATATATGGGTTAAAATTACGCCTTAAAGCACTATTCCTCAGGATTATCGGTCATTGAAAACTCAAGTAAGCCTCACCGAACTGACATCTCAATGTGTCATGTGCGGACTTTGTTTGCCCCACTGTCCCACTTATCGAATCACTCAAGATGAAAACGAATCACCCCGAGGTCGAATTTCATTAATTAAAGCTATAGACAGTGGCCTATTAGAGTGTGATAAAGCGGTTGGCAAACACCTCGACAATTGTCTGCAATGTTTAAGTTGCGAAAAAGTATGCCCTTCCCTGGTAGCCTATGCCGATATCATTCATCAGGGACAACAAATACATTATGAAACACAGTGCTCCAATCAAAAAATTGTTGCTAAACTTTCAGAAAAGACATTAACCAATCCCCTGTTTAAAAAAGGATACATATGGTTATACAACAGCCTGGTTAAAATTAGGCTAATAAAGCCACTAGTTGCTATTGCTAAAAAGTTATCAATGCACGGTAGCTATTATATACCGGATGAAGTCATTCCAAATTCAAATACGCTATTACATGAACAACGACTTACCACGGACAATAACATCTCAGTTAATATTTTTACCGGTTGTGGTAATAGCATCTCTGATCCTCATCTACTGCCTGCTGTTGTTCTTTTACTGAATAAAATGGGGTTCACTATTAATAGAATTGATTCTGATATATGTTGTGGGGCTATCTTTCGACGTAATGGAGCGCAGCAAGAGTTCGGCCATAGTATCAAGAATATTCAGAAACAGTACACTGGTTCCAATGTGCCTGTATTATCTTTAACGTCTACCTGTACCGCTCAACTACGTGACACGTTAAACCACTGCGATGAAATCTGCAGCTATATTATCGACCATCAATATGAGTATTTTGAATTGTTACAATTCGCTCCTTTTCCAAAAAAAGTCATTGTACATTCGGCCTGCTCGCTACGTAACCAACTTAATGAGCAAGATAAACCGTTGCAATTACTATCCAGCATCCCGCAAATTGAATTAATTAATCTATTCAATAATGGCTGCTGTGGAGCCGCAGGAAACTATATGCTGGAAAACCCTGATATGGCAGTTCAAATTGTTCAACCATATCTAGAAGCTATTATGGCATCCGAAGCTCATCTATTGCTGACCACTAATATAGGATGTGGTTTACATATTCGCGCCGAACTGGAAAAACTGGGCTATAATATGGTCGTTAAACATCCAATCAGCTTATTGTCCGAACAACTCATAAATTAATTTAATTGGAAATATTATGGCTCGCAGTTTCTCTATTCTAGACAAAGTATTAATCAATTTAGATTCTGCCTTGCAGACAACATTTGGTACTCCGAAAACCACCGAACGTTCCAACCCTGCCGATACAGAGAATGAAAACGAATTAAACGAAGAAGAAAAAGCATTATCGGCAGCCTTAATGCGTATTAACCACGCAGGTGAAGTTTCTGCTCAAGGCCTATATCAAGGCCAGGCGCTAACCGCCAAGTTACCGGAAATAAGAGCACAGATGGAACGAGCTGCTGCGGAAGAAAATGATCACTTGGATTGGTGTGAAAAACGTTGTCAGGAGTTAAATTCTCATACTTCCTATTTCGGACCTGCCTGGTATATCGGCTCATTTACCATCGGTGCGGTAGCCGGTTTAGCTGGAGATAAGTGGAGTCTGGGTTTTGTTTCAGAAACTGAACGCCAGGTGGTAGCTCATCTTAACGATCATCTAAAGCGTTTGCCCAAGCACGATAATAAAAGTCGTGAGATCCTTAAACAAATGAAAATCGACGAATTAAACCATGCAAAATTGGCCGAATCGTCAGGAGCAGCTAAATTACCACTACCAATAAAAGTTGCCATGACCTTGACCAGTAAAGTAATGACTAAAACCACCTACTATATATAGCGACTTATAACTTCGAAAATAGAGAATTAAATTCGTTTTCCATTAGGCTATTATCCGGAACGTCCATATTATGCAGAGAAACTTTTCCCAATAGGGGAACTTCCGTTCGTTCTTGAATAGCTTGGACATTTGCCCTGCAGATTTCATCTTCGACTACTGCATTGGCAATCCAACCTTTTAGTGGTACTCCTCGGGAACGAATGGCATTTAGAGTCAGCAAAGCATGATTAATACATCCCAGCTTTATTTTTACCACCACTACTACGGCTAAATCTAATTGTTTGGCCAGATCAGGTATGGCTATATTATCATCCAAGGGGACCTGCCAACCTCCAACCCCTTCTACCAATGAAAAGTCCGGCTTAAATTTCTGTATTAAGCCATGATAATGTTGAATACTTTTTAGCAGATCAATTTTGACTCCAGCCTGTCGTGCGGCTATATGGGGAGCTATGGCAGGTACAAATTGATAAAGATTGACTTGTTCATAGCTCAAGGCAATTGAACCTGCCTGTTGAAGACTAACTGCATCTTCATTGCGAAGACCTTCTAATGTTTGCTCGCAACCACTTGCTACCGGTTTAAAGCCAAAACATTTTTTTCCTAAGCGTGCCGCACTTTTCAGCAGATTAGCAGAGATAAAAGTTTTCCCAGCATCAGTATCTGTGGCAGTAATAAAATAATGACTCATGGTCTCTATACTATTTGGCTAAATTGAAATATGGCCTATTTTTGGATTCCGAGCTGATTGTCAAACTCGACAACAAGATTTAAATCTCTTCCCCAGCCATGTCCGTAAACCACCTCATAGGTAGCCGGATATTTTCGGTTAGATAATTGAAACTGTTCATAAGTGTTAAGCATGGCATTGAGGCGGGCTTTAGTCATCAAGCCTTTTTTTCGCGCAGCTAGATGATTTTGAGCACCGATGGCCTTCAAATCTTTTAATAGTTGAATAACCCGTTCATATTCAACCACTATAAACTCAGCATCGACAACTGGATCTCTAAATCCTGCTGCTAGCATCTTATCTCCAACCTCATGTAAATCAGTAAACTCATTGACATGAGCATAATTATCAACAACCGTCCAGCTATGTTTGAGTTCTTTTAAGGTATCGATACCAAAGGTGCTAAACAAAACAAATCCATCTTTACTTAAAATGCGTTGAAATTCTTTAAATAAAGCGTCCAAATCAACACACCATTGAATGGTCAGACTGGAAAAAATCAGGTCGACGCTATTATCTTTTAACGGTAAACCATCGGCATCGGCACAAATAAACGAAAACGGAGACAATCGTTTGTCGTTACCAAATTGACGTTTGATCTTATCTAATAATGATGCCTGAGAAGCTTTTGTCTTGTTCAGCTTAGACTTGGCAACTTCCAACATTTCAAAAGCGATATCCATGGCAATAATATTCGCCTCAGGGTAACGCTCAGCCAATTTGATACTGCATTCACCGGTGCCAGTACCGAGGTCCAAAATGGTATTAGGTTGATACTTGATCAAGTCAAGGCGTTCCAATAACCGTTCTGACACCTCTCGCTGCAAACAAGCCGAACCGTCATAACTATGGGCTGCTTTATTAAATCCATCAATAATTGAATGCTTATCCAGGGAGCTATCTTTCATTTGATCTGTAATTCAAGGTGTTAGTCAGTGCCTGTTTAAGTAAGGCATAAAATTCTTCAAAATGGGAGACAAATGGAACATGCCCTGCTTCCGACATAATATATAATTCAATATTGGCGTGCGAGGTAAAACTTTCCAAGGCTTGCCTTTTTACCAAAGTGTCACGGCTTCCACAAATCATGGCTATCGGTAAAGTTAAACTTTTTAATTGTTCACGGCGATCTTCGGTTAATAGGATTTCTAAACCTTTATCTAAAGCGAGAGGATTCGGTTCGCCCTGATTTTTAAGGCTTTGGCTGACAATTCTCGCATCTTGCTTGGCGGAATCGCTTCCCAACATCTGCAACACCATAAAGCGGCTGATAGTTTTATTGATATCCTGCTTTAAGCTGTCGGCAAATTGATGAAATACCTCGGCTTCCACCGCATGCGGCCAATTATCGCCCTGAACAAAACGGGGACTCGTTCCGACCAATATAAGCTGTTTTACGCTTTCGGAAAACCGCTGTGCTAATTCCAAAGCAACCATACCGCCCAAGGACCACCCCAATACGATAGACTGTTCGGCCAACTCCAAAACCGGTTGTATGGATTTAGCCAAATGGCTTAAGTCATATTCCTCTTGCAACATACTGCTCTTGCCATAACCGGGTAGATCCAACACCACCACCGGTACTATCTCCTTCAATTCATCGACCAGTTCAGACCATACTGCACTATTCATTGCCCAACCATGAATAAGGACTATTTGTACGGGAACCCGAGCAACCTGAGGAAATTTATTGAATTGTTGATAATGCAGGGTCATCGAAGAGTTTTTCCAAAGATTCTAATAATAAGTCAATATCTTTAAGCTCATGGTTAGCGGAAAAGGTGATCCGTAGGCGAGCTGTATTTTCCGGAACCGTGGGAGGCCGAATAGCAGAAATCAAAATACCTTTATGTTGCAGCTGTTCCGCCAGATTCAAGGCAGTTTGACTATCACCAACCAGCAGCGGCTGAATGGCCGTATCCGATTCAAGCAAGGGTAAACCCAATTGTTTAGCAGATTGTTTAAAGTACTGGATCAATTCTCTCAGCTTTTCTCGCCGCCACGCTTCACGCGTTAGCAACAATAAACTTTCACGCAATGTCTCTGCCAATGTCGCAGGCATGGCGGTGGTATAAACATAGGGTCGTGAATATTGAATCAAGGATTCGATCAAGGCTTCGCTACCAGCCACAAAAGCACCGGCAACTCCCATGGCTTTTCCCAGAGTGGCCATATATATAGGCACTTGTTCTGTTTTCAGTCCCGAATATTCCAAGCTGCCACGACCATGTTCTCCCAATACACCAAATCCATGGGCATCATCGACCATTATCCAGGCTTTATTTTGTTCGCAGGTTTCGATTAGCTCTGAAATGGGGGCAAGGTTGCCGTCCATACTAAAGACAGCATCGGTTAAAACTAACTTCAGCCTGGCCTCAGAACACTCTAGTTGTCGTTGTAACATATTGACGTCACAATGATGATAACGAGATAACTTGGCTGTAGTTAATAAACCCGCATCGATTAAAGATGCATGATTTAAGCGGTCTTCAAAGACCGCATCGTGGCGTTCCAATAAGGCATTCACAATCCCCATATTGGCCATATAGCCTGTGGAATATAATAGTACCCGTTCCACCTGCATATATTCCGCCAATTCATCTTCTAACGCGTGATGAGCCTGACTATGTCCACTGATAAGATGAGAAGCACCACTGCCCACTCCATATTTATCGATGGCTAGCTGTTGGCGCTTCTTTAAGGCCGGATGATTGGCCAGACCTAAATAATCATTACTGCAAAAACTTAGATATGATTTGCCGTCGATTAGTATTCTTATATCCTGTGCCGATTCAACCACTCGTCGACTACGATACAAAGCCTGCTGCTTACGTTGTTGCAGCTTTTCCTCAATAATAGACTGAAACAGATCCATGCTAAAGGTTTTACGCTTAAGTTGCTCTAGGCCGATTGGCTATGCTGTGGATTCAATCCTAAGTTCTTGAACAAGACCTCATCATGGTTGGTCGTTGCATTATTAGTCGTCAGTAAACGTTCACCATAAAATATCGAATTGGCTCCCGCCAGAAAACAAAGTGCCTGAGTCTCATCCGACATTTCTTCCCGACCCGCAGATAAACGCACCCATGAAGCTGGCATTAATATTCTTGTTACCGCAATGGTACGAACAAATTCTAAGGGATCAATTTTATCCACACCAAACAACGGGGTTCCTTCAACTTGAACCAGCATATTAATAGGTACACTTTGCGGTTGTCTTTCCATATTGGCCAACTGCATCAATAAGCTGACACGATCATTTCGAGACTCACCCATCCCCAAGATTCCACCACTACAGACATTGATACCGGCATCTTGGACCGCTCCAATCGTATCCAGACGATCCTGATAGGTACGAGTAGTAATCACATTGCCATAATGTTCCGGAGAGGTATCCAGGTTGTGGTTATAATAATCCAGGCCTATATCTTTTAACGTTTTAACCTGCTCTTTGTCTAACATGCCCAGGGTTACACAACTTTCCATACCGAGAGATTTGACCCCTTTAATCATCTCTACAACTTTGGGGAAATCTTTTTTATTAGGACGAGACCAAGCCGCCCCCATACAAAAACGGTCCGCCCCTTTGGCTTTAGCATCCGCAGCAGCTTTTACGACTTCTTCAACTTCAACCAGTGCCTCGCTATCCAGCTCGGTATCATAATGGGCACTTTGTGAACAATAGCCACAATCTTCTGAACAACGCCCTGTTTTAATACTCATTAAAGTACTAATCTGAATAGTGTTGGGGTCAAAGTTTTCACGGTGGATCTGCTGCGCTTTAAACATCAAATCGTTAAATGGCAAGTCAAAAAGTGCCTGCACTTCTTCAGCTGCCCAATCATTTCTAATGCTCATAATACTACTCTTTTCTATTCCAAAAGGGATACAATAAAGTCAAACGTGCCAATATACTGATTTTAGCTTCAAATGACAACTTTTATTCGCTTTCTCAAACAGGAGTTTTTTTCCGGACAATGTTATCTATGTCAAAGTCCGGCCGATATAGACGTTTCCTTATGTAACTCCTGTCTCTCGAAATTATCACTTAACACAGCTTGTTGTGCTCGATGTGCTAATCCACTAAAACAATTTACACAATCTCCGATAACAAAAACGTCTATAAATCGCAAAGAAAGTGAGCTCCACGAACATTCGCGACTATGTGGAAAATGTTTAAATCAAAAATATTTTTTTGATCAAGTGAAGAGTCCCTTTCTCTATAGCGGAGAGATGATCAATCTACTACATGCATTTAAGTATCAACAAAAGTTATATATTGGACAAACCCTTAGTCATTTATTTGTTCAACATCTGAAAACTAACCTGGCTCAACAAGAACAACCAGACGTCCTGATCCCTATACCTCTTTATAAACGCAGAATTCAACAACGCGGATTTAACCAAGCCCAGGAGCTGGCACGATATATCTCCAAAAAAACTAGTATAAATATAGACCAGAATATATTAATCCGCATTAAAGCCACCTCAAGTCAACGTGGTTTAACCGCAAAGGAAAGAAGAAAAAATATCCACAATGCTTTCGCAATCAAGCATAATATGCCCTATCAACACATCGTCTTAATCGATGATGTCATGACGACGGGAAATACTCTTAACGAAGCCGCCAAAGTCTTAAAAAAAGCAGGAGCAACTAAAGTCGATGCCTGGACAATCGCAAGAGCATAGTTTAAACCATCCATTAATTATCGTTGGATATGGCTATTTGGGACAAAAAATTGCCAATATGATAAATGATTCTAATAAACCTGACATTTACGCCATTTCACGACAAGTACACAAAAATCCACCAAACGTTCAGAGTATCAAGCTAGATCTGGATGACAAGGAACAACTAAAGCAAAAACTGCCCTGTACTAATATTCTTTATTTGGCTCCACCACCCAAAACAGGGCAAATTGATAGCAGAATGAACAATTTTTTAAACCTTCTCAGTCTGCAGTCCCTACAACCTAAAAAAATGGTATTGATCAGTACTACCGGTGTCTATGGAAATTGTCAGGGTGCCTGGATAAATGAAACAGCCCCTCTGCAACCCAAAGCAGATAGAGCGATGCGACGAGCTGATGCCGAATCCAAGTTTAGCCAATATGCCAAACAATCAAATATTGCTTATACCATCCTGCGAGTTGCCGGGATTTATGCCGAGGATAAGCTCCCCCTGGCGAGAATAAGAAGCGCTCAACCACTGGTTGCCAAAGATGAATCTCCTTATACCAATCGTATCCATGCTGAAGATTTAGCACGCATTTGTATCCAAGCATTAAATGAAAAACATCCGGGAATCTATAACTGTGCCGACGGTAATCCCAGCACCATGTATGAATATTTTAGCGGCCTTGCAGAAGCTTTTGAGCTACCACAACCACCAGCAATCAGCCTAAAAGAAGCACAGCAGGAACTGTCCCCCGGAATGCTTAGCTATATGCGGGAATCCAGGCGAATTGATAATTCAAAGCTATTAAAAGAATTCAAGGTAAACCTTAAATACCCAAGTTTTGACACATTCTTAGAAAAATTAAAAGCAAGATAAATAATTGCTGTAAAGACTGAAATGAGCCGGATGATGCTTTTACATCGCTTTTTGCATTAACGCATTTATATTCTGCGCCTTAAGTCGGGCCCGGATTTTTTCTAAACTTTTAATGTTTTTGGACGGACCAATTCTCACTCGATAGATTTTCTTATTACTATTAATCCATACGATGGATATATTGCTTTCGACTCCAAGGAAAGCCAATTGGGCTTTCATGGAATCTGCCTTATCCAGAGATTGGAACGCCCCTACTTGCAGTTGGTAGGGGATAGTATTGGTTGAACTGCTATTACTCGATTCTTTCTTTATTGCAGTTTTAACTGGTTCACTCACTTTGTTTTTAGGTTGTGACTTTTTTTGCAATACCGGCTCATTTACCTCAACCTGCATATCCGGTAACATGGTATAAAAATCAAATTTCGGCTCATTCTTTTTAGCCGTTTTCTGAGCCTGTTTGTTTGATTTTTTGGCTGATTGTTTTTTTGGCTGACTTTTTTCCCCACTCTGATTTTTTGGATGAGCAAATTTTGTCTCAGCAGACTTTTGTTGCCCGGGTATTTTGTCTAGATAAACCAAAAACGCCACAAACAACCCGACGATCAATCCGATAGCCAGATAAATAAGACCGGATTTACTCTGTCTTTCAGATTGCTTTGGTGTAGCTGCCGGCTTACGTCGAGCCGTTTTTTTCTTGGCAAAATCCCGTGACATGGATTACATCTCTTGTGGAGCGGAAACGCCGAGTAACTTCAAACCATTGGCAAAGACCTGGCGGGCGGCCAAAATCAATGTCAGTCGCGCTGCACGTAATTTCTCATCATCAACAATAAATTGATGTTTATTGTAATAGGAATGCAAGGCATTAGCCGCATCACGTAAATAATGCGCCATTAAGTGCGGCTCATGTTTTAATGCAGCATCCTTTACCACTTCAGGATATTTATTGAGTTGTTGTAATAGAGCATTTTCATGTTCTTCACTCAAGAGTTGCAAATTGTCCAGCCCTAACGCTTTATCCCATTGCAATCCCTTTTCTTCCAATTGCCGCATAACACTGCAAATTCTGGCATGGGCATATTGAATATAATAGACTGGGTTTTCAGAGGACTTTGACTTAGCCAAATCCAAATCAAAATCCAGATGTTGCTCACATTTACGCATCACGTAGAAAAAACGAGCGGCATCGGACCCCACTTCGTCACGCAACTCCCGCAAAGTGACAAAGGAGCCACTTCGAGTGGACATTTGAACTTTTTTACCCTGGCGATATAAATTGGCGAATTGGACCAATAATACATCTAAAGCTTCGGCATTATGTCCCATGGCTCCAATAGCAGCTTTTACTCGTGGCACATATCCATGATGGTCAGCTCCCCAAACATCAATAACGGTTTCGTAGCCACGGTCAAATTTATCCATATGGTAGGCAATATCGGAAGCAAAATAGGTGATTTGGCCATTATCTCGTTGTACAACCCGGTCTTTATCATCACCAAAGTCAGTTGATTTAAACCATAATGGCCCCTGTTTACCGTCTTCCTCACTATGGTATAGGTATCCAGCTTCTCTTAGTCGTTCCAAACTCTGGTTTACCAGTCCTTTTTCTACCAAAGATTTTTCCGAATACCAAGTATCATAGACGACACCAAATTCAGCCAAGTCATCACGGATATCATCCAAAATATAATTTAGTGCCAATTCAAATACATAGCGATAACGATTGTCGCCCAACAAATCCTTACTGCGCTGGATCATCGCATCGATATAAATTTCCTTATCTCCACCATCGATTTCATCGGCAGGTAAATCTTTCAGAACCTCATCTAAAGAGATCACATATTGATTACCATGTTCCTGAGACAACAGCTCAACGATATCCTTTACGTATTCGCCGCGATAGCCGTTAACCGGGAAAGGTAGTTCTAAACCTTGTTCCTGTAAATAACGTAACCAGACCGAAGTAGCCAGAATATCCATTTGGCGACCGGCATCATTAACATAATATTCACGATGCACATTGTAACCAACAGCTTCTAATAAATTAGCCAAGGTAGCACCATAAGCGGCCCCCCGACCATGACCTACATGCAATGGACCGGTTGGATTGGCAGAAACAAATTCGACTTGTATTTTTTTCTTGGCCCCATAATCTGAATAACCGAAACGCTGACCTTGTTCAAACACTTTGCTGATAACATTAAGTTGCGCGGAGCTATCAATTTTAAAATTAATAAATCCCGGTCCGGCGATATTTACCGCCTCAATAAAATTATTATCCGGTAATTCAGCAACAATCAACTGGGCAATTTCCCTTGGGTTACGTTTCGCCGGTTTAGCCAATATCATTGCCACATTGGCCGCAAAATCACCATGTGATTGATCGCGGCAGCGTTCAATTTTGATCACCGGTATAGAAACATCCAAACCTTTGGTATCAATAAGTTTTTGTATCGCTTGTTCAAGCAGTTGCTGTATTTGATTTTTCAAGATTAGAAGACCTTATAAACGAACAATTATCGAACCCGATATTTTAACCGCAATAATCCGACTGATAAACCAGAATTTTACATTTTATATTAATAAGGGAAGATATTAGGGCCTGTTGACTTTTCATCTTTGCCACTGCTGGTGACAATTTTTTCACCCAACAAGGCAGAAGGAACGTGTAATAGTTACCCTATTTGAGTGACTGATAACGCAGTTGGGTGTAAAAATTGTCCCAGCCCTGCGGGTTGAAGCGGAAAAAGCTTCACTCTTCGTTGCTCATCATTCATTTAGAGTAACTAAACCACATTTTTCGCGCCTTGATTGAAACTTTTTCCGTTTCAACAGAGGTAAATCTGAAAGATCAACAGGCCCTAAGGCATTATGCTATTTGAAAGGTGAAGATTGCTATTCCCAATCTCCAGTCAAGTGCATAAAAAGGTCATCAGCTTCATCTTCACTAATCACTTTCCCCCGTACAGATTGTCCGGCAGAATGGACTGTTTCAGGACTACCACTAATCAAAGGATGCCAGATAGGTAAATCTTTGCCCTCCGCCAACAGACGATAGGCACAACTACTAGGCATATAGTAAATTTCGGCAAGATTATCGGGTGACAACGTTACGCATTCAGGTACTAATTTTGTACGCTGCTGATAACAACTACATTGGCACTTTTCCAAATCCAGATAACGGCACACAACATTGGTAGCATAAAGCTTGCCATCATCCTCGTCTTCAACTTTAAACAGGCAACACTTGGCACAGCCATCACATAGGCTCTCCCATTCAGTACGATTTATGTCAGATAGTTTTTTATTTTGCCAAAATATTGTCAATAGAAATGCTAGTTAATCCCCGCTACCAAAGTACTAATTATGACGCCAAAAAAAACAACAAAAGTAAGTAGCATTAAAGGATCGATTCTTTTCCAAGCTGAACGTTTCATCAATAAACTCTTTATTATATTCCGGGTGTTTTAGCTTTTATTATTATTTCTATCGGAGGATCTGCAAGATTCCTTAATAGAGGGGACATTGTAAAACACTTTTTTATGCATTAATAGTATTTTTTTCAAGTTTTTAGCTTAACTTCCTAGAAACTTTTTATATGCTGGATTATCCGTTTCTTCCCAATAGCGATAGGCTAGTTCTTGTAAATAAGTAGCAAATTTTTTATTATCTTTTTCAGGTACTTGGATACCAGCTAAAACTCTTCCAAAAGCAGAACCATGATTACGATAATGAAATAAACTGATATTCCATTTTTTCTGTCCCATCTTATCTAAAAAGCGTAGCAATGCTCCTGGACGTTCTGGAAACTGGAAGCGGTACAAGCGCTCATTATCAGCACCAGGCGCTTTTCCTCCAACCATATAACGAATATGAACTTTAGCCAATTCATTATCGGTCAAATCGGTGGTTTTATAACCATGATGCTCCAGTAACTGTAATAGTTGTCCTCTATCTTCCAAGGCATTTTGCATTTTAACCCCGACAAACACCTGTGCCTTATTCGGATCAGAGTAACGATAGTTAAATTCGGTAATACCCCGTAAACCGATAATTTTACAAAATTCCTGAAAACTACCGGCTTTTTCATCGATTTCACTGACAAATAACATTTCCCTTTGTTCACCAATTTCAGCTCTCTCGGTTACGTGGCGCAAGCGATCGAAATTCATATTGGCCCCACTATTAATGGCAACGAACTTTCTGCCTTTAACTTTGGTATTGGCAATATATTTTTTTAGACCCGCAACCGCGAGAGCTCCAGCCGGTTCGGTTACGGTCCTGGTATCATCAAATATATCCTTGATGGCGGCACAGATCTCATCAGCGTTAACACAGACAACATCGTCGACATATTTTTCCGCAATGGCATAGGTTTCCTCACCAATCTGTTTTACCGCTACCCCATCGGCAAAGATCCCAACGTGTTTTAAAACCACCCGTTCACGCGCTTTTAATGCCTCATACAAGCATGCTGCATCATCCGGTTCAACACCAATCACTTTTATTTTAGGATAGAGGTATTTAATATAGGTAGCGATACCGGCGATCAACCCCCCTCCACCAACCGGGACAAAAATAGCATCCGGTGGAGAAGTGCATTGTTGCATAATCTCCATGGCAATGGTTCCCTGCCCCGCAATAACATCGGGATCGTCATAAGGGTGGATAAAGGTTCTACCGGTACTTTCCTCAAGTTCTCTGGCATGTTGACATGCTTCGTCATAACTATTGCCATGCAAACAAACTTCCGAGTCATAATGTTGTACTGCTTTGACCTTAATCTCTGGAGTGGTATGCGGCATCACAATTAAGGCGTCTATATTTAAACGTTTCGCCGAAAAGGCAACTCCTTGAGCATGATTTCCCGCTGATGCCGCAATAATTCCCTTTTTCTTTTGACTGTCAGTCAATTGCAAAATCTTGTTATAAGCACCACGAAGTTTAAAAGAAAAAACCGGTTGCATATCTTCACGTTTTAATACGATAGTATTATTTAAACGCACTGACAGGTTCTGTGCTTTTTCCAAGGGAACTTTTTCCACCAAATCATAAATATTGGCTTTTAGAATTTTTTTGACGTAACGATTTAACATATTCCAAATATTATTAAAAATAACTGACTAAAATTAAGTGCATACGGGACCGCCCAGGTGGGACCGCAATACATGGGACTGTTTTTTCTAGTTTGAAGTTTAGCTTTTTTTAACGACAAAATGATATAGGTCAAAAGACATATACACTCTTGTTGGCCGGACAAAAGAATGAGGGTTGGGTATAACAGAACAACAGGCTATCTAATGAAGCGCTATATTGGCTTATCGAGACTAGTGGAATTGAAAATAAGCAAAGAACTTGGCGATCAGAAAAAATCGATTTCGGCTTCAGTTTTAGTTTCACGAGCCTTACGTAAGTACTTAGCTTCACGTTTTTCGATAGTATTATTATGCAGACTAACGATACGCTTTAAAAAAATTTCACCCGTTTCAGGGATGTAGTAAACCTTGCGCCCCTGAGTGCCGGCAACATCTTCAGAGACAATTGAAATAGCTTCAAAATCCAGATATTCTTTAACAAACTCTATATTTCTGGCCCCAATTTGCATGCTCGATTCGAACATTTGGGCTCCACCAAATATCTTGGCTTCAAAATACTTTCTATCGCCGCCACGAGCGACAATATCATTAATCAGCATCTCCATGGCCAAATCACCATAGCGCGTTACGGAATTGTCATAGGTTTCGGCAAAGTTTTGCTTGTCATTGCTATTACGTTGTTCCGGCAGTAAGAAGTGATTCATCCCGCCAATCCCACTGCGGGTATCTCGAATACATGCGGCTACACAAGAACCTAATACTGTGACCAACATTTCATCACCCGTCGTCGAGTGATACTCGCCTGGCAATAGTTTAACGGTATTGCGCTTAAACCGCCCATCCCAATAAGTATTCCTGGCATCATCAAAAGAGGCTGACATATATTGTACGTCGTTTAGCCGAGTAGCTTCTGCAAAACCATCAGTAATTGTGCCGGTTTAAATGGTTTGACCATCCAAACCTTAGCACCGGCAGCCTGACCTTGTTTTTTCATTTCATCGGAAGATTCAGTGGTTAACATAATGATAGGAGTAAATTTATTGTTGGCATTCTGTTTGATTGCCTTAATAAATTCAATCCCATTCATATTGGGCATATTTAAGTCAGTAATAATCGCACTAAAGCGCTCTTCCAACTTGCTGACACCATCCTGACCATCATTGGCGGTTACAACCTCATAACCAGCATTCTTCATCGCTATTCCAACGACTTGACGCATTGAGGCTGAATCATCTACGAATAGAATTTTTTTTGCCATAGTTGTTTATACCTGTTTTATTATTTCATCAATTAAATTTTAGAAAAAAGTTATTTCATCATCATCGGCATGTTGCCCAGAATCCAAACCTGTAACCTTGGTAAACACCTCTCGCTCTTTTTCCATAGTATAGTTTGAGGCGATTTTTTCTTGTATTTTTTGATTATCCTCAGGATGAGTATTTTTCATACTTTCATCAAGTTCAATAATTTCATTGCTTATATCCTGCAAATTATCTTGAACATGAGTCAAAATTTGACGAGTCGAGTCCTGATATTGTAAAGAAACCATAATTTCCGACACTGACGATTGAACCGAATTGGCATTATCCAGCAGTTGATCCAGCATCGACTTGATTTCATCAAAATGACTATCACTTAAATCAGACGTCAGCAAACGATCTTTAATATCATTAGATTTCCTTACACTTAATTCAATTTCGTCGATCAAATTTGAAAAATTGGCCCCCAATAACAAATTATTTTGTTCAGTCTCTTCAATAATAGCAGCCATCTGCTGATGATGTATAGGTAGTGCCTGAAATATATACCGCAGCACGGTATGGGCCTGCTGTAGTTTTTCTTGAACATCATTATTTTGATCATCTAAAGCCATGGTTTATTATCCATTTTTTTTCAGTTTACCCGCACAGGCATTGATCAACACTTCCGGTATTTTATCCAAAGCAATTAATTCCCGTGCAGCTCCTCTCTTCCATGCTTCTTGAGGCATTCCAAACACGACTGAACTTTGCTCATCCTGAGCATAGGTAATGGCGCCGGCTTGTTTCATTTCCAATAGTCCCTGTGCTCCATCATCCCCCATACCTGTCATTAAACATCCTACCGCATTACTTCCGGCAAATCTTGCTACCGAGCGAAATAAAACGTCGACTGAAGGACGGTGACGACTAACAGGAGGACCGTCAATAATATCAACATGATACATTGCGCCACTGCGTTTTAAAAGCATATGCCTACCACCTGGTGCAATCAAAACCTTGCCCGGCGAAACTCGATCTCCTTTTTTTGCTTCTGAGACATCTAAAGTGGATATTTCATTCAGGTGTCCGGCAAAAGCAGTAGTGAACTTTTCCGGCATATGCTGAACAATTACGATCCCTGGAGAGACTGCAGGCATCTTTGCCAATACTTCCCGTAGAGCTTGAGTTCCCCCCGTCGAAGCACCTATAGCAATCACCTTTTCAGTGGTTTCAGTCATGGCCTTAACGGTTCTGCTAAGAATGACGTCAGCGGTATTTTTCGGTTGTAGATCGAGGCTGGCCGCCTTGCGCTTTCTAACCCTGGCTCGAGCAGCTGCTTTTACAGCCCCAACGACTTCATTGACCGATTCTTGCAAAAATCCCTTTACTCCGATTTTTGGTTTGGTAATAATCTCAACAGCACCACTTTTCATTGCCTCAAGAGTGGTTTGTGCACCTTGTTCTGCCAAACTGGAACAGATCACCACCGGAATCGGATTGTCCTCCATCAACTTTTTAAGAAAAGTGACGCCATCCATGCGAGGCATCTCAATATCTAAAGTAATAACGTCCGGAGCTTCTTGTTTAATTTTTTCTAAAGCATAGATAGGATCTCGAGCCTGACCGATAACTTCAATATCCTTATCAGTGCTTAAGATTTCAGCCATCACCTTACGCACCAAGGCTGAGTCATCAACAATTAAAACTTTGATCGGTCCTGACATTTAAGCGCTCCAGCTTTTTTGATAAATAGAAGGATGAATAACTTCCAATTCATCATATATCCCTAATAAAGATTCAGCATGACCGGTCATAAGATATCCCCCACTTTTTAGACATTCGGCAAGACGTTTTATCACTTTAAACTTATGCTCCGCATCAAAATAGATCAAGACATTACGACAAAAAATAAAATCGAATTTTTTACTTGGCAATGTGCTTTCTAACAGGTTGAAATGACGAAATTCAATCTTTTTTTTCAATTCCGGAACAATGGCTAAATAATCTGCTTGACTACGAACCCCCTTCAGCATGTACTTAAAAACATGTTGTTTTGATAGTCCCTTGATCTTATCTTTAAAATAGATCCCTTTTCGAGCAGTTCTTAAAATATCGGTTGAAATGTCGGTCGCTAAAATATCCCAGGGCCGCTGTATAGTTCTTACTTCTTCCATCAGCATTGCCAGGCTATAGGGTTCCTGACCACTTGAGCAGGCTGCACTCCAAATCGATAATTGCTGTTGTGGAGGCATTTCATTTAGGCGTTGTTTTAAAAACGTAAAATGTTTTTCTTCACGAAAAAACCATGTTTCATTGGTGGTTAAGAGATCAATAAAGCGTTGTCTTTCATTTGGGTGGCTGTCATTTCTAACGATTTTATAATAATCACCGTAGTTGTCCAGTTCCAAAGCAACCAGCCGTTTTCTTAATCTTCCTTCTACTAGGGCCTTTTTACTGGTATTCATATGAATACCGGCATATTTATAAATCAAACCGGTAAATTTTTTAAACTCTGCTTCATTTAAAGCAGCCACAGCGTTATAGTTCATTAGGGGGCTGTTGACCTTTCATATTTACCACTGATTTTAAAAAATACAGTGACTGGGATAATTTTTCCATCCGACAGTGTTCTCGGTCGCTCAAACATAGTAACCATTATACGCTCCTTCTGCCCTGTTGGAAGGAAAATTTGTCTCCAGAAATGACAAAAATGAAGGAAGAACTCCCAGTATTTTAATGAAAATGTGATGGAATATGACCCACTTTCTTTTCCATTTTACTGAAATATTTCTTTTCATTACTGACCACATCCTTGACCAATCCCGGCACATCAATGACCAATGCCACATGGCCACTTCCCAAAATGGTAAATCCGGCAAAACCATTCAGTCCTTTGAATATGCGTCCCATTGGTTTGATTACGGCCTGAGTTTCACCCAATAAAATATCAACGGTTAATCCGACTTTATTTTTACCAAACTGAACCACCACCACATTTTCGTGCTGGATGTTCCTACTCTCACTATACCCAGTAGTGTCATTATCTTCCAGATTAAAATAACGTTTTAGTTGTATCAGTGGCAAAACCTCATCACGGAGGGTGATATAATTGTGCATAGAAGCTTCTTCAATCTGAGCTTTAGTGAGGGTGACGCATTCTTGGATCATATCCAAAGGAATGATGAAATCCTCTTGGTTTACACTAATATGAAATCCATCAATAATTGCTAGTGTTAACGGAAGCTGTATATTGATAGTAGTACCGACCCCACTTTCGGAGGCTATTTGTATATTGCCACGCAATGCTTCAATATTACGACGGACCACATCCATACCGACACCACGACCTGAAATATTACTAATCTCCTTGGCCATGGAAAAACCGGCTTCAAAAATCAAATTGTAAATTTCATGTTGAGTAAGTTTTTGATTTTCCTTAACAATACCTTTTTCGATTGCTTTATTGAGAAGTTTGTCCGGGTCCAAACCTTTACCGTCATCGTTAATTTCGATCACTATCATTCCCGCCTCATGGTGAGCATTTAACTTAATTAAACCTTCTTTCTGCTTACCCAATCGCACTCGTTCATCCGGCATTTCGATACCATGATCCAACGAATTTCGAACCAGATGCATAAGCGGATCGGCAATTTTTTCAATAACCGTCTTATCCAGTTCCGTTTCAGCCCCATAAATTTCCAAGCGAATCTCTTTGTTCAAATCTTTAGAGGTATCTCGGACTACACGATGAAAACGATTAAACGTAGAACCAATGGGGATCATGCGCAAACCTAGAGCAGTTTCACGCATCTCTTCCAGAGACATCATCATACTTTCCATGGTTTCCGCAAGATCATCATCATCAAACCGCTCTGAGATCTGACTCATTTTTGCTCCGTTAATCACCAACTCACCAACCAGATTGACCAGTTTATCCAACTTGGCAGAATCTACTTTAACAAAGCTCATGGCCTGTTGTTTCTTGGTTTTAACCTTTTTCTGTTTTTCCAAAGCCTCTTCAACGACTTCTTTTTGCACCATCTTATTTTGGACTAATAAGTCACCGGTTAATACCGTGCCTTCACCGCCCTCTTCTGCTTGTTGCTGCTCGGATTGCTGTTGTAAAATCAGTTGCAATTCTTCTTCAGTCAACGAACCTGTTTGCAGCAGGATTTGTCCTAACGCCAGATCATCTTCTTCAGGTAGTTGTTCAATTAAGTGTTTATAGTCTGAAAAGCGACTTTTGGGGGGTAAAATGGTATACACAACACCATCCAAAAACTCAAATATTTCACCAATAAATTCTTTTTCGGCGTTACTTTTTAAGGCGATTTCCCAACCCATATAACAACTTTCAGAATCCAAATCACTAAGTTGTGGAATAGCCGATTCAATTAAGATTGCCTCTTTTACAGTACCCAATTCAGCCAATTGTTTAAACATGGCAGCCGGATCAAAACCTTGACGATAGGTATCAATACCTAAGCGTAAGGAAATATGATAGTGATCACTATCGGCACTATCTTCGGCTGATTCATCAGCACTATTTTCATCATTATTTGCTTTTGTATCTATACTTGGAGCAGCAGTATCGGCATTTTTAAAAACCGAGAGTATGTCAAGAATCTCTTTTTCTTCCTCTGCATCAAAATTATCTTCTTCCGGTAGTGCTTCGATCAGTTTCCCTATATGATCCTTAGAACGCATTAAAATGGTAATTAATTCTGAGGTGATGGGGATTAAACAATTACGCATATCGTCTAGAATATTTTCCACGACATGGGTAAACCCGATAATATGCTCGAAACCAAACAAACCGGCCGACCCTTTTATGGTATGTGCAGCACGGAAAATCAAGTTTAAAATTTCATCATCCTGACGCTCTTCCAGCTCCAATAGTGCATCTTCCATCTCCACCAGTAATTCTTCCGCCTCGGAAACAAATATTTGTACATTTTCATCCATATCTTATCTCCTTAGTGGTCATCCTGTAGGATTTCAGCTACATGCATATTTTTTAATCGGTCATTAAGAATTTCCGGGGAATTTAACAAATGGCATTGTGCTCCATGAGCATGAGCGGTCTTTTTGCAACTCAACAGTAACTGGACAAAACAAGCATCAATATCACTGACTTCCGCTAGATTAAGGCTGAGTGTTTGGCTGTAATCAGACCATTTTTCAATAATTTTATTTTGCCATTCAGCAACTTCGTAGATGGTACACTCCCCATTCAAGGTTATTTCCACGGACTTGTCGGACATACAGTACTCCTCCAGATTATTATTTTAATTCTCAATACTTTCCGACACGGAAGTGTCTTTATGAATATCGTGCACCAAAGCAATCTCTTCTGCGGATAGGACCTGAACAATGTCGAGGATAATAATAAAATTATTATCCAAACGCCCCATGCCTTTAATGAAATCCGTTCGAATCGTTGCCCCCAGCGTTGGCGCCGGCTCAATACTGTCCTCCGGAATTTCAATGACCTGTAGAACTTTATCTACCACTACGCCCATCACCACTGTTTCGCCTTCTATTTGAGCATCCAGAATAATGATACAGGTACGTTTTCCCACTTCACAAATTTCCAAGCCAAATTTTTTAGCCAGGCTAATAACCGGTACAACGTTGCCGCGAAGGTTGACCACACCCTGTATAAATTCCGGAACCATAGGCACATTGGTTAAATGACCATATTCAATGATTTCACGTATAGTAATAACCGGTATGGCAAACTCTTCTTCGGACAGAACAAAGGTCAAATGCTGATCACTTTGAACTGCATCCTTGTCTAAATCTATATCTTCAGTCATTAAACCACTCCACTAAAAGCACTTAATTTCTTCCGCAATATCAGCATACTTACAACTCTTTATATTATATTTTTGTAGAGGCTAACAAGAGCCATTTCCAGGCAATTACTACTGTTTCAGATTTTCCAATTCTATACCAAGCTAAGTGTCAGGCATATTCTTAATAAATAACAATGCCACAAAACTTGCTGATAATGAATATATAATAGCTAGAATATGTAACATTTCCAGCAAACGACATTTTTCAGATACGGCTTCTTGTATCTTCGTATTTAAAAGCGCTCAAAATCATCCGCAATCTCATCATTATCAAATTCCTCTTCAGATTCTCTTGTCGACCTTCGGGACTGCGCTTGGTTACGAGCCGGGCGTTGCTGTACTCTGGATGCAGCCCCTCCTATCGCCTTGTTGCTACGTTTTTGCTGTTTTATCTTGGGTTGGTTTGCTACATCATCGGACTCATGGAGTTTTTTTGATGATTCATCGAGATTAAAGAATTTCATCATATCTTCCAGACTTAAGGCTTGTGAATTCATCTCCTCAGCCGTAGAGGCCAACTCCTCCGACAATGCGGCATTATTTTGTGTAACGCTGTCAAGTTGAGTCATTGCCCCGTTAATTTCATTAATGCCACTGGCCTGTTCTTCGCTGGAAGCTGTAATTTCCTGAACCAAATCCGCCGTTTTTTGGATACTGGGAACAATCTCGTCTAAAAGACTGCCGGCTTTTTCCGATACCGAAACACTTGCTTTGGCCAGATTACTGATCTCGCCTGCCGCCTCTTCACTGCGCCCAGCCAGTTTTCTGACTTCTGCAGCTACCACCGCAAATCCTTTGCCATGTTCACCAGCACGGGCTGCTTCAATCGCAGCATTTAAAGCCAATAAATTGGTTTGATAAGCAATGTCTTCAATAATCCCAATCTTTTCGGCAATATCGCGCATGGCCTGAACCGTTTCTTTAACGGCTTTACCACCATCTTTAGCCTGAACCGCCACCGATTCCGCCATTTTTTCAGTCTGCTTGGCATTATCGGCATTTTGATTGACATTGGCACTCATCTGCTCCAGCGAAGAAGAGGTTTCTTCAACGCTGGCGGCTTGCTCCGAGGCACCGGATGAGAGGTCCTGTACGCTTTGACTTAATTGTGATGAACCTTGTGAAATGTTGCTGGCGGAAATTGTTACCTCTCCGACAATCTGTCGCAGACGATGTTGCATCTCAACCAGAGCATTCGCTAGTATACCGATTTCATCTTTTTGATTAACATTTAAATTACGAGTTAAATCCCCTTCGGCAATTGCTTCGGCAAAACTGACACCTTTAACCATGGGCGCTGAAATGCCTACCGCTAGGTAAATAGCCAATCCCACAATGATTAAAGCAACTACCAAGGTAATGATGCCGATTGTGTTAAACAAAGAAACAATCGGTCCTTCTACTTCCTCTAGATCGATTTCCGCTATCACCGCCCATTGGAAATCATCTATTTTTAAAGGCGTAAAGGCTGACAATACCTGATTACCGTTATAATCTTCAATAACTCTATTATCCGTTATACCTTTGGCAATATCCTTAGTGGCCTGAGTATCAACGCCATTATCCTTAATATTACCCGCAAATGAAGCTTTAACTGAGCGCCCATCTGTGTCAAGAAAAGAATCTGAACGCATTAATTTGTCACTACCGACCAGGTATGTTTCACCGCTTTTTCCCATACCAGTACGCTCCTGCATAATGGTATTAATTTTTCCTTGCGGTAACTGTAAGGCAAATAGCATCTCGACATTCTGGTTTTGATTTAATATGGGTTGAACCACAAATGCCGCAGGATCACCATTACTGGGAGCATAGGGAGAAAAGTCAGTTATCACATGCTCTTTTCGTCGCAATGCTTCACGAACGGCTATTCCCAGGCCACTATCTTTATACTTGCCATCAATAATATTAGTGTTGTAATCCGCTTCTTTGGCGACCGAGTAAAAAATCATCCCTTGTGGATGAATTAAAAACAAATCGTAATAACCATTAATTTCCATATAACGGTCTAAAAAGCCCTTTTTATCTTTATCTAACTGTCCAGCCATCACCTCTTCCAAGGAAACACTGGCCATCAATGCCCATTTCAAGCCTTTAATATTCAAAGGAAAATAGGCAACTAATTCCACAGCTCCTGTACTACCAACTTTTACAGCAAAGCCTTTTTCTCCGGCTATAGCTTTGTCAATGTATTTACCCGACTTCGATTTACCTATTTTGGCCTTTTTTACGACCCGGTCACTTCGCAGTGCTGTTTTTCCATTATCACCCATCCCCACCAGATAATTTTCACCCGAAGGACTCATACCATTTCGACGTTGTGCAATAGCATTTATCTGCTCAACAGGTAATTGCAAGGCCACTATTCCTAAAGTTTTACCATCCTTAAGCACCGGCGCACCAATAAATGCCGTTTGCTCACCATTTGAGGGTGCGTATGGTTCAAAATCAACAATGGCGTAGCCTGTTAAAGCCTGTCGAAACATTTTTCCCAGACCACTGTCTTTAAGTTTGCCGGTAACTAAGTTTTCCCCCAGATCTGACTCTTTTGCATCGCTATAAACTACATTTCCATCGGAAGAAATTAAAAAGAGGTCGTAATAACCGTACGCTTTTACGTACTTTTTAAACCAAGGGCCATATTCTTTTTCATGGGTTCGCCAGCTCTCATTATTGATTGGATTTTTTAAATTATTGGAGAATGCCAAGCTAAAACTGTTTAAAGCATCCACGACATGACCATTATGAGATAAGGTACCGATATCCTGTTCACGATAATTAAAATACATCTCTAGTTGAGACTTTTTAATACTCGATACGGCATCCAATTTATTATATGCCTCAACCTGAATATTGGATAATGTTGCCTGCAAACTATCCACATTGCTTTCAATACTTTCAAAATAATTACTAATCTGGCTCTTTTTTATATCCCTAACCGCTTCCAATTGATTAAAACTGGTTTGCATTAACGCATCTTTAGCTTGTTGCAAAGCAAACCAAGCGACTAAAACGAGCGGGATAATGCCGACGATTAAAAATAAACTGATTAATTTGGGTTTAATACGAATATTATTCAGACTGGGCATGGGTAGCTAACTCCCTAAAAATTTTTTTTAACATATTATTGCTATAAGCGCGATAAGCTGTCTATCGGCAAGCTTGTGTTTTTATTTAACAGGGATCAAACATATTTTTCCGGTTTTCGAGCAAAAAAACCAATTCCCTTATAAAATATAGTGTTATATTTAAGATAAAGCAAATTTACGCACCAATTTAATGCATAGTCAAACTAAACTGCACCGAATTTGGTCATAAATACAATAGAACACCCATTATCGACTGTCAAAGGTAGATTTTAATTTTGTCTTATCCAAGCTATAATCGGGCAAATTAATCAAGGAAAAAAACCATATGAATCAAGATGAGATGAAAAAAGCTGTCGCTAAAGCAGCATTAGATTACGTTCAAGCCGATAGTATTATCGGAGTTGGTACCGGTTCTACGGCTAATTTTTTTATCGATGAACTAGCAACGATTAAGCATAAAATTGAAGGGGCTGTAGCCAGTTCGGAAGCCACGGCAGAACGCTTAAGAAGCCATGGTATAGAAGTCTATGACCTGAATATGGTCAACGAAATGTCTGTCTATATAGACGGCGCGGATGAAACCAATAAGCATATGCATCTGATTAAAGGCGGCGGTGGAGCATTAACCCGGGAAAAAATTGTTGCCGCTGTTGCTGATAAATTTGTCTGTATTATTGATGAAAGTAAACAAGTGAATATACTGGGTAAGTTTCCTTTACCGGTCGAAGTCATTCCTATGGCACGCAGTTATGTCGCTCGAGAAATCGTAAAGCTGGGTGGAGAGCCGGTATTGCGTGAAGGGTTCACTACCGATAATGGAAATATCATCTTGGACGTTCATGGTATGGAAATCATGGAACCGGTTAAACTAGAAAATCAACTTAATAGTATCGTCGGTGTGGTAACCAATGGACTATTTGCAGCTCGTCCAGCTGACGTGTTATTGATCGGAACCCCTGATGGCGTAAAGACAGAAGAGTAAAGTATCTAAAGATATCTGTATAAAAAAAGCAACTTTTTAGGGTTGCTTTTTTTTGGCATGGAAAAATTGTGACAAAAAAATTCTATCCATTATTAAAAAAAGAAGACTTGCAAGGTCTGGAACGAAAGGTTTTTAAAGTCGGCGAATTGGAATTATTATTAATTCAATTGCAGCAAGAATTATTTTTAATTGAAAATCGCTGCGGTCATTTTGAAGCACCTCTTGAAGATGGACGTCTAATTGAAAAAACAATTGCCTGCATTCATCACGGGATCAGCTTCGATTTAAGAACCGGAGAAATAGCCAATCGCCCATGGGAAACTTGCGACCCCATTAAGGTATTTGAATTGTGCCGACAAGATGATTGGTTAGGGTTTGAACTTGATGACAGACTTGAAGACAAATTTGAAGACATCGGATAGGTTCTCTCCACTATAATTAGCAGCGCGTTAAATTCCACATTACCGAGCCTATCTGATTTAACCATACGGTATAATCAGCTTCAATCCGACTTAGTGCCGCTTGTGGCATCACAGATGCCTCTGCACTTTTAGGATCTTGGATAATCACAGTGCCGCTATTTTTTTTAACGGCGACGACACCGAGCGCACCATCATGATTGGCCCCGGTCAGAATAATCGCCAGAAGCTTTTCCCGGTAATAAGTTGAGGCCGATACAAATAAGGGGTCAATTGCCGGTCTCGAATGATTGACTTTCTTACCATCGTTTAATCTCATCACTCCCTTTGAATCGATAGTCAAATGTTTGTCGGGAGGCGCAATATAGACATACCCGCGCACGGGCTGTTCATAATCATCCGCAAATTTAATGTTTAGTTGGCAACAATCGGCAAGTGCTTGGACGACAAAATCGTCGGCATTATAGACTTGGTGGCGTACCACGATAATCGGAACAATAAAATCGCCAGGCAGAGGCGATAAAACGTTTTTTAACGCCTCAAAACCACCCTGAGAGGTCCCGATAACAGCCAATTCATAGCATACTTTGTTCATGATTTTTTTCTAAAAATTCTGTGCCGATCGGAAATTTGCTCAAACAATTCACTTGCCGCGGTGAACTTGATTGTTTCATGGGTCCCCAAACATAAGATCCCACCAACGGATAAACTCTGGTAAAATTGTAGAAAAATTTTTTCCTGCAAGGCTTTATTAAAATAGATCAAAACATTACGACAACTGATTAAGTGTATGTCGGTTAAATAGTCATCACAGACAAGATCCAGACGAGAAAAAACCAGATTATTCTTCAAACTGGGGTCCATAATTACGGCACCATAATTGGAATGATAATAATCCGAAAACGGCCTAATACCTCCGGATTCCTGATAGTTTTTTATGTTGTTCCGCATTTTTTGCATCGGAAATATTCCAGACTTTGCCTTCTCCAAAACAGCTTTGTTAAAATCTGTTCCATATAACAAACTGTTTTCATACATCTTGTTTTCTTTCAACAATATCGCTAATGAATAAACCTCTTCACCTGTGGAACATCCGGGGTGCCATATTTTCAAATGCTCATGCTGTGAAAGAAGCGGCAAAATCTGTTGACGCAACTCCAAAAAGAAGTCCGGGTCGCGAAACATTTCCGTTACGTTAATCGATAATTCTCGAATAAGCCGGTCGGCAATGCTACGCTCCCGTATAACCTCCGCTGTTAATTTTTCAATCGAGGGGTAATTATTTACCCGTGCGTATTGCGCCACCCGACGATGTGCAGACTCATAGTAATAGTCCCGAAAATCAAAACCATAATGAATATATAACGCATCAAATAAGCTTTTTATTTGAGTATCTTTATCTTTCATCCTTTAGCGGTATAACCAGACTCGCATTAACGAAACTAATTTATCCGGATCGATGGGCTTTGCCATATAATCATTGGCCCCCATTTCGATACATTTCGCCCGATCGCCTTTCATCGCCTTTGCGGTAAGCGCAATAACCGGTAGATTTTCAAATTGCTGCTGTTCACGTATTTTTTGAGTCGCCTCATAACCGTCCATTTCAGGCATCATAATATCCATTAATACAATGGCGGTATCATCGTTTTTTTTAAGCATCTCCAAAGCTTCGATGCCATTTTTCGCCATCAGTACATTCATTTGTTGTTCTTGCAATATCGAGGATAAGGCAAAAACATTACGCATATCATCATCAACAATTAACACTTTGCGATCTTTAAATAGCGAATCGTTATCGTGTAACATCCGGATCACGCGTCGCCTTTCTTCCGGAAGATTAGATTCCACGCGGTGTAAAAACAATGCCGTATCATCCAAAAGTTTTTCCGGTGATCTGGCGTCCTTAATAATAATGCTATTCGCGTATTTTTCCAGAATAGCCCTTTCTTGAGGCTCAAGGTCCTTACCGGTATAGACCACAATCGGCAATTCCTGCAGGGTATTGTCGGTACGAATCGTTTCCAATAATTCCACACCGTCAGTGTCCGGTAGTCCCAAGTCCAGAACCATACAATCAAACTCCCTGTTTTGGAGTAAATCAACAGCTTCATCTCCATTTGCCGCCAAGGTTGTTTGCACGTCTCCGTTACCAATTAATTCCAAAAGACTCTGTTGCTGAATCAAGTCGTCTTCCACGATCAATAATTGTTTTACCGGCCTGTCAATGATATGTTCGATGCGCCCAAAGGCATTATTAATTTCATGTAACTGCACCGGCTTAGTCAGATATCCAATCGCACCATTTTTTAATGCCTCTAAATGAACATCTTCTGCCGACATAAAATGCACCGGAATATGCCTGGTCGTTTCCTTATCTTTCAACTGTTTCATGACCTTCCAACCATCAATTCCCGGTAAACCAATATCTAAAATGATTCCACTGGGTCGGTAATAATCGGCAAAATAAAGTCCTTGCTCACCATTATCCGCTATCAATACCTTAAACCCTCTATCATGAGCAATATCTTCCAAGATAGCGGCAAATCGGAAATCATCTTCGATAATCAAAATTGAGCGTTCTCCCACTTTGATGTGATGACGATCATCATCGATTTCTTGCTTCGCGCTCTCATTTGGTATGGAAGTATTAGCGGCTGGTCGGGGAACTTGTTCAGTTTCGGCTTCCGGTTTTGCTAATTCGGCTGATTTTGTCTCTTCATGAAGCGAGCCTTGCATCGGTAATAGAAGACTAAACGTGCTGCCCATATTATCCTGACTTTCCAGCATTATTTTTCCGCCTAACAATTTTGCCAGTTCCCGGCATATCGAGAGTCCGAGTCCAGAACCACCATATTTACGACTAGTGGTGCCATCCGCTTGTTGGAAAGCTTCAAAAATCGACTTTCTTTTTTCTTCCGGTATTCCAATTCCGGTATCCTTAACCGACAATTTAATGTGTTCCTGGTTTTGTCGGGTAATATCTAATAATACCTCGCCCTGTTGGGTAAATTTAAAGGCATTAGATAGGAAATTTTTCAATATTTGGCTAAGCTTTTGAATATCGGTCAGCCATGTTTCAGGGGCATTTTCCGTATCAATTTTAAATTCAATGCCTTTATCACGTGCCACCGGCTCGAATTGTTGATGCAACTCACTGACTAAATCATCGCATCTCAGCAGTTCCAAGTGGACATCCATTTTCCCGGCCTCAATTTTGGAAAGATCCAAAATATCATTGATTAATTCCAATAAGTCGGCTCCGGAATCATAAATAGTCTGAGCAAACTCCACCTGCTTTTTATCCAGATTACCCGCGCCATTATCAGCCAACATCTTGGACAGGATTAATAAACTATTTAATGGGGTTCTTAATTCGTGAGACATATTGGCGAGGAATTCTGATTTATATTTGCTGGCAATTTCCAATTCCTCGGCCCGTCGTTGGATTTCCAGTTGGGCTTGCTCCAAATCACTATTCTTTCCTTCGACGATATTGCGCGATAGTTCCAGATCTTTTGCCTTTACTTCCAATTCTTCATTAGCAACCCTGAGCTCCTCCTGTTGAACCTGGAGCTGTTCATTTTTTTCTTCGAGTTCAGCCTGATTTTTACGCAAAGTCTGCTCAGACTGTCTTAACTCTTGAGCTTGTTTTTCCAATAGGGTATTACTATTACGCAATTCTTCTTCCTGAACTTGTAATACTTCGGCTTGATGTTGAGTTTTTATCAACAGTGACTGGGTTTCCTCTCTAGCCTTAGCAGTCTGTATGGCAATACAAATACGCGACGAAGCAACCTCAATAAGTTCCCGTTGTTGTTCGTTCACCTCGTCCAAAAACCCGATTTCCACAGCCGCAGCGACCACATCATTCCAAATCAAGGGGAAAACTCCTACAGAGCTTGGAGGACAAGCACCAAGCCCCGATTGGATAGTCATATAATCATCCGCAATTTCGGATAAAATAATACTTTGTCTCTCAAGAACCGCCTGCCCCACCAGTCCTTCACCGGTATTAAAGTCATTACTGAGTGACTTTCGATGCACAAAACTAAAGCTGCCCATAAGCTTGATTTGATTATCATCGACAACGTAAAAAGCCCCAATCGGGGCACCGAGATATTGGCATAAAAAGGTCACTGTATTACTGCTTAATTCCGATAAACTAAGATCACCTCGAATCTTATCGTTAAGTTGAGTAATACCCTTTTGGAGCCAAATTTGTGCCTCACTATGTTGCTTTGATTTTTTTAAATTTTTGATCAAACTATTAAAACCGTCGGCCAAATCCCCCAGTTCATTTTTACTCCGGATCGCTATCTGTTGGTTCAAATCACCTTCTTGTACTTTCTTTACCGCTTGGGATAATAATAAAACCGGGCTTACGATTCGATGTATTAAGGGCAGTAAAACGATAATAATCGATACAATGGTCAAGGTTAGTAGTCCTAACACCATATTTTGCAGTTGCTGTACCGTCTGCAGCGCATCCTTGGCATTAATCTCTGCAACAACGATCCACGACACTCCTAGTAAATCTAAGGTTTGATGACTGCCGAGAACCTGTTGTCCGGACAAACCATTGTATACGGATGTGATGGCTTCATTATGTTTGGCATGCTGGTGTTTATGACTCAACCACTCTCGTGTTTGGACATTTTCAATACTATAGGTTAAAAAATCTTGCCGACTCCCAAGTCCCTGACTGCGTAGTTTTAAGTCGTTGCCGACTAAGTATACATTGGCATTTCCATACACCGTATCAATGGAAGATTGCATATTTAAAATTTGTCGATGGGACAATTGAACGGCAATTAGACCGATCTTCTGTCCCTGCTCGGTGACAACGGGTGCAATGACGAATCCTGAAGCCAATCCCCCCGACGGCTTATAATATGCCAGATCCGAAAAACCAACTCTTCCGGTTTCCAAAACCTTGCGAGCCGTTTTCGAAAATAAGGTGTTTTTTTGTTCATCATTATTAAACAAATTGGTCCCAAGATCGTTTTCTTTAGCCAACGAATACAACACATTGCCTTTTTTATCGATAAAGTACAGATCGTGAAAACCGTATATTAGTCGGAATTTCTGTAGTTCTGCTGTTTTCAAATCGGCAAGCTTGGCCCATGAATAACTGCCGACAAAATTTCCGATATTTTTATTACTTTTCTGCAGGGAATCAATAAGATCCTGTAAAAATTGAATATTACCGGGTCTATCCGCCGCCAGTTTAAGATCGGTTTCCACTCGCTTAAAAAAGTAACGGATCAGGCTGGCTTGTTCGGAAGCTTCTTTCGACATGATGCTGAATGCGGCTTGACGCAAACCGTCACGTGCGGAATCCAAACTGACCAGACTCACGCTCAACAAAGGAATCAACGATAAGATGCTAAACCAAATGGTTAAAGTTCGTGACAGTCCTTTTTTAAAGATTAAGGTTTTAATATTTGACCAGCTAAATGCCGACACTGAATTCATTGCTGGGTCACCTCAGTCGAAAAACTTTCATCAGCCAAGGACTCGATATTTATTTTTTGTTTTATAAACCCGGCTTCATAGGCCAACTCCATAATTTCACGAAAACTATGCTTGGCATTTTGATCAACATTTAAATTTTTGTAATTAATAACATTTAAATCGATACGAAGACTTTCCAAAATTGCCCCTTTACTATGTGCCGGTATATGCTTACGGATCATAGCGACGATTTCATCCATAGCCTGACCACCTTCGCGACGAGCAAACTCGATGTCCTGTCCGGCTTGATGGATGTATCGGATGACCTCTTTTAATGCCTCACGTTTGTTCCGAATAACACTGTCTTTGGCGATGATGACACACTCAACGTGCCCATGTTTGTGTTTCATCACATCTTTGGAATACCAGCCCACGTAACCATAGCCGTTACTTTCGACCAATTCCGCCCACGGTAAGGATTGTTCAAAAGCCGCCGGTTGCGACAAAGCCGCTTGTTTTTTTAAGTAATCGGGTGACTTGGGAGGTCGAACGATACGCAACAATAGATCGACTTCCTCACCACTATGCAAGCCAAGTTTTTTATTGTTATCCTTTAAGTATTTATACAATATAGTGGTATGAGTGGCTAAAGTGGAAGGAATAGCGCAGTGAATCGGGCTTCCCAATTGTTTTTTAAAATAACTCAAGGCATCCGCAATTTTTCTATCCGGTTTACGTTGTTGTTTTTTCAAAGGCAGGTTCACAAAAGCATTTAAGGGCTCGTTAATGGCCAACACATTACCATCACGGTGAATCAAACTTACCCACCGAAAATTTGGATTTTTCGCAAACATATCCATAACCATCGGAGACACGTTAAATGCGATATCCGCATCGGACTCAGAACGAAAATAAGCCCGCACCAATTCAGGACCCGGTAAAATCTTTAATTGATAATCGGCATATTGCATATCGTCACGATATTTTTCAAAGGCAACAATACCGGCATAGTGATCCGCCAAAGGTATTCCAATCGCATGAATCGGCACTTTTTGTGCGTATGTAATGCCTAGCGGAATGAATAACAATAGCAAAAATCCCAAAGGTAAGGCGTAATGGCATACCCGAGGGGTATAATGGTTTTTTTTACTTATCATTTACCACCTCCAAGCTTATAACAAAGACAGTTACGCCCTTGCGCTTTGGCCTGGTATAAATATTCATCTGCTTGATGTAAGAGTTTATCCACGCTAATCATATGAGTCGAAGTCGTCTCCGCTAAACCGATACTAATAGTAATTTTATGTTGTGTTTGCTGATATTCAATACGCATATCTTCAACTTTAGACCTGATACGCTCGCATATTTTAGTGCCTTCCCGAAGATCAGCTTTGGGCATTAAAATAACAAATTCCTCGCCTCCAAACCTAAAAACGGTATCCACCAGGCGCACATTTTCAGCTAAGGTTCCAGCGAGCTGCTTTAGCACCTCATCCCCGGCCGCATGTCCAAATCCGTCATTAATTTTTTTAAAATAATCGATATCCAACAAAGCCAATGTCAAACAGCCCCCCTCTCGTTCGGTGCCAGCGAATTCCTTCTGTATCACTTCGTCAAACCAGCGCCTTTGATACAGTCCGGTTAGATAATCATGGATAGCCATCCGACGCAATTCTTCCTGCTGTTCAAGAATTGTTTTATTGGCTTTTTGAAGCGCCTGCGTGGTAAGTTCAAGCTCTTGTCTTTGTTTCCAGAGTTCAACAAACACTTTAACTTTACATTTGAGGATAACGGGATCGATTGGCTTAAACAGATAGTCAACTACCGCCCCCGATTCATAGCCCTTAAAAATATACTTCTGTTCTTTACTTATTGCAGTGGTAAAAATGATGGGAATAAATTTGGTCTTATTGTTCGCACGCATTAATTCAGCAACTTCAAAACCGTCCATACCAGGCATTTGAACATCCAGCAAAATTAAAGCAAAATCATGCTCCAACATACTTGCCAGAGCATCATTTCCCGAATAGGCCTTGATTAATATGGCGGGACTGTCTTCTAAAATAGCTTCTAATGCGATGAGATTTTGCTTTCGATCATCGACCAGCAAGATTTTTGGTAATTCTATTTCCGAAAGGTGATTATTTTTCATTATTGTGTATCAGTTGGAATTGTTTTTTTAGTTATATGAGGATTTATAGCATTCTTTCTATAAAGATGAAACTATAAAGCGGTCCCAATAACATGCTGGGCGGGGGAGAACAAGTAATAGGCCGGAAGTTTAATAATTGTTAATATCCGGCCTTAGAGGGGTAACTCAGCGGATGTAGCTAAGTCTCTGCTTAGGATAAAAAATTGGGAACGTAGGATTGAACTCCCATATTTCGACGATAATGCAAAGAGACTTTAAATATTATAACAATACCCTTTCCACGCCACCATTATTGATCTTATCAATAAACTCTCGTTGCCATTTTTCGCCAAATAATGTGTTACAAAGCTCGACCACGATATAATCGACGTCTAAATTAGTATCGCCATGATATCGCTCCAATCCCTGTTGGCAAGCCGGGCAAGAGGTCATTATCTTGACCTGTTCAGGTCCACTACTCAATTGTTTTTGATTTTTTTGAATCTCTTCCAGTTTTCGATAACGTAATTGGGTGGAAATATCAGGACGCGAGACAGCCAGAGTCCCCGATTCACCACAACATCGATCAGATAACACTACCTCACTATTTAGTAATTCACGAGCCACCGTTAAGGGTTGATATATCTTCATTGGGGTATGACAAGGATCATGATAGACATATTTTTTGCCTTTATTTTCATCCAAGCGAATGCCTTTCTCCCTCAGGTATTCATGGATATCCATTAGACGACTTCCGGGAAAAATTCGGCTGAATTGGTATTTTAACAATTGATCCATACAGGTACCGCAGGAAACAATAATGGTTTTGATATCCATATAATTTAGGGTGTTGGCAACCCGGTGGAATAACACCTGATTATCGGTCGAGATCTGTTTACCACGTTTATCATCACCGCCGGCTGATTGCGGATAACCACAGCACAGGTAGCCGGGAGGAATTACGGTCTGTACACCCAGATCATATAACATGGCTAAAGTGGCCATTCCCACCTGGCTGAACAAACGCTCCGAACCACAACCGGGGAAATAGAAAACCGCTTCACTTTGTTCATTGATCTTGGCAGGATCACGCAATATAGGTACCACTTTAGTATCTTCCAGACCGAGGGAAGCACGCATGGTTCTTGCTGGGACATCTGCCGGCATCGGCTTATCCATAAAATGAATAACCTGCTCTTTGAACCGTAACTTACCCACGGTGGCATGTGGATGACTGACTTTTTTCGGCAATACTTGTTGTAACACTTTCCACCCAAGTCTCTGAACCTTATAGGCCCAGGAAATGAGTGGTTTACGGATCATCTTGATAGTCAGCGGATCAGTTACATTGAGAAATGCCATAGCAGCAAATGTGGCCGGACTAGATTTCCGTTTTTTCCGATCTTTTAGGATATTTCGCATCCGTACTGTCACGTCACCAAAATCGATATTAACCGGACAGGGCGTTTCACACTTGTGACAAATAGTACAGTGATCGGCCACATCGTTCATTTCATCAAAATGACGGATAGAGATTCCGCGTCGAGTCTGCTCTTCATATAAGAAGGCTTCCAATATCAAACCGGTGGCAAGAATTTTATTGCGTGGCGAATAAAGCAAATTGGCCCTTGGAATATGAGTATTACAGACCGGTTTACATTTTCCGCAACGTAAACAATCTTTAATCGATTCATTTAACTCACCTAATTCACTGGCTTCCAGAATTAATGCTTCCTGCTGCAGTAGTCGAAGTGAAGGCGTATAGGCATTTTCCAAACCGGAAGCGGCCATTAATTTGCCGGGATTAAAGTGACTTTTAGGATCGATTTGCGCTTTATACTCGGCGAATTTTTCAATAATATCCGGGTCCAGGAACTGCATCTTGGTAATACCGATGCCATGCTCGCCGGAAATCACTCCGTCTAAAGACTTAGCCAATCCCATGACTTGTTCGACTACCGTTTCAGCAATATGCATCATTTCATAGTCGTTGGAGTGAACCGGGATATTAGTATGCACATTTCCATCACCGGCATGCATATGTGTCGCTACAAATACTCGGCTACTACGGATTTCGGCATGTATTTTATCCAGTGATTCATTGATGAATTCTAATTCTAATCCTCGAAATAATGCTTTAAGCGGAGTTTCAACACTATTGCGATAAGATATAACCAACTCACCGGTTTGCAAGAGTTCAAATATAGACGTCTGTTCAAGATCGATTTCTTCACGGTCAAAGTCAGGTAGATAATCTTTTACCTTAATGGCCGCTTCATCCATATTATCCAAAAATGCCTGCCAATGTTCATTGGTTTCACTCAAAATTTCCAAAGCGTGTTGCTGCTTTTCATGCAAAATAACATCGGCTTCGGCTGAACCCTCGAAGTCTACTTGATGCACTCGCTGCATAACGGCTTCTGCTGAATTTGGAAAATCTTCATGGAAAAAGGATCGAACTGCATCGATGATTTTCTGTTTATTTTGAATGGATTGAATAATATTGATGCGCTCAATACCCAGTGTATATTCACCCAGTTTATCGAGCGGAATAACCACATCCTCATTAAGCTTAAATGCGTTAGTATGAGCGGCAATTGCGGCAGTACGCGAGCGGTCCAGCCAGAAAAAGCGACGCGCTTCGTCACTAACGGCGATAAACCCCTCAGCATTTCTGGCATTAGCCAAACGCACAACTTCTGCTGCTGTTTTGGCTACTAATTTTTCATCTTCAGAGGAAATATCGGCCAGCAATAACATCTTCGGAGATTCAGTACGAGCCGACTTGGTGGAATATTTAACGGCCTTAATATACCGTTCATCCAGATGTTCTAAGCCCGCCAGAGTAACTCCTTCCTGCCCAAGAATATAATCCTTTGTTTCCACAATAGCAGGCACTGACAGACGGGAATCCTTGGAGAAGAACTCCAAACAGATAGTACGTTTATATTGGGGTATCTTATGCAAGACAAAACGAGCCGAGGTGATTAGTCCATCGCAACCTTCCTTTTGCACTCCGGGTAATCCACCCAAAAACTTATTGGTAACATCTTTACCCAATCCTTGTTTGCGCAATTCTGCGCCAGGCATAGTCAGCTCTTGCTCAGAAATGACATTTTTTCCATTGTCATCTAAGTATTTCAGTTTAAAACTAACCAGCTCCTGCTCATGAATCTTTCCCAGATTATGATTAATTCGCTCCACTTCCAGCCATTTAGCATCAGGAGTAACCATTTTCCAAGACACCAGGTTGTCCAGAGTAGTCCCCCACATAACTGCTTTTTTACCACCAGCATTCATAGCGATATTACCGCCAATGCAGGAGGCATTTTGAGAGGTCGGATCAACAGCAAAGACTAACCCCTGACTATCAGCCAAATCAGATACGCGTTTGGTTACGACACCTGCACCGGTGCCAACTGTAGGTATTTCTTTCTCAACACCAATTAATTGACTTAACTTTACTTCCCCTAAAGCATCCAGCTTTTCGGTATTAATGACTGCCGAATTTTCTTTTAACGGTACGGCACCTCCGGTATAACCTGTACCACCACCACGCGGAATAATGGATAAGCCCAGCTCAATACAGGCTGCAACTAGTGGCCGGACTTGCTCCTCCTTATCAGGATGTAATACGACAAAGGGAAATTCCACCCGCCAGTCACTGGCATCGGTAACATGAGAAACCCTCGCCAAACCAGAGAAATCAATATTATCACTGCGAGTTTCACGACAAAGTCGTTTATACACTTTTTTTCGAAAATCGCGACTCTTTTCCAGCCAACGATTAAAGTTATCGACCGCTTCTTCAGCCCGCCCCAACAGTTTTAACACGTTTTTGTTATCATCGGCACGATTACGGATCTGTTGTAGTCGATGCTGTAGTGCCTCGTTTAACGCGGTATGCCGTTGCGGGTTTTGTAATAGGTCATCCTCAATAAAAGGATTACGGCTTACCACCCAGATATCGCCCAGGACTTCGAACAACATCCGCGCCGAACGTCCCGTCACCCGTTGCGAACGCAATCGATTAATGGTATTCCAGGACTCTTTACCCAAAAAACGTATGATGATCTCTCGATCCGAAAAAGAGGTGTAATTGTATGGAATTTCACGAATAGGAGATGTCATTTGAGGTGTCGTATTATCTTGCATAGCCGTCTGGAATCTATTGAAAGCACTTGAGAAAGGGAAAATTTAATAGTATATATTTCGACTATTGAATAAAAATTCCGTCCACAGGAAATTTCTGTATATAAAGTAAGGTTTTAGTCGCTGAAATAAAAAAGGATATATTTTACAAATTGAATTTCGAATTAGCAAAAATTTGTTATATCCATTGTGAATAATTTTATTATAAACTATACATATTAGTACAGAGTTTATCCATAATTCGTATTAAACAAATTAATTAAGCTAAAAACGATTATAGGGGTGTGACAAAAGTCAAACATGGATAGCGAATCTTCAATAATAACCATAGCTTATGGTGAAAAGTTGCCGTCTGCCGTGATTGATACCTTGGCAAAATCATCCTATCAACTATTAAAAATTGATCATCACGTTATTAATAATCTTGATAATCAAGACATAACTTTGTTGCTCCTGGACAACTCTCTGCGCAAGAATGCATCACAATTGTTGTCAAAATGCCTAATGAGCATTAGTGAATTCGATCTGGATTTCGATACCAATTTATATGTCCCGACTGGATTTCCGGCCCGTGAAACCTTAAAAACCATCCAGTTTACCCTCGAACAACACCAACTCAAGGAACAATCACGTTGCAATCAGGAGATTTTAAGTGTCGAGCAGAATCGCTTACGCCAGTTAACCGAAATAGGGATCGCTCTTTCGGCAGAAAAAAATCTTGGTCGATTATTGGAAAAAATTCTCAACGAAGCTCAAATTCTTTCCCGATGTGATGCCGTATCTTTATATTTGATTGATAAAGGTAGCTCAGATAATCCGCAACTGGTCTTTAAACTGACTCAGAATTCCAGTATTACCTTTGATTTTGAAGAGATTCGTTTTCCCTTAAACAATAAATCTATTGCCGGCTATTGCGCCTTAAACAAACAGATTGTTAATATTAAAAATGCTTATGAAATCAAGGATCAACCCTATAATTTTGATCCCTCCTTTGATCAGTTGATGAACTACCGGACCATTTCAATATTGGCTATTCCCATTACCAATAATAAGAAAGAGGTAATTGGAGTTTTACAGTTTATCAATCGTAAAGTCGACCCTGCGACCATCTTATCCTCAACGGAAATTGCCCAAGCCAATGTAGTTGATTTTGATAAAAGTATCGAAATTATCCTGGCTGCACTGGCCAGCCAAGCAGCCATAGCCATTGAAAACAGTTTGTTGCTCGATAATATCAATAATTTACTGGACGGCTTCGTACACGCCTCGGTAACCGCTATCGAACAACGAGATCCAACTACTAGCGGTCACTCCTTTCGGGTTGCCGATCTCACTTGTGGATTTGCTCAGGCACTGCAACACTCCAATATCGAATACTATAACAAGATTATCTATAGTCAAAATGAACTCAGGGAAATTCGGTTTGCTTCTTTATTACATGATTTTGGCAAGGTAGGTGTTAGGGAACACGTGCTGGTAAAACCCAAAAAACTAACCGAAAGTCGCATGGAAGTCCTGCAATACCGATTTGAGCTGGAAAAGGAACGCTTGCGTAGCAAAGCTAAAGAACAAATAATTGAGATCCTGCATCACGATTACAATCCAAAAAAAGTCAAAGAGATCCATGACCAAGTAGAAGAACAGATAAGCTATCTTGAAACTTTGTTCATTTCTGTCATCAATGCCAATGAACCAACGGTATTACCTGATGGTGATTTCCAACACTTACAGGATATCCTGAAAGTCACTATTACCGCACTGGATGGAAGCATACAACCGCTAATTTCTCAAGACGATTTTTTAGCCTTATCTGTTCGCAAAGGAAGTTTAACCGAAGAGGAACGGGACGAAATTCAATCTCATGTGGTACACACATTTAATTTTCTAGAGCAAATCCCCTGGACCGGAGAACTCAGCCAGGTACCCGAATTTGCCCGCTCTCATCATGAAAAGCTGGATGGCAGTGGTTATCCCTTAGGACTCAAATCTGAAGATATCCCGTTTCCATCAAAAATGATGACCATTTGTGATATTTTCGATGCACTGGTAGCTAAAGATCGTCCCTATAAAAAAGCCCTTTCATTAGAAATCGCTTTAAAAATTATTAATAACGAAGCCGATGCCGGTTATCTGGACAAGCAACTTCGTGATATCTTTATGCAGGCCAAAATTTATGATATTACCCAACGCTCGGACTATCGAATCGATTGGGAAAAAAATAATTTGTTGAAAAAACGTAATATATGTGACGTCAATTTAAAATAATATTTCTAGACAGCTATACTTTAGTTATCCTCTCCCTACAAAAAATCATATGGCTGTATATAGAAACTTATATAGGGAAATAGACCGATGAATGCATTTTTTAAATTTATACTTTTTTTAGTTTTAGGCTTAGTGGCTTTAGTCGTGATCGTCGCTGTGGCGTTGCCATTATTAATTAATCCCAATGATTATAAAAAGGACATAGAAGAACAAGTTTTAAAACATACCGGTCGGCAATTGAATATTGCCGGAGACATCGATCTTTCCCTCTCTTTGCCACTATCGGTGGCTTTTGAATTAGGAGAGACTCAATTAAACAACGCTCCCGGTTTTGGTGACAAACCTTTTGCCAGCATCAAACAAATCTCTGTCGATGCTGCTATTTTTCCACTATTAAAGGAGAAAAAACTGGAAATCGGCAAAATACTTGTTGATCAAGTTTTTATCAACTTAGTTCGTAAAAAAGATGGAAGCAGCAACTGGGACGATTTAGCTGGAGATAAATCCAAATCAGATACGAATACACCGAAAAGTAGTCCGGAAAAAGACAAAGATAAAGCCATTCCGGCAATCAATATTGCCGGTATCGATGTTATTAATACTCATTTGATTTTCGATGATCAATTAAACGGCCAGTATATTGAACTCAAGGATCTCTCTCTAAGCACGAGTAGCATATCTGAACAACAACCCATAACACTGAGTTTTAAGCTGGGAAATAGTCGAGTCAGTAGTGGCGAGAATAAAGAACAAGCGTTGGCGAGTGTTAAACAAATTAATATTGAAGCTAAGGTTACTCCACCTTTTGAACAACCTATGATTGAAGTCGGCAAAGTGGTGATGGAGCAATTACAGCTTAATTTAACTAAGGACAAAAATGGCATCGCAAATTGGGAAAGTTTTAACAAACCTTCCGACACCTCTAAAACAAAACCACAAAGTCCTACAAAAGCAAACAAAGAAACTATCACTAAAAAGCCGCATAAAAAAGCGGCTCCAAAGGTTTCAGTAGCTGGTGTTGCTATTAATAAAACTCAAATCAGTTACCTGGATCAATCCACCGGTCAGGACTTTAAACTCAATGACTTATCAATTAATGTCTCGGAAGTTATAGAAAATAAACCGGTCAGTATCAACTTTTCCAGCCAATTTGCCAGTTCAAATCTAAAACTGGATGGGAGTTTAGACCTAAAATCACAGGCCACCATAAATCTGCAGCAACAGACTTACCAGATAGCCGATACCACCTTAACCTTGGACGTTAAAGGTGACAATATTCCCGGAGGGAAAAACCAAACCCAGCTCAGTGCAGATATTCTCATCGATTTAGGGAAACAAATACTCCATCTATCCAAACTCGAGTTCATTACCTATGATCTGAAACTCAATGGCGAAGTAAAAGCACAAGAGATATTAACTAAGCCGAGCTATAACGGTTCCCTAAATGTCGCCGATTTTTCTCCCAGACAAATGGCGCAAAATCTACAAATACCATTACCTCAGTTTAAAAATGACAAAGTGCTAAACAATGCGACATTAAAAGTAGTATTTTCAGGTAATCCCAATAAGGTAAAAATAACAACTTTAGATGCCAAACTCGATGATGTCACCTTAAACGGGAATGCAGCAATTAATAATCTTAGTAAACCGGCTTATGTCGCTCGCTTGGATATTAATAAACTTCATCTCGACGATTATGCATTGGTTAGCGAAGAAAAACCCAACGACGAAACGCAGAAACAGCCCGACAACGCTAAAAAACAGACGACTAAAACGGAACAACCGCTTATTCCAGTCGAGTTATTACGCCAATTAAATATTGATAGTCAATTAAAAATTGGTGAACTATTAGCCAATGGCGTAAAAATGACGAATATCCTCCTTACCTTGAAAGGAAAAGATGGCGTGGTTAAGCTCGACCCCGTAAAAAGTGATTTTTATAATGGAAAACTTAACGTCGTAAGTACTATTGACGTCCGAAAAGATACTCCAAAAATCAAGTTCCAACAAGATTTCAAGCAGATAGACTTAGGACAATTACTTCAAGATGCCACTCAAACACAAGAATTTAAAGGTACCGCGAATATATCAAGTCAGATTACCACTCATGGCAATTTACATAGCTCACTGGTAAAAAACAGTAATGGTAAAGCCAAGTTCTTAATTACCGATGGCCATATTAAAAAACTGGATATATTGCACACTTTACGCAAGGCTCAGGCGGTATATAAACGTGAGCCTATACCCACTCGCCAACAGGAAGCCAATACCGAGTTCACCGAACTAAAAGGCACAATGAACATCACTAATGGTGTCATCAAAAACAACGATCTCGCATCCAAGTCACCGGTCATGTCTTTAACTGGAAAAGGTTATGTGGACTTGCCCAAGGAATATCTGGATTATACTTTAAAAGTACAATTGCTCAATACCCTGTCTATTGATGAAAAAACCGAAGGTGCTGATTATCGCAGCTATCAAATCCCTTACACTATTAAAGGTAAGTTTAACGAACTATCACAACAAGCAGATATGAAAAAAGTACTTGCCGAACAAGCTAAACAAGAACTGAAAAAAAGTTTAAAGAAAAAATTAGAAGGAAAAAGCGGGAATAAATTAAAGGAAAAACTGGGTGATGGCGTAGGTAAAAAACTAGAAGGTATACTCAAGTTTTAATTTTATGTCGCAGCAATTTTCAGAGCTTTTATTAAACTGGTTTGATGAACATGGACGTAAAGATCTTCCTTGGCAGTTAGATCCCACCCCCTATCGGGTCTGGCTGTCTGAAATTATGTTACAACAGACCCAAGTAAAAACTGTTATTCCGTATTATCAAAAATTTACCCAACATTTCCCAAATATTGAGAAATTAGCGCAAGCATCTTTAGATCAAGTCCTGCACCTCTGGACCGGCTTGGGATACTATGCCCGAGCTCGTAACCTCCATAAAACCGCAATTATCATCAGTCAACAATGCAACGGCATCTTTCCGGATACGTTGGAGCAGATGAGCCAATTACCCGGCATTGGGCGTTCAACCGCAGGAGCTATATTATCTCTGGGAATGGGCCAAAACACCTCGATTCTAGATGGTAATTGTAAGCGAGTTTATTGCCGTTACGCAGTAATAGATGGAGTTCCAACCAATACTCAAGTACAAAAAAAGTTATGGGATTTGGCAGAACAATTAACCCCACCAAAAAACACTGCTAAATTCAATCAGGCCATAATGGACCTGGGTGCTACCATCTGTCTACGCAGTAATCCAAAATGTGAGCAATGCCCTATTGTTCCAATTTGTCTAGCCAGACAAAATCATACTACCCACTTATATCCAGAGAAAAAGAAAAGCAAACGTCTCCCCAAAAAATCAGCATTTTTTTTGATTTTACGCAATCATAATCAAGAGATTATGTTAGAAAAACGCCCTCCATCTGGTATATGGGGAGGTTTATGGTGTTTTCCTCAATTTGAAAATAGCGATGAAATGTATGGTTGGCTGGAGGAAAAAACAATTCAATATAGTCTAGTCAAAACTTGGCCTGAGCAGGTACACACCTTCAGTCACTATAAACTTTTTTATCAACCCGTAGAAATCAAAATCATCCAGCCCCCATTAAAAATAGCCGAAAGCAATGATAATTTATGGTATAAAAGCGGCCAATCCTTGCAACTGGGAATAGCTACCCCCATTAAAAACATACTTAAACAGCTTAGCTTTTAACACGAAAATTTGAGAAAGGAGCATACAATGACACGCATGGTCAACTGTGTAAAACTGGGAAAAGAAGCCGAAGGTCTGGATAAACAGACCTACCCCGGCGACTTGGGAAAACGAATATTTGAAAATGTATCCAAAGAAGCCTGGCAACTTTGGGTTAAACAACAAACCATCTTACTTAACGAGTATCGTTTAAGCCCCATCGACCCGGAACATCGCGCCTTTTTAGAAAAAGAAATGGATAAGTTCTTTTTCTCCGACGAGCAATCTGCCATGCCTGACAGCTTTACAGCCCCTAAATAGAAGTCAAATTTTCCTCAACTAAATTGGTTGAGGAAAATTCATTAATTTACTTGACTATTAAATTGAATAAAGGCAGAATACACACCGTTCAAACAAAGCCCAGATAGCTCAGTCGGTAGAGCAAAGGACTGAAAATCCTTGTGTCCCTGGTTCGATTCCAGGTCTGGGCACCACATATATCCTAAATATCAATCATTTAAATCCTTTAGCATTTTCCAAGATTCCCAATTTAGGAAAAAAATACCGATTTTAGGAAAAAATCGCTATTTTGTCGCTTTTATACTTTCAATTTTAATGTTATACCTTTGCTTCATTGCCTCACTTACATGGCCTGCTATTGACTTATCTTCTGAGTCAGAAATACCCTTGGCTTTTAATAAGTGTAGCGACCAGTAAGTTTTAATTCCTTTTGCCATCATTTTCTTTTTGAGTCTATCCATCGCTGAGTTAAGCGTGCTTTTTACTAATTGCCCACCATTTCTGCCAACGATGAGGTATGGGTCTATCATGGTGATTTTGTGATTCTTATGAAGCTCTCTAGCCATTTTATAAGCTAATTTTAGTCGTGGAGTCCATTCAATTATGTTGTCTTTACTTCCTTTTCTACGTTTAACCAAGATACCATCATCAGTGCAGTGAGAGAGGCGTATATCTAAAGTTTCTATTCCTCTACTGGCAAGTAAATAAGTTAGTTCAAATACAGGTTGTAAATAGGGCAAATATTCTCCTGCTTGCTTAAACTGAATTTCATACTCTTTATCAGTGACATACCGCTCATTTTTATCTTCTTCAAACTTCTGGATCCCCCGTAATGGATTATGGTCAATCCCCAAATTTAAAATATTATTGACTGCCCAATTGATCGCTGAACTAATAAACGTTATTTCTCTATTGATTTGAACGGTACCCTTGAACCCTTTTTCCTGATATTCTCTTAACCGTTTTGCCGCAATTTTGTTGAATAGTGGTTTTGACACATCCATAATATTGATTTGACCAAGATTGGCGTTTTTACCATTGAGCTTAATTGGATAATCCAGAATCTTTTTTAAATTCTTGTTTCTTTCATGTGATACCGGGGCTAATTGCTTGTATTTATAAGAATCTTCATACTGTTCAACAATCCATCTGAGTGAATTGCGTATTGCAGCTTCATCTCTTTTAATTTGTTCTTTAGCGATTAAATAATTAGCATAAATGACATCCGGTTCATCTTCGGGTTTTCCAATCCGAATCGGTGGTTTCAAAAAGCCGCCGCCATCAACATTGATTCCGCTATGTAAATGCTTCTTTTTTATGTAAGGCCGATAAACAATACGTCCATTGGCTTCGTGGACATATTTTAGACGAAATTCCGCACGTTTTTTTCTACAGTTATTAGGCATTATTCAATTTCAATATCATTTAACTTCAATTCGGCATTATAATTAACCAAATTCATGCTACTTTGCCATTCAGACATAGACACTCCCATCGCTTCATCTAAAGCAGACACAGTGGTAAAAGGACGGTTTCTTTTGCCAATCACAAATTTAACATTTGCCCGTTTTAAACGAACAATCACTTCTGCAGCGCTAGAACCGCCCATTAGCTCTTTCAGTTGATCATATTTAATAATAGTCATTTTTAAACCTGCTACGTTGTTACTTTTTTATATGTTAATGACTATTTGAATTCAATGTCACAAAAAAAAAAATTTATTTTAGTCTGCTTTTTAACCAAGCTTTCAAATTAGCTTTAAGCTGCTCGAACGCCTATTCTCTGTTTATACATTGTTTCGTTTTAGTTGCAAATCCAATCATTTTTTTGTCGCGAACTGTTAATGAAGTAACTGTCTTTATGAATAAAACCTCATGACTTTTTCCGTTAAGTCAAACGCTTTGTTGATGTTTTTTCAATTGATTGAGTATGACAGTAGAATAGGCTCTCATCTACTGCATCACTCCCTCTTATCCATTGACCATTTATTCTACACTTTTTCTGTGGCATTCCGTCGGATGGGAAAGGCAGAATTTCTTCATGAGGCATGCTATTTGGTATTAGTGATGCCCTTAAATGACCCCAAAAATATCATTTTTTGGTAGCGGGTTGTTACGCCTGTATACATTTATCCGCTGTGTTGAACAATATTCGTCAACTGCTCGAGATGGTGGAATGTCAATTTCAATATCACTTTAGCCGTTTTGTTGGCAAGCGAAATTAATTTTGGGGATTTAAATAACTAACTGAGCTCCAAATGACTAAAAAAATGCACATTTATCAAGTGAGCATAAGGAAGCTGCAGTTAATCTTTTAAATTAAAAACAGCTCTTATGTTGTATAAAAACAACATTTTTGATACAAAAAAATAAAATTTTTAATATTTTTTTTCTTAATATGGGGTGGTACACTGGATTCTAAATTAGCAAATGTATACAAATGAATCTCAAAGGAGTGCCGTCCCTTGAGACTCACATGAATCATATACTTGCTTTATTTAGTCTAATGAGAGTAAACATTTTGTGTTGTCAAAACGCAGGTATACTGATGTTATTACCAGTAACATCAATTTAATAGTAAACTTACCATTTACTTCTGTCAAATTAAATTTTTCTCTCGTTAGGCATTTTACCTTTTAAAAATTAGGAAAGTATAATGTCGGACATAAATATTGATCCACAACTAAAAAATAATGCCGCAGCCAGCTATATTAACTGTGCTCCAGACACTTTAAGACAAAACAGTGTTACTAGCAATCTACCAGGGGTAAGATTTCCTGTTTTTATAAAGATTGGGCGGTCTATTTTTTATAAAAATACCAACAATGGATTTTTGTTGGCAAAAATCAACTAAAAAAATAACACTTCAGAATAAGTCAAAAATATTGAGAACAATAATGGTGGATAGATCCGCCTAATGAATTTGTTTTTAATATTTTCAGGAGAGAAAAATGATTAACACATTATTGAATAGTTCAATACAAACACTTTTAAGTCAACAACCTATGAATTTTCAAATTTTATTAGTTGATATGCTACTTGATAATATTGAAACAGACATGGAAACCTCAGATGGTAATGGTGAAAAACTTAAAATGAAAAATAAAGTCACTATCCACAACATTTTAAAACGCAATGAAAACATTGAAAAAGACTTAATTAAATTAACAGCCGAAAAAGCAGATATTGTTTTAGCAGGTGATTCAGATCCAATAAAACCTGCAACATTAGCAAACTGGAGAGTTTCAAAAAAGTATGATTTGAAGTATCTCAAAATCGGTAAAAATGTCCGCTATAGACTATCAGACTGCCTCGAATTTTTAGAAAGCAAAACATTTAATTAAATTTGGATATGAGGTAATCATTATGAAAAACGACAACCGAAGTGTTGACAATTACGCGCTCATCGAGATGATCGAAACTAAACCATTTTATCCAGTGCCTGTGAGTTTTTTGCAAATTGTAAGAGATTCATCATTGACATTTGTACAAAAATTTTTATTGATTGAACTACTATTCGACTACCTTAAAAGTAGAAATTATCAACAGAAAATAAATCAACTTAAAATATCAATTTCGGAATTAGCAAAAAGATACAATAGGTCTAACGAGAGTATCCGAAGAATATTAAGAGCTCTTGAATCAGCATATTTTATTCAAAAAATTTATAAAACGATTAAAGACTCAGCAGGCAACATGAAAACTATCATTATAGCAATTGAATTTACTTTCCCAAATGCAATTGCTGAGGATGCAATCCGGAATACAGAAAACAGAAAAACTACACCTGCAAAAACAGATGGAGCAAATGCACACAACAAAAACGTAGTTTGTCCACAGCAAGAAAAGCCCAAAAATCCTCAATCACAGGACAACAAAAAAGTAAACCTTACATTAGATCAGGATCTTATATCTAATATATTAGATCTTACTTTAACTATCACCAAAGAAAACAAATATACGCATACACTAAATAGATCTAATGTTATATACATTTTAAGACGTTTTGACAAACTAAAATATTACATTGGAAAAAAGACTATTCTACAATTCTTTACTCAAATGCTATACGATATCAATAAAGAAAATTGGCCAACAAATAACAAAGAACATCGCTTGAATAAGATACTGAAAATGATCGAAAACAACGACTACAGAGCCTACATATCACGTCCTTAATTTATATTAAATTAAAGTCCAGAATTATACATTCTAAATATAAAGGAGAATGCATGAATTAACTTATGCAGAAAAACAGCCAACAAAACACAGTGATTCCTAAACAGTTATTCGGCAACTTCTGTAGGACACAATGAACAACAAGAAATGGAGCAATTAATCAATCATTTAATTGCCATTTCCTCATTGGGTAGTTTTAAAAAGTGCACGTTAATTGATGGTATTGTCAACTTATTACCATGCAGCGATTAAAACACCCTGTTTTAAAATTTCAGGCGCAAGAAATTTTAATCCATTCATTGAAAGCACGTACTCGAAAATGATGAAAATTTTCTGCTTTTAACAAATGACGTCCAAGGTAAAAAAAATTATTTACCTGCCCATGAATGGATAAAAATAATTGGGCATGTTTATGTAATTTAAAACCTCGCATTTGTCTTTCCTGCTGCCGAGTATGTTGATGTGAATTCTCTGCTCGATTGTTGGTATATCGATCTTGAACATGAGTCATGGATGTGAACAATTCATTTTTTAATGTGGTTATACTAAACCGGACACACAAATTAAAATACCCCAAACCAAAAAAGTGGCCCAAAATGACAGAACAAGTAAAAAAGCAGAATACCTATACTTCAGAATTTCGAGAATCGGAAGTCAAATTAGCAATAGAAACGGTTCAGCCAATTTCACTAAAGCCCGCACCTTGTTTCCATAGATCAAAAATAATATCTCGTTCTATTACTGTAAAACTTCACTTCATCAAATAACCTCCTGCAATTTAATTCATAATTATATTTGTTGCATTGATCAATTGAATCTACAACCGCGTACTTTGCAAAGGAAGTGCAGTGAAGTACGCCTAGATAAAAGAGCATCCATTATCCGATTGCGGTTTTGTGCCGATTTATGTCGTTTTCTCGCAGTAGCTATTACGTAAGCGACCAATGAACCAGCCCTCTTTACTTTTTCAGCATCAGCCTATTAAAATTCCATGGCAGTAGCTCTTCCAGTTTTTCAACCGAATCGGCGTAGGGCAACCTGTTGAGTATTTCAACTAAATACGCATAGGGTTCAATATTATTGGCTTTAGCCGTTTCAATCAAACTGTAATGGACTCCACTGGCATGGGCACCTTTGGGTGTATCACTAAAAAGCCAGGCTTTCCCACAACGAAGGGACGAATGACATTTTCTGCCAGTACATTGCTAATATTGAGTCGGCCATCTTCACAATAGACAATCAGCTTTTCCCATTGATTATGAACGTAAGTGAGCACCTTCCCCATTAAACTGTCTTGTGGGACTTTACCCAGGTCATTGTCGACCCATTAGCGCAACAGTTTCAGAATCGGTAAGGTTCGATTTTGTCGTGTTTGCAACCGTTGTTCAATACTGACGGCTTTGATTTCCCACTCTATCTGATACAGTTTGTTGATATAGGCCAGTGCCATATCCGCTTTGCTGGACTTGTGATTTTTCTTCTTTTTAGGCTGGACAGCTTGTGTTTCCTTAAATTTTGGACGCACCATGGCTCCATCACTCCACTGCCGTCAACTGGTTTTGTGCACACACTGCATGATATCCGGCATATCCGTCTGTTTGCAGATAGCCACTAAAGTCATCCAGCAGGCTTAACGGTACCTCCTTGCTCCGAGAGGCGTCATAGTTAAATAGGATGACTGTTAAGTTTGGTATTTTTTGTTTCTAAGAAAGCTTTAGTACTAGCAAGGTGTTTTAGATGAAAGGAACTTTCTTAAACCCACGACTGTAAAATTTACATCAAAAACACAAGTCATCATTAAAAAAGACTTTTAAACAGTTATTTATAAAATAATATTTTTATAAATAACTGTTAGAGCGTTTTTATTGGTATCCGACGTTATAATTTTTAAAGATTCTTGGGTTCTTGGATTTTTGGAACAAAACCGGGCTTTCAATAATGCCCACTTCGGACATTAAGTGGTTTAGGGAGGTTATTGCTATGGGAAGTTTTATAAAGCTGTTCTTAATAATGCCAGTATCTCCTCATTTATACCCAACTACACAGAACGTATGGTGAACATCTTTTGATTTAAGGAATTAATATGGACGAACTAACACTTGAAGCAATTTTTTCTGATGAATTTATTAATAAAATTGCCCTAAAACCGGGTTTTATGGGACTTCGTAATGATAATAAAGTATTAGTGCTTTTAAAAGAAGCCGAACAGATTCTATTAAACAAAAAACATGAATTGGTGGCTTCTACTTTTGATTTTTCGATAAAAAAAGGAACATCAAATAAAAAGGTAATATTAGAAGAGTTCAAAAAATCTTTATTATTTTTAACCCCTGCCAGTCGTTACTTATTAATATCTAATTTGCTGGAGAGGATTGATATTTTAAAGTTTGAAGTAGCGCTGTTGGAATCGAATGCAGCAGGGTTTTGCTTCAGTTTAAATTCATTAATTGAGCATTCTACACATTCTTCTGTGAATAATTGTTTAGAGGAAAAAGAACTATTAGAAAAAAAAAATAACTGGTAGATCTTTGTCGTGAGATTTTTTTCGTTTTTGCTCTTATATGCATCGAATATTTAACAGATTAGTCCATATTTTACTCCTACTAGTTGGTTGGATTAATTCACTAATCTATAAGGTATATGGATGCATTTCATTGATATAAAAATAAAAAAAAATTTTTAAAAAAAGGGAATAGCTCGTTATTTTATATGGTAAGTAAAAAGGCCCGTTTAATACTGTTTTTGGGCATGTAATTTAATTTGGTAAGGAGAGTGAAATGCACTACGTAATATTTTTATTATTTTCAATCGTTTCAGTTAATGCATACACTGCTTGCTGGGAAGAATGTACTCCAGTTGAAGTAACTTTATGCATCGGAGGTGAATGTGAAGAGGTGACTCAAGAAAGTTGTTTTTTAGTTTGCGATTTTGAGTGAGTGTTTAATCGGACCTAAAAGACAGTGTTAACGGTGTTAGCACTGTCTTGAAAAATAATTGCTGTTCTAAAGCAGTGATTAAACATAGTCAATAATTAATTTGGAGAAAACGATGAAATCCCTTTTACTTTATACATTCATTGCTTTAATTCAGTTGCCGGGTACTTTATGGGCATTGGATGATCAATTAGTGAGTCAAAACACCTCAAAAATACTATCCATTGAAGCACAGCTTGCTCAACTAACACGACGCTTTTCGGAATATCGTTTGTACCATGAGAGGGAGATTAAAGAGAGGGTCGAGGCGGCAAAATGGGAAATGTTGAAACAATTGGATCAAATGTTCAACGAGAAGTTAACTCCTTTGATTCAGAAACAAATAGAATTGCAACTTGATAAGAAATACTCTGAATTGTATCAAATGGTTTATTCATTAAGGGACGATGTTCGTGATTTGTATTTGCGCAAGACGCCCCAACAGTAACTCAAAATCTGGATTTTAATTTCATGAAAATACACAAAATTGAGCGCCGTAAAAACTACACTGCGGATAATGGGACCTTATTTTTGGCAGCGTGTGAATACGGACAAGTCGACGTACTGAATGATTTATTGGAAAACGATGTTCTACGCCATATTGCCCCCAGTACTATCGAAAGCGGCTTCGTTTGTGCTTCTGCCGACGGCTATTTGGAGGTGGTAAACCGTTTGCTTGAAACGGATAAATCGGCTCGTGTTGATTTGGATGATGTTTCCGATGTTTTACTTAACAGAATTTGTGAGCGTGGAAATAGTGATCAGCTTCTTAAAAACCTATACGTTGGAAGAAATAAACGCATTGTAGACCTTTATGAGTATGGTGCAGAAGCACTTTCTTCTGCCTGTTATGAAGGTCGGGTTGATGTGGTTTATCGACTATTAGAACCTGACATCCGTCGAGAAATTTGCTTTTTCGAAGATGACAGCACTTCTTATTTCTATGGGCCTTGTGAAAAAGGATATATCGACATAATCAAAAAGTTGGTTGAAGTCGATGAAATTAAAAATGAGATTTTAAATGATGCGCATTTTTTTGAATATTTATTGGTGATGGCACTTGAAGCCGAACGAATTGAAGTTGTTAACTTGCTAATGCATTTAATTCAGCGTTTTAGCGGTAAAAACTATACAGCTGAAATTCTATTCATCATGGCTTGTTTAAAAGCCAATTTACCAGTGGTCGAACATTATTTAGCTTCACCTCGTTTGCATGATATGGATGTTAATGCCTTTGATGGGTTGGCGTTTAAAGGAGCATGCTTTTTTGGTCAAATAGATGTGTTACAGCTATTGCTAAAAGCTAACGTTGATGTACATACTGGTTTTGATGCTGGATTAGAATATGCGTGCTTAAAAGGGAATCTTATGATTGTTGATTTACTCTTGAAGCAAACCAGTCAGAAAGAAATAGGTTCTTATGGGCTTGAAGTGGCTTTCAACAATGCTTGTTCTAAGGGGTATCTCAACATTGTTATGCGTCTTATAGAGCTAAACGAGGTACGTCAATTTATTAATGTCAAGGATGCTATTGATTGTGCGTGTTCACATGGCCATCTGAAAGTACTCAACTGCTTATTGGAACTGAATGGTGATCGAGACTTTAGTGTCTTTGATAAAAGTTTTAATGAATCAAATTCTCTTGGGTATCAAAGTTTAAGTGAAATTTTTGCATGGGCTTGCTTGCGTAATCACGTGAATATCGTAAAACGCTTAATGGAAATG
>Ga0209692_10000199_pt1 | contig 193288 bp, 163 predicted proteins | sample tdDd472_FD_187129 | JGI IMG/M metagenome (GOLD analysis project Ga0209692, IMG submission 187129) | Marine sediment microbial communities from the Atlantic coast under amendment with organic carbon and nitrate - tdDd47.2 (SPAdes)... | ecosystem: Environmental > Aquatic > Marine > Coastal >... | reverse complement strand
GCCGCGGCTCTTCCCGTCGCCGTGCTCCTCGCCGGATTCATGCACGCGCTGTTCGGCTCGTCGTGAACGGAGGCCGCGGGCGTCCGCTCGGCGGGCCATGTTCCCTCGAAGGCGACCCGAAGGAATGGGGTGGGGTCGGGACTAAAAAGCACCCGGACGGCACATGCCGGCCCGGGCGCGGGGTGGGGTCGGGATTGGGGGGCGTGGTTACACGCCGGGTGTCGATCAGTCGAAGAGGGCGGAGGCGACCGGCGGGCGGATGCTCTTGAGGTCGACGGACGTTTCGATGCGGCAGCGCGAGTTGGTGCGGTGGCGTTCGGCGAAGAAGAACGCGAGCTCGTACTCCTGCCCGTCCTCGAGCCACTCGAGGCGGTCGAAGTCGATGCGCTGACTGACCGAGCTGTGGATGCCGCCGATGTCGATCACGAGCTTGCCGTCAACAAAGACCCAGACATCGTCGTCACCTTCGAAGGCGAAGAAGTCTCCCGCGCCTTCGTCGTAGGTGAAGGTCGAGCGGATCTCGAAGGTGAAGTGGTAGTTGTGGTCGCTGCCGTCGGAGTTGCCGTAGAGCTCGTTATCGATCGGGAAGAAGCCGCCGATGCTGGCGTAGTGATCGTCGAGCCGGTCGTCGAAGACCATGTTGCCGGAGACCGGGTCGCGTCGCATCGTGATGGACAGGCGCTTGGCGATGTTCAGACCGGGGACATCGCGGTACCAACTGGCCAGCGAGGTGGGCGAATAGACCGCGCCGCCGCCGGGGTAGCCGGAGTTGCAGGCGTGGATCATGTTGCCGCCCTCATCGACATCGGCGTGGGCGTAGCTGTGCTCCTCCTCGTTGACGTAGCCGCCGTTGGCCCAGAGAATGGCGTCCTCGGCGGAGACGACCTCGAGCCACCACTGGCCCATGGCGCGGCCGTTCCTGACCTTGTCGTTGTAGATTCGGACCTGCATGGTCTCGGCGGTCAGCTCGCACTGCGAACCGTTCTGGAGGCTGTACTCAACACCGTCAATGCTGAGACCGTTCTGGTTGCCGTTGCCCTTGGGGCGGAAGAACGCGTAGACCGCGGGGCCTTCGTAGCCCTCGAAGCGGGCGTGGAGGTCGTCGCGGGTAATCGTCGTGCCGTCGCCGCAACGGAGCTGGAACTCGTTGTCGGGGTTGTTGCTCGGATTGAGATTGACGCGACCGCTGATAGAGACGCCGATCAGGTGGTCGTCGTCGTCGTTGTCGGTGTGCTCCTCGAAGCAATCCCAGGAGCCGATGTGGTCGCTGCTGTACTGAGCGATGTAGTCCTTGGGAATGATGATGTGGCGCCCGGCGGAGTCGGACGACTGGGAATGGACCAGACAGCCCGAACTCTTAAAGGTCGGCTTGCCGTCGGCGTCGAAGAGGTCCTCGACGATGTTGACGTAGTGGCCGACGCCGCGGCAGGGACTCCGCTCGAAGTCGGGGTGACCGCCGGGCTCGCTGGCCTCGCGGAAGTCGCGGACGAGTCCTGTGAGGACACGGGTGTCTCGCGAGTCATCGCTCTGCGCAGCGGCGGCGACGCTGGTCGTGCCGGGCATGCCGGCCTGGAACGCGGTGACGAGCCCGGCGGCGAGCATGAGTCGGATTGGTCGGTCGATTCGGTTCGTGCGTTGCATGTGCATCCCTAACTACCCCTCCCGGCCTGACGGCCTGAATTCGTTTCGCACAGCCCGCCCCGGCACGGCTGCACCCCGAATATCCAATTTGCCAGCGGGAATGCCCGGAGCAGGAACAGAAAGTCCCCGCGGGCAATCGGATATGACGATCGTGCGGCCTGGCCGGACGGATCCGTTGGGGGAATTCCGTCGAAACGCCCTCGGTTCATCGCGCACGCGCGTCAACGCTTGGGGCGCGCGCGCAGGAGCCGTTCCGGGGGGGAGGTGCCGGTTCGGCTATCGGGCCTGGTGCGATTCGGTGCCGTTGGGCGGGTGGGGGATTGAGGCTGGGCGCGGGCGGGCTGCGAGAGGGTCCGGCTACTGCACGAGGCCCTTGGTGAGGCGCATGAAGGCGGTTTCGAGGTTGACCGGTTCTTCGGTGAACTGGGCGATGCGGAAGCCCTGATTGACGAGGACGTTGGGCAGGTCGGTGAAGGTGTGGCCCTTGGCGTCGTCGAAGGCAACCTGGAAGAGGGGCGTGGGTTTGCCGTTGACGGTGATGCCGCCGTCGACGGTGCTGACCTTGCTGACGCCGGGGAACTTGGCGATGAGTTCGGCGGCATCGGCGAAGCGGTCGGTGACGCCGACGTGGAGGACGTGTCCGACACGGGCCCGGCGGAGGATGTCGGCGACGGAGCCGGAGTAGAGGAGCTTGCCGCGTTCGATAACGCCGACGACGTTGCAGAGCTCGGCGAGCTCGTGGAGGATGTGGCTGGAGATGAGGATGGTCTTGCCCATGCGTTTGAGTTCTTTGAGGAGCTCGCGGATCTCGATGCGGGCGCGGGGGTCGAGGCCGGAGGCGGGCTCGTCCATGAGCAGGACCTTGGGGTCGTGGAGGAGAACGCGGGCGATGGAGAGCCGCTGCTGCATGCCGCGGGAGAGGCTGTTGACCTCGGCGGTGGCCTTGTAGGTGAGATCGGTGAGTTCGAGGACGTCGCGGACGACCTTGCGGCGGGCTTCGCCGTTGATGTTGTAGGCGGCGGCGAAGAACTCGAGGTATTCGCTGACGACCATGTCCTCGTATGCGCCCATGAAGTCGGGGACGTAGCCGATGAGAGGTCGGATCTGCCGGTTCTGATAGCCAACCGTGAGGCCGCAGACCTGGGCCTGGCCGGAGGAGGGCTTGAGGAGTGTGGCGAGGACCTTGATGGTGGTGGTCTTGCCTGCGCCGTTGGGGCCGATGAAACCGAAGCAGTCGCCCTCGTCGATGGTGAGGTTGAGCGAGTCGAGGGCGACGAGATCGCTGTAGCGTTTGGTCAGGTTGATCGTTTCGATCATCCGCACGGTGGCGTCCTCTCTTGGGCGGCTGGCCCGGTGGTTGGTCAGCCCTGATTCCTGGCTGGATCGTCGGTTGGGTCGGTCGGTGCGTCTGCGGGTTCGGTGATCGGGATTCGCGGCGGGTCGGCGGGGAGGGGGTAGACCCAGCGGACGACGGTCGTGCCGGCGACGACAGGCTCGCGCTGGCGGCCGTTGGTGGAGACGCCGACGGGGAGGGGGAGGTCCTGGCCGGCCTCATCCCGGAGCACGCCGATGACGACAACGCACGGACGCGTGGACCAGCGGCTCAGGTCGAAGGCGTGGGTGGCTTCGCGGCGGGCGACGGGCGCGCCGAAGCTCCCGCTCCGGATGACGGGCGGGCCGAAGAGATCGAAGAACGCGAGCCACTCGTAGCGGGAGATGCGGTCGCTCGGGTCGGGCGCGTTGTCGTCGGTCCAGCGACCGCTGCCGACGATGCTGTCGAGCTTGGAACTGAGCAGGGTGGTGGTCGCGTTGGTGGTCGCGGCGGCGAGATCGATCGGCGTGCCGGGGTCCCAGTTGGCGAGGGTCCACGCGTTGGCGCTGGAGAGGAGGGCGCTCTTGTTGGAGGTGGGTCGGATGTCGGTCTGACCACGGAAGACGATGAGCTGCACGTCTTCGAGGGTGCCGGGGAGGTTGTGGACGAGCTGGCCTCGGAGGACGGCGAGGTCGCCCGGGGGCGTGAACCGGACGGCGCGGAACGGGTCGGCGTCGGGCTCGACGACGGGGCGGATGGACTCCCAGGCGAGGCCGCCGGCCCAGTCGAGTTGGACCTGTTTGACGGTGGCGCGGGCGGGGAAGGTGAGTTTGTCCGGGGAGCGTGCGTCGATGGAGTAGGCGCGGGCGTCGGGGAAGGAGCCGCGGGCGGGGCTTTGCGAGGCTTCCCACGGCGCGACGGCTTGCTGGAAGCGGCTGCCGCCGGAGCCGGCGTCGTCTGACTCGAGCCAGACGGAGGCGTCGCCGTAGACGGGTGTGAGGACGCTGGCCCATGTGCGGACGCGCTGGACGCGCTGGCCGTAGACGTGATCGAGGAAGGAGAGGTGCGAGATCTCGACGCGTTTGGGTCGGAGGACTGTTGCGCCTCCCCAGGCGAGCGCGGTGAAGGCGATGGATGCGCCGAGGAAGGCGAGCCACGCGTGGCGGCTCCAGCCCCGTTGTTTGAGGAGTGCGAAGCCGCCGGGGCCGGCGACGGCCCAGTAGACGACGAAGACGATGAGGCCGAGCATGACGGCGATGAGCGAGCGGCCGCTCTTGCTGATGACGCTTGCGATATCGGCGTCGAACACGCGCGGGGGGCGGCTGCCGGAGATGAGTTGGTTGGAGCGCTTGAGGTCTTCGAACTCGGATGCGGTGGCGACCTTGCCGCGGCGGCCGAGGACGCGGTGCCAGAAGACATCGGCCTCGGGCAGTCCGAGCATCGTGAGACGGCGGTCCCACCCGGGCAGGCCGACGAGTGTGACGGCGCCGATGCCTACAGAGCGGCTGACGACGACGGGCCGTCCGGAGGCGTCGGCGAGGATGGGGTCGGCCTCGCCGGGTGCGGCGTCGGCGAGGGGCTGGAAGGTGTGCACCGTGATCGGGGTGTCGGGGAGGCGGAGGTCTTCGAGTCGGGAGTCGGTGAGGAGGGGGCGGAGTGCGGAGACGGGCTCGTCCTCGATGCGGAAGACGGAGGCGCGGGGGAGGAGGGCGGCGAGTTCCTGGTTGCCGAGGGCGAGCCAGTCCTGACCGGTGGCGGGGAGGATGATGATGAGGTGGCCGCCGCGTTCGATCCATTCGCGGAGGGCGCGGACCTGTTCGACCCGGAGCTCGGAGGGGGAGGGGCCGTTCCAGATGAGTTCGCGGATGGCCGCGAGGCCCATCCATCGGTCGGGGAGCGCTTCGGCGGTGACGGTGGCGAGCTGGGTGAGTTCGTGGCCGAGGGGGTTTGCGCCGTCGGCGGCGCCCTGCTGGTAGCCGGAGAGGCCGCCGGGGGAGTTGCCGACGATGGCGAGGAGGCCGGTGGCCTTGCCGGGCATGTTGCCGGCCCAGTTGTAGATGGTCTGGCCGAGGAGCTTGCCGGGGATGAAGCCGATGTCGGGCCCGTCGGCGGGGGCGTCGAGTGCCTCGAAGGCGCGGATGGCGAAGCCGCCGGTGGCTGCCATGTCGAAGGGGAGCCGGGCGTAGGCCCAGACGGGCTGGTCGACGCCGGGGTTGGTGGTGACGACGGTGTCGTAGAGGGCGTCGTCGCCGTCGACGTCGGTGAGGACGACGCGGAAGAGGACCTCGCGTTGCTGGCTGCCGCGTTCGACGAGGCGGACGCGGATGCCGGTCCACTCGCCGGGTCGGGTGGCGTTGTTGAGGCCGACGCTGGTGACGGTGAGGCCGATCTCGTTGATGAGGCTGGACTGCTGTTCGGCCTGTTGGAGGAGGTCGACCTGCGCGCGGGCGGGGGAGGGGCCGAGGAGGAAGCAGAGGGCGGCGAGGCAGGGGAGGAGCCGTCGGGCCCATGCGGCGGGGTGCCGGGCCGCGGAGGGGTCCGGTGTGGGGGCTTTGGTCTGGCTCGATGGCTTGTGCCGGTTATGCACCGAAGGGTCCCCCTGGGCGGGCTTGGTGAACGTCGCGGGGCAGTGTACTGGACTCAAGCCGGTTGGGGCGGGGCCCGATCGGGTTGGCATGAGCGGAGCTGATGAACTCTTGTTGGTGGTTGTGGGCCTCGGGGTTGCGGCGTTTGGTCTTGCGGCGATGTCTATCGCGTGCGCGGCGGCCCAGGACGCGATCGAGCGGCACATGGTGATGGTGCGGGCGATACATCTGCGCAACGAGCATCTCCGTGCGCTCCTGTCGATCCGGGGGGTGGAGACGCCGGAGGTGCCGGGCGCGATCCCGATCGACGGGGAGGCTTCGGGCGTGGACACGCCGCGGCCTGCGGGCCGGGCGGCGGCCTGAGGCGGAGCGCGTCAAGCGTTCTTGCCGGGGCCAGCCCTAGCTACGGGAGTTCATGCGGCGGAGTTCGTCGATGAGCAGGACGTGGGCGCGGGCGCCGAGGCGGAAGCAGTCGAGCTCGAACTTCTCGTTGGGTGAGTGGACGCGGTCGTCGGCGAGACCGAAGCCCATGAAGATGGTCTCGAGGCCGAGCTCTTTCTTGAGCATGCCGGCGACGGGGATAGAGCCGCCGGTCTTGATGAGGGCGGCCTCGGTGCCGTTGGCTGCGGACTTGAGGGCGTTGCGCGCGGCGGCGAGTGTGGGTGAGTCGGTCGCGACGGTGGCGGGGTCGCCGCCGCCGTGGTTGAGGAACTCCCACCGGCAGCCGGGGGGTGTGCGTTTGCGGCAGAACTCGAAGAAGGACTCGGCGATCTTTTCGGGGTCCTGATCGTCGACGAGGCGGAAGCTTACCTTGGCGCTGGCGTGGCTGGGGATGACGGTCTTGGCGCCCTTGCCGGTGTAGCCGCCGACGATGCCGTTGATCTCGGCGGTCGGGCGGGCCCACTCGCGTTCGAGGGGTGAGAAGCCGGCTTCGCCGATGTCGGCGTCGGGGCCGAGGCCGATCTCTTTGAGTGCGGCGGTCTGGTCGAAGTTGAGGGCTTCCCACTCGGCGCGTTCGGCGTCGGTGATGGTGCGGACGCCGTCGTAGAAGTTGGGGATGGTGACGTGGCGGTCGGCGTCCCAGAGTTGGGCGAGGACTTTGACGAGTTCGGAGATGGGGTTTGGGCCGCGGCCGCCCCACATGCCGGAGTGGAGGTCGCGGTCTGCGCCGTGGAGGATGACCTCGGTGTAGGCGAGTCCGCGGACGCCGTAGGTGATGGCGGGCTTGCCTCGGTCGAGCATGCCGGTGTCGGAGATGACACAGACATCGCACTTGCCGAGGCGCTTGGCCTGCTGGCGGACGAAGCGGTCGAGGTTGACCGAGCCTGATTCTTCTTCGCCCTCGAGGAGGACTGTGAAGCGGACGCCGCCGGCGGTCTGGTCGGTGGTTTCTTTCCAGGCGCGGAGGGCTTCGAGGAAGCAGGCGACCTGGCCCTTGTCGTCGACTGCGCCGCGGGCGACGATGCGCTCGCCGACGGGGCCGGCGGCGGGCTTGATGACGGGTTCGAAGGGGGGGCTGTCCCAGAGTTCGAGGGGGTCGGCGGGCTGGACGTCGTAGTGGCCGTAGAAGAGGACGTGGGGTCCGGCGTAGTCGGGCGCGGCGTCGGACTCGGCGAGGACTATGGGGTGTCCTGCGCCGGCGGGGTCACCGGTGGGGAGGATTTCGACGCGGAGGCCCGACTGGCGGAGGTGGTCGGCGGCCCAGTCGGCGGCGCGGGCGGTCTCGGCCTTGTAGGCGGGGTCGGTCGAGACGCTGGGGATCTTGAGCCAGTCGGTGAGGCGGGCGAGGGAGGCGGGCTCGTTGGATTCGAGCCACGACAGAACGGGCTTGGTGGTCATCCGTGCTCCGGGGGAGGCCGGCGACGCGTTCTGCACTCCGCCGAGGACAAAGAACTCGTTGCTACACGGGGCGGTCTTGGCTCAGAAAAGCTTGTCACCCGCGGTGTATCGCTCAAGGGATTCCTGCGTGGCGTTTCTTCCGGTGAACGTGCTGCCGCTGGGGTACCAGAGCGTCGGGTCGGCCCACGCTTCCGTTGCCTTGATGTTCTCGACGTGCCCGTCAAAGAACGCTGCGTTCATCGAGTTGGAGGGGTGGCGGAAGGAGAAGAGGTACCCGTTGCGGTCGTCGTCGGGCGACTTTCCGTATGCGGTCGATCCGTTGAAGATGGGGCTCGACGAGAGGAACGAGCCGTAGACACCGGGATTGGGATCGATGTCGAAGTCGAGGACCGAGCCTGTCCAGTAGCGGGTCCCGTCGGCGTGCATTACCTTCTGCGACAGCTGGATGCCGACGTTGGAAAGACGCGGAGAGAACGAAGCCGGCTGGGTGACCGGATCGGAGAAGCCGGTCTTGAAGCGGAAGCTCCGGTTGCCGGAGATGGGGATGAGCGGTGCTCTTCGGCCGGTGACCTGCTCGTTCGGGTAGTAGTGGAACCCCGCCGAGGCCAGATAGCTCACCTGCCGGAAACCGAGGTCTCCGATGACGCGGCGGAAGTCGTTGCGGTCGGGGGCCGAGCCGTACACCTCGTCGTTGTCAACGGTGGTCGCGGCACATCCGAACTCGTTGAACAACTGGGCCGTGCGGACCGCGCGGTTCGGCGAGAACAGATCATCGGACCCCATCGAGGGACTGATCCAGTCGTGTGTGCTGGTCGGCGCAGAGCCGTGGGAGTCGCCGACGATCTCGTCGACGTACCTGCGCAGAGGGTTGAACGTGATGACCTGGTAGCGGGCACCGCTCGTGTTGGGACCGGCGTAGTTGTCGTCGTTGTCGCCCATGTAGAACGACTGACCCTGGCTGGTGCTCCGAGCCATCGTCGCGCAGACCAGTGACCGAGCGGATTCGCGGGCGGCACCCAAGGCCGGGAGCAGAATGCCAATGAGCAGCGCGATGATCGCGATGACCACCAGCAATTCGATCAGCGTGAATGCGCTGCGCGCGGGCCGAGAGGAGACTCGGTGGGTGGATCGAGGGGCTTTGGGTGATGTGCTCATGTGCGTTTCCTCAGTCTGATTCCTGAGACTGTGCTGTTCACGGTTCGGGGGATCAACGTGAAGTGACCTTCTTCACCTTTTCGTTGCTGATCTCGACGCGTCCCGTGGAGTAGTTGACGTTCTTTGGCTCTCCCTCGACCTCGGCGATCGCGTCATCGGAGAGATACCTGGACTCGATGATCCAATTGCCCTGCTCGTCCTGATGCACCGGAAAGAGCGAGATCTTGCCGGAATCGGGGTTTCGCTCCGGAATGACCACGCCCTTGCGCTTGGTCGAGAACTCGTAGAGCTCGCCCGTCGTCACGTCGACCAGGAGTGCCTGGTGCGTGCTCTTGGCCTTGGGCCCGCGGCCGAGCGTCCACCACGCACCGAAGACCACCGCACCAATGGCTGCGACAAACAGAACGATCTGCCATGGCTTGACCTTCTGCATCGATTCAAGCTCCGGGTCTGGCTCGAAGCCGGGCGAGAACCGTCCGGCGAGATGGGGCACACTATACCCTGTGGATCGCTTCGGGTGTGGGCGGATTGTGTCTTGACACAGCCCTTACAGAGTGGAATGGGCAAAACCCGCCTGTCGGTTGCTGTCGGTAGTGGCGAGCGGCGGCGGGCCGCTGTGAAGTCGGGCTATTTCTCGACGGGTGTGATTTCGACGGCGACCGGGAAATGGTCACTGGCGTAGCCGTCGGGACGCCATTCCTGCCGCCAGTCGATGCCCTCGGGGAGCGAGGGCGTGCCGAGGATGAAGGGGCTGGCGGGGACGAGCTCCGGCTTGAGGTTGGCGTTGATGAGGATGTGGTCGATGCGGCGGCCGGACTCGTGGGTCACGAAGCGCGGAGAGCGGTCGGCGACGGAGGCGAGGGCGTCGGTGAGGCCGGAGCTGGTGAGGGACTGGACGCTCTCGTCGGAGAGGAACGCGTTGAAGTCGCCGAGGACGGCGATGTTGGCGGCGGGCTCGGCGGCGAGTTGGAGCTTGATCTGGTTGGCCAGGCCGCGGGCTTCGGAGAGGCGCCAGTACTCGCCGGGTCCGCCGCTCTTGGCGTGGACGACGTAGAGGGTGAGGCGGTAGGTGTCGGTGGCGGCTTCGGCGGTGCCGGTTTGCGGCGGGATGTCGATATCGACGCGCAGGGGTGAGCGGTGGAAGGTGATGGGCTCGCCGGCGTTCCAGTTGTCGCCGCTGCCCCACTTGTCGGGGTGGACGCCGCCGAGTGGGTGGCGGGGCCAGTTGGTGACGCTGGCGATGGGGAAGCGGGAGAGGACGGCCTGCTCGATGCCGCGTTCGTCGCCGGCGTCGATGGAGGCGATGTGGTCGTAGCCCATGTCGGCGAGGTAGGTGTCGCGGAACCAGCGGACGACGGCCTCAGACTCGATCTCCTGGAGGGCGATGATGTCGGCGTCGAGGGCGCGGATGGCATCTGCGACGGCTCGGACGTGGGGCTCGGGCTTGGTGTCGTCGATGTCTTCGTAGCGGTCGGAGAGCTCGGGGTCGTCCTGGTCGTCGAAGAGGTTCTCGACGTTGTAGGTCGCGAGGCGGATGGCGCCGGGGGTGCGGACGGGGGCGGCGCGGGTGCCGAAGCGGATGAAGTCTTCGGGCTCGGTGGTGTTCGGCTGGGTGGTTTCGGGCTGGTCGGTCTCGGGGGGTGCGGTGCGGGTGCCGAAGCCGGAGTTGTTGGCGGAGGCGGGGGCGGATGCTGCGGCTTCGGTGACGGCGGTCTCGTGCTCGTCACCTGAGTCCATGACGGCGACGCCCGCGACGATGCCGCCGATGGCGGTGAGGACGAGCGGGGCGGCGATGAGGGGGAGGAGGGCTTTGTGCATGGCTCGTTCCTGATCGGTGGTTCGCCGGGGATGTCCGGGCGGAGGGTGTGCCGCGGCGGCTTGCGGGGTTGTGCCCCGTATCATTGGCGGTGATGCGGGTCATTCTTGCCAACCCACGCGGATTCTGTGCCGGGGTCCGGATGGCGATCGACGTTGTGGATCAGGTTCTGGACCTGTTCCCGGGCGAGACGATCTATGTGTATCACGAGATTGTGCACAATCGGCACGTGGTGGGCCGTTTCCGGGACCGGGGCGTGGTGTTTGTGGAGAGCGTGGAGGAGCCGCCGGCGGGGGCGCTTTTGGTGTTTAGTGCGCACGGGATCCCGCCGCGGGTGCGCGAGCGGGCGGTGGAGCGGGGCCTGCAACCGATTGATGCCACGTGCCCGCTGGTGACGAAGGTGCATTCGGAGGCGATCCGGTATGCGCGGCAGGGGTATCAGATCCTGCTGATCGGGCACCGGAATCACCAGGAGGTGATCGGGACGTCGGGCGAGGCTCCGGGGGTGACGCAGGTGGTGGAGAGCCCGGCGGACATCGCGGGGCTGAAGATCGACGACCCTGAGCGGGTGGTGTATCTGACGCAGACGACGCTCTCGACGGACGATGCGGGGGTGATCATCGAGGCGCTGAAGGCGGCGTTCCCGGGGATCAAGGCTCCGCCGAGTGAGGACATCTGTTATGCGACGACCAACCGGCAGCACGCGGTGCGGCAGCTTGCGCCGGAGGCGGATCTGGTGCTGGTGGTGGGGAGCACGAACTCGTCGAACTCGGTGCGGCTGACGGAGATCGCGGAGAATGTGGGGACGGCGGCGCGGTTGATCGATGATGCGGGGGGCTTGCAGGACGAGTGGTTTGGCGAGGGCGTGGGGACGGTGCTGGTGACGGCGGGGGCGAGTGCGCCGGAAGACCTGGTCGCGGGGGTGTGCCGCACGATCGTGGAGCGGTTTGGCGCGACGATCGAGACGCGGGACGTGTTTGATGAGGATGTGGAGTTTGCGCTGCCGGGGAATCTGCGGCGGGTGATGAAGGATCGCGGGCTGCCGAACGCGGACCGGCGGATCCGGGTGCAGAAGCCGGTGGTGACCGAGGCGTTGTATGGTGCGGTGCCGCTGACGGTTGAGGGGCGGTAGAGCCGGGGCTGTTGCGGCGTTGATGTGCCCGTTCGGGCGCGAAGTCTTTGAAGCTGTTGTCTTTCGACCATCCACTGAGGAGATCTGATGAGCACCACCACTAGCGCCCCCACTGCTGTCGCGGCGGCCCCCACGTCGATGGTCGAGCGGCTTGCCGATGTGCTGGTGACGTATTCGACGCGGATCAAGAAGGGTGATCTGGTGGTGATCTCGGGCGATCCGGTGGCGATGCCGGCGATCCGGGCGACGTATCGGCGGGTCTTGCAGGCGGGCGGGCACCCGGTGTGGTTGCCCAAGAGCGAAGAGCTGATCGACGACATGCTGGAGGCGGGATCGCTGGAGCAGATTGCGTTTGTGTCGCCCCTCGAGACGCACAAGGTCGAGACGATGGACGCGACGATCTCGTTCTGGGCGGACCGGAACACGCGGAGCACGACGCGGGTGGAGCCGGCCCGCCTCGCGGCCGCCCAGCAGGCGCGGAAGCCGACGATGCAGCGGTTTTTGCAGAGGGCGGCTGATGGCGAGCTGCGGTGGGTGGGGACGCAGTATCCGACCGAGGGCTCGGCGCAGGACGCGGAGATGAGCCTGCGGCAGTATGAGGAGTTTGTGTATCGGGCGGGGCTGCTGCACCTGGCCGACCCGGCGGCGGCGTGGCAGGCTGTGCACGAGCGGCAGGAGCGGGTGCGGGAGTTTCTGCAGACCAAGACGGAGCTTCGGTTCCGGGCTCCGGCGCATAGCGGGCACGACGGGACGGACCTGCGGGTGAACGTGGACCCGGCGAGGGCGACGTGGGTGAACTGCTCGGGGCACGAGAACTTCCCGGATGGGGAGGTGTTTACGGGGCCGCAGGGGGTGGACGGGCATGTGAACTACACGTTCCCGGCGGTCTATAACGGGCGCGAGGTGGACGGGGTGCGGCTGGTCTTCAAGGGCGGGCGGGTCGTTGATGCGAGCGCGACGAAGAACGAGGCGTTTTTGTTTGAGATGCTGGATCAGGACGAGGGCGCGCGCACGCTCGGGGAGATCGCGATCGGGACGAACTACGGGATCACGGAGTTCACGCGGAACACGCTGTTTGATGAGAAGATTGGCGGGACGTTTCACGCGGCGTGCGGGGCGGGGTATCCGGAGAGCGGGAGCAGCAATGAGTCGGGCCTGCACTGGGACATGGTGTGCGACCTGCGGCCGGACGGGGCGGAGGGGATCGCCGGGGGGACGATCGAGGCGGATGGGAAGGTTTTCCATCGGGACGGGGAGTTTTTGATCGACGGGTGGGCTCGCTGACCGGACGGCCGGGGTGCGGGCGCGAGGGCGGGGCTTGGGCGCGTGCGTAGGCTTGCGGCATGCGAGCACCTGTTGACCACATCTTTCATCACACGCCGGAGACGCTTGGGGCCTGGTTTACCCGGCGGGGGCTGCCGGTCTTTCGGGCCAAGCAGGTGCTGGAGTGGGTGTACCGCAAGGGTGTGGTGGACCCGGCGGCGATGTCGAACCTGTCGAAGCGGGACCGGGAGATGCTGGCGGCGGAGATGACGTTTCTCTCGGGGGACACCCTGGCCCACCAGGTGGCGAGCGACGGGACGCGGAAGCTGCTGGTGGAGTGGGGTGACTGGGGGGGGAGCGACGAGGCTGCGGCCCGGCCGGGCGATGAGGGTGGAGAGGGGCATTCGCTGCGGGTGCTTGGGGGGGTCGCGGGGTCGCACCCGGATCGGCAGACTGAGTGTGTGATGATCCCGAGCGAGGATCCGACGAAGGTTCGGCGGACGGCGTGTATCTCGTCGCAGGTGGGGTGCCCGGTGGGGTGCCGGTTTTGTGCGTCGGGGCTCGGGGGCTTGGATGGGAATCTGACGGCGGGGCGGATTGTCGAGCAGGTGTGGCGGCTGAACCGGCTGTTGGCGGATGAGGCGGGGCACGAGGTGTTCACGGACGCGACGCCGCGGATCTCGAACATTGTGTTTATGGGGATGGGCGAGCCGCTGGCGAACTTTGCGAACGTGGTGCACGCGGTGCGGACGATCGCGGCGCCGTGGGGTGTGGGGATCTCGGCGCGGAAGATCACGATCTCGACGGTGGGCATGCCGCGGGCGATCGAGCGGCTGGCCGAGCAGTTGGAGCTGCCGGTGACGCTGGCGCTGAGCCTGCACGCGCCGAACGACGAGCTGCGGCGGGAGCTGATCCCGTGGGCGGAGTACACGTCGATCCCGGAGCTGCTGCGGGCGTGCACGGCGTGGTTCCGCAAGACGGGTCGGGAGATCACGCTGGAGTACATCCTGCTGGGCGGGGTGAACGACCTGCCGGAGCATGCGCAGCAGCTGGCTGGGGTGGCCAAGAGTTTGCGGGCGAACATCAATCTGATTCGGTACAACGAGGTGGAGCCGTTGCCCTTCAAGCGGCCGGGGACGCGGGATGTGCTGGAGTTTCAGCGGATTTTGCAGGCGCGGGGGGTGAATGCGCACATCCGGGCGAGCCGCGGGAGAGATATCGCGGCGGCGTGCGGGCAGTTGCGGCATGAGGCGGCGAAGGCGTAAGTATCGACGGCCGCGAGACGGCTCGCTGGCGCGCACAACTGAGGCCTTCGTCAGTGCACCCGTTCGAACGTCTCGCCGTTGAACCTGAACACGCCGTTGCCGCCGAGCAACAGGTGGCCGCGGCTGTCGTTGTATATGGCCATGATCCCTTTGCTCGTGAGCCCGTCCGCTTCCGAGAAGTTCCGCAAGGTCTGACCGTCGTATCGCCAGGCGCCCTGCTCCACTGTGCCGAACCAGATGTTTCCGTCGCGGTCTTCTCCGATGGAGAACACCCGGTGCAGCGACGCGGTGCCGGCGTTCGCGTCACCGGGTTGGGGCGCCGTTCCTCCTCCGCTGCGGGAGTCTCTCCGTCCGACACCCTGCTGCTGCGTGAAGTTGGTGGTGGTATCTCCATCGCGGAGGATGACGCCGATCCCGTTGTTGCCGATCCACAGCCTGCCCTTGCTGTCCTCGAAGACGCAGCGGGCGTGGAGATAGCCGGTTTGCTCGGTGAGGCCAAGGCTCTCGTTGTCGATGATGGTGAAGGACTCGCCGTCGTATCCGATCACCGCCTGATAGGTCGCGAACCAGAGCCTCCCACTCTGGCCCCGGGCCGTGCCGGTCACTGAGTAGCCCGGCTCGCTGTTGCGGTCCTCCGGGAACGGGAAGGTCAGATAGGTGAACCGTTCTCCGTCGTATCGGTATGCCCCTGACTGTTGTTCGTTGGCATTGAAGCCGATCATCTCGTCGCTCTTGAACCAGAGGTCGCCGGGCTCGAGGCGCCAGGCGGTCGTCGCGGTGTAGTCCCTGTGTGTGTGCGTGACGATTTCTTTGCCGTCGAAGCTGCTGATCCCCTTGCCGCATTCGAACCAGATCACGCCGTTCCGATCCTCGAAGATCGTCCTGACCTGGTTGTCGCTCAGGCCGTCTTTCTCCGTGAAGTATGTCAGGCTCTCGCCATCGAATCGGGCGACGCCTTCCATCCAGCTGCCGAACCAGTAGTTGCCGTTGCTGTCCTCGAGGATGGATCGCACTCCGCCGTTTGCTCGCCCGCCGGGCATGGTGCCGTATCCGAAGCTGAGCAGATTCGCAGGAGGAATGATGATCGCGGCGGGGTCATCGAGCAGAGTCTCGCCCGTGACCGGCCCCGACTCGTCCTGCGACAGGATGCTTCTGACGGCAGCGTCCAATGACTTCCAGATGGTGTGCTCTGCAGGCTGCGGGCTGATGCGGACTCGGAGGGTGGATTGGTCGGCTGCGAGCGGTGCGGTATCGATGAGTACGCGGAGGTCGATCGGCTCGAACGTGGCGAAGGCGTCGATGAGGTGCATCTGGGCCTCGAATCGGTGCGGGCCGCGGCTGGTGATCTCGACGCGGGCGGGGGTCTCGATCTCCCGGTCGCCGGAGAACGCGTCCATCAGCCCGTTGTAGTAGTCCTCGAGCAACTCGCGGACCCGCGCGGCGCCCGGTGCGGGTTCGTCGATCCACATGACGAAGGCGTAGGACCAGAAGTCCTCGGTGGCCGGGTCTCGCCAGCCGGGGGCGAAGCGCAGCGACTCGCGGCCGGTAGGCAGCCCTGGCGCGAATCCGGGCGGCAGGGGGAATGTTTCGGCCGGCCAACCTTCGAGGGAGGAAGGATCTGCGGGCGGAGATGCATTGTCGATGCCGGTGGTCCTCGCCGGTTCTCGTCGGGGGTCCGGCCACGGCCCGCTGCGGGTGACATTGACGAATGTTTCACCGTCGAAGTAGAAGAGCCCGCCGGAGCATCCGATCCAGAGGACGCCGTCCTTGTCTTCGAAGAACTCCTGCACGTGGGTGCGTGCGGGTCGGTCGTTGATGATGAGGTCGTGGTCTTCCCGGAACGCGGTGAAGGATGTGCCGTCGAAGCGGGACGCGCCGGTGCCGAGCGTGGAGAACCAGATGTTGCCCGCGCTGTCTTCGAAGATCTCGTAGATGCGGTCGTTGTTCAGACCGTCTGTGGAGGTGAATGTGGTGAAGGAAGTGCCGTCGAAGCGGCTGGCGCCGTCGCCGTTTGTACCAAGCCAGATGTTTCCGTGCCGATCGCCGGTGATGGCACGCACCATGTTGCCGGCGAGGCCTTCGGCCGCGGTGTAGCTGGTGAACGCCGCGCCGTCGTATCTGTGCGCACCCTCGCCGTCGGTGCCGAACCAGAGATTGCCGGCCCGGTCCTCGAACATGGCAAAGACGACGAGCGGGCTGAAACGGGACTCGGGATTGGCGACCTCGACCCGCGGCAGGGGGAAGGGGACGAACGACACGCCATCGAATCGGCAGACCCCGGCGTGGGTGCCGACCCAGATGGTGCCGGCGCTGTCCTGCATGATGCTCCAGATGCTGTTGTTGCTGAGGCCGTCGTCGGTCGTGTAGTTCGTGAACGTGCCGGATGCGTAGCGGCTGACGCCGCTCTCTGTCGCGAACCACAGCGCGCCGTCGGGGCTCTGCAGAATGCCTCGGATCGCGATGCCGGCCAAGCCGTCGTCGACACTGATGTAGGTCAGGGACTCGCCATCGAAGCGGGCGAGGCCGTCGCCGTTGGTCCCGAACCAGAACACACCGTCGCGGTCCTGGAACACTTCGCGGACGTACTCACTGATTTGTTCGGGCTTGCGGCTCTGCTCGGGCTGATCGACCTGCTCGGGCTGGGCGTGGAACTGTTCAAAGTCGGGCGGACCATGTGCCTGCGAGGCCGTGCCTGCCTTTGACGCCGCGACAAGGGAAAGTGTGAGGAGGATGGGAACGATCGCGACGCGATGCACTCGCGCGGCTCTGGACATGCGGTGGAAAGGCACGCTCGGTCTCCTGGAACTGGATCACACCCCCGGCACGGAGACCCGATGGCCCTGCCAGAGGTGATGTACCGTACCCGGGCTGGGCGGTTGCTCGGGGCGCGAACACTTTTGGAGGGTGCGCAGCTGCTCGGCGTGAAGACGAGGCTCTACCGGTCTGAGTCCTCTGCTGCGGGCCTCAATCGGGCGAGAATGTCCGTGGCCTCTGGCACGCCGCCGGGGTAGATCCTGCAGCCCATGTTTGGCGTCGTGGGCACGGGCAGGCCGTAGAGGTCGCGTCCATCGATGAGCACGGTCGGGGTGGGGTAGCCACGCCGCGGATCGCCCTCGGGCAGTGCAGCCTGGTCGGTCTCGACGAAGGTCCAGCCGCGATCGAGGGCGGCGAGTGCCGCGGCGAGGTTGGCTCGCATCGCGGGCGTGTTCGGGCAATCGTCGAAGCCGAGAAGTTCGATGGTGGGGATTCGGGCCATGGCGTTTGGCTCTCCGGCCGCGGGTGACTCGGGCCGGCATCCGGTGGCGGCGACGATTGATATCACGCCGATCGCGAGGTGCAGCCAGACGGGCCGACGGAGTCGCGGGCTCGGGACTGTTGTGCGCAGCGGGGGAGATGGGCGCGGCATGAAGGACTGTAGGGGTGCGGTGGTGCAGCGCGCCAGGTGATGGTGGCGTGGTGAGGTTGGTTGTTGTTGATCGTGCGGGTCCCCTCGCTTGCGCGAGGGGCTCTACGGCGTGGGTCCCCTCGCTTGCGCGAGGGGCTCAGCGGAGCCGGCGACTTGTGTGACGCTGGGTTGCTTTTGCCTCCCCCACCGCTTACTCGGCGTTGATCAGTTCGACCGTGTTGGTCACCACCGGGTGGGCCCCGCGTCCGGATTCATCGAACAGCCAGGGTCCGGCGAGGCCGTCCATGTTGAGCAGGAGGTAGGTCTTGGGCGTGGCTACCGGGCGGCGGGCGGGGGTGAAGCTGTCGCCGGTGTAGACCGCGTCGGCGGTGAGGCGGACCGCGTCGATGTCGCCGTCGAAGAAGGAGGTCGGCTGGCTCCGGTTGTTGACATCGGCGCCGATCATGAGTGGGCGGGTGTTGGTGCGGCGTTTGCCGGAGCGTTTGGTGGTCTTGATGAGCGTGCCGTCGACGTAGAGACGGACCTCGGCGCCGTCGTAGACGCCGGCGACGTGGTGCCAGGTGCCGGGCTTGAGGATGGGGGCATCCGCGCCCGCGGCGGCGTAGCGGTCGCCGAGGAAGATCGAGAACTCGGGCACGCCCTTGCTGACGAATATGCCGTAGTCGGAGCTCTCGGTCTTGGCGACCAGGCCGACGCGGCTGCCGAAGGAGCGGGCCCGCATCCAGCACTCGAGGGTGAGCGGGCCGTCGGGGACGGGGATGGTGGCGCTCTCGATGCGGATGTGGTCGGTCCTGCCGTCGAAGGCCGCGGCAATCTCGCCGGCGGGCATCGGCGGGGCGGAGAGGTCGACTGTGAGGGGCACGTCGGCGCGGATCTCGGGGATGTTGAAGCGCGCGGTCTCGGCGAGGTAGTCGGTGTTGAGCACGACCTCGAGCGGGCGGAAGGCGGTGTCGAGGCCGGCCAGGCGGCCGGCGGCGAACTCGAAGGTGCGGCTGGCGCCGGCGTCGATCCTGCCGTGGTGGTGATCGGGGCTGACGGTCCATCGCGAGTCGGCGCTGTCGAGGGTGAGGGTCAGGTCGATCGGGCGGGAGACGGGGTTGGTGACGGTGACGGTGACCAGCCCTTCGGCGGCGCCGTCGCTGGTGACGTGGAGCGGATTGGCGACCGAGGGGCGTGTGTCGGCGAGGCGGCCGGTCTCGTTGCTGACGGTGCCGGTGATGGCGCGGACGTCCTGCACGCCGCCGACGGGGATGGAGGCGAGGGCGATGTGGTCGTCGCGGACGGTGACGATGTCGAAGTGGTGGAGATAGCCGGCGTCGGGGACCTTGCCGGTCTGCACGCCGCCGACGGTGGCGAGGGTGACGTATTCGATGCCGTCGCGGGGGTCGAAGCGGGCGCGGTGGATGTGGCCGGCGAAGACGGCGGAGACGTTGCCGGCCTTGACGAGGAGGTCGTGGACGCGGTCCCAGTCGTTGCCGTAGTTGCCGCCGGTCCAGCGGGGGTGGTGCAGGAAGAGGAAGACGTGCTTGGCGTCCTTGGCCTTGTCGAGGGTCTGGCCGAGCCAGGCGAACTGCTCGGGGCTCATCTTTTGGGTCTCGGGTTTGGAGATGCTCTTCTCGCCGGTTTCGGGGTTGCCCTCGTCGGAGTAGAGGACGATGAAGTAGCAGTCCTTGTGCTCGAAGGCGTACCAGAGCGGGCCGAAGTGGGTCTCGAAGTGCTGCTCGTGTTCGCCCTCGGGCGTGTTGTCGCCGCGCCAGTAGACGTCGTGGTTTCCGGCGACGGGGAACCAGGGGCAGTAGAGCTTGTCCATGATGCCCTTGAACTCGCGCATCTGGGCCATCCAGGGCTCGGTGGTGTTGTATCCCTGCACGAGGTCACCGACGGTCATGACGAGGTCGGGCTCGAGGAGGTTGGTGTCGGCGACGGCCTGGTCGAGGACTTTGACGCCGTCGGCGGGGCCGCCGGTACGGTCGCCGAAGACGACGAAGAAGAAGGCGTCGTCTTCGGCGGGCAGGGGGAGGATCTCGGCTGCGGGTCGGTTGGTGGTGAAGCGGGAGTGGTCGGTGACGGTGTCGTGGCGGTGCGGGTGGTCGTGTGTGTGGTCGGTCTGGTGGTCGGCTTGAGCCGCGGCGTGGATGGTGCAGGCGGCAAGAGTGGCGAGCATGGAGGCGACGGCGGCGGCTGAGCGTTTCATGCGGGCACGGTAGCTGATCTGCCGGGCACGGCCGGTCAAGAACGGGTAAAAGTCGGGTGAGGCTGGCGCGCAGAGAGTGGCGTGGCCGGTGAGGCCGCGGGGCTTGTGACGCATGCAGACCGAATCACCAATCTCGGGGGGGTACGACTGGGCGGTGGAATTCCACGCGTTCACGCCGCAGCATCTGGTGACGCTGATGGTGCTGGTGGGGCTGATGGCGGGGGCGTGTTGGTTGGGGCGGCGGTGGTTGCCGGGGGATGGGGGACGGGTCCCCTCGCTTGCGCGAGGGGCTCCGGGGTCGGGGCGGGTCGCCTCGCTGGCGCGAGGGGCTCCGAGGTCGAGCGGTCCGGACTGGGAGTGGCGGTTTCGGTTGGTGTGGGTGTGCACGACGATCGCGTGGCAGGCGATGGCGGTGGTGTGGTATCTGCTGCCGCGGAACTTTGATTGGTATGAGTCGCTGCCGCTGCATCTGTGCGATCTGGCGGCGTGGGTGGCACCGCTGGCGTTGCTGACGCAGCGGCGGTGGTTGCGGTCGTTGTTGTACTTCTGGGGGATCGGGCTGAGCACGCAGGCGTTCTTTACGCCGGTGGTCGAGGGCGGGTACGGGCAGTTCAGCTACTGGCTGTTCTTTGTGGGGCACACGCAGATTGTGGGGTCGGCGGTGTACGACGTGGTGGTGCTGGGGTACCGGCCGCGGCTGAGGGACTGGGGTGTGGTGACGGTGCTGTCGCTGGCGTGGATCGTGCCGGTGACGGTGTTCAACGTGCTGATGGATGTGAACTATGGGTACACGGGCAACACGGCGCCGGGCGGGACGACACTGATCGACTATCTGGGGCCGTGGCCGTGGCGGTTGGGGACGATCTTTGTGGGGGCACAGGTGTTGTTCGCGGCGGCGTTTGTGCCGTGGGTGGTTGTGGGGAGATGGCGCCGGGGTCTCCTCGCTCGCGCGAGGGGCTCCACGTGAGCGGTTGCATGCCCGGTGCAGGACGCGCCGCGGTGGCGGGGGCACTGGGCTGGCGCCCAGTGGCACCGGGGTTGGTGGGCTTGGGTGTGGGCGCGGTGCGTTTGCGTGACGGGCGGTCGCTTCCTCTACACTCCGCGGCATGATCTGGCTGTGTCTCTCACTTCTCGTGGTCTCGCTGGCGATCTCGCTGCCGCTCACCGGACTGTTGGTGCGGCTGGGGCATCGGTTCCAGACCTACGACTCGGCGGGGTCGGGGGGGCACGTGAAGGCCGACCTGCGGCGGGTGCCGAACACGGGGGGGATCGCGGTGTTTGCCGGGGTTGCCCTGCCGCTGGCGGCGGGGTTGCTTGCGGTGAAGCTGGGGGCGACGGAGTTCTTTACCAGCCGCGTGCCGGAGCTGGCGGTCTATCTGCCCGGGGTGGCGGAGCGGACGCCGCCGGCGCTGACCTTGCTGGCGTGCCTGACGATTCTGCATCTGCTGGGGCTGATCGACGACCGCAAGGCGCTCGGGCCGTGGGTGAAGCTGGTGGTGATGCTCGGGTGCGCGGCGGCCATGACGCTGGTGACCGACACGCGGCTGTTCATGCTGCTGGACGGGCACGTCGGCGGGCCGTGGCTGTCGGTGGTGGTGACGGTGCTGTGGATCGGGCTGGTGACCAACGCGCTGAACTTCATCGACAACATGGACGGGCTGTGCGGGGGTGTGACGACGATCGCGGGGGCGTGCTTCCTCGCGGCGGCACTGCTGAACGGGCAGTGGTTTATCGCGGCGACGCTTGCGCTGCTGGTCGGGGCGGCGCTGGGCTTTCTGTCGTTCAACCTGCCGCCGGCGCGGATCTTTATGGGGGATGGCGGGTCGCTGGTGGTCGGGTTCACGCTGGCGTTTCTGACGGTGCGGACGACGTATTACGACCCGAGCGACACGATGCGCTCGGGGGGGTGGTACGGGGTGTTCATGCCGCTGGCGGTGCTGGCGGTGCCGCTGTACGACTTTGTGACCGTGTCGCTGGTGCGGGTGAGCCAGGGGCGGAGCCCGTTTGTGGGTGATCAGCAGCACCTGTCGCACCGGCTGGTGCGGCGCGGGTTTACCAAGCCTGCGGCGGTCGGGCTGATCTGCAGCCTGACGGCGATCACGGGGGTGTCGGGGATCGTGCTCGGGTCGCTGGAGCCGTGGCAGGCGATTCTGGTGGGGTTGCAGATCGTGCTGACGCTGCTGGCACTGGCGTTTGCGGAGGCGGCGACGAGCGGGCGCGAGGGTGGGGATGGTGACCGGGCATGAGTGGTGAGGCTGGGAAAGACCGAAAGCGGGCTGAGGGGCCGTCCGCCGGGGAGAGGGAGAGAGCGGAACGTGGCGGGGTCCCCTCGCTTGCGCGAGGGGCTCTTCGACGGGTCGGTTTGGTGCTCGTGCTCGTGGGGGTGTGTGCGCGAGTGATCACGACGACGGATCCGTTGCCGGGGTGGGGGCTGGATCCGTTGACGACGGTGGCACCGCTGAACGGTGTGGGGCCGGCGCTGTCGATGGTGCTGGCGGCGCTGCCGCTGTTTGGGCTCGGGCTGGTGTTGCTGGCGGCGCGGCGGGCGGGTGAGGCGCTGCCGCGGGGGATGGGCGTGGTGTTGGCGCTAGCGGGGCTGGGGCTGCCGGCGGTGGTGTGGCACGGGTGGCTGGGGCCGTCGGCGTGTGTGGAGAACGCCAACACGTTGTCGGTGTGGGTCGCGGCGATCGCCGGGGCGCTGGCGGCGTTGGTGGCGTGCCGGCACGCGGAGGACCGGGGGTTGGTGGTGGCGTGCTGCGCGGGGCTGGCGGGGCCGCTGGCGCTGCGCGCGGGGATTCAGGTCTTCAGCGAGCACCCGACGCTGGTGGACGAGTTCCGGCACAACCGCGAGGCGTTTCTCGCGTCGCACGGGTGGGTCGAGGGGTCGGCGGCGGCGCGGGTGTTTGAGCGGCGGATGATGCAGCCGGACGCGTCGGCGTGGTTTGCGATGTCGAACGTGTACGCGTCGGTGATGGTCGGGTGCGCGGTGATGTTCGGCGCGGGGCTGGTCGCGGCGGTGCGGGATCGGCTCTGGGCGACCGGGGAGCGGCCGGATCTCTACCGGTTTTTCGGCGTGCTCGCGGGCACGGTGATGGCGGTCGGTGGCATCGTGATGGCGGTGCCGGCGGGCGGTGCGATGCCGAAGGGGGCGGTGGCGGCGCTGGCGCTGGGGATGGGGCTGCTGGGCGCGGCGGCGTGGTCGGGGCGGCTGCCGGGGGTGGTGCGGCGCGGGCTGGCGGGGTTGTCCTCGGGGAGGCTCGGGTGGTGGTTCGGGCCGGGGCTGATCGCGGCGGCGCTGGCGGCGGTGGTGGCGCGGGGATTGGCCGACGAGCGGATCGGTGAGTTGAGCCTCCTGTTCCGCTGGTTCTATCTGCAGGCGGCGACGGGGATCTTCGCCGGGCACCCGGTGTGGGGCGTGGGGCCGGACGGCTTCCAGTCGGCGTATCTGCTGGCGAAGAATCCGCTGAGCCCGGAGGAGGTCTCGAGCCCGCACAGCGTGCTGTTTGATTATGTGTCGATGCTCGGCGTGTTTGGCGTGGCGTGGTGCGGGGTGGTCGTGGCTTTGGCTTCACGGGTTGGACGGGAGTGGCTGGCGGGTCTGGGGGCGCAGAACCAGAGCGAAGGGACGGAAGCAGGAGCGTCGGTCGGCGGGCGCGGAGCATTCGTTTCGCTTGGCGTGGTGATCGCCCTGAGCGGCCTGGTGGCGCTGTGGCGGGAGACCTTGCCGACGGCGGCGGCGGTGCCGGAGGCGTATGGGCTGCTGCTGCTGGACGGCGTGACCAAGCTGGTGGGATTCGTGCTGGTGTGGCTGGGGCTGGGGGCGGCTCTGCTGACGGTTTCGCGGCGGGCGCCCGGGATGGTGCGCGCGGGGCTGGTGGCCGGCGGGCTGGCGGTGCTGGTGCACGCGCAGATCGAGCTGACGGGGACGGACCTTTCGGCGGCGGGGTGGATGTTTGTGGTGCTCGGGGCCGGGGCGGCCGAGCGGGGCGTTGCGGCGGCGGGTGCAGAGGAGACGGAAGTCGGAGCTGGGGCTCGCGCTGGCGGCAGTCGGGGCTCTCTGGCGGGGACGCTGGTTGCGGGTGTGCTCGGGCTGGCGGTGGTGGTGGCGTCGGTGCCTGTGTGGGGGTGGGAGAACGGGCTTCGAGGGGCGGCGGTACGGGCCGGGGCGGCGACGCGGCTGGCCCAGCGGTTCGAGGCGAGGGGGCAGGGGTTGACGGACGAATCGCCGGAGCAGCTGGTCGCGGAGTTGTCGGCGATGCTGGGGCTTGAGGTGGAGATGTCGCCGGAGGGGGTGGGCCGTGCGGTGGTGTCGCTGCGGTTTGGTGCTCTGACGGACGCTGCGGAGGCTCTGGAACGAATTGCACGGGACCCGGCCACGCCGAGCCGGGCGGCGACCGCCGCGGCCTCACGGGTGCGGGGAGCGCTGGCGCGGGCGGCGACGGACTCCGGAGCGGGCGGGGGGCTCGGGGGTGCGGCGGAAGCGGTTGAGGCGATGGTGGAACTGGCCCGGTGGGGTGCGAAGCGGTGGCCGGGGGACAGTTCGGCGTATCGCCGGCTGGCGGGGGCCTTGCGGCTGGCGCAGGCGGCGGTGCCGGACGGGAACCTGACGCGGCCGTATTCGGACCTTGCACCCCTGGAACGCGCGGCGGAGCTGGACCCGTTCAGCCCGGAGCTGGCCCGGGAACTGGCGCTTCGGTATCGGGAGTCGGGTGACGGGGAGGCGGCTTCGCGGTGGGCGACTAAGGCGTTGGCCCTGCACGAGTTGTCCCGGCTGGACCCGGTCGCGGGGCTGTCCGATCGGGAGGTGCAAATGCTGCGCGAAGTGGCTTTGGACCCTTGATTCCGACGGCTGTGGGCGTATTGTTTGGTTGTATATAGGGCTCGCGGGAATCCGCCGCACTTGGCTTGCTTGATGTTCGGAGCCGTCCGATGGACGATGATTTGGACATTCCGGCCCCTCGGGGGAGCGACTGATCGCGGCCCAGACCTCTGCGGCTCTCTCGAGCCGCCGGCCCACCTGTTTCGACACCTTGTGAGCAGAACCGACCCCGCAACCCCGGGTTGTGGCACAAGAGATTCCGACTTCCCGATTCCGGCATGTTGGCCGGGTGAGCGGGCAGTCACGCACCGCTGACCGACCGACAAGACTTGAGGACGACGACCATGGCCACCGACCTTTCATACATCCGCAACATCGGTATTTGTGCGCACATCGATGCGGGCAAGACGACTGTGACCGAACGCATCCTCTACTACACCGGCAAGAACTACAAGATGGGCGAGGTCCACGAGGGCACCGCCACGATGGACTTCCTTGCGGAGGAGCAGGATCGCGGCATCACGATCCAGTCGGCCGCGACGACCTGTCCGTGGGTGCGCAACGACAAGGAGTACAAGATCAACCTGATCGATACTCCGGGTCACGTGGACTTCACGATCGAAGTGGAGCGTTCGCTGCGTGTGCTCGACGGCGCGGTCGCGGTGTTCGACGGCAAGGAGGGCGTCGAGGCGCAGTCCGAGACCGTCTGGCGGCAGGCCGACCGGTACAAGGTGCCGCGTCTGTGCTTCATCAACAAGATGGACAAGCTCGGGGCGGACTTTGAGTTCAGCTTCCGGACGATCAAGGAGCGGCTGGGTGCCAACCCGATCGCGGTGCAGTATCCCATCGGCTCGGGCAACGAGCTGGAGGGCATCATCGACCTGCTCGGCATGAAGGCGTACTACTTTGACGCCGACGAGAAGGGCGCGGTCGTCACGGAGAAGGAGATCCCCGAGAGCCTCGTCGATACGGCTGCGAAGTGGCACCACATGCTGGTGGAGATGGCGGTCGAGCTTGACGACAACCTGATGGAGAAGTACCTCGAGGACGAGTCGACCGTGACCCCCGAGGAGATCCGTCTGGCGATCCGCAAGGGCACGATCGAGCGTCGGTGCAACCCGACCTTCTGCGGCGCGGCGCTGCGGAACATCGGTGTGCAGCGGCTGATCGACGGCGTCATCGACTACCTCCCAGCGCCGGACCAGGTGCCGCAGGTTGAGGGCACCGACCCCCGCGATATCGAGAAGAAGCTGACGCGGCCCCACGACGACGAGGCGCCGATGTCGGGTCTGGTGTTCAAGGTGGTCAACGACTCGCACGGCGACCTGACGTACCTGCGGATTTACTCGGGCACGCTCAAGAAGGGCAGCCGCCTCCTGAACCCGGTGAACGGCAAGAAGGAGAACGTGAGCCGCATCTTCGAGATGCACGCGCAGAACCGCATCCCGCTCGAGGAGGCGACCTGTGGCGCGATCGTTGCGGTGATCGGTGTGAAGGACTCGTACACGGGCGACACGCTCTGCGATGCGGACGATCCGATCGTTCTGGAGCGGATGACGTTCCCCGAGCCGGTGATCTCGATGTCGATCGAGCCGCACAGCGCCGACGACAAGCGTCGCCTCTCGGAGGCTCTGGGTGTGATCCGTCGCGAGGACCCCTCGTTCCGGTCGCACTACGACGAGGAGACCGGGCAGACCATCATCGCCGGCATGGGCGAGCTGCACCTCGAGATCATCAAGAACAAGCTGACCCGCGACATGAAGGTCGGTTGTGATGTCGGCAAGCCCCGCGTCTCGTACCGCGAGACGATCCAGGGCCCGGCCAACAACATCCGCGGCAAGTTCGTCAAGCAGACGGGCGGTCGTGGTCAGTTCGGCGACTGTACGATCAACATCGAGCCCTACACCGCCGAGCAGGCGGAGGCGGACGGCCTGAAGTTCACCGAGAACATCGCCTTCCACAACGCCATCATCGGCGGCGCGATCCCGAAGGAGTTCATCCCCTCTGTCGAGGTGGGTGTGCGTCAGACGGCGATCGGCGGGATCACCGCGGGCTACCCGCTCATCAACGTCAAGGTGACGCTGGTGGACGGTTCGAGCCACTCGGTCGACTCGTCGCAGGTGGCGTTCGAGCAGGCGGGCCGTCTGGCGCTGCGTGAGGCGGTCGCCAAGGCCGGCTCGGTGCTGCTGGAGCCGATCATGAAGGTGGTCGTGATCTCGCCGGAGGACTACATCGGCAACGTGACGGGCGACCTGAGCTCGCGTCGTGGCATGATCGTGGACACCGAGGACCGTGGCGTCATCAAGGCGATCACCGCCGAGGTGCCGCTCTCGCAGATGTTCGGCTACACGACCTCGCTGCGTGGCATGAGCCAGGGGCGTGCGTCCTCGACGATGGAGTTCCTCGAGTACCGTGCGATGCCGGCGAGCATGGCCAAGGAAGTGATCGAAGCGGCCGGCTGATCGGACGGGCCCCGAGGGGCCCGGAGGGCCCTGTGCCGCGTACCCTGACCCCAACGCCCCGCGACCGTTCGCGGGGCGTCTTTCTTGGTTGGCGGCATCTCGTCGGGTCTGGCCGTTGTGATTGAGTTAACGTGCCGATAGCGGTCTACAGTGCCGACCTGACCTGGACGGGTACGCTATCGAGACCTCGGAGACTTCACGTGACAGAGAAGTATCGGACCGTACTGCTCTTTGGCGCTCCGGGCGCGGGCAAGGGCACACAGGGCACCATGCTGGGAAGTGTCCCCGGGTTCCACCATTTCTCGACCGGGGAGATGTTCCGGAATCTGGACCCGTATTCCGAGACCGGGAAGACGTTCCGCGAGTACTCGGTTCGGGGCGAGCTGGTGCCGGACGAGCTGACCGTCGATCTGTGGTGCCAGTGCATGCAGGCGCAGTGGACGCTGGGGATCTACCACCCCTTCAGCGAACTGCTGGTGCTGGACGGCATTCCGCGGAACGTGCGTCAGACGGAGCTGATGGCCGAGCACGTTGACGTGCTGGGCATCGTGCTGCTGCAGGCGACCGACCAGAAGCTCATGCTCGACCGCCTCCGCGGCCGTGCGTTGAAGGAGGGCCGGGCCGACGATGCGCAGGAGGCTGTGATCAAGCGTCGGCTGCAGATCTTCGAGGAAACAACCGCCCCTCTGCTGGCCGAGTACCCCTGCGACATCGTCCATCGCGTCGACGCGATCGGTTCGCCGGCGATGGTGCTCAAGCGGGTGCTGGAGGCGGTCACGCCGATCCAGGAAGCGGCGTTCTCGAACGCGCTGCGATAGGGCGGGGCCCTGCTGGACATGACCTGTGCTTCTTGGCGACACCGGCTGCCCGGCGTGGGTCCGTTGTCAATCGACCGTGGGCACGTCGAGGTCGCGGCGGCCGCCGCTGAAGAGGGCGTTGCTGGCGGCGGAGTTGAAGGCCTCGACGGCACCCAGGCCGTCGACGACGTAGCCGAGTTCGGCGAGGCTGGTGGTCTCGACGTGGCCGTCGCAGAACGAGGCGTTGGTCCTGGTGCCGTGGCGTTCGTCCGGGGCGGAGCGGTGTTCGGCGCCGGGGTTCTGGGGGTCGCAGAAATCACCGTCGGGCTTGAGCCGGGGCGGGTCGAGCGAGTAGCCGTGCCCGCCGCGGGCGCGGAGGCTGGGGTCGCGGTCGCCGTTGGCGAGGTTTTCGGTGCGTTCGCTTTCGGGCTTGCCGGCGGCGCTGCCGAGTGAGTCGGCGGCGAGCACTGTGCCCGAGGCGTCGACGGAACTGGTGCGGACAGGGAACTTGACGAACCTGCCGCCGGACTCGCCCTGGTAGTCCCAGCGTGCGTTGCCGAGGAACTGGTAGTTGTAGCCGTAGGGGCTGTTGCGGGTGCTGGTCCAGTCCTTTGCTTCGGTGCAGAGGAAGATCTCGTTGTTGACCTGGGCGGAGTGCTCGGTGTTGCGGTCGGGCGAGGGGTTGGCCAGGGCATAGAAGCCCGCGGCGGCGCCCATCTGCACGTACCAGCGGGGGCGGTACTGCTGGCCGTTGCCCACGTCGTAGACGTTCTTCGACTCGTCGGCGTAGCGGCCGACCTGGCCGGGGACGGAGATGTCGTCCCACTCGTTGGCGTAGATGGCCCAGCCGAGGGTGATCTGCCGGAGGCCGGTGGAGCAGACGGTGGTCCGGGCCGACTGTCGGGCCTTGCCGAGGGCGGGGAGGAGGATGCCGATGAGCAGCGCGATGATGGCGATAACCACCAGCAGCTCGATGAGGGTGAATCCCGTGGCACGGCGGTGCATGCGGCACAAACAGAAGGTGGATTGCATGGGGCTCCCCGGTGTTGGGCGGATCGATCAACTCGGGCGGGGCTTCGTCCTGAGCGAAGTCTCCGGGTTGGCTCGGGCCTCGTCCGTCGAAGCACCGATATTGCCAGAGCGTACCTGATCTCGCGGCCGATTCAACCCTGAGTTTGGGTCTTGGACAGGGAATGGGCTGGCGAAGCGTGGCCGGCGGGACAAGGATCAGGATTCCTGAGAGCCCTCATGCACATCCGCGACATCTTCAAAAAGCAGCGGACCACGTTCTCCTTTGAGTTCTTCCCTCCCAAGAGCGCGGAGGCTGCGGGGAAGCTGTTTGACACGATCGCGGAGTTGGAGTCGCTGCGGCCGACGTTCGTCAGCGCGACGTACGGTGCCGGGGGATCGACGCGGGAGCTCACCAACGATCTGGTCGTGCGTCTCCGGGACGAGACCGGTCTGAACCCGATGCCGCACCTGACGTGTCTGGGACACTCTGAGGCAGAGATCCACGCGATCCTCGAGCGGTATGCGCGGCACGACATCGGGAACATCCTGGCGCTGCGGGGCGACCCGCCGCGGGACCAGCCGGATTATGACAGGGCGGGGGACGCGTTCGCGCACGCGTCGGACCTTGTGGCGGCGATCCGTCGGTTCAACGAGTCGGGGGCGCACCCGAATCCGTCGGGGTTCGGCATCGGGGTGGCGGGCTTCCCGGAGGGGCACCCGGAGACACCGAACCGGCTGCGGGAGATGGACCTGCTGAAGGCGAAGGTGGACGAGGGGGCGGACTTCATCATCACGCAGTTGTTCTTTGACAACCGCGACTTCTACGACTTCCGCGATCGGTGCCGGCTGGCGGGGATCACGGTGCCGATCATCGCGGGGATCATGCCGATCACATCGGCGCCGGGGATGGCGCGGATGGCGGATCTCGCGCAGGGCGCGCGGTTCCCGGCGGCGGTGATCCGGGCGATCAAGCGGACGGGCGGGGACCCGGAGGCGGTGCAGCGGGTTGGTGTGCACTGGGCGACCGAGCAGTGCCGCGACCTGCTGGATCACGATGTGGACGGGATCCACTTCTACACCCTGAACCGCTCGCGGGCGACGCGTGAGGTGTACACGACGCTTGGTGTTCGTGATTCCATGGACCTGCAGTAGCGGCAACGGTTGGGTGGCGCGGCGGGCTAGTGCTTGGCGCAGGCCTCGTGCCACATCGAGCGGTAGGCGGTTTCGAGCCTGCGCATGAAGCCGGCACCGTCGCACAGCGGGGAACCGGCGACGCGGTCGCGCATGGTGGAGCGCAGGGACTGAAGACGCTCGGGGTCGCTCGCGAGTTCGATCGCGGCACGGACGAATGCGTCCTCATCGTGGAGGGCGAGTTCGGACAGGCCGACGGCGGTGAGCAGCGACAGGCCGACGCGGCTGGCGTGGTTGGCCCCGGCGAGTGAGAGCACGGGGACGCCCATCCAGAGGGCTTCGCACGTGGTGGTGGTGCCGTTGTAGGGGAACGGGTCGAGGCCGATATCGAGGAGGCGGTAGGCGTCGAGGTGGTCGGCCTTGGAGGCGATGCGGCCGAGGAGGTCGACGCGGCTTCGGTCGATCTGGTGCTCGGTGAGCATGGCCTCGTAGTGGGCGAGCGAGACGGGGGAGGAGAAGGCCTCGCCCTTGAGGACAAGCCGGGCGGTCGGGACCTCGCGGAGGATGCGGCACCAGAGGGCCATGACTCTGGGGGTGATCTTCTTGGTCGCGTTGAATGAGCCGAAGGTGACGTAGCCGTTCTCGACGGAGGGGGGCGGCGCCACGGCCGGGGCGTCCTTGCGCGGCGTGTAGCACAGGAAGCAGCCGGGGAGGCGGACGAGCCGCTCGGTGTGGTACTGGTCGGACTCGGGGGTGTCGGTCAGTTCGTCGACGATGCGGTAGTCGATGGTGGGCAGGCCGGTGGTGTTCGGGTAGCCGAGGTAGGTGATGACGACCGGGGCGGGCTTGTCGCGGAGCATGTGCAGACGCGAGTGCTGGGTGTGGCCGGTGAGCTCGACGAGGATGTCGATGCGGTCGGCGCGGATCTTGGCGGCCAACTGCGCGTCGTTGAGCGTGCGGACGTGGCGCCAGTTGTCGGTCAGCTCGCGGAACTGGTCGGTGACGGCATCGAGGGCGGCGCCGGTGTGGTAGCAATAGGTCTGGAAGTTCGTTGCGTCGCGGTCGGCGAGGAGGGCTCGCGCGAAGTAGGCGACGGAGTGCTCGTAGAAGTCGGCGGAAAGGTAGCCGATGCGGAGGGGGCGGTCGGGGCTGAAATCTGTCGGCAGCGTGCCGGGGACGCTGGGGAGCGTGTTGGACGGCAGGTTCATGACAGCATCGCCGAAGGCCTTGTGGGCGGCGAAGACCTCGACGGGGTCGAGGTTGTCGGGGTAGTTCATCGCGGTGCAGAGGCAGTCGAGGGCGGCGAGGTGGTCGGGCTTTTTGGCGATGACGCGTCGGAACTCGGCGATGGCGTCGTCGATGCGTCCGACGTGGAGGTAGCAGTTGGCAAGGTCGGTGCGGGCCTCGAGGTGGTCGGGCTGCAACTCGATCGCGCGCTGGTAGGTCTTGATCGCCTCGTCGACCTGCTTGTTGGTCTGCTGGGCCTTGGCCAGGCAGGCGACGGCGACGGCGTTCTCCGGCTCGAGTTCGACGACCTTGGCGAACGCCTCGGCGGCCTGCTCCGAGCGGTTGGTCAGGGCGAGGATCGCGCCCACGGAGAACCAGGTCCGGGTGTTCTTCGGGTCGAGGCGGAGGGAGGCCTGGAGGGCCTCGAGCCCGGGCCCGGGCTGACCGACGCGGAAGCGGCACTCGCCGAGCATGCGGAGGATGTCGGCGTTGTTTGGTGCGAGCGAGGCGGCCTGGTTGAGGTGCTCGAGCGCCGGGCCGAATTGGCCGGCCTGCATCGAGGCGACGGCGGATTTCATCAGTTCGTCGGGGGTCGGCATGCGGGCGCTCCTGCGCGGGAGGTCTGTGCAGCGCGGACGAGCTCTCGGTAGAGCCCCTGGCCCACGGCGTCTTGGTCGGTGCGTTCGGGGTGCCACTGTACCCCGACCCAGAATCGGCGGGTCGGATCGCACACGGCCTCGATGATGCCGTCGGGGGCGGTGGCGATGACGGTGAGCGTGCCGGGGTCGGCGACGGCCTGGTGGTGCTTGCTCCGGACCGTGCCGCGGAAGCGGAAGGCCGGGCTGAATTGCTCTGCGGCGGGCGTGGGGCTGACGGTGTGGTGGTGTTCCCAGTGGTCGGCGTGGGTGGCGGTGGTGTCGGGCATGAACTGGTCGAGGCGTCCGCCCGCGACGAGAGCCTGCATTTGCATGCCGAGACAGACGCCGAGGACGGGGGTGTCCGGCGCGTGCTCGATGATCGCGGCGAGCAGGGCGGTCTCGAATCGCTGCCGCTCGGGGTGGACGGGCGTGACGCGAGGGTCGGTGGGCTCGCCGAAGGGCTCGGTGAAGGGATCGTCTCCGCCCGTGAAGATGAACGCGTCGAGCCGGGTGGCGAGATCGCGGGCGGACTCGGCGATCGGGGGCAGCAGGACGGGGGTGCCGCCGGCGGCGGCGATCGCGGCGGCGTAGTTCTGGTAGGTGAAGACGCGCAGGCCGTTGGCGTGGTCGGTGAGGTCGGCGGTGATGCCGACGAGCGGCCTGGCGGTTTGGCCGTTGGGACGTCGAGGTGGGAGATCGGGCGTGGCCATGTGGGGGCAGTCTATGGGTTCTGGCGAGCGGGCCGGGGGATCGGTGCCCCGGCGGGGCATGACCGGTACACTGCGGCTGTGTCACGCGGCAAGCTCACGACGATCTTTGTGCTGATTGCGGTCATCTGCCTCGGGCTGAGCGCGCTGCTTGTGCCCGAGCGCGATGCGCGCGCGGTGGACGCCGAGCCGCTGTTGCCCTTCCCGCCAAGCGAAGTGACCGAGGTGGTGTTTGCGGGCGGCGAGACGGAGACGCAGCGGCTGGTGCGCGTCTCGGGGGACCGGTGGGAGCTTCGGATCGGAGAATCGCCGGCGGTGCGGTGGCCGGTGGCGTCGGATCGGGCGAGGGCGTTTCTGCGGATTCTGGAACGGCTGCGGGGGGTGCCCACGGGCGAGGAGAGGGGTGACTCGGCGGCCTCGCTGACGGTCATCGGCGGGTCGGGGCGGCAGGTCACGCTGGGGCTGCCCAGAGGCTCTCTCGGTGGGCGTGCAATGGTGACGCTCCAGGACGGAGCGGGGGTGCGGGCGTACGTGACGACGGATGAGCTGCCGCGGCTGCTCGGCGCGCGGGGCTTTGTGGGGTGGATGGACGCAAGAGCGTTCGCGGGCGTTGAGGGTCGGGTCACTCGCGTGGAGATCGCGTCGGGGGGCGGGGCGATGGTGTTGGGGTCTGTCGGCGGGGGCTGGCGGATCGAGTCGCCGTTTGAGGCCGCGGCCGAGCTCTCGCTGGTCGAGGAATTGGTGATGGGGCTGCGGATGCTGCCGGTGGCTGAGGGTCGTCCGGAGCGGTCGGAGCCGCCGACGGACGCGACGGTGATCTCGGTGACGACCGAGTCGCGGGGTGCGGCAGAGGACGGGTCGGTCTCGTCGCGGGTGCTTGAGCATCGGTGCGTGACGCTGGGGCCTGTGAGCGGGGGCGGGCGAGTGCCGGTGCTGCTGAGCGCGCGGGTTGCCGACGGCGGCGGTCTGGCGGAGATGGTGTCGGATGCGTTGGGGCCGATCACGGCGTCGGTGGATGCGACGCGGCTGACGGAGCTCGTGCGTCAGCCGGCGTTCTATATCGCGAGGCGGACGCTGCGGGCGCAGCCGAGTGATGTGCGCGCGCTGGATGTGGTGTTGCCGTCGGGCGCGGTGGTGCGTGTTGAACGCGATAGCGAGGGGTGGCGGCGCGATGGCGAGATGGTGAACGGTGCGGAGGGTGCGGCGATCGAGTCGCTGGTGGAGTTGATCACGGTCGGGGTGGCGACGGTCGCGGCGTGGTCGGACTCGGGCGAGGTGGCGGGCTCGCAGCCGCTGGCGACGATCACGTGCGGCGGGCTCGGCGGGACGACGCTGGAGACGGTGCGGTTCGGCGTGGCGGGGCTCCCGGCGCCGGCGGAGGACAAACGCCTGCACGCGCTGCTGACGGTGGGCGGCGTGCTTCGGTACTACCCGCCGGAGGCTGGCGTCGGGCGGGCGGCGACGTGGATTACGGGGCTGACGCCGGCGGATTCCGGGGCGGTCGGTCCGGTGGATGCGGCTGAGCCCACCGGGGGCTGACGGAGGCTTGCCGAGTGTCAGGTGCGGAAAGACGGGAGTTGGCGTTTCCACGCATCGAGACCGAGCGGATGGTGCTGCGCGGGCCGACTGAGACAGACCTGCCCCACATGCCGCGGGTGTTCAACGACCCGGAGATCTACGCGTACACGCGGAACATCCCGTACCCGTACGGTGAGGATGACGCGGTGGCGGCGCTCTTGCGGTATCGGCGGCTCGCGGCGGCCGGCGAGGCGTTGACGCTTTTTCCCGAGTGTCGGGAAACGGGCGAGATGATCGGGCTGGTGGTGCTGATCCTGACGCCGGACGAGCCGAAGGCGGAACTGGGCTATGCGCTGGGCCGGGCCTGGTGGGGGAAGGGGTATGCGACGGAGGCTGCTTCGGCGGCCGTGGGGTACGCGTTTGCGTCTCTCGGGGTGGATGAGGTGAACGCCCACGCGATGGTGCGGAATCCGGCGTCTTCGCGCGTGCTGGAGAAGGTTGGCATGCGGGCGGTCGGGATCGCGGAGGGGTTGTGCAAGAAGGACGGGGAGGTCTTTGACGCGGCGGGCTTTGCGATCAGCCGGGCGGCCTGGGAGGCACGATGAGTTTCACGACGGCGAAGATTGCGGAGATGTTCCCGAGCCTGCTGGAGATCGCGGATGCGGGGCTGCGCGACAAGGTCGCGGCGGTGTGGGGCGAGGCGATCGAGACGGGGTGCGGCGGCGAGGGCTGGACCGTGGAGGAGCTGCGCGCGGTGCCGTTCACGCTTCTGGCGGGGGAGATCGACATGCGGTTTGTCGAGCACGTGAACTCGTGCTCGAAGCAGTGCATCGCGATCGCGGGTGTGCTTGGCGAGGTGTTCGGCGAGCGGGTGCCGATCAACCTGGACTACCTGATCGCCGGCGCGCTGCTGGCGGATGTGGGCAAGCCGCTGGAGTATGAGAAGGACGCGCAGGGGCGGGTGACCAAGGGGCGTTTCGGCGAGATGCTCCGGCACCCCTTCAGCGGGGTGGCGCTGTGTTACAAGCACGGGATTCCGCCGGAGGTGATGCACATCGTGGCGACACACAGCCACGAGGGTGACCGTGTGCAGCGCTCGATCGAGAGCATCATCTTCCACCACGCGGACTTCGTGGACTTCGATATCGCGAAGTTTCTAGGACGCCCGTGAGGGGGCGGCCGGGGGCTCAGCCGGGCTGCTTGACCGTGCGGAGGTAGGGCTTGACCTCGGTGAAGCCGCCCGGGAAGAGCGTCTTGGCCTGTTCGTTGGTGACGGCGGGCACGATGATGCAGTCGTCGCCATGATTCCAGTTGGCGGGAGTCGCGACCTTGTGCTTGGCGGTTAGCTGCAGCGAGTCGATGACGCGGAGGATCTCGTCGAAGTTGCGGCCGGTGCTGGCGGGGTAGGTGAGTGTGAGTTTGACCTTCTTGTCGGGGCCGATGATGAAGACCGAACGCACGGTCAGGGTGTCGTTGGCGTTGGGGTGGATCATGCCGTAGAGGTTGGAGACGGTGCGGTCCTTATCGGCGATGAGGGGGAAGTTGAGCGCACAGCCCTGAGTCTCTGCGATGTCCTTGGCCCAGGCCTTGTGGCTGTCGAGGGGATCGACGCTGAGGCCGAGGACCTTGACGTTGCGCTTGTCGAACTCGCCCTTGAGCCGGGCAACGGCGCCGAGCTCGGTGGTGCAGACGGGGGTGAAGTCGGCCGGGTGGCTGAAGAGCACACCCCAGGAGTCGCCGAGATAGGCGTGCAGGCTGATGGGGCCTTCGGTGGAGTCCTGGGTGAAGTCGGGTGCGGTGTCGCCGAGTTGAACTGTCATGGTGGATCTCCTGTGGGTGGTGGCAGTGGAGCGCATTCTATCGCCCTCGGCCGAGCGGCACTTGTTCGGCGCGGACGCACCGGCCCCAGAGCAGTCGCAAGCGGAGAGGCTGTAGAATCGGGCATGTCCCCCACCACCACGGCCACGGCGAGGCCATTGACTCTGGTTGAGAAGATTGCAACCCGCTATGCCGTGGGTCTGCGCGCAGATGAGGCGGCGCAGCAGGGGCAGATCCTCCGCGTGCGGCCCAAGCACGTGATGACACACGACAACACGGGCGCGGTGATCCCCAAGTTCGTGTCGATCTTCGCGGGGATGGGGCGCGACCCGCGGGTGGCGGACCCTTCGCAGCCGGTGTTCGTGATCGACCACGACATCCAGAACCACACACCGGAGAACCTCGGCAAGTACGCGAGGATCGAGAAGTTCGCGGCGACGCACGGGGTGGACTTCTACCCGGCCGGGACAGGGATCTCGCACCAGGTGATGGTCGAACAGGGGTACGCGGTGCCGGGCTCGCTGGTGGTCGGGTCGGACTCGCACTCGAACATGTACGGTGGGGTGTCGGCGTTGGGGACGCCGGTGGTGCGCACGGACGCGGCGTGTCTGTGGGCGACGGGGCAGACGTGGTGGCAGGTGCCTCGGGTGGCGCGGTGCGAGCTGCGCGGGACGCTTCGGCCGGGCGTTGTTGGCAAGGACGTGATCATCGCGTTGTGCGGGCTCTTTTGCCAGGACGAGGTCCTCAACCACGCGGTGGAGTTTGTGGGCGATGGGGTCGCGGCGCTGTCGATGGACCATCGGCTGTCGATCTCGAACATGACGACGGAGTGGGGAGCGCTCGCGGGGTTGTTCCCGTTCGACGGGGTGCTCAGGGCGTATCTGCTGGAGCGGGCGGCGTATTTCACGTCGTCACGCAGGCCGGGGACGAGGCGCGCGGGCTCGAGGGGCGGCTACTCGGCGGAGGATGTTGAGCGCTGGTGGAGCGGGCGGCTCGAGGCGGACGCGGGGGCGGAGTATGCGGTGGAGCTGGAGCTGGATCTGTCGTCGATCACGCCGCACGTGTCGGGGCCGAACCACGTGAAGGTGATGACATCGGTCGCGGAGATGCAGGCCAGGGACGTGAAGATCGACAAGGCGTATCTGGTGTCGTGCGTGAACGCGCGGCTGGCGGATATTGCTGAAGCTGCGGGGGTCGTGCGGGGCAGGCGGGTGGCGGAGGGGGTCGAGTTCTACATCGCGGCGGCGTCGGCGGAGGTGCAGGCGGATGCCGAGCGGCTGGGGCACTGGGGGGCGCTGGTCGAGGCGGGGGCGAGGGCGTTGCCGCCGGGGTGCGGGCCGTGCATCGGGCTGGGCGCGGGGCTGGTCGAGGACGGCGAGGTGGCGATCAGCGCGACGAACCGGAACTTCAAGGGGCGGATGGGCTCGCGAGAGGCGGAGGTGTATCTCGCCTCGCCGGCGGTGGTCGCGGCCAGCGCGGTCGCGGGGCGGATCGCGGCTCCCTTTGCCGTCGAGGACGCGGCGCCGGTCGGCACGGCGCGGGTGCGGCGGGCGGTGAGCACGGCGCCGGGGCAACCGACGGAGATCCTGGACGGATTCCCCGCGAGGCTGGTCGGGCGGGTGCTCTATCTGCCCGCCGACAACATGAACACCGACGGGATCTACGCGGGCAGCTGGACCTACAGGGACGACCTGACGCCCGAGCAGATGGCGGGCGTGGTATTCGAGAACTACGACCCGTCGTTTGGGCGGGTGTACCGGGACGGCGATCTGATCGTGGGCGGGCGGAACTTCGGCACCGGGTCCAGCCGCGAGCAGGCGGTGACGGCGCTGCGGCATCGGGGGATTGCGTGCGTGATCGCGGCGAGCTTCAGCGAGACGTACCGGCGGAACGCCTTCAACAACGGGTTCCTGTGCATCGAGTGCCCGGCGTTGGTGGACCATCTGGCAGCGACGCTCGGCGCGGGCTCTGCGACGATCCCGGGGCCGGGGATCACGATCGAGTTTGCGACATCGACGATCGGGTGCGACGACCGGTCGTTCCCGTTTGCGCCGCTCTCGACGGTGGCGCAGGAGTTGGTGGTAGCGGGCGGGGCTGAAGCAATCGCCGCACGCTCGCTGGCGGGATAGACACCGGGGCACAGGAACGGCCCGCCAGCGAATCGGCTACTAACATGGCCGGTCAATCCTCGACGGAGCGCAGCATGCCGAAGTACAGAATCGCCTGGATGCCGGGAGACGGCGTCGGCAACGACGTGATGAAGGCGACCCGGATCGTTCTCGATCGGCTCGGGCTGGACGCGGAGTATGTGCCGGCGGACATCGGGTGGGAGTTCTGGGTCAACGAGGGCAACCCGCTGCCTGATCGCACGATTGAGACGCTGAAGAACACCGACTGTGCGCTCTTCGGGGCGATCACGTCGAAGCCGCGGGAGGAGGCGGCCGCGGAGCTGCGCCCCGAACTGCGGGGCCGGGGGCTGAGCTATTTCTCCCCGATCGTGAGGCTCAGGCAGCTGTTCGACCTGCACACCAATCTGCGGCCGTGCAAGGCGTTCCCCGGCAACCCGCTCAACCGGTTGGGTGACGATATTGATCTGGTGGTGTTCCGTGAGAACACGGAGGGGATGTACGGGGGGATCGAGTGGTTCCCGCTGCCGGAGAAGATCGCCACGGCGATGGCCGATGCCGAGGTGGGGCACCCGGAGCGGATGGAGCGGTGGTTTGCCAGGGGGCTTGAGAACGTCGCGATGTCGACGCGGGTGATGAGCAGGCAGGGGTGTGAGAGCATCTGCCGGCGGTCGTTTGAGTACGCGAAGGACTTCGGGCGCAAGAGCGTGACGCTGGTGGAGAAGCCGAACGTGCTCCGCGAGACCGGCGGGCTGATGACCCGGATCTTCCGCGAGATCGCGCGGGAGTATCCGGGTGTCGAGGCGTGGGAAGCGAACATCGACGCGATCTGCATGTGGATGCTCAAGAGCCCGCAGGACTACGACGTGCTGGTGGCGGAGAACATGTTCGGCGACATCGTCAGCGACCTGTGCGCGGGGCTCGTGGGCGGGCTGGGGTTTGCACCCGCGGCGAACATCGGCGATAAGTACGCGGTGTTCGAGCCGACGCACGGCTCGGCCCCCAAGTACGACGGCATGGATGTGGTCAACCCGATCGCCATGCTGCTGACGGCCAGGATGATGCTGGACTGGCTGGGCGAGTCGGAGATGGCCGGGCGGCTGGAGTCGGCGGTCGCGGCGGTGATCGAGGCGGGGGACGTGCGGACCTACGACATGGCGCAGGTGCGGGCGGGATCGGCCGGGACGGCCTCGACGACGGCGATGGCCGAAGCCGTGGCGGCCCGCCTGTAGCGGAACCACCGGGAAGACTCGACACGGATCGAGGGGAAACGCTCAATCGGTGCCCCAAGCGGACCGATAAGGCCGTAAGTGCCCCGACGCCTGCGCCATCCATCGCTCTCGGCTCAACCGCTCTCGCGGCGGCTGTTCCGCCTGATGGTGCCGCTGCTGGCGATGCTGGTGCTGGGGATGCTCGGTTTCATGTGGACCGAGGGGTGGGACCCGGAGCGGGCGTTGTACTTCACGGTGATCACCGTGTCGACCGTGGGGTACGGAGACTACGAGGTCACCGAGGCCGGCAGGCGGTTCGCGGTGATCATGATCTTCGGCGGGTTCGGGATCATGACCTACTTCGTCGGTCAGTTGATCCAGTTGGTCGTCGAGCGACAACTCGATTGGGAGCGGGGTATGAGGAAGCAAGCGGCATCGGCCAGCGATCATTACATCGTCGCGGGGTTCGGCAGGATCGGGCGGCTCGTGTGCGAGAGTCTGGACGCGGACTCGATCCCGTTTGTCGTGATCGATCAGGCCCGCGCGCGCGGGGAGGAGGCGGCCCGGTCTGGCTATGTGTCGCTCGTCGCCGATGCGACGCACGACTCGGTGCTCCGGGCGTGCGGGATTGAGCGGGCGCGCGGGCTGGTCTGCCTCACACCCTCAGACTCGGCGAACATCGTCATCACGCTCAGCGCCCGGGGCATCTCACCGAACCTGCCGATCATCAGCAGGGCGGAAGACGACGACGGCGTGCGGAAGATGAAACTGGCGGGCGCGACACGGATCATCTCCCCGACGTACCGGGGGGCGGTCGCGGTGGCCAACAGCATCACGCGGCCCCACATCATCGACTTCCTGGACGAAACCAGCGAGGCGGCCGAGTGCGTGGAGTTCTGCCGCGTGGCGGTGCGACCGGGGTCGCCGCTGGACGGCGGGACCATCGGCGACTGCGGGCTGACGCGTTCGGAGTCGCTCGTAGCGGTCGCGGTCAAACGCGCAGACGGGCTTCTGGAGTTTCGCCCGGCACCCGAGCGGGTGCTCGCGGCGGGGGACACCGTCATCTTCGCCGGGCATCCCGGTGCGGTGATCGAGTTCTGCGCCGAGGCGGCATAGGGGGCTTCACCGGCACCGGGCTGGGCCGACAGCGAAGGCGAGAGACGATAGAGTCTGCTCGGTCTTTGCTGTTGCCCCGGCTGCGAGGTGCCCATGTCGAGTGCGTACAGGACGTCTGGATTTCTCTCCGCTGATCTGGCGGCGTGGGCGTGCTCGCTGGAGTATGCGCACCTGAGCCCGGAGGCGGTGCGTGCCGCGAAGCTGTTCTGGTACGACTCGGTGGGGTGCGCGCTCGGCGGGAGCCAGCAGGAGGACGCGAAGATCCTGCTCGCTCACTACAGGGAGATGGCCGGGAGCGAGGCGGGGTCGGGGCCATGCACGTGCTTTGTGTCGGGGTTCAGGACCAACCCGGTGGACGCGGGCTTTTTGAACGCCCACATGATCCGGGCGATGGACTACAACGACATCTATTGGAAGGCGGACCCGTCGCACCCGTCTGACATCATCGCTGCGCCGCTGGCGCTGTGTGAGTTCAAGGGGCTGAGCGGGAAGGACCTCATCCTCGCGACGGTGATCGCCTACGAGATGGAGCAGCGGCTGGCGGAGTTCGGGCGGCCCGGCGTGCGGGAGTACGGGTGGCACCACGCGACGCTCACGTCGTTCGCGGCCCCGATCGCGTGCGGGCGGCTGCTCAACCTCACGCCCGCGCAGATGGTCCACGCGATCGGGATCTCGGCGTCGAGGACCTTCTGCCCCGGCGCGGTGACGGCGGGAAAGCTGACGAACATGAAGAACACGGTGGACCCGTGGGCGGCGCGGATGGGGGCCGAATCGGCGTTGCTCGCGGCACGGGGGTTCTCGGGGCCTGAGCACATCTTCGACGGCAAGGAGGGGCTTTACCACGTCTTCGGCCACGTGATGTGCGGCGGAAGCCCGGCGGGGTTTGACACCGAGGTGATGCTCAAAGACCTGCCGCGGGGGGCGGGCGATCGCTACCGGATACTCGATTGCGGGATGAAGTCGTTTCCGATTGAGGCGCTGAGCCATGCGCCGCTGACAGCGATGATGAAGTGTGTGCGGGAGCACGACATCCGGGCGGACGAGGTGGCGGAGATCAAGGTCGAGGTGATCGCGCGGGCGGCGGACATTCTGGGCGACCCGCACAAGTATCGGCCGGACTCGAAGGAGACGGCGGACCACTCGCTGCCCTACTGCATGGCGGTCGGGCTGGTGGACGGCATGGTGACGCCGCTGCAGTTCAGGGAGGAGCGGGTGATGGACCGTTCGCTGATCCCGGTGATGGACAGGGTGAAGGTGGTGGCCAACGAGAGCTTCGAGGCGCTGTTCCCGGAGTTCCAGCCGAGCCGCGTGACGATCACGACCAGCGACGGGCGGAGCTTTGCCAAGCGGGTGGACGTGCCCAAGGGCGACCCCCGCGACCCGATGACGGCCGAGGAGATCGGGGTGAAGTTCCGGGCGCTGGGCGGGGGCGTGATCGGCGAGGCCAAGTGTGAGAGGGCGGGAGAGTGGATCATGGCGATGGAGGAGCATGATTCGGTGGAGGGGCTGTTCGGCCTTACAGTGGTGTGAGGAGTCTGGTCCTGAAGGGAGCACGTTCCGATGTCTTCACCACGCACCGTGATCGCCGGCGGCTCGGGCTTTTTGGGGCGGAGCCTTGCCCGCCACCTGAGCGAGATCGGACACGCGGTGACGGTGCTCTCGCGGAGTGCCCCGCGAGACGCGGGTGGGCTTCCCGGCTCGGTCACCCACGCGGTCTGGGACGGCCGCACGCTCGGCGGCTGGGCTGACACGTTGAACGGCGCCACGGCGCTGGTCAATCTGGTCGGTCGCTCGGTCGACTGCGTCAAGACCCCGGACCGCTGCGACGAGATCCTGCGTTCGCGGGTGGAGTCGACGCGGGCGCTCGGGATGGCGGTGCGGGCGTGCGAGCAACCGCCGCGGGTGTGGGTGCAGATGGCCACCGCCCACATCTACGGCGACCCGCCGGAGGTCGAGGTCGATGAGTCGTCGCCGTTCGGGTACGGGCTGGCCCCGACAGTCGGGCGGGCGTGGGAGGACGCGTTCGCCGACGCGGTGCTGCCGACGCAGCGGGCGGTGGTGCTCCGGACCGGGTTTGTGCTGGGGCGTGACGGTGGCGCGCTCTCGCGGCTGGCGCTGTTGACGCGGTGGTGTCTCGGCGGGACCGTCGGGCACGGGCGCCAGGGGATGAGCTGGATCCACGAACGGGACATGAACCGGATCTTCGAGCGAGCAATCACCGACGAGGCCATGCGCGGGGCGTACATCGCCTCGGGACCGAACCCGTTGAGCAACGCGGTGTTCATGCGGGAGCTGCGGCGGGCGTACCGGCGGCCGATCGGGCTGCCCGCGCCGGCGGCGCTGGTGCGCCTGGGGGCACCGCTTGTCATGCGGACGGATCCGGAGCTGGCGCTGTACGGACGGTACTGCGTGCCGCGGCGGTTGCTGGAGGAGGGGTTTGCCTTTGCGTTCCCGGATCTGTCGGACGCGCTGGTCGACCTGTGCTCGTGAGTTGATACGCTCTCGGCACCGCACACGACACAGGAGATGCAGCGTTGCACGGAATGAACGATCTGACACGAATCCGCAAGGCCCGGACCCGCTCGATTTCCGCAGAGAACCCGACCGGGGGCAAGGGACTGGGAGCGCAGGCCTCGCCCGGTGATGACGGCTCGTGCACCGAGGCAGCAAGCGATCTCGGGCGCGGCTGGAAGGTGCGGCCGTGTGTTCGCAACATCGAGCCGGGGCAGACGGTGGTCCTGGCCGATATCGAGGGCCCGGGCGTCGTGCAACACATCTGGTGCACGGTGCTGACGGACGTGCATCGGTGGATCTCCTGGGAGATCACCTACGACGATGCGGACGGCCCGAGCGTGCGCGTGCCGCTGGGGGATTTCTTTGCCAACGGTATCGACGGATGCGCGCTGATCGACAGCCAGCCGATCGCGGTAAACCCCAAGGGCGGGATGAACAGCTACTGGCCGATGCCCTTCCGCGGCCGGTTCCGGCTCTCGATCCGAAACGACGGGCCCAAGGCGATCAGCGAGTTCTTCTATCAGGTGACCTACAGCGTCGAGGAGGTGGGAGACGACGTCGCGTACTTCCACGCCTCGTGGGCGAGGTCGATGACCTCGCGGGAGCGGCCGGAGCACGTGATCCTCGACCGGGTGAATGGGCGGGGACACTACGCGGGCACGTATCTGGTCTGGAACCAGCTTTCGAACAACTGGTGGGGCGAGGGCGAGGTGAAGTTCTTCATCGACGGCGACCCCGACGACGCCCCCACTATCTGCGGCACGGGCACCGAGGATTACTTTGGCGGCGCGTGGGGCTTCGTGATGGAGCACGACCGCGATATGCGGCCCACGCCCTATTCGACGGCGTATCTCGGCTATCCGCAGGCGGTGTACGACTCGTCGCTCAAGACCGGGCCGCGGATCCCCAGCCACGGGTTGTATCGGTGGCACGTGCCCGACCCGGTGAGGTTTGGTGAGGATCTGCGTGTGACGGTGCAGGCCTTGGGATGGTGGCCGAACGGGAAGTTTCAGCCGCTGACCGACGACATCGCGTCGACGGCGTTCTACTACCTGGACCACCCGGAGACGGCGGCCGCGCTGCCGCCGATTGAGGAGCGGTTCGCGCGGTAGCGCAGCGGTGCGTCGATCGACTCTGTAGGCTGAATGAGACCGATGACAGGCCAACGCTCCATCACGGCGTACGCGTTTTTGCTGTTCCCCTTGGGGATCCTGCTGGTGTTCACGCTCGTCCCGACGGTGATCGGGCTGTGGCTCGGGTTCTTTGCGTGGGACGGCGGGACCGACCCGACGTGGGTGGGCACGAAGAACTTCACGGACCTGGCGCAGGACGCGAAGTTTGGGCCGGCGCTGCGGAACACGCTGGTGTACGTTGGGGCGAGCGTGCCGCCGACGGTGCTGATCGGCTTTTTGCTGGCGGTCGCGGCCCAGGCCGAGTGGTTTCGCGGGCGCGTAATCGTGCGGACGCTGTTCTTCCTGCCGACGATTCTGTCGATCGTGGCGATCGGGTATGTGTGGCGGTGGTTGCTGGAGCCGGACGCGGGGCTGCTCAACTGGGGGCTGCGGCTGGTGGGCGTGGCGAACCCGCCGGACTGGCTGAACGATCAGGCGTGGGCGCTGCCCTCGATCATCGCGGTGAGCGTGTGGCGTGGTGTCGGGTTCTGCATGGTGATCTATCTGGCGTCGTTGGCGACGATCAACCGGTCGCTCTTTGAGGCGGCGGAGATGGACGGGGCGACACCGGCGCAGGTGCTGCGGCACATCACGTGGCCCCAGGTGGCGCCGACGACGGCCTTCCTGCTGATCACCGGGGTGATCGGGGCGTTGCAGGTCTTCGACATCGTGTTCGTCATGACCGGCCAGGCCGAGGGCGACGCGACGAATGTGCTGAATCTCTATATCTACCGGTTGTTCACCTACGGGCAGCTGGGATACGCCGCGGCGGTGGGTGTGGTGATCTTCGCGATCACGCTGCTGGCGACGGCGGTGCAGTTGCTGTGGGCGGGCCGGGACCGATCGACAAGGGGGGCCGCGGCATGAGCGCGTTGCGTGCCCCTCCTCTGCTGATGCGTGTGCTGGTGCACGCGGTGGTCTACCTCGGCGCGGCGACGATGCTGGTGCCGCTGGCGTGGATGGTGCTCACAGCGCTCAAGAGCGAGAGCGAGGCGGCGCTGGCGCCGACGTGGTCGACGCTGCTGCCGAGTTCGCCCCGGTGGGGCAACTTCGTCGAGGCGGTGCGGGCGGCGGACCTGGACCGGTTCTACCTCAACAGCACGATCGCAGCGGTGCTGACCACGGTGCTGGCGGTCTCGCACAACGCGCTGGCGGGGTACGCGTTCGCGAAGCTGCGGTTTGCGGGCAAGCGGGTGCTGTTCGGCCTGACGCTGGCGACGATGATGGTGCCGATTCAGGTGTACTTCATCATCGCGTACATCGTGTGCGCGCGCCTGGGGTTCTCCGACAACATCCAGGCGCTGATCGTACCCTTCCTGGCGTCGGGGTTCGGCGTGTTCTATATGCGGCAGGCGATGCAGGCGGTGCCGGATTCGCTGATCGAGGCGGCCCGGATCGACGGCATGCGGGAGTTTGACACGTTCTGGTACGTGGCCCGGCCGATCGTGTGGCCGGCGCTGGTGTCGCTGGGGGTGTTCACGTTCGTGTTCAGCTGGAACAACTTCTTCTGGCCGCTGATCGTGGTTGACTCGGAGCGATCCAAGACGCTGCCGCTGGCGATCGCGGATCTCTCAGCCGGACAGTATGTGGACTCGTGGCCCGTGCAGATGGCGGCGGGGACGATCCTGATCGTGCCGCTGATCGTGGTCTTCCTGTTCGTGCAGCGTGCGTTTGTGCGGGGTGTGGCGGGATCGGGGCTGAAGGAATGACGGCCCGGCGGGAGAACCCGGATGCGTAGTTCGCTGATCGTCCTGGCATTGCTGATCGTGACGAGTGTGTTGGTGCTGGCGCCGCGGTCGCTGCGCGAGTTCGTCACCGGCGAGCAGCGGGTGCTCTTTACGGTGTGGGGCATGCCCTTCGAGGACCGACTGTTCGCGGACGTGTACGCGCGCGGGTTTGAGGCGGTCGAGCCAGAGGTGCGGGTGGACTACCGGCGGTACGCCGAGGTGCAGCCGAAGTACACCGCGTGGCACGCCCGCGGCGTCGGGGCCGAGGTGATGCGGATCGGGATTACCGACTATCACCGGATGGTGGAGCGGGGGATGCTGCTGCCGCTGGGGGATCTGATCGACGACCCGGAGGTCGGGCTCGATCCTGCGATTCTCGACGCGATCCCGTCGCAGCTGCTCGACGCGCTGCGGGTGGACGGCGAGCTGTACGCCCTGCCGCAGGACATGGCCCAGTACGGCCTGTTCTACAACCGGGCGATCTTCGACGCCTACGACGCGGCTCACCCGGACGACCCGATCGGCTACCCGGACGAGACGTGGGACTGGGCCAAGCTTCGGGACGCGGCACGCAAGCTGACCGTCCGCGAGCCGGACGCGGGCGGGACCGAGCGGATCGTCACGCTGGGGATCGACATCGAGCTCTGGCAGTGGCCGTTCATGCAGTTCTTCGTCCAGGCCGGCGGGCGACTCTGGAGCGACGACGGGCTGACGACGCACATCGATTCGGCGGCCGGCGTCGAGGCGATCGAGTTCTTGCGGACGCTGGTGTTCGAGGACAGGTCGTTTGTGCCCTCCTTCGGCGAGCAGCAGGGCGCGGGGCCGAACGCCCGCTTTGCCACCGGACGCTCGGCGATGCTGTTCGCCGGCTCGTGGATGGTGCCCTACTTCCAGCTCAACGCGCCCGACCTCGACTTCGCGGTCGCGCCCTCGCCCCGCGGGCGTGTCGCGGCGGTGTGCGCGGGCTCGTGCCTCTGGGGCGTGTCGGTGCACGCCCCGCGCAAGGAGGCGGCGTGGGACATGCTCCGCTGGCTGGTCGCGCCGGAGCAGGCGATCGAGTACTGGGACACGCTCCGCGTCGCGCCCCCCGCCAACACCGACGTCATCGCCTCGGAGGGCTTCCGCGAGACGCGCGGTATCCCCGACCCGGATTCGCCCAAGAGGTTCACGGTGCCGCCGATGTCGGGCGACCTGTACGACGAGTACGCGGCGTGGCTCTCCTACGGCACGACGCCCGAGCCCGAGTCGGGCACGGCGCCCGCGTTCATCCCGGCCTCGCTCTATCAGCGTGAGCTCGAGCAGGAGCTCGCGGCGTTGCTCCAGGCGATCCTGCGGAACCGGAACGAACCACGGGCGGAGGATGCGCTCAAGCGCGTCGCGGCCACGGTTCACGGGTTCGTCGACCGCGACCGCTCGTCGAAGGGGCTGCCGCCGGTGGTCCGCGACCGGTAGCGACGTGCCACTTGCCGCCGACTCCCCCACCGCCAGCGCACGGATCGTCTGCGCCGCGTGGGCGCTGCTGCGGGCCCGCCCTACGCGGGCGTCGCCCACGAGCGGACGAGCTCGGGTTGCAGCGAACCCGTGCAGGCTTCCGGTGCGGACGACTCGTGCAGGTGCTGGACGATGCGCCCGAGGAGGTACCTCCCGGCGGGGTTGTCGTGGTCGAGCGTGCTGACCGCGAGCAGGCCCTTGCCGACGCGGGCGAAGAAGAGCTGGTCCTGGGCCTCGGGCACGCCCTTGTCGTGGGTGACGATGAGCCTCACCACCGGCTCGACATCGTCGGCGATGCCGAGCGCGTCGGTGGTGACGGCGCGGCTGGAGTTGCGGTTGAGGTCGAGGCCGAGCGTGTCGAGCAGCCAGCCGCTCTCGCCGGCTCGCAACAGGTCGGCGCGGCGCGTCGGACCCTGCTCAAGGATCAGCGGGCACTGGCCGTAGAGGTTCACCCAGCACGTCGGCGGGCTGCCCGCGGCCTTGGACGCCAGCAGCAGCACGCGGCCGCCGGCTTCGAGGAAGTCGACGAGATGAGGAGTCAGGCGTGTGGTGACGGTGGTGGCGGCTGGCTCCTGCCCGATGGGCACTTGGGGGCAGAGTGAGGCCGGATCGGGGAGGCGGGCCGACCACGCTTCGCAGTCGATGGCCCAGCCGCTGCTGTACCGCCGCTCCTCGAAGGAGGGCTCGCGTTCGGCGTCGGTGAAGGGCGCGGTCTCGGTGCGGCCAACCTCGGAATCGGGCAGCGACGGGGCGGGGAACGCCCAGAGCGTCCACGTATTCGAGGTGGCCCCGTCGGCGTGGGCGTGGACGCGGACGGGGGTGGGCTCCTCGACGGTTGGGAGCTGCAGTTGCAGCGCCTCGAAGGCGATCTCGCCCGGGAGCGTTCGCAGCCTGACGCGCTGGTCGGTCGGCGGGAGGTCACCGACGGTGATCTCGACCCTGACGGTGCCGTCGAAGGTGCCCTTGGCGAAGTTGCTCAGCCCGATCTCGAGCGGGTGCGAGGCGTCGTGGTCGAGGCTCGTGGCGTGGTCGGCCGGGCGCAGGAGCAGGGCGCAGTCGGCCAGGAACGGCGCGAGCTGCTCGGGGGTGAAGCGCCACTGGCCGAGGTCGTCGAGGAAGCCGCACCGGCAGACGGGGACGTCGCGGAGGTGGTTCATGACCCAGCCGGCGTGCATGGCGCGTTCGCGGAAGACCTCGCTCTGAAACTTGCGCACGAAGAGACTAAACAGGTCGGCCTGGGCCCGGAAGCGGTCGAGCGTGGTGTCGCCGAACCGGCTGTTGAGCTTCTGGCCGAGCTCATGGGCTTCGTCGAGGCCCTTCGGCGCCCACCACGGTCGCTCTTCGCCGAGGCGCTCGAGCAGGGCGTCGGTGTCGGGCCAGCTGGTGCCTATGACGGTCTCGCCCATCACGAAGGGGCGCGGCTCGCGGGCGCGGAGGTCGGCGTCCATGTCGTCGAAGTAGCGGACCCAGCGGCCGGGGTTGTCGTAGGTGTGCTCGTCGTAGAGGTCGGTGCGGTCGGGGTCGCTCCAGCGCATGAAGCCGGTCTGGACCTGCCGCAGCGTCGCGGGCAGCTGCCGGCCCGCCTGCTCCCACCACCAGCTGCCCAGCGAGGTGTTGAACGCCTCGTGCTCGCAGGTGGCGCTGACGAGGAACACCGACGGGTGCTGCCGATCGCGGCGGAAGAACTCGGCGTAGAGCCGGCGGTACTCCGGCAGCAGCGGCTCGTCCATCGGTGCCTTCCAGACCGGATGCACCTGCCAGAGCAGCATGCCGGTCTCGTCGGCGATCTCGAAGAAGTGCTCCGGCGGGTAGACCATGCAGAGACAGACGCAGTTGAACCCGCGCTCGCGGAGGCCGGCGAAGCGTTCGCGGATCTCGTCGGGCGTCGGGGCGGGGGCGATGTGGTCGGGCTCGATGGCCCACTCGAGCACGCCGCGGATGAGGAGCGGTTCGCCGTTGAGCAGCACGCTCCGGTTGTCCTCGCCCCCGACCTGCAGTGTGCGGAAGCCGAATCGTGTTGTCGCCTCGTCCTGTGCGGCGACGCCCTTGGCCCGCAGCGTGGCGGTGACCTCGCCGAGGGCGGGGGCGTCGGGCGACCACGGCACCACCTCGCGGCAGTCGAGCGTCACCTCGGCCTCGGTCTGTCCGGGGGCGATCGTGACGCGGCCGGAACGGATGGCGTCCGAGCCCGGCTCCCGCAGGCGGACGCGGAACTCTCCCTCCACCTCGTGCGGCTCGAGCTCGGCGAGCACGCGGACGCGGCCGGTCGCGGCGTCGGCGCTGGCGTGCAGCCCGTTGGGGCGGAACGCGAGCGGGCCGGTGACGCGGACATCGACGCCGCCCCAGATCCCGCCGTGCTGCAACCCGAGCACGTCGTGAAAGCCCTTGGTGATGTGGCCGCCCCACGGGTCTTCGCCCTGCACGCGGGGGGGGATGCCCTCGATCCGGTCGACGCGGCAGACGATCTCGCAGTGCTCGTCGCCGCCGAGTGCGTCGGTGATGTCGAACTCGAAGGGGATGTAGTCGCCGACGTGCGCACCGACCTCGACGCCGTTGACCCAGACGCGGCAGTCGGTGGCGACGGCGCGGAAGCGGAGCCAGATGCGCTGGTCGCCGCCGAGCCACTTTCTGGGCAGGCGGGCGCGGCGGCGGTACCACGCGATGTTGCCGAAGTCGTGCCCGAGTGTGTGCTGCCACGCCTCGTCGGCGCGGCAGGAGAGCCAGCCGTCCTTGGGCTGATCGTTCCACCACGCCTGGGCGACACCCGTGTCTTCGGTGTCGGGCCGGACCGACCACTTGCGGAGAAGTTCAAGCTGACGTGCACCCATCGCGCGGCTCCCTCAAAACGGAATCGATGACTACCTGAGCGCAGGGGAGCGGGCGGTCCGACGCTATCGGCGCACTCGCTCGGCCTCGGCCACGATCTCGGCGCATCGCGCGGGATCCGGGGCGTTTGACCATAGGCCGTCCTGCTTGATCCACGAGCCGACGATCAGCGCATCGGCGTGGCCAAAGAGGGTGCCGAGTTGGGAGGGCTCGACGCCGGATCCGACCCAGGTAGGAACACCGACCGCGTTGCTGACGCGCTCGACATCGCCCGGGTCGGTCGGGTCGCCTGTGAAACTCCCGGTGACGATGAGCCCGTCGGCGCCGCAGAATTCGGCGGTGTGCGCGCAGTCCTCGATGGTCAGGTCGCCGGTGATGGCGTGCGAGGCGTGTTTCTTGCGGATATCGCACATGATCCGGACGTCCGTGGCGCCGATCTCCCGGCGGTAGCGCAGGAGCGGCCCCGCGGCCGCCTCGGCGAGCAGGCCCTCGTCGGCGACGTGGGCGTAGACGAAGTTCTCACACCGGATGAACTGCGCGTCGACGGCCTGGGCGATCGCGATGGCCTCTCGCTCGCCACCGGAGAGCACCTGCACGCCGAGCGGGATCTCGATCGCGGTCGCCACCTCCTCGGCGACGCGGGTCATCGCGGCGACGGTCTGCGGCGGTTGGCGGCCGTGGATGTATGGACGGTCGTGCATATTCTCGACGATGATCGCGTCGAACCCGCTGTCGCGGAGGAGTCGGGCCTCCTGCACGGCGCGCTGGGCGAGCACGGCGACGGTGTCGGTGCTGGCCGGTGCGCCGGGCAGCGCCCCCACGTGGACCATACCGATGAGGGCCTGAGGCCGGAGCCAGTCGGCGACGCGTGCGGAGCTGTCGGGTGTTGTGGAGCGTGGGGACATGGCGGCCTCGGTGTGCGCGGTGCTCAGTGTGCGGTCAAGAGTACGCCGGCGACAGAGGCGGTCATCCAACTCGCCATCGCGCCGCCGGCCATGGCCCGCAGGCCAAGCGAGGCAAACTCGGACCGACGGCCCGGGGCCAGGGCCGTGAGCCCGCCGATCTGTATGGCGATGGAGGGGAAGTTGGCAAAGCCGCAGAGGGCGTACGCCGCGATGTAGGCCGATCGCACGCTGAGGTTGTGCGGCAAGCCCTGCCGGGAAAGTTGAACGTCGGCGGCGAGATGGCTGTAGGCGATGAACTCGGTCACGACGAGCTTCTCGCCGAGCAGCATGCCGAAGAAGGAACTCTCCTCCCACGGCACGCCCATGGTCCACGCGAGCGGCGCGAGGAGCCAGCCCATGATGACCTCGAGCCGCAGCGACTCGATGCCCAGCGCGTCGAGGGCGTCGCGGGGCAGGCCGACACGGCCCAGGCCGCCGAGCAGCAGGTTGACCAGCGCCAGCAGCGCGACAAACGCGATGAGCATGGCCCCGACGTTGAGCGCGAGGCGGAGGCCGTCGGTCGCGCCCGCGGCCGCGGCGTCGAGGACATTCGCTGTCGGCTTGTCCGTGCCTGCCGAGTGGAGGCCTTCATCGACGGGCGTGCCTCGTTCGGGAACGAGGATCTTGGCCATGACGAATGCGGCCGGCGCCGAGAGGACACTCGCGGTGATGAGGTGCTTGATGAACTCGACGCGGGCGGCGACCTGCGCCGGGTCGGCCTGGCCGCCGGCTGGTGGGGCGTCGCCGCCGAGCATCGTGACGTACGCCGCGAAAACGCTGCCGGCGATGGTGGCAAACCCGCCGACCATGAGCGTGGCCAGCTGCGAGCGGGTCATCCGCGGGATGTAGGGCCGGACGCAGAGCGGGGCTTCGGTCTGTCCGACAAAGACGTTGGCGGCCATCGCCACCGCCTCGGTGCCGGTGACGCCGAGTGTCGCGCGGAGCAGCCACGCCAGGATTGCGATGATCCGCTGCATGACGCCGAGGTGGTAGAGCACCGCCATGAACGAGGCGAAGAAGATGATGACCGGGAGCACCCGCGTGGCGAACACGAAACCCGCCGGGCCGCCGGGGTCGGCCAGAGAGCCGAACACGAACCGCGAGCCCTCGTCGGCGGTCATGATCGCGGCGTTGATCCAGTAGCCGATCGCCTCGAAGCCCATCACGACGGGCGGCACCCGGAGCAGGAGTGCCGCGAGGCCGAACTGGACGAGGACGCCCGCGATCACGAGCTTGTAGGGAAACCGCGAGCGGTCCTCCGAGATCGACCACGCCAGCGCGATCAGCACCACAACTCCGATCAGACCCGCGGGATGAAACTGTGGCATGGGGCCTCCGTCGTGTCGCCGCGTGGGTGCGGGCGGTCTCCGGACCGCCCGCGGCGGGCCCTGACGGGCCGCCGATCGGTGTGAGCGTGCCATGGTACCGCGTGCGGGGGCTATCGGTGACGCGACGCGACGCACGGGCAATGATGCACCGATGCCTGATCGCGACGACCAGAAATCCCTCCATTGGCACGACGCGGCCGAGCGTCTCGAGGGCCTGATCCGGCGGGCCGAAGCACGCCGTGGCGCGGGAGCGGCGGTGGTCGTGGGGATCACCGGCCCGGTGGGCTCTGGAAAGACCACGCTCGCCCACCGGCTGGGCGGGACGGTGGTTTCGACGGATCACTATCTGCCGGACTACGCGGGGCTTCCCGAGCACGAGCGCGACGAGCCGCGGCACGCGGATCTGGCGTCGCTCGCCGAACATCTCGCGGCGCTGCGGACCGGAGCGGGGGTCGAGATGCCTGAGTGGTGCTTCCAGCTCCACCGCCGGATCGGCTCCCGCCGAGTGGAGCCGAGCGGGCTGATCGTGTGCGAGGGGATCTTCGCGTTGCACGAGACTGTGCGCGCGCATCTGGATGTGGCGGTATACGTCGAGGCTGATGCCGCGACACGTTGGGCTCGCTGGGAGCGGATCGAGGCGTCCGGCGAGAGGGGATGGGGCGTGGAGCGGGCGCGGAAGTACTTTCAGAATGTGGCGGACCCGACGTTCGCCCGGCACGCCGACACGTACCGCCGTGCTGCGGATATCGTGGTGATCAACGAAGGAACGGCGGGGATGACGGATAGCTAGCTGTCGTGCGACATTTTCTGGTGCGTGCGGCTGAGGAAGGACAGGTTGGCGATGAGATTGCAGCGACGATGGATTCGGGCACTGGCGGGGATACTGGCGATCGCGGCGGCGACGCCTCTGGCAAGCGCCCAGGCGTACGTCTCGGACGATCCCGCGGCTTGGGCGCAAGAGGTCGCGGTCGAGTACACCGTGTCGCTGGCGCGCGCGCACTCGCAATTGGTGGACGTCACCGCGACGCTCCCAAACCCCGAGGGCCAGCCGCTGAGCGTGCGGATGCCGACGTGGCGGCCGGGCAAGTACCTCATTCTCGACCCCGCCGGGACGATCGTGGAGTTCAAGGCCCGCGACGCGGCGGGGCGCGTGCTGCCTGCGCGCAAGACCGACAAGGCGACGTGGCGGATCGATCCGGTCGGTCCGGGCGACATCACCGTGACCTATGTCATCTACGCGAACTCGCTCAACGACCGGACGCGGCACGCCGACGACACGCACGCATTCCTGAGCGGGTCGTCGGTGTTTGTGTACTCCGATGACTCTCGGGGACTGCCGCTGCGGGTGCGGGTGGAGGCGCCGGAGGGCTGGGAGGTCGCGACAGGCCTGGCGCCGGACCCGACGACGGCGGACGCGTGGCTCGCGCCGGACTACGACGTGCTGGTCGATTCGCCGCTGGAGATCGGGCAGCACCAGCTGATCGGGTTCAGCGTGGACGGCACGCCGCACGACATCGTGATCTGGGGACAGGCGGAGCCGGACGCGGAGAAGTTGGCGGCGGACTTCGCGGCGATCGTGCGCGCGCACCGGGACATCTTTGAGGGGCCGGGCGAGCCGCTGCCGTATCAGCGATACGTGTTCCTGGTGCACAGCCAGCCGGGTATCGGCGGCGGGACCGAGCACCTGAACTCGACGATCATGCACACGCGGCCTCAGACGTTTACGTCGGACAGTTCCTACGCCGGGTTCCTCGGGCTGGTCTCGCATGAGATGTTCCACACGTGGAACGTCAAGCGGCTGCGGCCGGCGGGGCTGACGCCGTACAACTATCAGGGGGAGAACTACACCGACCTGCTCTGGGTCGCTGAGGGCACGACGAGCTACTACGACGATGTGACGCTGGTTCGGGCGGGGCTGCTGGATCCCGAGAAGTACATGGCGATGATGTCGCGGACGATCTCGCGCGAGCGGCAGCGGCCCGGGTACGCCGTGCAGAGCCTGGCCGACTCGAGCTACGACGCGTGGATCAAGTACAACCGCTCGACGCCCAACGACATCAACACCACGGTGTCGTTCTACACCAAGGGGGCTCTGGTCAGCCTGATGCTCGATCTGGAGGTCCGGGGCCGGACGGACAACCGCGTCTCGCTGGACGAGGTGCTGCGCAAGCTGTATCTGGAGCACCCGCTCGACGCCGGCGGCTTCACGACAGACGACATGCTCGCGGCGCTGGAGTCGCTGACCGGGACGGGCTTCGGCGAGTTCTTCGCGGCGTACGTCTCCGGGACGCAGACGCTGGATCTCGATCGGGCGTTTGCGTTCGCCGGGCTTCGGCTTGTCGAGAGCGAGCGGCCGAAGGGCTCGTACCTCGGCATCTCGATGGGTGGCGACTCGGTGCGGACCGTGCGGGCGGACGGGCCTGCCTTCGCGGCGGGTGTGCAGGTCGGCGACACACTCGAGACTGTCAACGGCAAGGAACTCGAGGACGGGCTGGATGAACTTTTGGAGGAGACCAAGCCGGGCAAGACGTTGACGCTCGGGCTGTCGCGGCGGGGTGAGCCGCGGGAGATCAGGGTCGTGACCATGGCCCGGCCGGTCGGGTCGTGGACCTTGGAGCACGTCGAGGACCCGGCGCCGCTGCAGCGGGCGGTGTACGAGTCGTGGCTCGGGCAGGCGTGGCCCACGCCGGAGGTGCCGGCGGAGGACCCGCCGGTGCCGAGCGATCCGTGAGTCTTGGTTGCCGAGACCGCCGCGGGGGCCGGACTAGTTCTGGCTCGGCACGTAGCTGAGCGGCCCCTCCGGTCCCAGGTCGAGCCCGAGCCAGAACCACGCGAGGAGCATGACCGACCACACGATGGTGAACACGATCGTGTAGGGCATCATCATGGAGATCAGCGTGCCCATGCCGGCCTTGGGCACGTACTTCTGCATGTAGACAAGGATGATGATGAGGTACGCGTTGAGCGGCGTGATGATGTTGGTGACCGAATCACCGATGCGGTAGGTCGCCTGCGTCAGTTCCGGGCTGATGCCCACCATCATGAACATCGGGATGAAGATCGGCGCGAACATCGTGTACTTCGCGCTCATCGAGCCCACGAAGAGGTTAAAGACCATCGCGACCAGAATGAACGCGACGAGGAGCACGGCGATGGGCATGTCCGCCTGGGCGAGCATCTGGCCCCCGCTCATGGCGAGCATCTGGTCGAGGTGCGAGTGCTTGAAGTACTCGATGAACTGGGCCGCGAAGAACGCGAGCACGATGATCGGCGCCATGCTCGCCATCGAATCGACCATGAGCTTGGCGACGTCCTTGCCGTTCTTCACGACGCCGGTGGCCGCGCCGTAGGCCAGGCCGGGCGTCAGGAAACCGAAGAAGATCAGGGGGACGATCACCCGCACCCAGCGGTCGAAGCTGTCGGGGTTGTCGGGATCGACCTTGCCGTGCAGCGGCGAGCCCGGGATGAGGATCAGCCCGATCACCACCACAAAGAAGGCGAGCACCCCGATCACCGCCGCGGCGAGGCCCTTGCGCTCCTTTGCGGTGATGGCGTGGTCGGCGAGTTCGTCGTCGGACATCGGCTGTGGCCCGCCGTCCTCGGCGGGCTTGCGGTGGAGGCGTTTCTCGACCACGAAGTCCGAAACGAACCACCCCGCGAAGGTGATGACGAACGTGGAGGCGATCATAAACCACCAGTTGCACGTGGCCGCGACTTGGTAGTCGGGATCGATGACCTGCGCACCGGTCGTGGAGAGCTCGGCGAGCATCGGGTCCAGACCGGTGACAAAGAGGTTGGCGTTGAACCCGGCGGAGACTCCGGCGAAGACGGCGGCGATGCCGGCCAGGGGTGAGCGGCCGACCGACTTGTAGAGTGCGGCGGCGAGCGGGGGAAGCACAATGTATCCCGCGTCCATGCCCATCGAGCTCATGATGCCGAGGAAGACCATGGCGGGCGTGAAGAAGCGTTGTGGGACGATCTTCATGAAGCCTTTGAGCAGGGCGCCGATCATGCCGGTCTTCTCGGCGACGCCGATCCCGAGCATGCCGGTCAGCACGACGCCGAGCGGCGCGAACCCCATGAAGTTCTTGACCATGGTGTCGAGCGCCCAGAACAGGCCCGACGCAGTGAGCAGGTTGACGGGGCGGATCGGCGAGAGCTGCCGCTCTTCTCCGACCAGCACGCGGCAGTCGCCGGAGTCGGCGCCTCCACCCCCGGGAGGCGCGGTCCACCCTGCCTTGGCCGTCGCGGCCGAGGCGCGCCGGATCTCCCGGCTGTCGGAGACGAGTTCCATGACAGGCTTGCCGGCTTCGTCATGCCGGAGATCGACGATGGGCCAGCCGGTCTGCTCGTCAAGGACGACCTCTCCGGACGCGTCGAGCCGGAGGTCGTAAGCCTGGCGGAAGACCTTGGGCTGCACCTCCAGGTTGGCCCACGAGGCGATCGCTGACGCGGCCATGACGGCCAGTGCGCCAAAGACGAAGAGCATCGCGGGGTCGGGCAGTTTGTTGCCGATCCACTCGACGAAGTCGAGCAGGCCTCGACGTTTGCGGGGTGCGGTCGTGCTGTCAGCCATGGAATGGTCGCTCCGTGCCTCAGAATCGGGGATGGATGGATCGGGGAACGTACCGCCCCCGCCGGCCCGGGGCAAGGGGAAAGGCCAGCGGATGCCCGGGTCAAGAAATGGTGTATCCTCTCGCCTTGCCCCCGAGACCTCTCACCGCCGACACCCGCGTGCGTCGGACGTGACGAGGGGCCGATGCCCAGCACCCGACGGAGACGCCGATGGCCAGCGAGACCCACAGGACCAGCCCCGATCCGACCCTGAAGACCATGCCCGGCGGCGTGCCGTTCATCATCGGCAACGAGCTGGCGGAACGGTTCAGCTTCTACGGGATGAAGGGCATCCTGACGGTGTTCATGACGCAGCATCTTCTGAACGCTGCGGGTGAGCCGGACTACATGGGCGACGAGCAGGCCAAGAAGTACTACCACCTGTTCACTGCGGCGGCGTATTTCTTCCCGCTGATCGGGGCGTTGATCAGCGATGTCCTTTGGGGCAAGTACAAGACGATTCTGTTGATCAGCCTGATGTACTGTCTCGGTCACGGGTGCCTGGCGCTCATGGACCTCGGCCCGCACTTTGGGATCTGGGACATGAAGCCGTTCATGTTCGCCGGATTGTTCCTCATCGCGATGGGCGCGGGCGGGATCAAGCCCTGCGTGAGCGCGCACGTGGGCGACCAGTTCGGCACGGGCAACAAGCACCTGCTGACGCAGATCTTCAACTGGTTCTACTTCTCGATCAATCTCGGCGCAACGGTGAGCACGCTGCTGACGCCGGTGCTTCTGGCCAAGGTCGGTCCGTGGGCGGCGTTCGGGCTCCCGGGCGTCCTGATGGCGGTCGCGACGTTCCTGTTCTGGCTCGGGCGGCACCGGTTCGTTCACGTGCCCCCGGCTGGCAAGTCCTTCTTTACCGAAACGTTTAGCCCCGAGGGCGTGCGGGCACTGGTGTGTCTGTCGCCGCTGTTCCTGATCTTCGTGCCCGTGTTCTGGTCGATCTTCGACCAGACCGGCTCGGCCTGGGTGCTGCAGGCGGAGAACATGGACAGGAAGTTCATGGGCGTGATGTGGCTCGAGAGCCAGGTGCAGGCGGTCAACCCGATCCTGATCCTGACGCTGATCCCGGTGTTTACGTATCTGGTGTATCCGTTCTGCGGCAAGTTCGTGAAGACCACGCCCTTGCGCAAGATCGGCGTCGGGCTGTTCCTGACCGCCGCGGCGTTTGCGATCTCGGCGATTCTCGAGCAGTCCATCATCGACAAGGCCCCCGACGCGGCCACGTCGCTCTGGGCGGCGCTGAACGCGGCAGGCATCGAAGGGTCGGGCACGCTCGACGCTGCCCTGCGAGCTGCGCGCGCGAACGAGTGGGATCAGAACCAGCTGCAGCCGTATCTGGCCGAGATGCCGAACATCGGCTGGCAGTTCCTGGCCTACTTCGTGCTTACTAGTGCTGAAATCCTGGTCTCGATCGTGTGTCTGGAGTTTGCCTACACGCAGTCGCCGCCCAAGATGAAGTCGTTCATCATGGGCATCTACTTCCTCGGCGTGTCGCTGGGGAATCTGTTCACCGCTGGCGTGAACTGGGTCATGCAGCTGCTCGAGAAGGACGGCGGCCAGTCAGCGCTCGAGGGCGCGGCGTACTACTGGTTCTTCACCAGCATCATGCTCGTCGCGGCGGTGATCTACGTGTTCTTTGCCAAGTTCCTCTACCGCGGGCAGACGTTCATCCAAGGTGAGGACGCGGCGGTCGCGAAGGCCGAGGCCGAAGCCGAGGGCCCGGACGCGAGGTAACGACTACAGGCCGGAGCCGGCGGCTCCTGCGGAGGCCACGACCGGCCAGAGTTCGCATGCCCGGCCGTGGGCGGCGGAGTCAGCCTCGGGCAGGTTGGCCCGGAGGCTGGCCGCGGCATCCGGCGTGGCGAGCACCACGGCGCAGCCGCCGAATCCGCCGCCGGTCATGCGGGCACCGAAGACGCCGGGAGTGGCGGTCGCGATCTCCACGATTGAGTCGAGCTCGGCGCAGGAGACGCGGTAGTCGTCGCGGAGCGAGGCGTGCGATTCGATCATCAGCGTGCCGAGGGCGTCGAGTCGATCGGCACGCAGGGCCTCGGCCGCGCGGAGCACCCGGTCGTTCTCGCTCACGACGTGGCGGACGCACCGGGTCTGTTCGTCGTTGAGGCGCGACCAGGCGACCGCGTCGATCGACTCGATCTCTCGGAGCGATGCGACGCCGAGCGCATCGCTCGCGGCCTCGCACGCTGCGCGGCGGGCGGCGTATTCGCCCGAGGCCAGCGCGTGCCGCACGCCCGAGTTGACCACGAGGACGATGGCACGGTCGGGGCTCGGCACCGGCACGTGCTCGACCGAGTTGTCGCGGCAGTCGATGCGAAGAGCCTGTCCATCGCGCCCGAAGGTGGAGGCGAGCTGGTCCATCAGGCCGCAGGGCACGCCGGCCCAGCGGTGCTCGGCACGCTGGCAGTCGAGGGCGCGGGTGAGGAGGAACGCCCCCGCGTCCGGATCGGCCGCCGGACTCAGGCCGAGAGCGGTTTCGATCATCACGGCTCCGGCGGTCTCGATCGCGGCCGAGCTGGAGAGCCCCCCACCGACGGGGACGGTGGACAGCGCGAGCACGTCGAGCTCGGGCGGCGTGGTGTTCGCGTGGAGGGCGCGCAATCCAATAACGCGCTCGACCATCGCGCCGGCGAGGTATCTGCCCCACTCCGGCAGTTCGGTCGCAGCGGTGTGGCCACGGGCGACGAGGTCTGCGAGAGAGGCATCGAAAGACTCGTCAATGTCCGCCGCGACGAATCGGCTCGCGGAGCCGGTCGCCGGTGCGGCGACGCAAATGCACCACCGGTCGATCGCGAGGGGTAGGACGAAGCCGGCGTTGTAGTCGGTGTGCTCGCCGATGAGATTGACGCGCCCCGGCGCGGTCGAGACCCACGCCGGCCGGCGGCCGAATCGTTTTTCGAAACGAGCAGCGGCTTCCTGGACAAGCGTGTTGCGGGCGGATTCCTGCGGTCCGACCGTCTCGTTCACGCCGCGCCCCCGGTGAGGATCACCCCCTGCAGCATCCCGCCCAGCACGAGCAGCATGACGACGCCGAAGTGCGCGGCACCGATCACCGCCGCGTCTCGCGGGGCTAAGCGGAAAGCGACGACGAGGCCACCGAAGTAGGCGGCCGCGGCGAGGATCACTTCTTCGAGCTTGCCGCTGTTGATGATGTCGAGATTGAGGCTGTAGACCACGAGGTAGAGCGAGACCGCGAGCAGCATGCGTGCGGCCGCGCCCTCGAACGAGCCCACGCGTCTTCCGAGGAGGAACGTCGAGAGCACCAGCGCGCCGAGCCCGGTCGCGGTGTGGAGCACCGCCCAGTAGATCGTGATCAGCACGTACGCCCAGATGGAGTGGTCCGCGTAGACACCGGCGAGCACCGCGGCGAGGAGGGCGATGGCGGCACCGGTGATGCCCGGCACCTTCCACGCGACCGACACGCAGAGCGGCTCGCCGGTGGGCTTGAAGACGGACTTGACCTGTTCCACGCCGCTCGGGCCGGTCTTCTCGACGGGGATGCCGCGGACGACGCGTTCGACCTCGGGGTCGGACTCGAAGTCGGCGTCCTCGTCGAAGTCGTCGATGAGGCCCGGGGCTTCGATCTTCGGCTTGCCGGGCCTGCGCGACGGTTGGTCGAGCGGCTCGAGGTCGATCGGCCCGTCCTGATCCGCGGGCGCGCCGGCTGTGGGCTCGGCCGGGGGTGTGGGCTTGGGGTCGTTCGGCCCGGATGTTGATGGCTGGTCGGTCATCGCAACTCCTTGCGTCTGTCGGGACCGTCGGGCTGGGGTGTGCGCGGCGGCGGCCCTCCATGAGCATAGCGGGCGCGCCCCGGCTATCGTCCGCCAAGAGACGCAGGAGACGCACGATGCCCTTTGACCCGAACGCGGCGGCTGATCTCTCATTGGGAATCTTCGGCCTTCCCTTCACCCGTGAGCAGTCCCGGCTGGTCGTGATCCCGGTGCCCTTTGAGGCGACGGTGTCCTACGGCGGGGGGACCGAGCACGGTCCCGACGCGGTGCGGGAGGCCTCGGCGCAGGTCGATCTGCTCGACCGACGCTTCGGGGAGTCGTGGCAGGCCGGGATCTGTCAGGAGGACGCCGACGACCGGTTCGTCGCGTGGGGGCGGGAGGCTCGCGAGCTGGCCTCGCCGATCATCAATCGGGGTGGCGCGACCGACGCCGATGCCGCGGCTGTCGGGAAGATCGAAGCGCTGTGCGCGCGCGCGAACGCGCTTGTAGAAGAGCGGGCGGGTGCGGCCCTGGCGGAGGGCAAGATCCCCTGCCTGCTCGGCGGCGAGCACGCGGTGTCGCTCGGGGCGATCCGGGCGTGCGCGGACGCGCACGGCGAGATCGGCGTACTGCAGATCGATGCGCACATGGACCTGCGCGAGGCGTTTGAGGGGTTCCGGTATTCGCACGCCTCGGTCATGTACAACGCTCTGGAGGAGATCTCGGGCGTGAGGCGGCTGGTGCAGGTGGGCATCCGCGACCTGAGCCGCGGAGAGACCGACTACGCGGCCGCGCAGGGGGACCGAGTGCAGACGTTCTACGACGACGATCTGTTCGACGGCATCGCCAGGGGGGAGGGGTTTGCCGCGGCGTGCGCGCAGATGATCGGGGCGTTGCCAGAGAAGGTGTACGTATCGTTCGACATTGACGGGCTCGACCCGTCGCTCTGTCCGAACACGGGGACGCCGGTGCCGGGGGGACTCGGGTTCCGCGAGGCGTCGCTGCTGCTGCACATGCTGGCGGCGTCGGGCAAGCGGGTGGTCGGGTGCGATCTTGTCGAGGTCGCGCCGGGGGAAGGGGACTGGGACGCCAACGTCGGGGCGCGGGTGCTGTTCCGGCTTTGTATGGCGGCGCTGGAGAGCGTGGGCTCGGGCAACTGATCAGAACTTGATTGGATGAGCCCGCCTAGCCCAAGAGCTTGAGCAGGGCATCCTCGATCGACATCGCCGTCGACCAGAGAGACCTCCCGCCGAACCAGAACATCGCGATGAAGGCGATCAGTCCTGCGGTCCGGCCTTGTTCTGTGTCGATGAACCGGGCGTAGGGAGGTGAGAAGGACGCGAGGATGCGCGAGCCGTCGAGCGGGGGCACGGGCATCAGGTTGAAGATCGCCAGCGCGATGTTCAGGAAGATGCCAACATGCAGGAACTGCAGGATGTTGTTGGCGAAGGGTCCGGTCCACGAATTGGCGACGGCGGTCTTCATCCAGAGCGTGAGGAGCACGGCCGCGACGAACGCCAGCGAGAGGTTCATCGCGGGGCCGGCAAACGCCACGAGCGCGTCGTCGTGCTCGCGCCGGAAGCGAGACGGTGTCACGGGCATCGCCCCCCAGGCGATGCCCACGATGCCGAACACGATCAGGCTCATCTGCCCCATGTGCACGAGCGGGTTGGCCGTCATGTGGCCGAGTTCGATCGGGGTGCGGTCGCCGCACCGGATCGCTGCCCAGCCGTGGGCGAGCTCGTGCAGCACGATCGAGCCGATCACCCAGACCACCCACGCGAACAGGTAGACCGGCCCCCTCTCCCACGCATCGGCGACCCACCAACCACCCAAGGGCATTCCTCCAGAAGCAAAAAGACCGCCGTCCGGTCGGAGGCTTCCGGCCGGACGGCGAATGGTATCAGATCGGGATGTCGTGCCGGGCGGTGCCCGCGAGCACGATCAGGCCTTGGCGGCGGTCGCGCGGCTGGCGGGGACGGAGAGCTCGACGATCTTGTCGAACAGCTTCGGGTCCTCGATCGCGAGCTGGCTGAGCATCTTGCGGTTGAGGTCGATACCGGCCATCTTGGCGCCGTTGATGAACAGGCTGTAGCGGGTGCCACGCATACGGCAGGCGGCGGTGATACGGGTGATCCACAGCTTGCGGATGTCACGCTTGCGGGCGCGGCGGTCGCGGAAGGCGTTGGTGCCGGCGCGGCGGACCGCGTTGCGGGCGAGGTAGCGGTGGTTCTTGGTGCGTCCGTAGTAGCCGCGGGCTTCGCGGAGGATACGGGTACGCTTCCTGTTTCGGGCGGCGCCGATGCGTGCGCGTGGCATGGTCGAATCTCCTTCCGTCCGAGCGGGGCAGCCTCAGGGCTGAACTTGGATCCCGTCGGGCATGAATGCTTCTGGATGTGGCAAAGCCGTGCTGGCTTTGCGGAACGGTTTAGCTGTTGGCTTCGGCGGCGGCGGCCCGCATCTCGGCCCGCTGTGCGGGTGAGGGCGAACGACGCAGCGTGGCGCGCGGCTGGTTGCGGCCGCGGAGACGGCGGAAGAGCATCTTCTCGAGGCGCTTGGCGTCGGGGCCGGCCATGTACCTGTCCTTGCGGAGCTGGCGCAGGCGCTTGCCGCTCTTGTTCGAGCTCAAGTGCTTGTGGAACGCAGAGCGGTGACGGACCTTGCCGGTCTTGCTCACCCTGATGCGCTTGAGAAAGCCCTTGTGGACCTTGTTCTTGGACATGGGCGTCCTCTCCTGGACGTGCCCGCACCGCGAAGAGTCCGGACACACGCCGAACCACTCCCCGCGCGGGGCGAAAAGCCTAGACCGCTCGGAGGCCCCGAGCAAGGGATCGGGATGCCCTGATCACGGCCCGACGAAGGAATCTTGCCGGCCGGCCGGGGCCTCGGTGCCCCGGATGGGCTCGATCCCCTGTCGCCGGGCGGCCAGATCGATGAACATCTCGATCGGCTTGGGCAGCCAGATGTTGTCGCCGCTGGGCAGGGCGGGGGTGGTCAGCCACCGGGCGGAGCCGTCGGCCGTGAGGCCGTGCTGGCCCTGTCCCTGGTGGTTGGGGCTCGATTCGAGGGGGAAGATCACCTGGCCGCGAACGGCCCGCAGGACCACCGGCGACCGGTCGGCGACGACGACCAGTTCCGAGGGCTGGCCCCAGAGCGATCGTTCGGGGTGGGCCATGACGCGGTAGCTGTAGCTGATCTCATCGAGCGCGCCCCAGTCGCGGGCTTCGGGCGAGCGAGGGACGGTGATTGCCCTGGGATTGCCCGGGCAGGCCAGGTCGGCCAGTCTGGCGTAGGGCTGCTTGGCGAGGGCGTAGAGGTTCGCGGAGTTTGAGCTGGAGGGGTCGCGCCCGACGTTCCACCACGGGCTCTTGCCGAAGCCGGCCGTCACCATCGGGAGCATCTGGTCGTTGTCGGCAGTGTAGAGACCCATTGCGTTGGCGACGCTGCGCATGTTGCCGGCGCACGCCGCCTGACGGGAGCTCTCACGCACCGTAGACATCACCGGCCAGAGCACCGAGGCGGCGATCAGCAGCACCGCGGCGACCGACAGGAAATCGGCGAGTCGGTTGCGCGGCGGGATCGTGACCCCGGCCTCGAGCACCTGCCCGGAGTCCGTTGCCTCGGCGATCCGGTTCATGGTGCGTTCGATGAGGTGGGCGCGAGTGAACTGCGAGACGGCTTCGGGCGCTGGGCTGGCGACAAGCGACGCGATCGCGTTGTGGGCGCGGGCCCGCTCGCGGAGCGAGGCCGGGACTCGTTCTGCGTCGAGCCCGGCGAGCATCCAGGCGTCGAGCGCCTCGGCGTCGTCGCGGGAGAGCGCCGGTTGGGCGGTCGCGTCGGCGCTTGCGAGCACGCGGGAGACCCGAGACTCCCGGCCATCGACCGGGCCGGCCTCGAGCAGGCCGAACAGCGCGGCGGCCCGCTCGGCGCGCTCTCGAAGGGCGCGCGGTACGCGGGCGAGGTCTTGATCGGCATCGAAGAACGCCTCGAGCGCGCGGGCGTCTGCTTCCGTCAGTTGCGGCTGGGTGCCCGGGGTGTCGTCTCCGGTCGGCGGTGGCGTGTGCTGCTCGTCCATCGGCCAGTGTTCCTCATTCCTGCGTGGCGGGGCGGGCCCGCTCTGTGGAGACCTCTCGCCACCGCTTGGCAAAGCTGGCGACGGCGGCGTGCAACCTCGACTTGACGGTCCCCAGCGGGATGCCCAACTCGTCGGCGACCTGGGCGTAGCTCAGCCGCTGGAAGTAGGCCAGCAGCAGGATCTCGCGCAGGGGCTCGCTGAGCTGGTCCAGCGCTCGTTGGACCATCGCGTCCTCTTCCTCCGACAGGAGCCCGGCGTCGGGCGGCGGGATCTCGATCTCGAGCAGATCGATGAAGCTCCCGCCGTCGTTGGACCCGCTCCCGCCCGCCGAGCCGATCGGGGCCGAGAGTTCGAGGGTCTGTCGTCTGCCCTTCTTACGGAGGAGGTCCCGGGCCTTGTTCGCCGCGATCGTAAACAACCATGGTCGAAATCTTCGGGTCGTGTCGAATGAGCCGAGCGAGAGGTGAATCTGGAGAAAGGCTTCCTGGAATGCGTCCTCGGCGACCTGCCGGTCGCCGGCGAGTCGGGTGAGGAACCGGTGCAGGTCGTCGTGATAGCGTTCGACGAGGATGCGGAACACATCGGTTTCCCCGCGCCGGTAGGCCTCTACGAGTTTCTCGTCGGTGCGTGGGTCCAAGAACTGTTTCCTGCTGCGGGGCGATGCCGTCACACGGCCGGGTGCTGGTTGTCGAACGCTCGGCCGACCGCCGGCGTTCGTCCGAACGCCTGTGAAGGCTCTAGATCAACTCTCCGACGGTCCGAGAGAACCGGACGCCGGTTTCCGGACCGAATCGTGCCAGACCGTCGGCCCGGAGCGCCGGGGCGTAGTCGCGCAGATAGACCTCGAGATCGTCCCGCCCGGCGAACAAATACCGCGTCTCGACCCGGATGGGTTCGGCCGGGTCGTCGATCCGGACTATCGCACCGGAGAGGGCGCCGCCCTCGAGAACATCATCGACGTGCCCCTGACTCAGCCAGCTGAGGTAGGCTCGGCGGATCTCCGGGCTTGGCAGTTCGGCCGTGACGGTGTAGGCGATCATCCCCATGGGCCGGTAAGGTACCAGACCGGACCGAACCACGCACGAACACGGGCCGTGAGATGCAATACGGGGCCCGCGTGGCCGTTTGGCGGGACGAAAGGACGGATGTGACCGGGATCGAGTCTGGACCATCAACAGGGTCAATCGACCTGGTCGGCCTGGTGCGTTCGGCCCAGGCGGGCGATGAGGCTGCCTGGTCCGGCATCGTCAAGGAATATGGCCCGCGGGTCTTCGCGCTGGCCAGGAGCCGTCTCGGGGATGCCGACGCGGCCGAGGAGGTCACCCAATCGGTGTTTGCGACCATCGCCATCAAGCTCCGGGACGGGGCGTACGCCGAGCACGGGAAGTTTGAGCCCTGGCTGCTGCGGATCGCCATGAACCGGGTGCGCGACAGGGTCCGCACGCTCAAGCGCGAGCGCAACGAGCAGCGGCTGCGATGGAGCGTCCGCGACGAGGCGACCGACGACGGGGCCGAGCGGTTCCCGGCGTTTGCTGATGTGGCGGATCTGCGGGAAGCGATGGACGCGCTCTCGAAGGCGGACCGCGAGATCGTGGAGCTGCGGTATCACGCGGGGCTGAGCTTCAAGCAGATGGCCGAACTGCTCAGCGAACCGATCGGGACATTGCTGGCCAGACATCACCGGGCACTGCGGAAACTCAAGGTCAAGCTTGAGCAGGCCGCGGCCGGGCATGAGGGTGGAACCGAGTCTCCGCAGACGGCGGGGGGTACAGGATGAGTGACATGAACCGACACAACGCGAACGACACACACATCCCGGAGGACATCCGCGCCGTGGCCGCGCGGCTCGAACGCTTCGGAGTCCAGAACCGCCTCGATGGCGAGGACGTGGGCCATCGTGTCGCGATGCGCACGACGAATCTCCTTCGCGCAGAAGCGGCACCCGTCGCGGACGCGGCTTCGTTCAGCCGCATCCGTGCGGCGTGGCTGTGGCTGGCGGCCCCGGTCGTAGCGGCGGGCGCTGTGCTCGTGGCGATCATGATCTCCATGCCGCAGACGGGCCCGACCCCCGGCGTGACCGGGAACGGTGTCGAGGTTTTGGCGGCCGGTCTGGAGAACGACATTGACGCGTTCCTGGCAATCGACGGCTTTTGGGACGACGATGCGTTTGAGACGGGACTGGCGGTCATCTCACTCGACGCAGCCGGGCTGGCCAATCAGACCACGACCGACGAGACCTTCGACGCGATGGGGAGCGATCTGTGATCCACCTTTTGGACGTACATCACCAGCATTCCCGTGTTTCCCGGCGAGGTCGCTGGGCGGCGTGGGTCGCTTTGGGGCTCGCCGCGTGCCTCGCGTCGCTTGCGAGCGGGCAGGCCGATGGCGAACGGCCCCCACCTCCGCCCCCGCAGCAGACGCACGCGGACGGGGAGCAGCCCTTCGATTTCAATCCAGAGCGTCTGCGTACGCGTCTGGCCACCTTGCTGGAGGAACTCGAGGGGAGCACGACGCGCATCCGATCGGCCGTGGAGACGCTCGACAACGGCGGCACCGCTGCGGAGGCGATGGACGCGATGGGCGGCGCCTCGCGGGTGCGCCGATTGGCGGAGTTTTGGGGACAGTGGTCGAGAGGCTCCCAGACCGATGGGCGAGGTGAGCGTTTCAATCCCGACAGAGGACCGCGATCTACGCAGAGCGAGCGCGGGCTCGATCGGGCTCCGGCCCCGGGTGACGATGTCTCGGCGGCTGAGCTCGCGGCGTTTCTGGAGTCGCACGCACCGGAATTTGCGGCCCGGCTCGACGCGCTGCGCGAGCAGGACGACCGCCGGGCGGAGTTCTTCGCCAACCGGCTCCGGCCGCGCATCGGGGAGATTCTCGCGGCGCAGCGGCAGGACCCGGAACTCGGTGAGCTTCTGATCCGGGAGTTCCGTGTCAATATGGAACTGCTCGACGCGGGCCGGCGGTACGCTCGGGCGCTGGCGTCGGGCGAGCCGTCGCTGGACGAGGCTCGCGAGAAACTGCGGGCACTGGCCGGCGAGCAGGTCGACCTCCGGCTTGCGCGGCGGGAGCACGAGATCCGCGCGCTGGCTTCGCAGATCGAATCGCTCCAGGCCGATGTCGACCAGCAGCGCGAGAAGCGCGAACAGTACATCGAGCAGATCATCGAGCGATCGGGCCAGTGGGGTGAGTCGGAGCGGTCCGGCGGGCCCGATCGTCGCGGCCCGCGCGACGGGAGGCCCGGCCGTTCGGATGACGACTAGGCGAAGCCCCGCTCACCGCACCGCGGATCGCGTCGGTACTGGGTGCAACGCGCGCGTCAGGAGACGGTCGAGCCCGGGGCGATCTCGCTCATCGGGGTCATGACGACAACGCCGCGGGGCCCTTCGCTGCCCTTGGGTGCGTCGCTGGCGGCGAGCATCATGCCTCGCGACTCCTCGCCCCGGATCTTGCGGGGTGCGAGGTTGGCGACGATGACGATGGACTTGCCGACGAGATCATCGGGCTGGTAGAACTCGCGAATGCCGGCGCAGATCTGGCGCGGCGTGCCGCTGCCGTCGTCGAGTTGGAGCTTGAGCAGCCGATCGGCGTTGGGGTGCGGCTCGGCCTGAACGATCTTTGCGACGCGGAGGTCGATGCGCGCGAAGTCCTCGAAGCTGATCTCGGGCTTGACGTCGGACTCGGGCTTGGTCTCGGCGGCGGTCGGCTGCGGCGTGGCGTCGCTCATTGCGGGTGGCTCCTGCGGGTCGGCGTCTCTATGAATCGGAGTCTTCGTCAGACTCGTCATCGAGTGTAGGGCTCACGGCCCGGTCGCCGGGACGCGCAACCCAGCCGCCGCGCCAGTAGGGCCGGTTGGCATCGACACCGAGCACCGCGGCCAACTCATCAGGCACCGGCTCGCGGAGCGGTGCGGCCAGATCGATCGCGAGTTGTGCACCCCACGATCGGGAGATGCCCTGGAGCAGCCTCGACTCGAATCGGAGCTGCGCGACGACCTGCTGGGTCGAGAGCTTCGGGCCCGGATTGCCCCGGCAGGTGTAGCACTCGCGGTAGCTCGGCGGATCGGTATTGGGACGGAAGACGACGCGCTCGTTGCCGCACTCGCGGCAGGGCCAGTCTCCCGCCCACTGCTCGATCTGCCATGCGGCGCCGGTTGAAGCGGAGAAGCCCAGCATCCGGCCGTAACGGAGAAGCAGTTCTCTCACTCCAGGCTTCTCCAGGAGCGCACGGGCCTGAATGCCGTTGCCGGCTCGGGTCTCCCCCACTGTTTCGGCGGCGGCGAAGGCGGCCGACGACACGCCCCCGCCCTCGGCCGCGGCGACGCGCCAGGGTGCGGGTGTGTAGCGGGGATCGATCCGGTTGGCGATGGCGCGGAGCCACCGCTCGTCGGACTCGAGCCGGGCGATGGACGCGAGCGCGATGCAACTGCTCGGGGCGATCCAGGTCGGCGAGCCGTCGCGTCGGTCGAGTTCGAAGGCGAGTGCGAAGAGCTCCCGCGCGAGATTCTCGCCCGTCTTGCTCGGCGTGAGGTCGACGATTTCCTCACCGAGCAGGAAGTACGACTCGGCGTCGCCGGGCTCCAGCGATTCGAGTCGGGTGACGACCCACGCCGGGAGATCACCGGGCGTGCCCGACTCGTCGGCTGCGGTCTGCGATTCGGGCTGGGATTCCTGCGCGCGCGCCATGGGCGCGAGGAGCCCCGCGAGGATGGCGGCGAGCACGATGGTTAGGAGTCGCGTCATTCCCACAGCCTTTCCTGCCCGAGGCGGATGGCCCACAGCTCGCAGAGGCCGCGTTCGACCGCGTAGATCTGCTCGACGATGTCCGCGGCTTCGAGCCGTTGCTGGCGTACCCGATCTCGGATGGCGCGGACATCGCCGGCGCGGTCGAGCCGCTCGGAGACGACCACGATCCCCATCATCTCGAATACCGCGACCTGTTCGACGGCGAATACCTGCATCGGTCCCTGGGCCAGACTCAGCCGGGCGGCGTGGCGGGCGAGCACGGATTCGACTTCCAATGCCTCGGCGCCAAGGCCTCCGGCGCGGGCCTGCCGATCCCACTTTGCCCGAAGCGCGGCGGCGGCGCGTTCGGCGGGCAGGCCCCCGTTGGCCTCACCAGACAGGAGCGTGGCGCTGTCGAAGGCTCGGGAGGCGTACGACTCACCCAGGAGCGCAGCGAGCCGGTCGATCACCCCCTGATCGCCCTCGGCGGCGAGTTGCTCGAGCGCGGTCTGGACAAGGACCCGGCGGGTCTTGATGGCCCAGTCCGGATCGTCGGTGGCAATGGGCACCGAGGCGGTCATCGAGGCGACGAGGTCGGCGTTCTGCGGCGTGCGGGGGATGCGGGGCGCCAGCTCGAGTATCGCCAGCGTGATCGCGGCGCTTGGGCGTTGGGCCAGCAACGCCCGGCGCGCGGCCTCGCGGGCGTTGGCGGGTGACCCGCGGAAGGCCTCGGTGGTGAGCACCTCGGTGTCGGTCGGATGGCGGAGTTGGTTGCGGATAGCATCGGCGAGAATCTCGAGCCTTCGCGGGTAGTCACGCTGCGCAGAGAGGTACGAGAGCGACCACCGGGCCATGGCGGGGTCGCTATCGATCGAGTCGGCGCGTTGCCGCTGGTTCCAGCGGACCAGTTCCATCTCCACTGGCCGGTCGTACTCGTCGAGCACGATCGCGGCGTCGTCGAGACGGCCGAGGAAGCGGAGGTTGGCCGCCTGGTTCAGCCGGCTCAGCGATGCGACGCTTGCAAGGCGGGTGACGAGTTGGTTGTCGGTCAACGTCGCCGCCTCGCGGGTGGACTTGGCCCAGTCGGCCGCGAGGTCGTCGAGCGCCGGTCCGTCGGTGCTGATGCCCCAGACCTCGGCGTAGCGTTCGCGCAGGAGGTTCCGAGCCTCGGTGGAGGCCCGGACGGGCAGTGTCATGGTCGCGTCGACGCCCTGCACTCTTGAGCGGCGGGCGAGTGTCGTCGTCATCGCGTGGAGATCGGCGACGGAGACACGCTGGTCGGCGAACATGCGGATCAGCCACGGGCGTGCGAGGGCGTTTTCGTCCCAATCGCAGGCGAGCACGAGCGATTCGATCGCCGCCCGGACGGTGTCGTTCGCGGCGGGCTCGTCCGCCCCGACGACCACCCACTCCAGGGCCGCGAGGAGCGTCCCCCCCGCGTCGCCACCGGCGAACTGCGCGGCATCGATCCACCGTCCCCAGCGCTCGGCGTCTCCGTCGCGCGCGGGTGCGGCGGTCGACGGCGCAGCGTCTTCGGTAGCGCTGACCATGGCGGGGAGCATCGCCCAGAGCGCGGTGTTCACACCCTGCTCAAACCCGGCCGCGACGACGACGGTGGAATCGACGCGTTCGCGGAGTCTGGCCTCGATCTCTCGGGCGGCGCGGGCGCCGATGTCCCTCTCGCGGGCAAGCCGGGCGAGGATGCCCACCGACCACGCGGCGGGCCAGACCTCGTCGGTGCCCAGCGGCTGGTCGGCGCTGCTCAGCGTTCGGCTTCGGCGGGCGATAGCGTCGATGACCGGCTCGACGAGATGGGCTCGCTGGGCCGCGCGGTAGACAAACTCCACGACATCGTGCTGCGCTGACCGCTGCTGGGGCAGGGTCAGGTTGCACCAGCGGTCGCCGATCGCGTTGAAGGCACCGTCGAAGACGCGGACGGCTTCGGGCGGGTCGATCTCCAGCCCGTCCGCGGCCGAGTCGAGTGCGGCGAGCGCATCGCTGAGGCGGTCGAATGTCGGCAGGGGCTCGGCTTCGGCGGCAGGCTCGGGCGTTTCGGGCGTGCCCTGCCACGGGAAGAGCTGCTCGCCGCCGGCCATCGGGAGGCTGCCACGGTCGATCGCGCCGGGCTCGACGGTGGGATCGGGTTCGACGGGGTCCGGGTCCGATGGTCCGGAGGTGAAGGCCACCACCATGAGGGCGACCGTGGCGACGAGTGTCAGCCCGGTGGCTGTCGCGCCCACGATGATCCGCAGCGACCGGGCCTCGTCGGCGTTGTCGTCTCCGGTGCCGTCGGCGTCGTACGAACCATCGGTGTGGACCGCGTCGGCGAACCGGCCGACGTTGGTGACGACCTTTTCACGAGCCGCGGCGGTCTGGGCCTGACGCCGCCCGCCGAGGTGGGCGAGCACGTAGGCGACATCGGTGATCCGGGCACCGCGGGCCATAGCGAGCATTGTGAGATGGTGGAGCGAACGGCGGTTCCAGCCGCCGTAGCGTGCGAGAGTCAGCAGGGCGTCCTGCTCGAGCTGGAGCCGTAGGCGATCCGGCGAGCTTGCGGCTTGTGTTCTGGGGCGCACGCCGGCGGCCCGCTCGCGGTGCGCCGCCTGATGGACGAGCTGAGCCGCGGCGGCGTGGAGTGCGAGTCGCACCTCGTCGGCTTCGGGCGTGCGGCTCTGGGGGTGAGCATCCACACGTGTGAGCTGGCGTTCGAGTGCTCGCACGACGGTGTCCTGATCGTGCGCGCGCGGCGAGAGACCGAGCAGAGCGTGCAGGCCTCCGGCGGCTGCGTCGCGCCCGAGGAATCGCTCCACGAGCCCCTGCTCGCCGGGCGGGTTGGCTCGGGGCTCGCTCATCCGCCACCCTCCCGGTCCGGCTCGTCACGGGCGACGGGGCGCGGGGATGGAGACTCACCGATCGTCGGCCTGACCCCGGCGAGTTGTCGATCGATCTGCTGAAGCCTCGAACGCCAGGGCTCCGGCCCGAGTTCTGGATAGAGCGTGCGGTGCTGGTCGAGGGCGGCCCGGGCGTCGCTCGGTGCCGTCTCGGCGAGGAGGCGGATCGACTCCACCCGCGCCTCGAACCAACCGTCCGAGGCGTCGCGGAGGCCGGCCATGAGCGTGTTCCATGCGGACAGCGCCGTGGGCAGATCGCCCGCGGCCTCGCTCGCCCGGGCCAGGCGGCGGAGCGAGATGGCGGTCTGCGTGCCCAGTTCGATGAGAAGGGTGTCCATGGCGATGGCGATGTCGCGCATCGAGTCGTCGCTCTGGGCGTGCCAGACGGTCGTCGCCGCCTGGGCGACGGTGTCGATCACCCCGGCGACGGTCGCGTCGCCCTTGTGGTCGCTCAGCGGCTTGAACTGCGCCAGCACGCGCTGGGCAACGCCGACCAGACGGAGCGCCAGGTCGGGGTCGTCGGGCTGACGCTGCCAACGTTCGAACAGGCGGCGGTAGAGCAGGCGGTCCCCGGCGCGGGCGTGCGCCCCCCCGACCCGGGCGAGCGTGGCACCGGCCATCGAGGCGGCGTCCTCGTCGTCCCGGGCGATGGCGATCTGGAGCTGGCGGTACGCCAGTTCGCTCTCGATGTCCGAAAGATCGAGCCCCGCGACTGAGGCGGTGTCCTCGAGCAGGTCGAGCAGGCGGGCGGCTCGCTCGACGTCGGGCACGGTGATCGTGAGCGCCGCGTCGAGCGCCTGACGCACGCGGACCATGACTGCGAGTGCGGCGTCGAAGACCTCGTCGCCGGAGCCGCTGCGCACGACGGCGACATCGATCTCGATCAGCTCCTCGGCGATCTCCATGAACCTCGCGGCGACGTAGTCGCGTTCGGGCCCCTGCGATCCGCGGTACTTGCGGTACATCATCCGCGAGACGTGGCGGCGGGCGGTCTCGTAGAGCGGGGACTCGTGCGGGACATCGAGCAGCACAGCGATCGCCTGGTCCTCGGTCAGCAGCCCGTCGTCGACGCGGCGGAGCAGGAGCTTGGCGGCACGGTCCGAAGCCGGATAGGACTGCATGTAGACCGTCGCGAGGCGGTCGCGTTGCTCGATAACCGACCGAAAGCCGCGTTCGACTGCCAGGTCGAGCGAGACGATGGCGTACCAGATCGATTCTTCCCGAAGCTGCGCGACCGGCGCCTGCTCGAACACGCTCTCGAACACGCTCCCGGCCTGCACCAGGTCGCCGGCGTAGAAGAGGGACAACCCCTCCATCATGCGGGCCTGCGCCAGCTCGGTGGGGAACGTCCCGGCATCGGACGTGGCCTGAGCGATGTCGAGCGCGCGCACGGCGTCCATGTAGCGGTTGGCGATGGCGGTGTCTTCGGTGGGGTCATCGGGGTTGAGCCCTTGTGCGTCGGCAAACGCCTCGTGGGCTTCGCGAGCGCGCTCGTAGGCACGCAGGCCGCGCACGTAGAGGACAACGAATCCCGAGTCGCCCATCGGCGTGGTGCCGAACTGCTTGACGAGGTTCATCACGTGGCCGATCTCGCCTCGCGTGACGAGGTCTCCCAACGCGATCTGCGCGATGGCTTCGAGCAGGCGGCTGCGATCGGCGGCGACGCCCGAGGTGCCGCCGGCTTCGATCGCTTCCAGCGTGATGACCGCGAGCAGCCTGGCCTCCCCCACCGAGAGCGGGGTGACCCCGGAGGGGTCGAGCGTGAGGCGGCGGCGGTCGACCAGACGCTGCAGGTCCGACCAGCGCTTGGCCCGCCCGAGCACCTCGATCCGCCGCGCCCACAGCTCGTCCTTGATCTGTTGCGGGGTCTCGTTGGCCTGCTCTATGGCGTCCAGCCAGCGGATCGCCTCGGCGTCCTTGCGGGCGATGGACAGGCACAGGCTGCAGGCCATCGCCGCTCGGGCGACGTGGTCGTAGCGCAGCAGCGTGACCGGGAGCGTCTCGACCGAAGGGGCGCGGTTGCCCGGTGTGTTGAGCAACCAGCCGAACGACCGGAGCGCCGAGTCGGCCTTGCGGGCATCGTCGTTGACCAGGGCCTGGTAATACTGCGACCAGCCGGCGTAGTACATCGCCAGCGAGCGCAGCCGCCGCGCGTCGGCCAGTTGGTCGCGGATCGTGGCGATGTTGGCCCGGGTCGATCGGCCCTCCATCCGCTCGAGCGCGTCGACGCGATCGTCCACGCGGCGGCCGATGTCCAGGAAGTTGGGCTCGAGCTCGCGGAAGGTCTGCTGCGCCTCGTTGACGAGCTCCGGATCGGAGAGACGCTGGCGGAAGTCCTTCACGGCCGCCTCGGCGAGGAGGAACGACGCCTTGTGCAGCGTGAGGCGGAGTTCGAACGAGTCGGCGCTGGGGACGAGCTCGAGCAGTTCGCGGGCCTGTCGCTCGACCTGTCGCTGCCGCTCGGGGGTGCGGGCGGCGGAGAGCAGCCGGGCGTAGTGCTTGCCGAGTCGGTCGGCGAGTTCTGCGCGCTTGGAGCCCGGGGCGTCGCGCAGGCGGTCGAGCAGGTAGACGCTGAGCAGGTCGTCGAGGCTTCGGTCCCGCATGTAGGCCTCGACGGCGTCGGTCGGGCCGAGCGCTTCGGCGTCGTCCTGCGCGCGCGCGGTGGGCGCGGCTAGGCCCAGAGGCACCAGAAACGTCAGGCACGCGGCCGCCCTGCGGAGATGTTCAGCTCGCTGGGACATAGCTGACCTTTGTAAACCCGGCGTCTTTGCATACCTGCAACGCGCCGGCCGCGGCCTCGACCGGGACATCGTTGGCGACACGCACCACGACGCCGCTGGCCTTGGGCAGCTCGCGGAGCAGCCTCGTCAGATCGGTTCGGTTGGTGAGGGCGTGCGAGCCGAGGCGGTAGACGACGGCGTCGCCGACGCGTTCGACGGAGATGATCTGCGGCTGCAGGACTGCGCCGGCACCCTGGTCCTCGCTCGCGGGGCTGAGTGTCGACGAGAGCTCGGCCTCAGGCCGCGAGGCCGAGACCGTGACCATGAAGAAGATGAGCAGCAGGAACACGACATCGATCATGGATGTCATGGGCAGGCCACCGACCCGGGAGCCATCGAGGCTGTAGTGACGCCGGGCGAGTTTCACGGCGAACGCCCCCCACCGCCGCCGGGCTTGTTGGTGCCGAGATTCCAGCGTCGGATGCCGGCGGACGACAGACGGTTGGCGAGAGTGTTGATGTGCGCTGCGGGGGCGCTGCGGTCGGCGCGGATGAGAAGATCGACCGCGCCGCCTCTGGTCTCGGCGGCGGCTTGCTCGAGTGAGACGAGCCTGGCGATCTGTTCGAGCGAGCGTTCCTGCCCGTCGATGAGATAGACGCCCTCGAAGGTGACATCGATCACGATGGTGCCGGGGGTGACCGCCAGCTGGTCTTCGCCCCGCTCTTCGGGCAGGTCGATCGGCGAGCGGGCGACCTGCGAGAGCTGCGACGTGAACAGAAAGAAGATGATCAGCTGCAGCACGACGTCGATCATCGGCGTCATGTCAAAGCCAAAGGCGGACCGATTGTTTCGGGGCCTGATGATCATCCGCCGGTTGCTCCCGGTGCGCCGGCCGCGGGCTGGGGCCGCGGCGGGGCCTTGGCTGCGGGGCGGGCCTGCGCGGGCTTGGCCTGCCCGGCGCTCGGGCTGGCACCCTGCTCGACGTGGGCGGCGAGTTCTTCGATCAGGTCGCCGATCTCGCCGACGAGCGAGTCGACACGGTTGCGGAGGTAGGCGTGGACCGCGGTGCACGGGATCGCGACAATCAGCCCCAGCACGGTGGTGATGAGCGCGACGGAGATGCTTCCGGCGAGTTGCGTCGGCTTGGCGACCTCGGAGACGCTAAGTGTGTCGAACGCCCCGACCATGCCGACCACCGTGCCGAGGAGCCCGAGCATCGGGGAGACGCTGGCGATCAGACCGATAGCGTCGGTCGAACGGTGGAGGCGGGAGACCTCCTGCTGCCCGGCCTCTTCCAGCGAGGTGCGGAGCTCGAGCAGGCCGAACGGGGACCGCGAGCAGCGGAGCAGGGCGGCGCCCATGACCCGCGTGAGAAACGAGTCGTGATCGGGGCTGGCGCAGTACTTGGTCGCCTGGTCCACGTTGCCTGCGCGGAGCATGCGGTCGAGGGCGGTGACCTCGTCCTCGGGCGCGAGCTGTGAGCGCCGCAGGCGGACGAAGGCCGCGATGATGAACACCACGGCCGTGAAGGACAGCCCGATGATGAGGTACCCGATCTCGCCACCCTCGGAGATGTATTCCACGAGGGTCTTGTCGGGCGCGGGTGCCGGGGTCTGCATCGCCAGCGAGGCGAAAGACACCAAGAGGGACTCAGCCATGAGGACTCCTGCTCTGCTCGGACTCGGGACGCGACTCGGCACTCATGGCCGGGAGGCGGCGGTGTGTCAGCCAAAGTGGTTCGGGATCGACCGGGCCGTGGCCCGAAGCGGCGGCCCATCGGGAGACAGGCTCCCAGGTGCTCGCGGGGTGGCCGGGGAAGGTGTCGAGAAGCTCACGCCGGAGGAGCGACGCCGCGGCGTCATCGCCGAGTGACCGCATCGTCACGGCCGCCTCGGCCAGCGCGAGGCCGGCGAGGTAGGGCGCATCGCGCTCGTGCTCGACGCGGACGCGGAGCAACTCGATCACGCCGCGGCGTTGTTCGTCGACGTCGGCCTCTCGCAGCAGCGACCTGCCGAGCGCCGTGCGGAGCCACGCGTCGGTCCAGCCGACCGGCTCGCTCTTGAGGCGCTTCTCGATCGCGCGGCGTCCGGTGAGCCGCTCGGTCTCGACCGGGCTCCGGGCGGCGACGATCTCCCAGACCATGCGCACGCCCGGGTCGTTGCCCTCGAGACGGGGCATGGGCTGCGGCGTCCCGCTCTCAAGCAGCGCGGCGTGCTGGTAGAGCAACGCGAGCTGTGCGGCGCGGTCTCCGTATTGGTCGGCGTTGAGCGGGGTCTGACTGAAGACCCTGACCGCCGGGAGGCCGAGCCAGACGGGCGGCAGATCGGGTGCGAGGCCGGTCTCCTCGTCGGTCGTGGGCGACGTGCCCGTTCCGGCATCCGGCGCGGTGCGGGTGCCCCCGTCTCGGGTGTGGAGCCACGCGAGCCAGGCACCGACGGCGAGCGTGTGCGCTCCTCGCTCGAGCCGGCAGCGCAGCAGCCCGCCGCAGACGGCCGAGGCGGTTGGCCCCTGCTGCCCTGCGTAGTCGGCGAAGAGCTCTTCCAGGAGCGGCTCGGCGGCGGCGATGTCGCCCCGCTCAAGCCGGCTGGTAGCGCGCCAGGCCTTGTCGGCCACGTCCATGTATTCACTCGCCGCATCGGCGTGCTCGCCGGACACCGAACGGACCCGGTCCCAACCGATTGTGATCTCCCCCGTGAGCGAGGAGACGACGGTCACACCTTCAGCAGAACACCCGACGATCGTCCCCGATGGAGCGGCGGCACCGCCGCGGAGTTCCAGCGACGACTGCTGGGCGTGCAGCGGGAGCGTCAGTGCAGCAGTTGCCGCGATGAGGGCGGACCTGGCGAGGATGGAGGAACGCGGCGGCATCACGGGCTCCCCGTCGGGGCGGCGACGAACGTGTAGGTGCCGCCGGACTGTTTGGCGATGCGACGCATGAGGTCCTCGGAGCTTCGGCTGACAAACGCGATGCAGTGCACCGGGACTTTGTACTCGGCATTGAGCGCCGCGATGTCGTTGGCGACCTCGTCGGGGAACTCACCGTCGGTCATGAAGTAGATCGCCTCCGGCGGCGGCCGCATGGCGAACGCGAGCCCGAAGGCCGGCGACGGCTGCGTGCCACCGCCCGAGTTGAGGTTGGCGACCGCCCGGCGGGCGAAACGCTTTCCACGGTCGTCGGCGTTGACCCACGACGACCTGCCGTCGAGCGGCAGCGCCGAGTCGCTGTAGGTGATCACGAGGAAATCGGCGGCCTCGAGCAGGCCCTCGATGGACTTGACCAGTTCACGCTGGAGCGCTTCGAGCTTTCCGCCGACGGCCATCGATCCCGACGTATCGACGATGTAGACGAACCTCGAACCGGTCGCCTCGACGCCGAAGAAGCTCGCGCTGCCGGATCCGGAGCCGCCCTCGCCCATGCCGGCCGACTGCTCGACGTCTCCGGCACCCACGCCGAGGTCGGCCGGGACGAGTTCGGAGAGCGAGCCGGTGATCTCGGCCTCGGTCGGCATGTCGAGCGCTTCGACCTCGGGAAGGGTCTCCTGCGCGAGTTCGGGCACGCTGGGCGAGTCGTAGCTGAGCGAGGGCTGTTCGAGTTCGGCAAACTCGGCCTGGGTCATGACGGCGAAATCGACCGGGCCCGGCATGGCCGCGGCCGGGTTGCCGTCGCCGCGCCCGACGCTCAGGTGGGCGGCGATGAACCAGCCGAGCAGGTGGATCACCAGCGACGCGGCGAGGCCGACGACCGTGGCCCGGCGGATCCACCGGAGCAGCCGCTCATCGAAAGGCACCGGAGCCGCGGCATCACCGGCACCCCAAGAGGGCTCCCGGGCGTGTTCCTGGCCTCGCCCGCCTGACTGGTTGCCTGTCTGCTGGGTCATCGCGCTCTTCATCGGCCCGGTGCGGGCCGGTTCACCCGAGATTGGTCGCCGCGTGGTCCCGCCGGGGCCAACCGGGCGGGTTGGCCCTGTCAGACTCGCGGGGGATGGGTGGAGTTTCGCCCCGAGGCGGCTCCGTGCGGGTCTGTACTCCACAATACAGCCCCGCAGGGCCGCGGGTTGCTTGACGCCCCGTGGTCTGTCGCTTTCAATCCGCGACGCGTCGCCTCTTCAGACCCGCCCGAGGGCACAGGATTGTCCGTGCCCGGGTGGTGTTCGGTTCCGGCGTGACAGGAGAGGCTTGTGCCCGACGACGATGCATCGCACCAGACCGGCCGCCGTGTCCTGCTCAAACTGAGCGGGGAGTCCTTTGCCAAGCCCGGCTCGTTTGGGATCGACGCGGATGAACTCGCGGTGATCGCTCAGGAAGTTGCCGACGCGGCCACACAGGGGACCCAGTTGGCGGTTGTCGTGGGCGGCGGGAACATCATCCGCGGCGCACAATTGGCCGCGGCCGGGCACATCGAGCAGGCCACCGCCGACTACATGGGGATGCTGGGCACGGTCATCAACGCGCTGGCGCTCCGCGAGAAGCTGCTGACATTGGGCGTGCCCTCCCGGGTGCTGTCTGCTCTTGAGGTGCGGTCGGTCGCCGAGCCGTTTATTCGCGGCCGCGCCATCCGCCACCTCGAGAAGGGCCGCGTGGTGATCCTCGCGGCGGGCACAGGCAACCCATTCTTCACGACCGACACCTGCGCGAGCCTGCGGGCACGCGAGCTGGAATGCTCGATGTTGCTCAAGGCGACGAAGGTGGACGGCGTGTACGACTGTGACCCGGCCAAGAACCCGGGCGCCAAGCGCTACGAGACGCTGCGGTTCGACGAGGCGATCGAGAAGCAACTGGGCGTGATGGACCTGACCGCGATGGCGATGTGCCGCGAGCACAACATCCCGGTTGTCGTGTTCGATTTCAAGAAGAGCGGCAACATCCGCCGCGTCGTGGGCGGGGAGCGCATCGGCACCCTGGTGAGCCGCGACGGCAAGTAGACCATCGGGCCCTCGGGGCCCGCAAGAGGAGTGTGCGACCATGACCGATCCCGATACCATTTTGCTCGAAGCCGAAGAAGTCATGAGCAAAGCGCAGGACTACCTCACCAAGGAGCTGCGCGGTCTGCGCACCGGGCGGGCGACGCCGTCGATCGTCGAGTATGTCAAGGTGGATTACTACGGCTCGATGACCGACCTGAAGGCCTTGGCGGCGATCAGCGTCCCCGAGCCGACGCAGCTGCTGATCAAACCGTTCGATCCCTCCGCCGCGGGCGAGATCAAGCGGGCGATCGAGGGGGCGGGGCTCGGCCTCAACCCGGTGCTCGAAGACAAGCAGGTCCGGCTCAACCTTCCAGCGCTGTCCCGCGACCGGCGTCAACAGCTGGTCGGTCAGGCCAAGAAGGTCGGCGAGGACCAGAAGATCGCGATGCGCAATGTTCGGCGCGACGCGAACAAGCACGCAGATGCTCTCAGCAAGCAGGAGGGCACCAACTACTCCGAGGACGACATCAAACAGTTGAAGGACGAGATCCAGGAACTGCTCAAGAAGTACGAGGCGCACGTGGACAAGGCCGTGCAGGCCAAGACCGACGAGATCCTCGACTTCTGATCGCGCTCTGGCGTACTCGTGCGGTCAGCCTTCGGGCGCGATGGCCTGGAGCAGCACCGAGGCGATCTCGGCCTGCTGCGTCCGCGCGTGAACGGGCAGGATGGCCTTGATCTGCCCGTTGTCGTCCACGACCACGACCGCCGCCTCGGACGCCAGCGCGATCCGATCGACCAGCCGGGTGTCGGTCACGAACCAGCCGATCCCCGCTCCCTTCGGGAAGGATCGCCCTGTGGCCGCGATGGCCTCCCGCCAGGCGGCGGCACACGAGTCGAGTCTCGCGAGCACCGAGTCGTCGGTCGTCACCTCGACCGCGGCCGCGAGGCCGGCGAGGCGGACGCGTTTGTCGTACGCGCCATCGAGGCGGCCCCGCAGCAACTCCCGCGCGGTGTCGGCGTAGGCGGTGGCGAGCATCGACGAAATGCCGCGGACGAACTCCGGAGCGGTGTCGTCACGAAGGAAGAGCACCGTGCGGAAGCTCGAGGCCAGCCGCAGCAACGGCTCCTCCGAATCGGGAAGCGTCGGCGGTTCGTCGTCGCCGACGCCGGACAGGTCGAGCCGGGGCAGAGCCTGCCCGACTTCCAGCCGCGGACCGAGCGGGCCGAGCGCGCCGAGGCTCGACGCGAGCCGGCGGCCCTGCACGTCGAGCACCCACCCGTCCGGGTCGCTCGGCTCGAGCGCTTCGCAGTCCACGATCACCCGGGTCTGGCCGCTCGGCTCGAGATCGGCTTCGAATCGCCGCACTCTCGCCCCGGCCATCTCCAAGCTCGCCTTGCCCATGTCCGTTCTGCCGACCAGACGCACGCCGTCGCGTGTGCCGTCGTCGAGGCGTTCGGCGCGCTCCCACACCAGACCGGTGACGAGCGGGCACCAGTCCACCTCCGCGGCATCGAACGCCAGGCTCAGATGCGGGATCGGCAGCGGCGGGAGCTTCGAACGGAGCACTTCCGCGGGGTTGAGCTGCGGACCTGTCTCGGCGGCGGCGGCGATCGACTCGCCGAAGTAGGTCGTCGGGTCGCGCCGGTGAACAGCCCTGAGGTTGCCCCGACGGGCCTCGATCGTGAGCTCGCCCAGTTCGATCCGGGCCAGTCCGTTCGCGCCGGGCACGCACCGCACTTCCATCGAGTGCATATCGCTCCGGCCCCCGGGTCGGACCAGCGTGACCCGCACAAGGTCGGCGGTCGCCGCGAATCGGTACCGACCGATGACCCCCCACAAGTGGGCGGCCACCTCCATCGATCCGGCGACGGAGGAGCGTGACGGGCCGGACGACACCCCGGCGTCGGCGGGGTTGGCAGGATTCGCGGGGTTGGTGGTCTCGGCCGGCTGGGCCGATACCGCGGCACACAGGCAAAGGACCGCCGTCGTCGCTGTGCGATACCTCGTCATGCGGGTCCTCTCAGATCGGCACCGGGCCCGGCGTCGGCACCGAGCAGCTCGTCGAGCAACTCACGTACGGTACGACCCGTGCCGGGTACTTTGAGTTCCGGGCCGATCTCGGCGAGGGGAATGAGCACAAAGCCTCGCTCTTGGAGCCGCTTGTGCGGAATGATGAGCCCCGGCTCCTGCACGACACGGTCGCCGAAGACCAGGATGTCGAGATCGAGCGTCCGAGGTCCCCAGCGTGTTTCGCTTCCCCGGTCCCGCCCTCGCTCGCGCTCGATCGCCTGCAGACACTCGAGAACTTCGAGCGGCGTCAGCCCCGTCGTGATCGACGCGGCGGTGTTGAGGAACGCCCCCTGCTCGATGGGGCCGACCGGTTCGGTCTCGATGGTCGTGGCGACCCGGCCGAGGAGGGTCTCGGGCATCTCACGCAGGCCCCGGACGGCCGCGGCGATGTGCTCGCGACGATCGCCAAGGTTGGAACCGATCCCGATGTAGACAACCGTCCGATCCATCGTGGGAAGTGAAGCGGACCAAGTGCTCCGCGGCAAGCTGCGGCGAAAAAGACAAACACCGCCGGACGGGCCGGCGGCGTTTGCGGTGAGGACGTGGGGTTTGGCGCGAGCGTCATTCGCCAGCGGATTCGAGTTCCTTCATGCGGTGCTGCATCTGGGCCTTGAGGCGGGCGAGGATGGAGCTGTGCATCTGGCTGACGCGAGACTCGGAGAGATCAAGCGTCGAGCCGATCTCCTTCATCGTCATGCCTTCGTAGTAGTAGAGGAGCACGATGAGCTTCTCGGCGCGGCTGAGGCCCTTGGTGATGAGCTCTTTGAGGTCGTTGCGCTGGATATCGGCCAGCGGGTTGGATTGGCCCTCGTCCTGGATGATGTCGATCTCGCGGACGTCGCGGGAGCTGTCGCCGGGGTAACACTTGCGGTTGAGGCTCACGGTGCCGACCGCACGACCGTCGCGCATGTACTTCTCGAGCTCGTCTTTTTCGAGCGCGAGGCGGTCGGCGATGTCTTCGTGGTTGGCCGGCGTGCCGGTCTCCATCTCGAAGCGCTGTCGAGCCTGCTCGACCTTGCCCGAGCGCTGTCTGACCAGGCGGGGGACCCAGTCCATTGAGCGGAGCTCGTCGAGGATCGCGCCGCGGATGCGGGGGGCGCAGTAGGTCTCAAACTTGACCTTGTACCCGAGGTCGAAGGCGTCGATGGCGTCCATCAGTCCGAACAGGCCGGCGCTCATCAGGTCTTCGAGATCCACCTCGTCGGGGAGGCGGGCGTAGATCCGTTCGGCGTTGTAACGCACGAGCGGGAGGTACTTCTCCATCAGGAAGTTGCGGATCGCCGCGTCACCCGCCTTCTGGTACGTCTCCCACACTTCCTGCATAGGAAGGTCGTCGTAGGGGGAAGGGAGATTCGAAGGTTCGGCGTGGCGGGCCGAGCGGCGGGATGCGCCGCGCGTGCCAGCGCGTGCCATGGATGATCTTGCGACTGTCATGGTCGTCTCCTTGACCCTACCGTTTCAGCACTCATGGACGCGAATCCTGCGTCGGAGCGTTGTGGCTGAGACCGATCCTTGGCTCAGCCGATGGGGAGTATACAAACTCCTGAGCAACTGCACAGGCCTTCTGCCCGAGCATCACAAAAAGTTCACAGACTTTCTCGCTGGACCTCCGTCGCCTGCCCGGGGCTTCGGTCTTCGGCTGTGGTCGGGACAGGGATTGGTTCGGGTAATGGTTGCGCAGAGGTGATCGCGTCGATGTGCTCGACGAGCGCTGCGCGCACACAATGACCGAACACACGACCGATTGCGGTCGCGCCGATCAAAACCACAACCGAACGGATAAGGACCTGGGAGGGTTCGGCGTGTGCGACCAGTCCGGAACCGAGCGAAACCGCAAAGGCGCTCAGCGCGAACGCGGTGCCGATCTGCACGGGCAACTTCGAAAGCAACGCCAATCTCCTCCCGGCCGCCCCGACAACCGAATACCCACCGCCCGCCTATCGGTCCGGCACAATTCCAACTTTCACGGTTTCAGGACTTTCTGTGGACTCCGCCCCGTGCATACGCAAAATCCGCGCCATCCTCACAGGCTGTCCAGGTGCACGCACCGGGCCTTCGGGGACGTCACGAGGATCGAAGCAGGTGTTCGGCGATCGCATGCACGTCGCGGCTCGCCCGGCACTTCGGAAACCGAAGCAGGTGCGGCTTCCGGGCCCGGACAGCACGCGGCACCCGCGGGTCCAGACGGATTGCTCCGAGCACCTCGGGACAGAATCGCAAAAACCGCTCGCAAGTTGCTGTCAGTCTTGCACTTACAGCCTGCGCCTCCTGCATGGATGCGACGCTGTTCAAGACGAGGCTCACTCGCGGGATCGCCAAATGCTGGTCCTTCGCGCGGCCAACGACGCACTTGATCAGGCCGTAGGCGTCGGTGATGGATGTGGGCTCGGGCGTCACGACGACTAGGAGCCGATCGGCCGCGGCGGCGAAGCTCAGCACATCGCGTCCGATCCCGGCACCCGTGTCGATCAGCACGGTGTCGCTTCGGGACTCGAGGTCGGCTAGGCCGGAAACCAGACGCTGGCGCGCCGCGGCGTCGAGGTCGGCCACCCGGGCCACGCCGACGGCCCCGGGGACGAGCAGGAATCCACCGGGGGCGTCCACGACGCAGGATCCCAGTCCCGGCCCGCGGCCATCTCGGAGAACGGAATCAAGGCGGCGGCCCGGGCTCAGACCGCACAGCACGTCGGCGTTGGCCATCCCGAGGTCTGCGTCGAGCAACGTCGTCCGGTGGCCGCGGCCAGCCAGTGCTACGGCGAGATTCACCGCGAGGTTGGTCTTGCCGACGCCCCCCTTGCCCGACGCGATCGCGATGACAGGGACGCGACGCCGGCCGGCGGTGATTGCGGACGGGGCGAACGCGGAGCCGGACATCGCCTCAACCAGCGCGCGCAAACGTGACGCCTGATCCGGCGGTGCCGTGCCGATGCCCTGACGTCCGCTGGCGATGGTGGCCATTACCGTCCCCCGGAGATCGCCTGCCACGCACTCCCGCCGTCCAGCACGAGCCGGGCCAATCGCTCAGCGCTCGCGGCCTCGATGTGGTCGGGGACCTCCTGGCCTGTCGTGACGAACGAGATCGGCAGCCCAACCCGCCGGGCCGTGTTGAGCACCACGCCGTAGTCGACCGCCTCGTCGAGCTTGGTGAGCAGGAGTCGGTCGGGGCCGAGCGCGCCGTAGCGGTCGGCGGCCGCGGCGATAACTGATTCTGCCGAGGCGAGAGAGAGAACCAGTTGGATCTGGTCGGGCTCGGCGGCGCGAAGGAACTCGCCGAGCTCGTCGAGCCGGGCGGCGTCACGCTGCGAACGTCCGGCGGTGTCGAGGATGATGGTGTCGCACTCGGAGAGCGCGTCGATCGCGCCCGGGATGTCCTGCGGCGCGAGCACCACCTTGAGCGGCATGCCCACGATCTCGGCGTAGGTGCGGAGCTGCTCGACCGCTGCGATCCGGTAGGTGTCGGCCGTGATCAGCCCGACACGCTTGCCGTAACGCAGTTTGCACGTCGCGGCGAGTTTGGCGACCGTCGTGGTCTTGCCCACACCCGTCGGCCCGATGAGCGCGATGACGCTCGGGCGGCCGTCGGCGCGCTTGCCCGGAGGCTGGGGGCTGCCGACAACGCCGATTCGTTTGGCGATCTGGCGGAGCGTCGCGTCGCGGACGGTCACCGCGTCCGCCAGCTCGCCCGCGCCCAGTTCGTCCCTGACGGCCCCGGTGACCTCGTCGGCGAGTTCGGTCGAGACCTGGCTCTCCAGCAGCTTCAGCGAAAGGTCGAACAGCGGCCCGGCAGTTGTCGCCGGTGCGTCGGCCTGGGCCGATCGGGCCTCGACTCGCCGAGAGGACTGGAGCACCTGACCCACGAGCCGGCGAATCGCGGCCAGTTCGTCGTCGAGTGCGGTCCGGGCCTCCAGGTTGACCGGAGCGGGCGCGACTCGGGTGGCTTCGACCCTGCGCGGCAGAGCCGACGACACTTCGACGGGGGCGACCTCCGGCCGATCCGGATTGCCTTTGGCATCGCCGGACGACTCGGTGCGCTTGGGCCCGGCCGGGACACCGATCCGTGGCTCGGCGTGCCCTGCGTGCTGGGTTACCGCTGGAATCGGCTTTGGCTCGATGAGCGCGGGCGCGGCCGGGGCCGGCTTCTGCGGCGTGCCCCGCTGACTCGGAGAGGCTCCGGCGCGAACAGGCGTGCCGAACGTCGTCGGCACGGGGCCGCCGTCTTTGGATCTGGAGAACCACGGCGGCGTGGCGATGAAACGGTCGGTCGGTGCGGGCTGGGCCTGTGGGGTCGGTTCGACTTTGGGCTGCGCCCCCGTAACCGAGGGCCGGAAGCCCGGATCGCGTGGTGTCTGCACCGCTGGCCGCGGCCGTTGCGGCCGCACGACGCTGGAGTCGCTCGACGCGGTGATCTCGACGACGTCTCTGGTGCCGAAGCCGAGCATGCCCCCGTCACGGAAAGTGCGGGTGTGCAAAATGACCGCGTCCGGCCCGAGGTCCTGTTTGACCCGGGCGAGCGCTTCGGCCATGGTGGCGCCGTGGAATGTCTTCAGTGGTGATTTCTGCGTCGTCGTCGCCATCCGTGGCTCCTCGAGGACGCCGACATGCTACCGGGTCTTGCGCGTTTGTGCCAGCCGTGGGCAGGAATCCGCGCAGATTATGCGGCGGTCACCGCTTCCGCCGGCTCGGTGGCACCGACGAGCCCGAGCGATTCGACCTCGACGCCGGGGGGGATCTCGTTGTAGCCGAGCACCACGGCGGTGGGCAGGTGGGGCTCGAGGATCTGCCGCACAACGCCACGGACCTGCGGCGAGGCGATGATGACGGGGTGATGCCCCGCCGCGGTCACCCGCTGGATGCCGCGGAGGATCCGCTCGGCGGTCTGGTTGGCGACTCTGGCGGGCATGGTCAGGCTGGTGCCCGCCGGTCCCCGATCGATGTAGGCGGCGATCTGGTCCTCGAAGGTGGGGTCGAGCGTGACGCAGACGATGCGCGGCGGGCGGTTGGCCTCTCGGACCGCGTACTGCTCGCAGATCGACCGCCGCAGGGCATTGCGGACATACTCGGTGAGGATGTCTGCGTCGTTGGTCTTGGGGGCCCAGTCAGCGAGGGTCTCGACGATCGTTTCCATGTCCCGGACGGGGACCCGCTCGCGGAGCAGGTTGTGCAGGACCCGCTGCAGATCGGCAACCTTGACCAGCCCGGGGACCGCCTCCTCGACCAGCTTGGGGGCCTTGGCGCGGAGCGTCTCGACGAGGTTGTTGACCTCTTCGCGGGTGAGCAGTTCGTGGGCGTGCTGCTTGACGATCTCGGTGATGTGGGTCGCGAGGACGCTGGTCGTATCGACCACGGTGTAGTTCATGCTCTCGGCGCGATGGCGCTGGGGCGGGTCGATCCACCAGGCATCGAGCCCAAATGCCGGCTCCTTGGTCGGTTCGCCCTGGAGCTGGCCGGTGGCGATGCCTGAGTCCATCGCCATGAGCATGCCGGGGCGGAGCTCGCCGGCGGCGACCGCGGCCCCGCGGATCTTGACCCGGTACTGGCCCGGCTCGAGCTGCATGTTGTCGCGGATGCGGACCGGGGGCATGACAAGCCCGATCTCGGCGGCCAGCTGGCGGCGGATCGCGGTGATGCGGTCGAGCAGATCGCCGCCCTGCCCGGCATCGACCAACGCCACGAGCCCGTAGCCGATCTCGAGTTCGAGCGTGTCGACCTTGAGCAGCGACTCGACCGGGGGCGGCTCGGCGGGGGCCTGGGCCTCGGCGATCGCCGAGTCACGGGCGTCGTGGGCCTTGGCCCTGGCCGTCCGCATCATGCCGAAGGAGAGCATCCCGAGCCCACCGGCGGTCGCCAGCAGCGGGAGCGTGGGGAGCGGCGTGATCGCCAGCAGCGCGAGGAACCCGGCGGTGATGGTCAGGCCGCGCGGCTGGCTCATGAGCTGGCCGGTGAGCTCTTCACCGAGGTCGGCCTTGGCGCCCGAGCGGGTGACAATGAGTGCCGCGGCGATGGAGATGATGAACGACGGCAGCTGGCTGGTCAGGCCGTCACCGATGGTCAGCTTGGTGAAGACCTGCGCGGTCTGGCCGACGGGCCAGCCGCGTTCGATGATCCCGACCGCGAGACCGCCGAAGATGTTGACCACGGTGATGATGATGCCGGCGATGGCGTCGCCCCGGACGAACTTGCTGGCACCGTCCATCGCGCCGAAGAAGTCGGCCTCCTGCGAGATCTCCTGGCGGCGTTGCCGGGCCTCGGCCTCGTTGATGTTGCCGGCGTTGAGGTCCGAATCGATGGCCATCTGCTTGCCGGGCATCGCGTCGAGTGTGAACCGGGCCGCGACCTCGCTGATGCGGCCGGCACCCTTGGTGATGACGACAAACTGCACGATCACGAGGATGAGGAAGATGACGATACCGACAAAGAGCGAGTCGCCCGCGACAAAGTCGCCGAAGGCGCTGATGACCTTGCCCGCGACACCCGCCGCCTCTTCCGGGGTCGCGGCGTCGGCCGACAGGATCAGGCGCGTGGACGCGATGTTGATCACCAGCCGTAGCATGGTCGTCGCCAGCAGCAGCGACGGGAAGACGCTGAAATCCAGCGGCTTGGCCATGTAGATGGTCGTGAGCAGGATGATCACACCGAGCGAGATATTGAACGAGATCAGCAGGTCCATGACCAGCGGCGGCAGCGGGATGAGGATCACCACCAGCAACAGCACGAACGCCAGAGGGACGATGAGCCCCTTGTGCTTGTCGACGCTGCGCAGCCACGCCGGGAGCGAGCCGGCGACCGGATTTGACGAACGCTCAGCCACGGTCTGTTGGTGCTCCTAGCGATGGCGTGTGGTGTGCGAGTCGCTTGCTGTTCATGCCGCCCCCACTGTTTCTTGTCTGCGAGGCGTGCTCGAGCCCTGCCGCGACTGTTCGCGGGCCCGGGACCGGTCGGCCTCGTTGTCGAGGCGGTAGACGTAGGCGAGGATCTCGGCGACCGCCTCGTAGTAGACCGGGGAGATCTCCTGCCCGACCTCGGTGCCGAAGTAGAGCCCGCGGGCCAGCGGCGGGCGCTCGATGATGGGGACGCCGGCGCTGGCTGCGACGAGCCGGATGCGCTGGGCCATGTAGTCTCCGCCCTTGGCAACGACCCGCGGTGCGCGCATGGTCTCGGTGTCGTACCGGAGGGCGACGGCGAAGTGCGTCGGGTTGGTGACGACGACATCGGCGACGGGCACGTTGGCCTGGATCTGCTGCACGAGGATGTCGCGCATCATCCGCAGCCGGCGGCCCTTGACCTGCGGGTCTCCCTCCATGCTCCGGCGTTCGTCCTTGACCTGCTGCTTGGTCATCTTGAGGTCTTCCTTGTGCTGCCACCGCTGGTAGAGCCAGTCGATGATGCCGATGAGCAGCAGGATCACCGCCAGCCACAGCGCGAGGATGAGCAGCATCCTGGCGATCATCGCCATGCCCTGCGTCGCCGTGAGCGCGGGGAGCCCGATGATGTTCGGCAGGAAGCTCACAATGACGCCGCCGGCGATGGCGGTGATGAAGACCAGTTTCACGCTGTTGACCGCCGACTTGACGAGCGTCCGCTTGCTCAGGATGCGTTTGACCCCGGCGATCGGGCTGAGCTTGTTGAGCTTGGGCTCGAGCGGCTTGGCCGAGGGGACCCAGCCGATCTGGATGAACTGGGCCAACGCCGCGGTGAGCGCGGTTGCAAGCAGCAGAGGGCCGACGAGCTTGCCCGCTTCGATCGCGATCATCTTGGTCAGCGGCGCCACCGAGGCGGTGTCGGTCGCCCAGCCCTCACCCTCCGCAGCGTACGAGTTGTGCATCATCGCAAGGAACGATCGGGCGATATAGCCGCCCGCGAAAACGAGAAGCAGCACGCCGGCGAGCAGATCGATCGCGGCGCTGAGGTCCTGGCTCTTGGCGACCTGGCCTCTCCCCCGCGCTTCGCTGAGGCGGCGCGAGGTTGGTTGCTCGGTCCTTTCGCCCATCTCGTCTGCCATCAGCGCCCCCTATCCGCCGTGCGGGGAGAGCCCCCGCACCCATTCGCCGAGGATGACGAGCACACGCATCGTCTCGTCCGACATGACGTTTGAAATGACCTGGAGCGAGACCGCCGTCGCGAGGAGCCCGACCACGATCTTGACGGCAAAGCCGATACTCATGACGTTGATCTGCGGCATGGTCTTGGTGACAAAGCCCATCGCGACCATGACCAGAAACACCATCGCCATCGCGGGGCCGCTGACGCGGAGGGCCATCTCGAACCCGGAGTTGGCGAGCCCGACGTAAGTATCGAGCGGCACCGACGAGGTTGCCATCGCGCCGACGGGCACGTTGTCGAACGTCGTCAGCAGCGCCGCGTAGGTCGCCTCGACCCCGCCGACCGCCAGGAACACGGCGAACCCGAGGTAGAACAGCGTCTCGCCGATCACGTCGCTGTTGGTGTCGAACTCGGGGTTGTAGACGGTCGCCATCGACAGGCCCATCTGGAAGCCGGTCACGTGACCACCCATCTGCAGCATCATGACCGGCACCGACGCGATGACGCCGACACAGAGGCCGATGAGCAGCTCACTCACGAGGATCGGGGCGAGCCCCGCGAGATCGAGCGGGACATCGGCAAACTGTGTGGAGACCGTCGGGTACACCGCCGCGCCCATGATGACCGCGAGCAGTGCTTTGACCTGGAACGGGATCGTCAGGCTCGCGACCATCGGCGCGAACAGGAACAGACCGGTCATCCGCGCCACGACGAACGCGAACGGCACCACGTGAGCCAGCAGTGGTTCGATACCCGGCATCGCGGCTCCGGCTAGGTCAGGGAGAGGAGTTCGACCGCGTACTCGGCGAGCCGCAGGGCGATCCAGGGAAGAAGAAAGGCCGCGACGAGGATCATCGTCGCGATCTTGGGGACGAATGTGAGCGTCTGGTCCTGGATGCTGGTGATCGACTGGATGAGGCTCACGAGCAGGCCGATCACCACACCGGCCAGCAGCACGGGGGCCGCGATCTGCAGCGCCGCCAGCAACGACTCTCTCACCAGAAATACCGCGCTTTCGTCGTACATCCTCGAGGCTCCTATCGCGCGATCGCGAGACGTGTCGTTTCAAGCATCAGCATTCGCAACGGCTCGGCAAGCGCGGTGGCCGAGTCGCCCAGATCGGGCGCGAAGCTGTAGAGCAGCCCCCCCACCACCAGCGTCCACCCGTCCACCAGCACAAAGAGCAGGAGCTTGAACGGAAGACTGATCAGGACCGGCGGCAGCATCATCATGCTCATCGAGATGAGCAGGCTTGCGATCACCATGTCGATGACCAGGAAGGGCAGGTACACCTTGAATCCCATCACGAACGCGGTCTTAAGCTCGCTGAGCATGTAGGCCGGGATGAGGGCGCTCGTCGAGACGTCGGCGCGGGTCAGCAGCGACGGGTCGCTGATGTCCTTGCCCTGATACTCGAGCACCATGTAGAGGCTCGACCAGTTGCCGGTCGCTTCCAGCTGATTGAACATGAAGTCGCGGATCGGCTGCCGACCGCGCTGCCAGAGGTCGTCGTAGTCGGCGACCTCGCCCTGCTGGTAGGGCACGACCGCCTCGTCCCACACACGGTCGAGCGTCGGAGACATGATGAGGAGTGTCATGAAGAGCGCGAGCGCCGTCAGGACCTGCGGCGGCGGGATGCTCGCCGCGCCGATCGCCTGGCGGAGCAACGCCAGCACAATGATGATCCGCATGAAACACGTCGTCATCAGCATGATCGACGGGGCGAGAGACACGATGGTCAGCAGCACCATCACGCTCATCGCCGTGGACATGCCGCTCGGGCTATCCGCGTCGGCCATGACTCTGTTGGACTGCCCGCTCGGCAGAGCCCCCGCGGCCTGCTCGAGCATTACCAGCGGGTTGAACGCGTCGGTCGTTCGCAGACTCCCCGGTCCGAATCCCTCGCTCGCCGGAGTACCCGGAGACGGCGGGCCGTAGGTCGCCTGTCCCGCAGCGATCGGGCACCACGCGAGCACCGTGAGGATCACGCAGATGAGCCACCGGGGGCGGGTCATGCCGTGATCTCCACGTTGCGCTGGCGGAGTCCGTCGAGCCGGGAGGCGAGCTGGTTCACCGGGTCTGCCTGGCGCGACGAGCGCGCTTCAGGGACCTCGACGGGCTGCATCGCGACTTCGCGAGCGCCGTGCGCTTCGTCAAAGCCCGAGACCATGTCGCGGAACTTGGCCGACAGCGATCGTCCCTCGGCGTCGGCCGCGTGCAGGAGCAACGACGCGACCTCGTCGGGATCGGTGACCTCGCACAGCGTGCGCATGCCCGCGCCCTTGGCCCCGACGCTCTGACAGAGCAGCAGCACGCGACGGTCGAGCCTGAGCAGGATGAGCGTCTGGCCCCGCCCGACCGGATAGCGGCCCAAGACCTGAAGCAAGCCGGACGGGGCCCGGCCTCCCGCACCGAGCGCGTGCATCAAGCCGTTCGACCGCCCGGCGAGCTTGCGGACAAACCCCGCAATCAGCAGGATGACTGCGACCACCATGACAAGGGCACCAGCGGTGCGCCACCAGCCGGGACCTACCTCGATGGGCGTGGCGGGTGTGGCGCGTTCGGCGGCTGCGGACGCCCCGCCCGCACCGAACCGGGCTGCCGCGGCACCGCCCTCGGGCACGCCGAGCGGGCGGTCTTCGATCGCAGCCGCGGGCGACCCGGGGGCCGTTGGGATCTCATTGGACTGCTCGCCGGTTGCCGTTGCAGCGGGCTCGATCTGCGGGTGCTGCGGTCCGACGAAGTGGTCGTTCTGGGCACACACCGGGCCGATCCACACGAAGGTGGCGATCGCGGCCGTGATTCCCCTGGGCATTCGTCGCATCGTGCCGTCCTGGCGTCGCTACAGGGCGGACTCCGCCGCCCCGGGTGCTCTGTTGCACCGTTTACCCGGCCTGTTTGCTCTCGGGGTCGAGGATCTCGTTGATCCTGACGCAGAAGTTGTCGTTGAGCACGAGCACCTCGCCGCGGGCGATGTGGCGATCGTTCACGTAGATGTCAACCGGGTCGCCGGCGAGCTTGTCGAGTTCGACCACCGCCCCGTCGCCGAGGCGGAGCACATCGTCGATCAGCAGCCTCGTGCGGCCGAGTTCGATCTTGACGTTCAGATTGACATCAGAGAGCAGGTCGAGTTCTGCCGGCACCGCCCGGGGACCCGCCTCGGGGAAGTCGGGCAGCCCCATCGGGCGGGAGCCGCTGACCGGTTCGGTGGGCTTTGTCGCTTCGGGGCTCACTGGAGCTTCCACTGCATCGGGCGCGGGGGCATCCTCGGACGATGCTTCCTCCGGGTCCGGTGCCGCTGTGGGAGGTGCGGCGGTATCGACGGCCTCGGCTGCCGGCTCAGGCTCGGCGACGGACTCGGGCGTCGGCTGCGTTTCTTCGGTGGTCGGTTCGGTCTCGTCCGGCATGTCCTGGCACTCCGCCTGGCCCGTCGCGCAATCGGTGCGCACATCCTGCGCGCACAAACCCGATCGCCGACCTGTTGATCGGAGCACGCGGCGGGGCTTCAGCAAAAATCGGTGGTGCATCTGCGAGATCTGCGCACGCGTGCGCAAACTTCGCCCGAGCTGTTGGTTTCCCCAAGTCTGAGTGACTGTGGGGACTCGGCGCACCGGGGATAAGACCGGCCCTCGGTACGCCTCCGCGGATGATTGCTAGACCGGCGGCAGGCCCTGGCATTTGGGCAGGAGCACCCGCTCGACCAGAGGCTCTCCCTCCGGATCGAACCCGAACACGCTCTCGATGTAGGCCGAGATCTGCCGGTGGAGCGTCTCGAGCCCGGGCTCAGTAAGGTGGGCGTGCGCCGATCGCCGGATGATCAGCGAGACGCCCTCGGTGATCTCCGAACGGCGTCGCTCGAGCTCGGCGTTGACCTTCTCCTCGTTCTTCTTCTTGACCTGCAGCACCGATTCGATGTTCCACGTCCAGGCCTGGCCCGACGCGAGGTTCTGGAATCGACCCTCGGCGAGCGGGAGCTCGACCGTCTTCTCGTCCTCGGCGGTCTCTTCGCCGGCGATGCCGCTCGCCTCGGCCGAGCTGGCGCCCATGCCGGAGAACTTGACGAACCCCACCACCGCGACGCCCTCCACCACCATCACGACGGCCACGATGATGATCGTGAGGAGGGGCGACTTCTTCGCCGGCTGTTCCTGCTCCTGCTTGTCCTTTGCTTCTTCGGCCATGGCGTGTCTCGCTGAGATTGGTGGTCTATCTGGTCCTGCCGGTCCCGGCGGCGTCTGGCCGCAACTCGGAGACCGCGACGTCGGTCATGAACACCTCGACGCGTCGGTTGGTCATCCCGATCGACGACTGCGCGGCGGTGTCGAGCGGCTGGGCATCACCCGCGACCCACACACCGAGCTTGTTCCGGTCGACCTCGCATTCATCGATGAGGAATCGCCAGACCGTCATGGCCCTGGCGTAGGAGAGCTCCATGAACTCCATGCCTTCGAGTCGGTCGTCGGCACCCCACGCGTGGCCGAGGATGAGAAACATCTTGTCGCTGCCGCGGATGCGTGGCGCGATGAGTTCTCGGATGATCTCCTTGCCCTCGTCTGTCAGGTCGGTCTTTGAGGCCGCGAAGGGAAGCGGTTTGCCGATGGTCCACTTGCGGCCGTTGAACAGCGTGGCGGTGGTCTGGTCTACGCCGACGGTGGACTGATCGTTGGTGTCGGACTTGGATTTCTGCTGCTCGATCCTCGCCGCGATCCCCCGGTCCTCGGCCCACGGGTACGACTGCAGGTCGAAGTCGTTGATGATCCGAGAGTCGCCACCCTCGGCGCCGAACGCGATCTTGATCGCGTCGATGACCTTCTGAAACTCGTCGGGCTTCTTGAGCTCGCTGAAGGCCGCGAGAAGAATGAAGAAGCACAAGAGCAGCGACATCATGTCGCCGTAGGTCAGCACCCATTCAGGGATCCCGGGCTTTTCGACCTTGCGCTTCGCCATGAGGCATCAGCCCGTTCAGGCCGCCTCCTTCTTCTCGAAAGCGACGCGCTGCGCCGGGGGCAGGTAGGTAAGCAGCTTGCTCTCCACCACGCGCGGGTTGTCGCCCGACTGGATCGCCATGACGCCCGCAGCGATGATGGTCTTGATGAGCACTTCCTCGGCGTCCCGTGCCGCGAGGCGGTCGCCGATCGGGCCGGTGAACATGTTGGCGACCATCGCGCCGTAGAGCGTGGTGATAAGCGCGACCGCCATACCGGGGCCGATGGCGGCCGGGTCGTCCATGTTGCTGAGCATGAAGATGAGCCCGAGCAGCGTGCCGATCATGCCAAACGCCGGGCAGTAGCGGCCCATCGTGTCCAGCATCGACTTGGCCTGGGCGTGACGGTCCTGCAGGGCCTCGAGCTCGGTGTCCATGATCTGCTGGATGAGTTCCGGGTCGGTGCCGTCGACGGCCATCTTGACGCCGCGAACGATGAACTCGTCGTTCATCTCTTCGACGTGATTCTCCAGAGCGAGGATGCCTTCGCGACGGGCGATCTCCGCGAACTTCACGAGATCAACGATCACAACGCTCGGGTCTGTGACCTTGACGAAGAACGTCTTCATGATCACGGTGTGCAGCTTGAGCACTCGCCCGAGCGGGAACGCCATGACCGTGGCACCGATGGTGCCGCCGAGCACGACGAGGACGGACGTCGGGTCGAACAGCGCCGCCGGGCTGCCGCCGCCCAGGATGATGCCGAGCAACACCGCGACGACCGCGACGATGACCCCGATGACTGTGCCTATATCCACCCCGGCGGCCTCCGTATTGAGCGCAGTCCTTGCGCTCATCCTGCAATGAGGTCATCGGTGGGTCTGGCGGCCGACTTGATGCCGGCGGGCGAGACTCGTGAGACAGGGGTCAGCTTGGCGCGAGCAGCCGCCGCAGATGCCGGCCGTACTCGATCGACCGCTCGACCACCTCGCGCATGGATTCTCGGACGACCATGTGGTCGCCGGACACCAGTGTGATGATGGTGTCCGGGTTCTCCTCGACTGTCCGGATCAACTCTGCGTTGAGCACGAACGGCTTGTCGTTGAGGCGGTGAAGGGTGATCATGCGCGTCTCCGACGGGAACTATCGGCCCGGCCGCTCCGGCTCTTCAACCCAGGTGCGAGATCAGCCGGCGGTTACCGGGCCAGCAGCAGCAGCTGCTGGAGCAGCTCGTCGGCCGTCTGGATCACCCGGCTCGACGCCGAGTAGCCGGTCGAGGCCATGATCATGTCGGTGAGTTCTTCACCGATGTCCACGTTGGACTGCTCGAGTGATCCCGAGACGATCGAGCCGGTGCCGAAGCTCATCGGCGTGACCGCTGCGGCCTCGCCGCTGTTTGGCCCCTGCCGAAAGAGGTTCGAGCCCTCCTCGATCAGCCCCTCGTTGTTGGTGAACTTGGCCAGCACCACGCGGCCGAGCGTCCGGGTCAGTCCGTTGCTGAAGACGCCGGAAATCAGACCGTCTCCGTCGATGCCGAAGTCCTCGAGCGTGCCGCTCGGTCGGCCGTTGCGGAACGTCGAAGCGATGGTCGAGGGGTCGTCGGAGAGCGCGGTGAGCTGCTCGCCGCCCTCGGTGAAGTCCACGCTGAACGCCAGCGGCGTCGCGGCCCCGGTGCCGGCTCGATCGAGTGTTGTACTGATCGGCGTTTGGGTGAGCAACAGTCCGGACGTGTCGAACGAAAGCTCGCCGGTCGTCAGGCGAAGATCGATGTCCGAATCGTCCGCCGATTCGAGGAAGTACCGCCAGCCGGTGCCGGTGTCGCCCTTGCTGTCGAGCACCATGCTCAGATCGACCGCGACCTCCTGCCCGAGCGAGTCGTAGACGATGAACGTCGTCCGGACGCTCTCGCCCGTGGCGTCCTGGGTCTTGGTGGTGGAGAAGGGAAGGCGGTCGATCGAGTCATCGGCGTTGAGCAGCCGCACGGCGCTGCTGGAGATCTCCAGATCGTTGACTGTTCCCGTGTTGCCAAACATCGTAAAGAAGCCGGTCGCCGACAACGCGACCGCGCCGGGGATGGCCCCGTCGGGATTGCGTTCACCGGTGTCGTGAACACCCAACGCCTGCTCGAAGAAGTCGAGCAGATCCTGCACGGTCGTTGTCGGCGTGATCGGCAACTCCGCCACCGGGACCGCCGCCCCGCCCTTGCGGGCGCCGTTGATCTGCAGCCGCTGCCCCGCAGCGAACATCGCCTGCCCCGCTGCCTCCGGGTCTTCCAGCTCGACCAGCAGGCTGGTCGCGTTCATCATCTCGTCATCCCCGGGCGGGTTGCTCGCACCGGCCATGACACTGAAGCCGCTGCCGTTGCCCGCACCGAAGGCGATCGTCGAGCCACCTGCGGGCAGATCGCCCGAGGCGTTGAGGTTCCCCACGACACGAACGTAGTCGGTCGCCTGGGCGACGGCGCGCGCGCCGAGCGGGATATTGAGATCGGTGAGCACCCCGTCGATGAGGTTGTAGCTGTCGTCGATAGTGTAGCCCTGGAGCCGCTCGCCTCTGATGGAGACGAGATTCCCCTCGGCGTCCTGACGGAAACTGCCGTCACGGGTGTAGTAGCGTTCGCCACCGCCATCAACAATGAAGAAACCCTCGCCCTCCACCGCGAGATCGCGGCCGTCGCCTGTGGTCTGCAGCGCGCCCTGGGTGAAGTCATGCTGAGTCCCCGCGATGTTGACGCCGAGTCCTACCTGATAGGGGTTCGCGCCGCCGTAGTCTTCGCTCGGCTCGCTGCCGATGTGCGTCGTGCGCGACATGGCGGTGCTGAAGAGCATCCGCGATCCCTTGAACGCCGTCGTGTTGACGTTGGCGATGTTGTTACCGATGACCTCGAGATGCCGCGAGTTGGCGTTCAGTCCCGTGAGGCCGGTCAGGAGTGCGGTGGTCGTCGCCATTGGTCGTTCTTTCTGCTAGTCGTTGACCGAGTCGAGTGTGTCGTGCCCGAGGTCGTCCTGATCGAGCGTGTCTTGTCCGAGAAGACGAAGGAGTGACGCGTCCATCGCACCGACCGAGGGCGTGGGCGGTGAGGCGAGTGGGCCGGACTCGTCCGGATCGAGGCGGACCACGCCGTCAATCCCCGTCATCACTTGGCCTTCGGAGAGGTCCAGTTCACCGAGCACACGACGCGAGAGGACGTCCACGTCGAGCGCCTTGCCGTCCACAAGCACCGCCATGCGGGTCGCGCCCTCCGCGTGTGCGCGGTCCACCAGACGCCCGAGCGCATCAAGCTGGGGTTGGGTGAGTTCCACACCGGCCCCCGCAGCGATAGACACGGGAAGCCCTGTCTCCAACGCGCCGGACCGAGCCTGCTGCAGAAGGTCATCAAATGCCGGCGTCCCCTCGGGAGTGCGCACGGCTGCGGCACCGTCGGGCCTGATCGCCGAGCCCAGCACCCGCAGAAGATCAGCCGGCGACGGAAGGATCACGAGTCCGCTCCGCTGTCCCCGGACTCATCGTCCTGCTGATCCTGCAGCACCTGGTCCACGCGGGCCATCGACACGCGCGTCCCGCCCGCGAGGTTGAGCACGACGCCCTCCTCGGTCTTGGAGACTGAATGCACGAGCCCGGACACCCGCTGGTTCGTCTCGCTGATGCCGCTGATGAGCTTGCCGATGAGCCCTGCGCCTGAGGCCAGTTCGTTCTGCCCGACCAGATCGGTCAGTCGCTTCGACAGGTCGTCGTCGGACTGGATCGAGCGGATATTGGCGATCTGCTCCAACAGCGCATTGGTATCGTTCGGTTCAAGTGGGTCCTGGTTGGACAACTCCGCAAAGATGAGCTGAAAGAACTCATCCGAGGAAAGTCCGCTCACCGCACTCGACTGGGTCGAGGCGGACGAACCGATGGCGTCGACTGCGTTCACAGTCATGCTCCAGACTTGTGCCGCACCGCGTACTCCGTTACGCCAGTGCGTCAACCATCACAACGCGTGCGGCTCCGTCCGCGACGCCATAGACAACACCCGGGCCTCCAGCCGCTCTGGGCGTGTCGAGAACATCCATCTCCTCCGCGGGGCCCTCCTCCGGAGCGTGACGCGTTCCGTCGCCACGCCGGCTCTGGCTCCCGCCCGGCTCCGCCGGGTCGTGCCGTCCCCCGTTCCCGTCTGCCGCGGTCTGGCCGTCCTGGCCCGCGGGGTTGCTCTGCTGGTTCGGCCCCGACGCGTTTTCCTTTGGGGCCGGCGGCTGATCGATCTCGATTCGTCCGACCTTCAAGCCACGTGCTTCCAGCGCGTGGCGGAGGGACTCCACCCCCTGCTCCAGCAATCGGTGTGCCTCTGTCGTGGCGGGCTTTACACGCGCATCGACCGAGCCGTTCTGCACCGTCAGGCTGATGCGGAGCTCGCCGAGAGCTTTAGGCGTGAGCCGGAGCGTCACCTCGCCCCGGCCTTGTCTGAGGGCGGCGCTCAACCCTTGGGCCACCTGTGCACGGAATGCAGCCGCGGTCTTCGAGGGATCCGCCCCTTGCTGTGACGCGGCGGGCTTGGAGTTCGTCGGCTGCGGGACCGGCCCGTTGGTGCGGCCGCCGAGCGCGACGGCGTTGGCGTTGGTCGCGGTCGTCGGGCCGCCGCCGGGTGCGGTCGCAGATGCCCTTGCCACGGAGGCCAGTGCCGCGTTCGAACCCGTCGCCCCCGGAGCACGCGCGGCCGCGGGGCCTGCCGCCCCTGCGATTCCGGACACTTCCGGCCCGTTGGCCCCGGCAGCACCCGTGTCGGATCGGTTGGTGGAAGACTGCGCACCAGGCTCTCCGGCGAGCGCACCGTCGCGGCCGCCGGGCTGTGCTCTCCCGTCGCCCGTCGCGGGCTCCACCGCCGCGCCGTTCGTTTGACCGCCGGCGCGAGCCGAGGTAGCGGTGCTTCGGGCGTGCTGTTCTGTCCCGGGTTGCCGCTGCGCGGCCGCGAGAGCTTGCGACAGCTGAGTCCGCCCGCCCGGCCCGCTCAACTCGCCGCGTCCGCTGGAAACCTCCGCGTCGCTGCTTGCGCGCGCAGCCAGCGAATCCGAGAGTTGACTCTGCCCCGCGGCTGTCGTCATCCGCTTCCCGACTGACAGCGCGTCCTTCCCGTTCCGCGATGATGCCACCGACGCAAACTGCGCGAGCTGCGCAAAAACCGCGTCGAACGTGGTCTCGTTTGCGCGTTCGGCAAACTCCTGCACGGTCGGCGCGGCGCGGTCGGTCTGGGAACCGCTGGAGGAGGCCTGGGCCGGGTTGGAGGGCGGTATGCTGGTCTGCAAGGGGTGTGCTCAGGGCGTCTTTGATCCGGTCGCCTCGGCCATCAGGCCAAAGGTCCGGAGACGCTCGAGCAATTCCGCTGCCACCGTCGGGGACTCTTTCACGAACTCGGCCATGATCTTGCCGCGAATCATCTCGTCGATCTCGTCGAGGTAGGCGACGGCCCGGTCCATTCCTGAAAGATCCGTGGGATCATCGACACTGAGCGAGCCGGCCCGGCCCTCGATGATCTCCTGCAGCATGGCCTGGGCGTCGGCCGGCTTGACCGACGTGAGCACGGAGAGCGCCGCTTGGAACTGTTCGTCGCCCTGCATCGCCGCGATGCCGGCCTTTCGACGCTCAAACCGGTCCCGCTCTGCCTCAAACTCCTTCCGCTCGCGGTCGAGCTGCCGGAAGACCTGGGTCGTGGTCTGATCCAGCACCGAGCCCTCTCGCTGGGCCCGCTGGGCACGAAACTCGTTGGCCTGCGCATCGTCACGCTGCATCGCGACGAGCGTCTCGGCCGGGACCGGTGGGTTCGGCGGGAGCGGCTCGTTCCGGTTCAGCCCGACGGGGTCGTCGCCGTCGGCTGCCTCCGCTTCCGCCTCGGCCGCTGCGGCGGCGGCTTCCTTCGCGGCCTGTTCCTCCGGGATCGTCTGGTGCAGGATCTCACGCACCGCGTCCAGACGCTCCTTGTTGAGCCTCTGCGTCGCGACCAACCACCCCGCAGCACCGACGATGCCGAGCAGATTGATGATCGCCAGAACCGAGAACGCCGTGAGCAATCGTTTCATGCCGCCGCTCCATCGCCCGCATCGGGCCTGCCAAATCTTGCCGTCACCAATTCATCGGTCTCGCGGGTTTCCTTGAGACGTTCGGCCGCGACCCACGCCTCATACCGCCGCTCGCGGAGCAGCTCCACGGCCCGCCGCCGGGTGGTCGCCTCGATCAACCGTCGGCGCTCGGCGTCGAGCCGCTTGAGCACCGCGGCGCCGCGAAGTGCCAACTCGTGGCGCTTCCGCACGCCGTGGAGCGACGCGTTTGACTGCATCCGCACCCGGGCGAGGTCCACGTTCGTCCGGTCGCCGAGTTCCCGCCGCAGCGCATCCCGCTCGTCGCGTGTGGCCTCGGCGAGCGACGCCGCCTGCCGCTCGATCTCGACGCGGTCACGTTCGACCTCAGCGACGCGACGCATGCAGTCGCGTTCTTCGCGACGACGCTGTTCGAGGAGCGATTCGAGCTCGAAAGTAAACCGTGCCATGCCGCGCTATTCAACCCGCCTTCCGCTTGGCCGCCTGGTCCAGTTCCGCTCCCGCACGAACCGCGACATCGAGCAGTTTCGCCCGCGATTCCGCCGCCGTCGGACGCTCGAGGTGTCCCTGCTGAAGCATCGCATTGATCTCGCCCACGAAGGCGATAGCGACATCCGCCTCCGTGTCGGAGCCCTTGGCGTACGCCCCGATCTGCACCAGTTCCTCGATCTTTCGGTACTTGGCGAGCAGACGCACCACCTGCCGCCGGGCGGCGCGGTGGGCGGCGTCGGTCACGTGTTCGGCGACGCGGCTGACCGAATCGAGCACGTCGATCGCGGGGAAGTGTCCGGCCTGTGCGAGCTTGCGGCTGAGGATCACGTGCCCGTCGAGAATGCCCCGCGCCGCGTCCGAGATCGGGTCGCCGGTCAGGTCGTCGCCTTCGACAAGGATGGTGTATAGACCCGTGATCGTGCCGCCGCCCCGCCCGTCGTCGCCGGGCTCGACTGCGCCCGCCCGCTCCAACAACAGCGGGAGCTGCGCGAACACACTCGGTGTGTAACCCTTCGTCGCCGGCGGCTCGCCGACGCTCAGCCCGATCTGCCGCTGCGCGTGCGCAAACCGCGTGACCGAGTCCATCATCAGCAGCACATCGCGCCCGCGGTCGCGGAAGTGCTCGGCGATCGTGCACGCGACCTTCGCGGCTCGGACCCGAAGCAGCGGAGACTCATCCCCCGTCGCCACGACTACCACCGACCGCCGCAGCCCCTCCTCGCCGAGTGAGTCCTCGATGAACTCCCGCACCTCACGCCCGCGTTCACCAATCAAGGCGATCACGTTGACATCCGCCTCGGTGCGCTGGGCGATCTGGCCGAGCAGCGTGCTCTTGCCGACACCCGGGCCCGCGAAGATGCCGAGCCGCTGCCCTCGCCCCAGCGTGGTGAGCAGGTCGATGGCCCGCACGCCGGTCGCCAGAGGCTTGCGGATCGGGAGTCGGCGCATTGCAGCGATCGGCGCAGGGTTGATCGGGCGTGGCTCGCGCTCGGCGATGCTCCCGAGCCCGTCCACGGGCCTGCCCAGCCCGTCCAGGCACCGCCCCAGCAATTGCTCGCTCACACCGACGTTCTGGGCGATCTGCTCCCCCACGACGCGGTCGCCGGCGCTGATGCCGGCCGCGTGACCGAACAGCATCACCACCGCCTGATCGCTGGTAAACCCGACGATCTCACCAAGCATGGGCGCCACACCGCCGCGACGCGACTCGACCGATACCAGCGACCCGACCGGCAGCGGCAGCGCGTCAACGATCACCGTCAGCCCCCGCAACGCCGCGACGACCCCGCACAGGCGCTGCGGCAATGCCTCGCGGACAAGCTCGAACTCGGGAGCGAAGAGGCTCATGTGTCTGACTCGGAATCTTCGGCAGCCGCCCCGCCCGCCGACTCGGGATCGGCCGGGGTGTCGGCTGACACTCGATCGGGCAGCAGGTCGCGCACGACTCTGTCGAGCTGCGTGGCGATCCCGGCGTCGATCGACGCGCCCCCCAGCGTGCGCGCGTGGCAGGCACCCCGAGCCACCGACGGGTCGGGCTCGAACCGGACGTGCACGGTGCCCGAGAGGTGCTCACGGAGACTGGGAAGCACCGCCTCTACCAGCGGCTCATCCTCGGGGTGGACTCGGACCACCAGCGTCGCCGGGGCGGTGACGAGCCCGAGCAGATCACGCAGTTGATCTTCGACGACCGTCGGGTCGATCTGGATCTGCCGATGGACGATCCGCTCGGCGATCGTGACGGACAGTTCGATGACCGCCCGCTTGGCCTCGGTCAGCAGCGCCTCGCGCCGGCTCAGGAAGGTGGCCATCTCGGCCGCCCACGCACTGTCCATCTCACCGAGTCGTTCACGAAACTCCGCGACGGCTTCGGCCTTGCCTGCCTCCCGCCCCTCGGCGGTGCCCGTGGCGAGCCCCTCGGCGTGGCCCTGCGCCAGGCCGACCTCGGTCGCGTCGGAGATCAGGCGGTCGCGTTCGGCGTGTGCCTCGCGCACGATCCGCTCTGCCTCCGCGACGGCCGCCTCGCGGAGCATCTGCCCGCGCCGGTCGAGGTCGCCCAGATCGAGCGAGACCGGACGGTGCGCGCGGCGTTCAGCATCGGCCCGTTTGATCACCGCCACAGGCTGTCTCCCGTCGGGTCGATCACACGACCAGTTCCGAATCGCCACCACGTCCCTGGATCACAACCTTGCCCGACTCTTCAAGCCGCCGCACGATATCGACGACGCGCTGCTGCGCCGCCTCGACATCGCTGACGCGCACCGGGCCCATGAATTCCATGCCCTCCTTGATCAGGCTCGCGGCCCGCTCGGACATGTTGCCGAAGATCTTCTCGGTGAGGGCCTCGCTCGCGGTCTTCAGCGCGAGCGCCAGTTCGTCGTTGTCCACTTCCTGCAGCACCGACTGGATGCCCTTGTCGTTGACCATCATGATGTCCTCGAACACGAACATCAGGCGGCGGATCTGCTCGACCAGGTCCGGGTCCTCGGCCTCGAGACCCTCCATGATCGTCTTCTCCGTCGCGCGGTCGGCCAGGTTGAGCATCTCAGCCACCTTGTCCACACCGCCGGCCCGCTCCATCGACTGCGTCAGCATGCTCGACAGACGGCTCTCCAGGCCCCGCTCCACCTCGCGGATGACCTCGGGATTGGTTTGCTCCATGTTCGCGATCCGCTTGATGACCTCGACCTGCTTCTGCACGGGCAACCCGCTGAGAATCTCGGCGGCCTTGTGGTGCGGCAGGTGGCAGGTGATCAGCGCGATCGTCTGCGGGTGTTCGTCCTGGATGAACGTCAGGAGGTTCTCGGTCTCGGCCCGCTGCAGGAACGCAAACGGTGTCTTCTGCACCTGCGTCTGGATCTGCGACAGCACCCGATCGGCGTGCTTGGGGTCGAGAGACTGGCTGAGAACCTCTCGGGCGAAATCAAGATTGCCCTCGGAGGCGTACTGATTGGCGATCGACAGGCTGTAAAACTCTTCGATCACTTGCGACTTGAGTCCGGCCGGCACGCGGCCCAACGCCGCGACCTCCCGCATGACCAGCTCGACGGCCTCCTCGGACATCTTGGCGAGCAAGGCGGACGCCTTGTCCGCACCAACGGTGACCAATACGACGGCGGCCTTGGTGATGCCGTCGAGATCGGAGACGTCTTCTGGTAGTGTGTCGTGAGGCCGGCGGGCCATGTGTCTCTCCGGCTAGTGCTCTTCTGCGACCCAGCGACCGATCAACGACGCTGCGGAGTCCGGGTCGGACGTCACCATTTCTGATACCTGCTCGATGAGCTTCCTGGCCCGCACCTGATCGTCACCCACTTCGATGCCCGTCATGGCCGACTCGCTCTCGTCGGCCTCGCCCACCATGTCGTCCATGGTCGGCAGGGTCGGCGGGACACCCGAAAGCTCTTCAGCCGTCGGCATATCCGCCGGGCGTGTGGCCTTTCGGACCATCATGAGCATCATGCCCATCGCACCGAGCGCGAGCAGTGCGAGCAGGCCCTTCTCGATCAGACCACCGCCGGCCGCCGCCCCGCCACCGGTGAGTGTGCCGAGCAGACCCGGCGCCGCGTCCCCGATCGAAGGGGCGGGCAGATCAACCGGGATCAGGCTCACGACGACGGTACCCTCGATCGGCTCAGGGTCTCCGGCCACGACCAGGTGCGGCTTGATGCTGTCCTCGATCTTGGCCCGCTCGATCTGGAACCTCGCGTCGATCTCGGCATCGGTCGGGGCGACCGGCTCCTCACCTTCCGCGGCCGCGGACTGCAGGAGACCGACCACGTAGCTGCGCGGGATATTGACCGAGGCCGCCAGCATGGTGGGCATGCCGCGAGGGTCCTGCTCGGTGACCGTCTCCGACCCGAGCCCGTTCTCGAACTGCGTCTCGTCGTCGGCGTCCTCCAGCGAAGTACCGCTCCCGCCGGACGAGGACGACAGAATGCTGCCCGTCGCGTTGGAACGCACGCCCGGCTCCGCGGCACGGGAGGCCTGGCTCTGGGATGTCGACGCGGACTTCACCCGCGTGGGCACGGAGACCGTTCCCTCCTTGGGGTTGAGGTACTTGGTGGACTGCTTGCTGACGCGCGTCACGTCGACCTGCGCCGTCACCGCGATCGTCACGCCGCGGATATAACCGAGCATGTCGCCCAGCTTCTGGCGAAGTTTTTCTTCCGCGGCGGCGGTGTGCTCGAGGTAGGTCGTCGCCAACATCTCGTCGGGGTTGGTCGGCCGACGCTGTCGCCCGACCGAGCCGTCGATCACTCGGATGTTCTCGATGAGCAGTCCGGCCTTGGCGCCGGCGATGAGCTGGGCGATCGCGTCAACCTCGCCCTGATCGAGGGGCCGGCCGGTGTTGGTGAAGACTGTGGCCGAAGCGGTCGGTGCCCGGACCGACCGACCGATGCCCCGCGGCTCGGGGACATCCAGCAGCACCGAGGCGTCCCGCACATCGCGGAAGCCACCGATGATCCTCGCCAGTTCGTTCTGCAACGCGATCAGATACATCTGATCGTTCTGCTGTTTGGAGTAGTAGAATCCCTGCTTGTCCAGCAGCGACGCAAAGAGCAGGGTCGTGTCGTTGGGCAGTTGGCCCGACTGTGCCAGGGTGGACAGGGCGTAGTCCTGCTGCCCGCTCGGGACCATGAGCTTGCCGTTGACCATCTTGGCCTCGACCCCCGCGGCCTCGAGCACCGAGCGTGTCGCCCCCTGCGAGGCCAGATCGGCCGTGGGGAGAAACTCGACCATGTCCGATCGGGATGCGTACTGGGAGATCAGGAACAGCGTCATCGCGGCGATCACCCCGATCGACCCCAGCAGCAGCTTCTGACTGGATGTCATCGTGCCCAGGTGTTCCCGGGCTTTGGTGAGCAATCGCCTGATCGGCTCCATGGGTGCGGCCTCCGTGCCGAGTCAACCATCGGCGTTCCACGCCGAAGCGGCGCGCACGTCCACCGGGACGAACCGCCGCCATGACTTCGTCGGCACACGAAGGCTTTGCGCTTGAATGTGCGCACATGTCGCAGAGTGCGGCAGAACCTGCGCGTCGGCGGAAGGATTGGGGCGCGTACCCGAACCCCGCCAGAACGGCGATCAACTTACCATCAGACCCGCATCTGCTTGACCTCGTCGTAGGCCTGCATCACCTTGTTGCGGAGCGATTGGATCATCTGGAACGCGGTCTCAGCCTTCTTCGCGGCCAGGATCACGCCCTCCGGGTCGTCCCGCTGGCCGCTGGCGAGGTCCTCCATCGCCTTGGTCGCGTCCTGCTGCAGGGCGTCCGCCTCACGGAGCGTGTCCATGAAGACATCCCGGAAGCTCGGGCCGTTGGGGTTGGCCTCCGGGTGCGGGCGTGCGTTGCCCACGCCCGGCAATGGCCGCTGCACCGGGCCCGCTCCCCCCGCTCCGATCAATCCCACTGGATCCGCCATCTCTGCGTCCTCCGTCCGGCCTCGTGCCGGGCGCGTTTATCTAGGCCAACAGACGCAAGGCCTGTGCCATCGTCGCCTTGAGTGCTTCGGCCGCCGCCACGTTCGCCTCGTATCCACGGGCGGCCGCCATCGCGTTGACCTGCTCGGCGATGGGATCAATATCCGGCACCATGATATTGCCGTTTGCGTCGGCAAAGGGGCTGCTCGGGTCCCATTTGGCCCGCACCGCGTTCTCGTCTATCCAGATCGAGGCCACGTGCACTCCCAACTTTCGCCCGGCCTCGGTGCCGGCGCTCGGGTCCCCGGCGGCGAACTCGGCCGCCCGGCGCTTGTACGGGCTGTAGTTCCCGTCGGCGTCGAGGATCGCGTTCTGGTTGGCGAGGTTGGAGGCGATCGCTTCCAGCCTCGTTCGCTGGGCGATCATGCCGCTGGTTGGGATATCGAGCATGCCCCACATGGTGGTGCCTGACCTTTCGTTCGCTGGATCAGACGCGTTCGCTGATCGCCATCTGCAGGATCATCGACTGGGAGCGGTAGAGGTCCGCCGCCGTTCTGAACGCGCTCGTGCTCTCGGCGAGGGTCTGCATGAGCCGCTCAAGGTCCCGGTTGTTGCGGTCGTGGGTGAGCACGCCGTTGCCGGCGGAGGAACTGGGCACGATGGTCATGCGTCCGGACTCGGCCGACCGGATCTCGCTGGTCTCTTTCCAGTCCAGCGGCCCGTGCATGCCGCCCGTGCGGCCCCGCCGCTCGCGGACCGCCTCGTCGAGCATTGTCTGGAAACCCGCGACCGAGACGTCCTTCTGGATGAAGTTTGGGGTCTCGATGTTGGCGATGTTGTGGGCGGCCAGACGCTGACGCTGGGCCGCGAACCGCATCGTCATCTCGAGCGCTGGCAGCGCCCCGGCGTTGGTGAGTTGGTTGATCACGGTCATCCGCGGGTCTCCTGCCACGATCCGTCGCGGCCGGTCTGGAGCTTCTCGCAATCGGCGGGCCAAGCACCCGCCGCCCTATCACACTGCTCTGAAGCGGTCAGAGCGAGGGCTCGACAAGGCGAAGGTCCTTCCACTTCCGGAGCTTGAGCCCGAGGGTTCGGACGCCGATCCCCAGAGCCGCGGCGGTCTTCTGCCTGTGCCCGTTGAACCGCTGGAGCGTCTCGATGATCGCCTCACGTTCGATGTCCTCGAGCTTGCGGACACCCGCCGCGGGCAGGGGCTTGGGCTCGACAATGGAAGCACCGTTGCCGTTGGCGGTGTGATGCCCGCCACCTGCCGTGGCGTTCGCGGCGTGAACCAGCGACAGTGGCTTCGCGGCACCGTTCGACGCGGGTGCCCCCTGGCTCGGGTTGGGCGACACGGTGCGCAGCCACGGCTCCACCATGGAGCGGGTCAGCACCCTCGCGCCGGGCTCGCCCGACCTCGCCCGTGCCGCCAGCAGCACGACGGCCCGCTCGCAGACGTTCTGCAACTCGCGAACATTGCCGGGCCAGTTGTACGAGCCGAGCAGTTCCATCACGCCCAGCTCGATAGCGATCTCCCCGCTCCGCTCGCGCTCACAGAATCGGTCGAAGCAGTGCCGTACCAGCGCCGCGACGTCCTCGGGGCGGTCTCGAAGCGGCGGCACGTGGATCGGGAGCACGTTGAGCCGGAAGAACAGGTCCTGGCGGAACTGCCCGTCGGCAACCGACTGGGGCAGGTCGCGGTTGCTGGTGGCCAGCACCCGCACATCCACGCCGATGGTCACGCTCGAGCCGACGCGCTCGAACGAGCGTTCCTGCAGCACGCGGAGCAGCTTGGCCTGCACCTGCGGCGAGACCTCAGAAACCTCGTCGAGCAGGAGCGTCCCGCCGTCGGCGAGTTCGAACCGTCCCTTGCGGGTCTGGTCTGCTCCCGTAAAGGCACCACGCTCGTGACCGAACAGCTCGCTCTCGAGGAGCGATTCGGAGAGGGCCGCGCAGTTGACCGCCAAGAAGGGCTTGTCCCGCCGATCGCTCGACTCGTGGATGGCCCTTGCGACGACCTCCTTGCCCGAGCCGCTCTCGCCCGAGATCAGCACCGTGCCCTGCGAGCCCGCGACTGCGTTGACCTGCTGGCGGACGCGCTGCATCTCGGCCGACTCGCCGACGAGCCGGTCCGCTCCGCTCGGGAGCGTGTCCGACCCGGCACCGGCTCTGGCAACATCGACGGCCCTTGCCTCGATCCGGAGCAGGGTGTTCTCGCGGACGATCCGGGCGTGAGCGACCGCACGCTTGACAGTGATGATGAGTTCGTCACCCTCAAACGGCTTGGTGATGTAGTCGAACGCCCCGAGTCGCATCGCCTCGACCGCGGTCTCGATGGTGCCGAACGCGGTCATCAGCACCACGGGCACCTCGTCATCGATCTCGCGGATCTTCTCGAGCAGTTCGAGCCCGGTCATCCCGGGCATCTTGAGGTCGGTGATGACCACGTCAGGGCGCTTCTGCGCGATGCGCTCGACCGCCGCCTGCGCCCGATCGGACGTGACGACGTCGAAGCCCGCCCGCCGGAGCGATGAGCCAACGCTGTCCCGCATCATCTCCTTGTCGTCGACTACCAGTACCGTGCTCATGTCTCGGCCCTTCCGTGCTCGTGGCTCTTTTTGACGGCGCGTCCTTGCCGTCTGGGGATGATGATCTCGACTGTTGCGCCGTCGCCGCGGCGCGGCCCGTTGTTGCTGACACTGACCCGCCCGCCGTGCGCATCGACGATGCGGTGCACGATCGCCAGGCCGAGGCCGGTGCCGACCGCCCGCGTGGTGTAAAACGGATTGAACATCCGTTCGGTGACTTCGCCGTGGATGCCCGTGCCGGAGTCCCGCACCCCGAACGCAATTGCTTCGCCCTCAGGCAGGTCTGTCGGCGTCGCGCTGATATGCAGGACTCCGGGCTCCGACGCCCCACCGATCTCACCCTCGCGGGCCTCCTCGATCGCCTCGACGCCGTTCCGGATGACATTCACGAGCGCCTGGCGGAGCTTGCCGGCATCGCATTCGAGTTCCAGCGAGCCATCCGCGGCACTGCGCGATGCGCCCGCAGCAACCTCCACCCGGACCTCGATCTCCGCCGTCGAGGCCGAGACACCCGAAAGCTCGAGCGCCGACTCGATCAGTTCACCCGCCGGCGTCGGGGCGACACGCATCCGTGCCTCGCCCGCGAACACCAGCACGTCGGTGACGATCGCGTCGAGGCCGCGAACGGCCCGGCCGATCTTCTCCGCGACGTCCCGGTCCGCGGGCCGGTCGGCCAGATCTTCTGAGAGCATCCGGGCGTAGAGACCGATCGAACCGAGCGGGTTGCGGATCTCGTGAGCAATCCCCGCGGCCATCTCGCCAAGCGCAGCGAGCCGCCGCGAGCGTTGGAGTTGGTCGTCCGCCTCGCGAAGCTGCGACCGAAGCCGCGAGACCTCGGCGGTCAGCTGATCGTGCGAGACCTGAAACCGCGAGGTGGCGTCGTTGAGCATCCGCAGCAGCTCCGGCAGTTCGTCGGCGTTGGGCCGGAACGAACCCGAACCGGGCAATCCCGCGGGCATCAGATGCTCGGTGTGTTCGGCGGTCTGGGTCACGCGCTACGCCTCCCGATCCTGAAACTTGGCTGCGGGACGCTGCTTTGACGAGCCGGCGTACGCGGCGACAGCTCCCTTGGAGCGGCCGGTCCCGGCCAGTTCGCCGGCGAGCGAGTCGCGACGGCGCTCCATAAGCTTCCTGTCGGCGTCGTCCCGTGTGGCCACCAGCGCGGCCAGATCGGCCATCCGCTCGACCTGGTGCGCCAGCCGGTCACGCTGTTCCGGCTTGGCCTCGGCGAGCACCGCGTCCCAGTGGTCTCGGAACGGCTGCAGTTCACGGGCCAGTTCAGCAATGCCGTCGATCACCGTCTGACGCTCGGTGAGCACACGCAGCAACTCATCGGTGCGTTCGCCTTCCACGAGCGACTGCTGCCGCTTGCTCAGGGCGTCGAGGCGGACAAACAACGCCTCCTGTTCGTCCAGCAGGAGCCGCAGCCGACCGTGGTCGTGGGGTGTAGCGAGCGGGTTGCGGGCTGGCGTGGTCATCCTTGACCTTTCTCTCGGCGATCCTCGCCGATGTTCGTGGGCATCGATGCGGCTCTACTGGTCTGCGAATCCGTACAACTTGGCGGTGGAGTCGAGCCACCGCTCCCAATCTGTCCTGCTCATGGGGAGATACGGGTCATTCCACGCATCATCCGGCAGCAGGCTGTAGAAACGCTTGGCCCGCTCGTTGGCGGCCCGGGCCTTGTCGGTCTGCCCCATTGCGACGTAGGCATTCACGATCTGCACCATCGCGACCAGCGACGCGGGATCTTCGTTGTACCGCTCGCGTGCCAGCTCGTAGTGCCGCACCGCCGCGTCGTAGTCGCCAAGGTCAAACGCACAGTCACCGAGGAAGAAGTAGGAATTCCGAAGCGCCACGCGTTCGCTCTCGGTCAGCGTCTTGGCGTCCTTGGCCTCGAGCGTTTCCCTGACCTGCTCGAAAATCTCAAGGGCCTGTCGCAGGTGCGCCTCGCGAGCATCGCGGAACTCGACGGACTGGGCGTCCGACATCGCGTCCGTGCTGAGCGTGGCCTCGATCGCCGCGGCTTCCTGCCGGTAGGAGTCCGCCAGCCGGAACCGGACCACCGGCATCTCCGGGTCGTCCGGATACCGCTCCGACGCCTCGGTCAGACGCTCGATCGCCCGCGCATACTCACCGAGGCGGTGGTGCAGCGTCCCCAGCAGAAGCAGCGCATCGTGAAAGTACACACTCCCCTCATCGCCCATCCGTCCGGAGAGCGAGTCCTCAAGCAGGCGCCTGACGTCGTTGTCGTTGCTCGGATCGGCATCGGTGAGATAGACCTCGGCGAGCGGCACAAAGCTTTCCTGCGCGTACTGCCCGACACCGGCGTCCCTCTCACCGTCTGCGATAAGGCCCTCGTAGGTCTCGGCCGCGAACTGCAGCTCACCGAGCGCCTGATAGCACTGCGCGATCCGGAATCTCGCTTCGGCCGAAGAGCCCTCGCGTCCGGGGACGCTGGGGTCGTCGGGGACACCCTCCAGATACTCGCGGTAGGTCGCGGTTGCGCGCTCAAGATCTCCGCCGCGCTCGAACGCCATCGCCGATGCCCACAGGCTGTGGACGTAGGCCTCATTGTCGGACAGCATCACCCGCCGGGCATACTCGCCGTGATAACGCCCGGCCGCGATGGAGTGCCGCTGTACCGATGCACGGGTGGCCGGATCGAGGTCCTCGATTCGGGCCGTTCCGTCTTCACCGGGCGCCGAGCCCTCATTGATGAGCTCCTCGGCCAGCAGCTCGTGCGCCGTGGCCAGGGTCGAGAGCACTTCCAGCGAGACATCCCCGAGCCCGAACAGCTCTTCGGCCCGCAGCACGAACCGCAGCGCGGTGCGCGGGTCAGCCGCATCCAGACGATCGCGGGCCCGATCAAGCAGACTCTGCGCGACTCGCTCCGGGGTCACCAGCGGATGGGTACGACCACGGAGCAAGGCGTCGACCACCTGCGCGTAGGCATCCGCCGACTCGTCCATGTGGCCGGAGAAGCCCTCGGTCTCGGCGAGCCCGAACGTGGCGGGCAGCTGCCAATCCAGATCCTTGGCCCAAACCGCCACCGCCGCATAAAGGTCGCGGGCCGATGCCGTGTCGCCCATCGCCTGAGCGCACATCGCCAGAGAAACCTGCGCTCGAGCGGTCATCGGCTCGGAATTGCCGAGGAACTCAAGAGCGCGTTCGAACTGCTTCTGCGCCGAACTGAACTCGCCGAGGGCGTAGTGCCCCTCGCCCAGAAGCACATACAACTCGGCGAGCGATCCCCTCGGCGCCGCATCGAGCCGGAGGATCCCTTGCAGCAACCTGGCCACCGCCTCGGAGGCAAACCCCTGCCCGAGCCGGATCTCGCTCTCTCGGGCGAGCAGCCAGGCGCGGTCGGCCGGATCGAGGTCGGCGTCGGACGTGATCGACGTCAGCGCTTCGATCGCGCGGTCGTACTCCGGCCGCGGCTTGGCCAGTTCGTGCTCTACCAGTGATCGCAACATGGTCCGCCGTGCATCAGAGGCGTCTTTGGGCAGCGCCAACACCCGGGCCAGCACCTTGTCCTCTTTGCCCAGCAGCAGATAGGCCTGGCTGAGCGTCACGACATCGCCGGGCGTGAGGACCAGGCCCGCCTGCTCCGCCGCGTGCAATTCGCGGCGGATGGTCTCCGCGTTGAGCGGGTCCCGCACGCCGAGTTCGCGTTCGCCGAGAGCGACGGCTCGGGCAACCAGCCGGTGATAGCGAGCCCGCTCGTGCGAAGGCACCCAGGGCTGCTCGATGATCGGCAGGGCCTCGTCATTCAGGATGTCGAGGGCGGCCTGGAACTCCGAGTCATTGATGCGGCTCTCGGCGGTGTCGAGGGCGGCGGCAACGTCCGGCCGCGGCTTGGTCGCCAGACCGACCGCGATCCCCGCGGTCAGCACCCCGACACTCAGCACCAGGACCAGCAGAGGCCACGCGGCCCGGGCCGCGCTCAACGACCGGCGCCAAGGCCCGGTTTGGATTGGATCGGTCCCGCTTTCCAAGCGACCGCCTCCGTCTGCGCGGCCCGGGCACCCCGGATCCTCCGGCGTCAACCCGCCCCGCTCACACCCCTATCGGATGACGTGACGCGCAAACTTCACCTGTCATGCGCAGACTTCGCCCGCCGGCGTGCCGAATCTGAGTAAAACGACTCAGTCTTGCGTGTCGGATCGCGGGGCGTCGGCCGCATCGCCCGGACGCACGACCACCGCCGCGGAAGCGACCACGTCACCCCTGTGGCGGAAGTCGCGGGAGCTCAGGCCGAGCAGAGCCCAGGGAGCGAGCGCCCAACGGAAGACATTCCGGGCCCCGCACCGCATCAGCCCGAGGGTCGGCCGGGACGGATCGACGGAGACGACTCGCAGCCTGGCGGCCGCCTTGCCCAAGGTGCAGCCGAGCATCCACTCCGAGGCGGTGCCGTAGAGGGCCCCACCCACCATGACCGTGCCGAGTGCCGCGACACCGTGTGCCGTCTCAAAGAGAGGCAAGACCAGCACAAAGTCACCGAAGGGCACGCCGAACGCCACGCCCACCACACCCACGACGAGCCACGCGTCGAGCAGGCTCGCGAAGATCCGCCGCCCCGGAGGCGCGAGCACCCACCCTTCCGGCAACCTGATCGCAGCATCCCCGGCGGAGGGGCGGAGCAGGTAGAACAGCACAAACCCGGTGATCGCCATCATGCCCAGGCTGAGCAGTCGGATCCCGTCACCAAACTCGAGTCCCGGGAGACGGGGCGGCCCCCGGTACAACTCGCGTCCCGTCACCATGGACACTTCGACGAACTGCCAGGACCGGATGGGCTTCGAAATGCCCTCGGCCGCGGGATCGACGAGCTCACACGCGATCACGGTCCGGCGTCCTCCGTCGATCGGCTCGACGGCGACCGGAACGCCCTCGAGCGGGACGGTGGCGATGGTGACCGCCCGGTCCGGCCGGAGCGTCTGCAGGTGCAAGAGATCACCCTCGGCAGAGCGGACCGCCCAGGCGACATCCGCCCCTGATGCAAACACCGCAGCCACCCGCTCTTCATCTCCCTCGGCCGAGAGTGCCACGGGCGACGGACGCCAGACGCCATCGGCTCGCGGCCCACCGTCTGCGCGCACACCCGTGCCGGCCGCGTCCTCCGACCACTCCCAGACGACCAGCGAGGTCCCCGTCAGCGCCAGCAGCCTGTGCGGGCTGGCCCCCTCCACCAGCCAGAGGCGATCCGCCGTCGCGATGACCGGCGGCAGGTCAACCACTCGCCACGCACGGCTGCGCATCTCGCGGAGCGACCACTCGTCGTGGCCCGCGTCGGACAGCGCGCTGGCATTGGCGAGCACGAGCAGCCCAGTCTCGGTCGCGGCGGCGTCGACGTACTCGGCCTCACCCAGATCGAGCGATGGCTGCGCGGACGCGCCGACCGCGGGATCGGTCAGCCACGCCCCTCCGGGGACGGGCCTGGTGATGTCGAGCGAGAACACGTCCAGCCATTGCCGGTCGCGGCGGTAGAGCAGATACACGCGACGGTCCCAGCCGGTGACCGCGCGGGGCACACTCTCCAGCAGTCTCGCGTTCCAAGCCTGCCCGGCCTCTCCGACGACGGTTCCGTCGACGGTCACGCGGGGCGGGAGGTGCATCAGGACGCCGCCGCCACCCTCAAGAGCGTTCCCGGCGATCCAGCCGTGGGACTCAACGCGGGCCCGCGTCGCGTCCGGTTGCGCCGCCGCGCCGGCGAGCATCAGCCACAGCATCGCGGCCGCGACGAATGCACTGCGGATGTACCGTGACGGGGAGCCCACGCTCAACGACCCTTCGCCGCTTCCTCGGGACGCAGCAGGATGACCTCGTCCACGCCGTACGACTCGACCAGATTCTCAAAGTCGAACGCTCTGGGTGAGATCGGCTTGTTCATTGTGCCGTAGAGCTCGATCGTCGCGCGGGCCTCACTCGCCGGGAATTCGACGCGGTACTGCGAGGCGATCTTGGGCGGGACGCGACCGTCGCCCCGGACAGGCACGGACGTGTACCGGGCCATCTCGCAGATCGCGCGGGGACGACCGCGCGCGTCTCGGAGTTCGGCCCGCTGCGGCGCCATCGTCACGGGGTCGAGCCAGAGCGCGCGGGTGCCCCACTTCGCCGGGAGCATCACGCGGATCATGCCCCGTTCCTCGTCCCACTCGGTGCTGCCCGGGGCGACGGCGGACGTCCTGTTCTCGCCGTCGGTCCGTTCGGGCAGGCGCGTGAGCCCGAAGAGATCGAGCAGTTCCTGCGGATGCACGGGGAGGCCCAGTTCGGCGACGATCGCGGGCGTGGCTTCGGCGTGGAGGCCGTAGAGGGCGACCTTGCGCTCGCGATCACTGAGGTCGAGCCACCAATAGCCGACATCGTCGGAGCCGAGGTAGAAGTAGGTCTCGCCGAGCTTCATGATGGAGAGCGAGGTCTTGTCGGGCTGCTCGATCTGGAGATAGCCCTCGGCCTGATCGATCCGGGTGCCGCCGCTCTCCTTGGGCGTCCGGATGGTGACGACCGTGCTGGCCCACACCTTGTCGAGCCGTTCGACGCGCGCGTTAAACCGGGCGGCGGTCTGGGTATAGCTCGGCATCACCTCGGGGCGTTCGAACTTCGGCTTGGTCTGCGTGGTGGTGCAGCCAGCCAGCGAGACCAGCGCGCCGAGCATGCAGACGGTCAAGAGTGTCGTGAGGACGCCACGGACGGTCATGCCTCACCGCCATCGGGGGCGTCGCCGCTGCCGAGTACGGCGCCGAGTTCCTGGATGCCGGCCGCGATGGCGTCCTCGTCCATGCCCGGATCGGTCACATCGAATAGCTCCGGCGGAGCGCCTTTGGGCCCGCCCCTCTTTGCCAGTTGCAGCACGGGGCGGCCGGTCTTGCCGACCCGCTGGTCGACCAGGCGGAGGATGCGCTTGCGCATCAGCATGAGAGCGAGCAGATAGCGGAAGACCGCCCCACGCCCTTCCGCTTCGTCGTCCATGCCCTCGAACATCGCGAAGAGCTCGTCGGTGCCCGGCAACAGACTCTGCTGCGGCTGCCCGTCGGATTCGACGGATCGCCAGACCGCGATCGGCGATCGGGGCGGGCGAGCACCGCGTTCCCACGCCTCGAGCCCAAAATCGAGACGGATCATCTCTTCGTTGTCGGGGTTATCGATGAGCGTGGCGACGTAGGCCTCACCGGGCTGAAACCGGCGTTGGGTCTCGGCACACTGGTGGGTGGGTCGGACTGTTTCGTACCCTGTTCGCTGCAGACTGGCCATGTGTGGCGAGTGTACGCGGCCTACCGGCAGCTCACTTCGAACTGCCGCGAGGACGACCCGCCCTCGCCTACCCGGAACGCGGTGCACCGGCCGCATTGCGGGCAACGGGCCTGATAGCGGGAGCCGTCCGCCGACCGGTAGACGCGGATGTATTTGCCGGCACACAGATAGTGGATGCCGATCCAGGGCCTGCCCGGTTCCCGCGGCTCGGGAGACGCCTGCTGGAGATTCAATGGTGAGTGGCCCATTCGACCGATGGGTATCGGTTGGACGGGCCGATTCGCCGCAATCAGCCCTGTTTTGCGTCCGATAACGAAGCGGCTGCGCTAGGATTCTCCCGTGGGACGCGACACAGAGCCGGTTCTGGTCATACTCCCGGGCAGTTGACGAGATACGATTGGGCTCGCGTCTGCGAGAGGTTGGCCCGCGGGTTCGTCAATGTGCCGTGAAAGGTAGTGAACCGCATCTTGGCTCGGAGCTCGCCGCGTTCGGCCTGAAGCCGCTCAGATCTTCTCCCCCACTATGACCCCATCACTCTCTATCCTCGCCGACCCGCCCCCCCCGCCGACAGCGGTCGGGCTGATCGCAGGCGGCGGCCGCCTGCCCGTGCTGGTTGCTCAGGGACTCCGCGCCGATGGCCACGTCGTCCATGGCCTGGGCCTGCTGGGGCAGTACGAGGACGAACTGCCCGCGCTGTGCACGACTTTCAGAGACGTTGGGCTCCTCCGCGTGGGCAGCTGGGGCAAGATCCTCCGCCGCATGGGCGTGCAGCACGCGATCATGGTCGGCCGGGTGGACAAAGCCAATCTGATGCACGACCCGTTCCGGCTGATCCGCAACATCCCGGACCTCCGGACGTTGTATGCCTGGTTCACACATCTCCGTCATGACCGGCGGTCGAGCGCGCTCCTCGCGGCGATCGCTGAAGAATTGGAGCGTTGCGGCGTGTCACTGATCGATTCCACCGCCCCTATCCCCGACCACCTCGCCACGGCGGGCGTGATGACCAGGACACAGCCGAATTCGATGCAGCGTTCCGACGTCGAGTTCGTCTGGCCGTTGCTGGCCGAACTCCTGCGGCTCGACATCGGGCAGTCTCTCGCGATCCGCGAGCGGGACGTGATCGCGGTCGAGGCCGTCGAGGGGACCGACCGGATGATCGAGCGCGTCAGCGCCGTGTGCCGCGCCAAGGGATGGACACTCTGCAAGGGCGCGAGAGCCGGGCACGACCGGCGGTCCGACGTACCGACGGTCGGCATCCAGACCATCGAAAACCTCGCGGCCCACGGCGGGGGTTGCCTGGCGGTCGCCGCGGGCGACGTGATCATGATCGACCGCGACGCGATGCTGGACCGGGCGGACGAACTGGGCATCGCGGTGATGGGCGTGCCCGTCGCGCAGCCGAGCGCTCGCCGCGAGGACGCCGAGTCGGGCATCCATGTGATGCCCTCGGGCGCCATGGCCAGCGCGCGGGCCTGAACACATGTTGCCGAGCGGACCGGGCGAACCGGACTGCCCCTACGTCAGCCGGGGCGGGCTCAAGCTGCGCCACGCGCTCGATCGGTTCGGGCTCGATGTGGCCGGGATGCGGTGCGCTGACCTGGGTGCGTCAACCGGCGGCTTCACCGATTGTCTGCTGCAGGCCGGGGCCGCCTCGGTCTACAGCGTGGACACCGCCTACGGCCAGTTCGCGTGGAAGCTCCGGAACGACGAGCGGGTGCGGGTCATTGAACGGACCAACGCCCTCCACGCCGAACTGCCCGACGACCTCGGCTCCGGTGTGGATCTGGTCGTCATCGATCTCGGATGGACCAAACAGGAGCGGGCGATACCCGCGGCGCTCCGTTGGCTTGGACCGGGCGGCCAAATCGTCAGCCTCATCAAGCCGCACTACGAGACGCCGCGAGCGAAAGTCATGCGCGGCCAGAAGGTCGAACCGCTCGATGACCAAACGGCCGAACGCGTCGCGCACGAGGTTGCCGCCCGGATGCCGGGGCTCGGGGTCCGCGTGCTCGACATGGTGCCCAGCCCGATCAGAGGTGGCAAGACGGGCAAGGGTGCCGCGAAAGGGAACGTGGAGTTTCTGATCCTGCTGGAACGCGCCGAGACCGGCGGCGTGTAAGCCGCGCCCTCAGCCGGGCACAGACCAGCTGTCGGTCTTCACACTCGACGTGCCGAGCATGCTCCAGAGCCGCTCGAGCAGCGGCTGGAGTCCCTCGCGTGTCACGCCGCTGACCGGCAGCACCTCGGTGGTTGCGCCCTCGGCGCGCAGCGATCGGCTGAACGACTTGACCGCCTCGTGCCGGGCATCTTCATCCTCGAACAGGTCCATCTTGCTGAGCACAACGAGCTCGGGCTTCTCCGCCAGCTGCGCGGAGTACTGCATGAGTTCTTCGCGGATCGCGCGGTAGTGCTCGATCGGTGCCGAGTCGTCTGTCGGGCACGCATCGACCACGTGCAGCAGCACGCGGGTGCGTTCGATGTGGCGCAGGAACTCGTGACCGAGGCCCGCCCCTTCGGCCGCTCCCTCGATGAGGCCGGGGATGTCGGCGAGCACCAGCCGGCGACGCGGATCGACCTCGGCGATGCCGAGCTGCGGCGAGAGCGTGGTGAACGGGTAGGCACCGATCTTGGGATCGGCCTTGGTCAGCACGCTCAGCAGTGTGCTCTTGCCGGCGTTGGGCTTGCCGATGAGACCGACGTCGGCGATCAGTCGCAGCTCGAGCTTGAGCATCCGGACCTCGCCCCGCTCGCCGGGCTCGGACTGGCGGGGCGTTTGGTTGGTCGCGCTCTTGAAGTGGTCGTTGCCGTGCCCGCCCTTGCCGCCCTTGGCGATGACGGCCCGGTCGGTGTCGGCCATGTCGCAGAGGACCTCGCCGGTCGTCTCGTCGAAGATGATCGTGCCGCGGGGAACGGTGATGACCCGGTCCTCCCCGTTGGCCCCGTGGCGGTTGTTGGGGCCGCCGTGGCCGCCGTGCTCGGCCTTCCACAGAAACGTGCCGCGGAAGTCGTAGAGGGTGTTGAGCCCGTCGTCGGTGGCGAAGATGATCGAGCCGCCGTCGCCGCCGTCTCCACCGTCGGGGCCGCCCTTGGGCTTGTGCTTGGCGCGTCGGAACGAGACGCGACCATCGCCCCCGTTTCCGGCCCTGACTTCGATATTGGCTTCGTCGACGAACACGGAGAAGCCTAGCTGGGCTGGGACTTCGGCGCGGGCGGTGTTGGAGGATTCGCTCTGCGCGCGCGTCCCGGGCCCCCTCGGCGGCGACCGCGGGCGGCATCAAGCGCTCAAGCGGCTCGCGGTCAGGATCAGGCCGCGACGGCGTAGCGGTGCGACTTGAGCGTCTGCAGGAACAGGTCCCGCTCGGAGACGCTGTTGAAGCTCTGGAACGTGGCAGCCATGCGCACCGGGCCCGGGACGCCGTCGTCGTCCTGCCAGACGACCGTGCCGCGGATCCGCACACTGGTCAGGTCCGAATCGCCATCAACCAGGCCGAGAAGCCATTCGGGGAGAGTGAGTTTGAGGCAGATCGGGGTGCCGGGCTGGATGGCCTGATCGAGCTCGAAGTTCACGCCGCTGCGGGAGATGTCGTAGGCGTGGCCCTCGAAAACGGGCTGGTCCTCGCCGGTGAGCTTGACCTCGATCCCGGAGTACATGGGCTTGAGGGGGAACCGGGTGTCGGCCCTGCGGTCGCTGAGGTTTCCGGTGTACTCGTGCATGGCGTGCTCCATCCGGACCGGGAAGGTCTCGCGCGTGGGCGAAACGTCGGCCCGGATATCGCATCGACCTTGCCGGTCCGCGAATCCAGTGGTTTTCAGTGATGGCGGGCGGGTTTTGGGTCTACGGGCTCGGAAGCCACCAACTGGATGCCCAGCGAGCCGATCGAAACCCCGGATCGGGCCTCCAACTGCTCAAGGAGCCCCTCGGGGATCGCGTCGCGCAGCCGGCCGGCGATGGCGTCGGGCACGTCCAAGACCCGACCATCCTGGAGAATCAGGTGGATGTGGTCGCGCAGGTCGGCGTCGTAGCGGGTCGGCCCGCCGTTACTGGGCAGCCGCTGACAGAGCTTGCCGTCGGTCAGCACATCCAGCGAGTTGTAGACGGTGGCGAGGCTGAGCCCGGGCTCGCGTTCACGGACGATCTCGAAGAGCTCCTCGGCGGTGGGATGCGTGTCGGTCTCGCGGAGCGCAGCGAAGACCGCCTCGCGCTGGCGCGTGTGGCGCAAACCTGCTGCCCTGAATGCCTTACGGATGTCGAGCACGATGCACACCTCCGGACAGGAGGAGTATATCCGGTATTCTGCGGGGTTGCAGGGGGAAACCGAGGCGGGGACTCGGAAGCGGCTAGGCGCGGCTCTGGCGGAGCTTGGCGTCGGCGGGTTGGCCGATCGACATGCGCCGGTGCGGGATGCCCGCCTCCTCGAATTCGGCCGGATCGGTCTCCCAGCCGAGGCGGTCGTAGAAGCCCACGGCCGTGCTCTGGGCGTGGCAGAAGATCTCGCGGAGGCCGATCTCGCCGAAGGCCCGGGATTCGAGCTCGATCACGAGGCGGCGGCCGATGCCCTCGCCCTGCCGCTGCGGATCGACGGCCATCTGGACGAGCTTGCCGACGCCCGCCTCCGGATAATCGGGGATGAGCAGGACGCACCCGACGACCCGTGGGCCGCTGGGGTGGTCGATGATCGCGGCAAAGAACTCGGCCTTGTCATCGACGTGGCCGTAGTGCTCGCGGAACCAGACCATGTCCTTTCCGAGGGGGCGGAGCAGGACCGCCTCGCGCAGCTCGCAGAGCTGGCGATAGAGCGGGTCGCGGGTTGTGATCGTGCGGTAGTCGATCACGGAGGATCCTTGCTGCGAACTGTCGGGGTCGGGTCCGGGAGCCCTGGCGGGCTCCGGACCGGTGGAGTATCGGACAACGGTACAGCAAAGGTTAGTCGATCCCAACCCGCGGGGTGCGGGCGGCGTATACCAGCAGCGTGAGCGGTTTGGACAAAATCACGAGCAAGCGAGTGGAATCGCGGTGCGAGCGGTGCGGCTATTCGACCGCCGATCTGCCCACGGATGGCGATTGCCCGGAGTGCGGGTTCCCGATCGCCCGGAGCCTCCCGAACACCAGGCCCGGGAGTCCGTGGCAACAGGAGCCGTCGGTGCGGAGTTGGCTGGTGACTGTCTGGCATGTCTGCTGCCGACCACGACGGACACTCCGGCAAGTGTCATACCGGGAATCAACTCCTCTCCCGGGACTTTTCTTTTGCAACGCCCTGGTCCCGCCTTTCGTGGTCCTGCTCGGACTCGGCTACTGGGTCGTAATCATGGAACTTCTCAGACCCTCTTCGGAGGACTCGTTCAGTCTGGGATTCATCTACACCGTGATGGCCTTGTCGGCACTCGGGGCCCTTGCCATGTGGTTTGCAATAACGGCTCTTGCACTCGGCTGTGCGGCGATCCTGATCCGGGTCCTCCCCGCGCGAGCACCGATTGCCAGACAAGGCACCGGCGCGATCGTCATCCACGCGAGTTGTGTGCTTGCGCCGATGGGTGGCATCCTCGTAGCGTCGAGCTTTCTCCTTTGGAGCGACTCTTTTCCCGCAGTTCTTGCGTGGCTCGCAGCTCTTGGCTGTTGCTTCGTATGGTTCGGTGCGGTGTGTCTCAGTGGGCTGCATCCCGCGAGGGTCCCTGATGATTTATCGCAATGAACCATCGGTCAGAAGGGATGGCGTAATTGGCGACGTGGCGCGACGAATATGACCTGCTATGCGAGAGGTGCGGGTACGTGGTCGACGGGCTGCCGACGGGAGGGAACTGCCCGGAGTGCGGGAGGACGATCGAATCGAGCATGCCCGAGTCGCGGCAGGGCAGCCCGTGGCAGCGGGGCCCGTCGGCGGGGTCTTGGCTGAGCACGTTGTGGCTGGTTCTGATGCACCCGCTGCGCATGGCAAGGACGATCGGGATTGGCGTGGGCGGGATCCGTCGGCTGCAGACTGTGAACGTGTCGGCCGCCTCGGTGGTTGTAGGGCTGGGCCTGGGCTTTGCGCAGCACCGCTTCCTGGTGCTTGAGAGCCTCGGGCTGGTGCGTGCGGCCGGCGGACCGAACGGCGGCGAACCGGGTGCTCGAATCGTGGCGGTCGCGATTCTGGGTGCCGTGGCGGCGTTCGCGCTGATCTCGGGGCTGACTGCCATTGAGCGGTTGGGGATCCGGTTCTTCGGCCGCGTGCACAAGGCGCGGGTGACCGAGTGCATCGCGCGGGCGCTCACGGCTCACGCTTCGGCAGCGTGGCTGGCAGGGGCGGTGCTGTTTGTGCTCGGGCTGGCGGTCGGCACGTGGGTGCACGAGGTGGCGATGGAGCAGAACGTGGGTGCCGGGCGGGGGCTGATGATGCTGTCGCCGGCGCTGCTGGCTCTGCTCGGGGGCTTCCTCGGGATGCTGTGGTTCGAGTCGATCGTGTATCTGGGATTGCGGGCTTGCCGGTTTGCGAATCGCGCGCGCCCAGAGCCCTAAGCGTCAGCGCCGGGCTTTCTTGGCTCCGACATTTCACCGGAATGCCTCGCGGCTCGCTTCATGTCTTGCATGCGCACGACATAATCCGCTGCGCGCTCCACGCTCGACTGCTCGAACAGGTACCGCGTGCTGCCGTGCTTGGTCCAGACGCGCCGGTCAGCGCTTACTACCCCGGCTTCGCGGAGTCGTCGCGTGCTCCACGCCTTGAGGTCGGTCATGATCTTCTCGGGAGTGTGAAGCCCCGCCACGACGACGTGGATGTGATTGGACCGGGCGTTGACCGCGTGGAGCGTCCATCCGCGATGGCCGCAGACATCACGCACCGCCGACTCGACTGCCCGGCGGGCATCGGCTGTCAGAATCAGCGGCGGATCGGCGAGCCGAGCCATGTCGCCTGCGACTCGATCGGCGTCGGGGGCTGCGAAGGGCGTGCCCCATCTGTTGACTGCGACAACGCTGCCGCGCGGGTCGCCGCGGAACCACGTGCCGTAGGTGGTCCAGGTCAGCAGGCAGGCGAGCGGGGGCATGGACGGATGGTATCGGAGGGAGCGGACGGTGATCCGGGAGGGCCCGGCGCTGACGCTTGGGGCTCGGGGAGCTTGGAGGGCCCGGCGCTGACGCTTGGGGCTCGGGGAGCTTGGAGGGCCCGGCGCTGACGCTTAGGGCTCGGTGATCTTGGATGGCCCGGCGCTGACGCTTAGGGCTCTTTTCTTCCTACCATCCGGCATGAATGACCGACGCCCAACTCGGCCCATCTACCTCGGCGACGACCGGACGGGGATCGTCCAGATCGGTGGCGGCAAGCCGGACTCGCGGGGGCGAAGCTCGGCCCCGGCCCCGGTGAGCGTGCAGACGATGACCGCGGGGTACACCCACGACATCGACAAGTGCGTCGCGGAGATCCACCGCATGCAGGCGGCCGGGGCGGATGTGGTCCGGGTCGCGGTGCCGGAGCGGAAGGACACCGAGGCTCTCGCCGAGATCCTCAACCAGACCAGCGTGCCGATCGTGGCCGATGTCCACTTCCACTTCAAGCGGGCAATCGAGGCCGTGGAGGCCGGCGTCCACAAGATCCGCCTCAACCCGGGCAACATCAGCGACCGCGACCAGGTCAACGCGGTGATCGACGCCTGCAAGGGGGCCAACGGCGGGAAGGGCATCCCGATCCGCATCGGCGTCAACGAGGGGTCGATCATCGAACGCCGCGACAAGCAGAAGCGGGCCAAGGAACTCGGCGCGGTCTTCGGCGACCACAAGCACGGCTACCTGCTGGCGATCATGATCGCCAAACTCGAAGAATACCTCGACATCTTCTACGAGCGGGACTTCTTCGACATCGCCATCAGCGCCAAGAGCATGAGCGCACCGATCGTGATCGACGCCTACACCGAGATCGCCAACCGATTCGACCACCCGCTGCACCTGGGCGTGACGCACGCGGGGCCCAAGGAGACCGGGTGCATCCGCTCGGTCGCGGCACTGGGTACCCTGCTGGCCAACGGCATCGGCGACACGATCCGCATCAGCTACGCGAGCGACCCGGTCTACGAGGTCGAGGACGGGCTGGAGCTGCTCTGGTCGCTCGACCTGCGCGAGCGGAAGGGGGCCGAGCTGATCGCCTGCCCCACGTGCGGGCGGATCCAGGTGGACCTGTTCACGCTGACCCAGGACGTGCGGGCCAAGCTCGCGACCGAGATCACGGTGCCGATGAAGGTCGCGGTGATGGGGTGCGTCGTGAACGGCCCGGGCGAGGCCGAGGGCGCGGACGTTGCCGTCTTTGCCGGCGACCGGCGCGGGATCATCTACGTCCAGGGCGAGAAGGTCGCGAACGTGCCGGAATCGGAGATCCTCGACCGGCTGCTCGAGGAGTGCCGGGCGTTCCAGTCGCGGGTGCAGTCGGGCGAGGTCAAGCTGGGCGAGAAGCGGGTGGAGATCGTGCCGCCGGACCCGTTGGGGGAGCTGGGCTCGGGGTGGGAGAAGATGGCCGCGGAGCGGATCCGCGAGGCGGGCACGACACCCCTGACGATCCAGAAGAGCTGAGCCGCGCGGGTCAGTTCTTCTTGACGGCCTTGAGCTGCGACTCGAGCATGCGGCGCATCATGGCGCGGTACATGCCGACCTGGCTCGCGCTGAGACCGGCCTTCTCGAGGTCGATCGTCATCGCGGGGATCCACAGCGACCCCTCGTAGGTGTAGCCGAGTTCTTCGTTGATGCGGGCCTCGAGGTCGCCGAAGTGTCCTGCGCCGTAGAAGATCGCGACCGTGCGGACCTCGGGCTCGTCGCTGATCAGGGCGCGCAGGTCGTCCACCACCGCCACGTTGCGGTCCTCGATGATGACCTTCATGAGATCGCCGATCGCGCCGGGCTGTGCGCCCAGAAGCGCTTCGGCCTGGCTGAGCGTCTCGGCGAGCATGACCTTGACCAGCGCGCGGCCTTGGGGCGAGGCCCCCACTGTCTTAATCAGGAAGCCGGAGATCTTGGCGAGGAACGACTCGCCGCTGAGCGTCTGGAAGAGCGCGTCGGCGGCCTGGGCGGTCTCGGACATCTCGCCCCGCGAGGCCGGCTGTCGCTTGCCACCGCTCGGTGCTGGGCTCCCTGATGCAACATCCGAAGCCGGAGGGCCTCCGAGGGCTTCCTGAATCTCCGCGATGCTGAGGTCGCTGTTGCGCCAGTGCGGGAGGGAGTAGTCGATGCCGTCGAGTTGGAACGTCAGGCCCAGCGCGTCGGCGAGGTCTCGCTGCATGCCCGCGGCATCCGGGTCGGGCACGATGGTCGGCGGGTTGTCTAGCAGGAAGCGGCCGCGGAGGTCGGCGTCGAGGCCGGTCCCCCCCGCCTCTGCATCCGCACCGAGACTCACCGCGTCGAAGCCGTCGTCGCTGAGCTGAATGTCGTGCCCCCACCCGTCCCGCGACGCGGCGGTGACGAGGCTCCGCACGGCCCCGCCAAAGGCGTTGCCGAGGTCGTCCAGCGTGCGGGGGCGCTCGCCGCCGTCGGTGACGACGGCGTCGCTGAGCATCGCGAGGAAGACGAGCCGGCGGGCGGTGAGGGTGCCCGCGGCCTGCTCACCGGCGTCCGCGTCGGCTGCGGGCTCCCGGGCGCCGCCCACGCCTTCGTAAAGAACGATGTCGTGGACGTCGAGAAAGCTCTGGACGGCGGTGTAGAACGGGGCGTCGGCGATGTGGACGGCGCCGACGAGGTGAACGATCGGGGCGGCGGGGTCGTTGGGGACGAGCGTCCGCACGGCGACATCGAGCCGGACCGTGTTCTCGTCGGCATCGACGACGCGGACGTAGGGGGACTCGGTCTGGGCGGACGCAACGGTGCCGCAGAGGGCCAGCACGGTACAGACAAGACTCTTCAAAGTGCGCATGCGATTCCTCCGTGGTCCGTCAACCGTATGACCGAACCTTGTTCGGCGAATCCGCGGTTCGGTTTCAGGCCTCCTGCGGCTCGGGTGCGGGTGGGGTGCGGGTTGAGTACCGTTTGGGGGTCCAAACGCTCAGGCAGCGGCGTCCCGCGGGTTGGGCTGGATCCGGGTATCCGACGCGGAAGGCACGACAATCCTGACGGTCATGCCTTGGCCGGGAATGGACTGGATCTCCAGCGTCCCTCCGAGCGTGGCGATGCGCCGGTGCACGATGTCCAGCCCGAATCCGCAACCCGAGACCTCGGTTGCGCGCTCTGCCGTGGTGAAACCGGGGGAAAGCACGAGCCTGCACAACTCGTCATCGGACATGGAAGCGCCGGCATCCTCGGAGGCGACCAGGCCGCGGACGATGGCGCGATCGAGGATGCGATCGCGGTCCAGCCCGCGGCCGTCGTCGCCCACTTCAACCACGATCGAACCGCCCAATCGGAGCACCTTGAGCGAGATGCGGCCCTCGGGCGGCTTCCCCGAGCCTTGGCGCTCGGACGCTGCCTCGATGCCGTGATCGCAGGCGTTGCGGACGAGGTGACGCAGCGGATCGGCCAGTGCCTCGACAACGGACCGGTCGAATTCGGTGTCGGCCCCTTCGGCGTGCAGACTGATGGGTTTGCCGAGTGAGGTGGAAAGGTCGAGCACCAGGCGATGGAGGTTCCGCACGGTCGGCCGCAGACTGCTCAGCCGGAGTGCGTCCACCTGCTCGCGCAGCCGGGCGATCACGCCGGTGAGACGGTCGAACTGCACGGCTCGGCCGCGGTGCTGCGCGGCTCGTGCGGCGGTGTCGCGGGTCATCTCGCCGAGGCTGGCTTCGCACTCGGCTACAAGCGATGCGAGGGTCTCCACGCGGCCGGCGCTGATCCTGAAGCAGTGCTCGGGTTGTGCGGATGGGGCCTCGGCGGACGGGGACGCCGGGGCGTTGGTGTGCGCGGGAGGAGAACCGACGCCACGACCAGGTGCTGCGGCGACTGCGCTCCGGAGCTCGTCAACGAGGGCGTCGAGGTGCTGGCGGAGTAGGTCGTCGGTGTCCTGAGGCGATTCAAAGCACAGTGCCGCCGCGTCACCGCTCCGCAGCAGAAGGTTGATGTGGTCTGGGGTGAGTGCGGTGGCCCCTGCTCTGGCGGCGTCCAGCAGCGACTCCGCCGCGTGGAGGATGCGAACAGCGGGCCCGAGGCGCAGGAATCCCGCGGCACCCTTGACCGAGTGCAAGCCACGGAGGCAGATGTCGAGTGCTTCCAGATCCCCTGTGCCGGACGCGAGTGCACGCAGAGCCCGTTCTGTTACCGCGAGGTGCTCTTTGGCCTCGTCTGCGAGCCCGGCGACGGTGGCGGGATCGAGCGACCGCGGTGCGGACGGCTTGTCGAGTGCATCGGCGATGGTGACGAGTTCATCGCGCACGAACGCCACGACGCGGCGATCGGAGGGGCCACACGCCGCCAGCAGGTCGACCAGTTCTCGGACCCGGCTGCTCGCTGTCACGGATTCGGTCCTTGTGCCGCGTTCGGCCGACGGTTTCGGTGTTGATGCACGTTCCTCGCTATCGGAGCGGCGGAGCCTTCGGTGCAGCGGGAACGTCCGAATCTCGCTGGGATGACGAGGGGGGATTCTGCCACGTTCGCCGGGCGCTCGGGTATCTCGGGGGTCAATTGGGAGATTGCCATGAGTCGGCAACGGGGTAAGCCGAAAGGACCGGTAGCGATTCGGCCCAACTCGTGGTCCGGGGTGTTGTCCCTGAGACCTTCAGACTCGGAAACCATCGCCGGAGCGGGTTCCCATGCGTGCACTTCTGATCGACGATTCCAAGACGACGCGGCGCATCCAGCGTGGTGTGCTCGAGGAGTTGGGGTGCACGGAGATCGAGGAGGCCGCGGACGGGCAGGACGCCATGAGCCGTGTCAGCGCATTCCAGCCGACACTGATCCTGCTCGACTGGTACATGCCGAACATGGACGGCCTGGCCTTTCTCAAGGCTTTCCGGAAGCAGGACTCGACAACCCCGATCATCATGGTCACTACCGAAGCGGGCAAGTCGCGGGTCATCGACGCTATCCGGTCGGGGGTGAGCAACTTCATCATCAAACCGTTCACTCCGGACGAACTCCAGGAACGCATCAAAGCCACGCTCGAGCGAGCCTCGGCCCAGGCATAGCCTGCGACCGGACTCCCGAAGAGCATCTGTCATGCACGTCAAGAGCGCACATCCCCTGCCGAACGTGGTGCTCGCCGACGATCGGCTGAGCGCAACGATCGTGCTACCGGCGGATCTCGACGCCGAGGCGGCTTCGGAGTTGTCTCTCCGTGCGGTGGCCAGAGAGAAAGGCCTCGAGCTCACCAAGGCGGTGTGCGAGCGGATCTCCGCGGTATCTGCGCGGTACCTCGCGCAACGCAAGCCTATCAGCGAAGAGATCGCCCGCGCCACACCCGCGGTGGAGGGTTCGGACGCGAGAATCGAGTGGATGGACGGCTTCGATCCGAAGAGCGTCGATGACGGCCCGGAGCCCGGCGAGGACGGCTCAGTCGACTTCTACGACCGAAAAAGCTTCATCAGTGTCGCGGCCGGCGAGCAGGTGGCGACGCTCCATTCCGCGACCGAGGGCACTGACGGACGCGACGTCTGCGGCGGAACGATCGCCGCGACGCCGGGCAAGCGTCTCGGCGTGGTAATCGACGGCTCGCTGGAACTCGACGGGCAGGGCGGGCTGATCGCCCAGATCGACGGCGTGCTCAAGTTCGACTCCGGCACGCTCCGGATCGACCCGGTGCTCGAGATCGCCGGAACGGTGGACTTCAGCACCGGGCACATCGACTTCGAGGGCGATGTGCTGATCCAAAACGACATCCGCGACCGTTTCCGCGTGCGTGCCCGCGACAACGTGGTCATCGAGGGATTGATCGACGCCTCGCACATCGAGTGCGGCGGAGACCTTCGCGCTCGGCGCGGAGTGGCCGGGCGGGACGAGGGCACGCTGGACGTCGGCGGTGACGCCGAGATCGGGTATATCGACAAAGTGCGGGGGACGATCGGTGGGTCGCTGCAGGTCCACGGCCAGATCATGCACAGCGACCTGACCGTCGGCGGCGACCTGAACTCGCCCTCCGGGCGGGTCATCGGTGGCTGCTTGCAGGTGATGGGCAGCGTCGTGATCGGCGAGATCGGCTCGCGGGTAGACACGCCGACGGTGCTGCTCGTGAACCCGAAGGACGCAGCCGACGACGATGCCACCTGCGCTTCATCTCCAGCTGCGGCGCCGCCCGAGACTGATGCGGTCGAGCAGGACCCATCGGGGCCAGACGTTGAGGGCGAGAAGGCGGCTGGACCTGATGCCGAGGCATCGGACACCGAGCTCGCACTGGATGTCGGGGCTGCCTTGCAGATCGAGGTGCTTCGGGTCATCCACGCTCGGGTGACGATCCAGATCGGCAAACACGCCGTGACGATCGGCCATGAGATCCGAGGCCCGGTCAAGATCTGGCTTGAGGGCAAGACCCTGATGCACCAATTCGGGAAGGACGAGCCGGTGCCGCTGCTCCAGAGCCCGGGTGTGCGGCGGAGCCTGGCGGCGTAGGGATCGCTTGTGCCGCGGGCTCTCAGAGCCGTCCATCGCAGGATTTGGGCTCGGGAACCCGCGCAATCCATGCGCAGATCATGCCGGCTACCGCGCTATTCTCGGCGGTGGAGGTAGCGCATGCAGATTGGGATCATGGGAGCCATGCCCGAGGAAACGTCCGCAACGGCCGCGCTGCTGTCGGGCGTACGTTCCGAGTCGCACGGCGGGCGGGCGTATGCCCGCGGCTCGTTGCAGGGGCACGACGTGGTGTGCGTGCACGCCAGGGTGGGCAAGGTCGCGGCGGCCGTCACGGCGACCGAACTCATCGTGCGTTTCGGGATCGACCGGCTCCTGTTCACGGGCCTGGCCGGAGCGCTCGCGCCGGAGCTGCGTGTCGGTGACGTTGTCGTCGCCGACGGGCTGGTGCAGCACGACATGGATGCGAGCCCGCTCTTCCCGCCGCTGGAGGTGCCGCTTACCGGCGTGTCTCGTTTCGTCGCCACCCCCGCTATCGCCGCGGGGCTCACGCGCGCCGCCGAGGAAGCGATGCTCGATCTTGACAGCGGGCTCCGGGCTGCGCTCGACGCGCACGAAGCATCACCCCGCCGGTCGGGGGCGGTGGTCCGGGGCGATGTCGCGACCGGAGACAGATTCGTCGGGAGCGGCAGCGTGCGGAACAGGGTGCGCTCGCTGGTACCCACAGCGGTGTGCGTCGAGATGGAGGGCGCAGCGGTCGCGCAGGTCTGCCACGACTACGGCGTGCCGTTCGGGGTAGTCCGTGTAATCTCGGACCACGCGGACGGAACGGCGGCGACCGATTTCTTCACAGCGCTCCGCGGGCCCGCAGCGGCTTTTTCCGCGGGAGTGGTCCGGCGGATTCTCCGCAGTTGGACTGTTGAGGACCGCTGAAGCCCGCGGCCTGGATTACGACACGCCGTCCTGCTCGGCGAGCATGCGGAGCATGTCGACGCAACGGTTGGCGTAGCCGGCCTCGTTGTCGTACCAGCTCACGACCTTGAAGAACCGGTCGTTGAGCTGGATGCCCGCGCCCGCGTCGTAGATCGAGCTGTGCGGGTTGCCGAGGAAGTCGCTCGAGACGACCTGCTCCTCGGTGTACTCCAGCACGCCGGCCATGGGCCCCGCGGCGGCGGCCTTCATCGCGTTGTGGATCTCCTCGATGCTCGTCGACTTGGCCGTGCGGAACGTCAGATCGACGCACGAGACATCGGCGGTCGGGACGCGGAAGGCCATGCCCGTGAGCTTGCCCTTGAGCGCGGGGATGCAGAGGGCGACCGCCTTGGCGGCGCCGGTGCTCGAAGGAATGATGTTCTGGTAGGCGTTGCGCCCGCCGCGCCAGTCCTTCTTGCTCGGGCCGTCCTGCGTGGGCTGTGTTGCCGTCGCGGCATGGATGGTCGTCATCAGGCCCTCTTCGAGCCCGAACGAGTCGTTGATGACCTTGGCGATCGGGGCGAGACAGTTGGTCGTGCAGCTCGCGTTGGAAATCACCTTGTGCTTGGCGGGGTTGTAGTCGCCGTGGTTGACCTTGTAGCACATGGTCGGGACGGTGTCGGGCGTCTTGGTCGGGGCCGAGATCACGACGCGCTTGCAGCCGTTGTTCTCGATGTGCTTGTGCGCGTCGTCGTGCTGTGTGAAGAACCCGGTGGACTCGAGCACGTAATCCACCCCCCACTCACCCCAAGGCAGCTGGGCGGGATCGCGCTCGGCCTTGGTGTGCGTGGTGTGACCGTTGACCTTGAACATCCCGTCGCCGGCCTCCACGGTGGCGGGCTTGCCGCCGATATGGAAGCGGCCGTGCATCGTGTCGTACTTGAGGAGGTAGGCGAGGTTGTCGGCGGGAACCAGGTCATTGACCGCGACGACCTCGACCGCCGGGTTGTTGGCCGCGAGACGGTAGACGAGGCGGCCGATGCGGCCGAAACCATTGATGCCGATGCGGATGGCCATGGAGAGCGTTCCTTTCAGAGCTAACTTCTGCGGTAAACCGTTCAGCAACGGCACTGCGGCGAGCCGATGCGATCGATCCTAGGAGGGTTTTTTCGATGGGCGAGCCGCAGGACGACATCCTCGAACTGATCGAGCGAGGAAAGAAGATCGAGGCCATCAAGCTCGCTCGGGAGCATCTCGGTCTCGGCTTGGCCGAGGCGAAGGATCTCGTCGAGGGGCTCGATCGCGATGCTCGGAATGTTCCGGTACCCGAGGGAGACGATGAGGTCGATCGACTGCTCCGCGCCCGGAAGAAGATCGACGCGGTCCGCGTCTATCGGAATCTCGCGGGGTGCGGCCTCAAGGAGGCCAACAACGCCATCGAACTGCGGGCGGTCGAGCTGGGGCTGCAGAGCCGCCCGAGCAAGTGCTTTGTCGCCACCGCGGCCTGCGGCGGGGGCGAGCAGGCGGAAGTCATGGCCCTGCGACGGTATCGAAACCGCGTGCTCAAGCGGTCCGCCCCCGGGCGGGCGCTGATCCGGGCCTACGAGCGGATCAGCCCGCCGGTCGCGTGGGCGGTCGGGCACCACGAGGGTCTCGCGGCGTGCGTCCGGTGGCTGGTGGTTCGGCTGGCTCGACTCGGGCGTCTGCAAGAAACCACTCGACCGCCTCGCCCATGATGGCCTTCAGCCCGTCGATGCCGCTGCCTTGACCCGCCGATTCGCCCGCGTCGACCGGGGCGAACCCGTGGTCGACGCCGGGAACGCGGCGGATGACCGGGTCGCCGCCCGCAACCAGCACGCGCGCCACCGCCGCGTCGAAGCTCTCGACCGGGCTCGAGCGGTCCGCTGTTCCCTGGGCCAGGAACATGGGTGTCGTGGTGGCGATCCGCTCCAGACTCGCCGCCGAGCTGTTGGCCATGAAGCTCGACCACCGGCGGTACGGGTGCCCCCAGGCCATCACCGTCGTGCTGTCGGGATCTGCCGCGATCCTCTGCCACGTCGCGAGCACCTCCAGCACGCGAGCGTTGCGGTCCGCCTCCGGCTCGTTGTCCGACCGGGGCTGCCCGGCGAGGACCATCATGTCAAAAAGTTGTGACACGCCGGCTCCGGCCAGCAGTGCGATATGCGAGACAAGCTCTGGGTCGGCCGCGGCAACGTGAGCCGCCATGTCGGCACCCTCGGAGTGGCCGAGGATCAGGACCCTGTCGGGATCGACACCGGGTTGCTCGACGGCGTGCGCGATCGAGGCACGGAGCGCTGCGGTCCATCGCTCGACGGTGTGCTCGCGGAGGAACACCTCAGGGCAGCCTTCTGCGACCCCGGGATGGTCGGGCTGATCCCCGAATGAGACCCCGGGCTTCTCCACCACCAGCACTCGGACCCGCTCCCCGAAGTCACCGAGGACAATGTTCTGCAGCCCGCCGTAGACCTGCCCGGAGTCGGTGAGCCCGAAGACCGAACTGCATCCGGAGCCCTGCACGCTGACCACGAGCGGCCGCGGCTCGGCGTCGGGGGCGACGGAGAGGTAGGACTCAATCGTCCGGCCGTACGCGTCGGAGGTCGTCAGTCGGGAATAGTCGAAGGCCGGCAGACTCGCAAAGTCGGTCGCGTGGCTCGGATGCGCGAGCGGATCTGGCTCTATCGCGTCAGTGGGTTGAGCTCCGGCGAGGCAAGCCAGCCCGATGCACGAGAGCGCCGCGGCCCATCTGTCGAATCTTCGGATCATGCCCGCTCCCTTTCGCTCGGAGAACCGCGTCCGACCGGGCGTCGACAGATCCCGACCGCGTGCCCACTGCCCTCACATGATGCACGGAGCGCGGTTTTCCGTCACGGCATCGACGCCGATGCCCAGTGCTACCACCTGCCTCTCTGCGGGAACCGCCTCACCCTTCGGCAGCAGCGTGCTGTCTGAGTTACTCTCCGGATGTGTCGGGACGTCTGTCCGCACACTCTTCGTCGAGATAGACGGCACGTGTCGAGTCGTGCCGCAAGGAGCAAGACCGTGGCAGGATTAACGATCATCAGCGGAGAGCAGTCCGGCACTCACTTCGAGCTGGCCAACCGCCCCCTCTCGGTCGGCCGCGACCCGTCCCGGGACATCCAGATCGTGGACCCGAAGGTCAGCCGCAAGCACGCGATGATCCGCAACGACAACGGCCGGTTCGTCATCGCCGCGACCAAGGCGCTGAACGGCATCGTGATCAACGGGGCCGCAGCGGAAGGCGAGGCCACGCTGCAACAGGGCGACGAGATCCAACTGGGTGACACCCTGCTTCGGTTCGGCGACCCGAACTCGCCTGACGTGACCAACGCGGTGCACCATCGCAAGGTCGCCGACCGAGCAGTTCGTGAGAACAACACGCTGATGTAGGGCCCGGCCCGAGTCAGGATGACGCGACACAGGCGGCCTCTCGACGGCGGCGTGACCGGCGTCGACCGATCTCGTGGAATTCTGGCTGCTCGGTACGTACTTCTCGTGATCTGGTGACATTGACGGGCCACGGATTTGCCTAGAATGTGGGGTCATCCTCCGTCAACCCCACCGGGGCTCGGCGCCCCCGGCACCATTCGCGTGAAGTAGGACCTGTGCAAACGAAAAACCTGATCGGCGGGGAATGGATCGAAGCCGGTGACGGGCACCTTTTGGAGGTCCGTAACCCGGCCTCGGATGCCGTCATCGCCAGCGTGCCCTCGGTGGGTGCGGCGGAGACCCGTGCGGCCATCGACGCCGCGTGGAACGCCCGATCGGCGTGGGCGGCACGCACCGCCGCCGACCGGGGAACGCTCATCGCGTCCCTGGCCAGGCTCATGCGTCGCGACGCCGAACGCCTCGCTCAACTGATGACCCTCGAGCAGGGCAAGCCCCTCGCCGAGGCCCGGGGCGAGGTCGGTTACGCGGCCTCGTTCCTGGAGTGGTCGGCGGAGGAGGGCAAGCGGCTCAACGGCGATATCGTGCCGGCTTCCGCCCCGGACAAGCGGATCCTGGTCCTGCGTCAGCCGGTGGGCGTGACCGCCATCATCACGCCCTGGAACTTCCCGGCAGCGATGATCACGCGCAAGCTCGGCCCGGCGCTTGCCGCCGGGTGTCCTGTGGTCATCAAGCCGGCGGAGGAAACGCCCCTCTCGGCGATCGCCATCGGTGAACTCGCTTGTGAGGCGGGGTTCCCGGGCGGGGTGATCAACATCCTGACAGGCGATCCGGCGACCATCAGCGAGGTGATCTTCGACGATGACCGGGTGCGGAAGCTGTCGTTCACCGGCTCGACCCAGGTGGGTCGCCTGTTGATGGGCAAGGCCTCGAAGAACCTCCTCCGGCTCTCTCTCGAACTGGGCGGGCATGCGCCGTTCATCGTCTTTGATGATGCGGACCTGGATAAGGCGGTCCCGGCGGCCGTGGCCTGCAAGTTCCGCAACGCCGGCCAGACGTGCATCTGCGCAAACCGGTTCTACGCCCAGGCCGGCATTCACGACGAGTTCGTGGCCCGGTTCTCGAAGGCGATCTCCGAGCTGAAAGTCGGCGATGGATCGGCTGAGGGCGTCACGGTCGGGCCGCTGATCAACGACCAGGCGGTGGCCAAGGTCGAGGAGCACGTGGAAAACGCCCGCTCGCTCGGTGGCCGTGTGCCGGTGGGTGGCCGGCGCGTCCACGTCAAGGGCCTTGCCGATCGGTTCTACGAGCCGACGCTGATCGAGGGCATGACGCCGGAAATGCTGATCTGCCACGAGGAAACCTTCGGCCCGGTTGCACCGGTCGCGAAGTTTACTGACGAGGCCGAGGTGATCGAACAGGCGAACGCGTCGGAGTACGGCCTCGCGGCGTACTTCTTCACACGCGATGCGTCGAGGCTGATGCGCGTTGCCGAAGCGCTCGAGTACGGAATCATCGGCGCCAACGACGGCGGCCCCTCGACCGCGCAGGCCCCGTTCGGCGGCGTGAAGCACTCAGGCTTCGGGCGCGAGGGCGGCCGGTACGCCATGGATGAGTACACAGAACTGAAATATGTCTCGTGGCAGCTTTGAGCCGTACAAGCCGGCTCGGGAGTGATCGATGTCCAAAAGTGATGATCTGATCCGGCGCCGTGACCGCGTTGTCTGCGGCGGTGTCGGGCGACTCTCTGACCTGACGGTGGCCAGTGCCGATGGAGCGATGCTCGTCGATGCCGACGGGCGCGAGTACATCGACTTTGCAGGCGGCATCGGCGTGATGAACGTCGGCCATTGCGACCCGGACGTCGTCGCGGCGATCCGCGCGCAGGCGGGCACCCTGCTCCACGCCAGCGCGCATGTCGGTACGTACGAGCCGTATGTCGCGCTGTGCGAGCGGCTCGTCGAGCTCTTTCCTCACGCGCCGGACACTGCCGAGGGACTCGGCACCAAGGCGATGCTGGTCAACAGCGGTGCCGAGGCCGTCGAGAACGCGATCAAGATCGCCAGGCAGGCGACGGGCCGGTCCGCGGTGATCTGCTTCACGGGCGGGTTTCACGGCCGCACGCTGCTCGCCGGCACCCTGACGTCCAAGATCAACTACAAACTCGGCTGCGGCCCCTACGCACCGGAGGTCTACCGGCTGCCCTACCCCGCCGTGCGCGCGGGCGCGGGAGATTCCGAGGCCGAGATCTCAGATCGAGAGTTGGCCAGGCTCCGCGCAGCATTCCGGGACACCGTCGCGCCGGGTGACGTCGCCGCGATCATTCTCGAACTGGTCCAGGGCGAGGGCGGCTTCTTCGTCGCTCCGCAGACATACGTACAGGGACTGCGCGAGATCTGCGACGAGCACGGCATCATGCTCATCATCGATGAGGTGCAGACCGGCTTTGCGCGCACCGGCCGATGGGGTGCGTTCGAGCACTACGGCATTACTCCCGACATCTCGACGTGGGCCAAGTCGATGGGCGGCGGGCTGCCGATCTCGGCGGTCATCGGTCGCGCGTCCGTCATGGACAGGGTCAGACCCGGCACCCTCGGGGGGACCTACGGCGGGAACCCTGTGGCGTGCGCAGCGGCGCTGGCGACCATCGACAAGATGGAGTCGCTCAACCTCAACGCCCGTGCCGAGCACTGCGGACGGATGATCCGCCAGCGATTCGAGGCGATCGCGTCCGCGTGCCGCGAGGTCGTGGATGTCCGAGGACTCGGCGCGATGATGGCCATCGAGTTTGGCGAGAACGGCGACCCCGGCCGGCCGGCGACCGCGCTGGTCAAGCGCATCGTCGGAACCTGTCGGGATGAGGGCCTGGTCGTCATCGTGGCCGGAACCGAGAGCAACGTCATCCGAGTCCTCGCGCCGATCGTGATTCCTGATACCGTGCTTGAGAGGGGTCTTTCCATACTCGCCGCGGCTGTCTCGCGGCACACACACGATGCGGCGCACGCCGTTTCGGGGAGCTAGAGCACAATGCGTCCATACGCTATCGCGGGCCTGCAGCTCAATGTCTCAGGCCGCAAATCGAATTACGCGCACGTCGCGGACCGGATCGAGATGCTCATGCACCTCTACCCGTGGGTCCAGATGGTGCTCGTCAGCGAACTCGCCACCTTCGGCGGCTGGACCGGCAACGCCATGACCAGCCCCAACGAGATCGAAGAGGGGTACTGCCGTCTCGCCGCCAAGCACCGTATCTGGCTCATCCCCGGTTCCCTCTACGAGCAGACCGCGAGCGGGATCTACAACATGTCGCCCGTGATCGACCCGAACGGCACGATCGTCAAGCGGTACCGCAAGATGTTCCCCTTCATGCCCTACGAGACCGGCGTGGAATCCGGAACCGAATTCTGCGTCTTCGACGTGCCCGAGGTGGGCCGATTCGGTCTGAGCATCTGCTACGACATGTGGTTCCCGGAGACGACTCGCACGCTGGCCGCGATGGGCGCGGAGGTCATCCTGCACCCGACGCTCACGCCGAGCATCGATCGTGATGTCGAGCTCTCGATCGTCAGGGCGACCGCGGCGATGAACCAGTGCTTTGTGATCGACATCAACGGTATCGGTGACGGCGGCAACGGCCGCTCGCTCCTCGCGTCCCCGACGGGCGACGTCCTCTACCAGGCTGGCAGCAACGAAGAAATGCTCCCCATCGAGGTTGATCTCGACCGCGTCCGCCGCTCGCGCGAGGTCGGGCTCAAGGGCCTCGGCCAACCGCTCAAGAGCTTCCGCGACCGAGCGGTAGACTTCGCCGTATACGACCGTGCGTCGGGCATTTCGTCCTATCTTGACACACTCGGTCCGCTGGAGAAGATGGCGCGTGGGTCAAGGGCAGGGCTGGCGAAGGACGGTGACGGCACCATCGCCGGACCCATCGCAACGCTCACGCCCGACGGGAAAGAGATGGGTCTGTGATGTCAGGCGAGCCCAATAAACGTGGCGAACTGATGGGTCCGTACAGCGCACCGCAACTCCGTCTGGACACCTGGAACGATCTGCAACTCCGCTGCAGCTGGCTCCACGAGTTCGCCAAGGAGAAACGTGACATCTCCGAGCCGCGGGCGCTCGTAGCCCAGAGTCTCGAACAACTCCGGGTGCTCGAGACGTTCTGGGCATTCCCGGGTGCGGCATTGGTCGATCGCCTGAAGTTGCTCCTCGAGGGCGGGGAGTTTCCCGAGTTGAAAGCCGAAACCGGCGAGATCGCGAGACTTCTGGTCGGCGATGCCTACCGCCGGCGCGACACCTCCCACGAGGACCGACAGAACAGGCTCCGCGCTCCGGGCAGCCGCCCGGATTCGCCGTATCTGTCGCGGGCCAAGACGGACAAGCCGTACTTCGAGGTGCTCGTGGTGGACGGCATCGACGCCTACGACCACGACGAGTTGCGAGACGGCCTGCGGGCGTGCCGCCGCGAGACCGATGAGTTCGTCTACGAGATCATCGCGGTGCCCTCGGTCGAAGACGCAGTGATCGCCATCCAGTTTAATTGGACGATCCAGGCGGTCTTCCTCCGCTACAACTACGGTTTCCGTACCGAGCGAAAGCACCCCGCGTTCGATCGCTACCTGAGTGCGATCAAGCGGGAGAAGTTCCCGACGTGCTTCGGGCTCGATCGCAGCGTCGAACTCGGCAAACTCATCCGCAAGCTCCGCCCCGAGATCGACCTCTATCTCGTCACCGATTCTCCGCTCGACAGGGTCGCTGGCAACCTCGGCACCGACTTCCGCCGGGTGTTCTACCGACTCGAACAGTACATGGAACAGCACCTGAGCATCCTCAAGGGTGTGCGGTCGCGGTTCGAAGCGCCGTTCTTCGATGCACTCCGCAAGTACAGCGCCAAGCCGACGGGTGTGTTCCACGCGCTCCCGATCGCCCGCGGCAAGTCGATGAGCAGCGGGCACTGGGCCAAAGACCTCCTCGACTTCTACGGTGCCAACATCTTCATGGCCGAGACCTCGGCAACCAGCGGCGGGCTCGATTCGCTGCTCCAGCCCCGCGGCCCGATCAAACGTGCTCAGGACCTGGCCGCCCGCGCCTTCGGTGCCCGCCAGACGTTCTTCGTCACCAACGGCACTTCCACCGCCAACAAGATCGTCTCGCAGGCGCTGCTCCAGCCCGGCGACATCGTGCTGATCGACCGCGATTGCCACAAGTCGCACCACTACGCGCTGGTGCTGGCCGGCGCGATGCCCGTGTATCTCGACTCCTACGCCCTGCCGCAGTATTCCATGTACGGAGCGGTGCCGCTCGCCGAGATCGAACGGCAACTGCTCGCCCTGAAAGATGCCGGCAAGCTCGACCGCGTGCGGATGCTCATCCTCACAAACTGCACCTTCGACGGCCTGACCTACGACCCCGAACGCATCATGGAGCGTGTGCTCGCGATCAAGCCGGACATGATCTTCCTCTGGGATGAGGCGTGGTTCGCGTTCGGCCGCTTCAGCCCGGCGCTGCGCCGCCGGACCGCTATGGCCGCAGCCCAGCGCCTCCGCCAGAAGTTCCGCTCGCCGGAGTACACCTCGGCGCACCGCAGCGCCAACGGCAGCCCCGGTCGGCCGGAGTCCGCCGACCAGTCAGCCAACGGCACACTGGCCGAAGACCCGAATCTCCGGGTCGATCCCGAGGCCGTCCGCATCCGCGTCTACGCGACCCAGTCGACGCACAAGACGCTCACCTCGCTCCGGCAGGGCTCGATGATCCACGTCTTCGACGAAGACTTCGAGCAGCACGCGGCCGACTCGTTCCGCGAAGCGTTCATGACCCACACCTCGACCTCGCCCAACTACCAGATCGTGGCATCGCTCGACGTCGGCCGCCGACAGGTGGAGCTCGAGGGGTACGAGATGGTCGAGCAGACCATCGGGCTGGCCATGACCCTCCGGCAACGCATCAGCGAACATCCGGACATCGCCAGGTTCTTCTCCGTCCTCCGTCCCTCGGACATGATCCCCAGCGAGCACCGGCCCTCCGGCCTCGAGTTCTACTACCACTCCGAGCACGGCTGGGGCCAACTCGACCGCGCCTACGGCATGGACGAGTTCGCTCTCGACCCGACGCGGGTCACGCTCTACATCGGCGCCACGGGCATGGACGGCGACACCTTCCGCCACCTGCTCATGGACAAGTACGACATCCAAATCAACAAGACGTCCCGCAACACGGCACTCTTCATGCCCAATATCGGGACGACGCGAGGCGACATCGCTTATCTGATCGATGTGCTTGTCAGCATCTCCAACGACATCGTCGATCGCCTGTCCGTGGAGAGTGACGCCGGGCTCGCCAGGCACTCTGCGCACGTGGATTCGCTCATCGACGGGCCGCCGCTGCCAAACTTCAGCAGGTTCCACCCCGCCTTCAAGCCGGACGGCCTGCCAACGCCCGAGGGCGACCTGCGTCGCGCCTACTTCCTCGCGTACGATGAGAACAACATCGACTGGGTCGATCTTGATCGGGAACTGCTCGAGAAGATCGAGGGCGGGCATGAGTATGTCTCCGCGGCGTTCATCACGCCGTATCCCCCGGGCTTCCCGATCCTCGTGCCCGGGCAGGTGCTCAGCCGCGAGATCATTTCATACCTTCTCGTTCTCGACGTCAAAGAGATCCACGGCTACCACCCGACGTACGGGCTCCGTGTCTTCACCGAGTCGGCGCTGGAACGAACTTCGCAAGGCTCTTTGCTCACAACCACAAACAGAAAGGCCTGACACATGGGCGCCTCCAGATCTACCGCCTCCGCGCCGAAAGTAAGCACCTCCTCATCAGCCGGGGCGAAGCCACTCGCGTCAGACCGCGCCCGGTCCCGCAAGCCGCGGAGACTGCGCGGCGTGTCCGATGTCCGCCGGTTCTTCTACCGCAACACCGAGCCGGTCTACTTCGTGAGCGCCACCCCGTTCAACCTGCTCGGGATGGACGAGTGGGTCCGTGGGTTTACTTTCATCAGTGCCATCGACTGTTTCGACGGCGAGCACCCGCACGTGTTCGTCCCGCCGGAGATCCCCCACGAGCCCTGGGAATCGATCGAAGACATCAACAACTACCTGCTCTCCCACCCGGCGGTCATCGAGTTCATCAAGGGCCGGGGCCCGGGCGGCAAGGTGGTCTTCCTGATGTTCGACGAACGGACCGAAGAGCTCTGCAAAGACCTCGGACTGCAGGTCTGCTTTCCCTCGGCGGCCCTGCGGAACGAGATCGACGACAAGGTCGAGACCACCCGCATCGCCGACCGTGCCGGCGTGCAGTCGGTCCCGAACGTCCTCGCGCGTGTGGAGTCGTACAAGCAGCTGCGCAAGGTCTCCAAGCGCCTCGGCGATGATCTTGTCATCCAGACCGCCTACGGCGATTCGGGGCACACCACGTTCTTCATCTCCAACGAAGCCGACTTCGAGAAGCACGCCGAGGACATCACCAGCGCGCCCGAGGTCAAGATCATGAAGCGGATCCGCTGCCGCGGCGCGGCGCTCGAGGCGTGCGTGACAAAGCGCGGCACAATCGTCGGCCCGCTCATGACCGAACTGGTCGGCTTCAAGGAGCTGACACCCTACCGCGGCGGGTGGTGCGGCAACGAGGTGTTCGCGGACGCGTTCAGCGCCGAGATGCGCGAGCGGGCGCGGAACGCCGCGATGGCGTTCGGCAACGAGCTTCGCACGAAAGACTACCTGGGGTATTTCGAGCTCGACTTCCTGCTCGATCTCGACAACGACGAGGTCTACCTCGGCGAGTGTAACCCCCGCATCACCGGCGCAAGCTCGATGACGAACCTTGCCTCGTTCGCCCACGCCGACGCGCCTCTCTTCCTGTTCCACCTGCTGCAGTGGATGGGCATCAGCCATGATGTGGACCCGAGCAAGCTCAACAACCGCTGGGCCAACCCCGACAACATCGACAGCTGGTCGCAGTTGGTCATGAAGTACACCGGTGACGAGGTCAAGCACATCACCTCCGCCCCGGCCTCCGGCATCTGGGAACTCGAAGATTCCGGCCAGGTGCACTTCGTCCGCAAGCAGACCCACCGCCGCACCGTGCAGCACGAGAACCGGGCCTTCTTCCTGCGCATCTCGGGCAAGGGAGACTACTTCTACAAGGGTGCCGACCTGGGCATCCTGGTCAGCCCCGGTCGGTTCATGGATGACGACTTCGAGCTGACCGACCGCGCCCGCGCGTGGATCAAGGGCATCCAGTCGCACTACATCGGCGACACCGTCGCCAAGGAAGAGACCGTGACCATCGGGGCCGAGCCCGGTGCGTTCAAGCTCCTTTGATGCCAGACTCGATGCCGCACAGCCTCCGTTTTCGCGCCGTCAACGGCGATTTCGGTTCGACGACGTTCGCCGCGATCTTTGCGGAGTACTGGCCCGCGTACCGACGCTGGATGCGGCGTGCGCCTCAGTTCCCGCTCGATACCTGCGTCGAGAGCCTGCGCGCGCACATGCCCGAGCTCATGCCGACCTTTGAACAACTGCTCCAAGCGTTCGGCGGGGGCGAGGACCTCGCGCGATTCCTCTCGCAGTACTGCCCGCCCCGCGTCGTGCGCGGCTGCTCCCAGCTGATCTGCAATTCCGACGACGGCCCGGTCCTGCTCCGCAGCTACGACCACCACCCCAAACTGTTTGACGCGGTCGTCCTCACCAGCCGCTGGAGCAACACGTCGACACTCGCCCTGACCGACTGTCTCTGGGGCGCGCTCGATGGCATCAACGAACACGGGCTCGCCGTCGCGCTCGCGTTCGGTGGGGAGAACGCGGTCGGCCCCGGGTTCGCGGCACCGCTCGTAGTTCGATACCTCCTCGAGACCTGCTCGACCGTCGCCGAGGCGACGGCGGCGCTCGAACGCGTGCCGGTCTACATGCCCTACACGTTCGTGATCGTTGACGCCCGCGGCGAGTTCATCACGGCGTTCGCCCACCCCGACCAGCCAACCCGGCTCGTCAAACGCCGCACATCGACAAACCATCAGGGTGCGGTCGTCTGGCCGGCATACTGCGCGCAGGCCCGGAGCGTTGAGCGGCTGCACGCCCTGGAATCGCTGCTGGAGAGCCCGGCGGACATCACCAAGTGCCGCGAAGCATTCCTGCACCCACCGCTCTGGCGCGAGGAGTACGCCCGCGCCTTCGGCACGCTCTACATCGCGGAGTACCACCCGTGGGACTGTTCACTGACGCTCTTCTGGCCCGCCCGCACTGAACGGTTCGAAGTGCACCAGAACGCCCCGCGGGCGTTCTCTTTGCCCCTGCCCCGGGGGTCGGCGTAGAGCCCTCCCGGCTCCTCTCGCGGCAGGATCGGGGCCCACAGAGCCCCGGAGCGTTCTACACTCCGGGCCGGTCCTCAGGGGCCAAGCCGATGGGAAGGAGCAGCCAGATGGTAAAACCAGAGACGTGCCGTCGCTCTCCTGGTCGTTCGCACGCGGCCGCGGGCAACAGAAGCACCCCATGCTCCGCCTGACCGGGATACGCCTGCCGCTGAACCACCGGCCCGAAGCGATCGCAAAGGCGGCGATCTCGCGGCTGCGCATCGCGCCGAACCGACTCGTCGCCTGCACCGTCTTCCGCCGCGCCCACGACGCACGCAAGCAACACGCCATCACGCTGATCTACTCACTCGACGTCGAGGTCATGGACGAAGTGGAGGTGCTCCGCCGGCTCGACGGCAGCACCGATGTCAGGCCCACGCCCGACACCGAATACCGGTTTATCGCGCGCGCACCCCAGCAGCCGACCACACGCCCGCTGGTGATCGGCGCAGGCCCCTGCGGCCTGTTCGCGGCGCTGCTCTTGGCCCAGATGGGATTCAGGCCCATCATCCTGGAACGCGGCAAGGTGGTGCGCGAACGCACCAAGGACACCTGGGGGCTCTGGCGCAGATCGGTGCTCAACCCCGAGTCCAATGTGCAGTTTGGCGAGGGAGGTGCTGGAACATTCTCCGACGGCAAGCTCTACAGCCAGATCAAGGACCCCCGCCACCTCGGCCGCAAGGTGCTCACCGAGTTCGTCAAGGCCGGCGCCCCGCCGGAGATCCTGACCGAGGCCCACCCGCATATCGGCACGTTCCGTCTGGTGAGCATGGTCGAGCACATGCGGGCCACGATCGAATCACTCGGCGGCGAATACCGCTTCGAGAGCCGCGTGACCGAATTCGACATCGAGACCGGCCCCGATGGTGCCCGCCGGCTCCGAGGCGTCGGGCTCTCCGGCGGCGAACGCATCGCCTCCGATCACGTCGTCCTGGCCATCGGCCACAGCTCGCGCGACACATTCCAGATGCTGCACGACCGCGGCGTCCACATCGAGGCCAAGCCGTTCTCGCTGGGCTTCCGTATCGAGCACCCGCAGTCGCTCATCGACGCTTCGAGGTTCGGCCCCAACGCCGGCCATCCCATCCTCGGCGCAGCCGACTACAAGCTCGTACACCACGCCACCAACGGCCGCGACGTCTATTCCTTCTGCATGTGCCCGGGCGGCACCGTCGTCGCGGCCGCCTCGGAGGAGGGCCGCGTCGTCACCAACGGCATGAGCCAGTACTCCCGCGCCGAACGCAACGCCAACGCTGGCATCGTCGTCGGGATCACGCCGGAGGCGGACTATCCCGGCGACCCGCTCGCCGGCATCGCGTTCCAACGCCGATGGGAGGCCGCGGCGTTCGTCGCCGGCGGCGGCACCTACGCAGCTCCCGCGCAGCTCGTCGGCGACTTTCTCGCGGGCAGACCCAGCACCTCGCTCGGGAGCGTCGTGCCCTCCTACAAGCCGGGCGTGGTCCCCACCGATCTTGCCTCCTGCCTGCCGGACTACGCCGTCTTTGCCATCCGCGAAGCGCTCACCAGCTTCGGCCGGCGGATCCGCGGCTTCGACATGCACGACGCGGTCCTGACGGGCGTCGAGACCCGGACCTCGTCGCCCGTCCGCATCAAACGCGACGAGACGTTCCAGAGCATCAACACCAGAGGCCTGTTCCCCGGCGGCGAGGGTGCCGGGTACGCCGGCGGCATCCTCTCGGCCGGCGTTGACGGCATCAAGGTCGCCGAGGCCGTCGCGCAGAGCATGCTGGGCTTCGAGGCATCCTGACCCGACGCGCGGTCCGGGCAGCCACACTCACGACAGCCGTCGGATCTTCTCGGCAATGACTCGGGAGTCATCGCGATGGCAGCGTGAGAGATGGTCCGCCACCGCCAACTGGTCCTCTCTCGGGAACTGCTGGTGCAGCTTGGAGATCATCTCGTACTCGTCGATGTCGACAACAAACTGCGTGATCTGCGGCACCAGACGCTCGATATAGCCCGGCGCCGCCATCGACGTCTGCCACGCGGGATACTCCCCGACCTCCGCATACTGCGGCTCGATAAGCGACGAGAGATCGTCGATCATCTCGCGGAAGAAGTCGATCCCCTCCACAACACGAGCCGTGCCGCGCACGACAACCTCCTCGTAGTCGTACGTGCCGCCCCTCGTCTTGTCGACCCGCCAGTGCGGCGAGACATAGGTCTCGCACCCCGAAAAGGCGACGAGCACCGGAGCACCGTCCAGACCCTCCGCTTGCGGGTTCTGCCCGTTGATGTGCGCGCGCAACCGAGTCGGACGCCCGTTCTCCAGATCGGTGACAAAGGGAATGCGGGTGACCCTGAGGCCGCTATGCGAGGTGAACAGATGCGCGAGCGGATGGAGCCCCATGAGTTCCACCGCGGCTGCGACATCCGTAACCCGGCGTGGCGATGGCGGATAGCTCATCCTCGTCCTTTCATGGCGTCCGAAGCACGCTCTGCAGACTTCTCTCGCCCGGACGATTCATAGCCCACACCCGACCTCAGGGCTCACCCGCGGGCGTGCCGGAGCCCCACACCATTCACCGCTGGCCCCCCCCACCGACTCGCAGCCGCGATCGGGACCACAGACCACACTGATACCAGTATAAACCCCAGCACTATCCACTTGCTTCTCGCACTTGAGCAAATCAAGCTTGACCTACCATCATACGAACGTATATTGAACACATGCGTTTGGTATCTACTCGTGCTTTGGCCTCAGCCCCCCCCCACGACCGCCTCCAGCGGCTGCGGCTTGCTCTGGAGGAGCACACCAACCGCCCCCGACGGCTGACCAGCGGCCTCGGCAGGGGGCTTGCCCTCGAACCCGGCCTCCATGAGCTGCTGAGCGGCTCCATCGGGGCTCGGTACTGGGTGCCGCCGGTGGCGGTGCTGGTGGATCTGGCTCGGGGAACGCTCGCCACCGGTGCGGGCTCCGGCGGCGGGGCCGTCCTCTGGATCGGCCAGCGCTGCTGGACCTACCCCCACACCCTCGACCCCCGGGAACGCCGCGAAGCCGCGGCACAGGCCGGGGGCACGCAAGGCCGGCTGCTCGACCGATCGGTCTTCGTCGATGCCCGCACCGCCGCCGAGCGGGTGTGGGCGGCCGAGCTCGCGGCCCGGAGCGGGGCGGCGTCCGTCGTCATCGCCGACGGCACCGGCCTCCGCATGGCCGACTCGCGACGGCTGCAGCTCGCAGCCGAGTCCTGCAGGGCCATCGTGCTCTTGGCACGCCCCGACACCGAGCGGGGTGAGCTGTCGGCGGCACGCTCGCGCTGGCTCGTGGAGCCCTCCGCCGAGCCGGGCAACGGGTTCGATCAGCAATGGATTGTGACCCTGCTGCGCTGCAAGGGAGTGCAGCCCACGGTCGGGAGCGCGCGGCGGTGGGCCGTGCGGCGAGAACATGCAACAGGCATCGTCCATGACTGGCAGGCGTGCGGCGGCGATCTGGCTGTGCGAGTGGTCGATCGACGTGCGGCGACGGCGTGACCGCGCGGCGGGAGATTCCCCGTCCGGCGTTCTGCCCCTGCTGCTCGTCCACCAGGACCACCAGCGACAGGTGGTAGCCTCGTGCTGCCGGCGCGCGCGCAGCGCGGGAGTACAACCGGGCATGCCGGTGGCACAAGCGCGGGCGCTCTTCGACGCCGGCCGGATCCGCGTCGAGCCGCACGAGCCCAGACGCGACCGTCTCGCGCTGCGCACGCTGGCGGTCTGGGCGCACCGGCTCTCCCCGATCGTCTCGCCCGACCCGCCCGACGGCCTGCTGCTCGATCTGACCGGATGCGAACAGGTCTTTGGCGGCGAGGACCGCTGGACCTCGACCGCCCTGCGCCAGCTCTCCCGCCTCGGCCTCCACGCCCGGGCCGCGATCGCCCCGACATTCGGGTGCGCGTGGGCGCTCTCGCGGTTCGGGCCCGAGCCGGTCGCCGTCGTCCCGCCGGGCACGCAGCGAGAGGCGATCGCCCCCCTGCCCGTTGCCGCCCTGCGGCTGGAGCCCGAGACCATCGCCGACCTCGGCACCGTCGGCGTGAAGACCATCGGCCAGCTGCTCGACCTGCCCCGGGCCGCGCTGCCCGCCCGTTTCGGGGAGTCGCTGCTCCTGAGCCTCGACCGGGCGCTCGGGCACGCCATCGAAACGATCGAGCCCCTGCGCCCCTCGGTGCCGCACACCGCCGAGCGGGTGTTCGACGGCCCGACCGACCGCACCGACGCGATCGAGTGGACCGTCCGCGATCTGCTCGGCATCGTGACCACCCGCCTGCGTGCCGAATCGCTCGGCACGCGGCACGTCGATGTCACGCTCGTGCGTTCCGACCTCCCGCCGGAACTGCTCACCGTCACGATGGGGCGTCCGAGCCACGACCCTGCCCACCTCTGGGTGCTCATCCGCCCCAAGCTCGAGCGGGCGCACCTGGGGTTCGGCGTGGAGGGTGTGCGGGTCGCCGCGCTCGCTCTGGCCCGCGTGCAGCACCAGCAGGTCTCCTGCTCGGACGACAGCGAGACCAACGCCGCCACAGACCGCGCCCGCGACCTGCTGCTCGACACGCTCGCCAACCGGCTCGGCCCCGGGCGGGTGCTGGTGGCCTCTGTGAGCGAATCGCACATCCCGCAACGCGCGTTCGTGTTACACGAGCCCGGCTCGAAGGAGAGACGCACGCCGAACGCCTCGATCGCCCGGCAGGACCGCCCGACGATGCTGCTCGCCCGGCCGCTCCCTGCCGAGGTGGTCGCCCTCACGCCCGACGGCCCGGTGCACCGCGTCACCTGCCGGGGCCAGACGCACGACGTGCTGGCCTGCTGCGGCCCGGAGCGGATCGCCCCCGAATGGTGGCGGCACAGGGCCCCGACGCGTGACTACTTCACCGTGCAACGCGAGGATGGGCGTTGGCTCTGGCTGGGGCGCGACCTGACCAGCGGGCGTTGGCATGTCTACGGGATATGGGCGTAGGCGTGCCCGGCTCTCCCCCGCCCAAGCCGCGAGCGCACCCGTCGAAGACCACCGCTGCGCGCGCACCGGCACACCGCCCAACGCCCGCGGCCGCCTACACCGAACTGTCGGTCACCAGCAACTTCACGTTCCTGACCGGGGCGAGCCATCCGGAGGAGTTGATCGAACAGGCGGCAGAACTCGGACACCGGGCCGCGTCGATCGCCGACACCAACACCCTCGCGGGGATCGTGCGTGCCCACGTCGCGGCCAAAGCCGCGGGAATCCCGCTGGCGGTCGGGTGCCGCCTCGTGCTGGCGGACGCCCCGCCGCTGGTGGTCTATCCGACCGATCGGGTCGCGTACTCGCGGCTCTGTCGGCTGCTGACTCTCGGCAAACGCCGCGCGCCCAAGGGCGAGTGCCACCTGTCGCTGGCCGATCTGCTCGACTTCCAGACGGGCTTGATGTGCATCGTGGACGATCCCGAGCCGGACACGCCGGCGGGCGCGCAGACGCTGCGCACACTCCGTGAGGTCTTTGACGACGACCGGCTCTCGCTCGCCATCGCCCACACCTGCTCGGGCGGCGACCGCCGGCGGATCGACCGGGCCGCGAGGCTCGCCGGCTCACTCAACATCCCGCTCGTCGCGACCAACCGCGTGCTCTACCACGAGCCCCGCCGCCGGGCGTTGCAGGATGTCGTCACCTGCATCCGCCACGGCTGCACCCTCGACGCGGCCGGGTTCCGGCTCCAGGCCAACGCCGAACGCCACCTCAAGCCGCCCGACGAGATGGTCCGGCTGTTCGCCGACCGTCCCGGGGCGATCGCCCGGACCATCGAGCTCGCCGAGCGTGCGACGGCGTTCAGCCTCGACGAGCTGCGCTACCAGTACCCCACCGAGGCGTGCCCACCGGGGATGGACCCGACCGCCTACCTCGCCCAACTCGCGGCCGAGGGCGCAGCCACTCGCTATCCCGAGGGCGTGCCCGACTCGACACGCAGGGCGCTGGACTACGAGCTCGCGCTCATCGCCGAGCTCGGCTACGAGCCGTATTTCCTGACCTGCTACGACATCGTGCGGTTTGCACGCTCACGGGGGATTCTCTGCCAGGGGCGGGGCGGGGCGGCCAACTCGGCGGTGTGCTTCTGTCTGGGCATCACCGAGGTGGACCCCGCCCGCTACAGCCTGCTGTTTGAGCGGTTCATCAGCCGCGAGCGGCGTGAGCCTCCCGATATCGACATCGACTTCGAGCACGAGCGCCGCGAGGAGGTGCTGCAGTACCTCTACGCCAAGTACGGACGCGAACGGGCGGCGCTCACGGGCGTGGTCATCAGCTATCGGGGGCGCAGCGCCGTCCGCGAGGTGGGCAAGGTGCTGGGGCTGCCCACCGACTGCATCGACGTGCTCGCCAAAAACCTCAACGGCTGGAGCGAGACCGCCAGCGAGGAGCGTGTCCGCGAGCTCGGGCTCAACCCGCACGACCCGGTGATGCGCCGCGTGATCGCGTTGTCGGCCGAATTGGTCGGGTTCCCCCGCCATCTGTCCCAGCATGTCGGCGGGTTTGTCATCACCGAGACCGCGCTGAGCGAACTGGTCCCGATCGAGAACGCCGCGATGGAGGACCGCACCGTCATCGAGTGGGACAAGGACGACATCGACGCGATGGGGATGCTGAAGGTGGACTGTTTGGGGCTCGGAATGCTCACCTGCATCCGCAAGGCGATGGCGCTGGTGGACGCCCGGCCCGACCGCTGCGAGCACCTGCCGCTGTCGATCGCCCACATCATGGGGGAAGAGCACTCCGACGACGCGGTGTACGACATGATCTGCCGCGCCGACACCGTGGGCGTGTTCCAGATCGAGAGCCGGGCGCAGATGTCGATGCTGCCACGGCTGCGCCCGCGCAGGTTCTACGACCTTGTGATCGAGGTGGCGATCGTCCGCCCGGGGCCGATCCAGGGCGGCATGGTGCACCCCTATTTGCGACGCCGCGAGGGTGGCGAGGAGATCACCTACCCCACGCCCGAGATCCGCGCCGTGCTGGAGCGCACGCTCGGCGTGCCGCTCTTTCAGGAGCAGGCCATGCAGATCGCCATCGTCGCGGCCGGGTTTACGCCCGATCAGTCCGACGGCCTCCGCCGCGCGATGGCGGCGTGGAAACGCAAGGGCAACGCGATCCACCGCTACGGCGAGCAGCTCATCGAGGGGATGCTCGCCAACGGCTACCCGCGTGAGTTCGCCGAGCGGTGCTTCGAACAGATCAAGGGGTTCAGCGAGTACGGCTTCCCCGAGTCGCACGCGGCCAGCTTCGCGATTCTGGTCTACGTCTCGTGCTGGCTCAAGCACCACTACCCCGCCGAGTTCGCGGCCGCGCTCATCAACTCCCAGCCGATGGGCTTCTACCGCCCCGCCCAGATCGTCCGCGACGCCCAGGACCACGGGGTCGAGGTCAGGCCCGTCGATGTCCACAAGAGCGATTGGGATTGCACGATCGAGGGCGGGGCCATCCGGCTGGGGATGCGGATGGTCAAGGGACTCCGGCAGACCCAGGCCGACCGGCTCGCCGGGGCGGTGCGCGCGCGCGGGCCGTTCGGCTCGGTCGATTCACTCTGGCGCACCAGCGGGGTCGGCGTGGCGACGCTGCGTGCACTCGCCCGGGCCGACGCGTTCACCTCGCTCGGGCTCGACCGCCAGCGGGCGCTCTGGATGGTCAAGCCGCTGCGGGATGTCGAGATGCCGCTGTTCGAGCGGCACCACGAGCCCGACGACGACACAGTCGCGCTGCCCGAGGCGGCGCCGTCGCTGCGGGTGGTGCATGACTACGAGACCGTCGGGCTCTCGCTCAAGGCGCACCCGGTCTCGTTCCTGCGCGAGGCCCTCGACCGGCGGGGCGTGACGCCGGCTTCTGACCTCCGCGACGAATCGCTCTGCCCGGCCAAGCGTGTGCTGAGCGTCTCGGGGCTGGTGCTCTGCCGCCAACGCCCGGGGACGGCCTCGGGCGTGGTGTTTATCACGCTGGAGGATGAGACGGGGATCGCCAACCTGATCCTCTGGAGCGACACGTTCGAGAAGTACCGGCGGGTTGCGCGGCTGAGCCGGATGCTGCTGGCCCGGGGCGTCGTCGAACGCCAAGGCGAGGTCGTGCACATCCACGTCCGCCACCTGGAGAGCCTGGACACGATGCCCGACGTGCCGGATGCGCACTCGCGGGACTTTCACTGAGCAGGCGGGAACGCCTACCCGCCCGGACCGAACAGCGACGGCTCGCCGCCGTCGGGGTCTCCCGGCTCGACCGGCTCCACCAGCGAGGGGTCGTTGTTGCGGGGGCTGTTGACGCGCGTACTCACCGGGAACGCCTCCATCTCCTCGGCCGGGAATGGATCGAACAAGCCGGAGGGCGGCGCATCTCCGCCGAGCCAGCTGCCAAAGTCCGACGGGCGCACGATCACCGGCATCCGGTTGTGGATCGGCGCCATCAGCTCGTTCGGCTCGGTGGTCAGGACGGTGAACGACTCGACCGCGTCCCCATCTCCGCGCCATGACTCCCAGAGCCCGGCGAAGCAGAAGATCGGGTCGTTGAGCAAACGAATCAGATAGGGCTGCTTCGCCCCGCCGTCGCGCTTCTGCCACTCGTAGAACCCGCTCGCGGGCACCAGACAGCGCCGGGACTTGTACGCCGAGCGGAACATGCCATTGGTCGCCGCCGTTTCTGCGCGCGCATTAATCGGGCCCGGCTTTCCATCCTTTGACCAGACGGGTGTGAAACCCCACCGCATGATCGTCAGTTCACGCTCTCCGTTCTTCGCTGCCCGGCACACGGGCGAGGGCTGGGTCGGCGCGACATTGAAACTGCGGCCCAGATCCTCGGCGCTTGGGAACTGCAGATCGAGAAACGCGTGAACATCGCGCCACGAGTACTGACGGGTAAAGCGGCCGCACATGGGTGCAGCGTAACAGCTTCGGCGGCGAGGCTTCAAGACGACGCGCCCCCGCCGCGACCCCGTGCCCGGCCGCGGGGGCGTTGCGGCCGAGTGCCGGAGGCAGTAGGCTTTTCTGATGCCGCAGATCAACACTTTCCTGACGTACAACACCCAGGCCGAAGAAGCGGCTCGCTTCTACACCTCGGTCTTCCCCAACTCCGCAATCACGCGTGTGACGCCCTACCCCGACCTCGGCCCGCAGTCGCCGTTCGAGACCGGCGCGGTGATGACCGTCGAGTTCACGCTCGACGGGCGCAGCTTTACCGCGCTCAACGGCGGGCCACAGTTCTCGTTCAGCCAGGGCTGCTCCATCGCGGTGCTCTGCGACACACAGCAGCAGGTGGATGAGTACTGGGACAAGTTTGTCGCGGCCGGGGGCACGCCCGTTGCCTGCGGCTGGATCACCGACCACTTCGGCGTGTCCTGGCAGATCAACCCGAAACTCCTGATCGAGCTGATCACCGATCCCGACCAGGCAAGAGCCGCCAGGGCCATGCAGGCCATGATGACGATGGTCAAGATTGACAGCGAGGCACTCGAGCGTGCGATGGGTCAGTGAAGACCGCGACTGCATTTCGGCACCTGCGCTCGTGGGGGCTCCTTGGGGCGGGAGCTGTTCGACAAGCTCCGGCGCGGGAAGCTGCTGGCTCTGGTTGCTGCGGGCTCTTATTGCTGCTGGCGCCGTGGCCGTCGGCAGTCATTCTCGTGACGCGAAACGCCCCGTTCGGCTTTCCCACCAAGGATTCCGGGTGTGTGGCGTTCGTGCAGACCGAAATCGGCCTTGACCTCGCCAGCGCTGGGCGGTAGTTTCGACCGGGCGCAGGGCCGCGAGGCGATTGGAGAGACCGTGTTCAAGAGCAGTATCCGGAGCATCGTCCTCGCCAGCGCTGCCGCGGCGGGATCACTGACGCTGGCCCTGTCGGCGGGCGTCACTCCCACCAATCCACCCGCAGCACCGGCACCCTCCCAGAGCTTCGTCAACTTCGAATCGCCCCACGTCAGCCCGCTGGATATCACCCCGGACGGCTTGCGCCTCCTTGCGGTGAATACCGGCGACAACCGGCTCGAGGTGTTTGACCTGACGCAGAACGGACCGGTGCGGGCCGGTGCCGTGCAGGTCGGTCTCGAGCCGGTCAGCGTCCGCGCGCGCACGAACTCGGAGGCCTGGGTCGTCAACCACATCTCCGACTCGGTCAGCATCGTCGACCTCGACTCGATGCACGTTGTCGCGACCATCTTCCCGGGAGACGAGCCCTGCGACGTCGTCTTCGCCGGTCAGCCGGAACGCGCCTTCGTCTCGGTCTCGCAAGAGAACCGTGTGCTGGTGTTCGATCCGAACGACCTCGCCGCGACCCCGACTCCCATCCAGATCGCCGGTGAAGACCCGCGAGCCCTCGCCACCGACGGCAATTACGTCTACGCAGCCATCTTCGAGTCGGGCAATCTGACGACCGTGATCGACGACGCCAGTGTCTCGTTCCCCGGCTTCAACCCCTATCCGGGGAGCCCGAACCCGCCGCCCAACGACGGCCTGCTGTTCGATCCGCCCATGAACCAGGACCTTCCTCGCGCACCCCGCACAGCCCTCGTCCTGAAACAGGACGCAAGCGGTGCCTGGCTCGACGACAACACCGGCGACTGGTCCGACGCGGTGACCTGGGGCCTGCACGATCACGACATCGCTGTCATCGATGCGGACTCGTTCGGCGTCCACTACGCCGCGGGCACCATGAACCTCAACATGGCCATCGCCCCCAGCCCCGCCGGGGGCGTGACCGTCGTCGGCACCGACGCCACCAACGAGGTCCGGTTCGAGCCGAACCTCAACGGCACGTTTGTCCGCGTTATGGGTGCCGGCGTGGGCGCGGCCGGCAACGTCCACCTGCTCACCGATCTCAACCCCCACCTCGACTACGCCTCGCCGCGGGTCGATCAGGCCACGCGCGACCTCTCGATCGGCGATCCGCGCGGTATCGCGTGGACCGGCACGGGCGATCGGGCCTTCATCACCGGCATGGGCTCCAACAACGTCCTCGTCACCGATGCGAACCTCGCACCCGTCGCACGGGTCGAAGTGGGCGAGGGCCCCACGGGGATCCGTATCGACGCGGGGGATGAGCGGATCTACGTGCTCAACAAGTTTGACGGCACGGTCTCGGTGATCGACGCCGCGACGCTTCTGGTCGTTGCGACGGTCGAGTTCTACGACCCGACCCCAACAGCGATCACCGCGGGCCGCCCGTTCCTTTACGACACGCACCGGACCTCGGGCCTCGGTCAGGCGTCCTGCGCCAGCTGCCACATCGACGGGCGGATGGACCAGCTCGCGTGGGACCTCGGCGATCCGTCCGGCGAGGAGAAGCCGTTCAATCAGCTCTGCCGCGACGACTTCAACACCAACTGCGAGGACTGGCACCCGATGAAGGGGCCCATGACCACGCAGACGCTTGTCGGCATTCTCGGGGGCACCGAGCCGCTCCACTGGCGGGGCGACCGGGAGGACCTCGACGCCTTCAACCCCGCGTTCGTCGGCCTGCTCGGCGACGATGTCGAGCTCGCCGACGAGGAGATGCTCGCGTTCACCGAGATGATCCGCTCGCTCACCCCCGTGCCCAACCCGAACCGCAACTTCGACAGCTCCCTCCCCACAAGCTCCCCCAACGGCGGCAACCCCTCCCGCGGCCGACAGATCTACCAGACCGCCAACCTCGACGGCCCATTCAACTGCGTCGACTGCCACTCGCTCGAGAACGGCACCGACCAGTTCGTCACCTCCGCCGCCCTCGACCAGACCACCCAGAGCATCAACTCACCGCACCTGCTCAACACCTACGACAAGGCCTCCTACGACCGCTCCTCCATGGACAACAACAGCGGCTTCGGCTTCATCCACGACGGCACGTTCGAGTCGCTCCTGAGTTTCTTCAACATCCCGGCCTTCACCTTCCGCAACAACCAGCAGCGGTTCGACATCATCGCCTTCATGCTCGCCTTCTCCGACATCACCCACGCCGGTGTCGGCACACAGCTCACCCTCCCGGAGGCTTCCGGCGGGGCCAGAGCGTCGCTGGCCGAGATGGTCGATGTCGCCGCGACCGGCGCGGTCGGCCTCGTGGCCAAGGGGATCCTCGACGGCGAGCACCGCGGCTACTACATGCTCGACCCGGAGACGTTCCAGTCCGACCGGGCCGCCGAGCAGGCCACACTGGTCGAGCTCATCGCCGCGGCGGGCCCTGGTCAGGAGTTCACCTGGACCGTCGTGCCTCTCGGTTCCGAGGTCCGCATCGGTGTGGACCGCGACGAGGACGGCTACTTCGACAGAGACGAGATCGACGCCGGCTTCGACCCCGCCGACCCGCGCGACTGCCCCTCCTGCTGCCCGGCCGACTTCAACGGCGACGGCGTGGTCGATACGCGCGACTTCATCGCTTATCTGAGCGCATGGTCGGCGCAGCGCAACGAGGATTGCTCGCTCGGCGACTGCTCGGCGGACACCAACGGTGATGGTGTGGTCGACACGCGAGACTTTGTAGTGTTCCTCAACACCTGGACAACGGGGTGCTGAGCCCCGCGCCGTCGCGATTACGGACCGACGACGCTGCGCGCGCGCCGGGCGTGGCGCCAACCTCAGGAGCCGCCGCGTGGCGCGGCCGCAGATGTGCGTGCTGTCTCAGTAGGCGCCCTGGGAGTATGTCAGCTCGTAGCTGTGTGAGTAGATCTCGAAGATGAGCCCGAACGGATCCTCGACGTAGACCATGCGGTAGGGTTTCTCTCCGGGGTAGTACTCGCGGATGGGCATGCGCTGCTTCCCGCCGTTGGCCACGATCTTCGCGACCAGCCCCTCGACGTCCGGATCCTGGACGCTGAAGTGGAACGTGCTCGTCTTCCAGTACTCAAAGTCGCCGGGGCGTTCGTTGTTGGCAAACTCGAACAGCTCGATCCCGACCCGGTCGCCGGTCGACATGTGCGCGATCTTGAACGACCCCCAGCCGTGGCCGAAGACGTCCTGGCACATCTGACCGATAGCCGTCTCGGACTCCTCGGTGATCACCGTCGGCTTCATGATCAGGTACCAGCCCATGACCTTGGAGTAGAACTCCACGGCTCGTTCGACGTCCGGCACCGAGAGACCGATGTGAGAGAGCGTGCGGGGGTACGGCATGGTGGGTTCCTTGGTGACCAGCACAGACGCGGCTGCACGCCCGGCCGGGACGCGCGCCGTGCCGCGGCACGCTCCCAATGAGCGCGCAACCGCGGGTTGCCGACGGTCGATCGTCCAACCGCGGGGCCGCGTTCGGTATTCCAGAGCGTGACTGAGAAAGTCGATCGAGCCGCCCGCCGGCACGTTCGGCGAAGTGCAAACGCTCCACACCGATCGGAGCTGCGCCTCGGGGCCACGCGTCGACGCCGAGGAATTATGGGCAAACCCCGCAAAGTCATTGGCGACACCGGACCCGCTCAACGCGGCGAGAACACTCCGGTTGCACTCTTCGCCACCCCGACCTGCCTTTGGCGCGTGAAAACACAGAGCCTGTTCCCGCCGTGGACTCGAACGGCCGCCGCAGCACCACTCACTCCTCGACGGAGCTCTTTAATCGCTCGATCGCTTCGTCCCACTGCGCGGAAGCACGTGCCACGTAGTCTCTGGCTCTCTCAAGCGGGACGTGCCGCCGAGCAGCATTCGCTGCTCAGAACCCCCTCCAACCCAACCCGTCGATCACCTGTGCTGACCAGACGCGATCGAAGCCATGCGGCGCGCTTTCGTCTTGCGCGCAAGAATCGAACGCCTATCCTCGTGTTCCGAGGAGTCGACATGCCGCACATCCACCACATCGCTACCGGCGGGACGATCGCTTTTGACGGCGCACGAATGCTCGACGCCGAATCCATGATGCGACACCTGAACATCGATCTCAAGAACACGCGGTGGAGCCACGAAGAAGCAGAGCGCACTCCGAGCTCGTGCATGACACCGTCGAAATTCGCGCAGCTCTCAGACCGGCTTCTCGCCGCTTCCGCGGATAGAAAGCCGGATGCCATACTCGTCACACACGGAACCGACACGATGGAAGAGTCGGCCTTCGTCGCCGACATGTTTCAGCCCAGCGAGACTCCTGCCGTCTTTACCGGTGCGATGCGCTCCGGCCCAGTCGGTGATGGCCCGGGCAATATCCGCGCGGCGGTGCGCGCGGGTTTGGAACTCTCGAGCACAGCCCGAGGTGTCGCCGTCGTTATGGATCGGACGATCCACGCTGCGTCGGAGGTACGCAAGCTGCACAGCACAGCGGACGACGCGTTCTACTCCCGAGAACCGCTGGGGAGGATCGATACCAACACGATTCATTGGCGCGACCGGCTGCCACGCAGAATCAGGATGCCATTGGCTGAGCCACGGCATGCGGTGCACGTGGTGCGTTTGGTCGCGGGCGACTCAGGCGACCAGATTCGAGAGGCCGCGGAGCGCGGAGCCGACGGAATCGTCGCTGAGGTGTTCGGCGCGGGGAACGGACCGCCCGACATCTTCGACGCGATCGAGTCCGCGGCCCGTGATGGGGTCGCCGTTTGCGTGACGACGCGTTGCGGGGACGGGGGCATCCGCCTCGCTCGAACGTGCGAGTCGGCGATCGTGCTACCCCATCTCGACGCCCTGAAGGCCCGCCTCGCACTGCTGTTCGCCCTGGCGAGCGAGCGTCTCGACGTGCTCAGGACGTGGGTGGACAGCCATAATGGCGACCTGCCCTGAATCAATGCGAACGGTGCTATGGACTCTCCGGCCCCCGTAGGGCGAAAGAAATCGGGGTGACAGGACACCAGTTGAACTTTTTGCGGCCCAAACCGGCCTCTGGAGCCCGGAAACGCGGAATCTGGTTTCACGGTGAAATCGCGAGAGATCTACATCCGACACGAGTCGTGACGGCTCTTCGAGGATATCCGCGATGAATGCGAGCACTTTATCTCGGAGCCGGTTGGCTAGTGAACGCGGTTGCCTCGCAACAGTGCTGGCGCTTGTCGGTTGGTTCTGAGCCCGTTCGTTTAGGACAACTCGGGGATCGATTCGCCATCCAACGGCAGCGAGATACTTGAGATCAGGTCCGTGCCTAGGGCTTCGACTATGTCATCTCGTGTAGTTGGGCAGTGATTTAGTGCATCAATGTGATTGATCACAACTCGACCAGGCGCCAGCCTGACAAACTCTTTCAGCTCAGCCACGGTCATGAGGACAGGTCCGCCGATATCGAGGCGGGCGCCGGCGCCAGGAACGATGCAGATATCTGGCACCTGCTCACGGAGTGTGTCCCTGACCGCCTCAGTAAGAACTGTGTCGCCGGTCAGATACACACTGGGCTCACCCGGAATGCGGATCACGTAGCCGGCGCCTGGCCCCATCAATCTGCCTACAACACCTCGCCCATGAGAAGCCCGAACTGCCTCGATCGTTCCACCAAGGAACGGTGTTGGCTCGCTGCCAACTGGCGTAGCTTCTAGCCCTCTCTTGTAAAGCCTGCTTTCGTCTCCTGCACGGCAGAACAATGGAACCTGTCGGTCTCGCAGCCAACCTACCCCAGCCTTGTCGAGATGGTCGCAGTACATGCCGAAATGAACATGACTGATGATGCAGGCATCAACACCTTCGGCCAGGCGTTCCCAGTCTCTTGGCATTGGTGTCAGCGGATTTCGGCGCGCCCTTGCTCGTATCACCGAGTACGTCGGCAATGTCCCAGGGGGGCCGAACATCGGATCGACGAGGATGCGGGAATTGCCAAACTCCAGCACGCATGTCGCGTTTCTGATCTGGTGAAACCGCAAAGCGATCCTTTCCTGCTGCATTCGCAACCAGCGGCCGACCAGGCTGTTCGAATCGGCGCCCGATACTCACTCGTCTACCGTGTACCGGGATACGTCCTTAGTCAGCGTCCAACGGAAGTTGGAGAACACATAGAACCACAGCCCAACCACGTCGCTGGCGGTGCTCGTCGCGGTACTTCAGCGACGCTGTACTCGGAGCAGATGCGGTCACGACTCGCCACGCCCGGTATACTTGTTCGGGATGATGTACTTGAAACCAGCGATAAGCTCGTCGATGCTCGGCCTTGTGAAGGGCATCGTCTGGATCGAGGCAGCGTACAGCTCACCGCTTGGGCGGACAATGAACAGGCCCGGCTCGCTGAAGATCTCGGGCTCGTCGGGTTTGATGGCCTTTGAGACATACAGGCCCCAGTCGCGGGCCTCATCGATGCTCAGCCCATACCCGACCGGAAGGTCTTCGATCCCCCAGTCGTTCTTGCTCTTTGTGGCTCTCTCCTCCGAGTCGCTGCTGATCGCGACAGCGTTGATGCCCATCGACCTCAGCTGCTCGAACTTCCGGTCGATGCTGTTGAGGTACTTGTGGCAGATCGGGCAGTGCAAGCCTCTGTAGAAGAAGACAAACGTAAAGTGTTCTGGGTTCTGCTCGCCGAGCGTCCATTCGGGCCCGCCGACGGTGCTGACGGACAAGGACGGTACTTGAGTCTGTGGTTTGATCATGGCGTGTGTTCCTTAGTCGGGTGTGATTCAGTCACGGTCGAGCACGATGCGGAAGCGAGGCTTACCGTTACGCAAGTGCTCGAACGCCTCGTTGACCTGACTCATCGGGAAGTGTTCGTTGACGGGGGTCACGTTGTGGCGTGCCGCGAAGTCGAGCATTCGGCGGATAACCGAGGGAGGCCCCACCGGTGACGATCCGACCGAGAGTTGGCTGAACATCATCGGGATGAGATTGAGATCGAGGGGCTGCGTGACAGCGCCGAGCATGTGGAGTCGGCCCTTGGGCTTGAGCGTGCCGATCAGGGCGTTCCAGTCGAGCGGGACGTTGACAGTCGAGAGCAGCAAGTCGAACCGCTTGCCCGCGGACTTGATCGCGTCGTTGTCGCGCGAGTTGATCGTGTCGTGCGCCCCCATCTCGATCGCCCCGTCACGCTTCGAATCCGAGGTAAACGCGGTGACGCGGGCGCCCCAGGCGTTGGCAAACTTGAGCGCCAGGTGGCCGAGCCCGCCGATCCCGATCACACCGACGCGCGAGGTAGGCGATAAGTCCAGTTGAACGAGCGGATTGAAGACGGCCATCCCGCCGCAGAGCAGCGGTCCTGCCTCCTTCAGGTCAAGCCCCTCGGGGAGTTTCATCACACTCGCTGACTGCGCACGGACCGTATCGGCGAATCCGCCGTGACGCCCGGCGATCGTGGGCTCTGCATTCTCGCAGAGGTTGTGATCTCCGCCCATGCACTCATCGCAGGTCATGCAGTACCCCGAGTGCCAGCCGAGCCCGACCGGATCGCCTTCCTTCAGATGCGACACGTGGCTCCCGACGCGCAAGACTCGTCCCGTCACCTCGTGCCCGGGCACGAATGGAAACTGCGTCATGCCCCACTCGTCGTCGAGCATGCTGAGGTCGCTGTGGCAGATGCCGCACGACTCGACGGCGATATCGACCTCGTCGGGAGCAATCTCTCCGAGCTCGAACTCATAGGGCTCGAACTCCCCCTTGGCTTCTTTCGCGGCGTAGGCCTTGACAAGCATTGTTCGTTCTCCTTGTGGTGTGCAAGGTGCTGGTGGTTCAATTGATGCTGACGCAGGTGTGAATCTCTGGCTCACTGGAGAGCAGCGGTGTGATCTACTCGATGGCGTTCTTGAAATGTGACGATGCCATGTGCTCCGCGAACGCGACCTCGTCAGTCCAGGTTTCCTTGGACAGGATCACGGCCTCGGCGTTCTTGCTCAGAACGAACTCGTACAAAAGGCACCCAGGCTCCTTGCGGCTCTCAGCCGTGAGCGATCGGCACATGTCAGCGACGGCTTCGAGAGTCTCGGGTCGTACGCGGAGGATGGCGACGACATGAAGTTTGTCACTCATTCATTGCTCCGTTCAGGCGGTGAGAGTGCAACGACACTGTTGATACGTGCGAGTCGTCGTGTCGTAAGCGAAGGGCGCGGCGGGCGGTCAAGCCCGCCGCGCTTGTGATGCGAACTGGTTGTGGGCTCACAGAGTGACGTGGTCTTTGTCGAAGACGCTGATCAGCTTCTGGTTCACGAACTCCATGATGCCGAGGTCCGCGAGCTCGCGGCCGTAGCCGGATTTCTTCACGCCGCCCATCGGCATGCTGGCATAGGTCCAGGAGATCTGGTTGACGAAGCAGGTGCCCGACTCGATGCGCTCGGCGACGCGGCGCCCACGATCCAAGTCGTTGGTGTGCACCGATCCGCCGAGCCCGAAATCGCTGTCGTTCGCGATGCGGATTGCATCCTCTTCGTCCTTGGCGATGTGAATGATCGCCACCGGGCCGAAGAGCTCTTCCGTGTCGGCGGGCGAGCCCTTGGGGATGTCGGTCATGATCGTCGGCTCGATGAAAGCACCGTCGCGTTTGCCGCCGACGAGGATCTTTGCCCCGGCCTTGACCGAGTCGTTGATCTGGCGCTCCAGATCGATCGCAGCCTTCTCGTTGCAGACCGGGCCGTAACCCGCGGCCTCGTCGAGCGGGTCGCCCGGCTTGAGTTCGGCGAAGAGTTTGGTCGCGCGATCGAGGAACTCCTCGGCGATTGACTCGACAAGGATAATGCGCTTGGCGGAGATGCAGATTTGCCCCGAGCAAAGCAGCTTGCCGATCATGAACCGCTGGATGGTCGCGTCCATGTCGGCGTCCTCGAGCACGATGAACGGGTCAACGCCGCCGAGCTCCATGACGGTCTTCTTGACGTTCCGCCCCGCCTGCTCGGCGACCGCGGCGCCGCCCTTATTGCTGCCGGTGAACGCGACGCCAACGACGCGGTCGTCGTCGATGATGCTGCCGGCATTGCGCGCCGAGAGTTGGAGGTTGGTGTGCACGCCGACGGGAACGCCTGCATCTTTCAGGACTTGATCGAACGCCTCGGCGCACTGTGGCACGTTCGACGCGTGCTTGGTCAGCACGACGTTGCCGGCCATGAGCTGCGGTGCCGCGACGCGCGAGGGCTGGTAAAACGGGAAGTTCCAGGGCTGGATGCCGTACACGATGCCAGTAGACTGATTGATCAGCGTGCCCTTGCCCTCCTTGGTGTTGTACTCCTTCGGAGCGAGGATCTTCTCGCCCTCGTCGGCGTAGTAGTCGAAGATGGTGGCACAGAGATCGATCTCCGGACGCGCGTCCCCGATCTTCTTGCCCATCTCCAACGTCATGAGCTGCGCGAGCTCTTCTCGACGCTCGCGGAAGAGTTCGGCTGCGCGGCGGAGGATGGCGGCGCGATGCTCGAAGCTCGTCTCTCGCCACTCGCGAAAGGCCTCGTCGGCCGTGCCGATCGCGCGATCGACTTCGTCGGGCGTCATTTCTTGGTAGGTCTTGAGGGTCTCGCCGCTGTACGGGTTGATCGATTTCAGTGTGCCGCGTTTCTCTGTCAGTGTCGCAGTGCTCATGATGCAGTCTCCTATGGAAAGCGAAGTGTGACGACCGATCGATCGGTCGGGTGCGTGCGCAAAAAAACTAGGCGGTAATCGAAGCGATGTATGACATCGCAGCCTTCATGTACATGGGGCGGTCGCGTTTGGCGCGTGCGAGTACTTGAAGCCCTTCAAGCAGCGCGAGGAACGCCGCAGCGGCGTCGGCCGGTTCGCCTTCGAACGAGAGCGAGCCCTCTCGCAGGCCCTGCTCAAAGACCTTCGCGTACCTATCGATTGCCCGGCTCGCGGAGAGTCGGAGATCCGCCTGTACCGCCTTCGTCAGTGTGGACACGCTCTGGCCGAGCGAGTTCAGCAAGCACAATCTGTTGTCCTTCAAGCCCTGCTCGAAGATCTCGGCGATCTTGATGAGCTTCTCAGGGGCGGGGAGTTCTGCGTCGATCACTGCGCCATAGGCGGCGCCGTACTTCGTTTGACAGCGGTCGACGAGTGCCGCGGCCACCGCTTCTTTGTTCGGGAAGTGGTGAAACACACTCGCCTTGCTGAGTCCGACGGCATTAGCGAGCTGCTGGAAGCTGACCGCCGCCAGCCCTCTTTCCTGGACCATCTCCTCTGCGGCATCGAGTACTTGCTCACGCATGACTGAAGACTACCGACCGATCGGTCGGCTGTCAAGTACTTCGGGCAGGTTTCTTGCAGTGTCCGCTGGAATGCAGATCCACTGCGCAGACGACTGCCGATTCAACTCGGGCCATGGACACCTAGGGTAACGAGATGGGGTTGAACTGCCCCTATTGCCTTGCAGGCACTGCGTTTAGAGCTTCGTGCCTAGGTCCTAATCGGGGTGAGAGGATTCGAACCTCCGACCTTCTGACCCCCAGTCAGAGTCTCGATTCGCACAACAGCCTGGAAATACAGGACTTACGCGGTCTCGCTAACGATGGCGCAGCGCCCGGCGCAGCGCCGTACAGCGAGGATCGCCATGCAGCCATACAGACTGATCCCGACCTTGCGGTTGTCGTGGAGGCTTGGGTCAACCTGCCCTCGCCGCTCCGAGCAGGCATCTTGGCGATGATCCGCGCCGCAGGCGAGCCGTCCGCGGCGCCGTGAAGCTGATCGCAATCCTCAGTGATGGCCCTGAACAGACCTTCTCCTGGCTCCTCTGAGTCATCCGGATCCGCGCCGAACGAGCCGGAATGCCGAGGAGCGATCTCTGCTAGATTGTCGATCGACAACTCCCTGTCACCCGGTATCGACGCTCCGAATAGGGCCGGGTGGAGTCCGGATGAGGATCCGGCGGCCGCAGATCAGGGCGCGTTCGGCGGCTCGAATCGAGATCGTCGGACCACATCGAGCCATTCCGACATCTCGTCTGCCTTGCCCCATGAGTCATAGAGGTTGTAGAGCAGGAAGGCGACCCGGCCGGTCGTCCGGTGCTCGGCGCCGAGCTCGGTCGCCAGGCGACCGTGCCACTCCAAGACGAGCTGCTCGGCGTCCTCCATTCGCCCGCCCAGCGCAATGAACGTGGTCGCCAGTTCGAGCGCACCGATAGTCTCGGCGTGGTAATCACCCAGCTCCCTTTGGCAGACAACGAGCAGCTCACGGGCCGCCCGCGCTGCCCCTGCCCCGTCGCGCTGGTCCCACAAGGTGCGCACGACGTTCCGCTGGCGGCGGAGCGTGTGCAAGTGCGCCGGACCCAGAACTCTCTCGCTGCGATCGACAGCCTCCCTGAGCAGCGGGACTCCCTCGTCGAAACGCCCGAGGTTGCAGAGCACCGCGCCCAGGTTGGAGATCGCGGCGATGGTCTTCGGATGGTCATCGCCCACGGCTTCCCGCAGCCCAGAGCAACTCGGCTCGATATGCGCGAGGGCGTCCTCGAACCGCAACTGGCTGATGAGGAACCCAGCGAGATTGCTGCGGGCGCATAACGTGTCGTAGCTGTCCGGCCCGCCAAATTCCAGATCGCGCTGGTACACCTCGACGTAGACCGCCTCTGCCTCGTCGTACCGGCCCAGCGCCTGCAGCGCAACCGCGTGATTGATCAGCACTCTCTCGGCGCCCTTGCCCCAGCTGTCGCGTGCGATCGGCACCGCGGCGGCAAGCACACTCGCGGCCTCCTCCGTCCTGTCCTGCTCACGGAGCGCCAGCGCGAGCGCTGCGACCGCGCCGAGCGTCCTGTCGTCAGAGTCGCCGAGGATCGTCCGGTAGATCCCCGCTGAGGTTCTCAGGTGGGCCTCGGCCTGCGCGTACTCACCCAGCGAGTGGTACGTCTCGCCGATGGTCTCGTGGAGATCGGCACCCACAAGCGGGGCCTCTCTGAAACGCTCCCCGAGGCGAACCGAGGCGTCATCGAGCAGAGCCCGAACCGTCGGCACCTCCCCCGCCGTCTTGGCCGGGTCCACCGAGGTGAGCATCTCATGGAGGAATCCGGCCACCTCACGGCGGGTCTGCGCCTCGGCTCGAACCCTGGCGGACTGCCAAACAACCCCCAGAACCCCGCCGGCCAGCACCACGGAGGCGACCGCCAATCCGACCACGAAGCCCGTGTGTCGCTGGGTGAACTTGCGGAGCTTGTAGACGGCGGTCGCACGTCGCGCCACGATCGGCTCGTGGTCAAGGAAACGGCGGATGTCCTCTGCCATCGCGGAGACGGCTTGATAGCGGTGCGCGGGGTCCTTGGCCAAGGCTTTGAGGACGATCGTGTTAAGGTCGCCTCGGTATGCGCTCCTGACCGCCGAAATCGCGGTCGGCTCGGTCTCCGCGATCTTCCGGGCGGCGCTGAGCAGGCTGGTGTCGTCCAGATCGTAGGGGAGCCGGCCGCAGAGCAACTCATACAGCGTGACGCCGAGGCCGTATACATCGGACCGGACATCGACTTCACGCTCCCGGCCGTCGAGCTGCTCGGGGCTCATGTAGGGCAGAGTGCCGATCAGCTGCCCCGCGCTGGTCTGCATGGTGAAGAACTGGAGGTCGCAATCAGTGACCCGGGCGACGCCAAAGTCGAGGATCTTGGGTTGGCCGGACGCATCGACGAGGATATTGGCCGGCTTGATGTCGCGATGGATCACGCCGCGCTGGTGGGCGTGGTGCACCGCGTCGCACACCCGAGCGAAGAGCTCCAGGCGCAACCGGTCGTCCAGCCCGTGCACTTCGGCGTACTTGGTCAACAGTTCGCCGTTAATTCGCTCCATCGCAAAGAACGGCCGCGGGCCGCCACCGTCGTCGAACGCGCCGGCCTCGTATACCTGCGCGATTCCCGGGTGCTGCAGCCGTCCGAGCGTCTCCGCCTCGAGCTCGAACCGCCGGAGCATCTTCAGTCCGACGACGCCCGGCCGGATCACCTTGATAGCGACCTCGCGGTGCGGATGATCCTGCTCGGCCAGATACACCACCCCCATGCCGCCAATCCCGAGCTGGCCTTTGACTCGGTACTGCCCGATGCAGTCTGGGAGAGGCACCATGTCAGCAGCGGGTAACGCATCCAGACAAACCCCGCCGGGGACAACCGGCGTATCGAGCGCCGTGTCGGGCTCGTCGTGGTGGGTGAGCAGGCGCAGTACCTCGGCGAGCAGGTCCGGTTCGTCGCAGCAGGCAGATCGCAGGAACGACTCTCGCTCGTCCCGCGGCCGGGTCCGAACCGCCTCAAACAGCTCGGCCACCCGCTGAAAGTGCTGTGTGTCGGTCATCCGCCGGACTCGCTCAATCGCTCGCACAGCCAGGCCCGTGCGAAATACCAGTCGGCCTCAGCAGTCTTGGGCGAGACCCCTAACTCTGTCGCGGCTTCTGCGCAGGTGAGTCCTCCAAAAAAACGAAGTTCCACAACCCGGGCCTTGCGTTCATCCAGCGCGGCAAGCTGCGAAAGCGCAAAATCCAGCGCGAGCATGTCCATGTCGAGCCCCGGCGTGGCAGCAGCATCGGGCGAGAGGGTGACTCGCAGCCAGTGCCCCCCCCGCTTCTGGGAGTTCCTCGCCCGCGCGTGATCGACCAGGATCTGCCGCATCGCGTTGGCCGCGATCGCCTGGAAATGGGTCTCGCTCTTCCACGTCGAGGCTCCGTTGGCGAGCTTGAGGTAGGCCTCGTGGACCAGCGCGGTGGGTTGGAGGGTGTGGTCCCGGCGTTCGTGATGGAGATACGCGGCCGCGAGACCGCGAAGGGCCTGATACGCCGCCTGCTGCAGGCTCGGTGAGGAGTCGTCCCCGCCACGTCCGGTGTTTGAGAGGTTGCTATCGCTCATGGCGTGGTCTGGAGGCAGCTCGCTGCAAACCCGTAGGAGAACCCACCGCCATTCTCGCGATTCCTGATGGCGGGGGCAAGGGCCGCGACCGCAGATGGTCAAAGGAGGCGTCATGCGATTCCGAGAGATAGCCGTTGGAGTGCTCGCGGGCGTGGTGTTGGCATGGCAGCCCGCCGCGACCGCACAGCCTGATACTTCATTCACCTACCAGGGCTCGCTGTCCGAAGGAGGCATGCCCGCGTCGGGGGCGTACAACATCGACTTCACGCTCTGGGACGCGATCTCGGGCGGCGGCCAGATCGGGCCGTCGGTGATGCTCAACGCCCATCCGGTCACCGAGGGCCGGCTCTCGGCAGACCTGGACTTTGGCGACGGTGTGTTCGACGGGGCCTCGCTCTGGCTGGAGATCTCCGTCAACGGCACCGAACTCTCCCCCCGGCAACGGCTGACACGGACGCCCTACGCGATCGCGTCCGATTCCACCAGAGGGCTCTCGGTGGATTCGAGCGGAAACGTCTCGGTAGGCACGCCCTCGGATCCCGCAGCCCTGAGCGTACAGGGCGCCCTGGTGAGCGGTGGTGCGAGCGGGGGCCTAGCGCAGCTTCGCAACCCAAACAACCAGAGCGCGTCTTTCTCGATGGGGTGGCTCGACGATGTCGCGCGTCTTCGCATCGGGGGCAACGGAGCCGGTGCGAGCGGTGGTTTGGACATCCAACGGACGGGTGACCACTCGCTCCTGAGGGTGCTCCACAACGGCAACGTCGGCATCGGAACAGCGAGCCCCATCGCGCCGCTCGAGATAGCTGGACCGTATCAGGAAGAGGTGGGGCAGCTCATGTTCCGCACCTCGCCGAGCGAGGCGACCTATGGGTGGATGGGCACCGGGTCCGGCCACATGGTCATCGGGGTCAACAACCTCGGTTTCGCTGGCGGGATCGCGTTCCAGACGGGAACCGGAGCAAACTCATCTGAGCACATGCGAATCGCGTACAGCGGCAGAGTGGGTATCGGAACATCGACTCCGGCGGTCAAACTGCATGTCGTTGAGCCAGGCAGCATCAATACCGGCATACAGGTTGAAGCGGGAGGCCATGGCGTGTACAGCGTGAGCGGGGTCTATGGCTCCGGCATCTACGGCGAGACAATATCAACTGCGGCCGCTGGCGTTCAGGGTGTTTCGTATGCAGGGGACACCGGGTACGGTGTTTCGGGCTATTGCCGCAATGCCAACGGGTACGACTTCTACGCAAGAGGCCCCGGCATCAACTATGGCGCGCCTTCGTCGATCCGATGGAAGCGTAACATCACCCCCGTCACCGACCCGCTCGGCAAACTCGCCCAGATCCGCGGCGTGTACTACGACTGGGACGAGGACCACGGCGGCAACCACGACATCGGGTTCATCGGCGAAGAGGTCGGGAGGATCGTCCCCGAGATCGTGGCCTACGACACGGACGGTGAGTACGTGACAGGCATGGACTACGGCCGAATGACGCCGCTGTTGGTCGAGGCAGTCAATGCGCTGCGCGCCGAGAAAGACGCCGAGATCGCAGCGAAGAACGCCGAGATCACAGAACTCAACCAGCGGCTCCTCGCGCTCGAACGATTTGTTCACGCACACACCGTGCCGCAGACACAGGACACACAACCATGAACACGTCAACTCTCACCGCGATCGCGTGGTGCTTCGCAGTCGTCACCACCGGCTCGCTCGCCCAAACGGACACCGCCTTCACGTACCAAGGCTCCCTTTCCGAACAGGGCATGCCCGCCTCGGGATCGTACAACATCGATTTCACACTGTGGGACGCGCTCTCGGGCGGCACTCAGATCGGGCCGTCGGTGATGCTGAATGCCTACCCGATCACCGAAGGTCAGCTTTCGGCAGAGCTGGACTTTGGCAGCGGCGTGTTCGATGGAGCCGCTCTCTGGCTTGAGATCTCGGTCAGCGGCACCGAGTTGTCCCCCCGACAGCGGCTCACACGGACGCCCTACGCGATCGCCTCAGACACCACGCGAGGGATCAGCGTAGATAACTTCAGCAGGGTTGGCATCGGCACGACCGCACCCCAAGCACCGCTCCACATCAAGCAGGGGAATGGTGCACCGATCTTCTCACATTCATCATCATCTGTGGTCGTCGAAAGCCCCTCTTCGCACTATATCAGCCTGTTGACTCCCGCAGATCGAGAGCGCGGCTTCATCTTTGGCGATTCGACCGATACCTTGGTCGGCGGCATCATCTTCAACAGCAATCAGGCACCGAATGGGTTTGCCATCCGCACGGGCGGGCACACACCGCGGATGTTCATCGACGACGAGGGCAATGTCGAATTGGGCACACTCGCGACCCCTGTGTCGCTAAGTGTCATTGGCGCCGTTGTGAGCAACGGCGAGGGTGGTGGAGTACTCCAGACTCGGAACCCGAACAATCAGAGTGCGTCGTTCTCGCTCGGTTGGCTCAATGACGTCGCCAGGCTGCGCATCGGGGGGGATGGCCCCGGCGCCGGTGGCGGGCTGGATATTCAGCGAACTGGAGACGTATCGCTGATGCGCATTCTGCATAGCGGCAAGGTTGGCATCGGCACGACAACGCCGTCATATGCATTGCACGTTGAAACAAACGGCACGACCGCGATCGGTGGGGAAGCGCAGTCTGGGTGGGGTGTGCTTGGAATCACGAACGATGACCACAATGGCGGTGTTGGCGGAGTGAGTCGATCACCATCGGGGACTGGCGTGTACGGAGGCGTGAACTTCAACACCGGTGTGAACTATGGTGTGCAAGGAAACTCAGCGAGCCCCTCGGGGTACGACTTTTATGCCGCCGGTGTCGGTATCAACTACGGCGCGCCTTCATCGATCCGATGGAAGCGCAACATCACCCCCGTCACCGACCCGCTCGGCAAACTCGCCCAGATCCGCGGCGTGTACTACGACTGGGACGAGGACCACGGCGGCAACCACGACATCGGGTTCATCGGTGAGGAAGTCGGCAAGGTGGTCCCCGAGATCGTGGCCTACGAGACGGACAGTGAATACGTCACCGGCATGGACTACGGCCGCATGACGCCGTTGCTCGTCGAAGCGGTAAACGCGTTGCGGGCCGAAAAAGACGCCGAGATCGCCGACCTGACCGCCCGCCTCGCTCACGTCGAACGCCTGCTCGCTGTGTTCGCGGCCGACCGGCCGCCGGAGACCTCCCGATGAAACGTGCCACCTTGTGCCTCGCAGCTCTTCTCGTCAGCGCGTGCTGCGCACTCACCCGTGCCCAGGCGGTGACATCTGTGACCTACCAGGGCCGCCTCGATCTCAACGGCGCACCGGCCGATGGGGCATTCTCGATGGAGTTCGGGCTCTGGGACGCCGCGTCGGGCGGCAACCTCGTGGGGGTTGATACGCCGAACGGAACTGTCCCGGTGACCAACGGGCTGTTCACTGTCACCCTCGACTGGGGGTCGGCGGTTCCGTTTGGGGTTGAAGAGCTCTGGCTGGAGGTAACGATCGAGAACCAGACGCTCTCACCGCGTCAGCCGCTCACCGCGTCGCCCTATGCCATCCAAACGCGCGGCATGTTCGTGAACGAGAACCGGCAGATCGGCATCGGCACGATCGCACCTCAGCACGAGGTCCACGTAGAGAGCCAGACACCCGAGTTGCGGATGGCCGCGACGGGAAGCGGCTCGACGGACTTCCCGAGAGTGCAGCTCCAAGGAGGGCTGTTTGCGAGCCAGTTTGCGCCACTCGGAGCAGTCGAATTCTTCGACAACACCGGAGTGCTCCGGGGGGGCATCTACGGCAACAAAGCCGGCCCCAATGCCTCGCAGATGAGCTTCAGCGTTGTCCCCGGCGAACTGGCGCCGCTCAATGTCGCGAACTCAAGGGTTCGCGTGAAAGACCAACTCGTCGTGATTAGGGGGACCGATCTCGCGTCCGCAGCCGAGATCAACGGCGACGGGAACAACAGCTTCTTACAGGCGCTGGGCGGAAGGCTGGCGATCGGCCATGCGACACCACTCGCTCCGCTCGACGTGGCCGGGAATGCGATCTTCCGGGATCGACTCGGCATCGGAACCACCTCGCCACAGTACCCGCTGCACGTCGTCAGCAACAGCACCGCGCTGTACGCCGAGGGCAGCAACGGGGTGTACAGCGTCAGTGACTCCTCGGACGGGACGGGCGCGATCTTCGGGTACGGGAGATCGCAAACAGGATCGAGCTACGGCGTGTACGGCCGCACCGATAGCCCGACTGGTTTCGGGCTCGTGGGCTTTGCCGGCTCCAACTCGGGAACCAACTACGGGGTCAAGGGCACCACGATCAGCCAGGCCGGCTACGGGGTCTTCGGCGCAAACGACTCTCCCGGGGGTTTCGGCACCGGGGTCTACGGCACAGGCCTCGGGCCCAGCGGCACCGGCGTGCACGGGTACTCCTCGCACTCGACGGGCACCAACATCGGTGTCCGCGGCGGGAGCGCGAGCCCGAACGGGTACGACTTCTACGCCGCCGGCGCCGGGGTCAACTACGGCTCCAGTTCTTCCCGCCGCTGGAAGCATGATGTCACGCCGATCGACCGCCCTCTCGACAAGCTCGCCAGACTCCGCGGCGTCTACTTCGATTGGGACGCCGAGCACGGGGGCCATCACGACCTCGGCATGATCGCCGAAGAGGTCGGCGCGGTGATCCCCGAGATCGTCGTGTTTGAAGACAACGGCGTCGACGCCCAGGGGATGGACTACAGCAAGCTCAGCCCACTGCTGGTCGAGGCGGTCAACGCGCTCCGCGCTGAGAAGGACGCCGAGATCGCCGAACTCCGGGCAGAGAACGCCGAGTTGCTCGTCCGTCTCGCCGACCTCGAAGCCGCCGTCCGCGCTCTCCAGATCCGGCCGCAGGACATCGCTCGGTGACTTGCAGCATCCCTCAGCCCCACAATCGAGGAGTACAACGATGAAGCCTTCCATCCCCGCTCTCTGCTGTCTTACAGCCGCATGGATCGCCGCCCCCGCCGACGCCCAGGTCTTCGAGATCCCCTGGCACACCATCGACGGCGGCGGCGGGACCTCCACCGGCGGCTCGTTCAGCCTCTCCGGCACCATCGGCCAGCACGACGCGGGCGTTCCCATGACCGGCGGCAGCTTCTCGCTCACCGGCGGATTCTGGCCCGGCATGGACGACGAACCCTGCGTCGGTGACTACAACCACGACGGGAGCGTCAACACGCTCGACGTGCTCGCCTTCCTCAACGCCTGGGCCGCAGGCGATCCCGCGGCGGATATTAATGCCGACGGAACAGTCAACACGCTGGATGTGCTAGCGTTCCTCAACTTCTGGGTGGCAGGCTGCTGACTTGGAGTCAGAGGACGGATTCGTCAAAACCACCACAAACACAGGACTTGTGCGATCCTGCGACCGATCGCGCAGCGCCATGCGCAGCGCAGATCGGCAAGTCTGGCTTGTCTCTGCCCTCAGCCGACCCCGCTCTCGCGGCCCTTGTCGCCGCATGGCCCGACCTGCCACCGGCCATCCGTACAGGCATCGTGGCAATGGTGAACGCGGCCGACGACCGGCAGGATGCCCCCTAGTCCCTCTAAACGATCCGAGCACCGCCGTCGACATCCCCTGTGCCCCGGGCGATGCGGCCTGTTAATCACGCTACCCAGCTCCTGACCGCCGAGTCAAAACATCGTCGAAGTTGAAGACTTGTGATCCCGCGGTGACCCAAAGCCTCACGACGTCCTTGGCCGACGCAACGCCCTCGAAGTTCCAGTCGTCGGTCGCCGATACATGGGTGGTGCTGGCTCGCTCTGGGCGGTCAGAGAATCGGCGTCAACCACGTCATGCGCGGCCTGTCCGTTTTCTGCGGGGTACCCGTCGAGGACCGCGCACCACCACACCACCGCCGTAGGATGTAGCGCCTCGGAGATGTAGCCGTGGGGTTGGGGGCGTTGCCCCCTCGTCCGCTCGACCCCGGTCGAGATTCGGCTCACACCGCCTCTAGAGCTCCACACCCAGCCGCTCCGCGACTGTCTCAACGGTGTGCTGCCATTTCGATGTGCGGGGCTGGGCGGCCGAGTTCTGATTGCCGAACAGCCCTTTCTCGCGGATCGCCTGTTCGACGGGGACGGTCTTGATCCACTCCACCCGCACGAAATGCTCGGTCAGCTCAGGGTTGTCGGACTTGTGGGAGTGATACTGGGCCTTCAGCGGAAGGGAAGAGATCGGAACCCGCTGACCGGAGCCGTCATCCACCTCAAAGTCGTCGATCGGCACGACGGCGTCCACGATGCGCCCCACACCCACGTAGCCCACTTTCGGAATGTTCACCCAGACCCTCCCGCCGGGCTCGAGCATGCTCAGGGTCCGCGTGTACCACTCGCCGCCGCCGGCGGAGATGAATCCGTACCGGCGGGCTTCCTCCCAGTCCCGGTGCTCGTCCGCCCCGAACGAGGCGTAATACTCGCCGTTCCAAGGCAGCTTGCGGCGTCGATCGACGGTTTTCTCGTCGATCTGCTCGGGGTCGGCCAGCCAGGCCCTCGAGAGATATTCGGCGTCCGCGTCCCGGAAGACCTTGAAGAACACCGCGTTGATCGAGACGGCGTACTCGTCGGCGAGGTAGTTGATGATCCGCTCGGAGCTGTCGTCGAGGCCGCTGGCGACGAGGACGAGCTTGTGGGCCTCGTTGAAGTCGCCGGGCACATCCCCGTCGAAGCGGGCCCGGAAGCCCTCGTGGAGGGACACAGGCACCACGCCGGCTTGGTGCTTGGTCTGAAAGGCGCGAAAGATTTCGTCAAGGTCGGCCTCCTCGAGGTCACGGACCCAAGAGCCGTAGTCGAGGAGCTGGGCGACGACCTCGCGAGGGCTCCGGTCCTTCTTCGACTCAAGAACGACGACGCGGCCATCGGAGTCGAGCGCGAGGAGGTCGATGTACTTGCCGTATTCGGTGGAGACCTGGCGCCCGATGAGCATCAGGTCCTGATCAACGACCTTGATGTCGTTGGCCAGGAGCGTCTCCAGACGGCGTTCGCTGTCCATGCCCCCGCCCGCAACGGGCGTGAGCTGCTCTCCGACGCGCCAGAGTCCTACTTCGATGGGCATCGCTGTTCCTCCCAGATGCTCTAGTCACAATGCTACCGCACTCGCCCAGAACACCGCACCAGATCATCCGCAAGGGTCCGCCCCTCAAGCAGGGTTCTGACAGTCGCGCGAGATTTGTGGTCGGGTTCAATGGCACGATCAGACACCAACGTATCGCACTTTGTCATTCACGCGTCGCTGACCACTGCTCGCTGAGCCGCTCCGCTTGTTCGATCACTGTCTCGACCGCCGCCTCCTGTCCCTCCGGCGGGTACTTGTACTTGCGGAGCAGTCGCTTGATCAGCAGCCGCATCTTCGCCCGCACACTCTCGCGGACCTGCCAGTCGACCGTCGTACTGTTTCTCAGCTTCGCGGTCAGTTCGACGGCCAACTGCTTCAGCGTCTCATCGCCCATCTCTCGGAGGACCTCCGGGCGATCAGCAAGCGCGTCGTAAAACGCAATCTCGTCCGGCTCCAGACCCAATTCCTCGTCGCGCTCCACCGCCGCGATGAAGTCCTTCGCCATGGCGATGAGCTCCTCGACGATCTTGCTCGACTCGATAGCTCGGTTGTTGTACTTCCGCAGCGTCTCCTGCAGCCGTTCGCCGTACTTGCTCTCGCGAACCACGTTGTTGCGCGACCGCGAGCGGATCTCATCCTTGATGAGTCGCTCCAGCAGCTCAACCGCGAGGTTCTTTGCCGGCATCCGCCGCACATCATCGAGAAACTCGTCACTCAGCAGCCCGATGTTTGGCCGATCCAGCCCTGCAAGCTTGAAGATGTCATCCACGCCCTCGGCCACTACCGCGTTGTCGAGGATCGCCTTCAGCGAGGCGCTCTTGTCCTTCCCATTCCGCGACGGCCCCCGAGCCCCGTGCTTGGCGAGGATTCCGCGGATCGCTGCGAAAAACGCGATCTCGGTTCGCAGCGCCGCCGCCGCGTCGAGCGTCGCGCACAGGCTGAACGCCTTCATCACCGATGCCATGACATCGAGGAAGCGCTTCTTGCCGTCCGGAAGGCCGAGGATGTGGTTCGTCACGCCGGGCAGCAGGTCCAGCGGCTTCGTCTCAAAGCCGGCATAGTCAAAGCCACCCTGCTCCCGCATCATGTCCCGCAGGACCCCCATCTTTTCCTTCAGGAGCCGCAGCCCGTCCTCGGCCCGCACGGTCGGCTGGCCCTTGCCCTTGCTCTCGGTGTAGGTCTTGAGCGCCTCCTTCAGTTCACTGGCGATCCCGATGTAGTCAACGACCAAGCCGCCCTGCTTCTCCCGGAACACGCGATTCACCCGCGCGATCGCCTGCATCAGCGAGTGCCCCTTCATCGGCTTGTCCACGTACATCGTGTGGCAGCAGGGAACGTCGAACCCCGTGAGCCACATGTCGCGCACGATCACCAGCTTCAGCTGGTCGCCGGGGTCCTTGAACCGCTTGGCCAACCGATTCCGCTGGGCCTTGCTGTACTGGTGGTGCCGCAGTTCCACCCGGTCGGTCGCCGTGCCGGTCATGACGACGCGAATCTCGCCATCCTCGTGGCTCCACGTCCCGTCGTCTCGTCGGGTGCCCGCCATCTCCGGGCGAAGCTTCACGATCTCGTCGTAGAGCGCCACGCAGATGTCGCGGCTCATCGCCACGACCATCGCCTTGCCGCCAAAGGCCGAACGGCCACCATCCCCGTCGGGCTCGCCAACCTGAGTCTGCATCGCCTCCTGTCGCTTGTCAAAGTGGGCGAGCAAGTCCGCGGCGATCGCCTCCACCCGCGGCTGCGCCCCAACCAGCTTGGCCAGCTGTGCCCACTTGCTCTTGGTCTTCTCGCGGTCGCTCGCCTCCTCGTCCTCGACAACCTCCTCCACCTCCGCGTTCAGCCGGTCGATCTCCGCCTGGTTCAGATCCAGTTTCGCCCGCCGGCTCTCGTAGTAGATCTGCACCGTCGCCCCGTCCTCGACCGCGTCGGCGATGTCATAGACGCTCACGTACTCCCCAAACACACCCCGCGTGTCCCTGTCCTCAGCGCTGATCGGCGTGCCGGTAAACCCGATGAACGAAGCGTTCGGCAGGGCGTCGCGCAGGTGCTTGGCATAGCCGACAGCGTACCGCCCCTTCTTCTTGCCCTCGGTGATCAGCTTCGGTCTCAGCCCGTACTGGCTGCGGTGGGCCTCATCGCTGATGACGACGATGTTGCTCCGTCTGCTGAGTGCCGGGTGCGTCTCCTCGCCCTCCATCGGCGCGAACTTCTGCACCGTCGTAAACACGATCCCGCCCGACTGCCGCCCGTCGAGGATCTCCCGCAACTGCTCGCGGCTGTCCGCCTGGACCGGAGCCTCGCGCAGCAACGCCTTCGCCGCGGCAAACTGGCCGAACAGCTGCCCGTCCAGATCGTTCCGGTCGGTCACCACCACCAGCGTCGGGTTCCGCATGCCCGGCTGCTGCAGGAGCTTGCCGGCATACATCGCCATCGAGATGCTCTTGCCCGACCCTTGCGTGTGCCAAAAGACGCCCGCCTTACCCTCGTGCTTGGTCGCCTTCAGCGTCTCCTCGACCGCCGCCCGCACGCCATGGAACTGGTGATAGCCGGCGATCTTCTTGACGACCGTCTCGTCGCCCTCGAAGAGGATGAAGTACCGCAGATAGTCCAGCAGCAGGTCGGGGCGGAAGAAGCCGCGGACGACCCGCTCCAGCTCAAACTCAACGGACGGCGTGTCATTCTCGCTGCTGATCGTCCGCCACGGCATGAACCACTCGGGACTGGCGGTGAGCGAGCCCACACGGGCGGCAATCCCGTCGCTGACGACGAGCGCCCCGTTGGTGAGGAACAGATCGCCGATCTCGTCCTTGTACGTCTGCAGCTGCCGGTAGGCCGCCCAGACGTCGGCGTTGGCATCGGCCGGGTTCTTCAGCTCGAGAACGGCGATCGGGAGGCCGTTGAGGTAGCACACCACGTCCGGGCGCCGCCCGTCCTTGGTGCCGGCGACCGCCAGCTGGTTCACCACGAGCCAGTCATTGTTCTTGGGATCGCCGAAGTCGACCAGCCGGGCCACGTCCTGCTGCTTCTCGCCGTCGGGCCCTGTGAACGTCACCGGCACGCCGTCGATGAGTTTGCGGTGGAACGCGGCGTTGGCCCGAGCGAGGTCGGGGTGCTCCCGCTGCGCGGCCACGCGGGCGACCTCCTCGACGGCCTCCATCGGCAGCCGCGGGTTGAGCCTCGCGATGGCATCCTTGAGCAGCCCGGCAAGCACGACAGCCTTCCCGTCCGCCCGCTGCTCGGGGGCGACGTCCGGCGCGAGCTTCGAGCCGTGGAGGTAGGCCCACCCGACCTCCTGGAACCAAGCGATCGCCTGCTGCTCGACGGCGTTTTCGTTAATCATCGTCGGCCGATATGAGATTGACTTCGACATCCATCCAACGAAGCAGAACAAGCTGCCGAATCGCTGTCTTGACAGCCCGTTCCCGCTCAGGCGTTTTCCAGGACTTCTTCCAGTCGAGAACGTACTCAAGAACGTCAGATTCTGTTCTACGAGCCGCCGACTGCTTCTTCAGATCACGGCTCGCGTAGAGCACCGTGAACACATCTTCCGCCTGCTGCGTGTTCTTGATGCGGCTAAACAGGTCGACGGCCTTCCGAATCTTTGGCTCGTGCTTTCGTAATGAGTCTTCGAATTTCATCCGCTCGGCTTCGAATTCGGGCTGGACTTTCAACGCCATCATGCGGCCGAGTTGGCGCTCTTGGATCCAATTGCGGTTCGAGAATGCGAGCAGGGCATCCTTCACTTTCTCATCAAAGGGTCCGTAGCTTCCCTTGCTAAAGGTGAAGCCGGTATCGACGCCCATCTCCGTTAGCACGTAGCTGATCTTTTGGAAAATGACACGACCGACCGGATTAGCATGCGGCTGCTCACCGAGCTTGCGCACCGTCTCGACGAGCACAGCCCATTCGGGATTCATTTTCTTGAACGTTTTGCCGCGATCTGAAAGCGTCAGCTGTCGCTCGCCACGGAGGAACTCGACGCTCAGCTGAGACTGCGAAGTGCCGTATGGCGCGTACAACTCGACGTCCAGATCGAGATGGGCGAGCTTCTGATAGATCAGCGGGGCGACCTGCTCCCACGCAAGTCCGCCATTGCCACACCCGAGCGGAGGCATCGCCAGACTTGTCAGTTCCCACGCTTTGTAGTGCTCGGCGAGGTAATCCAGTCCGGCGACCACGTCCGCGAGTCGCGACGCCGCCCGCCAGTGCTGCTTCGTCGGGAAGTTCAGGATGACGGGCCCGGACAACTCACGGTAGACGTACGGCTTACCAATCTGCACCTCCCCGCGGGCGCAGCGGCCGGCGTAGTCGGTGAACATCGACGGAAACCGCTTCTTGAACTCCGCCGCGACACCTTTGCCCATCACACCGACGCAGTTGACCGTGTTGACCAAGGTCTGCGCTTCGCTGCTGAACAGATTGCCGATTAACGCTTTGAACATGGCGAATCCTCCAGTTTAGCAGAAGAACAGGTCGGAATCGACGGTGATCGGGAGTGTAAAGCCCACGGCGGCAAGTCGATGTTCCGCTGCCTCATCGACCACATACGCACCGGTCAGCCACTGCGGCTCGACGCACCGGGGCACAAGGCACTCCGCACACTTCCGCGAGCTGTGCCGCCATTCGGCGATCTGGTCGTCCGGGTGTTTCCAGTTACGGGCGTAGATGTCATCAAGCGGAAGCTCGCGGAGCTGATGCGGCGCGTAGAACCGCACGTACCTGCTTGCCGCATTCTGGTCGGTCAGCACCACCCCTGGAAGCCTCAACACGGCCTGATCGATCCGCAGAACGCAAAGCGAATCGGCTTGGCTCCGTCGCTTTGACATCATCGGGTTTCGTGCGTGAAAGTAGAGGTTTGCGTAGGCATGCAGCCGCTTTCCTCCCGGAATGCTCACCTGCGACCGCGTTTGTTGTACCGATTCAAGAGCGACCGACGCATGGCTGAGTTTGGCGGCGCGAACATGACTCAGGATGCCGTTCGCCAGCACCGAGGCGATGTTCTCGATGGGCATGATGCAGTGAAACTCGGTGACGCGCGAATCCATCAGGCAACCTCCACCCCATCGTTGGCCACCGCAATCTCCCCGCCCAGCAGCTTCGGCAGCAGGGCGTCGCGGAGGGCGGCGAGGGTGCGGGATTCGCGTTGCATCGCCACGCATCGAGCGAGCATCGGCTGGACCATTCCCTCGAACCGGTCGAGGACATCGCGAGGCGGCAGGACAACCTGATACGACGTCAGCCCATCACGCGGGAGCGACAGGACGGTCGTCCCTGTTGAGAAGCCCTCCGCGATTGTCCGGAACTCCGGCTTTAGCAGCGTGAAGTAGACGTGCTGCTTCCAGTGCTCGAAGCCCTTCTTGAATCGCACGGCGTAGACGTGATGCGTGAAGAGGTAGCCGTCGCCGTCCTCATCGGCTGGCACCAGCGCCGGGCTTCCGATGATGACCCGATTCTGAGTCATGTCCGTGTTCGCGACGACAAGATCGCCGGGAACCACGCGATGCCGCGATTTATGATCGCCGGCGTAACGCTTGAGCTTCTCGCGGTTGAAGACGCCGCGTCCAGCGAAGCACCCCAGGTTGACCATCGGGAGCCCGCCGTCCTCAACAAGGCCGCTGCCCTTGTATGACAAGCCCTTGTCAAACTTGGCAATGTTGCCGAGCGGCACAACCTCCCACCCCGCCGGGATGTCGCCGAGGGGGGAGTCGATGAAGGCGGCAGGGAAGGCGACGGCGAGGTCGGGGGGGAGGGTTGGCTTGCCGGCGGCGTTGGCGTGGACGGGGTCGAAGTCGACGAACCAGCTCTTGAACAGGGCCCGGGCCATCGACTCCAGCGTCCGGTTCATCCGACGGTTCAACTCGATCTTGTCGTCCAGCGAGTCGAGTAGCGTCACCAAACGCCCGCGGCCGGCGTCCAACGGGGGCACCTCGAATGACAAAAAATCTTCGCGGGCGAGACCAAGATTCGTTGTGCCCGTCGCGTGGGAGCGACAGTAACTGCGATACTGCGGCGTCCGAAGCAGCCAGTAGATGTAGCTCTGGCGAACGTTTGTCTTGAAATTGAGCTTGACGGTGTCCTGCGTGAGTCGCCCACTCTTTACCGTCTCCGGCAATCGCGCAACCGATCCGAGCAGGTCGCCGCTCTGCGTGACGTCCTTTAGCGAGACGTAAATGTCGCCGGGGTGGAGGATCAGGTTTGCGGGCGAGTCGCCGCCGTATGTCTTCAAGTTGTCGTCGCGAAATCCTCCATCGCGTGCGATAGATGCAAGGCCCAGCAGCACGGGGCCTGGCTCGCCAAGTTGCTTGCTCTTGTACGTCTTTCCGCGCTGAAGCGTCACGTGGTCTTCTAGGGTCTCAGAACTCATACCCCAGCCCTTCCAAATTCGCCTTGATCGTCGTCTGCAGTCTCGCTGACTCGACAAACTGGTGGCGGAGTTCGGCGGTGAGGCGTTGAATCTTCTCCTCGAACGGCTCGCCGTCGTCCTCGGCCGCGGCCGCTCCAACGTATCGCCCGGGAGTCAGCACGTGGCCGTGGGCGCCGATCTCCTCCAGCGTCGCCGACTTGCAGAAGCCGGGGACGTCTTCGTATTTCGCCTCGCCGGAGGTGGGCAAGCCCTGCCAGGCGTGGAAGGTGCCGGCGAGCTTGGCGATGTCGTCGGAGGTAAAGTCGCGCAGGACCCGGTCCTTCATGTAGCCGACGTCACGGGCGTCGAGGAACAGCACCTCGCCCTGACGGTCTCGCTTGCCTTCGCGTGCCGTCTTGTCCTTCGTCAGGAACCAGATGCAGGCGGGGATCTGGGTGTTGGTGAACAACTGGCCGGGCAGGGCGACCATGCACTCGACCAGGTCGTTCTCGACGAGGCTCTTTCGGATCTCGCCCTCGCCGCCGCTTGTGCCGCTCATAGAGCCGTTGGCCAGCAGCAGGGCCATGCTGCCGGTCGGGGCGAGGTGGTGGAGCATGTGCTGCACCCAGGCGAAGTTGGCGTTGCCCTTGGGCGGCGTGCCGTACTTCCACCGCGGGTCACCGTCGAGCTTGGCGTCCCACCAGTCGCTGACATTGAAGGGCGGGTTGGCCATCACAAAGTCAGCACGCAGGTCGGGGTGCTGGTCGTTCTTGAAGCTGTCGGCCCAGGACTTGCCAAAGTTGTAGTCGATGCCGCGGATGGCCATGTTCATCGCGGCCAACCGCCACGTGGTAGGGTTGGACTCCTGCCCGTAGACGCTGATCGAGCCACGGGTGCCGTGGGTGTCCTCGGCGTACTTCTGCTCGACGTGCTTCTCGATCTCGACGAAAAAGCCGCCCGAGCCCATGGCCGGGTCGTAGACGCGGCCCCAGTAGGGCTGGAGCATCTCCACGATGAGCCCGACGATGCTCTTGGGCGTGAAGTACTGCCCGCCCTTCTTGCCCTCGGCGAGAGCGAACTGGCCCAGGAAGTACTCATAGACGTGGCCGAGGATGTCCTTGGGCTGGAGCTTGTCGTGGGTGAAGGGGATGGAGGCGACCAGGTCGATCAGGCCGCGGAGATTGTCCGGGTCGAGTTGGAGGCGGGCGTAGGTGTCCCTGGCGAGGACGTTCTTCAGCGACTCGTTCTCCTTCTCGATCGCGGCGAGGGCGTCGTCGATGAGCAGCGCAGTGCTCTTGATGGTGTAATCCTCGGTCTTGCCGTTTCTGACCTCGACCTTGGTCTGCGGCGGGAGCTTGGCCCAGCTTTGCAGGTTCTGCCAGCGGGCGAGCGGAGGGACCCAGAAGGTGTTCTGGCTGGTGTAGTAGTCGCGGTCTTCCAGCTCGGTGTGGAGGTCGTCCTCGGTGGCGTCCTCGAGGTAGAGGTCGCTCTTCGGATCCTTCAGCTCGGCCTCGACAGCGACGCGTCGGGTGTCAAAGGCGTCCGAGACGTACTTCAGGAAGATGAGACCCAAGACGGCGTGCTTGTACTGGGCAGCGTCCAGGTTGTTGCGCAGCTTGTCGGCCGCGGCCCAGAGCTTCCGGTCCAAGTCGTTCAGGAATGCCTGCGAATCACTGGTTGACATTACGTGTGGTTCCTCGCGATCGCCGGTTGGAGCCGGGCTGGTTGGGGTCGGAAAGGAAGTGCCGGGCATTGCTCCCACCAGGACGTCCGGCATCGCTGCACTTCACGCCCGTGAACATTGCAAGAAGAGGGCGGTTCGGCGGGTATCAGCCAGTCATGCAGTCGCAATCCGGTCAAGTTCATCACGAATCTGGTCTCGCGTCTTGGTCAACATCCATCGCGCGATGCTTCCTCATCTCCGAATCGGTGGAGCCGTCACGTCGGTTCCAGTGGCCGTCCTCCCACACATTGATCCTGTCCTCATCCAGTGCCTTCCTGTGACCCGTGGCTTCTCCCGGATTCGATCTGAGCAGACGCATACTATGACAAATCCCGCCAGTGGCTGCCGAGCCCTGTCTGGCCAGGCCGTCGCCGGGATTCCACGCGAGGGTCGCCGGATGGGCATCGAGACCACCAACCAGTTCACGGAAGATCAAGTCATCCTGGCCCGCAAGGTGGACCGCTGGACTGTGCGAGCCGAGGGGGAGGCTTGGTTCGCCGAGCAAGTGAGGCGGGCGAAGGGCTTGAACGATCAACACCAGCACGCCGTGCAGGACTGGCGGGACGACTGTCGCCGACGTGTTCTCGAGTTGCTCCGCGATGGTCACCTTGAAGAACCCCGACCCAGATCCGGACAAGACGAGCGAAACGCCTACGCGGTGGAGGTTCGTGGATCGCCCGCGTTGAAAGCTCTCGCGCAGAAGCAACTCGAGAGTGTCACCAAGGCGCAAGCCGGCAAGCTCCGCAAATCACTGCTTGCCATCGTCGAGGACCCGCAGAGTTTGGGCCAGGCCATCGATCACGGATTCTACCAGCGAGAGCGCCGTGCCCGCCGAAACGGCGGGCCGATCGAGTTTCTCATCTGGATCTCACTCCCCGACCGACCGGTGGACCCGCTGATGGCAACTGGCATCGAGTTCGCCAAGCTACCCCGCTCAGAGCAGGTGGCGATCGCGGCCACATTCGCATTGGGTCTCCACGCGAGAATCATGCCCGAATATCAACGAGTGCCGCAGCTCGGTGACCGGGTGTTCGCGTGCCTGATGATCCACATGGCCGAGGACGACGAGCGAGATGTCCTGGGGACCCTGAATCTGATCGAGGCTGAGCTGCCCGATATCGTCGTTGCCGGCGATCACGCGAGTACCGCGTCTCGCGACTCCGCGGAGGAGAACCGCGGGGGTGACTCAAGGAACCTCCGAGATTCACGAGTCGATCTCAAAACGTGCTCAATCGTGCTAAACGGTCAAAGATTCTATTTTGCCACGAAGCGTCAGGCCGAACTTGCCAGAGATCTTGAAATCCGGCCCGGAATATGGCAGACCTCGGCCGAGCTCGCTTCCATCAAGGGCGAGAGGATCGATCGGCTTCGAGACGGAATGCCGGAGCAAGTACAACGATGCATAAAGGCCGTGCGCGGCCTGGGCTTTCGATGGATCGAACCCTTGGATTAGCTAGTACACAGCAGATCCGTTGCTAATCCAAAGCGACACAAAGAGACTCTCCTTGCCCGGTCGGGGCGAACCCCGACTATCCCAGACAAGGAGGTCAATGTGTCCACCGCAATCCACACCGCCATAGAGAATGGTCCCCCCAAGCTTGTAACGGTTCCCCGAACCGCCGAGATACTGTCCATTTCTGAGCGGAGCGCCTGGCGGCTCGTCTCGACTGGTCAACTCCAATCTATCAAGCTCGGCCGCTCGACCCGCGTCACGGTTGAGAGCATCAACCGGCTCATCGAGCGCGGGGGTGCGGCATGAATGATGGGACCAATGGCGAGAGTCGACCGTCTTCGAGTAGTCAAGATGAAGTAACCTTGTTTCTCTCGGCCCTCCAGGAACACGGCCTGGAGCCCGAACCTCTCGGTTCGGGATACAGGTGTGTGTGCCCTGCACATAACGATTCCGGACAGCAACTCTTGATCGAAAGGGGCACGAAGAGAGGGCGGGCCATGCTGGAATGCACGGCTGGTTGCGCTCGGGCTGCGATCCTCGCCGAGATCGGGCTTGAAGAGATCGACGGAAGTCTGCGGCGAGCTCGCGAGTTAACTGCTCAGAAAGACGACGCCCCGCTGGCAGGCGAGGCGCACGTCCACGAATCGAAACTCCACCCACAGCGTAGCAAACCGCACCACCTTCAGCTTCTCGCCGATGAACTCGGTGTGTCGGTAGAGAGTCTCGACGCAATCGGCTTCAAGCTCGTTGAAGGCGAGTGGCGCAACCCCGAGCGGAACGCCGAGGGCGAGGTGATCGGATGGGTGCGGCGCCTTGCTGGCGGCGAGAAGCTAACCGTCGAGGGCGGGCGTCGCGGGTTGACAACGCCGTGCCCCCTTCCGCCCTACGCGGGCACGTCGCCGGACGACCCGATCCTGATCGTCGAGGGGGCGAGCGATACCGCCGCCGGTCTCGACCTTGGTTTCGTGACGATCGGGCGGCCGAGTTGCTCCGGCGGAGCGAAGCTGCTGAAGGCCGTATTAAGCGGGCTTCACGTCGTCATTGTCGCCGAGAACGATGAGGCAGGCATCAAGGGCGCGGACAAACTGGCATCCGAGCAGCTGCCAGACTGCGCCTCAGTGCGGGCGATCCTTCCGCCGACGGGGTGCAAGGACCTGCGGACCTGGCTGCGGTCGGGAACGCGCGAGGCGATCCGTGCGGCCGTTCTCGAGGAGATTGAGCAGGCCGAGCCGTACAAACACGTCGCGCCCGCTTCGCGCACTACCGAATCGGTCCAGCGCCGGGCGACCCCGATCATGCGCCGCGCCTCCGACATCGAACCGGAGGAAATCGACTGGCTCTGGCCGGGCCGAATCCCGATCGGCAAGGTGACGGTCATCGCGGGCGATCCGGGCATGGGCAAGAGCTTCGTCACCATCGACCTCATCGCCCGCGCCTCGGCGGGGTGGGCGCTCCCCGGGACCGGATCGCCGTACCGCCGCCGAGTCGGGGTGGTCCTCTTCAACGCCGAGGACGATGCCGCCGACACGATCCGGCCCCGCCTCGACGCGGCAGAAGCAGACAATGACCGCGTGACGATCCTCGAAGGGGTTCGCAACGCCGACGGAACGGCCAAGGGATTCACACTCGATGATCTCGATGTGCTGGAGCAGGCGATCGACGCCACTCCGGATTGTGCGCTGGTGGTCATCGACCCGCTCGGCGCGGTCTATGGCGAGACCAACTCGCACAAGGACTCCGATGTGCGGGCGCTCATGGCCCCGCTGGTCACGCTCGCGGCACAGAAGAAGGTCGCCATCGTGCTCATCGCCCACCTCAACAAGGCGCAGGGCCGACGAGCATCCCACCGGCTCACAGGAAGCATGGCGGTCGTTGCGGCCGCACGCATGGGCTGGCTGGTGGCCGAGGACCCCAGCGACCCGGACCGCCGCCTCATGGTGAACATCAAGGCGAACATCACCCAGGGCTCGACCGGGCTCGCGTTCACAGTCACGGGAAGCCCCGCGACCATTGAATGGGAAGAGACCCCGATCGAGATGTCCGCCGACGAGCTGCTCGCGTCTGGCAGCGACGAAGGGGCTCGTAGCGAGATCGAGGAGGCGAAGGCGTTTCTGCAAGAGGAACTCGCCGGCGGGCCCCGCGCTGTCCAGGAAATCGAGCGGGCAGCAAAGGAGGCAATGATCGCTCCCGCCACGCTGAAGCGTGCCAAGAAGCAGCTCGCCATCGAATCCAAGAAGACCGGCATGGACGGTGGTTGGGAGTGGTCGCTCCCCGAAGGAGATCACGATTCACGAAGCGGTTCATCACTCTGCGATGATCCCCTTCGACCGAGTTGATCCCCTTCGGGACGTTCAAACGGCATTATCTGCCAAACCCTTGCGCCGTGAGTCACTCTCTGGCATAATCAGACATCAACACGGGCACAACCCCGAAGGATCGAACAATGGCACGAGTCTGGAAACGCACCGCCGACAAGCGCAAGCCGGGTACGCCCTGGATGCTCACCTACACCGACTGGAAGATCGTCGATGGACGATGGGTCTCGTGGGAGCGGACCAAGACCGCTTACACCGACAAGCGCGCGAGCATGGCGCTGGGCACGCAGCTCGAGGACAAGGCCAAGATGAAGCGCGACGGCCGGATCGACGAGCGTGAGGACCGCCGCGCGATCGAGGCCCGGCGGGAGACGTCCGCCCACATCGACGACTACGAGGCCGCGCTTGTCGCCAAGGGCTCGAACCCCAAGCACATCGGCCAGACCACCGGCTACATCCGCGACATCGCTGACTCGCTTGAGTGGGCGACAGTCGGCTCGATCCGCGCCGACGCACTCATGCGGCACCTCAGCGACCGCCGCGCGGCACTGGACTGGAGCCCCCGCACGTTCAATGCCCGCGTCGTCGCCATCAAGGGATTCACCCGATGGCTGGTCGAGCATGATCGCCTCCAGGCAGACCCGCTGGCTTCGGCCAAGCAAATCCGCCAGACCACCGATGTTCGGCGGAATCGCCGCGCGTTCTCCGAGCAGGAGATCAGGCAGTTGATCGAGTCCACGATGTCCGGCCCATCCGTCAGGTTCGGCCGCGGGGGGACGCGATTCACGCTGACCGGACCCGACCGGGCGATGCTCTACCGCGTCATGCTCGAAACTGGGCTCCGCGTGGCCGAGGTGTCGAGCCTGACACCTCGCAGCCTCGACCTCGATGCATCCCGCGGTCCGACTGTCACACTTGAGGCCGCGTACAGCAAGCGGAAGCGTCGTGACGTGCAGCCGGTCCCCGAGACCCTCGCGGCCGTGATTCGTCTCTGGATTGCCGACAAGGCCCACAACGAGCCACTCTGGGTGCTTCCCCACAAACCCACCCAGCGACTACTCATTCCGGATCTCCGCCGGGCCCGAGCGCGCTGGCTCCGAGGACTCACGAAGGGCAAGCGGAGGCGTGAGGGGTCGGACAGCGATTTCCTTAGATACCGGGATGCCGCGGGTCGGTTCGCCGACTTCCACGCCATGCGGCACACGTATGTCACCCGCCTGAGCATGTCGAACGTGCCGCTCCCGGTCGCGCAAAGGCTAGCCCGCCACTCTTCTCCGACGCTCACCGCCAACACCTACACGCACGTCGGCCTGGCCGACGGCCGGGCCGCGCTGGAGAGGGCGTTCGGGAAACCACAAAATACGGAGGACTCTCCAGATATCGCCCGTGCCACCGGAACCCTCGGAGCGCCGATCGAGCCGGAAGCCGAGCGCTGCGCGCAGCGCCCGGCGCAGCGCGAATCGGACAGATCGTCGCTCAAGCTGACATCGCCGGGCACGCTGACCGAGCAGCGACCGATCGCGGGCAAGCCGACCACAGCGTCCCGTAAACCATTGAAACCGCAAGGGTTTGGCAAGAGCGGGCACATCCGGTCAGTGGCGGGCAAAGCCACTCCTGCAAATCGGGGTGACAGGACACCAGTTGAACTTTTTGTGGGGCAGATCGGCCTCTGGAGCCTGGAAACGCGGGTTCTGGTTCAGGGTTGATATACGACCGCCGCTAATCCAGAAGCACGCGGAATAATCCCCCCGGGGGGGATATTCTCTCGGTATGCCCAAGCGATCAAAGACGAGCGGATGCACCTACCTGGACGAGCCACAGGTCAGATCTCTGTGCAATTCCCTGAGCCGTATCGAAGGGCACGTCGGATCGGTTCGCCGCATGGTTGAAGAACAACGGTGTGCCGACGATCTTCTTACGCAGATCGCAGCCATCAAGGCCGCACTCAACCGGGTGACGGTCCGAATTGTCGAAGATGAGCTTCGCCTCTGCCTGACGCAATGCGGGGCAGCCGAAGCGGACGATCGGTTTGACGCAGCCATGAAGGCGCTCTCGTCGATGCTGAAACGAACATGAAAGGTCTAAATAATGCGGGTGCGAGTTGTCTACTTCCAGGGCTGTCCAAACCACGAACCGGTCAAGGCATTGGTGCAAGCGGTCGCTGATGAAATCGGTGTGCCGATTGATCTGAGCGAGATCAAAATCGAGTCGGATAGTGATGCGAAACGGGAACGCATGCTCGGATCGCCGACCATCCAAGTGAACGGATCCGATATCGATCCCACCGCCAGAGGCCGTGACGACTTCGCGATGAGTTGTCGAGTATTCGGGGGTGCGGACGGGCTCCCACCGCGGGAAATGATCGCCGCTGCGCTCCTCGGCGAGGATTACGAGCCGGGTCATCAAGCCGACGCCGATGGCCGGAACGGATGCTGCACATGAGCGGAACGAGGAGCATTGCGTCTGCCGGCGGTGCGATCGTCGCAGCGATTGCCTCTTCTGCGTGCTGCTGGCTACCGCTGTTGCTCATGACATTCGGGCTCTCCGTCGGCAGCGTGTCCGCCTGGTTCGAGCAGTACCGGCTGATCTTCCTGATTGTCGCGGGCGTCCTTCTCTCGCTCGGGTTCTACTCAGCGTACTTTGCCGGTCGCCGATGCGACCCTGCCTGCGGCTGCGACCGCCGAGCATCGCGAATGAAACGGGTTTCTCGGATCATGCTGTGGATCTCGGCGGTATTCGTCATCGGCTTCGCCGCGTTTCCGAAGTACGTCGGCGCTTTCATCGGCGACAACGGTGCGTCAACTATTGCCACTGGGAGTGACACCGTCGAGTTTTGGATAGAAGGCATGACGTGCGAGGCTTGTGCGGTCCACTTGCAGGAATCCCTATCTGGCGTACCAGGCGTAAGTGGCGCGCAGGTTTCGTACGCCGATGGCTTGGCGACGCTCGCCATCACCCCGGATGCACCTTTCAACTCACAAGATGCTCTCGATGCGATTGTCGATGCGGGCTACTCGGGCAGTGTCGAGCGTGAGCGCAAGCCGGATGACTCTCCGTGAGGCCATGCCCGTGGGCCCGGTCTCCGGATTGACTCAATCAAGTAGCTTGCATCAACGCTCCAGGTTCAATCCGGAAGCCACACACTCGGTGTGACAGGACATGATTGAACTACGCCGCAAACCACTGTGGAACCAACACTTACCGAAGCCGTCGATACCGTGAAATCGGGGTGACAGGACACCAGTTGAGCTTTTCCAGGCTCAGATCGGCCTCTGGAGCCTGGAAACGCGGGTTCTGGTTTCGCCGTGAAACATCCCGAAATGGCAGCCATTGAATCGACAGGGCTTGGATGACGAGGACTCACCGCCACCTGAGTAGTCCAAACCGCGCACACGATGACACTAGCGGGGTCTTCTTCCGCCAGTCTGGCGTGTCTGGGGTCGGACTCAGGGTCGGTCATCTTCGGTTGGAGTTTCAACCCCCTTCAGTATTTGCATACCCCCGCGAACGACGACCACAGCGACAATTGAGCCGACCGCCAGATCGGGGATTCTGCTACCGAGCGTCATCACGAGCACTCCGGCGATAATGACGCCTGTGTTCGCGATCACGTCGTTCTTGGAGAAGATCCACGACGCACGCATGTGTGCGCCACCGTCACGATGGCTCGAAATCAGCCGCAGGCAGATGAGGTTCGCGACGAGAGCAACGCAGCCCGTCCCGACCATGAGCAGGCTGGTTGGCTCACTCCCAAGGATCGCACGGCGCACAACCTCTGCAAGAACGCCAAGACCTAGGGCAATTTGGAGGACACCACTGATGCTGGCAGCGGACTGCTGGGCCTTGCTGGATCGACGGACGGCGTACATCGCTACGCCGTAGACCGAGGCATCGGCCAACATATCGAGTGAATCGGCCAACAGCGCTGTCGACTCTGCGACCCACCCAACGACCGCCTCCGCGAGGAACATGACCCCGTTGATCGCAAGCAGCGTCAGCAGTGTTCGATGCTCAAGTCTAGTGGCATCATCTGCGCAGTCGCATCTGATCATGGTTGTGCGGTCTCTTCCGTGTCAGGCGACGATTTGCGCATAACTACAGAGCCTATGACAGGAAGCACGAAAAGCGTCAGCAGCGTCGATGTGACCATTCCGCCGATGACTACTGTCGCGAGTGGGCGCTGAATCTCGCTCCCAACGCCAGTGGCAATCGCCATTGGAATGAACCCAGCGATATCTGTGATCGCCGTCGCGAGCACCGGCTGGAGGCGCGTCTTCGAGGCTGCGATGATCGCTTCCCTCTTCGGCTGCCCTGTTTCGAGAGCGTCGCGAATCGCCGTGATCAGGATCTGCCCGTTGAGCACGGCGATGCCCGTCAGGGCGATAAACCCTACTGCGGCGCTGACGCTGAACGGGATATCCCGCCACCATAGCGCGAAGATCGCACCGACCGCAGCAAACGGGATGCAGGTGTAGATGATGACGACATCCCGCAGGTTCTTCAGGCTGAAGTACAGCAGAAAGAACACCATGAGCAAGACCGCAGGCACGACGATGATCAAACGAGTCCTGGCTCGTTCCAAGTTCTCAAACTGCCCGCCCCACTCAAGCACGTAGCCCTCGGGCAACGCGACCCGTGCATCGATGGCTGCCCTTGCCTCATTGACAAACGAGGCTGGGTCTCTTCCGCTGACGTTCGACTGTACGCGGATGAGTCTTCTGCTCCACTCGCGGTTGATCGTGGCCGATCCTTCCGAGAGATCGACCGAGGCCAGGGACGCGAGCGGAACCGCCACCCCTCCCTCGGTGGGGATGCGAACCGACGACACGGCTCCCACGTCCTCTCTGAACGTCGACGGCAGCCTGACGACGAGCGGGAAAACACGCTGGCCCTCAAATACCTCACCGACGCGAATCCCCCCGATCGCCTCAACAAAATCCAACACCTCGCTGGCCGCGACGCCGTAACGGGCTACGCGGGATTGGTCGACGGAGACAGACAGCGACGGTTGCCCCGTGATCTGATCGACCGAGATGTCTGACGCACCCGGAATGTCCAGAAGCACGCGCTGAACATCGTCGGCGATCCGGAGCAGCTCGTCGAAGTCGTCGCCGAAGATCTTGATTCCGATATCGGATCGGATGCCCGAAACCATCTCGTTCATGCGCATCTCGATCGGCTGCGTGAACACCATATTGACGCCGGGGAACTGTGAGATGGTCTTCTCCATCTCGATCACGAGCCCCGCCTGCGTGTCCGCTCTCGTCCACGCTGCACGCGGCTTGAGCGTCAAAAAGATGTCCGTCAGCTCGATCCCCATCGGATCGGTCGCCACCTCGGCGGTCCCGATCCGGCTCCAGATGTGCTCGATCTCATCTGGGAACTCATCGAGTAGGACCTCCTCGATCCGTGTGTTGTACCGCACGGACTCATCGATCGAGACTCCCGCGAGCCGGATGGTGTTCACAACCATCGAGCCCTCGCTCAGACGCGGGATGAACTCGCCGCCCATCTGTGTGCTCCGGTAGCCCGCGACACCAAGTAGAGCCACAGCCAGCAGCATCACGACCCACCGGAGTCGAATCGCTCCGCCGACGGCCCAGCCGTATGCACCGGCCAATCCCCTCAACAGAATGGCGTCCTTGGGTTTCGCGCGACGCGGAAGGAAGTAGTACGACAAGACGGGTGACAGGAACACCGCAACGAGCAGGGCTCCCAGGAGCGCGAAGATGAACGTCCACGCCATCGGCCGAAACATCTTCCCCTCGATGCCTTCAAGCGTCAGCACAGGGGCAAAGACGAGCGTGATGATGCCCATCCCGAACACGATGGGTCGCACCACGCGCGCACTAGATTTCGCGATCGATTCGAGCCGCTCGGAAGGCGAGAGTTTCCGGCCAAGCTCTCGCTGGCGTTCCTTCAGCGAGCGGAGGTTCGCTTCCGTCATGACCACCGAGCCATCGACAAGGATGCCGAAGTCGATCGCACCGAGGCTGAGCAAGCTCGCTGCGATCGCGAACTCATACATGCCCTGCACGGCGAACAGCATTGAAATCGGGATGGCGACCGCTACGAGCAGCCCGGCTCGGATGTTGCCCAGAATGATGAGCAACACAACGATCACCAGCACGGCACCGATCACGAGGTTGTGCTCGACCGTCTTGATGACCTGCTCGACCAGCAGGGTCCGGTCGTACACAACATCCACGACGACATCGGGCGGCAGCGACGGCGCGAGGGATTCAAGGCGTTCGCGGAGTTCCTCCGTCACCACACGACTGTTCTCGCCCATTAGCATGAAGGCCAGGCCGAGGACGACCTCGCCCTCGCCGTACGCCGAGACCGCGCCGCGGCGGATCTCGCTGCCGATTTCAACCTCCGCGACATCCTGAATTCGCACCGGCGTGCCGTCGCTGGAAGCAACCACGATGTTCTCGATCTCACCGATCGTCGCAACACGCGCCAGCCCCCGCACCACCCTCGCTTCACCGGAGGTCACGATCTGCCCGCCGCCGACGTTGGCGTTGTTGCGGCGCAGCGCATCCAGCACATCCTCAAGCGTGAAGCCAAACTTGATCAGTGCTTCAGGCTTGACGACGACGTGATACTGCCGCTCCAGGCCGCCCCACGAATTGACTTCGGCCACACCCGGGACTTTCCGGAGCTCAGGCTTGATCACCCAGTCGTGAATGGTCCGGAGTTCTTCGATGGAGTGCTCACCGTTCTCCGACCGGATGACGTAGTGGAACACTTCACCGAGACCGGTCGCGATCGGGCCGAGCTCCGGCCTTCCGACACCATCTGGCAGTTCGACTGCCGAGAGCCGTTCGGTAATGTACTGCCGCGCGTCGATAATGCGGATGTCATCATCGAAGGTCGCCACGACCTGTGAGAAACCGAACTTTGAGACGGACCGCACGTTCTGGAGCCCGGGCAGCCCGCCGATCGAGAGTTCGACAGGAAGGGTGATCTGCTGCT